>Ga0256406_1000045_pt1 | contig 208185 bp, 172 predicted proteins | sample RumenRJG_03DNA_FD_185986 | JGI IMG/M metagenome (GOLD analysis project Ga0256406, IMG submission 185986) | Bovine rumen microbial communities from Lethbridge, Alberta, Canada - RJG_03 | ecosystem: Host-associated > Mammals > Digestive system > Stomach > Rumen | place: Canada: Alberta... | reverse complement strand
GGCGCAAGCGCCGCTTCGCGGAAACCCTTGACACAGGGCATCCAACCAGCTAGTTGGCAGTCAAGCAGAACAAGGATAGGGTGTGTAGCCGAGGCTACTACTTACCCACACAAACTGATGAAGCCTCCAAAAAAGAGACCTGTTTCCGGGTCTCTTTCAGAAATCGATTCAATTACAGCTCTGCAAGTCTCTCTATCGCTGTATCTCCGATGATGAGCTCTCCATGCTCCTTCAGAACTGCTGCCATATTGCCATGATTTGCTATCTCATCGCTGAACTCTGCTATCGCAAATACGGAATTCGCAAGTGTGAGCTTCGTATCCGTGAGGTTCATTGACAGATAGTACCTGCCATCATACTTATACAGGTCTGAATTCGCATAGCGGTTTGTCGGCGCAAGCTCCCTGCACAGTGTGATGCACTTCTCGAGATCATCAAGTGCTATGACTACCGGAAGGAGTATAGGCGTATCATCTGATACACTCTTCAGCAGCTCTGCTGCTTCCTTCTGTCCGAGCGTCGACACATTCTGCTTCCCGTCAAACCGAGGTGCGATAGTATCTATCTCGACACCCTCATAAGGGTCCTTCTTATCCTCCTTATTCTGCGCTGCCTCATCTATTTCCTTATTCAGACTGCCGAGGGCGTCCTTGCATTTAGCCATGATGGCTGCGAGTGCATTCTCTGGCTTGTCCTTATTGATCGTGATATTCACAGATCCGTCCGGCAGTCCTGCCAGCGATACGCTCATCGTGCCCGTATCTGCCTTGAAATCGACTGTCTCCCTGGCCTCGACGAGTATCTCATTGAGAAACTTCCTGGCCTTCGCCTGGTCCTGCATCAGCTCTTCCATATTGGAAAACCCGCGCGCTTCGAGCTCTTCCCGCGAGATCTTGCAGGTGATGCTGTTCTTATTCTCCTTCTTTATCAGCATGAACGTCCTCCTTTCTGTTTCAGTACCCTCTTATCCCTAGTGTAGCACAATTTCGAATATGCTACAAGATTCTTAGCTGTACATGGACGGACTAAGGATCGAGCCAGGCCCTACGGCCTGCTCTCACCAGGTCCTCCCGTCGTACAGGAGATGGGGCTCGAACCCACACATGGTTGCCCATAACAGATTTTGAGTCTGTCGCGTCTGCCATTCCGCCACTCCTGCGTATTCAAAGGAACCAGGATATAGGGACCAGACTAGCTCCTATATCCTATCCCCTATATCCTAACGCCACTCTTTCTGCAGCTTCTCCCAGATCGGGAAGCAGTCGAAGGTTGCGAAGTAGTCCTTCGGTTCCTCGGCTCTCCGGATCAGATCGAATGTTCCGTCTGGATGGAGAAGAATCTCTGAACTCCAGAGACGGCCGTTGTAATTGTAACCCATTGAAAAGCCGTGGGCTCCGGTATCATGTATATAGAGCAGATCGCCTCGCTCGATCTTCGGGAGCATACGGTCTACTGCGAACTTGTCATTATTTTCACAGAGTGATCCAGTCACATCGTATTTGTGATCACAAGGCTCATCTTCCTTGCCCATGACCGTGATGTGATGATATGCCCCGTACATTGCCGGGCGCATCAGATTCGCTGCACATGCATCTACCCCGATATAATCCTTGTATGTCTGCTTCTCATGAAGGACGCGGGTCACGAGTGCTCCGTATGGCCCCATCATGAATCTGCCCATCTCTGTGTAGAGTGAGACATCTCCAAGTCCTGCCGGCACGAGGATCTCATCATATACCTTGTGGACTCCCTCTCCGATAACAGTGATATCATTCGGTGTCTGATCAGGCTGATAAGCGATTCCTACTCCGCCTGAGAGATTGATGAATGAAAGAGAAATACCAAGCTTCTCCTTTATCTCGACCGCAAGCTCAAACAGCGTTCTGCTGAGCTCAGGATAATAATCATTTGTGACTGTATTGCTCACGAGGAATGCATGAAGTCCGAATCTCTTCACACCGAGATCCCGAAGTCTCTTGTATGCCTCGAGGATCTGGTCATGAGTCATACCGTACTTGGCATCACCCGGATTGTCCATGATTCCATTTGAAAGTGTATATACCCCGCCCGGATTGTAACGGCAGCACATCGTCTCCGGGAGCTTCCCGTCGAGTGCTCTGAGGCAGGCATCTATATGAGTGATGTCATCGAGATTGATGATAGCCCCGAGATCGGCTGCCTTGCGGAACTCCTCGTCAGGCGTATCATTTGAAGAAAACATGATTTCTTCACCCTTCAGGCCTACTGCATCGCTAAGCATCAGCTCTGTAAGTGATGAACAGTCGGCTCCGCATCCATATTCATGAAGGATGTCCATAAGGAACGGGTTCGGGGTTGCCTTCACCGCGAAATACTCACGGTAGCCCTTATTCCATGCAAAGGCATCCTTTACCTTCTGGGCGTTCTCGCGAATTCCCTTCTCATCATAGATGTGAAAAGGGGTAGGGTACTTCGCTGCAATCTCTTCCAGCTTCTCTTTCGTAGTAAATGGTTGCTTGTTCATTTTTCCTTCTTCCAAATGTGAAACAATTAATTGAGCGGTGCTAATTCGCAGACGCTTCAATATACTGCAAATTGAGCGGTGCTAATTCGCAGACGCTTCGCGTCTTGCTCATTCGCGCGTTCGCGCTATTGATAAAAAATGCCTGAAGCTCTCACGAACGCAAGCGTTCGCCGAGCTCAGGCATCTTTTATCAGCACCGCTCATTTATTACGCGTAAAGCTAGCGACCGGAATCGAACCGGTGACCTCCTCACTACCAATGAGGTGCGCTACCTACTGTGCCACGCCAGCTTATCTGCAGCTATTAAATTGCCGACTTGACTAATATACTATATCAAAAGTCGCTTGTCAACCTTTTTTCAGATACCATTCGGAAAAATCGAGTCGATATATGCGACATAATCCTTCGCCTGCTTAATGTCAGGAACCTTGTTCCCGGCACGCCTCACGGCGACGCTTCCATTCGAATACGCTGCCATTGCGAGATCTAAGTCTCCGTCGAATTCCCTCAGCAGCTGCGAAACAAGCTTCGCACCGCCCATGATATTCTGCGTGGCATCGTATGCATTCGTCACACCGAGACTCTTCGCCGTGGACGGCATCAGCTGCATTACGCCCTCAGCTCCGCTTGATGAGGTGGCATTCGTCTGGAATCTCGACTCATGGTATGCGATCGCCTCAAGCAGCTTCTCGCTGACACCATACTTCTCGGATGCTTTTTCGAAAATACCCTTCAGTGAGGACGGTACCCTGATATTGAAATTATCTGCCTTGCCACTTGACGTGCTCTTCGAAGCGCCTGCAGACGCATCCGTACTGTCCGTAGTGACATTCTCGAGCGGACCTGCCATCACGGCTGACGTATTCGTCTGCTGCGAACCATCTGAGCTGTAGATCATCCCGAGTTCCTTCTCGAGATGCTTCTGAAAAGAAGCGACTGACTTCAGATTGTCCTTCGTGCTCACCGCCTGTGACAGGGACCTGTTCCCATTCTGCGGTGACAGCTTACCGACAAATCTGTAATCACCCGCACTTACCTTTACTACCATTTATCTCCCTATTCCATCTCTATATCTGCACCAGGCAGCTCGAAACCGCCGAGCTGTTCTTCTGTTACCATGCCATAGTCATACTTCTGTTGTTCTCTGCCCGCATGACGGATCATAAGCACGAGGCCGCATACTATCCCGACTGAGAAGCATGCTACTATGAAAAGAAGTATCAGTGCTCTCCAGAAATATATACGCTTTGCCTTCGGATCTACCACATCCTGCTCGAGCTCATCATATGTCTTCTGGACCTCCTTCGCGTCATCCTCAAAGCCCTCCTCCTTCTTCTCTTCTGCAGCCTTTGCTGCATCATATGATACGATAGGAGTCACAGGCTCAGGCTCAGCCGCAGGAGTCTCCGGCTCTTCTGTAGAGGATTCCTCTGCAGAAGACTCAGGCTCTTCTGGTACTGCTTCCTCCTGTACCGGTTCTGCTTCCGGCTCTGCTGCCACAGGTTCTTCGACTGTTGGTTCAGGCTCTGCTGTCACAGGTTCTTCAACTGCCGGCTCAGGCTCTGCTGCTACCGGCTCCGGCTTCTCAGCTTCAGTCTCAGGCTTCGAGGCCTCCGTCACCGGCTGTGGTCTCTCCGGAATCTGTGCATTGCCGATGGTGATCATCTTGTAGCAGTTGTTGCAGATAGGCCCCTTGCCATCGAGCGGAGCGCCGCAGAGAATACAGGTATTCTCATATTCCTCGCCATTGTACATCTTCCTGACGCGGTCGAGGTAACGCTCACCATACGAGGTAGAGAAGAGCGACTTCGGATTTAGCTTCAGCACTGCACCGATATTCTCATGATCTGAATAATTTATTTTGTCATCAAGGATCGCTATTACTTTCAGATCCCTAAGGATTGCTTCCTTTTCGGTCATAAATCCCTTTCGACTCCTCTTTCCGAAAAAACAACAGTATCCTGATCTATTGTATCACAACATCGATTCAGTGAAAAGCAAATCTTTTCGACTTATCATCTCATCTAATCGATCAATATACGTCCTGATATCCTTGACATTCTCGCATCTGCTGATCTGCCAGCCGCCGTTTCCGTCAGGGCGGACTCTCTTCGATGCAGCCCCGGCTCCGATTGCCACGATGTCCTCACGCTCTTCCATGATGAGCACATTGTAAATGCCATCCCTGCCAGGCTTCGACATGCCGACATTCTCGAGATTGCCGGCCATATTTTTCTGACGATAGAGATAGTACGGATGCATATCCATGTCACGGCCGGTCTGCAGTGCCTCATCCATTATCTGAGTCGAATTCACGAAGTCGAGATTCTCATACTTATCCCATTCGAGCCGAAGTCTCGCAGCAGTCTTCAGCGCAAGCGAGTGGACAGTCAGATTGTCCGGAGCCAGCCTCTTCATCTCAGACAGGGTGTGCCTGATATCCCAGACTCCCTCACCCGGAAGTCCGAGGATCATATCCATATTTACGCAGGAAAAATCATATTTTCTGGCCAGCTCATATGCTCTGACCGTATCCTCCACGGTATGACGTCTCCCGATCAGGTCGAGCGTCTTCTGGTTCATCGTCTGCGGATTCACAGAAATCCTTGTGACACCGTGTGCCTTCATCACGTACAGCTTCTCAGCCGTGATCGAATCCGGCCTCCCGGCCTCTACCGTGTATTCCGCCAGATGCGACAGGTCTAGCTTTTTCTCAATATATGAAAAAATATCATCCAGCTGCCCCGCTTCAAGCGTGGTCGGCGTGCCGCCTCCGAAATAGATGCAGTCCAACCGCCTGTTCCTGAACCGCTCTGCAACGAAATCTATCTCCCGCTTCAGCGAGGCTATATACGGCTCCACCAGATCCCTGCACGAGTCTATCCTGTGCGAGGAAAAGGAGCAGTACAGGCAGATCGACGGGCAGAACAGAATCCCGATATACAGGCAGTATCCATCGGTCTGCAGACTATACCCGGGATTCTGGTCCGTAGTCTGCGGGAACAGCGACAGAATGGCATGCTCCGCCTTTGCGATCTCAATGCTCTCATTTATTTTCTCGTCAGAGGTAAAATATTTCTCCCGGTAAAATGTGCGTATCTCATCTGCACTCCTCCCATCTGAAACCATGGTCAGAGCTTCCTTGGTAGGACGTATGCCTGTTGTGGAACCCCATGGAAGCGAGCGTCCGGTGCCTTCAGAGACAATCCTGTATATGGTGCGCTTCAGATCATTTTTCTCAGTATTGCACTGATACTCAAGGTCTCCGAATGCTACAGTGGTCTTCTCTTCACCAAAGTCGAGAGACAGCTCCGCTACAGGCTTCTGTGACTGGCGTTCCTGCTTTTCCTCTGTACTCTCCCTGCCGAGCAGTTCGCCATTCAGATAGACGAGAAGCCTCGATTTCGGGAAAAATGATCTGAACAGCGGCCCGGTCTCGCTGTCAGCAAATCTGCTATTTTCATCTAACCTGATAATATCTCTCACAACTAAAAGCTTTCAAATTTCAACTACAACTATCAACTTCGAACCTGGAACTTATGACTCAGAACTCCGCATAAGGATTATTCACTTTTTCAAATCCGATCGTGGTCTCGGAATCATGTCCCGGGAAAACAGTAACATCCTCCGGAAGCTTCAGGAGTCTGTCCTGTATCGAGTGAATGAGGGCAGACGCAGACGAGCCCTCGAAGTCGGTACGTCCCGCGCTTCCATAGAAGAGCGTATCTCCGGAGAAAAGAACCTTCTGATCCGGGAAATAATACGAGCAGCCGCCCGGCGTATGCCCCGGGCACGGGATTACCTGGAAGGTAAAGCCTGCGATCGTCCTCTTCTCATCAGGCTCGAAGGTATCTGTGATAAGGCCCGAATAGTCCTGCGCATCCCGCCCCATGAAGCCTGAGCGGTTGATCATCGGGTCCTTCAGGGTCTCCATCTCATCCTTCATTATGTAGACTGGGAGTGTAATATTTTTTTCTTTAAAAAATGAAACGAGGTCCTTCACTCCGCCTACATGATCGAAGTGGCCGTGCGTAAGAAGCACAGCCACCGGAGTAACCCCGTTTTTCTCTAATTCCTGACCGATCCTCGTGCCGGAAGCACCCGGATCTATTACTATTCCTTCATTGTCGTCAGAGACAGGCACATAGCAGTTCGTGGCTATCGGTCCCACGACGTAATGCAGCATTTTCATTTCATGCCCTTTCTATATCTACGACAGAATCTATCTGTCTGATCTTCGTGCTGATGTCTGCGAGCTCATCACGGTTCTTCACGAGGAAGCTCACATCAATCGTGGCCATGCCCTGCTTGCTCGTCTTCGAATGCATCGAGCGGATATCGATCTCGCTCTCAGTGAATACCTTGCTGATGTCGACCAGCAGTCCGGTACGGTTGTGGCCGTATATATGGATCTCCGCGAGGAAATTTTCCTTTTCCTTGTCCTCAAGAACCTCAGGCTGCCATTCAGCCTCAATGAGCCTGTCCTTATCCGACTCAGGCATATTCACTATATTAATACAGTCGGTCCTGTGGATGGACACACCTCTCCCGCGGGTCACAAATCCCACGATCTCATCACCAGGCACAGGATTGCAGCACTTCGAGAAACGCACTGACACATCATAGAGCCCCTTCACTATGATTCCGCTCTTAGACTTCTTCACCTTCGCAGCGACCTGAGGGTGATCCTTGTCGACAGGTGCGTCCGGATTGTTCGCAGCAAGTACATCGTCATCCGTCACCACGAGAGGATTGTCCTTGCGGTAATTCTCCTCCATCTTGTTGATGACAGCGCCCTCCTTCAGGCTGCCCTGGCCGACAGCGGCGAGCACGGAATTCCAGTCATGGAAGCCGTAGCGGCGCATGACCTTCTCCTGATACTTCGGCTTATTGATAGTACCGAAGTCAATGCCCTTGTTCTTCGCATTCTCGCCCAGAAGCTCCTGACCCTTCTGGATATTCTCATCCTTCGTGATGGAACGGAACCACTGATTGATCTTGTTCTTCGCCTGGGCAGAGGCCACGATATTCAGCCAGTCACGGCTAGGTCCCTTGGAATTCTGTGAGGTGATGATCTCTACACGGTCGCCGTTCTTTATCCTGTAATCGATAGGAACGAGCTTGCCATTGACCTTGGCTCCTATCATCTTATTTCCGACAGCGGAATGAATGCTGTAGGCGAAGTCGATAGGCGTGGAGCCGCTTGGCAGGTTCTTTACATCGCCTGACGGGGTGAAGCAGAATACCGTATCAGAGAAGAGGTTCAGGTCATTCTTGAGCAGGGACACGAATTCCTTATTGTCGCTCATGTCCCTCTGCCACTCGAGGATCTGGCGCAGCCACGACAGCTTTGCCTCCTCACGGTTGATCGTGGCACCCTCGCCGCTCTCCTTGTACTTCCAGTGGGCAGCGATACCGTACTCAGAAGTACGGTGCATCTCGTATGTACGGATCTGTATCTCAAAAGGCGTGCCGTTCGGACCGATAAGCGTCGTATGAAGCGACTGATACATATTCGGCTTCGGCATCGCTATATAGTCCTTGAATCTGCCCGGGATCGGGGTGTAATTCTCATGGATCACTCCGAGAGCCGCATAGCAGTCCTTGACGTCATTAACTATGATCCTGATCGCGAAGAGATCGTATATCTGGTCAAGCGTCTTGTGCTGGTTCACCATTTTCTTGTATATAGAGAAAAAGTGCTTCGCACGTCCCTCTACCGTGGCAGGAATCCCGGCATGCTCCATGTGCTGCTTGACCTCCTTCACGAGGCTCTGGACATAGGCATCCCTCTCGGTCTTCCGCTGGGCGATCTGCTCCACGAGATTGTAATACGCTTCAGGCTCAAGGTACTTGAGGGCCAGGTCATCAAGCTCTATCTTGATGCGGGAGATACCAAGCCTCTGGGCGAGTGGCGCGTAGATCTCCATCGTCTCACGGGCCTTCTCCTTCTGCTTCTCAGGAGTCATGTACTTGAGCGTTCGCATATTGTGCAGGCGGTCGGCAAGCTTGATGATGATGACCCTGATATCCTTCGCCATTGCAAGAAACATCTTCCTCAGGTTCTCAGCCTGCACCTCTACCTTGTCCGCATCGAGAGGCACCTGGCCCAGCTTAGTGACGCCATCCACCAGTTCTGCGACCTCTTCTGAGAACTGATCTGCTATCTGCTCGCGGGTCAGGGAAGTATCCTCGACCACATCGTGCAGCAGACCTGCGGCTATGGTCTCCTTATCCATCTCGAGATCTGCGAGAATGATCGCCACCGACAGAGGATGTATGATGTACGGCTCGCCGGACTTACGCTTCTGGTCCTTGTGAGCCTCATTTGCTACCTTATATGCCTTCTCAATTATGGAAATATCGCCATTCGGATGATATCTGCGGACCTTCGCAACGAGCTCCTTATACAGCTCCTCAGGGTCCTCAAAATCATGAGTGGACACAACACTCCGGTTCGGCTTCGAGATCTTCTCTTCCAGCTGTTCGAAATCCTTTGATGTCACATCTGAAATATCTGGCATTATGACCACTCCTTTCCTTATTTTTCAAGATATCGTAAACCACATTATATAATTTTAGTTCCGCAAAATCAACACCCGCAGCATGTGGTAAAATCTTAATATTTTTAATGCAATTGTAACATGTTTGTGATATTATAGGATTCATTCGGAGGGTTCACAGATGACCAAAGGGATAAAGCTTTTCCTTCTGGTGCTGTTCACGGCGATAATCGCCGGCGGCGTGGGATTTCTCGCGTATGAGGTCCACAGCCAGGTGAGTACAGCACGCACGGAGGATTCTGAAGAGAAAAATAATACAAAGACTTCCGACAGCTCTCTGTCTGATAATGCACAGGCCACCGCCGGGACAGATGACCCGGACACCGGATATATCCTGATCGGCGACAGCCGTTTCGTTGGCATGGACCAGGCCTGTGAGATCACTGACAATGCCAGGAACCACGAGTATGTGGTCGCCAAGGTCGGCGAGGGCTATCAATGGTTTGTAAATACAGCGCTCACCGAGGCTCGGGATATAGTAAGGACCCATACCTGGATCTCCAGATGGAAATATGTGATCTGCCTGGGGGTTAATGATCTGTGGGATTTCGAAAAGTATAAGGATGAGTATCTGACCCTGAAGAGCGATCATGACCTGATCCTCGTATCTGTAGGGCCTACAGGGCCTTCGTCCACTGTATCAAATGACGATGTGACCGTATTCAACCAGCAGCTGCGGAACTTCTGTGATGAGAATGATATTCCGTATATAGATTACAATACGACTATCACCGGGGAGGGCTTCACGACCCAGGACGGCCTGCATTATACGAATACCATTTATAAGAGAATATATGAGATAATCGAGGAGGGAATGCGCGGACAGGGCGCCACAGCCACCGTCAGTCCTTAGCCTCGATCAGAATGAGCATTCCTTTTCCTACGGAGAATGAAGCCATCGGCGATGTGATCTCATTGCTGATGGTCAGAGTGAAATAATATTTCTCATCCCCTACTATCGCATTATCGAGCGGGTAATACACGCCTGTAGCTCTCACGCCCTCGCATCTTCCGAATACTGGCAGGAGTGATACATAACTCCCGTACTGCTCGCACTTCTTGATGACGACTGTCTCACCGCCTCTGATGAGTCTGATACGATTATTACGGTCCACGATGTAGCAGTGTCTGTCATGGCGGGCTGCAAGCCGCAGGAGACTCAGGTTCCCTATCACATGATCAAGCCTCGTGCCCGTAGCGCCGAGCAGATAAATATCCCCCTCTACCGTATTCTCCAGCACATAGTCAAGTGCCGCCTCGAGATCCGAATCATCCTTTTCCGGGTTCAGGCGGATCAGCTCCACGCCCTTTTCCTCGAATGAATCGAGCAGATTCCTCGTGCCGGTCGAGACCGAATCGAAGTCACCGATAGCCACATCCGGCTTTCTGTGAATCAGCCGGCAGTAGTCAAGTCCTCTGTCCGCAGCTATCAGCAGACACTCTTCATTTCCAATAACACTGTTTGCGACATCTGCGTCAAGGCTTCCGCCGCCTATGATCACAGTCTTCATTACTCGAGTATCTCCCGGAATCTCGTTGTATTTTCCTCAATATCTCCATCGAACAGACAGCTTCCCGACACCAGGATATTCGCGCCTGCGTCAAGGATATATCCCGCGTTGTCGAAATTCACTCCGCCATCCACCTCGATATCAAATGAATTCTTCGAATTGTCTGAGATTTCCTTCAGCTTACGGACCTTGTCTATCGTGTACGGGATCATCTTCTGTCCGCCGAAGCCCGGATTCACGAGCATCACGAGCACCATATCCACCTGATCGAGAATACAGCTGAGTGCCGTGACCGGAGTCGCAGGACATATTGCTACCCCCGCCATCGCTCCCACTTCCTTGATCTTCTGGATAGTCGCATCGAGATGCTTACACGCCTCTGCATGCACAGTGATGATGTCACCGCCTGCTGCAGCGACCGGCTCCACATACCGTAACGGATCCTCAACCATCATATGCACATCGAGGATTCTGTCCGTAATCCCTCTCATGGCCTTCACCACCGGGATGCCGAATGATATATTCGGCACGAACATCCCGTCCATGATGTCTATATGAAAATAGTCCGCTCCCGCCTTATCGAGCAGACGGACCTGTTCGCCCAGACGTGTCAGGTCAGCTGATAATATGGACGGTGACAGACAATTCATTGATAGCTCCTTCTGTTCTTTTCTTTCAGTTCCTCGTACATCCGTACATAATCCTCATACCTCACCTCATTTATCCTGCCATCCTCCACGGCCTCTCTGACCGCACACGATGGCTCGTGTATATGCACGCATCCCCTGAACCGGCATGCGCCATTGTACTCCTCGAATTCAGGAAAATATTCCCGCAGCTCCTCTTCCCTGATGCCCGGCAGATTCACCGTGGAAAATCCCGGTGTATCGCACACATAGGTCTCATCCGCGATCCTGACGAGCTCAGTATGGCGGGTAGTCTGCCGGCCTCTTCCGGTATGAGCAGACACATGGCTCGTCTCGAGCTCATCCCTTCCGAGAAGTGCATTGAGAAGAGTGGACTTCCCCGCTCCCGAAGGACCTGCAACTGTTGATACATGACCCTGAATGGCTTCTTTTACCTCTGTGATGCCCTTTTTCTCCAGGGCCGAGGCAAAAATAATCTCATACCCCGTGCCCCCGTATATCTCCCGTATCTTCGCAAAGTCCTCATCCGTATTCAGATCAGACTTCTGGAATACGAGCACCGGTGTGAGATGACTATACCCGAGCAGCACCAGGTACCTGTCGATGAGATCAGGATTCACATCAGGCGTGTGCACGGAAAAGACGAGCAGCGCCATGTCGCAGTTCGCGACCGGAGGCCTTGAGAGCACGCTTTCTCTAGGGAAAACAGAGAGGATCTGTCCCTCTCTGTCCTTCTCATGAGTCACCTCGTATGTCACGCGGTCTCCGACCAGAGGATGCAGATCCTTCTTCCGGAAGACGCCTCTGGCCCGGCAGGCATATACCCTTCCTGACTCCTCGTCATACACATAGTAGAAGCCCGAGAGAGCCTTGATGATCCTGCCCGTCATTCGCTCTTGAATGATACCGCATAGGATGAGAGCTCCTCATCCATGCTGCTGTCCGAATAGATGGCGATCGTACCTGTAGCCGTCGTGATACCGCTGGCTGACACATCTGTCGCCTGGCTGATGGTCCAGTGCCTGATGGCATTGCCCTTAGCATCCCTGAGCACTACATAGTTCGAACTGTAATTGTCAGTATCTGCAGGCTCTACCACATCTGAGAATGAGTAGGTGGCCTGGCCTGTGGAAATCACCAGATTCACCTTGGCTCCCTTGCTGGCCTTCGATCCCGCCTTAGGATCCTGTGCCATTACCTGACCCTTCTTGTATGTATCAGAAGGTGCCTCACTGATATCGCCTGCTGCAAAGCCTTCATTCTCGAGAGTGCTCGTAGCGGCCGACTGGCTCTTGCCTACGACATTCGGTATCTCAACTGACTCAGCGCCTCTGCTGATCGTGATGATGACGGTGTCACCCTCCTTGCCCTTCTCGCCGCCGACAGGAGTCTGGGACATTACATAGCCCTTCTCCACATCGTCGCTGTAGGATTCCTTCGTGCTGACCTCGAAGCCTGCTGCCTCAAGCTCGGACTTCGCTTCCGCCTCGGTCTTCCCGGTGACAGAAGGTATCTCTGTATCACCCTCACCCGAGCAGATAGTGACTACTATCGTAGTGCCCGGATCTACCTTTTCTCCGGCTGCAGGCTCCTGGTTGAGTATCTGTCCCTTGTCATAGTCATCAGAAGCTTCCTCTCCGCCCTTTCTGATCTCGAGTCCCTTCTCGGACAGAGCCGCACGGGCCTCCTCGAAGGTCATCTTGTCCAGATCCGGTACAGAGATCTGGGTAGTCTGCTCTGTGGAATCGGAATTCGTCCTGCCCTTTCCGAACCTGAAGATGCCGAATACGGAATTCAGCATGAATATGATTATCGCTACAATGACTACTGCTGCTGCGATTCCCATGATGGTGATTGCCTTGTCCATCTTCGGATTGATAGGGCCCTCATCCTTGTCATCATCCTCATCGTCCTCTGGCAGAGGATCGTCATTCGCGTGATTTGTCTGCTTCCTTATCTCATCCTCCTCATCCTTCGTGATGACCCTGGTCTTCTCCATATCAGGCTGATTGTCAGGGATCACGATGAAGTCCTCGTCCGGATGCATGAGCGCCTTCTTCAGATCCACTAAAAGTGCGGATACTGATTCGTATCTCCTCTCAGGACTCTTCATCGTGCACTTCTGGATGATGCGGCTGACTGCTATCGGCAGACCCGGTGCGTACTGCTCCGGAGGTGTGATAGGTGACTGGATATGCTGGATGGCTATCGCTACAGTCGTATCTCCGTCGAACGGTACCCTGCCCGTCACCATTTCATACATCACTATTCCTAATGAATAGATATCGGATGAATATGTGACGAAGCCGTTCCTCGCCTGCTCCGGGGATATGTAATGCACGCTGCCCATCATATCTGCATGGATGGTATTCGAGGTGGCTGCCCTCGCGATTCCGAAGTCGGTCACCTTTACCTTTCCATCCTTGGAGATAATGATATTCTGCGGCTTGATGTCCTGATGGACTATGCCCTTATTGTGCGCAGCCTCGATGCCCTTCGCTACCTGGATGGCAATGGAGATCGCCTCATTATATCCGAGACGTCCCTTGGTCGCTATATAGTTCTTCAGAGTGATGCCCTCGACATACTCCATAACTATATAATACAGGCCGTCCTCGCTGCCCACATCATATATATTCACGATATTCGGATGTTCCAGCACTGCGGCCGACTGCGCCTCTGCGCGGAACTTCGACACGAAGGTCGAGTCCTGCGAGAACTCTGCCTTCAGAACCTTTATCGCTACTTCCCTCCCGAGAGAATGATCGAGCGCCTTGTAAACATCGCTCATCCCGCCGGTGCCTATCTTTTCCAGAATCTCGTATCTGTTTGCTAATATTGTCCCTGTACTCAGCATCTGGTCTCCTCGCCCGCCCTGGGGTCTATTACTGTGATTGTGATATTGTCTCTGCCACCTGCTGCCAGTGCCTTGTCAAGGAGCGTCTTCGCCTGTGCGGATGGCTCCTCACCGTTCGACAGTACACTGCTGATCTCATCATCATCTACCATATTTGTCAGGCCGTCGGTACACATGAGCACTCTGTCCAGGTCTCCTACCGGCACATCGAAAAAGTCTGCGTGCACCATAGTCTCGACCCCGACTGCTCTCGTGATACGGCTCTTATACTTATGATTCTTCGCTGCCTCTTCTGTGATCTCGCCATTGCGCACCATCTCCTGCACATAGGAATGGTCAAGCGTGATCTGGAATATATTCGACCCGCGCTGTACATACAGGCGGCTGTCTCCTATATTTGCCACATGCAGATGCCCATCGAGAAAGGTTGCCACTACGAGCGTGGTCCCCATGCCCTTCTTCGAGGCATCGGTCCTGGCCTTGTCGAAAAGCTCCCAGTTCGCCTCTGATATGGCATCTCTTATGAGAGAAGCGACCCCGTCTTCCTTCAGGAAATCGCTGTCTGTTTTCCGAAGCAGCTCTACGACCTTCTTCACTGCGAACTCAGAGGCATAGTCTCCCGCTGCTTCTCCACCCATTCCGTCTGCGACGATGAACAGGTTTCCCAGCGAGCCTACCGACTGATCCGACGCGAATACGAAATCCTCGTTTGTCGATCGCACGCTGCCCTTATCTGTCAGGCAGTAATACTTCATCTTAATTACCTTTCTTACTTGAGGTGCCTGCGTCTCAGCTGTCCGCATGCACCGTCTATATCTCTTCCCATCTCTCTCCTAATAGTAGCATTTATTCCGTATTTTGCAAGTAGGGACGCAAACGCCTCTGCTGCTGCCCTTGACGGGCTCTCGAATGTCCTCTCCCGGATCGGGTTCACCGGTATCAGATTCACGTGGGCATTCATCCCGTGCAGCAGTCCCGAGAGCTCTCTCGCATCCTGCGGCGTGTCATTGACCCCACTGATCAGCGAATACTCGAACGTCACCCGGCGTCCGGTCGTCTGCTGATAATACTTCATCGCTTCTACCGCCTCTATAATATCATATTTTGCAGAAATTGGCATCAGTGCCTTTCTCTTCTCCTGATTCGAGGCATGAAGGGAGAGCGCGAGCGTAATCTGCAGCTTCTCATCCGCCAGCTCGCGTATCCGCGGGACTATGCCGCAGGTGCTCACGGTGACATTTCTCTGAGAAATATTCAGACCGTTCGCATCTGTCAGCATTCTGAGAAAAATCAGCAGGTTCTCATAATTATCCAGCGGCTCGCCCGTGCCCATCACGACCACATGGCTGATCCTTTCCCGCTCATATTCCTCTGACCTCGGGGCTATATTTCTCCCATGAAAAATATCCCGCTGGATGGCCTCGACCTGTCCGAGCATCTCGCCCGGTGTAAGGTTCCGAAGCCAGCCGTCTATCGTCGACGCGCAGAACCTGCAGCCCATCCTACACCCCACCTGTGATGAGATGCAGACGCTTACGCCGAACTTATATCTCATCAGAACCGACTCCACGAGATTGCCGTCATCGAGTGCGAACAGGTACTTCTTCGTGCCGTCTTCCTTCGAGATCTGAATATCGACCGGCGTGAGGCTTGTGATGTGAGTCTCCTGTGTGAGCTTCTCACGGAGTGCCCTTGGGAGGTCTGTCATCTCCGCGAAGTCTCTCGCAAGGTTCACGTGGAGCCATTTGTAGATCTGCTTCGCGCGGAATTTCTTCTCGCCGAGGGAGGTGATATATTCTGTTAGTTTATCTATGTCTAGATCTGAAAGATTCATGTTATTGTCTGTACTATGGTAGCTGTGTCGGCCGTGCATGAGGGCCATTTCACGGCGCTCCGCGTCTAAGGCTCTTCGTTCGCCTCGTTGACGGCCGACTGCGCGCGTCTCCTCGCCGCTATATTCCTTGTGCGGCTGCGGTGCGTGCTCGCTGGCCTACTCGGCTCCGAACAGCCTAAGAGCTACGCTTATTGTGAAATGACCCTCTGCACGGCCTCCACAGATTAAAAATGTATCATTTTTTCTTTAATATCGCGTAGTAGAACCCATCATGGTCTGCATCAGGGTATATCGTCTCCTGCTTTACGAGAGTGTATTCCACACTCGCAGAAAGAAAGGCGGATATCTGCTGTTCGTTCTCGAGCGGGTCGAGGGTACAGGTCGAGTAGATCAGTGTGCCGCCGGGCTTCACGTACCCTGACGCATTTGCCAATATCTGCTTCTGGATGCCTGCCAGTTCCTTCATGCTCTGTGGTGTGACCCGAGTCCTGATATCAGGCTTTCGGCCACTGACTCCAAGCGCCGAGCACGGGACATCTGCTATCACGACGTCATACCTTTCTGCGAAGTCCTCACGAAATTCGGCCGCGTCATTTTCCATTACCTTTATCTTATCATTCAGGTCAAGTCGGTTGATATTTTCCTGTATGCGGGAGGTCTTGCCGGTAGATATGTCGCAGGCAGTGACGTGTGCATCATAGAGGATGGCTGCCTCTATCGACTTTCCACCCGGGGATGCGCAGAGATCGAGGACCTCTGCGTGATCCGGGAAGCGGGATGTATTGCGTCTGGCAGCTGAACCATCTGCTGTATCATATCCTGACTGATATACCGGCTGCATGGATGACAGATCCATGATATAGAACAGGCCATTTCTAAATGCCTGTGTCTGTGCCGGATGCGAGCCCTGTGGGAACACGAGTACCGGCAGATCATCACCGAACGGCGCCTGAGCACCGAGGGCATCTGCCAGGTCAGCTACAGGAACCTTCGATAATGCTGTGATACTCCTCTTCGAGCGGAGCCCCCGAAGAATCTGTTCTGCATCTGCATATGAATCTCTGAAATGATCCACGATCCGGTATGGATATGAATATGTAAGTGAGAGAGACAGAGTGCTCTCATACCGCTTGTAGCGAGGATCCGTCACCTGCCAGGAGTTATTGATATGCTTCAATCTGATTGAAGTATTGTCTGTCACCACTCTGGCCTCGAGTGAATCCCTGTTCCTGATGATATTCCTGATGAGACCGTTTGCGAATCCTGTATACCTTCCCTCTCCGCCGGCCTTCACGAGCTTCACCGACTCATTGCAGGCAGCCGAATCAGGTACCCGATCCATATACAGCACCTGGGCGAGCGCTATTTCCACAGCCACCCGCACCACCGGACGCAGCTTTGCGAGCCGGGTCCTGCTGTATGCAGCTATGATCGCATCTATAGTGGTCTCATTCTCGAGCGTCGTCTCCACAAGCGCCATATAGAACGCCCTGTCGCGATCATCCCACTCCTGATGCTTCGCGAGCGCCGCATCCATCTTCTCTGTCGAATACTCTCCGATGTCCAGGAGCGTGTAGAACGCTTCCTTCCTGACTGTATCTTCCATTTCAGGCTATCTCACTTTCGAAAACTGCTATAAGTATAACACAGATTCCGAGACTTCCATAGATTTTGCTCCTTCCCTAATCGAACATTTTATAAAGCAGTACTATTCTGCCAGCAGTTCATCCATTCTGATTCCGAAGTCGGGATATATGCTCACCGGTATCTGCTCATCGAAGCCGTATACTCCGCTTGCCTTGTTCTCGAAATCATATACATTCACCAGTCTACGATCCGGATTGATGAGCCAGTACAGACAGACGCCTGATGTCCTGTACTTTTCCAGCTTGATCACGCAGTCAAGCCATACGCTCGACGGTGATATAACCTCTATCACCCAGTCTGGTGCACCGTGACAGCCCTTATTGTCCAGCTTGTCTCTGTCACAGACCACCGTAACATCCGGCTCCAGATAATTGTACTTATCATTATTGATATACACCGCAAATGGTGACGGATAGACCTTGCATCCACCCTTTTTCCCCCGAATATAATTCTGTATCGACCATGTCAGATCCGAAACTATCTCCTGATGAAATCTGCCCGGGGCAGCCATATCGAATACACGTCCCTCAATCAGCTCCGCTCTACTGCTCTCAGGAAGGGACTCGATGTAATCAACTGTCTTCCTCTCGTCCCTGTAATCAACTGCCTGTCTGTCCATATCAGCACCTCGCTTCTGCATCTTCTTTTTCATAGAATAACACAGAAAATAATGCTTTTCAATTGCTGCATCTGCCTTGACAAAAGTTATAGTCAGTTATAGAATGATTTCAAAGTTATAGACAGTTATAGTTGAATTGTGAAGTTATAGTCAGTTATAGAAAGGTATTATATGGCAGGAAAGAATCCATTCACCGTATCATTCGGACGGCCTCCGGTAGAGTATGTATCGCGGGCGCTAAATCACGACAGAGTCATGGACACCTTTACAGAAATGCCTGTTACGGATCAGATATATATCATCAGCGGACTCAGAGGCACAGGGAAGACGGTGCTTTTTTCCTCATTGATAAAGGATTTCAGAAGGCTTGATGACTGGATCGTGATCCAGCTGAACACATACAATGACATGACAGAATCACTATATTCAGAGCTGTACTACGCTCTCAGCCAGAATGACGTGAGTCTGGATGTGGAACTAGGGATTCCTGAGGTTGCAAAAGTTTCCGTCAGGTCAGATGCGCCAAAGCGGACAACGGATTCACTTATCAGGTCGCTGCTTGAGACCGCTGACAGGGATGGAAAAAGGGTTCTTGTGGCCATTGATGATATTTCAAAAAGCGCCGGTATGCGGAAATTTGCCAAGCTTTTTCAGGAAATGATCGGAGATGAACTGCCTTTATATTTCCTGGGAACAGGCATTCCTGAGAACATTGATGAGCTGAAGGATGTAAAGGATCTGACCTTCCTATACAGAGCACCCAGAATCATCCTCGGGCCGCTCGACCTGTCAGAGATTGCTTTTCGTTATCAGCATGCCCTGGAGATTCCTATAGATTCAGCAAATGCAATGGCAAAAATGACGAAGGGCTATTCCTTTGCCTTTCAGGCGCTTGGATATATATACTGGGAACACAGACCTGTGCAGTCAATTGACGACCTGATGCCTGACTACGACCGTCTGCTGACCAGTGCATCTTACTCCAAGATGTGGTCCGAGCTCTCCGACCTCGACAAAACGGTCTGTCGTGCCATCGCCTCCACAGACAGTGGCCGTGTAAAGGATATACGTGACACTGCCGGCATGGATTCAAACCTTTTCAACTCATACCGCAACCGTCTACGGGAACGTGAACTGATCGACACCAGCACCTATGGAAAAATTTCCTTCACCCTCCCACGCTTCGCTGAATTCATCAATGATCGGTCAGAGCTGTACGATTAAGGTGTGTGCTGTGACTCACTTATGAGAGTCTGTCTATTCCCTGAGTGTCACCTTGACGTCCAGCTTCGCTGTGGAATTGTTTATTGTTCCACGACCTTCCAGTCGGTCACATTCCTCTTGTCTGTAGAAAATACGACTCCGACCTTATACAGCTTCCGTGAATCGGCCTGATACGGAATCGCATATCCCTTATCATCTATCTGTGCCATTGCATCTTCGACCGGCTTGTCCAGCTTGAACTCGAATACATAGATATAGTCAGGTGTCTTCAACACGCTGTCGGCACGGCCGGTGGCCATGTGGATCTCGGTCTGAGCATGTGCACCCATCAGGCTAAGGATCAGGTAGAGCTGACGAGACCACTCACCCTCATACTCAGGAGCCTGACCCTCCGGATATGGAATCCCGCCAAATAATGCGGTCAGACGATTGATGAAGGATTCGGGATTTCCTTTTTTCAGATCCATGAACATGTATCGTAAGGATACAGGGTTCTCATCATTCTCAGGTCCGAGAATATATGGAATCAGAGAGTTAAGGAAGCCGTATTTCACCTCGTTATTCGGATAGCGGAGAGAATACAGCTCGAATTCATCATCGTAACCGCAGATGGTGAGATAGCCTGTCTGGTAGAAAAGCGGGAGCGGATTGACACTTTCAATCGTGTAGTTTCGCAATTCATCGTCTGTAGCCTCTACCCCATCAGAGATCCGGGATAGCTGAAGCTTCGAATTCTGGAGCTTTTTGACCAGAATCTCCGGGGTTGCAGACCCGAACCAGTAACGCCTGAAGTTCTTCTTGGAAAATGCATTTAACAGGCTGAATGGATTGTACACGCCGACTCCATTCTCAGAAAAATGATAGCCGTCATACATTTCTCTCAGCCTTGCCATGCATTCCTCATACGTAAGCTTCTGGTGATCAGCCAGGGCATTTATTTCCGGGCGGAAATTTTTTTCGAGCTCCTCTTCTGTAATGCCGCATATTCCCGAGAATTCATCATCCAGCGAAATATCATTCAGCTGGTTCAGATCTGAGAAAATTGACACCTTCGTGAATTTTGTGACACCCGTGAAGAAAACGAACTGCAGATCACCATCCACGTCCTTAAGCACAGAGAAAAAGCCCTTGTACAGCGCACGATTTTTCTCTTCCTGCTCCGGATTCGAGTACATCGTATCAAGTAGTGGCTTGTCATATTCATCGACAAGAACTACTACCTTGTGGCCTGTTATCTGATGTGCGGTCTTTATAGCCCTTTTGAAGCGGTTTGCAAGGTCGTAGCTTCCACGATCAATATTATAACGGTCTTCAAATTCAGATAAGGTTTCATCAAGCGTCAGTCTGAGCCCTTCTGCCTCCTGGTATTCCCCACCGGACAGATAGCATGAGATGATCGGGTATTCGATCCACGCCTGATCGCCCTTTTCATTCTCCTTGTCATATATGTAAAGTCCCTTGAAGAGATCCTTTTTTCCACTGAAATAGCATGCAAGGGTAGAAGTGAAGAGGCTCTTACCAAAACGCCTCGGACGAGACAGAAAGAAGCTTTTACTGCTGTTTACCAGCTTCCAGACATATTCAGTCTTGTCCACATACAAAAAGTTTTTTGTTCTTATATCTTCAAAATCCTGCATTCCTACAGGCAGCTTGCGCCTATTCATAAAACATCCATCTCCGCTGTTTATCTCTCTTTCAGAATTTTTATACAGAACCCTATGGATAGAATAGCACAGAACCGTGGGTTTTTCAATCCGCGGAACTGAATCCCGGCACCCCTCTGCTGCCCGGTCCATACCGGTTGTTAAGCTCAGGGAACTCGTGGATATTGCAAGATTTGACAGGTTGTTTATAATAAATATACTATGCAGAATCAGTTTTCAAGAACACAGATGCTTCTCGGTGCAGAAGCTATGGACAAGCTAAAGGAGAGCCATGTCGCCATCTTCGGGATTGGCGGCGTCGGCGGATATGTGGTCGAGGCGCTTGCCAGGGCAGGTGTCGGACATTTCGACCTGATAGATGACGATGTGGTGTGCCTGACGAATATCAACAGGCAGATTCACGCTACGACAAAGACGATCGGCCACCCGAAAGTAGAGGCCGGCAGGGAGAGGATTCTCCTCATCAATCCGCATGCGGATGTCGTGACTCATCAGACCTTTTTCCTTCCTGATACGAAGGATGAATTCGATTTTACTCAGTATGACTATGTGGTCGATGCTGTAGATACCGTGACCGCGAAGATTCTCATCATTGAAGAGGCTCAGAAGGCCGGTGTTCCGGTCATCTCATGCATGGGCTGCGGAAACCGCATGGACCCCTCCCGGCTTCATATCACTGATATCTACAAGACGGAAAAGGACCCTCTGTCGAAGGTCATGCGCCGTGAGCTGAGAAAGCGCGGGATCAGGAAATGCACTGTGCTTTTCTCTACCGAGACCGCACTCGCCCCTATCGAGGACCCGGAGATCAGCTGTCGCGAGCACTGCGTCTGCCCGCCGGATTCACCACGCTCCTGCAATGACAGACGTGCGATCCCGGCATCCTCGCCTTTCGTACCATCGGCCGCCGGCCTTCTGATCGCATCGAAGGTGACTTCAGATCTCATCGGCTTCGATCATGCCGCCCGCGAGAAGGAGGATCTCGAGAAAAAGCTGAAAAAGCGCGAGCTTTTCCGTGCCGGCAGGGCTCTCCGCGAAAAGCTCAGGAACTCCTCTGCTGACAATCCTGATACAGATCCTGAGAAACGGGTGAAGCCGTATGACTGAATTTGAAATAACCCCTGAAGAGATGTCAGAGCTGCGCCTCTCTTCATATATTCTCGTGGACATGCGAAATGCAGGTGCTACCGACTATGGCATCATCCCCGGAGCCCTCTGCATCCCTGCATCAGAATTCGATGATCATGTGAGTGAATGGCGCGGGATCGGCATCCCCGTCATTGTTTACTGCATGACCGGCGAGCAGTCCGTGGGACCGGTGAAGAGGCTTCAGGCCGAAGGCGTCGAGGCCTACTCTCTCAAGGGTGGCTACTCTGCCTGGGTCGTATTCGATATCAGGCAGAGCGAATCAAAGAAAAAGCAGGTCGAGGAAAGCATCAGAAAGACCTATCACAAGCGTCTTTTCTCTAAATTCGCCAGGGCACTCAACACCTACGAGCTCCTGCAGCCCGGCGACCATGTGGCTGTGTGCGTATCGGGCGGCAAGGATTCTTTTCTCATGGCCAAGCTCTTCCAGGAGATACAGCGTCATCACAAGTTCGATTTCGATCTGACCTTCATGTGCATGAATCCGGGATATAACGACACGAATCTCGCTGTCATCGAGGAAAATGCACGCCTTCTCGATGTGCCGCTTACGATGTTTGATTCGGATATCTTTGACATTGTAGATACCGTACCGAAGAATCCGTGCTATCTGTGTGCCCGTATGCGCCGTGGCCACCTGTATTCGAAGGCCAGGGAGCTCGGCTGCAACAAGATTGCTCTCGGACACCACTATGATGATGTGATTGAGACCATCTTCATGGGCATGCTCTATGGTGGCCAGGTCCAGACCATGATGCCGAAGCTGCATTCGACGAACTTTGAGGGCATGGAACTGATCCGCCCTCTCTACCTGATCCGCGAGGACGATATCAAGCTGTGGCGTGATACCAATGGCCTGCACTTCATCCAGTGTGCCTGCCATTTTACCGACACCTGCTCCTCCATTGACCCCGAGGGTCACACGAACTCCAAGCGCATGGAGATCAAGCAGCTGATTCGCTCCCTGAAGCAGGTCAATCCGAATGTCGAGAAGAATATCTTCAAAAGCGTCGAGAACGTGAATCTCTCCACCATCATCGCGTACAAGAGGGATGGCGTGAAGCACTACTTCACGGAGGACTACTGACAATTAAAGGCGGGGCTTCCGTTTCCGGAAGCCCCGCCTGGCTATTCACTACTATTCATAGCTTTACGCCTAATACAACCCGTACACCTATTATGCAAGTGCTGCGGTGATGATCGACATAGAATATACCTCAAGGCCGTTGCAGCCACGTGAGAGGTCATTGATCGAAGCATTGAGTCCGAGAAGGATCGGGCCGTATGCGTCGAAATTACCCATACGCTGGGCTATCTTATATCCGATATTTCCTGCATTGATATCAGGGAAGATAAAGGTATTAGCATGTCCGGCAACCGGGTCGCCAGGGCACTTGGTCTTTGCGACCCTAGGTACAACAGCAGCATCGAACTGGAGCTCACCGGAAATCGGGAGATCAGGATACTTTGCCTTTGCCTTGGCAGCGGCATTTCTCATCTTATCTACATCCTCGCCCTTACCGGAACCAAGAGTAGAATATGAAAGGAAAGCAACCTTCGGATCAACGCCGAATATCCTAGCACAGCTGGCAGCCTCGCCGGCAATCTCAACAAGCTCATCCTCTGAAGGCTTGATATTGACAGCGCAGTCAGCGAATGCGAGCACTTCATTGTCACCGGTAGCTGAAGGACGAACCAGAATGAATACAGAGCTTACGATGCTATTTCCCGGCTTCGTCTTTATCAGCTGAAGAGCCGGACGGATCGTGTCTGCAGTAGAATAGGTGGCGCCGCCGAGAAGGCAGTCAGCCTCGCCCATCTTCACGAGCATGGTTCCGAAATAATTGGAGCCCTTCAGGATCTCCTTAGCCTGATCAGGTGTTACACCCTTCTTCTTTCTTAATTCGCAGAACTGATCAACCATCTCATCGAATCTGTCATAGTTCTCAGGATCAATGATACGGGCTCCACGGATATTGAAGCCGTTCTCTTCTGCTGCCTTCTCAATCTCTTCAGGATTTCCCAGAAGAACAGGTGAAAGGAAATTAGAAGCAAGAAGCCTCGAAGCTGCTTCAAGGATTCTCGGGTCAGTTCCCTCGGTGTAAACAATTGTCTTTGGATCTTTCTTGAGCTTTTCGATCATGCTGCCAAAACCGAATTCCATTTTGTGTATCTCCTTTTATAATATCTGTTATATTTGCCTAACATCCGTCAGACAACTATATATTAACACCACAGAAGCAATTTTTAAAGTACATTGTGAAGTACAAATCACTTCATCGTAATGAGCTCGTATTCACGGCTTCCGAGGCCGATCTTCTCACCCTGCTCCAGAGTCTCTTTCCATGCAGTATTCGGATTGCTGTTGAGCCATACATCATGATGGTCATGGAAATCAGGACTTGCCATATTGTCTCCGAGCTGGGAATTCCTGATAGGTGTGGCCTTCTGGCACAGATCCACGCAGGCCTGGTCGATTGCAACAGGGTCAAATGAAGCAAGCATTCCGATATCCGGAAGGATCGGCGCATCATTCTCGCCGTGACAGTCGCAGTTCGGTGATACATCGGTGATCAGACTGATATGGAAGCATGGTCTGCCATAGCAGACAGCCTGAGTATATTCAGCCATACGTCTGCCAAGGAGTGCCGGAGCATCCCAGTTGTCATTCTCTATAGCATCAAATGCACATGCTCCGATACAGCGGCCGCAGCCCTTACAGATCTCAGGATCGATGTAGGCCTTCTTTACCTTCTTTCCATCGATTTCCTTTTCCGGATAAGAAATAGCATCCGAGCCGCATTCCTTCGCGCATCTCTGGCATCCGCGGCACTTTCCCTCGATGACATGAGGATGTCCGCTCTGATGCTGCAGCATCTTGCCGGCACGTGAGCCGCAGCCCATTCCGATATTCTTTATGCATCCGCCGAATCCGGCCTGCTCGTGTCCCTTGAAATGTGTGAGCGAAATGACGATGTCCGCATCCATCACCGCACGTCCGATGAATGCAGTCTTGCAGTATTCGCCGTTATGAACCGGCACCTCCACATCATCAGTACCGCGGAGACCATCACCGATGATGATCTGACAGCCGGTCGTAGTGGTATTGAAGCCGTTGATATTGGCACAGTCCAGATGCTCAAGCGCATTCTTTCTGCTGCCCGGATACAGGGTGTTGCAGTCGGTGAGAAATGGCAGTCCGCCCTGCTCCTTTACCACATCAGCCACAGCCTTCGCATAGTTCGGACGCAGATATGCAAGATTCCCAAGCTCGCCGAAATGCATCTTGATCGCTACGAACTTGCCATTCATATCGATATCACCGATACCGGCCATCCTGATCAGCTTCTGCAGCTTCTTCGTCAGCGGCACATCAAGCCGGGTTCTGAAATCCGTAAAATATACCTTTGATTTCTCCATTACACGGTCCTTTCCATAAAAATTACTTCTGTAACATACTTTGTATAAAAGTATATCACAGAAGCATTATAAAAAACCATGCAATCTTTATTAAATCACAGATCGAGGCTGTCAAAGATCTCCTTCAGCGTATCTGCTGACTTATGCAGCTGCGCGAGCTCCTCATCCGAAAGCTCATACGGAATCAGGCAGTCAACTCCGTCCGATCCTACGATTGCAGGCATCGACAGGCAGACTCCGTCGAGTCCGTATTTTCCCTCGATATACGAGGAAACAGGCAGGATCGACTTCTCGTCGCGGACTACTGCCTCGCAGATACGGCGGACGCTCATACCTATGCCATAGTAGGTAGCGCCCTTTTTTTTGATAATCTCATATGCTGAATTCTTGACCTCTTCAGCTATACGAGTCGTCTCTGCATCGTGGTCTGTGTATCCTCTCATCTCGCAGAACTTGTGGATCGGCACTCCGGATACATTGGCTGATGACCAGGCTGCAATCTCCGAATCACCATGCTCGCCTATGATGAATGCGTGCACGGAACGGCTGTCCACATTCAGATGCTGTCCGAGCAGATACTTGAATCTCGCAGAGTCGAGAGCCGTGCCGCTGCCGAATACCCTGTTCTTCGGGTAGCCTGACAGCTTCAGAGCCACCTGGGTCAGGATGTCGACCGGATTCGCAACCACGATCATTATCGCATCCTTATTGTATTTCACGATCTCCGGGATTATCGATTTGAAGATCGCCGTATTTTTCTTCACGAGATCGAGCCTGGTCTCTCCCGGCTTCTGCGCAGCTCCGGCGCTTATGATGATGACTCCTGCATCTGCCAGATCAGGATAATCTCCTGCATAGATCTCCATCGGCTTCGCAAATGGCAGGCCGTGACTGATGTCAAGAGCCTCGCCCTCAGCCTTTTCCTTATTCGCATCGATAAGGACTATCTCTGAAAAAATCGATGACTGCATAAGCGAATACACGCTTGCGCTTCCAACGAATCCGCAGCCGATCATGGCCGCCTTACGAAAATGTACACCCATATTTACCTCCTGTCTTCCTGCCCTCACTACATACCTTACACAATCCTCAGGAGTTTGTCCGTTGTTTTTACAACATCATCCTTTTGACGCCTCGAGCAGCTTCTGCTTCAGCTGGCCCTCGAGATCTGTGAGCTCTGCCTCTGCGGCATGACGCTTCTCGGCACCGTCACGCTGGATACTGATGACCTCATCGATCGTGGAGATCAGCTGCTCATTCGTATGACGAAGCGTCTCGATATCCACGATGCCGCGCTCTGACTCCTTCGCTGCCGCGGTCGCTGCGACATGCAGCTTGTCGGCATTTTTCTTCAGGAGCTCATTCGTCATGTTGTTGACCTCGTTCTCGGCCTTAGCTGCCTTTGTTGAATGCTCGATTCCGAGAGCTATCACCATCTGATTCTTCCAGAGAGGGATAGTGTTCACGATCGTGGACTGGATCTTCTCTGCCATCTCCGTATCAGCAGTCTGCACGACCCTGATCTGCGGACCGGTCTGAAGCGCTATCGTGCGTGAAAGCTCGAGGTCGTATATCTTTTTCTCAAAACGATTGCACTTGTCTGCGAGATCCTTCGCTCTCTGCGCATCCTCAGGAAGTCCCGAGGCAGCCGCCTTATCCTGCAGCTCCTTCAGATCAGTCGCCCTGATCTGCTCGAGCTTTTTCTTTCCGGCGATGATGTACATCGTGAGCTCCTTGAAGTAATTCAGATTCAGGTCATACATCCGGTCGAGCACATTGATGTCCTTCATCAGGGTCACCTGGTGCTTCTCGAGCTCATTGACGATGGTCGAGACATTTTTCTCAACCGTAGAATACTTCGCCTGCAGCGCCGTCAGCTTATTTGACTGCCTTTTGAAAAAAGCTCTGATACCCTTCTCATTCTCATCAATATCGAAGTCCTTCAGCTGCGTCACGAGATCCGAAAGCATCGTCCCGACCTCACCGACATCATTGGTCTTTACATTATCAATTGTCTTCTGTGAAAAATCAGCCAGCTTCTTCTGCGTCCCCACTCCGTAATTCATGACGGCCGAGATATTCGTGATGTCGATCTTCTCGGCAAAAGCATCCACCTGCTTCTGCTCCTCAGGAGTCAGCTGCGCCTCCTTCGTCATGTCCTCTGCGCTCACATCCGAGCTGCCACAAGCCGCAGTCGGTGCCTGTGGTGCCTCCGGTGCTGCATCGAATTCGAGAGTGATACCTGTGTCCTTTGTCTCCGTTTCTGCCATTTCTGTCTCCTTTTATTTAAAAAATTTGAATCATATGAAAAGGAACCTGTCCCCTTTTTCATCTTAGTATGCGTCTGGTAGGTCGTTCTCCAGAAGTATGTATTTGTGGCCTTCTCCGCTGATGCCGTAGGCGTAGGTCATTGCGCTCTTCAGGTCATCAAATGAGCGGAGATTCTTCTCTTCAAAACCGCTGTCGAGTGCGCCCTTTTTGATTGGATCTGTATGCTGCAGGCGGCCTACGAGAAGGATGTAGTCGCAGTTTGCTGCGGCGTAGGTACCGAACTTGTAATTGTAGTCAGTCTCTTTGTCGCCAAGCTCTACCATGCCAGGTGTGACAAGGATGCGGATCCCGTCAAACATATGAAGCGTCTCAACTGCAGCCCTGGATCCGGCAGGATTCGAATTGTACGCATCATCTATGATCGTTACCTCGCCACGCTGTATCATCTGCAGGCGGTGCTCCACCGGCTCTATACGACGGACAGGCACACGAAGCGCATCCAGCGGAATGCCCTGCTCATGAGCCACGGCGATAGCGCCACAGACATTGATCACATTGTGCTCACCGATGAGCCTCATTGCAAATCTCGCGGTCTCGCCATCAGGAGCCGTAAGCGTGAACTCCGTGCCAAGGGTCGTGAGCTTCACCTCTGAAGCATGGTAGCCCTTATCCGACTTATACGAATAGAAGATCACCTTGCGCGAGGAGCCGTACTCTGATGCCTTTTCCAGTTCATAGGAATTGTCCGCATTCAGATAGATGCGATTCCCCTCAGGCACAGCATCAGCCAGCTCGAACTTCGTATTCACGATATTCTCCTGAGTATGGAAGGTCTCGAGATGCTGCGGCCCGATGCTTGTGATGATGCCCTCCTGCGGAGGGAAGAGATCGCAGATCTCCTTGATATCATGCACATGGCGCGCACCCATCTCACAGAGAAAGATCTGGTTCGACGGCTTCAGATGCTCGCGGATCGTACGCACGACTCCGAGCGTCGTATTGAAATTTCCCGGGGTGATCAGCACATCATAGAAGTCCTTCAGCAGCGTGTTCAGATAATACTTCATGGAAGTCTTGCCGTAGCTGCCGGTGATTCCGATAATCTTGATCTGCGGATTCTCACGGATGATGCGCTGCGCGTCCCGGATGTAATGGCGGTTGATCCCGGCCTCTATCGGATGATTGATCAGATTGCACAGGATCACGATGTACGGAAGCATAGCGAGATACAGCATCGCAAGCAGCACCACCCTCTCATGGCATACCACGAAGAGCACCGCATACACGATCACGATCGTTGCGATAAGCCTCTTCACGCGTGCGGTCACGACCAGCTTCTTCTTCGTCTCCGTGCGCCAGTACAGCGCATAGGTAAAGATGATCGCAATCGTCCACGGTATCGCGATGATGAGGCATACGAGGTCGACTACCGGATGCGGGAAAAATGTCATCACGCATGCATCCAGAAGCACCACGGTAAGGAACCGCTGTCTCGCATCGTTCTTTATCAGCCATCTCCAGAACTCGCCGTTCTTATATCCATTCTGCTGGAACATCTGAAGATTGTAATGAAGACCCAGAACCAGAGCGATCGTCGTCACGAAGACATTGGCGAGCGCGAGGATCCGGTCGATCAGTATCAGCATAGAAAACTCCTTAGTATCTCCCTGAACTCCTGCGGCTTCCTGAGGAAGGAAAAGTGATCCGTCCCTGTCAGCACATGCAGCGTGGCATTCGGGATCAGCCTCTCCATATCCTGCCCGTCAGCAAGCGGCGTAGCAGTATCGAGATCTCCCCATACCAGACAGGCTTCATACGGGATATCCGGCAGCCTGTATGTCAGGTCATTGTTCACGGCACGCACCATGCACTGCTTCATCATCGGGCTGGAATTCCTGTAATCAGCCGAGCCCTGCTGCCCCTGCCAGATGTCTACTGCATCTTTGAAAAAATAATAGAACGGTGGAAAATGATACAGCGCCCTCCTGAAATGATACCGTCTGATGCTTCTCTTCTGTTTCGGAGTCTTCTCCCTCTGGATGCCCGCCGCATCAATAAGCACGAGCTTCTCTATCTCAAAGGGAATCTCCTCCTTCGACAGTGACGACAGCCAGATCATGATCCTGCCACCGAAACTGTGACCGATCAGAGTCACCTTCTTCACCTCGAGAAACTCCATGAAATGGATGAACCACATGGTGAACTCATCTATCCCCCACGGCTCCGACGGCTCATCACTGTCCGAGAAGCCCGGCAGATTGAACTGCACGACCGTGTACTCATCGCTGATATCCTCTGCGATCGAGTCATACAGCTTCATATCCGTCCCCCAACCCTGCAGGATCACGGCCGTCCGGCTGCCCTCACCTGTGGTCTTGTATCTTATATCTTTCCCATCAATAGTCGTTTCCATAATACAAGTATTCTACCACAAAAAAAAGCAGGTGTCACCCTGCTTTACTGTCTGTATTCATTTTTCAGGAGCATGTGCCGCTCTGGCCGGTCTGTTATTCTGACATTTCTCTCGACCTCTGCGCTGCTGTGCGTACCGCGTCGATCATGGCTGCCCGCATGCCGTCCTTCTCGAGGGCTGCGACACCGGCGATGGTCGTGCCGCCAGGTGAGGTGACTGCATCCTTCAGCTCGCCCGGATGCTTCCCGGTCTCGAGGACCATCTTTGCGGAGCCGAGCACTGACTGGGCAGCGAAGGTGTATGCCTGCTTCCTTGGCATCCCCTCAGCCACAGCTGCATCAGCCATAGCCTCGATGATCATGTATATGAAGGCCGGTGACGAGCCGGATACCCCGGTCACTGCATCCATCAGCTTCTCATCAACGAACTCTGCTTTTCCAAAACTATTAAACAGCTCCAGTGCCTTTTCTTTCTCTTCATCTGTCACCAGCATGTCGGTGCACAGGGCGCTCATTGCTTCTCCTACCATTGCCGGTGTATTCGGCATCGTGCGGATGATATGTGTGTCTGTGCCAAGTGCGAAATGCAGCTTCTTCAGATCATATCCGGCGGCTACGGAGATTACGAGCTGTTCCTCGTGCAGAGTCTCCCTGATCTGCGATGCCACCTCATCCACCTGTGCCGGCTTCACCGCTATAAATACCACATCGGCATCTGCTGCCGCCTTATTGTCAAGAGTCACCGTGATTCCAAGCGCATCAGATACTCTCTTCTGTGACTGTTCACTCCTGCATGAAGCGATCACCTCATCCTTCGAAGCTAGCCCGGCTGAGAGTATGCCTTTCAGCATGGCTGAACCCATATTACCAACGCCTATAAATCCAATTTTCTTTCTCATGAAACTGCCTTTCTTATATCTCTGCTGAAATCCTGTCAATCTCTGCCAGCTCCTCATCCGAGAAGCTGTCATTCTCAAGGAAACGTACATTGTCCCTGATCTGCTCAGGCCTCGAGGCCCCGATGATCACCGAGCTCACCTCGTCATCACGAAGCACCCATGCGAGGGCCATGTCCGCAAGTGACTGACCACGGCCCAGCGCCATCTCATTCAGCCTCCTGATCGCATCCAGCTTCTTATCCGTCAGGTCTTCCCTGTGCAGGTATCTCGGGTCATGGGCTATACGGCTGTCGGCCGGGATACCATTCAGATATCTGTCAGTCAGCAGGCCCTGTGCGAGCGGACTGAATGCAATGATGCCGATTCCATCCTTCCTCGCGGTATCCTTCAGGCCTTCCCTCTCAATTTTCCTGTCGAAAATGGAATACCGGCGCTGGTTCACGATCAGCGGTAGATGTATTTTCCTCGCGATCTTCACCGCGGCATCGGTCTGCTCTGCATTATAATTCGAGATACCGGCATAGATGGCCTTCCCGCTGTGCACTATCTGCAGCAGCGCCTCCATAGTCTCCTCAAGCGGCGTGTCAGGGTCCGGCCTGTGATGATAGAATATATCCACATAGTCGAGTCCCAGCCTCTGAAGCGACTGATCGATGCTTGCCATCAGATACTTCCTGCTGCCCCAGTTGCCATAAGGGCCCGGCCACATATCGTACCCGGCCTTCGATGTGATCACGAGCTCATCCCTGTACGGCATGAAATCCTCGTGCAGCAGATGTCCTGCATTGATCTCCGCACGGCCATACTCCGGGCCGTAGTTATTCGCCAGATCGAACTGCGTGATACCGAGGTCGAATGCCGTCCGCATCATCTGTCTCATATTCTCATAATTCCCGTTCGATCCGAAATTGTGCCAGAAGCCCAGCGACACAGCCGGGAACATAAGCCCGCTCTTCCCCACACGGTTGTACTTCATCCTCTCATAGCGTGATTCGCTCGCCACATATATATCGGCCATATAACTACCTTTCTGAACTGATCAGTTGTGCTCCGATCATTGTACCATAAAACAAGAGTTTGTGATACAATAATAGATAAAATAATCTGATTCCGGAGGATCATTATGGATCTGTTTGATTATATGGCCGAAGAAAAGAAGAAAAGTGACGCCCCTCTCGCTGCGCGGATACGGCCTGAGACGCTCGATGAGATCGTAGGACAGGAGGACATCATAGGAAAGGATAAGATGCTCTACCGCGCGATAAAGGCGGACAAGCTGTCGTCCGTCATCTTCTACGGGCCTCCAGGCACGGGAAAGACGACCATCGCGAAGGTCATCGCGCATACCACAAGCTCAGATTTCCGACAGCTGAATGCTACAGTTGCCGGGAAGAAGGATATGGAGGATGTGGTAAAGCAGGCAAAGGACACCCTTGGTATGTACGGCAGGCGCACCATCCTTTTCATCGATGAGATACACCGTTTCAATAAGGGACAGCAGGACTATCTGCTCCCGTTCGTCGAGGACGGCACGATCATTCTCATAGGTGCGACCACAGAGAACCCCTACTTCGAGGTGAATGGGGCTCTGCTGTCACGCTCGATCATCTTCGAGCTGCATACCCTGACTTTCGACAGCATCCGCACTATCATCCGGCGTGCTCTGACCGATGAGAGAAAAGGCCTCGGAAAGCTGAATATACAGGCTGACGATGATGCCGTAGACTTCCTTGCGGATATGGCAAATGGTGATGCCCGCCGGGCCCTTAACGCTCTCGAGCTCGCTGCCCTCACCACCGATCCTGACAAGAACGGTGTGATCCACATCACCCTGGAGGTCGCCTCGGAGTGCATCCAGAAGCGCGTAATAGGATATGACAAGAAGGGCGACGGGCATTATGACACAATCTCTGCCTTCATCAAGAGCATGCGCGGATCTGACCCGGATGCCGCCGTATACTATCTGGCGAAAATGCTCACGGCCGGAGAGGATGTGAAATTCATCGCGAGAAGGATCATGATCTGTGCCTCTGAGGACGTAGGAAATGCAGACCCGATGGCTATGGTCGTAGCAGCCTCTGCCGCCTCTGAAGTCGAGCGGGTCGGGATGCCAGAGAGCCAGCTGATCCTGTCGCAGGCCGCCATCTATGTAGCCTGTGCTCCGAAGTCCAACAGCTGCACGAATGCCATCTACGCCGCTATGGATACAGTGAAGAATACGATGACTGATGCCGAGCCTGCATATCTGCAGGACGCCCACTATGGCGGTTCCGCAAAGCTTGGCCGTGGCATCGGCTACAAGTATCCTCACGACTATCCGGGCCACTACGTGAAGCAGCAGTATCTGCCGGATGCCGTACAGGGCACGAGATTCTATGAGCCTTCCGATCAGGGCCTCGAGGTCGATATCCGTAAGAGGCTCGATGAACTCGACAGATAAAAAATCAAGCACCGGAGATAAACCGGTATTCCCATGATCATTTCTTTACCAGCTTCACCTTGCTGCTGAGACCTGCTGCCTTGAACAGCTTCCTGTACTTCGAATACTGCTTCTTAGGGACTGTGATCTTATCTGACTTCGCAAGTCCCCTGAATGCGTTCTTCTTCACGGAGGTAATCTTCGTGGACTTTATCCCTATCTCTTCAAGCTTCTTACACTTAGTGAATGCCTTTGCGCCTATTGTCGTAATAGTATATGTATAGCTTCCTCTCGTGAACTTCTCCGGGACCTCTATCTTCTCTGAAGCATCATCCGTACTCTTCACATACTCTGCCTTAACTGCCTTCTTCGATACTGACAGTACCTTGTACTCAGCCTTCTCATGGGTTATCTTATCCCCCTTCTCCGGGGCCTTCACCTTCTTGAGAAACTGCATCGAGACATAGCCCTTCACCTTATTATATGTGACGTATGCCCATGAATCATCTGAGGTGCCGCTCGTCTTTGTGGCTGTGATGATGGTTCCCTTCGGGATACTGCCAAGGGATGTCGCTGATGTGCCCGCTGTCTTTCTGATAGTAAGCGGCGAGGAATTCGTCATGACCTCGTAGTCACCTGCGCCCTTCCTGGTAAACTTCTGCTCTTTCTTCTCTGGCTCCGGGGTCGGGGTCGGATTCGGGGTTGGAGTAGGTTTCGGAGTAGGGGTCGGGGTTGGCGTCGGAGCAGGTGTAGGCGTGATAGCGCCGTTATATGCCGGGCGCACATACTTCCTTATCACCGCTCCGCTCGCGAGAGAATGACCGTGGGTATCCTTATATACCCCGTTCACCATTGAGACCTTGCTGCTGTAATTTCCTTCTACTGACTGCTGTGCATCAACCATGAGTCCCACATGCACATATCCATCTGTACTGCAGTAGTAGAATACGAGATCGCCCTTCTGCGGGATCGCAACCTCCGTACCTCCTGCCGCCAGGACTGCATTATACAGCGATGACACCTTGCCATTCAGCGGTATGGCATCCGACGCTCCCGCGAGTATCGCACAGTCACACACGAAGTCTGCACACCAGCTCTCCGTATATCCGAAGTCTGCCTTCTTCTTTCCGAGCTGGGCGATACCGATATTCACTATATCCGTCGCCTTGTCTCCGGTCTTCACATACAGGACCGAATACTTATCCGGATGGCTCTGCGTCGCCTCAGCCGGGACGCACACATATGAAATTAAGATAATAACGCTGCACAGAGCAGCAAGTAATCTTTTGCGCATATGAGCATTATAACACGATTCTGTCAGAAATCATATCTCAATGTAATAAAAAAGGGCCTCACGGCCCTTTTCATTCTTCTATTCTTGTTGTGTTGCTGCCGGGCTTGTAGGACTTCATGAATGCGCTATAGTCGTGGAAGGATTTCCCGAAGGTAAGGCCCAGGGCGTCGGCATAGGACTTGTTGTACAGCTTCACGAAGGAGGTCCTGAACCTGTACTGATACTGCATGTCTTTTGGCTTCTCGCCATTCACAAGTATCTGATAGACCATCTTGCCAGCCTGATAGCCGGTGTCGTACGGGTCGCTCCAGAGAGTTACGAGAGTCTCACGGCCGGTAATATCATCTCCGCCAAAGGTCGATACACCGGCCTTCTTTGCAGCGGATACAATGTCATAAATCTTCGAATCCAGAGAACCGCCTGCTATATACAGCGCATCATTGTCCTTCACGGCGGACTGGATCACCTTGTCATCCAGGGCATCGAGCAGGGACTTCCTTGAATTCTTCTCCCACTCGAGAAGCTCCGCATTCTCATAATCAGGATGCACATGCTTCGCAAATCCCTCTGACATCTGCGGAACAGTCGGATCGATATCATCAGAATTCCGGATGGAATTGAGAAGAGTCGTAGAACTCGTGTCAGTGCTTTCGGTCATCAGTGACTTGTACAGCTTGCTCGGAAGAATGTACTCGCGGTATTCAATGCCGGCCTGTGTCAGAAAAGCCTCGAGAGTCCTGTCAACCTTCACTGTATCAGTATCATCCGGTGAATACATGATCCCGACAGACCTCAGATTCGGAGTAGCCTCGATGAGCTCCGACAGCTGATCGCTCACATATGGATTCGAGCTGATGCCGGTCACATTGATACCGGTCTTCCTGTCGCTGCTGTCTTCCTTCTCTTCGACACCGGTAGCACGGAGAATGTCCTGTACATTCACGGAGACAAGTGAGGTATTCTCATCATCCTTCACCATTGAATACGCAGATGACAGAGCCGACTCACTCTCAGTCAGAATGACAGGAGTCTGCTCATCAAGCAGGTCACCCACGGCATCAGGATAATCACCGTCAGATACGCTCTTTGATATCACATTCACATGCTTCTCACCGAAGGTATCATCAAGAGCATCCCTGAATCCCTGCTCGAGATATGTATTGCCGGTCTCAGAGATGATGCCTACATTATACACGGTATCATCGTCATCCTCCGGCTGCCTGTAGCCGGTGCTCTTACCACACCCTCCGAGAACCAAGGCAGTCACAAGTGCGGCATTAAATATTGGTAAAAATCGACGTTTCATCCTTCAGATCCTTTGCTATCCTCTGGTTCTCATCCATACGCTGGGTAATGGAATCCATATCATTGACAAGTACCTGGGTGGAGTCTGCGGCTCCGGATACTCCCTGTGCTCCCTCAGTGATGGAATGAGAAATGCTTCCGATAGAATCGGCAATCTCCGATGTCAGATTCTGAAGCTCATTCGTGGACTGAGCAAACTCATTCATCATACTCTCGATATATGTGGCATTCTGCTTGTATCTGTCAGAATCCTCCACGAAATCACGGAACTCCGGCATGATCGATTCATTGATATATGATACAAGACTCTGCGAGTGATCAGAGAGGTTGTGAACCGCCTCAGTGATCACGTCATTGATCTTCTGGATATTGGAGGCAGCCTCACGGCTTGAATCCGACAGATGAGAGATCTCTTCAGCCACGACAGCGAATCCACGTCCGGCCTCTCCGGCTCTTGCAGCCTCGATAGAAGCATTCAGTGACAGCAGGTTCGTCTGGCTCGCAATAGACAGAATATCGCCTGACAGCTTATTGACCTCATCAACACTCTTCGATTCCTCTATAGCCTGGTTCAGCACCTCCACGATTTCCGTCACCTTGGCATTAGTATCGTTCATATTGTCCTGGGCCTTTGAAGCCATATCAGCGGCCTGTTCCTTCATCTGACCGAGATAACCATTGATCTCGGCAGACTTCTCAGCTATATTATTTACCTTCTCAGACACATCGGAGGCATTGCCACTGATAGCAGCTGCATTGCTCTCGACCTCCTGCATGGTAGCAGAGAGCTCCTCAGTCACGGCCGACAGATCAGATGCAGAGCCATTCGAGGTTTTCACGGAACCGAGCACCTCGGATACGACATCCTCCATCTTGTCTGAATTCGTAGTGATCACAAAGAAAATTTTCTGCAGCTTCTCAAGGAAACGGTTGATACCCATTCCAAGTCTGCCGATCTCATTGTGACCTGACACGGTAACCCTCGATGTCAGGTCTCCATGACCCTCATCAATTCCCTTTATAATACCATGAAGCTCCTTCTCAGTCGAAAGAAGCGGCCTGACCACATATACCATTACTATATACAGAGCTGAAAGCATTCCTGCAATCGAAATTAAAATGGCAACGCCATTGAATATCGATGTCCTCCTTATCACCCGGTTCAGGTCATCCCTTCTCACGATAGCATCCTTCTCAGTGCTGTCGGTCAGCTGTGAGATGGTAGCAGTCATGGTTTCCGAGGCCTTCTTCACCTGATTATTTGCCAGCTTGTAGGCAGTAGCATTGTCTGAATTAGCCGAAGCAGCAGTCAGCAGATTTACCGACTTCTTCATTTCTACATACTGGGTGATCAGCTCATTCACCTGAGACTGCTCTGTCGGAGTCACAGCCTTCTGCTGTGCTTTCGTCAGACTCTTCTCGAGAGAGGCTTCACTCTCACGGATGCCATTGACCATCCCGACCTTCGTCGAATAATCGGTTGCTACTATGTGTGACAGTGCTTTCTGATAGATATTCTGTGTATAACGCTCAATCTCTGCCAGATCCTCGATGCTGTTCAGAGAATCCTCGGCTATCCTCGACGATGATTCCCTGATGCTGTACAGACTCGATGAGCTGACCAGATTTGACAGGATAGCGATAATTCCGATCAGTGCCACAGGAACCAGAACTATTGTCCTGATGCTTATTCTGTCATGAATTGATGTGTGCTTTTTCTTTTCCATGATACCATCCTTATTCCGTAACTGCCGCAGTGATATGCTTCACGAGATTGTTGAGTCGATTCTGTGTAGGCTTCTTACCATTCACAAGCTCCGTGCCGAAGGCAAAGGATGCATCCCAGTACCTCTGTCCGAGTCTCTGGAGAGACGAATTCTCTGACTGGGCGAGAAGAGCCTGAATAGCTACGGATGCCTTCACCTCTGAAGAATCAGCAGCCTTCTTATTCGAAGGGCCCTGGCCACGCTTCTCAAAACGCAGTGTCTGGCTGGCCTCATTCGTCATATATGCAGCAAACTTATCTGCCCAGCCCTTCTTTGCTGAGAAGCTGTTCACACCGACCATCTTGTATCCGGCATATGAAGCCATCTGGATCTGCCTGCCTGCGCAGGTATATGTAGGAAGCTTCGTGGCTCCGAGATTATCTCCCCATGCGGCCTGCATATCGGTAGACAGCCAGGTACCGCTGATACCGGCTACTACTGAACCGTCCCTGGCACCGGCCTTCAGAATATCATCGCCACCAGCCTCGAATCCGGGATTATGAGCTATATCATAGATGGCATTTGCTACATCCATGCCTGTAGGATCGTTCTTTGTCGAATTCCAGTCACAGACATTCGTCAGGCCGTCATCCGCAAGGCCAAGCTTCAGTCCGGTCTTGCCGTAGAATGAGTACATATACCAGCCACTGGTGATATCCATGGTGATCTTCTTGCCGGCAGCGGCAGCTTTCTTCATCATGCCATCGAGAGTCCTGAGATCCGACTCATCAAAAAATGACTTGTCATAATATAGGAAATAACCATTATCCGCAGTCATCGGATAGGCGTACATTTTCTTATCTATAGTAGCTGCATCAACTGCAGCGTCGAGATTATCTGACTTCGCGTTCCTGTCAGTAACCTCCGTAAGGATGCCTGAAGCTGCAAGTGCACTCAGCTGGTCATCGGCAAATGTAAATACATCCGGGGCCGAGTTCACATCCGAGAGAATCCGGTTCTTCGCATCGGACTCACCGATGACAACAGGCTTCACGGTGTAAGGGAAGTCCGGATTGTCCTTCTTGAAATTATCTGCTATGGTCTTCAGGACTGCTACATCGTCCTCGGCCCCGACCGAAACGGTGAGGTCCTTTGATGCATCACCTGATGCTGTTGAAAAGTCTGGTGCAGCTGTCTGCCCGCCCCTTGCCTTTGGCGTGCCCCTGCCTGCACAACCGGTAAGAAGCATTGCAGCGATCACCGGCACAATAAGAAAGTTTGTGCGAAAAAGCATAATTTTCTTTTCCTCCTTACAAATTCTTTATTTGCGTTCTTTAATATATCACAAAAAATTATCTTTTTGTAGAGATATTTTCTTATTTTTATATAAATTTCTCTTGAAAAACTCTTGAAGGATTCCGCGGAGATTTCACACAATTTCACCAATGAATCAGTAAAATCAGTAAAAAAATATGTTAATTACTGCCAATATGTGTTACATTATTTTTACAACAATTTGATATTGAAAGGAATGGTTGTTTTTTGAAAAAGAGAAGGATAACGGCTGCAATCCTTGCAGCTGTGATGACAGTCAGTGCATTTGGAACCAGCGGACTTTTCAAGACAGGTGTCTCCAGGGAAATAACAGCAGAAGCAGCGACCGACCCGTACGGTACCCCGTATGATCCGGTGGTCGTTGATGAAAATGATACAATAATCGTCGTAGACCCGGGCCACGGCGGCTCTGACAGTGGCGCAGTCGGCAATGGCTTCAAGGAAAAAAATCTGAATCTCGCCATTGCCACAGCACTCAGGGACAGACTCGAGCAGTACCGCAATGTAAAGGTATATATGACGCGATACGAGGACTACTATGTAGGACTCACCGCTCGTACCGACTATGCAGCCTCAGTAAAGGCTGATGCCTTCGTGTCAGTTCACCTGAACTCCGCCAATGCCTCGGCCCACGGCGCAGAGGTCTGGTACCCGAACAGCAGCTACGATACGAATGTATATAATACAGGTAAGAATATGGCTGCCAAGGTCCTCGCAGGCCTTGTAAATATGGGACTTATGAGCCGCGGCTATTCATACAAGAACTCTAAGTCAGGAGCAAAGTATCCTGATGGCAGCACTTCTGATTACTATGCAGTCATCCGTGGATCAAAGCAGCATCACATCCCGGGAATCATCATCGAGGGTGCATTCATCTCGAATAAGAGCGATGTGAGCAATTACCTCAATTCCGATGAGAAGACCACTGCTATGGGCTCCACCGATGCAGATTCTATTGCAAAAGCCTTCAATCTGACGCTGAAGGATGGCACTGAGATGACCCCTGGTGTCACAAGGCTCACCTCGGCGAAGCTTACAGGTAAGGATACTGATATACAGGTGACCTGGAATCAGACAGCCAATGTCACTCAGTACGTAGTGTTCAGAAAGACCGGAGCCACCGGCAAGTGGAAGGAGATCGGCAGGACAGGCGATACGAACTATACTGACACTACACCTTCCTACGGAACTACCTATTACTATACAGTCATCGGACGTAATGACAGCGGCCGTGCCGAGAGCTACGATACTACAGGCCTCAATGTCACGACTCCTCGTGATGATGTGACACTCAGGTCCGCTACTGACACAGGCCTCTCCCGTGTCAAGGTGACCTGGGAAAAGAAGTCTGATGCGACCGGCTACAGAGTTTACCGCAAGACTACAGGTGGCAGCTTCAAAAAGATTGCTACCCTTCACAGCAATAAAGACTCATACACCGATGAGACTGCAGCAAAGAATACAAGCTATGAATACACAGTACGTGCATACACCAAGGTCAATGGCGTAAATATCTGGAGCACCTGCAAGAAGCCAGGTGTGACTGTAAAGACTGATGGCGATTCTACAGGCACCCTGACCTCACAGGCAGCTGCTGATAATACGAGCATCACCTTGACCTGGCCGAAGTCAGCTGATTCTGATGTCACCTACCGTATCTATAAGAAGACTGGTGACGGCAATTATACAAAGGTATTCCAGGCCGCTCCTGGTGCTGAGCTCAGATTCACCGATACTGATATAGCAGCCGGTACTACATACAAGTACAGACTCCGCTTCTACCGCAAGAATTCTGCGAATAAGACATTCTGGAGCAGCTATTCGAATGTTGTGACATTCACGACTCCTGCCGCTGCCACTGATACACCGACTACTGAAGAGAATTCACAGACAGCCAATGTACAGAAGCCGGCTGCGGAGAAGACTCCTGCAGAGGTTTCTGCCGATATGAAAGAGGTAAAGGTCAGCTGGCGCAGCGCCTATACCTCCGTGAAATCATCCACTGACAAGACAGACTATGATTCCGACAGCAGGGACTATGTGACTCCTGCATCAGAGACCTCACTTACCCTTCACTGGACTCCGGTGAAGGATGTCACCGGATACCAGATCCTCGATGGCAATGGGAAGAGGATCACTTCGGTAAAGGGTGCCGGACAGAATTCATATACAGTGACAGGCCTTAAGGCCCGCACCACCTATTCGTATATGATCCGTCCATTTAAGAGCTATCAGAAGAAAAATTATTTCGGTCAGAAGAGTGATGTGGCAAGTGGCACTACCGCCTATGTGATCAAGGGAAAGTCATGCACGAATCCTGCACAGATGGCACGCTACTATAATTCCCGCATCACCTCCAAGAAGAGCCAGTATCCTACGGATGTTTACACAGCCTACGGCGCACCTACGATCAATGATTTCACTCAGATCGTATATGATGAGGCAAATAAGGCAGGCATCAGGGCTGAGGTACTTTTCGCACAGATCTGCAAGGAGACGAACTTCCTGACCTTCGGTGGAGACGTATCTGCTGAGCAGTGCAACTTCGGCGGCATCGGTGCTACCGGCAATAAGAATCCGGGAATCGACTTCGTAAAATACGCAGAGTATTACTATAGTGCTCTCGGCTATGCCACTCCTGAGCAGGCTGTTGCCGATGCAGTAAGAGTCGGAGTCCGCGCACAGGCTACCCACCTCGCACTCTATGCATCAAACGATGGCAAGGCACCTGTATTTTCCAGCGTGACAGCTGTGAACAGCTATCCGAATATAGGTACAGTAGTGGTTCCTGATCCGAGAGCCGGCAGCTGGCTGGTAGGCTACGCACCATATGTAGAATGGCTCGGAATCAAGGACAATTACTACACCACCGGTGAGACCGGAAGCAGTCCCTCCAGCAAGGGCTGGGCTACCTCCAATAACTACGGCTACAGCCTCGTTTCAGACTACATCGAACCACTTATCAGAAGCTGATACAACAGGAGATATATATGTTTTTTAAAAAAATAGCGGCCGGCATTCTGGCCGCTGCAATTGCCGTGACCTCCTTTACCGGAGTCTCTGCGGCTGCACAGGTAAATGCCCGGGCCAGCGAACGGTCTGAGGTCCGCGGCATCTGGCTTTCAATCTATGACTATAGCTATTCAGGAATCGGGCTTTATACCGACAGCGAAAGCACCTTCCGCGCGAATGCTGACAAATTCATAGCAAAGATCAGGGAGTACAATCTGAACACCATTTACATGCAGGTGCGTGCAAATGATGATGCTGCATGGAAGAGCAGCACCTTTACTGCAATGGAGGAGATTTCTCCTTCAGCAAATTCTCTCGCAAAGAAGGGTAAGAATACCGGGTCAGCATCAGAAACGCTGAAATTCGACCCATTGAAGATAATGGTTGAGGAAGCACATAAGAATGATGTGGATCTCATAGCATGGATGAATCCATACAGGAGATCCTCCTCGTATTTCCTTAATCCCGGCGCCACAAGCTCCATAAACCGTGTAAATACCGCCGTAAAGGAGGTCATGAACTACGATGTGGACGGCGTGATCTTTGATGACTACTTCTATCATGCCAGCAAGGGATACTGGAATCAGGCGAAAAAAAAGGTAACCCTGACCGCTGACAGGGCCGCAAAGCTATCTAAGAGTACCAAGGCAAAAAATGTGAATAAGCTCATCAAAAAAGTTTACTCCACCGTGCACAAGGCTTGTAACAATGCCACCTTCGGTGTGGCTCCACAGGGAAACCTGACAAATGATCAGGCCTCAGGAGCAGATGTGAATACCTGGGCCTCTAAGGATGGATATGTGGACTATATCATGCCTCAGATATACTGGACAGATGACTACGGTAAGGATGGCGGAACTACAATGTTTACTGACCGCCTGAACCAGTTTACCGGCCCATCGGTCAATAAGAACGGCAAGGTAAAGTACATTGCTCTCGCCCTCTACAGATGCGGCTACGATTACAGCACTGACCACGGCTGGAAGAATTCAGACACGAATCTCTCCGAACAGTACGAGGCACTGAAGGAGGCCGGATGCACCGGATATTCACTATTCTCCGCACGTTTCCTGTATCTGGGAAAGGCCGAGGATGAGCTCGGATTCCTGAACGAATCTATTCTTCAATAAAAAAGATGAAAAAGGGACCTGTCCCCTTTTTCATCAAAAAAAGCGGGCCGCCGGGCCCGTTTTTTATTACTATATTACTGATCTGTATTGTTGTCTGAGGTCTGCAGCTGCTGGACCTTTCTCGCGGAATTACGACCACGGTAGTAGTTCGGGTACTTATCGGCTACCTTCTGATAGAACTTCAGAGCATTATCTGTGTCGCCGTTTCTCTCGTAGGCTTCTGCAAGCCTGTACATTGCATCACCATTCTCGTAAGTATCATCAAGCTTCACTACCTGCCCGAAATCCTCTATGGCTGTATCGTAGTCACGGCGGTTGTAGGCGCTGCGTCCCTCGGAATACTTCTGTGCGCAGACCTTCTGATCCACGGTATCAGATACTGACTTATACAATGACTTCCCGTTCTTGTCCAGGAGATCCTGATTCACATCCTCCAGATCATTCGATGCTGAATCATAGTCATCTGACTGGGACTTCGTGTAAGCCTCTATCAGGGACTCATAGGAGCCCTTGACATCTGACTGACCCTCGTACTTATCGAGCTGCCTGTTCAGCTGGTCTACCTGCTTCTGAAGCGATGCTGCATCACTCTTCGAGGTAGCAGCCTTATTATTTGCAGTGATGAGGGCCGTCCTGGCCTCTTCATTTTCTCTCTGTCTGATCGTCGGAGCCACGATAAATATGAAGCACAGAACTCCGATCGCTATTCCGATCAGGATATTGAACATACCGCTCTTGGAATTGTCAAGGGCCTCGATAAAGGTCTGACGCGGTATCATGACCACATCATGGCCGTCATTATACTCTATCGTCTGACGGCGTTCCTTTTTCTCCTGCTTTTTCTTTTTCTTATCAGGAGCGAGATGGCTTCTGACCTCCTTCATGTATCTGGCAGTCAGTGGATTGTTCTCATCGACCTTCGCCGCCTCCTTCAGCTCATGGTAGGCCTTTGAATACTCATGATCATTGATATACAGGAGCGCGAGCAACTGTCGGGCCTTTACCATGCCCGGATTATCATGAACGACTCTCCTGATCTCTATGACGGCGAGATCCGTAGATCCGCTCTGGCAGTACCTGAACGCTGTATTGAACCTGCGGGTGGCTGTATCTATCTTATCGAAAAGCCCTGCATCACCGCTGACGCTGTTCAGATACTTGTCTGCAAGCTCGTCATCAGGATCGAAGTTCTTCGCGATGACCCACTCCCGGAGAGCGAGCACCGGCTCACCGTACTTCATATATACGAGTCCTAAGAGGTCGCGCGCCTTGATATTTCTCTTATTGTAGCGTACCGCACGAACGAGTGAGACTATGGCTCCTGAGAGGTCATGAGCCTGTGCCTTCACGAGACCGTCATTGTATGCTGCCTCGGATGACGCTAAGATCATCCTGTAGGCCTTCTGACTGGCCCCGCAGACACGGCAGTTGTCCTCATTCTCGCCGACCGGACTGCCACAGTAGAAACATTTCTCCATAGCTTACCTCCGGGAGTCCGTCGTCTGACTACCGAGATGCTGCTCCGTAGTGATCTCCTTCAGTATGTCGATCATATCGGTGAGATCGGTATCGCGGATAGCATCCTCAGCCTCATTTATCTCCATGCTCAGCTTGAAGTTCTTCAGTTCTTCATCAAAATCTAACATAGTTATTATCCCTTATACCTGACTTATAACTCGGAACTCATAACCCCTGACTTACAGCTCTGCAAGTCTCTTCTTCACGTCTTCCATCATCTGCTCGTACCTGGCGAGCTTGTCCTTCTCTTCTGCGACCTTCGCTGCCGGAGCCTTGTCGAGGAACTTCTTATTCGAGAGCATTCCGCGTGAACGCTTAAGCTCACCCTCAAGACGCTTCTCCTCCTTCTCGAGACGCTCCCTTTCCTTGTCCATGTCCACAAGCTCATTGAGAGGCACGAAGCAGGTAGCATCTGCAATCACGAATGATACACTCTTCTCATCGATTCCCTTATTATCAGCCTGTACAGTAACCTTCTCGGCTCCGCAGAGATTCTCATAGAGGTCTGCCTTCTCTGAGAAAATATCACGCACTGACTTTTTCTTTGAGACAATGAAGACCGAAGCCTTCTTCGAATTCGGCACGTTCATATCCTTGCGGACTCCGCGCATGCCCTTGACTATCTCCTTGGCCCTCGCATAGATATCCTCAGCCCTCTCATCATGAGCTGCCTTCACATATACCGGCCAGCCTGAGGTCATGATGGTCTCCTCTTCAGGATTCAGTGAGCAGAAGATCTCCTCTGTGATAAACGGCATGTACGGATGCAAGAGCTTCAGTGCGATCGAGAGCACATTCTTGAGTGTAAAAAGTGCTGCGTTAGCGCTCTCAGGATCCTCATCCTTTGCATACATACGAGGCTTTACCATCTCTATGTACCAGTCGCAGAACTCGTCCCAGATAAAGTCATATACCTTGCCAACGGCTACTCCGAGCTCATACTTCTCCATATTGTCGGTTACATCCTTTACCAGGGTGTTGACTATGGAAATAATAGCCTTATCCTCTGTATGGAAGTCGCTCGCCTTCGGATCATGCAGGTCGAAGCCATCGAGATTCATCTGGATGAAACGTGATGCGTTCCATACCTTATTCGCGAAGTTTCTCGAATTCTCTACCTTGGACCAGTAGAATCTCATATCATTGCCCGGGGCATTGCCTGTCATGAGGGTAAGCCTCAGGGCATCTGCGCCGTACTTGTCGATGACATCGAGCGGATCGATACCATTGCCAAGGGACTTGCTCATCTTGCGGCCCTTGTCATCACGCACAAGTCCGTGGATCAGCACATGATGGAACGGAACCTCACCTGTCTGCTCGATAGCCGAGAATACCATTCTGATGACCCAGAAGAAGATGATATCATATCCTGTCACGAGGACATCTGTAGGATAGAAATACTTGAAATCCTCAGTCTTCTCCGGCCAACCGAGTGTCTCGAACGGCCAGAGTGCTGATGAGAACCAGGTATCAAGTGTATCAGAATCCTGGGTAAAGTGCTTTCCGCCGCACTTCGGACAGATCTTCGGAGCTCCGCCCCTCTGGACTACCATCTCACCGCAGTCATCGCAGTAGTATGCAGGGATTCTGTGTCCCCACCAGAGTTGTCTGGAGATACACCAGTCCTTGATGCCCGTGAGCCAGTGCTCATAGGTCTTGATATAATTGTCCGGGACGAACTTCACCTCGCCCTTCCTGCCTGCCTCAAGAGCGGCCTCGCCCATCTCCTTCATGCGGACGAACCACTGTGGCTTCACCATCGGCTCTACCGTCGTATGGCATCTGTCGTGGGTTCCTACTGCATGGGTATGCGGAACTACTTTTACAAGGAGGCCGAGCTTGTCGAGATCATCGACCATTGCCTTCCTGGCCTCGTAACGGTCCATGCCTGCGTATTTGCCGCACTTGTCATTCATGGTTCCGTCATCATTTAATATATTGATCTCTTCGAGATTGTGTCTCTTTCCTACCTCGAAGTCGTTAGGATCGTGTGCCGGTGTGATCTTCACGCAGCCGGTTCCGAATTCTTTGTCTACGTATGAATCTGCGATGACCGGAATCTCCCTGTCTGTGAGAGGCAGGAGAAGGGTCTTTCCTACTATATCCTTATATCTCTCATCATCCGGATTCACTGCTACAGCTGTATCACCGAGAAGCGTCTCAGGACGGGTCGTAGCGATCTCTACGAATCTGCCCTTCTCGCCCTTCACCGGGTAATTGATGTGCCAGAAGAATCCATCCTGATCCACATGCTCTACCTCTGCATCTGAGAGTGAGGTCTGGCAGTGAGGGCACCAGTTGATGATCCTTGAGCCCTTGTAGATATAGCCCTTCTTGTACAGGCGTACAAATACTTCTTCTACTGCGGCTGAGCATCCTTCATCCATTGTGAATCTCTCACGCTCCCAGTCTGCCGAGCTGCCGAGCTTCTTCAGCTGGTTGATGATGGTACGGCCGTACTGCTCTCTCCATTTCCAGCAGTAATCAAGGAATGCTTCCCTGCCGATCTCATTCTTGTCGATACCTTTTTCCTTGAGGGCATTGGTGACCTTGACCTCTGTAGCAATTGCTGCGTGGTCAGTTCCTGGCTGCCAGAGTGCCTCATATCCCTGCATCCTCTTGAAGCGGATCAGGATATCCTGCATTGTATTATCGAGCGCATGGCCCATGTGCAGCTTTCCTGTGATATTTGGTGGCGGCATTACTATGGTGAATGGCTTCTTTCTCTTATCTACCTTTGCGTGGAAGCAGCCGTTTTCCTCCCATTTCTTGTACAGTCTGTCCTCGATCTCCTTTGGATCGTAAGTCTTCGCAAGCTTCATTACATAACTCCTTTGTATCAGTCAACCTTCCTGAATGCACTCTTCGGCAGATGGCATACAGGGCAGGTCCAGTCATCAGGAACCTTCTCCCAAGGTGTGCCGGCAGGAACACCATTGTCCGGGTCTCCTTTTGCAGGATCATATACATATCCGCAAGGGCAGCGCCACTTACCACTGTCAGCGCCTGCTGCAGGTGCATCGTCCGAAGCAGCTGATGTGCCTTCAAGCAGTGCATCAGCTATGCCTGCTGCCTGAGCCAGATCATCATTCTCAGGATTCCATGAGCACCTGATCTCTGTATCAGCAACGTCAAAGCCGGCGTCTGTCATCATCTGTCTGAGGACCTTATTTCCTTCGCCGCTCCATCCGTAGCATCCGAATACCGCAGCCTTCCTGCCCTTCATCAGCTTCAGCGACTTCAGGTAATATGTGAATGCTGCCACGCTGTCGAGCACTCCGTTCAGGATAGTCGGAGAGCCTATAGCCACTGCCTTCGAGCGGAATACCTCGTATGCTATATCATCCTTCGGAGTATGGTCTACATTGTAAACCTTCACGATGGTGTGAGGGGACTTCAGGGAAAGCTCATCGGCTATGGCATGTGCGAGCTTCTCTGTGCCATGCCACATTGTGCCGTATATCACGGTGATCCTGTCCTCGGTAGGATCTGCGGCCCATTTTCCATAAGCCTCTACGATCTTCAGAGGGTCCTTGCGCCAGATAGCGCCGTGTGACGGGCAGATCATCTCGATAGGGAGATTCATTGCTGTGATCTCCTTTACCTTCTTCGTCACCATTGGTGCGAATGGAGATACGATATTCGCATAATATCTCTCTGCCTCATTCCAGAGTGTATCCTGGTCTGCGAGATCTGCGTACATCTCTCCTACTGCATAGTGCTGTCCGAATGCGTCCATTGAGAAAAGGATATTGTCTCCGGTCAGGAAGGTAGCCATTGAATCAGGCCAGTGAAGCATTGGCATCTCTACGAATACGAGCTTCTTGCCATTTCCTATATCGAGCTCATCGCCGGTCTTTACTACATGGAAATCCCAGCCGTGCTTTCCCCACTGTCCCTCGAGGGACTTCACTGCATTTGCTGTACAGTAGATAGGAAGATCCGGACGCTCTCTCATGAGTGCCGGAAGTGTACCCGAGTGATCGCACTCGCCATGCTGGACTATGATCGCATCGACCTTTGCCAGGTCCACTTCCTTCTTCAGATTCTCCATATACTCGAACTGATGCGGAGTCCAGACCGTATCCATGAGAATGGTCTTCTCCTCCTCGATCAGATATGCATTCTGTGAGCTTCCATTGTGGATCGTGAAATCATCCCCGTGAAATTTCTGTAGGTCCCAGTCGAGATATCCTATCAATGAAACATTACCCTTGATCTGCTTTCTCATAATGTTTACCTCCTGCAAGATTGTACCATACCTGAGCATGCTATGCACTTATAACATTGTTTTTATTGATGACCATTCATATATGGAAGGTGACAGTAAACAATGTGTATCCATTCTCGCTGCGTACAGCTATATTTCCGCCATGTCTGTCTACAATTGCCTTTGCTATCGCGAGACCGAGGCCGAAATGGCCCTCCTTGCGGTTCCTTGCCTTATCGACTCTGTAGAATCTCTCGAAAAGATGCTTCTGTGATTCAGGATCAATGGTCTCACCATGATTCCCTACTGTAAAATAGATATGCTTCGGTGATCTGTGAAGCTTCACATCTACTGCTGTACCTGAAGGCGCGTGGCCGATAGCATTCTCGATCAGCGTCTCTGCCATCCTGCTGATATCTATAGGATTCCCTGTAAATGAAATATCTGGCGTGATATCCTGCTCGATCGTGACGCCCTTATCGAATGCTGCCGCCTCGAATGGAAGGATCACACCCTCGATATTCTCTGACAGGTCAAAGGTCTCCAGCTTCTCCTCCGACTCGCTGTCCTCTACGGATGCAAGCGTCAGGAGCTCCTGGATCAGACGGTTCATCTTCTTCGTCTCACCCTTGATGTAGCCTAAGTACTTGTCATTATCCTTCGTGCTTCTCGCCATATCGATATTCACATCGACCACGGCAAGCGGCGTCTTCAGCTCATGCGAGGCATCTGCGACAAATGCACGCTGGCGTCTCATATTTTCCTCGATAGGCTTCACGAGATATCTGGCCAGCATAACGCTAATGATGATCACGGCTGCAACTGCGGCCGCGCCTACGATGCCTGACAGTGCAAACACTGGTATCAGGCGGTGTCTCACCATATTCGTATCGATAAAGGTGATCTGCGTGACATCCTCCACATCCCTGATGGCATACAGATAGCGGGAATATTCGCCGCTGTCATTGCCGGTCTCCTTCATCTGGAGAGCGATAGACGCGACATCGTCCCTGTCTGCATTGCCCTTCTGGACGTATGCTATGCCGTTATTATTATTCTCGACCCTGACCTCTCCTGCATCGCCCGAGGCCTCGTCAGTTATCGAATCATCATCACTTGCACTCTCTGCATCATCTATGAAGACCGCATACGACGGCGACTCCGGAAATGCATCACTCTTCGCGCTCTGCGTTGTGGTGTCTCCGGCCTCCTTCATCCTGGTCTCCAGGATGCTGTCATAATACGAGTCATACGACGCATCCTCTGCACGGCGCAGCTGCTTGTCGAGATTCGATGAATTCTCATTGTACTGCGTCATCATTGCGAAGGCCAGAATGATAGCAACGATCGATACCATCGTCACCGACAGTATGAGCTCAATTCTGTGCTGTAGCTTTTTTATCATCTGCTGCCTCTACGTCAAGCCTGTAGCCTACTCCGCGGACCGCGCGTATGCAGACATTGGTCTTCAGGAACTTCAGCTTCTTCCTGATGAAGGACACATAGACCTCTACATTGTTGTATTCGACATTGTCCTCGTGTCCCCAGATCCTCTCTGAGATCTGCTCCCTCGTAAGAGCCTTGCCCGGATTGTCCATGAAGTACTCGAGAATCTTGAATTCCTTCCCCGCGAGTGAAATGGTCTGATTCGACTCTGTATTCCTGAGGGAGGAATTCTTCCTGTCGAGGCTTAAGTTCCCGACTGTCAGGATATTCTCCTCCTGCCCGTAATTCCTTCTGATCAGGGCGCGCAGTCTCGCGAGCAGCTCCTCCACCTCGAACGGCTTCGTCATGTAGTCATCTGCTCCGGCATCAAGTCCCTTCAGCTTGTCCATGAGATCCGAGCGGGCTGTGAGCATGAGCACCGGCGTAGTGACTCCTGCCTTCCTCATCTCGTAGATGATCTCCGTGCCGTCCTTGCCTGGCAGCATACCGTCCATGATCACTATGTCATACGCTCCGGTCATGGCCTTGTCATGACCCGTGATCCCGTCCGATGCTATATCTACCTCATAATTCTCCTGTGTGAGTCTGTCCCTCAGTGTATCGGCGAGAGCGAACTCATCTTCCACCATAAGTATCTTCATATATCCTCCGGAAATCATTCAAATTCTTTAAAAAATCACCCGTATATTTTAACACTGATTCCTTGAAAAATAAAGTCGCAGCGGCCTCAGTCACTTTTTTATTGAAAAAAATTCTTCATCAGTTCATAATAGGGTTTATGGATTCAAGAAAGATTAAACATCAGACCTTTACTCATATCCCAGTGTATTCGGGAGACGTATCAGGGGCCGCTTCCGCCCTGTATGAATTCGGCGGCATGACAGTAATTCACGATCCTAGCGGCTGCAATTCCACCTACAACACACATGACGAGCTGCGCTGGTCAAAGCGTGAGAGTGCCATATACATCTCCGGTCTCAGGGAGAGTGATGCGGTGAACGGCAATGACGACCGCCTGATAAATGACACGGTTTGGGCCGCTCTTTCTTTAGAAAAAAGACCTGCATACATAGCCCTGTGCAATTCTCCCGTGCCTGATATCATCGGCACAGACTTCCATTCGATTGCGAAGATCATCGAGAAGAAGTCAGGCATCCCGACCTTCTACATCAGGACGAATGCAATGCATGACTATACGCACGGTGCATCGAATGCTTTTTATAAAATAGCTGAGGAATTCCCCTCCCCGCACTCTACTCCGACATCTCCGAAGCACATCCCCAGCGGAAGGATACGCGCGAATCTCCTCGGACTTACGCCGTTTGAATATCCCTATGACTCACAGGTAGATGCCATTTATGATCTGCTTGAATCGAACGGATTTGAAATACATGCGAACTGGGGAAAAGGGACAGCAAAGCATCCTGTCTCATTTGATGATATACAGAAGGCTCCTGATGCCGATGTGAATCTGGTGCTGTCTTCTTCCGGAATAAAGGCTGCCGGCTTCCTCGAGGCAGCATACGGCATTCCGTACATTATCGGTGATCCACTCGTGCTAAAAAATATTTCCGACTACATGTCACCTGCGAGCGGTATCATAAGCAATCGTAATGTGTATATGCAGATCCTTGGCGAATCCCAGTGGAAAATAAGAAATGAAAACTACCCACAGACCGCCTTCATTGGCGAGCCTGTGACTATGGGCTCCGAAGCAGCCGCTTACGCTCTGCGGCATCCCGACAGAAAAGTCCGTCTCATCTGCACTACTGAGACCACAGAGCATCTGATCTCGCATGAAGTCATCTGTCCCCGCGGCGAAGCAGAGATAGCAGAATCCATTATGCAGATGTCAGAGATCCACGGCGACCCGCTCATGAAGCATGCGACCTCTGATGGTGTCCACGGCTTCGATCCCGCGAAGCAGACCTGGGTCGACCAACCGCATCTGGCAATGTCAGGACGGATGTTCATCTGAGATGAAAAAGGGGACGGGTCCCTTTTTCATCTTTTCAGGAATCACTTATCAGAAACCACCTGGAAAATAATAAACTTCAGATAATAGCTGGAATCAAGTCCCCAGAGTATCGGATGATCAGGTGCCTGAGTACGGAACTCGACCTGGCGCAGGCGCTTGTGGGCAGAGGTTGCTGCCTGGGCTATCACCTTTCTGAAAAGCTCCTCGGTCATGAAATGCGAGCATGAGCAGGTGGCCAGATATCCGCCATCCCTCACGAGCATCATGCCCTCACGGTTGATCTCACGATAGCCCTTCTCAGCCTGCTTCACGGTATTCTTCGACTTCGTAAATGCAGGCGGATCCAGGATCACGAGATCGAACTGTCTGCCTTCTTTTCTCATCTGTGGCAGAGCATCAAGCACATCTGCCACCTCGAAGCGTGCTACATCAGAGAGCTCATTAAGCCTCGCATTCTCCATCGCCTGCTGCACGGCAAGCTCCGATATATCAAGTCCCAGAACAGATGACGCTCCGCCCTTTGCCGCATTGAGTGCAAAGGTACCCATATGTGTAAAGCAGTCGAGAACCGTCTTATTCTCAGCGAGCCTCTGAATCTCCAGACGGTTGTATTTCTGATCGAGGAAAAAGCCGGTCTTCTGACCATTTTCCACATCGACCATATACCTCACGCCATTCTCAACGATCTGCGTGACCGGATTATCCGGACGGTCAGGATACTCTGATGACGGATTCCACTCCCTCTCCATATCATTGAACGGCTCATCGATAAAGCCCGTTTTCTCAGCGTACAGCCATCCCTTGAAGGGCTTCATGCCCTCCTTCTTCCTGACAGATGCATCGCTTCTCTCATAGATGCCGCGGATATGATATCCCCTGTTCGTCAGTTCATCAAGAAGCAGACGAAGGATCACCGGCCCAAGCCTGTCAATCCCAAGCGCCAGTGATTCCACAACGAGCAGATCGTTATACTTGTCGACTATCATTCCCGGAAAAAAATCTGCCTCGGAAAAGATCAGCCTGCATGCATTCATATCGACCACATTCTCACGGTAGTCAAGTGCAGCCACAACCCTCTCCCGGAAGAATTCCTCGTCCGGCTTCTCTGTCCTGTAGCGGCAGAGCATCCTGACACGGATCTTCGATACAGAATTATATAATCCCCATCCCATGAAAAAATCATCGAAGTCATGGACCTCTACCATCTCTCCGTCCATGATATCATCCGACGTCCCGCTGATCTCATTATCGAATATCCAGGCACCGCCGCTCTTCAGCAGGCGGCCTTCGCCCTTTTTTATCTTTACATATTTCTCTGACATACTGCTTACCATCTGCTCTATATCTAAATCACCCTCGCATTATAACATTGATCCGTCTTTTTTCAAAGGTTCGCAGATGATATTATTGTCATTTTTCAGGAGTTCAGACCGTTGAGTCCTGTCATCAGAAGCTTCGCCGTATTGTCAGCCAGCTCTTCGAGACTCACCCTGTCATTTGCCGGCCTGTTCCTCCATCTTCTGAAAATGCCGGAAGCCGCATTTGCCATGAATGACGGCACGATATCCACATAATCCTCATTCATGCACAGACCGCTGAAGAAATCCAGTGAAAAATAATGAGCAGCAAATCCAGCTGAAAACGTCTCGAATTCACTGTCGAAAAACAGCTTCTCCTTCACCGGATCATCAGTATTCATATATCGGTAAAAAAGCGCTACCCCCCCCCGCAAATCCCCTGGTACCAAGGCTTTCAGGCCTTCCTGCAGCTCTCCCAGCATATCCTCTCCTATCGCTTCAAGCACATTGTCAATCGAAGCGAAATGGCTGTAGAAAGTCTGCCTGTTGATCATGGCCTCCTTGTCAAGCTCATCCACCCTGATCTGCCTGTATGGCTTCTGCATGATAAGCGTCACCAGTGCCTGCTTCACAGCCTTCACCGTCTTCTGTACCCTCAGATCCGAGGAATTATTTCTGATAACTGACATATCTGTCTCCTTGTTGTGTATGGTATTCTGTAATTAGCTATTATAACAGATTTGATTTTCTCCGGTGGAAATTTTCATCAAAAAGGCTCCGGGATGCTGGGAGGAGCATCCCGGAGCCGGGTTGTCAATTGTATGACTCAGAGAAAATTTCAGGGTTCTCTGAGAAAGAAAGTCCCGACCGCCGGAGCGGTCATCGCTTTCATGTCAAATTTGTTGATTTTCTTTGAAGGATTGGGTATTACTTCTTGTCAGTCTTGAAGGTCTTTGCCTTTGTAGCTGCTGGGCCCCAGGTTGTCTTTCCTGAAGCATCCTTAGCGTAAGACTTAACCTTAACCTGAACCTTGGCACCCTTCTTAACTGAAAGAGTTGCCTTGTTTCCGGCTACGTTCTTGCCAACCCACTTGCCATTGCCTACCTTCTTGTAAACACGGTAGTTGACATTGCTGCCCTGTGAAGTCCACTTAACAGTAACGTAAGCGCCCTTCTTGTTAGAAACCTTGACGCCTGTTACCTTCTGAGGATTTGAAGGAACTGTAACTACGATTGTAGCTGTTCCGGCATTGACTGTGTCAGTCTCAGCAGCCTTTACAGTAACTACTGCTGTTCCAGGAGCAACTGCTGTGATAGTACCATCAGCAGCAACTGTAGCAACATCTGTGTCACTTGAAGTATATGTGATAGCAGCGCCTGAAGCTGTAGTAGAAGCACCAGCAGAAGCAGTATCGCCAACCTTTACAGTAAGAGCAGAGTCAGCAACCTTGAGGTCTGAATCAACCTTTGCAGCGTTATCAACTACTGCTACACCAACTTCCTTAGTAGTGTAACGTGACTTAGCTGTTGCAGGAACGGCTACTGTAATCTTACCATAGCCAAGATCCTTTGCAGTAACTGTAGCCGTCTTTGTGTTTCCACTTACAGTAACAATCTTTGCTGCATCATCATTCGGTGTGAACGTGAAAATAGCATTCTCAACTGATGTAGCTGGTGAAAGAGTAGCAACCTTGTTATCCTTGAGGTCAAGTCTGATGCTCTTTGGAAGGCTCGTAATGTCAGCCTGTGGAAGAGTATTAACGACAACTTTCACATAGGCCTGCGTACCCTTAACATCTCCGTTGTCAGGGGTAGAAATCTTTACATATACAGTGCCAGTCTTTGAACCAGCTGTTACTGTACCATCTGAAGATACTGTAGCAATAGCACTGTCACCATACTCGCTTCCACCCTGTGTAGAAACAAGCTGATAAACAAGTGTGCTGCCAGCTGCTGACTTAGCCTCAATCTTTCCAGACTTTACAGCCTGTGCAGATGTAGAAGTTGAAGGATCAAGATCCACCTGAGAATCTGAAGCAGTTGCAAGATTTACGTCGTTACCATTGTATGTGGCCGTGATAACATCTGTCGCCTTGTTTGATACCTGAACTGTAAGATGAACAGTCTGGATATCATACCCAGTTACAGGAAGGGCAACTATCTCAAGATCACCCACGCCTGCACCTACTGCTGTAATAAGGCCTGTCTGTGATACTGTGAAGACATCAGTCTTATGAGATATAAATGTAAGAGCGCCTGTGGCATTAATGTTAAGCTGTCTGGTCTTATCAAAGATGGTGTTCAGCTTAATGGTATTATCATGAGTCTCTGGAGCAGTTCCACTCTTGATGGCATCATCTTTATATCCTGAAGGCTTGTATGTTGTACCATAAGTCCCACCAGTGTAATAGTCTACTTTCTCACCGGCGTTCTGCCAATACAGTGTATTGATATTGGTATTTAAGCCAGTCACTCTGATTTCATAAGTAGCTGAGCATTCTGTTGTAACTTTACCTGTTGAACTATCAACCTTGTAAAGAGTGGCTACTAATTTATCTTTACCAGTAGAAACTGCTTTAAGCTTGATTTTACCAAGACGGAGATTCTCGGCCTGCGATTTTCCATCTGATGTTTTTATTCCTTCGAACGAAACATAGCCTGTGCTAGAAAATCCCCAATAGTAGTTATCAGTTGCACCTTTTGTTGTCACACCAGTTGCAGTGATTGCAGTATTAGAAGAATCTTTTGCAGTAAAATTCTCATAGGCTGCATCGGTATCAGTCTGACCTACAGCCATATTGTAATAGGTGTCACCATAATCTGATTTCTTGTTCGCGTCCTGTAAAACACCGAGTGTCGGAGCGACAACTTTGGAAGAGTTCTTACCATCCACAGTAACAACAAATGTATATTCATCCTTTGCAAGAGAAATGGTATCTTTTGTGGCAGTGGTGCCACTTGCGGTAGTAGTTACATTGTGAACCGCGCTGACTTTACGCAGTGTGAACGTCCAACTGCCATTTGTACCGGCTGACGCTGAACCATTACCTGAAATCTGGAATTTAATTTTTTCTGTATTAGAATCATCAGCGAAATTAATCATCAGATTGTTCGAAGCAGCTCCAGCGTCCCAAAGGGTCACATCAGATGTGCCAAACTCGTTAGTTCCATTGGCTGTGACTTTAATGTCGTTTGAGACAGTGTCCGGTGCTGTGAGTTGCCAGGTACCTTCTTCAAGTGGAAGCTCTACATACTGCTCCTTGCCTGATGTATTACCCCAGGTATTTGCAGCATTGAGTGTTATTTTGTTTTCAACAGTCGCAGCCTCAGCCTGTACTGCACTTCCAAGATTAGCAACCGGTGCAAATGTTAATGCTGTTGCTGCAGCAAGTACCAGTGCTAAACCTTTCTTTAAATTTAACATTTTGTTATGATTCCTCCTTTATTGTGGAAATCCTTCTGCACTCCTGCATCCGGATTCCAGTATGGAATAGAATGTTTGTCAATTTGCTACGTGCGTCCTGACCTCCCAATCTCGTATGACATAAGGCGAATCTGCCAGCTACTGCATGCGTCGCAGATAATAGTGACAGATCATATATCATACATATTATGACTCACGTTCCTCAGAGATTCGCTGTTTTCCCTTCGGACAAGATTCACTTTACCGCAGAAACAGCGTATAAACCACGGCCAGAAATAACACATGTCGGGGATATCCATACATATCGCACATTTATATTGTTTTCTTTTCTTAAATTCCGCACCGGGTTTTCAAGATTTTTTCAATTGACTTATATTGGAATCGTGTTAAATTTCACTTATAAAAAGCAGCATTAATTAATAGGTTTTTCAGAACTCCACTACCGTGACTCCCGTATCTCCCTCGCCGTATGCTGCGAGGTGGAAGTCCTTTATATCCTTCTGGCGTGACAGGTAGTCATGCACTGCCTTTCTCAGGATTCCCGAGCCCTTGCCATGCACGATACGCACCGTTGACAGATGCGAAAGTCTCGCATCATCAAGGTACTTGTCGAGAGTCCTTATCGCCTCATCAGAATTCATTCCGATAAGCATCAGCTCTGGTGACATGGTAGCTGACTTGTTCATCGAATGACGGGCGGTGCTGCGGTTCTTTTTCCCAGAGGAGGATGCCTCTCCGATCAGCGCTATGTCATCTATATTCACCTTTGACTGCATGATACCCATCTGCACGGTCAGATTGCCCTTAGCATCAGGCAGGGTATGGACGGTTCCCTTGATATTCATGGACAGGACTATGACCTCATCGCCTATGCGCAGTTTTTTCGCATCAACTTTCTTTCCCTGCAGGGCTGTAGTCTTCTTCGCTTTGATCACCGACTTTCCCTGATGATCCTTGATGGATCTGCCGAGCTCCTGACGCTGCTTCTCCATCACGGACATATCAGGAGTCGCCGTACCATACTTATTGAAATTCCTGATGACCTCATCGGCCTTGTCCTTCGCACGCTGCAGGATCTGCGCAGCCTCGGCATTTGCCTTCGCTATGATCTCATCACTCCGGTCAGACAGGGATGCATCCTTCTGCTTCGCCCGCTTCAGCAGCTTCTCGGCCTCTTCCTTGTCATGCGAGGCCTTTTCCTGAGCCCTGATGACTGCCGACTGCCTCTGCTCGAGTCCGGTCACGAGATCCTCAAAATGCACATCCTCCTGATCCATTCTCGATGCCGCATCATCAATGATGTCTGCCGACAGGCCGAGCTTCCTGCTTATCGCAAAGGCATTCGACTTCCCCGGGATTCCGATGAGAAGCCTGTATGTAGGCGAAAGCGTCTCTACCGAGAATTCACAGCTGGCATTCTCCACTCCGTCCGTAGTAAGTGCGTATGCCTTCAGCTCCGGATAGTGTGTCGTGGCCATCGTCCTTATGTGAGTTCTGTGAAGCTCTGACAGGATAGACTCCGCGAGTGCTGCTCCCTCTGATGGGTCAGTACCGGCACAGAGCTCGTCGAAAAGCACCAGGGCCGTGCGCTCGGCCTTCTGTGGCAGATGCACCTGACGCAGGATTCCGACTATATTCGTCATGTGCGAGCTGAAAGTAGACAGCGACTGCTCTATCGACTGCTCATCACCTATATCTGCATACACGTCATTGAACACAGCGATCTCTGATCTGTCGGATGCAGGTATATACAGGCCTGCGCAGGCCATCAGAGTCAGAAGACCTACGGTCTTCAGCGATACGGTCTTGCCGCCGGTATTCGGTCCCGTGATGATGAGCTGGTCGAAATCCTTTCCCAGATTCACATCAATAGGGACTACCTTTGATGGGTCAAGCAAGGGATGTCTGGCCTTCTTCAGGTCAATCCGTCCATCGGTATTGAGAAGCGGCTCCATCGCATTCTCGCTCTGCGCCAGTGCTCCTTTTGCAAAAATGAAATCAAGCTCCGCCAATACTTTAAAATCCTGAACTATCGTGCCAATATACTCATTTACTTCTGCAGACAGTTTCTCCAGGATTTTCTTTATCTCTTCCTGCTCTTTAAGCTGAAGTTCTCTTACCTCATTATTTAGTGATACGACCGCTGCCGGCTCTATGAAAAGTGTAGCGCCTGACCCTGACTGGTCATGCACCATACCGGGTATGCTTCCCTTGTGCTCAGACTTCACCGGCAGGCAGTATCTGCCATCTCTCATGGTGACTACCGAGTCAGAAAGCTGGTCCCGGTGTGCATTCAGGATCTCTGTCATCTTCGACCTGATGCGGTCTCCCATTAGTCCCAGCTGTCTCCTGATCGAGCGGAGTGCCGGCGAAGCATCTGATGATATCTCATCCTCTGAGATGATGCATCTGCTGATCTCATTCCTGAGCGGATCAAGCGGATCAAGCTCATTGAAATAATGCGTCAGCGAATCGCCTGAGGTATCAGTCCTCCCGGGTGCTCCGTAGCTTTTCACCCGCGAAGCAACAGACAACAGGCTTACCACCTGAAGCAGCTCCGCCGTATTCAAAGAGCTTCCGATATCAAGCCTTTTTGCAAAAAGCGAGGGATCATGTATTCCTGAAAAGGATACCGTCCCCTTCGCAAATATCCTTCGCAGGGCATCTCCGGTCTCCCTCTGCCTCTGCCTTATCTTCTCGATATCGCTCACAGGCTTCAGGAGCATGCAGTATTCCTTTCCCTTGTCTGAGGTGGCAAAGCCCGTCAGACGCTCTGTAATCTTGTCAAATTCAAGTGTATGTAAAACCTTCTTATTCATAGCCAGAATTATATCATAAAAAGATGAAAAAGGGGACGGGTCCCATTTTCATCTTTTGAAAAAAGAACCCGCCCCGGATAATCATTATGTTAAGATTTCAGCAGATTCGTGGCAGCAGTTCATTCGACGCTTCCGGCAGATAGGTCTCAGTGCCTATGGCTGTCTTAACAATTACATGTCCGACACGTTCTGCTTCCTTTGAAACATTTCCAATGACACAGGCTCCCTTAGTATCCTCAAAGCCCTGCAACGCCTCTACTACGCTGTCTGCCTCGTCCTGCGGCACCATGATTACCATCCTGCCTTCGCATGCCAGATTCATCGGGTCGAATCCCAGCATGTCACAGACTCCCTGCACCTGTGGCAGAATCGGCACATTCTCACGGAAAATATTGATACCAACTCCGCTCTCATGACAGATCTCATACATCACGGTTCCGACTCCGCCACGAGTTGCATCCCTTATCACATGGATGTCCGGAGCCGCTTTCAGGGCCGCCTCTATCGGATACCAGAGCGGTGCACAGTCAGATGTGACATCTGCCTCAATACCGAAGTCATTTCTCGCAAGGGCGATTGCAGTTCCATGCCTCCCTATATCTCCAGTCACGATGACTGCATCGCCATCCGCTGCGAACTTTCCTGAAGTCTCTACGCCATCTAAGATTTCTCCGACTCCGGCCGTTGTTATAAAGCATCCGTCGACGTGGCCTTTTTCAGCTACCTTCGTATCACCAGCGACTATTGACACTCCACATTTCCTGGCAGTATCCGCCATTGACTCGACTATTTTCCTTAGGTCAGCGATCGGGTATCCCTCCTCGATCACGTACGAGCAGGTCAGGTACAGAGGTCTCGCGCCCATGCAGGTGAGGTCATTTACCGTCCCACATACTGACAGTTCTCCCACATTTCCTCCCGGGAAAAAAGCCGGACTCACTATAAACCCGTCTGTGGACATCGCGATCCTGCCCTTCGGCTGTGGCAGTACCGCTGCATCATCAGCCGTAAAAAATTTATTATTTAAATTCTTTTTAAATATCTCTCCTATGAGCTCATTCGTCTGCTTTCCGCCTCCGCCCATAGCGAGTGTCACATGATCTGTCATCTGCTGCCTCCTACAATAGCTTCATCATCACAAACGCATCCTCCTCCGGATCACTGTAGAAGTGTCTCCGCGTCCCTGCCGTGATGAATCCGTTCTTCTCATATAGATTTATCGCCGCTTCATTAGACTCCCTTACCTCAAGAAACATCCTTGCTGCTCCATGCCCGCGCACCTCATCGAAAAGCGCAGTGAGCAGGGCATTGCCGATTCCCCTCCTGCGTGCCGCGGGGCTCACTGCGATCGACGGCAGCTCGGACTCGTCCGCCGCGAAATATGATACCGCATATCCGACCGGCGTGTCATTATCATAAGCCGCGATTATCGTCGCAAATTCATTCTCCTCAGCCGATACGAAGTCCGCCTCCCTCCACGGCTCACTCATCGACGCCACTGATATTTCTTCAAGTGTCCTGAAATCTTTTTTCTCAGCCTTCCTTATCTCCATGTGGATTCTCCAGAAGATGAAAAAGGGGACGGGTCCCTTTTTCATCTTTTTCATATATCGTATCACACTGTTGAAAATTTTTACAGATACGCTACAATCTATGCAGAAACGGAGGCACATCATGAAATTCACAAAACGTCCGACCGCACTTGCGATCGCAGGGCTTGACCCGTCCGGTGGCGCAGGTCTCATAGCTGATATCAAGACCTTCCTCGCAAACGGCGTCTACGGAATGGGAGCCGTCACCTGCGTCACCGCACAGAACACGGTGCGGGTATCATCTGTAAATCCCGTCGATCCGGCTGTCCTCGAGGATGAAATAATGACGGCGGCCTGTGACATTACCCCCGATGCCGTGAAGATCGGAATGATCGGAAATACCGCGCTCATCGAAGCAGTCGGCAGATGCATGGATCAGCTAACGTGCCCTGTCATCCTCGACCCGGTCATGATCGCATCCTCCGGCACACCTCTTCTCGAAAAGGATGCCGTCTCTGCTCTTAAAAAAATAATCCCGCAGGTGACACTGCTTACCCCGAACTATCCCGAGGCCAGGGCCCTCGCAGGCTCCTCTGACTCAGCAGAGATTCTTGCAGAGCACATCGGTCAGAAGTACCACACGAATATCCTGGTCAAGGGCGGTCACCTGTCAAGGCCGGACGACTGGCTTTATTTATCTGATGAAAAAAAATCCGTCCGCCTGCCCGGCATCCATATAGATAATCCTAATACCCACGGAACCGGCTGCACACTCTCGTCTGCCATTGCCGCAAATCTTGCAAAGGGCTCTGATCTCACAGAATCGGTCCGTCTGGCAAAGGAATACGTCACCACCATCATCAGCGCAGGCCTCGACCTCGGGCACGGTTCAGGCCCGATGGACCACGGAGCAGTGCTGCGCGGCGACTTTACAGAAAGATGAAAAAGGGACCTGTCCCCTTTTTCATCTAATGCAGGAGGGAAGTCCGAGCGCCTTTCGTGAAACGGTGCCTTCGAGATCCTTCGGAGTCTGCACTGCCTCCCGCATCTTCTGAAGAAGGGTGCGCCAGCCGGCAACTCCGTACGCACCGTCATTCTCAATCTGGTTCACGAAATACGGCGTGTTGTAAACCCAGGCTGCACGCGGCCCAATGGCAAGTATTCTGTCATCACCGCCACGCAGCCGCGTGCGGTATAATTCCTCACGCAGCCGCGGGTCGACAGGATTTACCGAAATGACGGATGGATATTTTTCCATCAGACGCTCATGGATCTCCTTCTCATAATCAGCCGGACCATCAGCAACTACAGCCCTGACATTGAAGCCGTTTTCCAGCAGATACTCTGCCAGACTGTACGGACAGTTCACAGCCATGTAGTCGAGCACCACCGGCATATCTCCGATCTCTGCAGCGAACTGCCTGTAATCCTCTCTGCACGCAAGTGAATCATCATTGAAATCATTCAGATATTCATTGATCCAGATCCCGAGCTCTTCCCCGCAGTCACAGCGGATATTATCGAGCTCGAGCAGCTGCTGTGCCATACTCTCATCATCGAAGTACGGCAGTGCATAGAAGTATGGAATCCCGAGTCTCCTCGAGAACTCCCTGACACCCATGTCTCCGGCCCTGTACTGGCAGATATTGAGGCACGCATCGCCAAGCCTCATATAATCATCGAATGTAGAAATATCAGACAGCTGCCTGAACCTCACTCCCTCGATCGGGTAGAGCCCCATCATCCTGATCAGATCATTGTTCTCCGCGGTCGCAGTCACCTCACTGCCGATGATATTTATTATTTTCTCATCGGTATGACTCTCCGGCACGAACCCATACATCTCCCGCCGCAGCTTCTCATCAGGCATCGGGCCTTCCTTCTGCGCGATGCAGTCCATATATCCATGTGCGAAAATAATATCGGGATACCTCTCCCTGAGCGTCCTGAATACGAAGTCGAAATCACAGGAAAGCATCCTGTGCGAGCATACCGTAAAGAGAAAAATAACCCGCGGCACATGGCCTGATGCCCGCAGCTCATCTATGACATCGCAGCAACCATCGATGGTTATCGTTTCCAGATTGTCAATGATGAGATCACGCTCATTTACCGTCACACAGGAAAAGCGATCCTCTGCCCCCATCTCATACGCTGTCATCACGACGCCCCGCGCGCAGTTCTCCGGGCACACGTATATCTGATGCGACTCGGGAACCTGCATGGCAATATGGACGATATTCCAGTTCTCATGAACCGGCATATTGAATTCAAGCATCTGAAAATCTCCCAAATAATTACACCTGTCATCTTGTCTGACAGGTGTACAATTAGTCTGATCAGTGTCTTCCATACAGGTAGTATGCCGAGCACGCACCCTCTGACGATACCATGCACGCACCTACCGGATGCTCAGGAGTGCAGGCCTTTCCGAAAAGCGGACAGTCCTCTGATGTGCATTTTCCCTGAAGCACTTCACCGCAGCGGCAGGCGGGATTGTCCCGACCCTCGATATGCGGCAGCGCGAATTTCTTTCTTGCATCAAAGCCCGCGTATTCCTCGTGGAGAGCCAGCCCTGAGCCATCAATCTCACCGATGCCGCGCCAGCGCGCATCCACCGGCTCCATGTACTTCTCTATCAGAGCGACAGCCTTCGGAGATCCCTCAGGCCTCACCACGCGTGGATATGCATTTATGAAAAAAGGCTCGCCCCTGGCCACACCCTTCACGGTAAGCGCAAGAGCAATAAGCAGCTCGCCTGGAGTGAAGCCTGTGCAGACTCCGCTGATGCCATACCTGTCTCTGTACTCCTCACACACAGAGGTCCCGATAATCGCGTGCACATGCCCCGGATAGAGAAACGCATCTGTCGCATCCTTCATCGCGATATATGCCTGCGGCATTGTCTTGTTCGCTGTGAGCAGGGAAAAATTGCTGATCCCGTGCTCCACTGCATCCTGCACCGCAAGGCACTCCGACGGGACTGTGGTCTCGAATCCCACGGATAAAAATACGACCTCCTCGTCAGGATGCTCTGCCGCATAATCGAGAGCATCAGAGGACGCATAAACTACCCTTACCCTCGCTCCCTCAGAGCGTGCATCTGCAAGTGACTTCTCAGAGCCCGGAACTCTGACCAGATCTCCGAAGGTCGTGATCGTACAGCCCTTATCGAGGGCGAGCATCACTGCCTCATCTATATAGTCGGCAGGCGTCACGCATACAGGGCAGCCCGGCCCGGATATGAGATCGATCTGAGGGGAGAGAATATTCCTGATGCCGTTCCTGAAGATCTCGTGGGTATGAGTCCCGCAGACTTCCATGATGCGGACCCGCTTACCGTCATAGCTCCTGAGAAAATCGCCCGCCTCTTCTGCTGCGCTCATTTATATGACTCCCAGAGAGAAGCACTCTCATCCGCATCATCATCCGTGATCTTAGAGATCGCAGAGCCGGCATGCACCATCACATAGTCGCCCGGACGCAGGTCATTAAGCAGGGCAGCGCTTACCTTCCTTCTCGCACCGCCTGCATCAACGATCATTGTATCCTTGTTTACCTTCACTACCTTCGCAGATAATCCTACACACATACATACACCTCATGATTAATTCATGGCGCTTACCATACCATACATACACTGTCCGAGCGAAATCCCACCATCATTCGGAGGTATCTCATGGGCACGCAGCACCGTGAATCCATACCTTTCCAGTCTGTCCTCTGTGAGCCACAGCAGAAGCCTGTTCTGATAGCAACCGCCCGACAGGGCGACAGTATCACAGCCCGAGCTATAACGAAGCCTCACCGCTGCATCTGCCGTCATCGAAGCGAGCGCCTCATGGAAGAAATAAGCAAGCTCCTCTGCAGCTCTGCCATTCAGCCGCTCTTCCACTATCCTGTAAAAAAGCTCATCCGTCGGCAGAATACTTCTGCTGCCTAAGCTATTTTCACGGATATGAAAGCTACTGGATAGTTCACATTTCTTTAAATATTTCTCTGCTGCGAATTCAAGTCCCATCGAGGCCTCGCCCTCGAAGCTCTGACTGCGGCAGATCCCAAGCACCGCGCTTACTGCATCGAAGAGCCTTCCGCAGCTTGTAGACTGCACGGAATTGATGCCCATGTCGTGCATGGCACGGAGCGGCCTGACATATTTTTCATCGCATAAGCTTATGCTATTTATTATATCACAAACCTCTGAATCCGATGAGTATTTATCGAAAAGCATTGACAGGGCGACCCTGAAGCCCTCGCGGCTTGCGATATCTCCGCCCGAGAAGGTGAATGGCGCTATCGAAGCCTTTCTCTCGTATCCATGAATATCACAGAGAAAAATCTCCCCGCCCCAGATAGTCCCGTCATCTCCATACCCGGTCCCGTCATAGGCAACTCCAATCACCTGGTCATAGTAGTGATTCTCTGCCATCACCGACAGTACATGCGCATAGTGATGCTGCACCCCGACAAGTCCCGTGCCCCCATGCTCATTCACATATTTCTCTGCAAGTGCGCGGCTTCTGTACCGCGGATGCTTATCACATACAATGACTGATGGCTTTGCATCAAGCATTCTGAGGAATCTGTCGACCGTCTCTTCAAGAGCCTTGTCACTCTTCAGATCTGACAGATCCCCGATATATGAGGACGGGTACATCAGATTCCCTTTGCCAATGCAGAAGGTATTCTTCAGCTCGCCGCCGAAGGCCAGGACATCACCGGCATGATCAGCTGTCACCGGCAGCGGGGCATATCCCCTCGACCGCCTGATCATATACGGCTCATTTTCAAATATATCCACTACCGAATCATCAGCTCTGGTGAGTATCTCCCTGTCATGCGAGAGAATACCGTCGCAGACATTTCCCAGAGTCTCCTCTACATCCTCCTCAGTCCTGCAGATCACACCACCACTTCGGTTCGCGCTTGTCGCCACAAGCACCTGCGGCATCTGATCATCGAGTCCGTCGGGATATGAAAAAAGAAGCAGCTGCAATGGTGCGTATGGCAGCATCACGCCAAGAGTCGGATTACCGGGAGCAACGTTTAAAGCGATGGCCGATTCCCTCTTCGGCATGAGAACTATCGGTTTCTTCGGGCCGGTGAGAAGGCTCCTGACAGTTTCGGTATATTTTTCCCTGTCAGAAGCATTTCCAGAAAATTCACCGGTGACATCACAGATCTTCCCTGCCTCCTCATACGATGCTGCCATCACCGCAAAGGGCTTTGCCGGCCTGCCCTTACGCCGTCTCAGCTGTGCAACTGCCTGTTCATTAAATGCATCACAGTACAGATGAAATCCGCCTATACCCTTGACTGCAACTATTTTTCCAGCTATGAGCGCCTTGCGGGTCCTCGTGATTGCATCGCCGTCTGCGCAGATTTTTTCGAAATGGTCATCCTTTTTCTCAAGAAAATATACCGACGGTCCGCAGTCATTGCAGCACACCGGCTGGGCATCATAGCGCCTGTCAGAGGGATCTGTATACTCAGAAGCGCATGACCGGCACATCTCAAAATCCCTCATAGATGTCCGCGGCCTGTCATAAGGCAGCGAATCTATGATCGTCAGCCTCGGGCCGCACTGGGTGCAGTTGATGAATGGATGCAGGTATCTCCGGTCTGACGGATCATAGAGCTCTCTCGCACAGTCATCGCAGATTGCGAGATCCGGCGGTATGAATACCGGTGTATCTGCCGGCTTCTCCACGGGACTCTCCGCTATGAAGAAATCCTTTCCCTCTTCTCCAGGAACCGGCCTGTCATCCCTGACCAGATCTTCATATTCGTCCTCCGATATTTCCTTAATGTCAATATCCACTATGTCAGCACGCGGCGGCGCTATCTCCCTCATATGAGTGAGGCAGGGCATGGCCCTGTCATTTTCTGTGGCAAGATGGATCTCCACATAGGAGCCGCAGTTCTTCACGCTTCCTGAACACAGGCCGTTGAACAGCCTGCTGATGTACGGACGGAATCCGACCCCCTGCACGATTCCATATATTTTCACGAGGTAATATTTCAAGTCAGTTTCCTTTCAAAAGATGAAAAAGGGACCCGTCCCCTTTTTCATCTGCCGGACAGGGCGAAGTGTCTGCGCTCGACCCAGCGGCCGGTGTAGTCCGGGATCAGGGCCTTGAGTGCCGGGTCTCCAATGATGAGTGACGGTTTTACTGAAGAGACCGTTCTGACGAAGCTGTCCTCATAATTCAGACTCATGTCGTCATCCTGCATCAGGTCCTCGTACATTTTGAAGAAGCCCGTTACCACAATTTTCTTTCTCGGGTGAATCCGCTTTATTATGGAGCGGACGGCATTGGAATACACCTGCTCACCGACGATAAGTATCGGGCCCCTGTGAGCTGATTCCCTTTCGACCTCGAGCTGCATCTCATCAGATACTATCAGCTCTGGCGGCGCGATATTGTCGCCTGCTGCCTCGAGTCCGCTTAATGAGAGAGCAATACTGCTGCCCATAGAAGAGCCATCGCCATACATGGCGGCGATTTTTTCCCTTATCTCAGCCTGCTCCTCAGCGCTGTAGTCAAGTCCTGTGAGCCCGTAGATACCATGATATGCGTCCGGTGCAATCTCCGCCATCTGCCTGTATGCCTGAATGATTCCATCATCATACAGCTTAATACCTGTAGTATTGACTGCAATCGTGTCAAGTCCGGTCTCTCTCTTCACCTGCTTTGCCAGGCCCTGCAGGTCTGTACCGATGACAGAAGGGACCGGCGTACCTACCAGGGCTATGCATGACGGATGAAGATGTGTAACGGCTGACTTTATTTTCGCTATGAGCTCCTTATCCCGCCCCATGACCGCATCCATGTCACGGAGCCCTGCGGAGAAGATCATTGACGGATTCGTCGTCCAGTCATTCAGATCGAAGCCGCAGATATTTCCCGTGCAGCCTCCTGCATCAAGAACCACGATCATTATATCCGGAATGCTGCGAAGTGCTGCAACCGCTCCCGACTGATCCGGAGCAAAGGGCGTCAGGACACGACGGTATCCGTGAATCGTTTTCTTCGTAAGAGGTACGAACGGTCTCGTATCCACGGTCGGGGTGAATCCCCCGCCGAACCCCATGATCCCGAGCAGCCTGTTCGTCTGCTCATCAGAGGACACACGGCTCCTCTTCTCCTCAGGCTCATCCCAGTCCAGCTCAGCGATATGCTGATCAGCTATATGTCTGAGCTTCTCATCCTCCCAATCGACGCCGAAGGTAAAATTCCCAAGCTCCCAGGAAATATCCTGCATCAGATTGCTCACCGCATGATATCCGAACGGCTGCACATCGCTGTTCCAGTCCAGATGCGGCACCTCTTCATTCCTGTAATACCATGAGGCGTCCTTACCGATGCAGAAGCCGGTCCTCTCATCAGGTTCATAATCCACCATCGACGGATGCTGGTTGAAATAGAATTTCACAGAGGGATTCCTGTCTGCGATCTCTGCCACATAGTATGCATCACTCTCTGACAGCGTACTAAACACCTCACTGACTCCGAACCCGTACTCCATCATTGCAAGTGCAAGCTCCGGTGCATGAGCATTGCAGCATTCACCAATAGAGAAGACCGGTCTGTCAGAGAATTCATCTATGTGATTCATCCAGATGTCAAGGCATTCCTGACACAGCTCACGCTGTCTGTCATTTCTGTCATTATCTGCATGAAAGGTCGAGGTGAAGGCCTTGTACTGAGAATATATCCGGTCTATCCCATAGAATCTCTGCATCTCGATATATCCGGTGTCCAGGTTCTTCTCCATATAATCGGCAGCTCCCCTTGCCTCAGGATCGAGCACCAGGTTAAAATCTGCCTCTGACATTTTCATGAAGTCCTCAAAGGATTTACATTCAGAGATCTGATCAGCCCTGACTATACCAAGCCCTGAGAGTATCAGCATCAGCTCGATAGCCGAATCCGTCACAAGTCCGCCGAGGTATCCAAGAATATTTACCGCATGGCTTTTTTTCTCTTTTTTCTCGAGGAGGGAAAAAATACTCTCCCTGACCTGCACCATCGGCGGCTTCACTCCGTCACGGGTCAGGGCATACATATATGCAGGGCGCGCCTTCACCCCGCACTCTGCCTCGCAGACACGGCACACATGATCCATATCCGAGCCGATAAGAGCATCCACACAGGTGGTGACGAGCATCACGACCCTTGGCTCAGGAAGCCCTTCAGAGGCGCGATCCGAGAGTATTCTCTTCACTGCCTCCGGAATCCTCTTCAGATGCCGTCCGGTGACTATATCCGCTTCATTCAGTTCGAGATAGTAGAATCTGTTTTCATATCCCTTCATCGTGGAAATATCTGACGTGTTCCGGCCGCAGCATCCTGGCGATATAATGAGCTCGACTGACTCCGGTACTGCAAGCGCTGCACGCTTTACTCCATAGCCCTCTGCTCCGGGTGAATTGTAGGCAAGAGTCGCCGGAGACGAATACACCAGTCCACTCCCCAACCTGAAATCCGCCGGAATCCAGTCATCCTTATTCTCTGCTATTCTGTCTGCAAGCTCCCCCGCTGTATAGTAAACTGCCGCCATTTCATAACCTTCTCATTCTGCAAGAGTCCTCGCAAGCTCAATAAACCTCCTGCTTATTGATGACGACGGATCCATCTCTATCACCGTCTTCCCCTGCTCCTCTGCTACATTGATATCATCTGATCGTGGTATCACACTTATTATATCAAGATTACGCTCTGATGCAAATTCTCTTACCTTCGCATCCTCATCCGGCACATTTCTCTTATTCAGCAGAATCCCCCTGACCTTCGCATAGCTTCTGTCCTCGAAATTCTTCACGGCCTTATTGATATTGTCTGCGGCGTACAGAGCCATTTTTTCTCCTGAGGTGACTATCATGACCTCATCTGCATAGCCCTCTCTGATAGGCGCTGCGAATCCTCCGCACACCACATCTCCGAGCACATCGAAAAGAATGACATCAGGCTTCACCCTTTCAACCAGTTCCAGTTCCTTAAGTATATTGAAGGTCGTGATGATCCCCCTGCCTGCGCATCCGAGCCCCGGTGTCGGCCCGCCTGTCTCTATGCAGACCACGCCTCCATAGCCGATGGCTGATATGTCCTCTATCGTCTCAGGATCCCTGTCATCGCGCAGCAGATCCATGACCGGTGTAAGCGTCCGTCCTCCGAGCAGATTCATAGTGGAGTCTGCCTTCGGGTCGCATCCGATCTGTATTACCTTTTTTCCTGAAAAAGAAAAGGCAGCCGCGAGATTACTAGTCATTGTAGACTTCCCGATGCCGCCTTTTCCGTATATTGCAAGCTTGTACATTATCCTTCGTAATTTATCGAATTGCCTGCTGCATAGGCGCTTGACCCTGTTGCAAAGCTCTTCACTGCCTTGATCAGATCATCGATCGAATTCGCATAGATGGTCTTCGTACCGTACATATCCCACGGCGTCACCTCTCCGGTCTCATCGCTGTCGGGATCCTTCTCTATATATTCGTAATCATCGTCATCAGTATCGGTCTTCTTCATCGTATCAGTATCGGAGGACTTCTCAGCCGCCTTCTCCTTCGCAGCCTCCTCCGACTTCTTCTGCCGAGCCTTCTTTGCTGCCTGCTTGTCTGCAGCCTTCTTTGCGGCCTTCTTCGCTGCCTGCCTCTTCTTCAGGGCCTCATTGCCGGCTGCCGCCTGGTCACGGACTGTTGCGAAAAAGCTTACCGCGCCATTGTCATTGACCTGCATTCCTATGCCCTTGAGAGCGTCAGTTCCAACCGTCTGCTCCAGCTGCTTCTTCAGATCAGGAAGCTGCTTCTGTGAATTCTCGATGATGCCCTCATATTTCTTCGCTACATTCTCATCATTTGCCATCTCCTCGATCTTGTCCTCATTGATGAGAACTGTGGCCTTCGTCTTCGATGCATAGGCTGCGGCATTAGCCTCGGCCGACTGCTTCTGATCCTCTGATACGAGGATGAACTGCATATTGCCGAACTTCTTCTGCAGCTTCTCATAATATTCTGCTGCCTTCTTCGAGAGAGTCGGCTTGCCGATCGTCTTCCCCTTCGTGTAGAGCTCCTGATCGTCTGCTCCCTGCGCAGCATCCTTCTTCGATGTCACCTTCTTTTCCTGCTCATCTGCCCATGCGCTCTTAGTGCGGACAGGAGTCTGGGAAGTCTTCGATGCCTTCTCTGTGTCGTCTGTCTTCTTAGTGCTGTTCTGTGGCTTGTAGGAATATGTATTTATATTCCCGTAGCCTCCGATATTTCCGATTGCCATATGAATACCTCCGTGTGCTATGACATAATGGTGCATCCATGCACCGATTCTTTCTCTGTTATCTATATCGGATGAGATTTATTATACTTTAGCCTTCAGAGAAAAAAAGACCCGGCAGGCTTCTGTGCCTGTCAGGTCCTATGGCTTTTATAAAAAATGACGTGTGTCATCTTTTGATATATGCGTAAAGCTCATCTGTAGCCGCGCCGCCTGTCAGCGAATCGAGACGATTCGTGACGTTGCCGTCTTCGGTGAAGAGGTCGTCACCGTTTGCTGACTTCGGCTCCTCCGGCTTCGTCGGTGCCTTCTTGTCGATCATGATCGTATCACCCTTATTGGCCTTGCCCTCAAGTATGATACGTGCGGCAAGAGTCTCGACATGCTTCTGCAGGAATCTGCGGAGCGGACGTGCACCATATACAGGATCGAATCCGTGATCTATGATGTAGAGCTTTGCCTCCGGTGTCAGCTCTACCTTGAGCTCACGCTCTGCAAGACGGTCATTCAGTCTTCTCATCAGAAGTCCTACGATATGACCGATATTATCCTTCGTCAGCGGATGGAACATGATGATCTCATCGAGTCTGTTCAAAAACTCAGGCCTGAATGACTTTCTGAGCTCTGCCTCCACTGCCTCACGCGCACTGTCTGAAATGGAGCCATCCGGCTGGATGCCATTCAGAAGCTCCTGTGATCCAAGGTTTGATGTCAGAATGATAATCGTGTTCTTGAAATCCACGGTCCTGCCCTGTGAATCCGTGATACGGCCATCATCAAGCACCTGCAGCAGGATATTGAACACATCAGGATGTGCCTTCTCGACCTCATCGAAAAGGACTACCGAGTACGGTTTTCTACGAACAGCCTCTGTCAGCTGTCCGCCTTCATCATAGCCCACATATCCTGGAGGCGCTCCGATCAGACGGGAGACTGAATACTTCTCCATGTACTCGGACATATCGATACGGACGATATTATTCTCATTATCAAAAAGTGCCTCTGCCAGAGTCTTTGCAAGCTCTGTCTTACCTACACCGGTAGGTCCCAGGAACATAAACGAACCTATAGGTCTGTTCGGATCCTTGATTCCGGCACGTGACCTGAGGATTGCATCCGTTACCTTTTCAACTGCCTCATCCTGTCCGACTACTCTCTTGTGGAGCTCGTCACCCAGGTGAAGAATCTTCGTCCTCTGTGACTCATTGAGCTTCGTCACCGGGATTCCGGTCCAGCGGCTTACTATTGCTGCGATCTCATCCTCATCGACTGCCTCATGGACGAGCTTCAGGTCATCATCCCTGACCTTTGCCTCCTCCTGATTCAGCTCCTTGGTGAGCTCAGGCAGCTTGCCGTTCTGCAGCTCTGCCATCTTATTATAGTCGCCCTCACGCTCGGCACGCTCGATCTGCTTATGGATATCGGCGATCTGCTCACGAAGCTTTGCCGGACGGTCGACTGCATTCTTTTCATTTTCCCATTCAGCATTCAGATTCTTAAGCTTATCCTCGTTCTCGGCGAGTTCCTTCTTGACATCCTCGAGACGCTGCTTACTCATCTCATCTGTCTCTTTCTCGAGGGACATCTCATCGAGTCTCAGCTGGATGTTCTTATGCTCAAGCTCATCGATTTCCTCAGGCTTCGATTCCTTCTCTGTCTTGATCTGGGCGCAGGCCTCATCAATCAGGTCGATTGCCTTATCTGGAAGGAAACGGTCGGTGATATATCTGTCAGACAGCTCTGCGGCTGCGATCAGTGCATTATCTGTGATACGGACACCATGATAGGTCTGGTAATTCTCACGAAGGCCACGGAGGATGGTGATTGTCTCATCTACCGTCGGTTCATCAACGAGCACACGCTGGAAACGACGCTCAAGAGCGGCATCCTTTTCGATGTACTCTCTATACTCATTCAGGGTCGTAGCGCCGATGCAGTGCAGCTCACCTCTTGCAAGCATAGGCTTCAGGAGGTTACCGGCATCCATTGCGCCCTCGCTCTTTCCAGCGCCTACTATCAGATGCAGCTCATCGATGAAGAGGATGATATTTCCTTCTGACTTCCTGACTTCATTCAGGACAGCCTTGAGTCTTTCCTCGAATTCACCTCTGTACTTCGCACCTGCGATCAGAGAGCCCATATCGAGTGAAAAGATCTTCTTGTCCTTGAGATTGTCAGGTACATCACCCTTTACGATACGCTGGGCGAGACCCTCTACAACTGCTGTCTTACCTACACCAGGCTCACCTATGAGCACCGGGTTGTTCTTCGTCTTACGAGAGAGGATACGGATCACATTACGGATCTCTTCATCACGGCCGATGATAGGATCGAGCTTCTGATCCCTGGCCTTAGCGACCAGATCCTCGCCGTATTTCTCAAGGGAATCATAGGTATCCTCCGGATTATCACTGGTAACCTTCTGATTGCCTCTCACTGTAGAGAGTGCCTGAAGGAACCTGTCTCTCGTGATACCGAATTCCCTGAATTTCTCTTTGATCGTGTCATCCGGATACTGGATGAGTGACAGGAACAGGTGCTCAACTGACACATAGTCGTCGCCCATCTTCTTCGCTTCATCCTCACCATGAAGCAAGGCGTCATTCAAGTATCTGTCCACATACTGCTGGCCGCCGCCCGACACCTTTGGCAGGTTCTGGACCATCATTGTGGCATCATTGGTAAAATAATTTACATCTATATCCATCTTCTGGAAGAGCTTCGGGATCAGGCCTTCCTCCTGCTGCATGAGTGCCAGCAGGAAATGTTCTTCTGTGATCTGCTGGTTGCCATAGTCAGCAGCCAGCTTCTCAGCATCCTGAACGGCTTCTATGCTCTTCTGAGTAAATTTGCTTATATTCATATTCATGGCCTCCTTTCGTTTATTAGTTTAGAGTACTTAGTTCTTAGTTCTAAGTTCTATGCCATACTTTGTATTAAAGAATACAACATTTTTTCAATTTCAGAACAGACATGAAGCACAGGGTTTATTTGTTCTGCTGATAAATAGCCCAGCCTCATACAGATATGAAGCTGGGTTTCCAATTCAGCTCTTGAGCCTTGTGCTATGTATAAGAACCTTATAAATTCTTTTCTTGAGTTCCTTCCATATCCTCCCTTTCTGCTCCGAACTTATAACTCAGAACTCGGAACTTTTAGCCTTCTATTGCTATTGTATGATTCTCTGGAATCTTCTCTCTTGCATCCTCCTTCGGGAAGGTGATCTCAAGAATACCATTGTCATACTTCGCATGGACATCTTCCTGCTTCAGGTCCTTGCCTACGAAGAAGCTACGAGCTACATTTCCGTAATACCTCTCCTGACGAAGAACCTTGCCATCCTTGTCCTTATCTTCCTTATTCTCTGAGTGCTTTGCTGTGAGATTCAGATAACCATCCTTCAGCTCAACTCCTATATCGCTCTTGTCATAACCCGGCAGCTCAACTGACAGTTCATAGTTGTCACCGTTCTCCCTGATATCTGTCCTCATGAGTCCATAAGCATGATTGCTTGCGCTCACGTTCAACGGTGTGTTCCAGAACTGATCGACACTGTTCATAAAGTCATCCATTAAATCCTCACCAAAAAATCCAGGTAAAAAAGCCATAGTAAAAACCTCCTTTATCCTTTGTCCTCCTGACAGTTATAGTTATAGCACGTTTTGTTAGCACTGTCAAGTGATGAGTGCTAATTTTTTCAGAAAAATTATGCGATCCCTTTCGAGACCGCATAAATACTACATTCCTGCTACTATAAAATGTGCTATAAACCGTATGACAAGCAGGTGAGCCGGGTAAAATATATAGAAAAAGTACTTCATCTTCCGTCCCTGTCTGCCATGATAGAAGTACAGGGGCAGCAGATCAGCAAGCGCATACCACTCACTGTGTCCACAGGTGAATCCGAGCCAGATGACTGCGAGCGCGAAGCCTATGAGCTTGTGAGTTCCGAGCAGATACATGATTATGATCGCCACTACTCCGCTGGCCCCATAATCACTGTTCAGCGCATAGTCCTCGATCAGATCCACTGCCAGTACGACTGCTGCAATGGACACTATATCAAGCACCGTTGCTGCACTGCCTGAGAATTTTTCTCTTATCTTTTTAAAAAGCGAGTCAAGTGCCCAGATTGCCAGCAGCCCTAGCAGAAGCGTCCACATGACATTATTGTCATATATGTTAAATGGTCCGCCATTGAACGCCAGATCAAACGGCACTTCGGAAATCACTGCGAATATCCCGAGCCGCACGGCATACCTTCGTCTGTCATGTGTGTAATGGAATCCTTCTACTATAAAGAAACAGAACAGTGGAAATGCCAGCCGGCCTATTCCTCGCAGCCATGAGTCCAGCGTCCATAATGCCTGAGCCTGCTTCTGCGCAGCCATATTTTCTACAATGATGGCCCCGATATGGTCAATAGCCATTGTGATAATGGCTATCATTTTCAGAGCAAACCCACTGGTGTCTCTCTTCTCACACATATCCATACAGCCCCCTCACATGCACCTCTCCGGAATCGACAGCCACTATGCTTCCGTCGTCCTTTCTTATGAGAAGCTTGCCATCCTTATCCATCTCCAGTGCTATGCCTTCAAAGTCATGAACCTGATGAACCACCCTTACACGCCTGTCCTTATTTGCCAGGCGGGTGTTGTATGAAGGAAGAATCCCCTCGAGGCTCCCACCATTTTTCTGGAATATTTCATAGTGGCGCAGGAAATGACGCCATATTGCTTCTATCACAGCTTTCCTCGAAGCTCGCTGCCCGTCAAGCTCGAGATCAAGAGATGTCGCCATATCGCGGATCTCTGGCGCGAAATCTGACTTCTTATGATGCACATTCACTCCGATCCCGACGACGACATTTTTCGCAATGCCATTATCAGCCTCGAGCTCTGTGAGAATCCCGCAGATTTTTTTACTATTTATGAGCACATCGTTCGGCCACTTGATCTGGGTCTTGAGATGATACAGCTCTTCAACTGCCTCCGCCACAGAGACTCCTGCTACTATCGTAAGCCTCGGCAGGTGTTCCATCGAAATGCCATTCGGATAAATGAGCATAGTCGTTGCCACGGACACCCCCTCCGGAGAGATCCATCCGTGGCCGCTCCTTCCGCGACCTGCTGTCTGTTCACCGGCAGATATCACCGTGAAGCCCGCAGCCCCTTCGTGTGCTTCTCTTTTTGCTTCGAGATTCGTAGAATCAGTTGTTTCAAAATATTTAAATATTGGTTTCATCTGTCAGAATCCCTGTCATTTCACCCTGACGCTTATCTTCACTGTCTTCGTGGTACCATCGGCGAACCTGAATGTACCCTTGATGGTTGTCCTGCCCTTTTTCTTTGCACGGATGACCATACCTGAAACAGCAGCCACCTTCTTATTGCATGAGGACCATGTCACCTTTGTCAGAGCCGAAGGAGAATGCGTCGAATAGGATATTCCCTTACGGGCGCCTTTCTTCAACGTCACAGATTTCGGGCTTACCGTGACCTTGTACGAGGACATATCCTTTTTCACAGTGTCACTGCTTTTCCCGGTATCTGTATTCGAGGCGGTATCGTCTGTTTTCCCTATTTCCGAAATATCCCTTCCGCTGCCGGAATCACCGATGGATGTCCCGCCATCTGTGCTGCATACAGGGCGCCCATAGCTGTCCCAGTAGCTGTCTGGTATATGCGCATTGTAATCATCCGCCAGAAGGGTCGAATCACTCACATTGAAGCAGGTGTACCGGATATTCCTTCCATCAGGATATGTATTAGAGCCGCCGTTCCACAGCGGGTCATCATAGGTGACATCTACGTTGTACCATTTCCCGCCGAGATATATCTCATTCCATTCATGCGAACTGCTTGTGATGGAAATGGTCGGCGCTCCAAGAGCATTCATCAGAACAGAGAACGCTGCTGAATATCCGGCACACACGGTAGTGTCACCGATCAGTGAGCTTGCCGAGGACTGCTTCGACTGGGAATCACTTCCATCCCAGGTGAGCCTCTTCGCAAGGGCATCATGGATTATTTTTTCCTTTTCGACAAGTGTGGAGGCTGATGTCGTCTGTGCGAGCAGTGACTGGATGGTATTCCGGAATGTCTCCTTTGCTGCCTGACGGGCAGAGCCTGACTGATATTCGCGCAGCACATCGATCGAGGCAGTACCGCTCAGCACGCTGCCGGAGCCCGTGCTATATGAATAGTGTATACTATTGCTTATGAAGAAATACTGTGCTTCAGTCTCCGTCCATATCCGCAGGACATTGGTCAGCTGCTCAATGGTGAGCCCGGAATACGGCGCTTTTATCTCTGTGATATTGTCACTGCTTTCCATTGCCTTGTTCGCAGCAGATGTCATCCCACTGTACAGCTTCTTCTCGCTGGCATTCATCTTATTGTAAAAGTAGTCGTCCGAGTAAACAGACCAGTTCGTTGCTGCCTCTGCCTGAAGGCCCGATGCCGGGATGCTTCCAGCAATAATGGTGACTGCCGCAAGCATTCCGGCCAGTATTCTTTTGATTCTCATAGGTTTCTCCTTATTTTTGAAAAAAATATGGCAACGTACCTGGTGATACGCTGCCATACAAAACGGGTTCCGGGATTATCTGAAGAGCAGTGCATTCCTGTTCATTGCGTCCGCACTGGCTCTCCTCTGCATGAATACCTTATACGTATTCAGGAGATTCTGCTTCCGAAGGTCCGTCAGTGCCTTCGGCATATCGAGATCCTCGATACGGCTGTTTGATGATGCTGTATTCTGTGCCGCATAATCATTGTAGCTGATCGTATTCCCGAGAGCATTGTACTGGGCGCCGCCCTTCGCGCGGGCTGATGTTACCTTCTCCAGTGCCTTGTCGATCGTATCCAGAGAAAAATCTCCGGTCACATCGAAGTCTGCTATACCCAGTGCCTTGAGCGTGGAATTCGATGTATTGATGCTCGTGCCATTTCCATTGCTGTCCGTAGCGAGATTCAATGTATCCTCGCCATTCAGGATATGCTTCGTATTGAAGGTCGTCTGATCCGCAATATCAGAAATACCCTGCTTCAGTCCATCGACCTCGTACTGGATATTCTGCTTATCAGAATCTGTCAGGAGACCATTCGAAGCCTGCAGCCCGAGCTCTCTGAGCCTCTGGAGCTGGTCTGTAATCTGGCTCAGCGCACCATCTGATACATTCAGCAGATCCTGTCCTGACTTCGCATTGTCCGTGCCCTTATTCAGGCCATTCTCCTGCGCTGTCAGCTTCTCAGATATCGCAAGTCCTGCTGCATCATCCGATGCACTCTGTATTCTTCTTCCACTTGCAATCTTCCCATACAGGAAATAATTGCTGTATGAATTACTGATTCCTGCAATTGCACTCATAAGGTCACCTCCATGATCTATGTGTGTACTTTGACTATATTGTAACATGATTTGCAGGGGTCGGCAAGATGCTTTTTTCAGAATGCTGATGCCACCATCCTCTCATGGCCGCCGTGATCAGACCGGCACGTCGCGATGCTCGACCGACGTCGAAAATACTATGAGTGTCTTCGTATGGCCATACTTCTGGAGCACATTTATCAGATGATCGAGCTCCTCAGTCCGCTTAAATGCAACCTCTATAATCATCGAATAGTCGCCGGTCACGCAGTTGCACTCGATCACATTCGGGATCCCTGCAATGAAATCATAAAAATCCTGCTTATCCTTCGGGTCGACCTCGAGATTCACGAAGGCCTTGATATTGTAGCCGAAATATGACGAATCAACCGACGCGTGAAAGCCAGTGATTATGCCATTCTCACGCAGCTTCTTGATTCTCGTAGACACTGTCGGTGATGTGAGGTACAGTTCCTTTGCGATCTCTTTGACTGACATCCTCGCATTTTTCATAAGAAGAGAAATGATCTTCCTGTCGGTTTCATCCGGTGTATATGTCTCTGCCATAGCCTTCTCCAAATAAAATAAAGTTTCGCCGTTTATATTTTTATTTTATTCTGCAATAATTGTTTATTTTTGTCAATACTTCGTATTTTATTTTATATCTTTTAATTCATGGTAAATCGTGGTACACTTCCAATCAGAGAAACAAAGTTGTTGATGCAAAGGCGCATCGGTGATACAGACGTTGTATCACTGGTGCGCTACTTTTTTTGCATAAAAGGAAGAAGGCCCACTATGGTAAACACAAGACTTGAAGCAGATTCGATTGGCAGCATGATGATCCCGGCAGACGCATACTACGGAGTTCAGTCACTTCGTGCGAACCGCAACTTCAGGATCACCGGCCAGCACATGAGCGATGAGTTCCTTCGCAACCTCGCAATGATAAAAAAGGCCGCAGCCATTACGAACTCACATACAGGTGACCTTTCTTCTGAAAAGGCCACTGCGATCGAGAGAACCTGCGATGAAATAATCGCCGGTTATATGAAGGATGCTTTCATTGTCGACCCGATTCAGGGTGGTGCCGGAACATCGGCCAACATGAACATGAACGAAGTCATCGCTCACCGTGCTTCAGAAATCCTCGGCGGCAGTAAATCAGAGTACACAGTTCATCCTAACGACGATGTCAACATGGGTCAGTCCACGAACGACACAATCCCGACTGCAGGCAGGATGACGGTCCTCACTCTTTCAAAGCCTATGCTCAGCGAGCTTGGGCGACTCTACAGAGCGCTTGAAGAAAAAGCATATGAATTCAGAGATGTGATAAAAATGGGCCGCACACAGCTCCAGGATGCGGTTCCTATGACGCTTGGCCATACTTTTCACGCATATGCTACAATGGTAAAGCGTTCTGCAAAAAGAATTGAGAAATCACTCGACGAAATGAAATCAGTAAACATGGGCGGAACCGCAATCGGAAGCTGCATCAACGCTTCCCCATACTACGTGGAAAACATTGTACCTGTTCTGTCAGAAGTCTCCGGACTCCCACTCGTCCAGGCTGATGACCTCTTCGATGCTACCGAAGACCTCGACGGATTCGTCGCTGTATCAGGAGCTATCAAGGCCGGAATGATGTCCATCTCCAAGATGTGCAACGACCTGAGACTCCTGTCAAGCGGCCCACGCTGCGGGCTCCATGAGATAAACCTTCCTGCAAAGCAGAACGGCTCATCAATCATGCCGGGCAAGGTAAACCCTGTAATCCCTGAGGCCGTGACTCAGGTCACCTTCCTCGTGGCTGGACATGACACGACTATCATGATGGCTGCCGAGTCAGGACAGATGGAACTCAACGCCTTTGAACCTGTCACCTTCCATCAATTATTTGAATCCATTACCTCTGTGACAGGTGCGATAAAGACACTTGTAAACAACTGCATTCTCGACCTCACCGCGAACGAGGATCACTGCCTCGAGCTCGCTGAAGGCTCAACTGGCATTGCTACTGCGCTTAGCCCGAAAGTCGGATATCAGGAAGCCGCCACCATCGCAAAAACCGCTCTCCACAACGGTACTTCCGTCAGGGAAGAAGCACTGAAGACCGGCCTCTTCACAGAAAAGGAGCTCGGCACCCTTCTCGACCTCTCTAAGGCGGTCGGAAAGAGCAGCGAGCTCCGCGAAGCACTATAAAAGATGAAAAAGGGGACGGGTCCCTTTTTCATCTCAGATCAGATCGGCGAGCTCGAGTACGAGCTTCTCGGTCTTCTTCCAGCCGAGGCATGGATCGGTGATGGACTTGCCATAGACACCGTCACCGATCTTCTGGGCACCATCCTCGATGTAGGACTCGATCATAAGACCCTTCACGATATTCTTTATCTGCTTCGATACATGGCAGCTGTGCATGACATCCTTTGCGATACGGATCTGCTCGAGATATTTCTTCCCTGAGTTCGAGTGATTGCAGTCCACAATGATCGCAGGGTTCTTGAGCTCCGGATGCTTCTCATACAGTTCGCAGACATCCTTCAGATCCTCATAATGATAGTTCGCATGATTCCTGCCATACTTATCCACATATCCACGCATTATCGCATGTGCGTACTGATTTCCGGTCGTATGAACCTCCCAGCTCCTATAGATGAATGTATGCGGATTCTGGGCTGCTATAATGGAATTCATCATGACAGAAATATCTCCACCTGTCGGATTCTTCATGCCGGCCGGGATTCCAATACCACTGGCTGTGAGTCTGTGTTCCTGGTTCTCGACTGACCGGGCGCCGATTGCCACATAGGACAGCAGGTCTGATAAATATCTGTGATTTCCCGGATACAGCATCTCCTCTGCACAGGTAAATCCTGTCTCCTCTACCACTCTCATATGCATATGACGGATGGCAATGATCCCGCCGAGCAGATCAGCACCCTTCTCAGGATCAGGCTGCGTAGCCATCCCCTTATAGCCGAGTCCTGTAGTACGCGGCTTGTTCGTATATACACGAGGGATAATGAAGATCTTGTCCTTTACCTTCTCCTGAAGACCGGCAAGGCGCGCCATATAGTCAAGGACTGCGTCCTCGTTGTCGGCAGAACACGGTCCGATGATCAGAAGGATCCTGTCCTTATCTTTTCCTGTGAAAATATCAAATATTTCCTGATCTCTCTTCTCCTTGAGAGCCTTCGTCTCTTCCTTCAGCGGGTACTGCTCCTTGATCTCCTGTGGAGTCGGAAGCTTGCGCACGAATTCCATCTGCATTTCCATGTCAGTAATCTCCTTTATTTTTTCAAACTCTCTAAAGTATATGACTTGAGAGCGGATAAATCAAGTAAAAAGAGTCTGCAATACTCTCTCGGCATAGCCGCCTTCACCGCAAAGAAGGGCTTCGAGCTGGCCGGCGGGATTTCTGCGTCCTGAACCGTATTGCATGTCATCTTTAAAAAGTATACTATAGATAAGATCCTTAAGATCTGATGACCGGAGTATTCGATGATTTACAGAAGCCAGAGTGATTTTTACGATTTTTCATGTATTGCTGACCGCTGCCCGATGAACTGCTGCAGCGGCTGGCAGATAGTAATAGATAAAAAAAGCCTTGACAGATACAGATCCTGGAACGGAGAATTTGAGGACAGACTCCGCAGCGGAATAGACTATGAAGAATCCTGTTTCAGGCAGACTGACGGCAGATGCAGCATGCTCTCAGACAGCGGGTTCTGCGACCTGCAGACAAGTCTTGGCGAAGATTTTCTCTGCGATACCTGCAGGCAGTATCCAAGGCATACCGAAGAGTTCCCTGATCTGCGCGAGTATTCGCTGTCACTGTCCTGTCCTGAAGCTGTCAGGATGCTCTTTGCCTCAGATTCCCATCTGTCATTCAGGGAATCTGAGGACGAAAAGACTGAAGACTATGATGATTACGAGGATTTTGACTTTTTTCTTTTCGACAGGCTTTGCTATGCGCGTGAGAGGATGCTTGACCTCGCGTCCGGCGATCTGCCTCTCCAGGAAAAAATGGACCTGATCGCGTCATACGCATTCAGACTCCAGGGGCTTTTCGACAGCGGCGATATATCAGATATGGATCAGCTTTCATGCACCGCGGCTATGCCGCCGCGGAACGGGCGAAGGAGCGGCTTTGCTTTTTCCTATGGATATATGTGTGAGAGCCTTGACCTTCTTGGCAGCCTGGAGATTCTAGAGCCATCCTGGTCTGACACCCTTCGCGCATCTACTGAATACTGGAAGGCGCATAAAGCTTCCTCCGCCGAGTGGCAGCAGGCCATGTACCCGGGCCGCGCCGTTTCCTTCATCTGTGAGAAAATGCTGGAGTCTTTGCTTTTTACCTATTTCTGCGGAAGCATCTACGACGGCCAGATCTACGCCAGAGCCATGATAGCGGTTATGACTGTCAGATGGATCATGATGATAAGCGCTGCCTCTTCGCTCACCCCTGAAGAGACTGTTTACCTCTTCTCTCGCGAGGTCGAGCACTCAGATCTGAACCTGAACGCCCTGATCTCCTGGTTTGAGGAAGAGCTTGACTGAAAGAATGGATTAGCTTCTGCGGCAGATGCGCTTCTCCAATGAAACACTCCGCAGCAGCTGATCAACAAAGGACTCATATACGCAGCAAAATACGGAGAGATAGACTTTACAGTAGCGAAGTTTGAGGATTTACTGATCAGGAAAAGGGGATGAGCATTGGCAATCAGGCAAACAGATCGTCCATCGTGACCACATCTGTAAATGCTCCACTGTATTCATTACGCACGAGTCCATAAGTGGTAATCAGAGTGCTATGAACTGATGCCTTAGCCGGAGCCTCCTCGAGAAGCGCTGTCTGCCTGCGAAGAAGCGTCCTGTAATACTTCTGATCCACCTTGAAATCGTCGCTGTAATACTTGATCTCGCACATATTGATCACGTCATCACGTCTGATTATCAGCATATCTATCTGGAAACCTCGTTCGTCATCAGGCTTTTTAGTCCATGCTGAGAACGCTGTCGACACACCACTTATTCCAAGAGCATTCTTGATCTGAGGCAGATGGCACCAGCATACATTCTCAAATGCAATACCCCTCCATGATACTACGGCCTGATTGTCCAGGTTCTGCTGCCAGAAATTCTCCTCAGATACAGCCTTTTTCTCTTTGAAATGAAGCCAGAATATGCACAGCGGATCGACCAGCCTGTAATGTACATCATTCTTTCTGCCGCCAAACGGCACATATCTGATCACGAAATCGCTCTCTACGAGGGCATTCATACTATTCGTAAAAAGCTTTCCATCCTTCATATCCAGTTTCTTAAGCAACTCGCCTCTTGTATAGCCCATATTCCTTGATGATAGTGTCCTTACAATACGTTTCATCAGATCTGGTCTTGCAAAAATTGATTCAAATAATCTGTTATATTCATCACGTAGTACCGCATTTTTCTTAAAAAAGAGTTCATCTATATTCTGCGCCAGACTCAGATTCCTCCTGAAATATCCGAGATAATATGGAATGCCTCCGATAGCCATATAGCTCTGCACGATATCATATCGTGACATATTGATATCCCTCTCACGAAAAAAATCTTCGCATTCCTTCAGAGTGAACGGCTCGAGCTTGATCTCGAATGTCAGCCGATTATATAAGCCTCCATGGTTATTGATCAGATTGTCAAGGATCCACGAACTGGCGCTGCCACATACGATTACCATCAGATTCTTCCTATGACATCCCCAGTTGTTCCAAAAACCTTCAAATGCTGTAAGAAAGCCCGAACGGGGTGTATCCATCCACGGCATCTCGTCAAGAAATACCAGCTGCCTGGAACCATCATCCCTGTCCTGAAGGTATTTTTCCAACAGAAAAAAAGCCTCCAGCCATGACTTAGGCTTCTTAGCCTCTTCCATTCCCTGACTCACGAGAGAATAGTAGAACTGATCCAGCTGTTTCTTCAAGAGCCCGTCACCTTCGTGCTCTATTGGTGACAGACCGGCATGCCTGAATGTAATCCTGTCTTTGAACAGTTCGTTCACCAGATATGTCTTTCCAACTCTTCGCCTGCCATATATAGCTATCAACTGAGCTTCATTCCCTGCATATCGTTCCTCCAGATCACGTATCTCCCGTTTTCTTCCCACCATATTATTGCCTCTCGTTTAATCCATGTGATTGTGTTTTAATGAGAGGTGACTTCATTATTTTACTTGTTCGCCTCTCAATATATTTAATATAAGTGAATTATACTTTATTTCCCGGTATAAAGCAAGTTCTAACATATTATACTTATATGGTTTAAAACTACCCTACGCTTCGTAATCTTATGTTGATTTCCATATTATAACGTGATACGCTTGAAATATACAAAGGAGGTCGTCTGATGCATTGCAAAAGAAGCCAGTCAGCTTATCTGCTTTTTCATTGATGAGATTCAGTACATGAGAAAAGAAGACATTTCTGCGCTGATCTGTGCGCTGCATCGCGTCAGCCAGAAGGGATATCCTCTTATGCTTATAGGTGCCGGCCTGCCAAAGGTATTCCAGTTCATAGGGAATGCGAGGACTTACGCTGAGAGAATATTCAGATACGAGGAAATCGATTCGCTTACCGATGATGAGGCTCGTGATGCTATTGTCGTTCCCGCCGAGGAGGAAGGCAAAAAAATATTTCCAATGTCGCAAAGAATATGCAGAAGCAGGTCACTCAGATCTCCCCGATCCGCGCACAGCTGATCAACAAAGGACTCATCTACGCGGCGAAGTATGGAGAGATAGACTTCACAGTACCGAAGTTTGATGAGTTCCTGATCAGGAAAAGGGGATGAGCATTGGCAATCAGGCAAACAGGTCGTCCATCGTGACCTCGTTTTGCACTATCCCTGAATATTTATTCTTCTTCACACCATAGGTAGTAATGAATGTGAGCTGCAGAGTATCCTTCGTCCCTGTCTCGCTTTGGAATGCTGTGATCTTATTTCTCAGAGCCAGATCGTATTTCTTATCGATGGCAAACTCGCCTGTCGAAAATTTTATCTCACAAATATTCGTTACTCTGTCACGACGTTTGATAAGAAGGTCTATCTGCGCTCCATCATGACCATCATCTCCACGGGATGCCCACACGCTGTTCTCTGAGAGCACTCCTGAAATGCCAAGTCCCTTCTTGATCTGCGGGATGTGATCCATACATACCTGCTCGAATGTCAGCCCTGCCCAGGCTCTTCGTGCAGGATTATCGAGCATATGTGACCAGAAATGCTCATCTCTGCCGTAATTATCCTTTATGAATCGGAAATAGAATAGAGAATAGTAATCGGACAGCTGATACCTTTTGCCTTTGACGCCATACTGATCATTTATTCTGACAAATCCCGAGTATTCCATATCATCGAGCATCTGTGTGATACGGCCGTTATTCGGAAGGCCACTCGCCCTGACGATTTCATCACGCGTCATACCATTTCTCTTCCTGCTAAGTGCCTCAGCAATACTGATATAAGCAGCACTATTTTTAAAAAGAGTCTGATAGAGAAATCTGAACTCATCCCATAGCTCGGCTCTTTTTCTGAAGAAAATATTGTCAACGTTCTGAGCTAGTGACATATCCGGCAGCAGAAGACTCTGATAGTATGGAATCCCGCCGATTATCATATAGCATTCGACTATATCATATCTGGACCAGCTGATGCCACGAGACTGCAGATACTGCTCAGTCTCAGCGAGGGTAAATGGTCTGAGATACAGTCTGCATGTCAGGCGGTTGTACAGGCCGCCCTTATTCGCGTCCAGATTCGCCCGCATCCACGAGGTCGCAGAGCCGCATATCACAAATACCAGATTCGTCCTGGCATTCCCGTAACTGTTCCAGAACCATTCAAACGCTGCTACAAATCCTGATTTCACAGTGTCCATCCATGGCATCTCATCGAAAAATACGACTACCTTGCTATCGTCAGGTCTGCTCTCGATATAGCTTTTTAGCATTGAAAATGCTTCCATCCAGTCAGACGGAATGACCATATCATCACCAGTCTGTCCAGACAGTTCAATTGCGAAATTCTTCAACTGAATATCAACAGGCTGATCGTATATACCTGTTAGCTTGAAATCGAACCGTCCATTGAAATAATGATTCACCAAAAATGTCTTCCCAACTCTTCTCCTGCCATATAGAGCAATAAGCTGTGGCTCACTGCTATCCATACACCGATCAAGCCTGTCTATCTCCTGCTTCCTTCCGATAATCTCACTTCTATCCATGGTCGACACCTCCTGTAAATATATTAACAGGAATTTAGACATATTTCAAGGCAAAACGAGTCTAAATCAATATTTTCATTATTGATTTAGACTTGATATAACATCAAATATGTCTAAACACCATTTCCCCTGCCATAAGGTTATCTCTCGTATAATTCGTATGATCAACATAATAATTTCATAAAAGACAGCTGCTATAATCCTATTTCCAGTCCTTCATTGGTTCGACCTTCAGTTGATAGATTCGTTTCAATAGAAGAACTGCTGCTACCGCTGCTACTGCCTCTCCTATCGGGAAGGCCCACCACATCACGTCTGTAGCATTATTGAGAAATGTAAATGCGTAGGCGAGCGGAAGCGGTATTACAAGGAGCCGCAGGAAAGAGACTATCAGAGAGCTGTTTCCTGACATCAGTGCCTGGAAGACTCCCTGGGACGCTATATTTATCCCTGCAAAAATAAATCCGGTAGCTATGATACGCATTGCAAGCACGCACAAATGCTCTGTGCCTGCCGTGAGTCCGAAGATCTGCGCCAGTGGATGAGCAAAGAGCTCCAGGATCACTACTCCGATTATCATCACGACTGTCGTGTCGATCATTCCCCATTTCACACCTTCACGGACACGCTTGTAGGAACCTTTTCCATAATTATATGACACAAGTGGTGTGATCGAATCCCTGAGGCCGAATCCCGCGAAGTACACGAACTGCTGTATCTTGTAGAAAATGCCGTATGCCGTGACAGCACTCGCTGATACGCGGCCGAAGATGATATTCACACCATAGGTCATGAAGCTCATGAGCGCCTGCATGATGATGGCTGAGACTCCGATGGAATAGATGCCTCCGATGATATGCAGATTCGGTTTCCAGTATTTCAGACTGATTGAGATTTCTCTGTTTCTCGTGATCTGGAGCACGATCGCGATGATAAATGACACCGCCTGTCCGAGAACCGTCGCATAAGCTGCACCTTTTACCCCGAGTCTCGGAAAGCCTAAGAGTCCGTATATCATGATCGGGTCCATGACTATATTTGTGAGTGCTCCGCAGACCTGTGCGACCGTCGAATAGATGGTCTTGCCGGTGGACTGGAGCATTTTTTCAAAAATAGAGAAGAGCAGCGAGAACATTCCGAGTGCCGTGCAGATGAACAGATAGTCCTGCGCCATTCCGAGCACTACTTCATCCTTCGACTGTGTCAGCAGATACGGGCGGATGCCTGCGAATGCGAATACGAGGAAGATCAGATAAATGACTATTGCAAGAAAGATTCCGTTTCCGGCAGTTCTTGATGCACCCTTTTTATCGCCGCTTCCGAGCTGTCTCGATAGCATGGCTCCCATGCCGACTCCCGTACCGATTCCGAATGCGATGATAAGCATCTGAATCGGGAATGACAGCGTCAGCGCATTGACCGCCAGCTCTCCTGTATGCTCTATCCCCGGCATATCCGGCATCCTCGCCACAAACATCGAATCCACGATATTGTACATGGCCTGGAGGACCATCGACAGTATTACCGGGATTCCCATTTTAAGAAGCACAGACGATATTTTGTCAGTGCCCATTCTGTTTTCCTGTTCCATTTTTACACACCTTTCAAGACAAGGGGGACGGTTCTCCTGTCTTATTAGCTAAATTTTTTTACTTAAAAAGACAAGAGAACCGTCCCCCTGTCTTACAAAAAAAAGAGCCGCAGCACGTTGGAATGAAACGTTTACCAACGTACTACGGCTCCTTAATAGCCTTTGTTATTCAGTTCGGTTGAAACTATAACACATTTTTCCGAGAAAAATCAAGAGGAAAAATCCTCCAGTTCCACCAGAAACATCTCATACAGATCATCCTCGCCTGCTAGCAGCGGGGAATTCTCTCCGCCGCCGTTGGTGCTGCGGCGCATTGCTGCGTAGCTTTCCTCACCGGCATTCACGAGATCGATCGCCGATATCTCATAGCCCTCGCGGTTTAAGATCCGGCAGAACTGTGACAGCCCGCCATCTTTTCCTCTGGTATCCAGAAGTTCCTTACAGAAAGCCTTGTCAGTCTTTGCTCTTTTCTTTGCTTCTTCAAGCGTATCATAAACAGTCATAAGCCACCATACCTTTCCTCTTTTCTTTCCTTATTTTCCGATTGTAATGCCTTGAAATAGTGGTGTCAAGTGTACAGAAACCTCTGACATATTTCCATCGTTTTCTTCTGGCTGTCCATATCTACTATCGGATTTCCTGTCTCAAGTGAATGATTTGCCCCTGGCAGTTCGTGATATTCTACGCCTCTCTGTTCTGCAATCACGCGCATACTATCATTGTCAGCAGCCCACGGATCTGCAAGGCCATGGAAAATTATCATATCAGACCTGCGCGATCTGCCCTGCTTTTCAAGAAGCTGCTGCATCAGCTCCATCGTCTCCATCAGCGGCGTGAAGAGGATATGCCTGGTTCTAATATCTTTTTCTATATCGGCCCTGAGAGATACTGCCGTGCCGATGCTTTTTGAGATGAAAAGCACCTCGTCATCCCGATCAAATGATGGAAGCTGCTCCATCAGCTGCTCATAAGCATGCGAGAAGGCCCGCTTCATTTTCTCCGGATTACCCTTCACACCTTTCTCGAAGCCGCTGAACTGTATCTTCTGTAACTCATACCCGGCATTCTGCGCCACTTTCCCGGCAAAATACAGAAGTGAACGGTCGGTAGTGTAACCGATTCCTGGGACTATGATCGCTATTCTGCTCATCTTTTACCTCCAGACCTTTATTCTAAGCAGTTGATGTTTTTTTGTCTAGTGCTGGATTTTATGCGTGTCGAGTCCGTCGAGTCTCTTGTATATTGTCCTGAATGTGCTAAACTATAGACTATGACTGATAGAAAAGACCTGCTCCAGCTGAGCTTTTACAGACTATCTCCCTTCTTCGGAAGTAATGGAGACACGAGATACAAGATAGAAAAAGAAGACGATCATTTCAAGCTGACGACATGGCCAGGTCCGTACAGCTTCGACAATACTGATGAGTCTCTGATGCATTACGAGACCTTCGAATTCACAGATGAAGGCCTTCAGCAGATCGTCGACTACCTGAATCAGAAAGATGAGGAAAATCCTTGAAGAAAGTGACCATCGTCGGCATCGGTCCCGGCGGATATGATGACATGACCGTCCGTGCGATAAACGCGATAAAGAACGCAGAGGTTGTGACCGGATACAGCCTGTATCTTGATCTGGTAAAAGATCTGATTGGCGACAAAGAGACCTTCTGCACGGAGATGCGCGGTGAAGTCGAGCGCTGCCAGAAGGCTGCTGAATACGCCCTCTCAGGGAGAAACGTGGTGCTGATATCAAGTGGCGATGCCGGTATCTATGGCATGGCAGGCCTCATGCTGAAAGTCCTCGAAGATCATCCTGAAGTCGAGACCGAAGTCATACCCGGTGTCTCTGCCTGCCAGTCCGGTGGTGCAGTACTCGGTGCTCCACTCGTCCATGACTTCGCAGTCATTTCACTTAGTGACCTGCTTACTCCATGGGAGCTCATTGAAAAAAGACTAAAATCCGCTGCCGAAGCTGACTTCGTGATCGTACTCTACAATCCGGGCAGCCACAAGAGAGCAGACTATCTGTCCCGTGCCTGCGATATGCTGTTGCAGTATAAATCGCCTGAAACAGTCTGTGGCCTCGTAAAAAATATCAGCCGTGAAGGCGAAGAACACCATTTCATGACTCTAAGAGAACTTCGTGATACAAAGGTAGATATGCTGACCACCGTTTTCATTGGCAACAGTCATACAGGCATTATCAACGAGAAGATGGTGACACCACGCGGATACCGCATATAATTGCAGATTCTTGTCATTTCTTCTCATCATCTTCCGGGTCAAATTCAAGGATATCCCCAGGCTGACAGTCGAGCGCCTTGCAGATCTTCGCGAGCGTGTCAAACTTGATGGCCCTGGCCTTCTGGTTCTTGAGAATCGAGATATTCGCCATTGTGATACCGACACGGTTTGCGAGTTCTGTGACGCTCATTTTGCGTTTAGCAAGCATTACATCTATATTTACCACAATCTTCATATCGTAAGATCCGCCTCCTCCTTGAGTTCGGCGGCCTTGTATATCCAGTGGGAAAGTGCCGCAAAGATGACTGCTACAAATATACAGATCACGAATACCACGATACCAACGGCGACAGCGAAATTAGTGCCGGACGCTGCGAATCGGAAGATAAGACTTGCTATGAAGAAAAACAGTCCGTCAGCAACCGCAAGGTATGAGACACTTCCGAGACGCCGCGCCGTATTTTTCGTAAAGGACTCGTCATGCCCGATATTCATCGCAATCCTGACACCCTGATACAGCGCTATAAATACCGGTACTGCTGTAATATAAATGACAACCGTCCAGATACTGGCATCACTGTCCTTTACTTCCTTTGTGAAATATGTGATCCACTGCGGCACCAGTGCATACACAGTCGCAATGCAGACTGCTGTGATAGCAATTATCACAATGAGCCATCTCGATAGAGTCTTCTGTTTCATTTCATTTTACCTCGCCATATATACCGACAGATTGAAGCACCTGAAGTCCTTCGCACGCATCTTTCTTTCATTGGAGAGAGATTCCTGATACGCCTTCATGTCATCCGTACTGATCTGATGCTTATGATTCCTGACTACTGCGTACGCATCCGACGACAGGCTCGCCACATAATCGTCATCCTTCTGCCCGACTGATATTGCCTGATTCGAGAGATTGTACGATGCGATGATGAAATCCGGCTTTGCAAAAGCAAATGCGAGCCACACCACCATCAGGCACGTAAACGAATATCTCCCGAGCCTGAAGTCCGGCTTCAGCTGCTTTATTATAACACCTGCGACGAGAAGAAGCACGCCTGCATCCACAAAGAGCGTGAGTATTCTCTGCTGTGTAAGACGGTAGCTCTGGATGTACATTATCATTCGAAATACCGACGATACGTCAATCAGTATCGTGCAGGCGCAGATCACAAGGCTTAGTATATCAGTAAGTCCGGATTTCTCAAAGCATTTCTCCACGATTCTCACGAGAATCAGGTTCAGGATGCACAGGAATAACAGCTGGAAAAAGCCTTCCCGAGCATACGACGAATATGTATATCCCTCTGGCAGGCTGCCTGCTCCGGCGAAAAGGTAGATGATCTGCACTATGCCAAACACCGCATAAATGATGGCGAGCGGCATCATGATGATGACAGCTGTCACTCTCGAAAATCCCGGATTCCTGCCCTGCTTCTCCACTCTGTCGTGCATCTGATACCTGACTGCGCAGTACGAAAAGAAAAATATAGCCAGTGCATATATGATGATTTCCACTATATTCGTTATATCCAGCTTCGGAATTATCGACGCAAGGCCGCTCATGAATACCGCATCTGCCTCCGCAAGCAGGTACAGCACAAGTGCTGTAAGTGGTACTGCTATCAGGATTCCGACTATCACCGTTGTGCTCTTACCCCTTTTTGCCCGGTTATGCGTCTTCGCGTATGCAGATGTATCCTCGAAGAAATCCGCCAGTCCCGGCAGACAGCCAAGCACTGATTCACACCACACAAGAATGCCCTTTCCCAGATCATAGCCTGAAATATTCCTGTAGCGGCTCACTGCCCAGAGCGCTCCGACCGCGAACATGAAGAAACAGTTCATATTGATCACGAAATAGTTCCCCGTAAGAAAACTGCTGATCGCAATCAGCTCCATGATCACGAAGAAAAACAGATCCTGTCTGTCAATTCTGTCTGTCACCTTCACAAGCCACAGATAGAATACTATCGGGAAGAACACCGGGAAGATCCCTCCATCTGCATCATAGAGAAATACTGTCCCAAGCACTGCAAGCAGTATGCAGGGCAATAACAGCCGGGAAAATATCCCGCTTCTCTTCTGATTCTCCTGCTCCACCTCTTCCGGTGTCTTCTCCCGGTATACTGCATTATTCACATATGGATTGCTATCCATTTCAATTCACCTCCGAAAAAATATCCTTTCCTCATCAGCTGATGAGAAAAGGATACCACCTTCTTTAATGAATGTCAATATTTATTTATTGTAATTCAATATATTAATATCGTAGCACTTATTTAGTTCAACTATTTGAACCAGACAGAGAACCATCCCCTGTCTTAAGCAAGTGTTGGTGCGTCCCAGAGATGAAGCTTCACTCCTATTCCCTGTTCGAGAGCTCTGCGATAGAGAATCGAACCCCAGGCTACATCCTCAACTGGCATTCCGCCGACTGAGTAGACAATGATCTGCTGTTCGGATCAGCCGCGAGGCCCTTGAGTGATACGTAGTTCGTCATGCCACTTCCGAGAAGTGACTGTACTCCGAAGAGGAGAAGCAGTGCGACTATCATCGACAGAAGCACATCACGCTTCGGGTTCTTCAGGTTCTTGACCTCAGGAATGATGAACTCGACACCGATAAGCAGCCAGAAGGCAAGTGCCATATTATCCATGATTCCCTTGAATCCGCCGATTTCCTTAAACGAAGGAGCACAGGCCTTGTAATTGATCAGGTGACTCGGATCACCGAGCTTGAAAAAGCTTATGATTCCGAGAAGTATCATCGATCCTACAAGTGCTACAACGACAACATCCTGTACCTTTGCAAAAAGGTCGACACCTTTCAGATTTACTAAAAACAGTGCCACAAGAAGTATCATCGAAATGATCCTGTTATCTACATTCGGGAAGAACAGCTGCGTGATGACTGTTCCACAAAGGGTGATCTCTGCTGTAAGTGAAAGGATCTGTGTGATGACGTAAGCGCTCAGATTTCCCATCATTGAAGCCATCGGCCCCATGCCTGCCAGCAGGTACTGTCCCGTTCCGCCATCCACATCGGGCATCAGCTGATTCAGCTCCGAAAATGACAGTCCCACGAATGAATCGTTGTTCTCTGTATCATTTATTTCTGTTGACAGAGGTAAGTATACACTCTTGTATAATACAAGACTTGTATTTTTTCGAACTACATATTCTTGATCCGTGACATATAGTCTGCGCTCTTTATGAGCTTCCTGTAGTCTGACGGCGCAAGGCCCGTGCACTTTTTGAACGCGCGTACGAATGCCGGCTGGTCATAGTATCCGAAGTCAATCGCCACATCACTGATATTCACGTCAGGATTTCTGTCTATGAAGTCAAGAGCGCCCTGGAAACGCATGATATTCGCATATTTCTTTGGTGTGAGGCCCATTTCAATTGTGAACTACTCGGGAACAAGTTTCCGAGCTTCCTGCTTCAAGACTGGTGGTAACTAGCATACCCCGCTAAAGGTATACCCCGTCAGAGCCAGCTCCACAGGCTTTAGTTCGGGCGGTTCCCGCCCTACATAGATTTTAGCTTATTCCCCGCATCGGAAGATACGGTAAGCTTCGTTTCTGATGTTTATAGCGGCGTTCACATCCCTGTCATATATACGACCACATATAGGACAAACAACAGTGCGGACAGAGAGATCCTTGGTTATCGGATTCTTATATCCGCACTGACACAGCTGGCTTGACGGAAAAGTCCTGCCTACCTTTACGAGATGTTTGTTCCTATCAGCCATTTTGTAGGCAAGCATCTGTACAAACATACCAAAGCCGTTATCATTTGTTGCTTTCCCCAGCCCCAGTCCTTTGGAAGATGACATCCCTTTGAGTGATAAGTCTTCTGTCCCGATAAGGTCGTACTCATCAGCAAGGGCGGTTGACCGCTTCTGGAGATAGTCACATCTCTGGTCTGCCACATGCCTGTGTTGCTTACGAACCCTGGCAAGCTGTTTTTCAAAGTTGTGGGAAGGTGTCTCGCCCTTCTTTGAGCCGGTCTTACGGGACAGTTCCCGTTGGAGGTGTTTCAGCTTCTTCTGTGCCTTGCGGTAAAAGTGCGGCATATCGGCACATCTGCCCTCGGAATCGACGTACAGACCGTCTGACTTGTAATCAAGTCCCAGAAGTTTTTCCGGGTCAGATGCCTTGTCTGCTGTGTCTGTTTTATCGTATTCATAGAGTACGGAGATGTAGTATCTGCCACATTTATCACATGAAACAGTCGCTGACTTCAGTTTCATATAGGAAGGAGCTTTTCTATGGATTTTTGCTTTGACCATGCCTGCTTTTGGAAGGCGAACAGACTTATCCGCAACAGAGATGGTCCCGTTCTGGTTGTTGGTAGTGTATGACAGCTTTGAACGGCGTTTTGACTTGAACTTCGGATAGCCGGACGTTCCATTATAGAATGCTGTAAAAGACCTCTGCTGATCAAGCTGTACGTTTGCAAGTGCGAGGGAGTCTACTTCTTTGAGATACAAATACCTGTCATCATCTTTGTACCATGCGGGAGTCGGAAGCAGGGTTATCCCATAATCGTTGTAGGCGTCGATACGGTCGCCGAGCATAAGGTTCCATATCTTACGGCAGCAGCCGAAGGTCTTTGCAAATAAGATTTTCTGGTCGGCTGTAGGGTACAACCTGTAAACATATGCTTTGTTCATAACTGGGCGTTTTTCTGCCTTTCGATGTAGCGTCTGATGTTATCCTCGGATGTAGAGCCAATAGTCTCAACAAAGTAACTGCCGTTCCAGAGATGCCCTTTCCATAAAGATTTACGGAGTTCAGGAAATTCTTCCAGTAGCCTGTTGCCTGATATGCCTTTCAGATATTTCACTATCTGGGTAATTGATATCTTTGGCGGTGCAGATACGAAACAGTGTACATGATCATTCTCGCCGACTTTAACATCTACGACTGTAAAACCTTTTGCTTTGGCAATCTCATGGCAGAGTTCATAAAGCCGTTCAGATATTTTTTGTGACAGCACTTTGCGACGATACTTTACACACCAGACGATATGGTAATTTATGTTGTAGACACAGGTACGTCCATGCGTATATCTGTTCATACATATAGTATAACATGATCTGAAAGAATAAGCAAGAAGTTACGCTGTTTCTTATCTATACAGATAGCCTTCTTTTTTACGGGCTTTCATCTCGGGAACAAGTTCCCGAGAATTCCCGCCCGATTACTTAAAAATTTTCTCGATATACCTGCTTGAATACCCTGACTTCTGCACTATCTCATCAATGGTCACAATGCCCTTTCTGTCTGAGATCCCGCTCAGTATTGCCCGAACAGTATCCTGTACAGTGGTAGTATCAGATGACTTCCCCGCAAGCATACTCTGATAATAGTCCATGAAAAAATTGCACCGTTCATTGAAGTCGCCAAGCTCACATATTTTTTCCTGAATGAACCTGTCAGTGCTGCACAGACTCAGGTCTATCTGATGATAGTCATAGTCCCTGAAATTGCCCTGAAGTATGACCGGCTTGACTCCCGGCAGGAACCGCATGCCAAAATAGGTGTGGCCTGTGACCATCCACGTCACACCACGCTCAAATACCGTACCAGCTGCCATTGCCGATTCACCACCAAGGTCGAATACCACATCCACGCAGTCATCTGGCACTGATGGCAGACTCGCTGCATTCAGATTGTTGATCCTGAACTCATAGAAATGTGCAATTCCCAGCCGATTCACGACCCTTTTCTTATAATAGTAACTGCTAAGCGTCCAGTCCGGCTGAATCGAATACATCCGCAAAACCTTCCTATATACAAAAACGGAGCCCCATCAGTACCGCATATCATCAAGACACAGTACATAGGAGCTCCGTTGCTCTATATTGACTGTAATTATAGTATCATTACGGGAGGGCGTCAAGTTGGCATCTGATGTTTTTATCTTGCCACAGAAGCACTCTGCAGATCTTTATTCATCTCCGAAACAATACTCTCAAACTGTGATGACAGAGTATTCAGAACTATTACATTATGCGGAAGCATTACCTTACTTCTCTCATAATCCTCATCTGTGATCAGAATCATGTAACTGCACTGTTTTTTCCTTCCTGCTGTCACCAATAGACGAAGTGCATCTGCAAATGTCTCTCCAGCCCTTTCTATCCTGATAGCTACCGGATGACCATTATAATATTTCTTCAGAATAGCATCTATTCCTCTATTCCGTTGGACTATATCACAATCAAACTGGCTCAGAATTGATAATTCATGTTCAGTCTTTGTCCTGTACGCATCTGCTCCTACTCTCAATAACCTGGATTCAGTCTTCAGTGGAGCCTCAAGTCTTTGCTGACAGATTTCAATCGCATCATGATTAGTGTCAATCCCAATATAGTGACGTCTCAGCAGCTTCGCACTTACCAGCGCAGTCCCACTTCCACAGAATGGATCAAGGACCGTATCACCCTCATCGGTAGATATCCTGATAATGCGGTCAAGAAGCTCGACAGGCTTCTGCGTGGGATAGCCCGTTCTCTCCTTTGCCTTCGGATTAAGGAACGGAATCTCCCATACATCAGATAATGGAACACCTTTCTTCTCCGATGAAGCAACTACATTGCCATCCTTGTCGCGTTTATAGACTGCCTTCCCATTGGCATCACGTTCTCTAGCCTGTAATATCTGATCGACATTTGTTGTAGGAGAATAATCGCCCATCAGAGTAATAAATTTGTACCCTGAGCCCTTTGAATAAAAGAATATAGTCTGATGCGCAGGCAGCAGGCCCTTGTGCGAATTCGACCAGCGTTTATATGTCCATATGATCTCTGATCTGAAATTCCTCTCGCCAAATACCTCATCAAGAACCATCCTGAGATAAGACGATGCTGATGTGTCACAATGGAGAAATATAGATCCGGATGGTTTCAACACCCTTCTCATCTGTATGATTCTGTCCTTCATATATAACAGATATTCCTCTCTTGACTTCCATATATCGGAGAATTCATATCTTCTTCCTGAACTGTCTCTCAAAGACTGCTTCTTCTGTGTATAGAACGGTGGATCAAGGTAAACCATATCTATTGATTCATCCGGCATACCTTTCAGCACTTCAAGGCAGTCATCTTCATATAACATTACTTTCTGTCCTCTCTTGATGCTGCTATGACTCAGGTACTAAAATCCTCATCCGTATATTCCTCGCTGCTGTCTACGGAATTCTGCCTGTCTACCTCGTCGATCTCCTCATCGAAGCCGCGGAGGGCATCGAATGGAGCAAATATCTTCGCACGGTTCAGGGGATCCATGCGCTGGTGATGCATCTCGGGACGGGGAAGGTCTATGATATCTGCATACTTGCGGTCGGCGGCCGTCTGCTGCATTGTCCGCTCTGGTGTATGGCCTTCTGCTGTCTGTGTACTATCTGAGCTCATGCTCTGTGACCTCCTATCTGTCCGTTTCTCTCACGCATGGTAGCTCCATCGAGAAGGCTCGTGCCCTTGAGGACTGCATTCTTCCCGTACTTATTCCGCATGGCGGCAAGACCCTCCTGAAGCTTCTTCTCCTTCTCCTGCTTGCCAACGTCCGTGAACAGGTCCATCTGATATATGCCGTTATCCGAGACTGTATGATTCGCAGCGATCGTAATGCGGCGGACTGAGAGCGAATGGTCTGCTATCTGGGAAAAGAGCTTCTCACAGGCCGGCACTATCTCAGCCGACAGATTCGTAGCATATGACAGGCGGGTACTGCCATGCGCACTGGCAGGCACCATCCGTCCATAATGATCCCTGTGCACAGGGCCGGTATATGTACCCTTATCTACATTCTCCCGGTCATATCCGATGCTCAGTGTGATGGAATCCGTCACCAGACCCTTGTCAGTCAGATGCCAGACGAGGCTGTCAGCCATCTCTGAGATGATGATCATAGCCTTCTCATACGGGTAGGGGTATGAGAGCACCTGTCCCTCGGACAGACTATTCTCTGAAGGCTCGTACTCCTTGATCTGCTGCATGGTACAGGGCTCGTATCCCCAGGCATGATCTATCATCAGCTCTGCATTCACCCCGAACTCACGGAACAGCAGGTCCTCATTCGTAATGGAAAATCTCGCCAGCTCTCCCATAGTATAGATACCCAGCTTCTCGAGATGGCGGACCGTCCCCGGACCTGTCATCCAGAAATCAGTCATCGGCCTGTGATCCCAGAGGCTGTGCCTGAACGACTGCTCATCAAGCTCAGCCATGCGCACACCATCCTTATCAGCCTGCATATGCTTCGCCTCTATATCCATAGCTATCTTCGCCAGATACAGATTCGTCCCGATGCCGGCGGTGGCTGTGATATGAGTGGCATCCAGGACATCCCTGATCATCTGCCGTGCAAGCTCACGGGCCGTCATATGATACAGGCCCAGATATGAGGTGACATCGAGAAACACCTCATCCACGCTATACACCAGGGTATCATCTGCTGATATATACTTCCCATATATGCCATATATCTTCGCAGAAGTCTTCAGATAATAGGCCATGCGTGGCTTCGCAATGATAAATGACAGCTGCAGGGTGGGATCCTTCGCGAGAGCCGTGGCATCTGATGACTTCCCGGAAAACTCATTGATGCCCATGCGATGAAGACGGTCAAGCCGGGCCGCATTGATCTGGTGTACTCTCTGCACGACCTCGAAGAGGCGGGCCCGGCCGGGGATACCATAAGCCTTCAGCGACGGGGATACCGCGAGGCATATGGTCTTCTCAGTGCGGGAGGCATCGGCTACTACGAGATTCGTAGTCAGAGGATCCCTGCCCCGCCAGGCACACTCCGCAGAGGCATAGTACGACTTCAGATCTATAGCTACGTATATATGCCCTGCCACGAGTCTCACCTCCTTCATCTGCTCTTCATGGGTCTATATTAGCACGCACGTTCGAATTTGTCAATCGCAAGATAGAACAGATTTTCGAATTGTGCTCACCATATCTTGTTGATGACATTTCATGGGAATCGTGCTACTATTTTTCATATGAAAGAGAAATATATAGAAATAGCTGTCTCCACCGGGCAGGATACAGATGAAGTGAAGAGCTCGCTTGGTGAGCTTGCGAGGCTCCTTGACACAGCCGGCGGAGAATGCGTATATCAGGTGATACAGACGATGGAATCGCCGTCTCCGGCGACTTATATAGGAAAAGGAAAGGTGGATGAGCTCCGTGAGCTGATCGATGCATTCGAAGCTGACGGAGTGATAAGTGATGATGAGCTGACTCCGGCCCAGATGGGGAATCTCGAGTCGATGCTTGATGTGAAGGTCATAGACCGTACAATGCTGATCCTGGATATTTTTGCCCAGCATGCCACCACGAAGGAGGGGCAGATACAGGTAGAGATGGCGCAGCTGCAGTATAAGTCGAGCAGACTCTCCGGAAGTGCAGGCCGCGCAATGTCACGACTCGGCGGAGGTATAGGCACGAGAGGCCCCGGTGAGAGCAAGCTCGAGACTGACAGGCGCCGTATCAGGGACCGCATCTCCTCGCTTCGTCGGCAGCTGAAGGAGATGGAGAAGAACCGCAGTAATACAAGGAAGACCCGTGAGAAGAACCGCATACCTGTATTTGCCATCGTAGGCTACACGAATGCCGGCAAGTCCACCCTGCTCAATGCACTGACAGGTTCGGATGTGCTCGAGGAAGATGCGCTTTTTGCAACACTTGACCCTACTACGCGCCGCATGGACTTAGGCGACGGATGGAATGTCCTGCTGACTGATACCGTCGGCTTCATCAGCAAGCTGCCGCACAATCTGATCGACGCCTTCCACTCTACGCTCGAAGAGGCGAAGTACGCGGACTACATCATCCATGTAGTGGACAGCTCTGATCCTGCGATCAGCCGGAATATGGATGTAGTGTACAGGACGCTTGACGACCTTGATATCAAGGGGAAGCCCGTGATCACCGTCTTCAATAAGGATGATATTGCTTGGAATGCATACCCGCTCTTTGACAGGCACGCAGACCTCACCGTGCACATCTCCGCGAAGACAGGCAGAGGCATTGATGATCTGAAGCGCGCCATGATGCGGATACTACTTGGAAGCATGACTCAGATCCGTGAGGTGATCCCGTACACAGAGGGTTCCCGCCTCGAGCGCATCCGCACCACAGGCCATATCACAAAGGAAGAATACAGACCGGATGGGGTGTACGTAGAGGCGTATATCCCCAGGTATTGATTTATGGATGTTTTATGGATATTTTTCCAAAATGTTGATATGTCTGCATTTTCTCGTTCCAAAATGTTGATTCACGGACATTTTGTATCTCTAAAATGTTGACGCATGTACACTTATAGGTTATCATTAGTACTAAACAACACAATAATGGAGAAAAGAATATGTTGAAAAGAAAGATAATCACAAAACTCCAGGAATGGAAATCAAGGCCGGATCACAAATGTCTTGTTGTACAGGGTGCCCGTCAGGTTGGAAAGACTTATTCCATAAGAGAATTCGGAAAAAGCAGCTATGATGAAGTTCTTGAGATCAATTTCAAGAAGACTCCATCAGCAGCAGAAATATTTTCAGGAGATCTGGATGTTGATACACTCATCATGGCCATGAAATTCCGCTTTACTGACCTGAAAATAATTCCAGGAAAAACTCTCATTTTCCTGGATGAGATACAGGAATGTCCCGAAGCCATTACCTCACTCAAATTCTTTTCTGATGACCACAGATACGACCTTGTTGCGTCAGGATCACTTCTCGGCATTGACTACAAGCGTCCTTCATCATACCCTGTCGGGTACACAGAATATCTGAAAATGTACGGTCTGGATTTTGAGGAGTTTCTCTGGGCAATGAATATTTCAGATGATATGATCAGCTATCTTCACGAATGCTTTAATCAGCAAAAGATAATACCGGGCAACATCAATTCCGAGATGATGTCACTATTCAGGACATATATGGCGATTGGCGGCATGCCGGAGGTTGTTGAGAAGTTCTGCGAGACAAAGGATTTCAGGATTGCTGATACTGTACAGCATGAATTGCTTCAGGGCTACCAATATGACATTGCCCACTATGCATCTGCTGATGAAAAGGTAAAAGCAGAGAACTGCTATCTGTCACTTTCAAGACAACTTCTGGACAAGGAAAATCATAAGTTCCAGTACAAAGAAATAGAAAAAGGAGCACGTGCCCAGAAGTATGCCTCCAGCATCGAATGGCTTACAAAGGCTGACATTGTACAATTATGCAAAATAGTGACTGATATCTGCTATGACCTTGAAGACTACGCAAGAGATGATTTTTTTAGAGCATATACAACTGACCTTTCTCTCCTTATGGCCATGAGGGATATCAGTCTGAAACAGCACATAGTCGAAAATACTCTTTCCGGGACTACAAAAGGCGGGATATACGAATGCGCTATTGCTGATATTCTATACAAGAAAGGATATACCCTGTATTTTTACAAAAACGACACTACCAGAAAGGAAATAGATTTCATCATCCAGAGAGACGGTTTCATAATCCCAATAGAAGTAAAAAGTGGAAATACCCGTGCAACATCGCTGAATTCAATCATGAAAAAAAGTGATATTAGCACGGCATACAAATTCATCGACGGAAACGCAGGCACCAATGACAACGGTATAGTCACAATGCCCTTGTATATGGCGATGTTTCTATGAACCATGTACGGGATGACTTCCTTTACGGCCAGATATCATCCCGTATCCCTTCTGTTGCTTTCAACCCGTTTAGCAGTAGTTCCGCTGTAGAGTCAGCCAGCTGCTCCAGGGAGCGCTTCTTTCCATTATCATTCTCCCGCCATCTGCGGTAAGTACCGGCAGCCACATTGCCTATGAATGCAGGCACAATCTCAGCATATTCTTCATTATTGCAAAAATCCATGAAGTAATCGGAGTCGAAGAAATCATCCCTGATCTTCTCCTGGAATTCAGCATACTCTTCCTCCGAAAACAGCTTCCTGTATGCCGGTTCGTCCGTATTTATTGTATGGTAAAATACCATTACCCCCCCCCCGCAAATCGCGTGGTTGCATGGTTTCAAGCTCCTTCCGCATCCGTACAATCAGGTCATCTCCGATCGCATCGAGCACATCCTGCTTCGATGCGAAGTACTTGTAAAAAGTATTCGACTGAACGGGAGCCTCGCTCAGAATCTGCTCCACCCTGATCTGAGCAAACGACTCACGCTCTACCAGAGACAGCATCGTATTCTTGATATCCCTTACAGACCTCGCCGCGCGGGGATCATTGGGATTCTTATTCACATTTCCTTTTGGCATATCATTCCTCCAGTTACAACTGCCCATTATAGTTGAATAAGCGCAGGATTGTCAAAATCCCGATGTCTTATCAGCGTTTGAACCAAATCACGCCAGCACAGTCTGCCCTCTCCTCAGCGCCTGAATATCTTCAAGGCTCAGATCAGTATAGTCCCGAATCTTGGCATCTGACTCATTGTCCGCGATCATTTTAATAGCAATCTTTATACCTTTGTTTTTCTCGCCCTCACTTACACCCTCGGCACGACCTTCTGCACGACCTTCGGCACGGCCCTCTGCCCTGGCTTCATCCCTCATGTCTTCCATAATCTTGCACATCTGACTCACTCCTTCCGAACTTTCCTTTAGATATCTGACTCTGTCGGCCATCTCACCATAATGCATCTTATTTTCAGGCATCTGAACTGCCTCACAGATAATGTGCCATTAATATCAAGTGGCTACGCCAATAAATTTGAATCAATTATGCTTACTGAAGCACTATCCCCTGCTCTCTCATAAAGTCATATAGATTGATATACCTGACTTCAAAATGATCAGCAATTTCTCCAATACAAATCTTCCCCATCCTGGAGCCATTGTATGTCTGCGACTTTTCAAAAGTAACAACAGTTCCCGCCTCATGTATTCCTGCAGCTACAATCCACGGATCAGCATGATCTGCCTGCGACCATTGTGCCGTCGCACGGTCATTATAGTGACCACACGACTGTATATAATTCATAATACGCGCATACTCAGCAATATAGCTCTGGCGATGTACAAGGCCCTTATTCTGCTGCTTCAGCCATTCTGCAAGATTGTCTTTCTTTGCCTTTATAATTTCATCTGACACTACATCAAGCATAATGATATTGTCCTGTGCAAAAACACGCTCAAACCGTCTCCAGTACCCAGGTGCTATATCAAATGCATAGAACTTCCGGTACGCCTCCACAAATGAATTAGTATCAAAAACGTACTTATCAGCCATTCATCCTCCGATTGCAGAAATAAGTCTGGTGTATGTGCTTCCGTTAGTATTGGTCAGATGATAAGCATCCGTATATAACGTCTCTCCACGCGATACGCTTGCATCCAGCGACTTGACAAACCTGTGATCCAGCCTGCTCTGCAGAGTGGTATAGTAGTTGCCTCCTGAACCAGTAGTTCTGCTGTCATTAATGCTTCTACCAAGCTGAGAATTAATTCTTTCGAAATCTGCTCTGTCCATTATCCCTGCATCGTATGCCCTTCTTGCAATAACATACTGGCTGCAATTAAATCGATCAGCAACAGATTTCACTCTCTGCGATAAACTGCCAGTATCTTTGTCCCAGATTATTCTGAACTTTGTCATAGGCACAAGCATTTCAGCAGCCACCTGATTACACAACTGTTCAGTCTGATTAACCCTATAATTTGCATTATTCTCTGGTCGATTGTACAGGCTTTCACTTCCGAGCCAGATATGGCATATCTCATGAAGCAACGAAAACACCTTTGCATTTTTGGAATCAGTATTATTAATAAAAATAAGTGGCGCATACTCATTGATCAGCGTAAAAGCGCGAAACTCATTTATATTCAGCTTGCGATGAGTATTATTCCCTACAATTCCATTCATCATAACTATTATTCCAGCTGCTGACATGTCACTTCTCAGCGTCTTAAAAGATTCATCAGCATTTCTGAAATCAAGCGACCATCCCTCCTTGAGATCCAGTGTGTGCAGAATATCATCATTAAGCTGTTCTGCCGTAACTTTCAGCCCTTCATACTTCCCTACATAATTATATGGATCATTTCCATTCCGCATATTATAATCAGCCATCCAGTCCTGAATGTCTGACATGGCATTAACATTATCGATCAGATCCCTGCTGGGATTCTCAAACGACGTGCTGTTTATAGTCCTGAATTCAGCTATTTTATTATCTTCTACTGGTGGCTTATCAAGAAAGAAATATCCGAACGGAATATGTATCTTTCTGCTCATATTCTCCACCTGTGAAAAAGTAGGCTTCTTCCGACCTGCAATCCAGTCGCTCAGCCTTTCGACAATTTCGTCAGGAGCCATCAATGACTGTGCCTGCTCCAGCACCCACTGAAGGACGGTATTATTCAGTTGTAAATATAAGCTGGCCATGATCATCGTCTCCTTCAGTCTGTCATCTCATCTTGCTTTCCATCTGTATTATATAATGGATTCAGGGGTTTATCAAGGCACAGGCGAACGCCTTAATAGCATTATTATAAGTGCATATTCACAAAATTTCAGGCATCTGAACTGCCTCACAGATAATGCACCATTAATATCTTCCCGGCAGGAGCCTCTCTGACGTCACATGGGAGGAGATACGTTCATACGAAAAGTATCTCAAGGATGTCTGTAAGTGTGGAAAATGCGGTGGAAAGACTATCGTGCTGTGTCAATGATGCTCACACCATCTCGAATTATAAATTCTGCACAATGCTTACATCCATTTATCAGGAACGTGATGAGTATTCTCCATTTGCTTTATAAACTTACTTGTGGTTTCAGCTGCAATCTTCCTGCAGATCACATCCTTATCGTCATCTATATAATTACCCGAGATATCACGCTTCTTAGCATATATTTCACCTTCTGTTATACCAATGGCTCTAAGTTCCTTACGAATAGACTTATAGCAATTGTAAGGAATGAATATCTTTGTAATCATTGGTTGGAAGAAATCTCTAAAATCAAGCGGCATTACATCCGTCCCAGTTGTGGAGAAATTACCAGACTGACGACTTATACGCTTCTCTTTGTTAAAACCATGAATACAAATTGGAGGCTCTTCTTCATGAAGACGTTTTTCTATATACTCACTGCACCAAGAATCTTCTGGATCAAGAACACACGGCTCAGCGCCTTTTTTCCAGAATATTGTATTTCTGTTTATCTCCGCAGGATCAATAATAAAGACTGCCCCACCATATTCAGAAAGCTGCCTGTCAGCAAATTCATCTACTGCCTTCTGATAAATGAGCTTAATCAATTCATCATCAGTGCATCCGGGGTTGTCCTCTTTCTCCCATTTGAACGTATCACTATTCTTCAGTTCTTCGTTTTTACCTTTTTCCTTATCCTCTCCAATGGCGAAGTACAATGCGTCCAAGGGATTTGTAGTCCAATCAAGCATCCTGGTAGGAAGGCCATAGTGTTGTCCGATGCATTCCCATTCAATGTCATTAGCAACCGTATATTCCAAAATAGGTTCGGCTTTCTTCTTAAACTCCTCTACCATTGCGTCAACATTTCGAAATACCACCTTATGGTTTGAACCACTTGATAGATTCTCAGGAACTGGGCGCTTGAAATATTTGCCTTTCCAATCTGCCACACCATAGCAATATCTTAATGCTGACGGAGTTAGTCTATACATTGCACTGGACTGCCCACGAAACCACAGTTCTTTGTCTCCTGTATTGAGGGATTCCAGTAAATCAATATAATCGATTAGCGACTGTATGGTGTATGTCTTAAAACCTTTATAGTCATTATGATCTTTATCGTCTTTCTTATTTGTCATAAAATCTCACTAAATCTCACTAAATCTTACTAATCACTTATTCTGTTTCGGCTATTCCACGTATCAATAAACTTTGTGGCATTCTCAAGCCTTCCATCTGCGGTATGTCCCTGCTGCTACATTGCCTATTCTTGATATCCCTTACAGACCTCGCAGCACGGGGATCGTTGGGATTCTTATTCACATTTCCTTTTGGCATATCATTCCTCCAGTTACAACTGCCCATTATAGTTGAATGTGCACATAAATATCAACCCGTCGTGTCATGAAGCCTCAAGGCCTATCCATTGCATAACAGTATCTATCAGATCATCCCAACTTTCTGATTCCTTCTTAATCTCTCTGCCCAGTCTGCAGAGCCATTCCCCGTATCGATGATTAATATTGTTGCCATCAGGTTTGACATAATTGATAAACCTTACGATCTGTCCATCCTTTCCATCAGCATATACAGCCTTTATTATCTGGACCTTCTGGTCTGTTGACATGATATCCGTATATTTGTTAAGTTGATTGAATATCATCCTGATATTGTCAAACTCTTTCTCGACCTTCAGTCCAAGAAGACTCTGAATAAGCCTCATGATATCAGCCTGCTCATACGACCTGAATTTATTCATTTCCTCATCCGAAAACAGACTTTTAAGAAAAACAGACACATATCTGTCGGTCATTCCTGCCGCGAAATCAATAGCAGCTGCTATAGAGCAATACGCATATTCCTCTAATGATGCATCCGTATGTACAACACCACCCTGCGTCACATTAGCAAATACATTATCCACAAGAGAGTCAATGTATTGTCCGACCTCACTATGTACTCTACGCTTCTGCTCGTCTGATAATTCGATTCCCCTCATCCATGTAGTCAGATCAAACTCCTTTGCAGATAGTGCAACATAAGAGACTATATCAAGAATCCGGTCAAGATTAAGCTCAGCCGAGTCAACAACATCAGCCTCAGCGTCCCTGGCCCGATATATCTTCTGCCTGTATTCTTTATACTGATCCTCATCAATATAATCATCTGCCTGGAAAAGAGCATTCTCGTCCCTGTTATAAGTCCCGTTCATGATGGTATCATAATATTTCATGAAATTATTGCAGGTATCCTCTATCGCTTTTCTTCTGAGCTCAAACAGAGTCTTATCTATCAACCGGGAAATTCTGTTCTCTGCAACAGATTTTGGGCTACTTACATTATAGTCGTTTTTTATGACCTGATCGATCTTCTTATTCAGAGAATCATAATCCCGTAACAGTGCTATACTCTGATCTCTGTTGATGCTTTCCTTCTTTATGAAGTCATCAATATCGCTGAAGGTATATGCAATGTCATCCGCTGCCTCCATGATAAGCATTACAGGATTCAGGACTGCTACATCTTTCCTGCCTGTCAGCACAGTACCGGTCTTCTGTGCTATCTCATAAAAATCCGACCATTCTGACCTGTAGAATCCCATCTTTCCAGGCCTGCTTCTATCGGGTCTGGCAAGCGATGAATACGGATACTTGATTATTGCCCCAAGCACAGCATATGTCAGGTTAAGGCCATTTATTCCCTCCTCTTCCATCAGATATACTGTCGGATTTGCAATATGTGTCGCAATCCTTAATGCCTGTGCATTTCCTTCAAAATTGATCAGATCTTCCCACTGATAATCATCAAGTATCTCTCTCAGAGTCCTGCCGTCTCTGCCAATCGGCACATCAGCCTTGCTCTTCACCCATTCCCTGATATATTTCTCACCGGTATGACCAAACGGCGGATTCCCTATATCATGAAGAAGTCCGGCACATGCCAGCACCTTCATCAGATCATGGCGAAAATCTTCGCTGTCGCGAGTATAGATATTATTGGGATGATAATAATCCTCCAGGTCTTCCTCATGTTCGCTTGCAACACGCCGTGCAATCATATCACCCAGAATTTCTGCTATCGATGACACCTCTGTCGAATGTGCCATTCTGGTCCTGACATAATCATTAGTCTCAAGAGGAAATACCTGCGTCTTCTCTTTCAGTCTCCGGTAATATGAACTCTGCACTATTGCAAAGTAATCCCGTTCAAACGGACTGAAAGCACTATAGTCTCCTTTTTCCGCATATTTTCTATTGTGATTTAATAAGTTGTTCCATGATAATACCGGCATTTATGAGCCTCCTTAACGAAACAGTCCACTCTCCCGGAGTGGACCGTTTCACACATTATTTGTAATTCACAAAGCCTATATTCTGCAGGCCGTAACTGAAGTTCGATGTAAGATACTGGTTTATACACTGCAGTGATTCATCGAAGCACTTCTGAGCCATAGACTCGCAACTGCTCAGATACTGTGATGCACCCGGTTCTATCTCAGTGTAAAAATTCACTGTCTTGCATCCTTTCTTAAATGCTGATGCCTTACGCGATGTCATCGTCGCCTTGTATATATTCTGGATACCCACGCGCTCGTGAATGATCACATTGCTGACATTCCCATCACCTGTGAGATCAAATGATACTGTGAAATAGTCCGACGTATCATTATAGAATCCGGATATGTCAAAGCTTATCAGATTATCATTATTATGATACCCATATACAGTGCATGATGCATCTGAGGTCTTTAACTGCCCGAATGATACCGACTGCTGGCTACCGACACCACTGTTCGCATTTATCAGGAGATAATTATTCAGGTCACCAAAATGCGAAACCACCTGCACCGGGAGTTTTACTGTATAAGCGCATTTCAGCTTCTTACCGCCAACAGTGCAGATAATTGTACCCTTACCGTCTCTCAACGGAGTGACAGTTACCTTCTTCTTATTATTACTGATCTTCATACTGATACACGGTTCTGCGCTTTCAGCAGTTTTTGCACTAATTGTTGCTTCCCAATTAATCTTCGATTTCTTTACAGAAGTCGTGAGTTTAATGGTATATGACTTATCTGCATCTGTCATTGTAAGCTTCTTAGCTGACAGCTTTGACGCAGTCTTTGCATATGCCTCAACGCCCGTTGTCGCAGGCAGAACTATACCTGATACAGACACTATAAGAGTTGCTGCAAGTGCCACAGCAGTCATTCTTTTAAATAAATTATTCACTTTGTACTCCTCGGTATGCTGGCTAAAGAAGCCGCTCCCCAACCAGCAATCAAAAAAGACCCGAGGCCACTGGGAGGAGTGGTCCGGGCCTATAGTTTTTAGGTCATCACGGCCGTTTAACAGGGACGGCCGCAAATCAATTTGTCAAATCATTGAGTTTTTGAAGGATTGAGATTACTTTTTGTCAGTCTTGAAGGTCTTTGCCTTTGTAGCTGCTGGACCCCATGTGGTCTTACCATTAGAATCCTTGACATAAGACTTAACCTTTACCTGAACCTTAGCACCCTTCTTTACAGAAAGAGTAGTCTTGCTTCCGGCAACATTCTTACCAACCCACTTTCCGTTACCTACCTTCTTGTAGACACGGTAGTTGATATTCTTGCCCTGTGAAGTCCACTTAACTGATACGTAAGCACCCTTCTTGTTAGAAACCTTCAGGCCAGTTACCTTTGCAGGCTTCTGAGCAGATCCCTTTACAGTTACGATAACTATATCAGAATCCGGACTAACAGTTGCGCTACCTGCTGACTTAACAGTGATAACTGCTGTTCCTTCAGCTACTGCTGTAACAGTACCGTTTGCATCGACTGTAGCAACATCCTCATCAGATGATGTGTATGTAAGAGCTGTACCTGTAGCTACGATAGAACCTGTCTCACCAGCATCGAGCTTAAGAGACTTGGTTGTAACCTTAAGGTCAGGTTCTGTGATGCTTGAATATGTTACGTTGATAACCTTAGCCTTAGGAGCTGCTGCATTAGTAGTAGGATCACCTGTGATCCTGATCTGTGTAGTACCAAATCCGTTACCGTTAAATGTTACAAGACCTGTAGCAGAAACAGTGATGTGTGAATCTGACTGATCTGTCCACTTATCAGCTGTGCCATTACCTACTGCATAGTGATATGTAGTAACAGGATTTGACTTTGCATTGATCTGAGCTGTGAGTTTAGCCTTGCTGAGAGTGATGTCATCAGCAGTGATCTCATTCTTCACATATCTGTTAGAAACAGTTACAGTAAGAGAGATTGAAGCATTACCATAGTGAGTAGTATCAGACTTCTTTGTGAAAGTGATGATTGACGTACCAACCTTCTTGGCAACAAGCTTGGTTCCATCTACTGCAACAGTTGAAGGATCACTTGAAGTGATCTCAGAAGCTGCAAGAGCTGTACCATTACCTGTAGCTGTGAAGTCGGCTGATGTGAAGTCCTGCATGCTCATCTCGAGTGCAGCATTTGCTGAACCATCAGCTGTGCTTCCGTCTGCATTGTATTTAGCAGCAGCTTTGTAATCCTTACCATCTACATTGAGTGCAACATTTGTGAAGAGCTTTGTGTTTCTGATAGAAACGACACGGATCCAGCCTACTTTGTTTGCAGAAGTTGATGCTCTATTCGCAACAGCGATAGCATAATACTGCTCTACGTTATTAAGAGCATTAGCTGTTGCACTAACCTTACCATTAGCAATTGTGAGGTCTCCTGACTGTGCATACTTAGCATCAGTTTCAGAAAGAGTGCCAGCTTTTGCAAGTTTTTCGGCATGAGTTTTCAGAGTGGTAGAATCCGGAAGTCCGTCTTTATCTACCTTGTAGATGAAATAGCTAAGAGCCTCGTTGCTTTTTGCATCTGCAAGAGTAGCACCAAGATCAGCTGTAGAATTTGCCTCGGTAAGAGTAATAGTCTTAAGACCCTGAGCAGTGGTGTTTGTGTTAGTAGTTATCTCAGAATTATCAACCTTAAGAGTAGAATCAGCTTTCTTGATATTGAACGTAAGTGTAATGTTTACACCCTTCTTATTCTCATCAATATCCTGAAGGGACAGATTAACTGTTGCTGTACCAACTTTCAGGAAACGAAGATAAACCTGGCCCTTATCTGTGTCTGATGTCTGAAGCTGTGCTGTAACATAGTCAGCACTCACACTAGGAACCGAAGCACTAGCGATAGTAAAGCTGTGACCAAGATCTGACTTGGATACTGATAATTTATCAACTATTTCAGCGGTCTGCTGTTCAGTTGTTGAGAAAACTGTTACCTCATTAGCAGATGTTGTGCTAACAGATGGGATCGTATTTACTTTTGATGTTCCGTGTCCATCGAGTGAGAATTTTGGTGTGTCTGACTTTTCATTTACTTTAATAGTGAAATGATTGATCTCAGTTGAAGCACCTTTTGAGGTCTTAACTGTGATTACAGAACTACCAACGCCTACAGCTTCAACGATGAATGCTTTACCGTCTGCTACAACGAGCTGACTGGCATCACCTGTGTCTACTGAACCATCAAATTCTGCTGCTGAAGCAGTTATACCTTTATTACTGGCTTCTGTAGCTCTCTCAATAATTACTGAGCCAGGGTTAGATGACGATACATAGTAGGTTGCACCAAGATTTGCCTGCTTGTACTGGTAATAATAAGCAGTCTGTGTGCCTTTTGTCATCTCGACGTCGTTAGCGTTAGCTACGTTTGTAGCATTCTGTCGCTCTGTTTGGTTTTTATCTTCTGTAGCAGCCTCAGCCTGAACTGCATTTCCAAGATTAGCAACCGGTGCGAATGTAAATGCTGTAGCAGCAGCAAGCACGAGTGCTAAACCTTTCTTTAAATTTAACATTTTGTTATGATTCCTCCTTTATTGTGGAAATCCTTCTGCACTCCTGCATCCGGATTCCAGTATGGAATAGAATGTTTGTCAATTTGCTACGTGCGTCCTGACCTCCCAATCTCGTATGATACAAGGCGGATCCGCCGGACACCTGCATGCGTCGCAGGCCATTGTGGCAGACCATATATCATACATATTATGACTCACGTTCCTCAGAGATTCGCTGTTTTCCCTTCGGACGCTTCCCACTTTACAGCAGAAACGCCGGTCTGACTATGCTCAGAACCGGCGTTTCACCTTTCTATTGCGGTAGCAATGATTATCTGCCTCAATAGATTCATCTATGAAATTTTCCCTGATTTAAGGTTTTTTCAATTTACAGACTTTTCTTTACAAGATTCTCATCGTCTATTGCATTATCTATAAGTCTTGCCAGAAATCCTGTATATCCCTTACCTGTAGCCTTCGCTTTATTCAGGGTCTTTCTTTTAATACGCAGTCCTACAGGCACTCTCTGATCATCTTCTTTTCTCTTACGTGCGAGCTTTGCCATTCGGGCATAGTCTTCATCTGAAATCTCCGGTGCGTCATCATCATATGTGATCGGTCTCTTTGCCGCATCTCTTACTTCTCTGATTGCTTTATCCGATGGCTTATCCCCTACATGTACAGTTCTTTTAATCGTTGCCATAATACATTCTCCTTTCCCGTTCATTGGCCAATCGTGCTGAAATAATTCTATGACTATCTCCTCTCATCGTGTAAACTACAAACAGTACCTTATCAATGAGTCCAAGCACTATATATCTGTCCTCATCATAGGTACTATGCACATCATCATAGAACTCCTTCCTGTTCTTATCAGCAAATACATACATTGCTGTTTCGAACCCGATGCCATGCTTTTGTTTATTAATTTCATCCTTATTGTCATCCCATTCAACGTCAATTGATTTCATTTTCATCTTCATACTTCAAGTATATAATTTCTTATTAGATTTTGCAATATATTTTACAATACATTTTGTAACACATTCTTCTGTGATTTTACTGTTGCTCCCCACCGTTCTAATAAAATAACATTGATCTTATATAACTCTATATAACTTCTGATTTCTTATATAACTTTATATAACTTCCTGTCAAGCTTACGCAAAAAGGAGTCCCGGGCTTTCCGGGACTCCTGCATCATTCTTATAAAAAATCTGTGATCAGATCTCAAGCAGATCTGCGTACTCCTTCAGTGCATCTGAGATGTCGCCTGCAAGGACCTTCTTCGCGAGGGTCTTGCCGAGCTGGACGCCTTCCTGGTCGAAGCTGTTGACATTCCACAGGAAGCCCTGGAACATGACCTTATTCTCGTAGTGAGCGAGAAGTGCACCGAGTGCCTCAGGTGTGACTTCTTCTCCCACGATGATGCTTGAAGGTCTGCCACCCTTGAAGTTCTTATTCAGGTTCTCATCATCCTTACCGCAGGCAAAGGCTACGATCTGTGCAGCTACATTTGCCTTCAGCTTCTGCTGGCTTGTAGAGCCCTGGATATCTACATCATTCTCGAGCTGGCTCTTCTTGAATCCGATGAACTGGAGAGGTACTATATCTGTTCCCTGATGGAGCAGCTGATAGAATGAATGCTGTCCATTGGTTCCCGGCTCACCGAAGATGACCGGACCTGTAGGATATGATACAGGCTCACCGAATCTGTTCACTGACTTACCATTCGACTCCATATCGAGCTGCTGGAGATGTGCAGGGAAACGGCTGAGTGCCTGTGAATATGGCAGGATAGCCGTGCTTGGATATCCGAGTACATTCCTCTCATATACTCCGATCAGGGCATCAAGCATATCAGGATTCTTCAGAGGATCCTTCTCAGTAGCGACCTTGTCCTCCTCTGCTGCTCCCTTCAGGAAATCAGCGAATACCTCCGGTCCGAATGCAAGTGAAAGGACTGCTCCACCGACTGCTGATGTAGATGAATATCTGCCGCCGATGTAATCATCCATATAGAAAGCTGCAAGATAGTCAGGACTGTCAGCAAGAGGAGATGTCTCACTAGTCACTGCGATCATATGCTTGGCAGGATCAAGGCCATCCTTCTTCAGGGCATCCATTACGAATGACTGGTTCGTAAGAGTCTCAAGAGTCGTGCCTGACTTCGATACAAGAATGAAAATGGCATGAGCCACATCTACATCTGCAAGAACTGCTGAAGCATCATCAGGGTCTACATTGCTGATGAAATGAGCATCCATAAGGAACTTGCCGTTCTTCTTCGCCCAGTTCTCGAGAGCTATATACATGGCACGAGGACCGAGGTCACTTCCGCCGATACCGATCTGAACTACAGAGGTGAACTTCTCACCCTTCTCATTCGTGATCTCACCGCTGTGTACCTTATTTGCAAAATCAGCAATCCTCTGCTGCTGCTCCTCGTAGAATTTTCTCTTATTCGTGCCGTCGGCTACGACATCATTCCCGAGCTGGCCTCTCGTCAGATGATGGAGAACGAGCCTCTTCTCACCGGTATTCACGACAGCGCCATTGTACAGCTCCTCGAACTTGTCACTAAGCTGTGCCTCATTGGCCAGAGCCACGAGAGTCTTCAGTATATCGTCATCAACCTGCTTAGCCGCATAATCATAGGTAAAGCCTGCTGCCATCGGGATCCGGTACTCCTTCACCCTCTTCGCACCGCCCTCTCCGGTCATGGCGTCCTTCAGATCTACGACGTCAGACTGCAGCAGCTCCTTGTATGAAGCTAATGTATCAAGATTGTTCCAATTCGTCATTTTGTACCTCCAATAAATGTCCCTTGACATTTTCAGAATGAATTGTATCATAAAACTGAAACTTTGAACACAGGAACTTCATAATATAATAGAAATTTAATTTTTGCACAAGGATTCGTCATGAAAAAAATAGTTCTCACCGGCGGAGGTACTGCCGGACATGTCACCCCGAATATCGCCCTGCTCCCTGCACTGAAAGAGGCCGGCTTCGACGCCGAATACATCGGCTCATACACAGGCATAGAGAAGGATCTGATCACGAAGGAGGGCATCCCGTATCACGGCATCAGCTCCGGTAAGCTCCGTCGCTATTTCGACTGGAAGAATTTCTCTGACCCCTTCCGCGTGATCAGGGGCTACGGCCAGGCGCGCTCTCTCCTGAAGAAAATACAGCCGTCCATCGTATTCAGCAAGGGCGGATTCGTATCAGTGCCTGTAGTCCTCGCGGCAAAGTCGCTTCATATACCGGCAATTCTTCACGAGTCAGACATGACTCCGGGCCTCGCGAATAAGATAGCGATGAAGGGTGCTGTGAAGATCTGCTGCAATTTCCCTGAGACGATCAAATACCTTCCCGAGGGAAAGGGCGTGCTGACCGGCTCTCCGATCAGGCAGCAGCTGCTGCACGGTGACAGACAGAAAGCACTTGAATTCACCGGGCTGAAAGGTGACAGGCACATCCTGCTTATAATCGGAGGTTCACTTGGTTCTGTATTTATCAATAATGCAGTGCGTGGTGCACTTGATGACCTGCTTCAGAAATTTGAAATAATTCATCTATGCGGTAAAGGTAATCTGGACCCTTCACTCGATGGAAAAGACGGATATGTACAGTACGAATATATCAGCAAGGAACTGCCTGATCTGTTCGCTGCTGCGGATCTGGTAATATCAAGAGCCGGAGCCAATGCCATCTGCGAGCTTCTCGCTCTCCACAAGCCGAATATCCTGATCCCGCTTTCAAGAAATGCTTCACGTGGAGACCAGATACTTAATGCTGAGTCTTTCAAGAAGCAGGGATTCTCATATGTAATTGAAGAAGAGGATGTAAATGAAAAGACCCTGACCGAGGCTATCCACTATGTAGCCGACCACAAGGACGAATACAAGAAAGCCATGGCTGACAGCGGACAGATGGATTCAATAAGCAAAATTGTATCTTTAATAAAGGAATACGCTGTATAACAAAATGTTCGTTTAGTAACGTATAAAGTCAGCCATATAGAGGATTATCTGAATAGTCCTCTATATGGCTGACGTTATTGATTATTTCAATTCTTCACAAACTTTTTTAATCTCATCTTCAGACAATCCTGCATGTGTGAATCCCAGCAGTCCATCATTGTTCGGAGCATCCTTGTATCTCGGGATCAGATGCAGATGGAAATGAAATACTGACTGTCCGGCAACCTCTCCATTATTCTGGAGGATATTGAATCCGTCGCAGTGCAGCACGTCCTTCATATGAGTGGCAAGCTTCTTTGCAAGAGTAAATATCTTCGAAGCCTCTTCATCTCCCAGCTCGAATATATTCGCATAATGATTCTTCGGCAGGATCAGCGCATGGCCCTTACTCACCGGGTCAGCATCGAGGATCACCGTGAAGAGATCATCCTCGTAAATCTTATTCGTAGGGATCTCTCCATTAGCCAGCTTGCAGAAAATGCAGTTATCATCAGTCTTCATAGTATTGTGCCTCCTGTGTAATTCTCATGAAAAAATAAATATATCGTCAAGTGTCCTCAGATCCGCAAAGGTCCCCTTCGCAGTCATATCACCTGTATTGAACGCTCTCTGGAAAGTCTCCCTCCCCGAGGTGATCTCATTCATCGCACCCTCAGTCAGATTCGCGATCACCCTCGCATCATTGCATTCCTCATACGAGGCCGTGATATCATCGCCATTCACCCTGACTACGAGAGGCTTCTTTCTGCCCTCGATATTGAAGGCAGCCACCATCTGCACGCTCTCCTTCGGATGGAAATGCGACTGGAAGGAATTGATGAACTCGGTCTCTGCCTTCTCAGCATGATCCCCAAGGAGATTCCTGTACATCGAAGAGAGCTCTATGATATCCTTCTTCTGCTGCTCCACATACGCATCGTCCGAAGCATACTCAGACAGCTGCTCGCTCTCCTGCGGAGTCAGCTGCATCGTATGAGTGCGGAGCACCGATCTCCTGACAGCCTGGTTACTGCTCGGAAGGCTCCTGGTATGGGATGAGATGGCACGATAGAGACTCTCTGCCTTCTTCTCGATGATCCTGTGATACTCGGGATTGTCCCGAAGCTCAGCAGTACTCTCCACATATCCGCAGAACCCGCCGCACAGCTGGCCTCCGAGGATCTGCCATGCATTCTCGAGAGTGAGCACCGCCTCGCGCTCTCCGTAGGTAGTCGAGATCACTACCGGCTGCATATATATCCCTGCGATCTCTTCCTTGTCCCCGTAGAGCCAGCATGCATCGAGGAACTGCGTCATATATCCGCCGATCCCGAGCCATTCCACCGTGGTCGCGAGAATGATACCATCCGCACCCCTCAGCGTAGACGGAAGAGTCGCAATGGAATTCTTCGATTCGTATATATTGTACCGGTTCACCTCCACGCGGAGCTCGCCGAGTACCTTTTCAGTCTGTGAAAGCACATATATGGTCGGGTCATCAAGCACGCCCCTGCCGCCATAATATATATTTATCCTCATGATCTTACCTCTTACTGTGTACAATACCTATAGTTTACCACATCAGAGGGCTATTTCAAAGGCCCAATCACACAATATGATATGCCACATCCGCAAATACTATCTGGTCCATCCGGTTCAGCTTCACCCGATCATGATACGGCAGAAGCTTCCCGTTCAGGTATGTACCATTCGTGGAGTTCAGGTCCTCGAGGAAAAAGTCTCCGTCCTCCCTCGTGATCATAGCATGATGGCGGCTCACTACCTTCGAATGCAGTACCGCCTCATTCTCCCCCTCCTGGCTTCCTATACGGAAATTCCCGGTCCTGATCTGATAGTTCGTCTCTCCATTCTCCCCCTCATACACGAGCAGTCCCTCAAAGTGGTCCTCGTATTTTCTCTCCTTCTCTCTGTCCGAAGGCCTGCGCATGAAGACAGTCTTCTGCTGCAGCTCGGTATCAGGATCAAATACGAAGTCCTGCGAGAAATCATGCGGCCTCGGAGCATCCTTTTCCTCGTCGGCCCTTCTGCCCTTCTTCGTCATAAGCCTCGCGAAGGCAGGGAACCTTTCTCCGATATAGGCTCTCACCTTATCAGACAGAGCAGGCTTGCCCGGCTTCTCCTTTTTCTTAATGACCACAGGCTCCTTGGGCAGCGGTTCCTCTGGGAGAGGCATCTCATCTGAGCTGATGCTTATCATCCTCTCCTCCGATGGCGTGAAATCCTCTATCACAGGCTCTTCCTGCGCATCCTCCGGCATCTCCCGTCTCACTGCCTCCACGAGCTCGTCAAGTGTCACCGGATTCTGGCACATCTCGTAGAGCCTGTAGACCAGCCTCGTGATCTGCTCCTTCGTATTGTCCACCTCGTCCATATAGAACTCGAAGAATCTCTGCAGCTGCTCCTGAAAGCTGTCGTGCACCAGTGGGCAGTATGACAGCCTGACATTCGCAGGCTCCTCCCTGTCGAAGTACACCGTATCAGGGTCCATCAGGATATTCTGCTGACTGATGAGATACTGTGATAGCATGGAAAAGGCTCTCGCCACGCTTGACAGAACCATATACAGATTCTCCAGCGTCACTCCCTCCTGCTTCACTATATCCCTTATTGAGCGAAGCCTCGTGATGTCATACCACACCTGCATCCCCTCATCGAGCTCCACCATATAGAATGACAGCAGAAGCTTCACCGCATTCTGCCGCAGCATCTCCTGCTCATATCCACACTCCCCGTCCTCTCCCGTCAGGATCATATAGCTCCTGTTCGGGCTTCTCTGGTAACTAACCTGCATCCCCGTCAATCCTCCTTTGCTTCCCCGCCGTTCCTTATCCGTCCGGCCAGATCCTTTGTCATGCTGATCCTCCTGAATTCTGACACTGCCTTTATCTCAGGTGGCTCCCTGCCGGCTATATCATCATAGGTCTCCCCGTACAGCCTGATCGTAAGCAGGATTACTCCCACGAATATGACCAGCGCCAGGCCGAACATCCACGTCGCCTCCAGTGTATAGAATGCCTTCTTCCTCCTCATCGTCCCTCCATGATCATGATCACCGCCTGGCCTGCTGCTATATATGGTATGAGCGGCATGGTATCATCCCCGCTTCTGCGCAGTATCACCACTGCCACGAGCGAACCGAGTCCTGCCAGTATCATGCTCGCCATCATGAGAAACAGATTGTGCAAAAGCCCCAGGTATGCTCCCGTCGCCGCAAAGACTATCCCGTCCGCGCTTCCCAGCTTCTCCGGCATAATCTGCGAAATGATCCATAGCATACCGCCACAGGCTATGCCGCCTGCGAATTCATAAAATGTCACCTGTCCTCTTATGAACCAGACCACGATCCCGCTTGTCAGAAAAGCATACAAGAGGATGCTATGCACTTCCTTCCACCTGATGTCCTCGACACTAAGAATCATCAGAAACCCCAGCATGATCACTGCTTCCATGACTCTCTCCCGATCCGCATTTGCTGCACGGCCTGTACCTCTTGATTGCTTCCTTCTTTGTAATGGTTCTCACAGTCCGCTTCAGCTTGCTGCAGGTAAGCGATGAATGTGCCCGCTCCCCGTAGTCCGTGTAGTAGCAGACCCCTGAGATACTGTCCCCGCACTCCTCGCACGGGTGGTAGATGTGCCCGCTCTCACTTCGTATCACCGTAAGCTGCGAGGCCTTCGCCGTATGAATCGACAGCCTGATAAAGGTACACGACAGACTCGTATGATACACCTCTCCGCTCTCAGTCACATATACGACCGAATCATCATTCTCTCCCTCAGCCGGATCATATCCGTTCCACCTGCGGATGCAGACCCGTGTTCCGAGCTCATACCCCTTTTTCCCGAAAAGCCTCTGCCCCGCAATAAGCGGCATCAGATAGCCGGCCTTCACATCAATGTTCCTCTCTGTCACCTCGGTTCCCGCGAAGTCCATGAATATGAGGTCATGCGAGAGAAACCTGGTACTCACCCCGTTCTTCTGTACTGAAGCCTTTGCTGCCGCATACACTGACAGTGGGCTGATCTCACTTATCCCGTCCTCTCCTCCGACCATTCCGTCCCCATAGAGAGCGATATGCGCGCTGCTTTCATAAACGGAGCTGAACAGCCCCCATTGAAATGACAGGCTGCGGAAGACAAGCAGAAATACCAGCACAAAAAATGCGAATAACGGCAGAAGAACTGCTGCTTCATATGTGTAAAATCCTTCTTTCTTATTTTTCATAAAATTCATAAAACAGGCGCTGCCCCGGGATGGTGTCCCTTACCGTATAAAAAGTGTTACAGGATATAATAAGGGTAGGAGTATGTATTTTCATGAGTGCCTGAAGAGTAGTGTGATAAGAAGGGACACCCTCCCCAGACAGCACCTGTATATCAGTTGGCCCCCTCCAGATAGCTCATCTCCCTGTGCGTATCTATCCCAAGCACTGGGAACGTCTCTGACGACAGTGCAAACAATGAGAAAAATGCCGGTGCAGAGCTGAAGCTGTAGTCGATCGAAGCACTCACAACCATCTGGTCCACGGCCGAATTCTCATAATGCTCGTGCAGTTTGAGAGAATTCTCCAGGATATCCAGACCTCGTAATCCAAGTGCCTTATCAGTCTGCAGAGCCGACATCGTAAGCAGATAACCCTCGTACGTAATTCCATGCCCACACTCCTTTGCTTTCTTATTCACATCGAAAAAAGATGCGAGCTCCAGTAGGTTCGTTGTAGTCCATTCGGACGATGTTTTCACCAGAGAGACCTTGCCTCCGGACAGGAGAAGCCTCACATCGAGCACACTCTCCGTATATGCCCAGGATGCTATGAGTCCCCACTTCACGGCATCCACTATTGCCGGATTGGCGGTCCAGCCTGCTATGCTTGCTGCCAGAGCCTCGGCCTGTGCCACCTTTGAAGAATCAGAGAGCAGGCTCACCATATTCTCCGCCTCACGGAGTCCCAGGAGCCTCGTGACTGTCGCCGTCAGATTCTTCTTATCCGAATCCTTGCCGCACAGCACATATTCCCACTCGTATTTAAGCCCGTCATGCCCCAGATCATTCCTGTAGCAGGAGAAATGCGTCTTCTCATAATCTGCAAAAAGTGCCTTCTCCACTGCATTCAGACTCTCTATGCTTCCATTATTCCCCTGAGCCAGAGTCCTCCTGGATACAGCATTTGACAGGTCTATCTTCTGTGACGAGATCCTTGCTGACTTCGGAAGCACCTGCGAGAGGATGCTGTCATTCATCCAGTCCGTAACATCATCCATCGGATTCTCCACGTCCTCTGCCTTCTTCGCTCCCTTCAGATCCACCTCTCCCTGCGTCTTTGTCTTATCCACGACGACTGCCGACAGTGGCACGGCCCTGACCACAGAATCCCCCGAGACTGCGGTCCTGTCAGCCTTCTTGCCGGACGAGGCCTTCTTCTTTAATTCCTCCGATTCCTTCAATGCATCATTTCCCGCCTGAAGCAGCTCGTCCACCGTGTCATTCTTTCCCGCATCGTCAGTCACCTGGTCATTTCTGTCCACAAGCGTATCAAGGGCCTGCTCAGGAAGCTCATATTTCTGCTGAAGCGCAGCCTGCTTCAGGAACGCTCTCCCGTTCTGATCCGTCAGCAGTCCGTACTTCACCACCTCGCACTTCTCCGTATTCAGCTGGTACAGATCTGTACCATACGTATCAGGCGAGGTGCCGTTCTTCAGCAGATACTCCCCCATCCTCGATTCCATCACTGCGAAGTCTACTCCGCCTCCCGTGCCATACGACGCATCCACCGCGAGAATACTGTAGTTGTCCCACAGATACCTGTTGTAATCAGCAAATACGCTCATTATGGCTATATCAGAGATGGTCTCTGCCTTCTGCCTCTGGCCCTTAAGCCTTGCCATATCGAGCAGCAGAAACGTGATCAGCATTACTCCCGCAAGAGACAGTGCCAGGAACACAGTGATGCTCCCTCTCTTCCTGTGCATGATTTACTTGTCCTTTATGACCTTGTCGCTGTCTTCATTGATCTTCGTCAGGGCCTCTGTCACTATCTTCTTGATCCTCTCCCTGAACAGGATGACCAGCACCACTATTACCACCAGCAGAAGCACTACCTCCACGGTTCCGACTCCGTCATCCTCTTTTATGAAATTCCTGAATCCCATGACTTCCTCCTTTTGCTATACCTATCCCATCTGCATGAATGCAGGTACCATCAGCACTATGAATATGACTCCGAGCAGCCCCATCATCGGCATCAGGAGCTTCAGCGAGGCCTCCTCTCCCGCGACCCTCGCATCCATTCTCCTCCTGTCATAGCTCTCCCTCTCCTCCTGCTCCATCTGGTCCCTGAGCTCGGCGTTCCCCTTACGCCTGCTCTGTGCCAGAAGCATAGTGAGCTTTCTGAAGCCCTTATTCTGAAGGCTGTCTCCGAGCGCATTTATAGCGCTTTCCTCATCCTCTCCGTCCTTTATCTTTCTGTTCATCCGAAGCACCGCCTCAAACGCCGGTCTCTGCGGATGTCCCCTGCTTCTCCCCGCTGCATACGCATTTCCGACCTGCATGAAGGCCTGTCTCACCGAGAAGCCTGCCCCTATGTACATCGACAGCTGCGATACCATTTTCGGATAGTCAAGCGAGATCTCTTTCTGCCTCCTCTTGTCCAGATCCTTCTGTCTGTACCTCATGTAAAAAATATACAGTCCCAGCGCCACTGCCATCAGTATCACAAGCTTCAGCCCGTCATCCTCCTGCTTCTCTGTAAAGCGGACCGTCTGTCCGTTTACCTTCGCCGGCAGACTGACGTATTTGCTGTTCGGATCCTTCTCATCCGCCTCTGCAAGGGCCTTGTCCAGGTAATATTTAAATCCCATCTCTGCATCCGCCGGAACAGGCACTGCCGTCACGTGGAGCTCCACCATCCGGCTTTCCTCCTCACAGGTCAGCAGACACCTGACTGCTGCCTCCGTCGGCTCATCGACCTCTGCATTATTTATGACTCCGTCACTGTCAAATATCCCTGTCGGGCTTGTCTCCCACTCCGCCGTGACCGTCTTACAGTATGATGATTCGAGATTTAAGTCCCTGTAAACCTCCGTGCTCTTCTCATTTTCTCCCAGATAGCCTTTCCGTAATTCCTTCTCCGCCCTGTCTATGGCCTTTACCGCTTCCGTATCAGTCAGCTTTCTTTCCGATACACTCACCTGTATTTTCTCTTCCTTTTCGCCGCTCCTTGCCGTTATCTCACGTTCCTGTGCGGAAGCGCCGGCCTCAGGCCTTTTCACCCTCTTTACCACTGCATTGCCGGATCCGCTCATCAGACTCATAATACTGCCTGTAACCTCAAGTCCGATAATGCAGGCAGCAACCTTTGGCGGTATCCTCTTCTCCCGCTTCCCCATAATAAAAATGGCCGCCGCCGTAAATATGGTTATGATTATCGCGATCAGATGCCTCACCTCCTTTCACACTCTGATGTCTGTTATCTTCTTTCCGAGTATCAGACAGCCCGCATACAGTGCGAGAGCGCCTGTCATCGTGGCTATTCCTATGATATTTCCATACGATGAATTCAGGAACTCGGGTGCTTGGATCTTCATGTATGCAAGGATTCCCAGCGGCATCACCGACATGGCCTTCAGCTCGAGCTGCTGCTGGGCTATCGACGCCCTGATCTCCTGCCTGACCTCAACCCTCTGTGATATCCGTTCCGTGGATTTCCTGATATTATTCACATACTCTCCGCCGAGTCTTTTCCCGAATCTGAATATCTGCGCGAAGTCCGACAGGTCCTCATTGTCGAATTTCTCTGCAAGCTCTGCGAATGCCTGCTCCACCGGCTTCCTGAGTCTCACCTTGCTGTTCAGCTCCACTATATGCGGCCGCAGGATGCTTTTCTCCCCATACAGCATCCAAAGTGACTCTCCCGCCTCCACAAATGAATGCTCTATGGAATACCCGGTCTGTAATGATCCGGTAATCGAGGTAAACATCTCCCTGTATTCGAGCTCCAGCTGCTTCGAAAAGTCCTCCCCGGCCTCATTCTTCATCCTCCGTGTATTAAGGAATGCTATCAGCGGAAATACCAGACACCCGAGAAAGCTGTTGTAGAATACCCACGCTATGAGCGCCGTGATCCCCACATTCTCCGCTAGGAGCAGTATTTTTCTGCGTCCTGATATAGTCCTGCCATCAATAATTTCTGTGTGTGGTTCAGCTTCCCTTGTCTGCTCCATCCGCCCTCTCCATCGTACTTATAGATCGTCTCCGTGATTATCTCTCCGTCTTCCATCCCCATGATCTCCGATACCTCGAGCAGCTTTCTGCTCCGGTCCGCGAGCCTCCCCAGATGCACGAGTATGTCTATCCCCGACGCTATCTGTGATCTGATCGCTGCCACCGGCAGCTCGAGCGAGCCCATCAGCACCATGACCTCAAGCCTCGACAGCATGTCTCTCGCCGAGTTCGCATGACCGGTGGACATGGAGCCGTCGTGTCCGGTATTAGATGCCTGTAGCACTTCGAGTGCCTCTGCTCCCCTGCACTCACCGACTATGATCCGGTCCGGCCTCATTCGGAGGCTCGCCCTGACAAGGTCCCTGATCGTCACCTCGAGATTGCCCTCGAGATTCTTGTCCCTCGCCTCGAGTCTCACGAGATTGTCTATCCCTATCAGCTGCAGCTCCGCTGAGTCCTCTATCGTGATGACCCTCTCTGTCCTCGGGATGAATTCCGTCATCGCATTGAGAAAGGTGGTCTTGCCGCTCCCCGTTCCGCCACTGATGAAAATATTATATCTGGCCCTTACGAGTATCTGCAGGAACTCCACCAGCTCCGGGCTTATCGAGCCGAATTCCAGAAGCCTCTTCATCGTGATCGGGTCTTTCGGGAACCGGCGTATCGTGATGACTCCCTGATTCAGCGAGACCGGCGGCAGGATAATATTGATTCGTGAGCCATCAGGAAGTCTCGTATCGACTATCGGTGACGACTCATTTACTATCTTGTTCTGCTCCGCCGCTATCTGCTGGATCACATCTGACAGCTTCTCTGCCGATGAGAACCTGAGCGGACTGCGATACAGCTTCCCCGCCTTTTCGATAAAAATATTATCCGGGCCGTTCACCATGATCTCCGTGATCTCATCATCCTCAAGGAGCTCCTGAAGTACATCCAGCTTCCTCAGGGAGTTGAATATCCTCTGCTCCATTGCTAGTCTCTCCTGCAATGGTATAGAGTGCTCATGTCCTTCATCGAGAAGCCTCTCCCTGATATGCAGCCTGATCTCTTCATCCGTCAGGTCACGGCTCAGATCTGCCTCCCCTATGATCTCCTGCCTGATATCCTCCGCAAGCCTGCGGCTTTTTTCAGACAGCGCCTGCATTTGCAAACTCCCTGCGCACGAATCTTCCGAGGTTTCCACCCATCATCTGTTCTGCCGCCGGGCTTCCATGCCCCTGTGCCGCTGCCGACATCGGAAGCAGCATCTGACGGCACTTCTCCGAGAGTCCCTCCATGCTCATTCTCTCCGCAAATACCCTCATGCTGTACGTATAGTACTCTCCCGGCTTACCGAGTAGCAGGATCTCATCGGCCGCCTGCAGGATCTCATCCATCCCGTTCACCGACGAATCCATGAGTATCAGCACCTGCTCGAATTCCGACTTTCTCAGATTCCCTATGAAGCTGATCCACTGCTCAGGTGTCACCTGCGCCAGTGCTGCAAGCCCCTTCATTGATGCCATGTAGTAGAAGCTGTCATAGAATCCGATAAAATCAGCCATATTGCCGTCAGGCGCTGTCTGCCCCGCCATATGATACAGATAGTCGCCGAGATCCCTCTTCACCTCCCGGTCGAGAAGTTGCTGCATGATCGAGATATCCTCCATATCGACGAAGAGCGTCTGAGAATTCTCTCCCATGATCTTCGCCATCGACAGTGCGAACGGAAGCGCGAGCTCATGATGCATCGGTGAAAAGACCACCCTGATATTCTGCGATTCATTCACCATGCCGCTAACCCTTGTGTCCACATCATGGATATTCACTGCATTCCTCATCTGCTCGATAAAGGTGCTCATGTTCTGGAACTTGTAGATCTGCTCGAAATCGGTCTTTTCCTCATCGAGTGAATCCGTCAGGTGCATGATCCGCGTGAACTGTTGCTTTTTCACAGGATGCTTCCTTACCGCATCGATGAATTCTCTTCCGAGAAGTCCGAGCGTGAAGTCATTCGCCTCCCGGATGAATCTCCCCACATCCGTATATCCCGTGACCTCGTACTGGTTCCCCGTACCTATCAGGTACCTCACGAGTGCGTTCAGGTAGCTTGAATCTGTGTCTGCGATCAGAAGCCTTATCTTTTTCATGGCAGCTCCTTTCTGAAAATTAGTGTGAACAGGTATCCTAGTGAAATATATATTGCAAAGTGCAGGTATCCCTCCTGCTCTAATGCGCTGTATGATACGAATTTCCTGCACCTGATGCAGGTGATAATATGGGAAAAAAGCAGATGAAATCTCAGATACAGCTGTCTCCTCTTCAATGCGAAGATGAGTGCCGCCACCCCTGCGAAAAGCAGTGCGTAGTAGGCGCTCCGCCACATGTCCGCCATCCCGCACGCCGCTCCTATCACAGAGAAAAGCTTCACATCTCCCGCTCCGACCGCTCCTATCAGATAAAAGATATACAGCGCCGCGATCGTCATTGCTCCCGTGACTACTCCCATCAGTACTCCCGTCATTCCCTCTGTCATATATCTGGTGCAGCCGGCCATCAGATACCCGATCAGTATCAGCTTGTTCGGTATTCTCTGCCATTTCAGGTCTGCTGCCGTCACTGCCGCCAGATACACTGCCATCATCGTCTCTCTCACTCCGCTCCTCCGTTCTCATTTTCGTGTCACCCTTGTGATGAATCCGATTATATGCCGTGTTCGATTGAAATGTCACTCCCAAAATCTTCGTTTTTTCCTCTTGTGAAAACTGCACAAATAACCGATATGTGAAAATTTACCAGAATTTTATCTCATTTTTTTCATAAAAGTACATAAATTTCATGAAAAATTCCGAATAAGCAGTCCTATAATAATTCTATGCAATAAAAAAATCCCGGAGAGAAAAAATTCTCGCTCCGGAATCCTTTGGTTATCGTGTACAGCCACGAATAAATCTTTTTTATATATTTATATCACGTTGATAAATCCTTAGGCCAGATAGCCTCTGTTCGATTCATCAGATAAATCTGCTTCATCCACACCTGCTTTTCCATAGGTGTATCCAGCCACTCTCTCAGGCACATTATCCATCACAGGGCCTGTCTTATCGTCTGAGGAAATGGTGTCAAATGCGTCCCGCAGAGGCTTCAGCAGGTTCACAGCCTCAGTTGCTGAGCTGAAATCGCCGCTGTATATAGTCTTTGCTATGAGCTCCTGACAGTAGCTGTAAATGGAGTACATCCTGCCGCAGAAGTCCTTGTCCTGCGAGAAATCCAGGTCGCTCTTCAGGTGATTGAGCACCTCATTTGCCTTGTCGAGAGAGGCCTTACTGTCATCACTGCCCTTCGCGCCGTCCTCATAGCCTGCTGCCGCCTCGTTCACATACTCCGTGAACATATCGTAGAGCACCACTATGAGCTCCGTGCGGTTCGCATTCGTGATCCTGTTTACAAATTCCTGCTTTTTCTCGTCTGTCATTTATTTTTCCTTTCAAAAAGATGAAAAAGGGACCTGTCCCCTTTTTCATCTAAAGAGGTCGCCGACCGTCTCCACGAAGCCCTTCGCTATAGAGTACAGAGTCTTCGTCTGGATCTCACTGCTGCGGTCCTCTGTGGTCTCGAAATCCACGGCTGTGTCTGTAAGCACTGCTGCATTCGTCCGGCCGTCGTACTCCGTGACTATGCTGACCGATGCTCCGTCGAGCTTCTCCTGGATCGAGGCGGCAAGCGACTGCAGATTCTCGCTTATCGTATCGCGGCTTGAGATACGGTCGGTCCGTATCTTTCCATCTATGCCGCCGTCTGCATTTGCCTCGAAGCGGGCATATACGGCTCCGGTCGTATCGCTGTCGAGCGCGATGTCGAGAAGGCCCTTCTTCTCATCCTTGCCACGGACGATCTTCAGGTTCATATTGCCCAGTTCATCGCCGACCATTACAGGGATGGCGTAGGTCTCCTTTTTCTCTGACAGCTCCTTCATCACGGACAGCTGTCTCACCGACTGCTGGATCAGCCTGATGTCTATCCTGCCCTCTGCCGCATCATCTGCAAGCGACCTGCGGAGGGCCTTCTCTGCTGTATTATACAGCTCCTCCTCCGCCTTTGCCAGCTCCTTCGGCTGCTCCATCGCATCGGAAAAGTCCTCTATCAGCTTATCCCAGGCTGAATCGAGATCGTCCGGAGCCGCTGCTATCTCATCAGATATGCTGCCGAAGGTCCTCCTGCCGCCGGCCCCGTAGAGCCTCGTGTATGAAAGCCTCTTCTCACGAAGCATCTGATTCACTGCTGTCAGATTCACTGCAGAATCAGGCATTCCGGCATCTGTCAGAAGCCTGTATGAGTTCTCATCAGCCTCTGTCACTGCCTTCTCTATCTCAGCCGTTCTCTGTTCATAGAGCTTCTCATCTGTATCAAGCGAATCCTGATTATCTGACTGCTCCTCGAGGGCCGTAGCCAGCTCATCAGGCGACATTGGCATGTATGCCTTCTCTCCGCCCATTGCCTGTAGCTTATCAGGCGTCACAATGGCCTCTGCATCCCTGATACGACGCGTCTGGAAGGCCGTTTCTATCTGATCTGTAATTGAATTCGTGATAGACGAATCCGGCTTGCTGAAGCTGTCGTCTACCCTGTAGTCCTCGCCCTCATTCCTTCTCGAACGGACTGCCACCATCAGGTTCTCCATCGTGACATCTGCTCCCTGTGCCAGCAGCGCACCGATCGGTGCTCCGTCAGTCACATCTATCTGATGCATGAGCCTGTAGAGTCCGATGAAGCTCTGCTCCTCTTCATCAGTGATCCGTCCGCTCTTCTGGGCTTTCCAGAGAAAATCAGCATAATCCGATGCGTCTTTATCAGCCTGTGAACCGTTGCTGGCCATGACCTTTTTGATATCTTCGGTCTTGTCATAAAGCTCGTTCATGCTCATCTTAAGCGGATTTTCGCCTTTCCTGATGAGCTTCATCACGACTCCCGGTGTCAGATTCTTAAATACATTCTGCACCTTTGTATCGGCGGCCTTCACATCAGCCACATTCTCTTTCGTGATCTCACGGCTGTTGTATGCGAGAATCCTGACGGCTCGGCGGTTCTCATCGTTTACATCAAGACCCGTCTCTTCGAGAATATCATCTACATTTGCAAACGCCTTTTTAATCGAATCTCCGAGATCCGGTCTCACCTCTGTAGCAAGCGTCTCATAGGCTGTGCCCGCTTTCTTCATCAGCAACTGTGTATTTTTCCCTGAGGCTATCTCTGTAAGGCCTGATGAAAAAATATCATCAAACGTCTTAAATGATGAAATTATCGCAGCCGGTGCCTGCCTTGCGCTATTGACCGTCTCTGTCGTATCATCAAAAAGCTGTGCCGATTCAATATCGTCTGGAAAAAGTGCCTGCCCGAGTGTCTTCTCCTCAGCCTTCAGATCATCTACCAGATCCGACAGTTCTGTCGTATCTATCGATAGGCCCTTCTGTATCAGCCTGAAATTGGCCTCTGTCGTCATCGCAAGTCTTGTCTCTTCAAGCTGTCTCTGCGCTGTCACGAGCTTCAGGCTGTCTGCATTTCCTGCCGGCCTCTGCCCGTCATTCATGGCCGCCTTCAGATTCTCTATTGTGAGCGGCTGGTCCTTTTCCACGACCCTTGCCACATCCCAATCCGTGGCATTCGTGATCACATCCATTGCGTCACGGGCCTTATCCATTGCAGAAAAGCCCCGTACTGCCATCGCATCTGTCGGCTCTTTTCCTTCCTTAACCGAATCGGTGATAGCCTGCGGGATCTCATCCTTATCTACGACCTGTGCGCCATTTAAATCATTAAAAAGTCTGATATTTTCTTCTGTCAGCGGCACATCATTTTTCAACAGGAAAACTGCATTCGCCACCTGCCTATCATCTGCCGTGAGCCCTGCTGCACCTATCTTCTCCTCTATTTGTGAAAGAAGCTGCTGTATATCTGCATCCGTAAGTGCACTCTCCTGCGAAATATCCGTATTCCCTGCAAAGGAAGCCGTGAGGACATTGTTCACCGTCGGCTGCATCTCATTTTTCACGAGATATGCGACCGTTTCCTGGTCAATGGTCTGCGGAAGCTCTGCGGACTTCGTGATTGTCTCCTGTGCCTTATCAAGCCTTGCCTGATCTGTTGGCAGGTCTGCCTGATCCAGTGCCTGCTGCACATCCATCACATTTCCGCCAGCCTGACTCATGACATCTGCTGACAGATTCGCCGAGTTTCCTGACGTCTGCTTCACCGCGCTCTCCAGTGCATTTGCCTCGGCCGCTGAGCCTGACATCGCCTGGATCGCGTCCCTGGAAATGCCTCCTGTGATGGACACATCATGCCCGCCCTTCACGAGAGCCATCCTTATCTTGTCTGCAATCGTGACAAAGGTCTTCGAATCCGTATCCTTCGGATCGAAGCCGTTCTCCTGCATTTCCTGGTAATCCTTCTTCGAAAGGGTATGTGCTGCGAGGATCATCTCGCTCGAGGCTGTCCTCTCGTCCATGCCTGTGGACATCTGCTTCTGATAGGCCTCTGCAGCTGTCCTGATGGTCGACCTGTTGTAGACCGGTGACTGGACCTGCTTCCGGTCGCCCTTTTCCACCTTTACTATTGAATCGGTGATATCAGAATCCACGCCTGTGAGGCTCACTCCCGTGGAATTCTTCTTATACTCTGAAATAAGCTGTGCTGCTTTATCTGACTTCGTATGATCTGTATTAGCTCTGGTAATTAAATCCTCTACCTGCATTCAGGCACCTCCATACACTAATTATTTCGGAGAAAAGCCTGATTTCTTTAATAAAAAAAGAGGCCGCAGCCTCTTTCAAATCTCTTTTCTGCCTTCAAGCGCCCGTAGCAGTGTGACCTCATCTATATATTCGAGATCACCGCCCACCGGCACTCCACTGGCTATTCGTGTGACTCTGATGCCTGTCGGCCTGATCAGGCGGCTTATGTACATGGCTGTCGTCTCACCCTCGAGTGAGGCATTCGTAGCTATGATGACCTCCTTCACCTCGTCGGATGAGAGGCGGGTCATGAGCTCCTTGAGACGGATGTCATCCGGGCCTACTCCCTGCATCGGGGAAATGGCTCCGTGTAGCACATGATAGACTCCGTGGTACTCGCCCGTCTTCTCGTAGGCTGCGAGATCACGGGTATCCTCTACGACCATTATCGTGCTGTGGTCACGCTTCGGATTCGAGCATATAGGACAGATATCCTGATCGGTGAGGGTGCAGCAGACCTTGCAATACCTGACATTGTGCCGGGCCGATTTGATGACGTCTGACAGCTTGTCCACCTGATCCACCGGCATCGACAGTATATGAAAAGCGAGCCTCTGCGCCGTCTTCTCACCAATTCCCGGAAGAGACGAAAGACCTGCTATCAGGTCTGATATCTGCTTAGAATAGTAATCCATTAAAACGGAAGGCCCCCGCCGAGTCCGCCTGTCATTGTGCCAAATGCCTTCTGTGTCTCTTCATCAACCTGCTTCATGGCCTCATTTGTGGCGGCCATTATGAGATCCTCAAGCATCTCCACATCATCCGGATCTACTGCTTCCGGATCAATGTGTACCTTGGTGACCTCTTTTGAACCGGACACAGTGATCTCGACGGCTCCGCCGCCGGCTGTTGCAGAAAACTCCTTCTCAGCGAGCTCTTTCTGGCTCTCCTCCATCTGTCTCTGCATTCTCTGTGCCTGCTTCATCAGGTTGTTCATATTTCCAGGCATTCCGCCCTGGAATCCTCCGCGTCTGGACATTATTCTTCCTCCGTTACTATTTCCATGTCTGTATCCAGTGCCTGCTGCATGTCATCATTCGTCAGCTCCTCGAACTGCTCTGATGCCGGCACGGTTCCTGTATTGAACTTTATCTCGACCTTTACCCTTGCACCGATCTTCTTCTCGATCTCATCCTCGAGAAACTCTGTCTCATCAATGAAGGTCTCATACGCTCCGAGCTCATCAAAGTAGATGACTAATGCATTCCCATCTCCCTCGGCTGTGACCTGGTGCTTGCCACGGTCCCACCATGCCGTAAGGAACTTCCTGTGTGTCAGCGATTTGATCACCTCATTGATGACGCCTGCTGCTCTTCTTACATCTGCTGCAATCTCAGCAGGCAGCTTCTTTTTCTCTACCACAGGCTTCGGTGCCTGCTGCTCTGCCGGCGCTGCGACTGACTGAGAGGCTATGACTGCTCCGTTCTTTATCTCGCGTTCGATATTCTCCATGCGGTTGATCAGAGCGTCATTGTCACTGTCCATCTCCGGCCTGCAGAGCCTGATCAGAGCGACCTCGAGGACTACCCTCTTGTCTGTCACCTGTCTCATGCGGTTCGTCAGGTCACTCAGGACGCTGATATATCTCATCAGGACCTGCGCCCCTGCTCTGCCGGCGTTCTCCTCGAGTCTCCGGCGGTTCTCGGTCGTCATGTCAAAGGTGGACGCAAGCTCCGGTGAATTCTGATAGAGGAGCATGTCCCTTAAGTACCAGATCAGATCCGAGACAAAGGTATTCAGATCACGGCCCTCTGTCATCACCCGGTCGATTATCTCACATATATGATTCACGTCGCTACCAAGGATAGCATTGAAAAGCTCTGACAGGACCTCTGTATCTACTGCTCCGAGGACCGACAGGACCTTGTCGTAGTCTAAGTCCTCTCCCAGATAAAAATTGATGCACTGATCCAGAAGGCTCAACGCATCACGCATCGAACCGTCCCCCGCCCTCGCGACATAGGCCAGGGCATCATCCGTGGCCTTCACGCCCTCCCTGTCACAGAGCTCGCGCAGCCTTGCGGCTATCGTCTCCACCGATATCCTGTGAAAGTCATACCGCTGACATCGGGACAGGATCGTCACGGGAATCTTCTGCAGCTCAGTAGTCGCCAGTATGAAGATCACGTATGATGGCGGTTCCTCCAGCGTCTTCAGGAAGGCATTGAACGCTCCGGCGCTTAGCATATGTACCTCGTCTATGATATAGACCTTGTACCTGCCTGCTGCCGGCGGGTATTCGACATCCTCGATGATGCTTCTGATATTCTCGACGCCGTTATTTGATGCCGCATCTATCTCTATCACATTCATCGAGGAACCGCTGGCTATCGCCCTGCACGTCTCACATTCGCCGCACGGGCTTCCGTCAGGCTTCGGGTGCTCGCAGTTGACCGCTCTCGCGAATATCTTCGCTACAGTGGTCTTTCCTGTTCCCCTCGTCCCTGTAAAAAGATATGCGTGGCCTATCCTGTCTGCCGCAATCTCGTTCTTCAGGGTCGTCACTATATGATCCTGGCCCTTGACCTCAGAGAATTCCTGGGGTCTGAACTTTCTGTACAGGGCCATATATGACATAATTATCTACCTCCGAACTCAATCGCCAAAGCTGATTCCGATCCTCTTGGCTTCCTTTATCATCTTGCAGTCAGGATCTACCATCTTGAGCTTTCCTGCCACATCTGCGAGCGGAACGAGCTTCGTCTCGCCATTTATCATTGCTACCATATTTCCGAACTTACCATCCACGATGGCTTTTGCTGCTGCCGAGCCGAGCCTCGTGCACAGAATCCTGTCATAAGGGCACGGGCTTCCGCCCCTCTGTGTGTGTCCCGGAACTGTGACTCTTGCCTCAGAGCCGGTCCTCTCGGTGATCATATCAGCAATCTTATATGATACTGAAGGCCACTTCTTTGCTTCCTTTGCCAGCTTTTCCTTTCTCTCCTTCTTCGGAAGAGCGGCATCTGCCTTCGAGATCGCGCCCTCTGCTACAGCAAGGATCGTGAAGCCCTTACCCTGCTGGTGTCTCTTCTGGATGGCCTCTATTATCTTGTCATCATCATACGGAATCTCCGGGAGCAGGATGATGTCGGCTCCTGATGCTACTCCTGAATACAGGGTGAGCCAGCCTACCTTGTGTCCCATGACCTCCACGATGAACACTCTGTTGTGTGAGGCAGCTGTCGTATGTATGCAGTCGATACACTGGGTAGCTATATCTACTGCTGAATAGAAGCCGAAGGTGATATCCGTACCATAGATATCATTGTCGATGGTCTTCGGGAGATGGATGACATTGAGTCCTTCCTCGCGGAGCAGGTTTGCTGTCTTCTGGGTTCCGTTTCCTCCGAGGATCACGATACAGTCAAGTCCGAGCTTCCTGTAATTCGACTTCATGGCCTCGACCTTGTCCAGACCGTTCTCATCAGGTACTCTCATGAGCTTGAACGGCTGTCTGGATGATCCGAGAATCGTACCGCCCCTTGTCAGGATTCCAGAGAAATCAGATCCTGTAAGCTTGCGATAATCTCCATAGATGAGCCCCTTATATCCGTTCAGAAAACCATAGATCTCCACGTCTCCCTTCAGAGTCTCCTCAAGTCCCTTGACTACTCCTCTCATTGCTGCGTTCAGAGCCTGGCAGTCTCCGCCGCTTGTAAGCATTCCGATCTTCATTTTGCCACCTGTCCTTTCTGTAGAATATTCTACTTTTTCTTTCTGTCCATGTATGAAATATACACATTGTCTCCTGTCAGAGTATCTACTCTCTCCCATTCCCACTTGTTCTTCAGGGAAATTTTCTTCCGCTCGAGGATGATCTCTGCCTTGCCATTACCTCCCTCGAGCACCTTTCTCTTCTCGCCCGATGGGGTGTCAAAGACCACCAGCCTCATATCCGGCTTCTTCGACAGCACTCTTATCTTGATCCTCGTGGTCGGAGTCTCCTCTATAATGGTAAAAAGGATTTTATTATCATTCTGTTTCACCTGGATCTTGTTCTGGGTCAGAGTCCACACCTTTGAGAAATTGAACTCGTAGGTGTCTCCCTCGAGGTAAACTCCGCCGGTCACCTCATTCTCTGTATCTATCGGTCCTACCTGAATCCTCATCCCACGGCCGAATGCAAAGGCGCTGTCTGTCAGCCGGCCATTCCTCTTGCTCGTGAGATCGGAGCAGTTGATGAATCCCCAGCCCTCTCCCGGAGCCCGGCCCCAGACCTTATCCGCTATACCGTATGAGGTATCCGGCTCTACCGAGTATTCCTCGCCGTTCCAGATCATCTCGCCGCTGTAGCATGCCTTCATCCCCTCGGTATGCCAGTATGCGTTCATGATCTCCGCAGTACGAAGCGGTCCCGATGTACCATAGCCCAGGTTGAAGGCTATCTGCTTATCAATCTTTAAGTCCCAGACCAGCTTCCCTACATCAGGATATTCATCAGGGTGTGCTTCCTTATCTGAAGCGCTCACATCGATCCTGCCCATTGTGCGGGTCTCCGAGAGAAAGCAGTCCTCTGCGCTTATGAGCAGATCCATTTCCTTGCCCGTGCTTACCTCGTCCCACGGGAAATATCTGATCAGCGTTGATCCGTCCTCTCCGAGCACGACCGCCCTGATGCATACATACGACGGCTCTGTACCCTTCTTCGCGAAGACCGGCACATCCTCACGGAGCTGTGGATTCACGCAGTAATACTCCAGTATGAAGCTTCTCCTCTTTCCGCTGGTCCTGCTCGTCGCAGCAAAGCAGTGACGCCACAGATCGAAGCCCTGTTTCGCAAGAGCGCCCTTCAGCATGAAAGAATCTCTTTTCCTGTCTGACTTATTAAAACTCAGGTCTACAACACTTAGCGGGTTCGGAATCATTTATCCTCCTGTAGAAATTTGCCCTTGTCAAAAATAATCTCTTGTAGTAAAATACAACTTGCGTTCGGAGACGTATCGAAGTGGTCATAACGAGGCGCACTCGAAATGCGTTTGTCGCCTAATCGCGGCACAAGGGTTCGAATCCCTTCGTCTCCGCTCCTTTACCACCCTGTATGGGTGGTTTTTTAATACTTACTTATCTCATCATCTGATGCATCGGTGCTCTGGTCGATGGCCCTTATCTCTACCTCGTATGAGTAGTCATCATCGACCCTTACCATGACCTTATCGCCGACCTTATGTCCGACCAGGGCCTTACCGAGCGGCGACTCGATCGATACCTTTCCCTCGAGGGCATTGCTCCTGATGCTCGTAGTAATCTTCACCGTCTCGGTCTCATCGTCCTCTGGCTCATAAATGGTCACGGTATTATTCATGCCGACCACGCCCTCATGCGATTCCTCAGATACTATAGTGGCATTCTGAAGCATCCTCTCGAGATACCTGATTCGGCTCTCGTTACGATTCTTCGCTCCTTTGGCTGCGTGATACTCGAAATTCTCCGAGAGATCGCCCATCGCTCTGGTCTCCTTGACCTCCTCGATGAGTTCTGGTCTCATCTCTTCCTTGCGCTGCCGCAGCTCCTCCTGTATCTTCTCTACGTCTGTCTGTGTAAGTCTCTCGCCCATTATTTACTGTACTTCTTTTCTATCTCTGTGATCAGATCGACCCTGTCCTGATGCCTGCCGCCAAGCGGCTTAGCATTGAGGAAGGAATCTACTATATCCTTTGCCAGCTCTGTTCCGACTATTCTGGCTCCGAGTCCGAGGATATTTGCGTGATTGTGCTCTCTTACGAGATGAGCCGTCGTGGTATCATAGCAGGCTGCTGCCCTGATCCCCGGAACCTTATTCGCTGCAAGCGTGATGCCGATACCTGTGCCGCAGATCAGAATTCCGAGATCTCCTTCGCCGGCTACAAGCGCCTCTGCTACCTTCTGCCCGATCCGCGGGTAGTCCACGCTCTCCGTGGTATCTGTACCGTAGTTCTCTACCTCGTATCCCTTATCTGTGAGATATTTCATTATCTCATTCTTGAGCTCTGTACCTGCATGATCGTTTCCGATTAGAATAGTCATTTTGTTCCCTTCTTTATGCTGTGAATTTATATACCGTGCGCGTGTGGAACGGCTTCCCGGCCTCTATCACCGGCTGCTCGAACGACGGAACGTTTATCGCATTCGGGAAGAACTGTGTCTCGAAAGCCACGCCTCCACGCCACGGATACATTTTACCACATTTTCCGAGATCGTGCCCACTAATATAATTCCCTGTGTAAAGCTGGATTCCCGGAAGGTCTGTATATACCTTTGCCTCTATGGAATCATCTGCTGCCCTGAAGCCTGCTGCCTCATACTCCTTCATCCCGTCATGATCATATTCCACAGCCCTGAGCTCATCAGTATGCCTGAGCACGTAATTGTGATCGTAGCCGCCTGCCTGCCGCAGTGCCTCATAATCACTGTTTATCCTCTCCCCAAGCAAATGATATGTCCTGAAGTCCATCGGCGTACCCGTCACATCTATCAGCTGTCCGTCCGGCACGGACTGTGCATCTGAATGTGTGAAGCTGTCTGCATTTATCTGTACCTGTGTATCGAGAATATCGCCATTCCCCTCGCCCTTCAGATTGAAATACGAATGATTAGTAGGGTTGAAGATCGTCCTCTTGTCTGAAAGCGCGCTGTAATCTATGATCACCGCGTCATCCCTTATCGTATAGGTGACCGTGACCTCCATGTTCCCAGGGAATCCGAGATCCCCGTCCGGGCTCTTTATTGAAAAGGTCACATGGTCTGTGGCCTCATCTGCCGTCTGCCATATACGTCTCTGCAGTGAACCGCTGCCGCTATGAAGCGTATTCACTCCGTTGTCATTTTTCTCGAGAGTGTATCGCGCGCCGTCTAAGGAAAAGGCGGCTCCACCGATACGGTTCGCGCATCTGGCTATAGTGCATCCGTAGTTCGGATCGTTGTCGAAATAGTCCTCAATATTCTTATGGCCGAGGACCACATCACGGTCTCCATCTCCTGTCTGTACATGGAGCTCGAGAAGATTCGCTCCGTAATTCATGACCTTAGCCCTCAGAATACCCCCTGAAATCTCATAGGCTATGATGTCATCTCCATCCCTTGTCCTGCCGATTATCTGCCCCATTTATATGTCCTCCTTTTATTTTTCTATAAGAAAACTCAGCGGATTGTTGATATAGAGTGTGTCAAGGAAGCTGCTGCTGTTGATCTGTGACAGAAGCTTCTGTCCGTTCGGTGTGATCGAGAAGCACGTCACGAAATCCATGAACAGCCATACTATGACGAGCACCACTATGATCCCCCAGACTCCTCCGAAGAATCTTGATATACCGCCTATTACCGGCGCATCTCCGAGCGCCTGCCCGATCAGAGCGATGACTCTCGTGATGATGAGTGCCAGGAGAAATGCCGTGAGCAGTGCGAGTCCTCTTACCATCAGTGTCGCTATCGGTGTAGAAACCGTGCTCACTATCGTATCATTCGCTGATGATATCTTATTCTCGGAATCTGCCGTGATATTCGATACAAGCTCTGCCGCTGCATTCGTCGTATCGTCGACGGCTCTTGACACTATCCTCGTCACCTCTGACGGGAGGTCTATGCTTATCCCGGCGAGGAAATCCTTCATGCTCTGTGCATCGCCGAGCTCTATATCCGCCTTCTTGTTCTCTGTCTCCGCAGGTGTCTCTGTCGTGGTATCCACAGTATCACTATTGTTATCAGCCTCGATCTGCTCATTCAGCTTGTCTATCGCCTTGTTCTCCTTCGTCACGAGACCATTCGATACATGATCAGAGACTGTATTGTACATCTTTTCATAGACGGGTCCCTTCACATAGGCCTTCTCTATGGCAGGTGTTGCCACATACATGACGCCCAGTATGATGACCCATGACAGAATCCCCGTCAGGATGCCGATGAGTCCCTTTGCCCATCCTATGATAAATCCGACCAGCAGCGCCGCCGCTGTAATAATCAGTAAGTAATTCAAAATATTTCCTCTTGCTTCAGCTCACCCTTATGATCTCTGTTGAATCACGCTGCACCAGGAAGAATTCCCTCGGATCCTCTGCTGGCACGAATGCCTCCACTTCATCAGGGAATCTGTATGTGAACCTTTCCTGTCCGTTCTTCCCGAATATCTCTATGCGCTTTCCGCTCTTGACCATCACCTGTCCGTTTCCGATCAGGCTGCTGCTCTCATAGGAGCTGCGTAATTTTTTTGAAAAAATTCTCTTCCCGTCCTCTGAATAGACGGCAAGTATCCGCCTGTTGTCCGAATCCCTGTGGATCAGGCCGAATCCGTCATCACCGCTCACCACTGCGCTGATATGGTACTTTACCTTTACTGCCGCGGACTCCTTCACTGTATTCCCCGACGAGTAGATCCGCGCTCCGCTGTCTGTGAACGCGTATGCACGGCCGTCAGAGAAAAATCCCACCTGCGGGCAGACCGTATCCTCATACTCGAAGCTCGCTATTATATTATCCTTCTTCCTGTCGCCGGCCGATGAAAAGTCGTATATATTTATCCGGGTCGACAGCCTCGTGGATGCCGCATACTCGAACGATACGATAAGCCTCTGCCCGTCATCCGAGAGTGCGAGTGACATCGGATAGCCTGTCTGTGACAGATGTACCTGTCCGCCTGCTACGGACTTGCCGTCATCGCTGTAAAGATTGATATATCCTGTATCGCCCTCCTGCGTGAGGACCGCCACCGTGCCATCGGATGCCACCGAAGCCATGACTATCGTATGATTAGTGGAGATCACCGAGAGCTCCTTCGTCTCTGACATGACTACCACCGAACTGCCCTGTCTGTCATAGACGATCAGCCTCTTGTCACATGTCTTCACGACCGGTGACTGCATATTATACGATTCATTCCAGATAGTGAGTCCTGACGAATCATAATACTGCGCGCCGTCTCTCGAATATGACAGAAGTCCTCCTGCGAACGGCAGGAAGCTGAGCGTCTGTGCGCCGTCGATGCTGAAGCTGTCCTCTATATCATAGTTATCGTAGCTTCTCTCGCTGCTCCAGACCGCCGCTATGACGATCACAGCCACGAGAGCCGCTGCTATGGCGATCGTGATTATCGTCCACCTGCTTAATTTCTTCATCCTTTAATAATCGAATGTGAAGAGGACCGCTCCAAACCCCGGCAGCGGATATCCGATCGAATAATCCTTACCATCACACGGCTTTGCCTCCGGAGTGTAGATCTTCTTCCTTCTTGCCTTGCTCTTTGCCTTACCGTAATACTCAGGCTCCTCGCTGTCGAGGATGAGCGTATGCTTCTTTGCCGACACCACGCCTACCCTGTAGTCTGAATAGTTCACCGGCGTCATATTTACTACGAACAGGATATTCTTCGTGCCGTCCTTGCTCTTCCTGACGAAGCTGAAGATGCTCCTGTAATTGTCATTTGCATTGATCCATTCGAAGCCGTTCCAGTTGATGTCCTGTTCCCAGAGTGACGGATACTTCTTATACGTATGAAGCAGATCCTTTACCCATTTCTGGATGCCCTTGTGCAGCGGATTCTCGAGCTCGAACCATGACAGCTCGGTCTTCTCATCCCACTCGTGTGACTGTGCGAATTCCTGTCCCATGAACAGAAGCTTCTTGCCCGGATGGCACATCATGAACGCATAGCCGGCTTTGAGATTCTTGAACTTCTCTTCTTCATCGCCCGGCATCTTATTTATCATTGAATTCTTCAGATGGACTACCTCATCATGAGAGATTACGAGGATGTACTTCTCGTACTCATTGTAGCTCATCGCAAAGGTCATCTTATTGTGATTGTCCTTGCGGAAGAACGGATCGAGCTGCATGTAATCGAGGAAATCATGCATCCAGCCCATATTCCACTTATATGAGAAGCCGAGCCCGTCATGATCCACATCTGTGGTCACCTTCGGCCATGCGGTAGACTCCTCGGCTATCATCACGAAGCCCTTGTATCTGCCGGTCATGAGTGAATTGATGTGCTTGAAAAAGGCTATCGCCTCGAGATTCTCATTGCCGCCATACTTGTTCGGAACCCACTGGCCTGCTTCCTTGCCGTAATCGAGATAGAGCATTGATGCCACTGCGTCCACCCTGAGTCCATCTACATGATACGTCTCTGCCCAGTTGATGGCCGATCCGATCAGGAAGTTCTTCACCTCTGTCTTCCCGTAGTCAAATATCTTTGTGCCCCAGTCCGGATGCTCGCCCTTTCTCGGGTCTGCATACTCATACAGCGGCTCTCCGTCGAAATCCGCCAGGCCATGCTCATCCTTTGGAAAATGTGCCGGTACCCAGTCGAGGATAACTCCGATATTTTTCTTGTGGAAGGCATTCACCAGATACATGAAGTCCTGCGGCGTACCGTATCTGCTGGTCGGCGCATAGTATCCAGTCACCTGGTATCCCCATGAGCCGTCATACGGATACTCGGAGATCCCCATCAGCTCCACGTGGGTATATCCCATCTCTGCGACATAATCCACAAGCCTGTCTGCGAGCTCTCTATATGTATAGAACCCATCATCGCCAGTTCCCGGATGTCTCATCCATGAACCAGGATGCACCTCATATATCGTCATCGGCTTCTCGTAATATGGTGTGTCATCCTTTCTCTTGTGCATCCAGCTGCTGTCCGACCATGTGAAGCCATCTGTATCCCAGAGCCTCGATGCAGTCCCAGGACGCATCTCTGCATATACTGCAAACGGATCTGCCTTGTAATGCTTCGCACCATCGCTGCCGAGAATAAGATACTTGTACAGCTGTCCTTTTCTGGCACCCGGGATGAAGCATTCCCAGACACCTATTTCGTCTGATGACACCTTTTTCATAGGTGCGGCCCATTCATCCCAGCCATTGAACTCACCGATCACATGGACCTCTCTGGCATGCGGTGCCCACACGTCAAAGTAGTATCCTTCCTTTCCATCCTGTGTCCCCGGATGTGATCCAAGCTTTCTGAAAATGTCGTAATGTGTTCCCTGTCCGAACAGATATGAATCTAAATCTGTAAAATGGCTCATTTCCCTTCCTCCTTGTGTCAGTAGTCAATGATATCCTTTTCCTGGAGCATCGGTCTGCCTTCATCGTCTGTCATCCTTGCTGAGAGACGCCCGAACAGGCCCCTGCTGCGCTTCTTATATCTTGCTATAGCGTCGTCTATAACCTCCTTGACGGCGTCTAGTCCTACATCCGCATCCCCGCTCTGCATGATCCCTATCCTGTCATACAGTGCGAGAATCCCCATATCTTCCATCGAGTATCCGCATTCAAGCACATATACCTTCGCGAAATTCACGAGCTCGTCAAGCGTCATCTGCGGTATCTCGATATGCTGCGTGAAATATTTCCACAGCTTCGGCGTGCCTGCCGCCAGCCTGTCGAGATTCTTCCGGCTGTCCTCAAGAATAAAAAGCGTGCCGCTCTTATCATTCTCTATCAGCAGCGAAAGCGAGATCGATGTATTGTGGTTCATCCCGCCTGCCTTCTCTATCATCAGGCTTCCGCCCTTTACCTTTGAAATAATAGCATTCAGATCCTTGGAATTGAGGCTGTCACCGGAAATACGCCCGGCCTCTCCGTTCAGCTTCCCCGTAGCCTTCTGCGTCAGCTGGACGAGCCTGCTCGCCAGCGTCGTCTTGCCGCAGCCGTCTCCGCCTGCTATCGTGAGATTGCCTGCACGCATATTCCCTTCGGACTCACACTTTACCTTCAGTGCGTTGAGTGCCGGCAGCAGCTGCTCCTTCATGCCGTGTATCTCTGTGAAATACGTCAACACGTCCTTCTCATCATCCGTGAAATCCGCTTCTACCTTCTCGTCATCAAGCGCCGCGCTCTCTATGGCATCTGCAAGTCCCGAAAGATCTATTCCGTGACGAACCTCCCGGGTCTGAACCTTCAGATCTGAGAGATTCTTCGTCTTATCATCAGGCTTTTCTTCTGCCGGCTCTTCCGGCTTCTTCTCTTCTTCCTCAGGCTCCTCTGTATTTTTCTCTTCTTCCTCTCCCTCTCCCTCAGGATTTTTCTCTTCTGTGCCTGGATGCTTCGGTTCTTCCGGCTTCTTTTCTTCTATGGCAGGCTCCTCTGCGGTCTCCTCCGGCTGCTTCTCTTCCGGAGAAGGTACCTCTTCCGGTTCCTCTTCCTTTTTCTCAGGAGCCTCATCCTCTGACATTGTATCTATATCATGCTGGAGCATGTCATTGACTCCGGCCATGATCTGATCCGGCTCCTTGTCATCCCCCTTCAGATATTCCTTCTTCAGGATCTCCTCAGGAGCCACGCCTGCTTCAAGCTGCGGGGAAATATCCACGAGCCTGTCCATGATCTGATTGGCCTCACGGAGCGCCTGCTCCTTGGCCTTGTCTAATTCCTTCCTGCGTGCCTCATTCAGGGCGGCCTCCATCGCTCTCTGCTTCCTGCCCCAGTCCTCAAGGACATCGTCTATAGTCAGCTGGCCCTCTATCTGATCATCATCTGCATGCGCCGTCAGATTCAGTGCCATCTGGCCGTCATACTCCTCTGCGAGGTACTGCTGGTATGCATCCTCTATCGGCGTCTGTGACTCCTCCTTCTCCGGCTCCGGCTGCTTCCTGTGCTTATCAAGAGCACTCTGTCCGGCTGTCACATACGGGATGTCGCCCACCAGATCCTTTATATTGTCCATATTCGCGGAGACCTCGCCCTTCTCTGTGGCGAGCATTATCTCCTCGATATTCTTCCTGATCTCCGCCTGGAGATTCACCGTATCGAATTTATCCGGAGTCTCTTCTATCTTCGGAATTGTGATCGTATCTGACTTCTTCTTCGTAGCGGGATCTGCGCTCTCTGAGCTCGTGATCTGTCTGTACTGCTCCTCCTGCTCCTTCGTCAGGGGCTTGTAGAACATCTTCATCTCGAGCGCCTTCTCTACATAAGGGCCCTCGCCGAACCAGAGTGCTATCTGGTCACAGATATCCACGCACTTCTTCTCGTCACCGTGCGTCCTGTACAGGCAGGCCAGCTCGAAGGCCCACTTGTCTATGAAATCTTCCTTGCAGAGCTCCTCAAGTATGGAAATGAGTTCTGTGGTATCTGCCCCCTGTGCCTTCCTGATCGTGTACTGTATGACGAATCGGAGTCCGTCGTGCGGCGCCAGATCGATGAATTCATTGTAATAGCTCTCGGCCTCTTCGAAATCCCCCAGCTTCACTGACAGTAGTGCAAGCTTATATATGGTCATCCTTGCCATCGGCGACTTCTCATGTGCAATCTCGAGAATCTCCCTTGCCTTCTCCGGCTCACCTGCCATATCACACACATCACTCGCCCTCAGGAGGACATTTATATTTCTTATCTTGCGATAATTGAGATCCGATATGGCTTCCACAGCGCCCTTCAGATCTCCCTGACGCACCAGATTCTCCATCTGGTCCATCCTTATCTTGTACTCTGTCTTCTCCAATGTATATACCTCAAAAAAGCGTCGCCGCTTTTCTTTTAGTCAAAAAAATCCGCCAGGCACTGTCACGATTTATCCTGTGCAGATGATGCAGGATAAATTCGCAGAGACAACGAAGTATCTGCGGGTTCAGACAAGTCAGATGTACAGGTAAGAACTGCTACAGTGCCCGACTATATAGTATCATAGTGGGCGGATACTGTCAAAGTCCCGCGAACGCACCGATCATTTATGTTTATGAAAGTGGAATCCTTTTATAACCTGCCCGTTGTGCCGTAGTTCATGGGTTTTCATAACGGGTTCCTTTGTATTCGGATCTATATAGTTCAGCTTTCCATAATCAGGTGCCTCGACCGGCATCTTTCTACGGCTCAGATAGTGGTCTGCTATCCGCCTGATGATCCAGAGGATGAGTGATACCGTCGGTACTCCGATGATCATGCCCGGTATTCCGAACAGACCTCCACCGACTACGATCGCGAATACCACCCAGAACGGCGACACTCCGGTCGAATCCCCGAGGATCTTCGGCCCGAGGAAATTGCCGTCGAACTGCTGCAGTACAATGACGAAGATCAGGAAATAGATTCCCTGCATCGGGTTATTGACAAATATCAGGCAGACCGTCGGCACTGCCCCGATATACGGTCCGAATATCGGGATGACATTTGTGACTCCGATGATGACCGAGCACACGATGGCATACGGGAACCCGAGTATGAGCATGAATACATAGCAGATGATTCCGATGATGATCGAGTCGATGATTTTTCCAATAATGAAGCCATAGAAGATCTCATCTGCCTTCCTGATGGTTTCCACAATATGATTTGCCGGTCTCACCGGGAAGATAGCGTAGATAAGCTTCTTCGTCCATGACTTGAACGACTCCTTATCGATCAGGACATAGACACACACGAAGATCCCGATTATCAGATTGACGACGACCTTGCCGACGCTCATGCCCCATTTGGCGAGTGTTGAGACTATCTGGTTCTGGCTCTCGAGATTAAAATATTTCCTGAGAAAATCCACCAGCTTATCAAGGGTATTATCGATATTCTGATTATCTCTCGCCGAGTCCATCACGTCCTTGAACCGGTATTTCGTGATCCTGTCCGCCCAGTCGATTACGCCGCGAACCTTTTCATGAATATTGTTCACAAGTTCGTTCATCGTTGTAATGAACTGCGGCACCACAAGCACCATGAATGCTACTACCGCTGCCACGAGCACGAGTATAGCAAGGATTGATGACAGGACCCTGATCCACTTCACTGGTCTGCCGTCTGTCGGTTTCTTCCGCGGCTTTTTTCTCTTCTTTGCCACAGAATCTGCTATCCCATTGAATATACGTGAGAAAAATTTCATGATCGGGTTTGTAAGGTAAGCCATCACGAATCCGAAGAGGATCGGCTGGAAAACCTTCTGTACCACGCTCCAACCGCTTGAGAGGCTTCCCCATCTCCTAATCACGAAATAAAAAGCTATGAGAATCGCCCCGACGATAAGGACCTTCTTTGTCACGACCCGGATCCTGGCATTTTCCTCTTGTGAAAGATACTCACAGTCCCTTTTCTTTCTGTTGTTATCTCCGTCCGGCATAAAATTTCTCCTTGTAAAATATCCTGTCTGATTTTTCTGAATTTCATCTATTGTGGCATACTTTATGAATAGTTGCAAGAGTATGGAAAACAAACGGCGCAAAAACCACTTCTGGTCTTTGCGCCGTACAGATGATCTGTCATTTATTAAGGGCTTTAACTCGTCTTCTTGAGGCATTCCTGTATTTATACAGGTCCATTTCCTTAAGATGCTCTTCGCTCATCATCCGAAGATCAACCGCCTCATATACACGTACTGTGGTCCCCTTCTCCCAGACCCTTGCAGCGTAGCCGTGATACTTTGACATCTTTTCATTCAGATCACTCCTGTATCTGTCAGCGGCCCAATCCGCCGCGTCCAAAGAATCGAATTTTTCCGTCCTGCACTTAGTGACCTGATAAGCCCTTCCCCTGTGGAAATTATAATCTGTCACAACCTTTGTATTGCCGCTAACCGATCTGACCCTCACAGCACTGCCTTCGCTCATTATTATGTATACACTCCAGAAAGCAACCTCACACACAATGACCACCAGTATGATGAGGAGATATTTCAGGATTTTCCTGCCACTTTTTTTATTTGATTCTTCCATATTTTAATCTACCCACATTCCGCTCCGGATCCCTCCGGTTATTATCTGAAACCCCTCTATCTGACGCTTCCGAGTGTATTCATTTTTGTAACTGCTTAAACCCAGTTCCTTAATCTGTTTATTATTCAGCAGTCTCAGGTCAACCGTCTCATAGCTGAACAGTTTGTTCCCGTCTGTCCAGCAATTTATTACACACCCCGGGTTTTCTGACATCAATCTATTAGCAACCGCTCTTTTTCTTCCCAGGTATTCCTTCAATTCTTCTGGTGAATCGAATGTATTGCAAGTGTAATCAGTAATCTGATATACCCCGTCGTTGTAAATATTGTAAGTAATCTCCAAATTTGTCTCATTTGTCAGAACATCAAACATTCTGACTCTGACTGTATCTCCAGTATATTTAACTATGAAGAATCGCCATAGAAGAAAGTTTCCAATAAGAAAAGCGAGTATAATCAGAACGTATTTTATAATCCTTTTTTTAGTCATAGACCTCATCTCCATATTTATAAGTCAGATGAACACCAGACATCCCATCATACTTGTTGCTAATTGAAGATGAATTTAATTTAACGACTCCTCCAAGCCCTGACGGATCAAACGAATAACTCTTCATTCTTTTATATCACAATAACTGTTATTATTCAATGTATAAATCATTCTTCTGAAATAGTTCTTAATTATCCGAAAACAATAGTCTCTGGCGGACCGCCAGAAGACAGATCATATTGTCTGTTGCAGAAAAATTGCATAAGGTTTATTATTAGGAAAAAAGTAAAAAGGACAGGTGATAATCTTGAAACCAAAGGAGGCAGAAAATATGATCTGGCTGTTATTTGCCATTGGTTCTGCAGTTTTTGCTGCACTCACTTCTATCCTCGCAAAGGTCGGTATCGAAGGTATCAACTCAAATCTGGCTACGGCTATCAGGACCTGTGTGGTTCTTATAATGGCCTGGGGTATGGTGTTCCTGACTCATGCACAGAGCGGCATCAGCACTATCGGCGCGAAAAGCTGGCTGTTCCTGATCCTCTCCGGACTTGCCACCGGCGCTTCATGGCTCTGCTACTACCACGCACTCCAGCTTGGCGAAGCATCGAAGGTGGTTCCAGTCGACAAGATGAGCACAGTTATCACCCTGATCCTCGCATTCATTTTCCTGCATGAATCATTCACATTCAAGTCCGTGATCGGGATGATACTCCTGACCGCCGGAACACTCGTGATGGTGATGTAAAATGGAGCTCGAAAAAGCTGACCATACCTTTGGTCCATTCTATGACAGCTCATCAAGGATACTGATCCTGGGATCTTTTCCATCTGTGAAGTCAAGAGAGCAGGGTTTCTACTACGGTCATCCATCAAACAGGTTCTGGAAGGTGATTTCCGCCATTTCTGAAAAAGAAGAGCCTCATGACATTGACGAGAAGAAAGCCCTTCTTACTGGCTGTCATATAGCTCTGTACGATGTGATTGATTCCTGCCGGATAAAAGGTTCTTCCGACAGCTCTATCACTGATGTGAATGTCACTGATCTCTCGCTGATACTGAAAGCTGCTAATATTGGCGAGAGAATCTACGTCAATGGGAAGACAGCTTACAATCTGTACATGAAGTACCAGTATCCGGTGTACGGCATCGAACCGGTCTGCCTGCCATCTACTTCTTCGGCAAATGCAAGATGGAGACTCGATGATCTGGTCAGAGACTGGAAGATAATCAGGCAATAAGACAAGGGGACGGCTCTCCGATCCCATAAGTCACATTCTTTTTTTCGCCAGTGTCATAGTAAATAAGCATCTCTACCATAAGAAGATTGAAGGCTGGCGAATCTGTTTCGACCAATACCCTTGATGCCATCTGTGACATTCCAAACTGCCAGATTACTGATTTCATAGAATATATTATTGTAATCTTCCTTGATTTTCACAATAGATAGCTTTTCTTTGCATAGGCATCATTTTTCTCAGCTGTGATGGCCTTGATTTTCACAATAGATAGCTTTTCTTTGCATTGGCATCATTTTTCTCAGATGTGATGGCCTTGATTTTCACAATAGATAGCTTTTCTTTGCATAGGCATCAATAATCTTCCAGACTGCCAGGAAAATTTTCACAATGGAGACTTTTTCAGCAAAAAAGCATCAACTCCCTTCATAAGAATTGATGCCTTCTTGGCAAAAATAATTGCCATGTGAAAATATGTATGTCCGACAAAAATTTTGTTGATGCCAGCCTGCCCAAAATGAATCTATTGTGAAAATAAAGTCCATCCACGAGCAGCATTTTGATGCCTGCCTGCCTAAAATGAATCTATTGTGAAAATCCAGCTTCATATGGCCGCCAAGCAGGCGATCCGCGCCACCGCCCTGCTTCAAGCAGAAAAAAGCACCGGTGGCCATTGGTCGCCGGTGCCTGTATATACCTGATTTACTTATTGTTCTGCGCCCTGTAATAGTTGATCAGGCAGCCGTCCTCGATGATCTCACGCTCATCGTCGGTAAGCTCACCCATATTGAGGGTAAACGGTACAAGACCGCCGTCCTTTACTACATATGCATCGATTGAGGTATTCTTGTTCCTGATGTCGTCGAAGACATTCGGGATGAAGAGGTAGTCACCAAGCGCAAATGGCAGATCGCCGGCCGGGATCGTGAACGGAAGCATGCCCCAGTTGATCAGATTGCTCCTGTATCTCTTCGTAGCATACTCATTTGCTATATTTGCCCAGCCGCCGAGGACCTTCTGACAGCTTGCAGCCTGCTCTCTTGCAGAACCGTCACCCGGCTTTACCGCAAAGATGGTGCTTCCTACTCCGATATTATGTCTGTTCACATCCGGAAACCTCGTATGGATGGCATTCATCACCTCGTGGAAGCCTGGATCCGCATCTCCCGGGCAGCTGTCAGCCTCTATAGCACGCTGGATCTTCTGAACCTTCTTTGCCCTTCCCACATACTCAGGGTCCTTTCTCGAAAGAGCGAACTCCGCAAGAGCCAGAGGATTTGATCTGTATGATGAGGTCTCGCCGGACGGGATCAGCTCGTCTGTGGTAGTCACCGGATCATGTATCTCGGAAACGACCTTCAGGATAAGGTTCTCAGGAAGGGCTACCATAGCCGGCCAGTCCTTGATATTCGGTCCGAACTTCACCTCTACAGAAGGATCAGCTACACCGTGGCTGTCGAATACACGGTTCTTGTATATCTCAGAATCGAAGAAATACTTCGGCTTCGTGAAATCAACTCCATCAAGCTCGTCAGCCCCTGTCAGGAAGCCCTTATTAGCTGCGGTTGCAGCGATTGAACGGGCATCCATAAGAGCAACAGATGCGATCTGACCATTCTGGATCTTCGAACCTTCTCTGTTCGGGAAGTTTCTTGTAGAATGTCTGATAGAGAATCCCTGGTTGGCAGGTGTGTCTCCGGCACCGAAGCACGGTCCGCAGAATGCAGTCTTTACGATAGCACCGGTAGCCAGAAGATCAGCAACAGCTCCGTTCTTCACGAGCTGCATAAATATAGGTGTAGAAGCCGGATAAACGCTAAGTGTGAAGTCATCATCACCTATTGACTTGCCACGAAGGATATCAGCAGCATCACAGATATTCTCATATCCGCCGCCTGCGCAGCCTGCGATGATACCCTGGTCTACATAGAGCTTGCCGTCATGAACTTTTTCCTTAAGCTTAAGGTCCGCATTCTCGCCAAGAGAAACCTTTGCTCTCTTCTCAGTCTCTTCAAGGATATCCATGAGATTGTCCTTGAGTTCTGCGATAGTATATGTATTTGATGGATGGAACGGCATTGCGATCATAGGTCTGATCTCTGAGAGATCGATCTCTACGCAGCCATCGTAATATGCAACATCAGCCGGATGAAGCGGCTTGTAATCATCCTTTCTGCCGTGGATCTCATAGAACTCCTCTGTCTTGTCATCACATTCCCAGATAGAAGACAGGCAGGTAGTCTCAGTCGTCATGACATCGACACCGATTCGGTAATCTACAGACAGATTAGCGATTCCAGGTCCTACAAACTCCATGACCTTGTTCTTTACATAACCCTTCTTGAAGACTTCTCCGATAATAGCAAGAGCAATATCCTGTGGACCGACACCCTTGACCGGTGTTCCCTTCAGATAGATAGCGATGACATCCGGCATATTGATATCATAGGTCTTGCCGAGAAGCTGCTTTACAAGCTCCGGACCACCCTCGCCCATAGCCATGGTTCCAAGGGCTCCGTATCTGGTGTGAGAATCGGAACCAAGGATCATCTTGCCAGTACAGGCAAGCATTTCTCTGGCAAACTGATGAATGACAGCCTGATGTGGCGGCACATACATACCACCGTATCTCTTGGCACAGGAAAGCCCGAACATGTGGTCATCCTCATTGATCGTTCCGCCTACTGCGCAGAGGCTGTTGTGGCAGTTCGTCAGCACATATGGGATCGGGAACTTCTCAAGGCCTGAAGCCCTTGCTGTCTGAATGATACCGACATATGTGATATCATGGCTGGTGAGCTTGTCAAACTTGATCTGAAGCTCTTTCATATTGCCTGAAGTATTGTGGCTCTTCAGGATTCCATAGGCCATTGTGCCTTCGGCAGCCTGCTCTTTGTCTGCCTTCTTTCCCATAGAGGAAAGCTTCGCAGCAGCTTCATTGTCATCTGCGACAATATCGGTGCCGTTTACTAAGTACACTCCTGTGTCGTATAATTTCATTGGTTCCTCCAATCTATATACTCGTTTTCACCTTGTTGCATTGTATCATTTTTTGAAAACACTGAAAAGTCCCTTTTTCCTGGGTTCATCATCTTCTGAACCGTCTTTCCAGTCAAAATATTCCCTGTCAAGCTCATCCGGGTCCAGCGGAGCCTGTTTCTCGCCGGATTCCTCACCATCGACAACAGTACCGTCCGGGATATCGCCGTTTTTGAAAAATGCAGGATTCACGTGGATCTCAGGCTTCACATCGGCATACGAAGGTGTATCTGCCTCCTCCGTGAATTCACCAGAATGCTTTTCCTTCTCAATCCGGCGATTCTCATCCTCGATCAGCTTCAGATACTCCTGCGTATCCCGCAGATCATTCAGCTGACCCTTCAGCTCGTACTGGTTCTTCCTGATTCGCTTCTTCTCATCCTCGATATGTTCCATCAGATCAGAATGTATCTTCTCTATCGAATCAGATGCGTCCTGGACAATCTTATTTATCTGGTTCAGGGCCCTGTCAGAATACATGAGCGATCCGGCGTAGATATCCTCAGCCTTCTTTCTCGCTCTCTCCTCGGTGAGGTCGGCCTGCTTCTGCCTGCTCCGCTCAGCCTGGTCATGTGATGACTTCGTCAGCTCAGACTCATCAAGCATTGCATACAGACAGTCCCCGAGCTCCTTCAGGATACCCTGTATCTCTTCCTTATCTATAACTACCTTTGAATCGCTTCCCGGCGCATAATCCGCATTAGCCACAAGGATATGCATGGCCCGGAGCGCATCTTCTGTCCTCTCCTGTGCGCCCATATTAACTCCTGTGTTCAGCCTCGTTCCACTTCATCCGAAGAAAATGGTGTCAGCACCCTTCCCAGAATACCATTCAGATATGCGATGAGCACTCCATAGTTCGTGATCGGCACATTCTGCGACTTCGCAAGCTGCATCCTGTACCTGATCTCACGTATCGGCAGTGTGCACGCGCCACAATGGATCACGAGCGAATACTCCGACAGATCCTCAGGGAAATCGCCGCCGCTTGTGAATTCAAATGAAAAATCCTTCCCTGTCTTCTTCCGTATCAGTGCCGGAAGCTTCTGCGTGCCTATGTCCCCGCACTGTCTGTGGTGTGTACAGCCCTCGCTGATCAGGATTCTCTCTCCGCCCTTCAGCTCGGAAAGGGCCTTTGCTCCCTGCGTCTGCAGCACCAGATCACCCTTATATCTGCTCATAAGTATTGAAAAGGAAGTGAGCGGCACTTTCTTCGGTACTATATCTGCCACGACTGCGAAGGCCTGAGAATCTGTAATCACAAGGGCCGGAGGCGTCTTCATGTTTGCAAGCATCTGCGGCAGCTCCCTGGTCTGTGCCACAGAGCAGAAGCCCTTCGCATCAAGCACATCCCGGATGACCTGCTGCTGCGGCAGAATGATCCTGCCCTTAGGAGCTGCATAGTCCACAGGAATCACGAGCACTACATTATCACCCGGCCTTATCAGATCACGGACCAGATACCTCTCCTTCTCATCTGTTACGGCCAGCTTCCCGATCTCGATTCTGAGAAAATTAGCATTGACCGAAGGATTCGTCACTGTACTTGTCAGAAGAATATGTTCAGGCCTGTCGTGAAGCTCCTCTGCGAGATCAGCCTTCATCTCCTCCTTATTGATATCATCACCAAGCAGATCGGTCTTATTTACCACGATGATGTATGGAGTATTTTTCTGCCTCAGCTCATCAAGGAGATCATTTTCCGCCTTGAAGCCAAAGCTCCCGGCCTCGATCACGAGCAGTGCAATATCCACCATGCGGAGGACCTTCCACGTCTGCTCCACCCGCTTCGAGCCCAGCTCTCCGAAGTCGTCCATCCCCGGCGTATCAATAAAGGTCACCGGGCCTATTGGCAGAAGCTCCATCGACTTCTTCACCGGATCAGTCGTCGTACCCTTTACCTCAGAAACCACGGACATGGTCTGTCCCGTAAGCATATTGAGAATTGACGATTTGCCAGCATTCCTTTTTCCAAAGATTCCTATCTGGACTCTTTCTCCTGTCGGCGTCTCATTAAGACTCATTTATAAATACAGCCTCCATTCTTCTTTCCTTTTCGTCCATTATTCTATCACAAATGCCAGAGATGAAAAAGGGGACAGGTCCCTTTTTCATCTTATGAATCAGAAAGAACCTGTCCCCATATATTACAACATAAGCCGGGCTTCTGCTGTCGAACCGCTCCCATGAAACGTTACCTGTGCAGTTAGCTCAATCCAGGCGACCCTGCGGCACATGAAAAATCCGGCTTAGTGCTGCTTCATTCCTGACCTGACACGGTTCACCGGCATCCATTGCGCAGGACCCGGATATCAACGCCACTTACTCAGGGCAGCTGACACGAAATACGGCCCTCGAACAGAAATCACCCCGGCGTATAGCGGATATTCCGGTACAGGGGACCGCTGATCCCCCGGCTGCCCGACAACTATTATTGTACAATTTTTCACTATATGAGTCAACCCAATAAACAGACGAAAAAGGAACCACGGTTGTCCGCGGTTCCTCTTACTTGTCTTATGGATATCCTTATCAGCCCTTTACAGCACCTGCGGTTGTTCCACCGACAATGTACTTTGAAAGGAAAAGATATACGATGATTACCGGGAAGATGGAGAATGCTATCATAGCATAAACCTGGCCCATATCAAACTTCAGGAAGTCTGCACCTCTCAACTGAGCAATGAGGATAGGCAGGGTCTTCATGTAATCCTTGTGCAGGATCAGGGCTGGCTGGAAGTAATTGTTCCATGCCGAAACGAATGCGAAGATTGCCTGTACTGCGATAGCCGGCTTCATCAGCGGAATAACTATCGTATTGAAAATTCTCACTTCACCTGCTCCATCTATTCTGGCCGCCTCCATCAGTGATGCCGGAAGCGTCGCATCCATCGACTGCTTCATATAGAAGAATACTACCGGAGCTGCGACCGAAGGAACGATCAGAGGGATGAAGTTGTCCATCAGTCCCCAACTGGTCATTAACTGAACGAAACCAAGTGCAGTAACCTGTGTAGGAATCATCATGATTGCAAGGATGAAAGTAAAGATTGCCTCTCTTCCTTTGAAACGATATGCATGGATAGCAAATGCCGTCATAGCTGAGAAATATGTCGTCAGTACCGCACATGAACCTGATACGATTACCGAGTTCAGGAGTCCTCTTGCTACAGGCTGTGTGCCATGCAATACATGGTACAGATTACGTCCAAGGAAAGTACTCGGAAGTAGCGTAAATCCTTTTGTCAGTTCTGCATGAGATCTGGTCGCATTGATAAACAGGATGTAGAACCAGAACAGACAAAGGATGGTAATAATGACGAGTACGATGTATGAAATTACTCTACGAACATGAGTCGCTGTTGTTACTTTTTCTTCCATTATTTTCCTCCTTTCCTTACCTTTCTACTTCTTTAGATGCTGAGAACTTGAATACGATGAAGCTCAGAACACCTGTTACAATGAGCAGGATAACTGAAAGAGCACCACCCATACCATAGTTCTTACTGTACAGATGCTTGTTCAGCCACATGATGAGTGTCATTGAAGATCTCATCGGGTCACCCTTACCATCGGTCAGGATCTGTGGTACATCGAACATCTGGAGACCACCGATAAGTGATGTTATCATAACGTAAACAAGGATAGGGCGAAGCAGTGGAAGCGTAACTTTCCAGAAAACCTGGGTTGCTGTTGCTCCGTCAACCTCTGCAGCTTCGAAGAGGGAAGTATCGATTCCCATCATACCTGCCATCAGGAGAATAGTTGTATTACCGAACCACATCAGGCAGTTCATGAATGCTACCATTCCTCTGACGCTTCCTACGTGTGACATGAAGCTGTAAGGCTTTGACCAGAGTCCCATCTGCATAAGCATGCTGTTGATAGGGCCTGTGTCGGCAAACAGTGTGAAGAACAGCATTGCGAATGCTGCTGCCATGATCAGGTTTGGCATGTAGATCACTGTCTTGAAAAATCTCTGGCCCTTCAGACGAAGTGACGGATCTGTGAACCAGTAAGCAAGAAGCAGGGAAATAACAATCTGCGGAACAAATCCAAGGATCCACATGATCATTGTATTTCCGAAATACTTCAGGAAATCGCCACCGGTAAGGAGTGCTCCATAGTTCTTCAGTCCGACAAAGTTCGGGCCAATCTGTGTAAGTCCTGATCTGTAGTTTTCAAAGAAACTGTTGTATATCGTGCTGACCAGCGGGATGAGCTGGAATATGACGAATATGATAAAAAATGGAAGAAGAAATATGTAACCCCACTTATTGTAGCCTGTTACCTTATTATTCTTTTGCGGCTTTACTGCCGTCTGAGCTGTCTTTTCCATTTATCCCTCCTATATCTCATTTGACAAACCGACCCCACAAAGCGTAACCACTTTGTGGGGCCGGCACTTTTCAGAAGAATTATGAAATTAACTTTCTGAACCGATTACCTATTGTGATTATCAGTCAGTTGTAAGATCAGGATACTTCTCTACGATTGCTTTATTGAACTGCTTGATTGCGTCATCATATGATGCATTGCCATCGAAGTAGTTCTTCATTGCGCCCTGGAACTCCTCGTTGCAGCCCTGGTCGTAAATTGAGATATTGCTCATGTCAAGCTTTGCAGCGCCATCAGCAAGCTGCTTGTAAGGGTTCTGACCACCAAGGATCCATGTGATTGAACCACCATCGTCCTTACCATTGGTGTGAGGCTTTCTCTGCTCGATATCAGATGAAGCAAGGTCTGCAAGAACTGACTGGCTGTTTACGCAGTCTGAATCATCAGTAGCGATAGCCTTAAGGACATCCTTATCTGTTGTCATTGTCTTAATGATCTGAGCTACAAGGTTCGGGTTATCTGTTCCGGTAGCTGCTGCGATCCATGTGCCGCCCCAATAGAATGACTGAGGTCCTACACAGAATCCCCAACCACCCTGGTTAGCGATCGATCCGTCTGTAGCTGCTGCCATTGAGAAGTTGATGAGCCATGCTGGTCCGAAGTAAGCAAATACCTTGCCATCTGGATAGAAGCCCTTGCTCCAGTCATCTGACCAAAGCGCATTAGTGGTTGTCTCACCAGCATCTACAAGAGCCTTAGAGTCATCAACCCAGTTCTTGATGTTAGCGTCAACTGTTACCTTATTGTCTGTTACCCAAGGAGCTGATACATTGTTTGAATATACACGATATGTATCATTTACTGTTGAAGTAATCTTGTAACCCTTGTCCTTAGCCTTCTTAGCTACTTCATTGAACTTATCCCAGTCAGAAACTGCTTCCTGAACCTTGTCCGGATCGTCTGAACCAAGGACGTCCTTAGCAGCTGCTCTGTTGTAGATCATACCAGCTGAACAAGCCTGCCATGAAGAACCTTTGATGTTGCCGTCTTTATCAGTAACAATATCCTTTGTGTACTGGAACTGGTCTGCAAGATCATCATCTGTGATTCCAAGGTCTGAAAGCTTCATTGTGTAATCACTGTTGACATACTTCAGTGCGTAGTCAGCTTCCATAAGGAACATATCAACCTTGTCATCTGCTGATGCATTCTCGTTCTCTGGAAGAAGTGAATCAAGGTTGTTCTGATAAGCATTGTCATCTGAAGGTGTGATTGTCCACTTTACTGTAACATCACCGATCTTACCCTCGGTATCGCTTACCTTCTCGTAATCCTTGTAGTGATTCTCGATACGGCTCTTGAACTCTTCGTTCCATACCTGGATGTTGAGAACCTTTCCTGTGTCCTCTGCTGGCTTAGCTGCTGAGCTTGATGAAGCTGCTGAGCTAGATGAGCTCTTTGATGAGCTCGAGCTCTTTGATCCACCACAAGCTGCCATTGATACTACCATTGCACCAGCTAATGCGAGGCTGGTGAGCATTTTCATGCGTCTCTTCATAAGTGTCTCCTTCTCTTAATGTAAAAGAAAAATATTGTGCGGCTCTCTGCCGCGTCTCAATTAGCGTTCCTTCTCCGCTAAATCTGAGCTACTGAATCTCCGACCAGTAGTCTGCCGGGAATCTCAATCTCTTCGGCCATGCTGGTCTTCTTGTTCTCAATCATATGAACAAGCTTTTTTACTGACGCTCTTCCTATTCTCGGAGCGTCCTGATAATAAGTCGTAAGTCGGGGCCTCAGCACCTGAGAGAGCCTTATCCCATCGAATCCGACCACGCTCACATCATCCGGTATGGATAGATGAAGCCTTTCCAGTTCCATCATTCCTCCCAGATATGAGTAATCATCCGGGTACATAATGGCTGTCGGCGGATCTTCAAGTGACATCAGCTGCCTCGTGGCTTCCCCACTGGACTTTGGATCATGGTAAAGTGCTTCTACCACATACTCCTTTGGTACTTCGATCCCGCTCTCCTCAAGGGCTGTATAAAAGCCTGCAAGGCGCTTCTTCGTGACCGATGTACCTTCGCCGTGTATGAAAGCTATCTTCTTGTGTCCCTTCTGTATCAGAAGCTTCGTCAGCTGATATTCGCCTTCGGCGTTCTTTGAAAGGACACATGAGTGACCATCATACACATAATCGATAGATACTGCAGGTATCTCACTATTGACCAGATCCTGTACCTGTTTACTTGAAAAATCTTCACTTACAATCAGGACTCCGTCACATTTCCGGTATCTACAATGCTCCAGATATGATCCGTATCCAAGAGCTGCGCTGATGAAAGTCACATCATAGCCTCTCTGTTCGGCCTCCTCCTTTGCGCTGTCTATCACACCGGAAAAGAACTCATGAGCAAGGCCGCTTCCTGTATTGTCCTTGTAGACAATGCCAAGATTGTGCGAGCTGTTTGTCTTCAGCTGTCTGGCGGCTGCATTAGGAAGATAGTGCATCTCTGATGCGGTCTTCCTGATAAGCTCTCTAGTGGCTTCACTGATGTCTCCATAGCCATTCAGTGCTTTGCTCACGGTGGCGGGTGAAACTCCACATTTGCGGGAGATGTCCTTAATTGTCACCACTTGCATCACCACTCTTCCCGCTTTCCTGACCCGGGTCAGAACCCGAACCCTTCGGCTCTGATTCTCACCCGGATCAGGAAAGATGTGAATTTGCTTGAATCCTTCCGCACCCCGGTTCCTTAGGTGTTTCCGAATTCGTTTTCGTTGCTCTAATTCTAAATCGTTTTCGTATAAAGGTCAATATCCATTTTTCACAAAAAGTTCACACCTTAATTGTGCACTTTGCACAAAAAGGATTTTTGGCTTTACAAATCTATTGTGAGGATTTATAATCATATCAGAGCTTTACGAAATCGTATTCGTAATTCTAAAGTAAATATTAATAATCTATGTTAAAGGAGAAATGGCATGAAGTTCGGGCACTTTGACGATGACGCGAAGGAGTACGTCATCACCACTCCACGGACACCGCTTCCGTGGATCAACTACCTGGGTAGCCAGGATTTTTTCGGACTGTTTTCCAACACAGCCGGGGGTTATGATTTCTATAAGGATGCGAAGCTTCTTCGTATCACCCGCTACAGGTACAACAACAGCCCGATGGACGTCGGAGGACGTTATTACTATATTAAGGATGGCGACACGATCTGGAATCCGGGCTGGCAGCCTGTACAGACCGAGCTTGATTTCTATGAATGCCGTCACGGTCTTGGATATTCAGTCATCACCGGCAGGAAGAACGATGTAAAGGCAGAGCTTACCGCCTTCGTTCCTGTACATGATGCCTGCGAGGTCAACCGGGTAGTTCTTACTAATGAAGGTTCAAGCGAGAAGAAGCTTGATCTGTTCAGTTATGTTGAATTCTGTCTGTGGAATGCCGAGGATGACTCGACGAATTTCCAGAGGAATTTCTCTACCGGTGAGGTAGAGGTAGTCGGGAGCACGATTTATCATAAAACGGAGTATAGAGAGAGACGAAATCATTATGCCGTATATTCTGTTAATGTGCCTGTCGATGGTTTCGATACTTCAAGAGACGCGTTCGTTGGTCTCTACAATGGAGCAAGGAATCCGCAGGCCGTTACAGAGGGTAAATGTCACAATTCGATCGCTCATGGCTGGGCTCCTGTCGGCGCTCACCAGATCAAGGTCACACTTGCTCCGGGCGAGTCGAAGACATTTATCTATGTACTTGGCTTCTGTGAGAATCCAAGGGACAAGAAGTTCGTAGCTCCAAACGTGATCAATAAGGAGCCGGCCGATAAGCTTTTAGCTAAATACCAGACCGCTGAGCAGGCACAGGCCGCTCTTGACGAGCTGAAGACCTACTGGACGAAGCTTCTTTCTACATATACTGTTCATACTGATGATGAGAAGCTCAACCGTCTGGTTAATATCTGGAATCAGTACCAGTGCATGGTCACCTTCAATATGAGCCGTTCCGCAAGCTACTTCGAGAGTGGAATGGGACGTGGAATGGGCTTCCGCGATTCATGCCAGGATCTGCTCGGATTCGTTCATCTGATTCCTGAGAGAGCGCGTGAGCGTATCATCGATATCGCAAATACGCAGTTTGCTGACGGCAGCACATATCATCAGTACCAGCCGCTTACCAAGAAGGGCAATGCCGCAATCGGCGGCGGATTCAACGACGACCCGCTGTGGCTCATCGCAGGAACTGCTGCATACCTCCGTGAGACCGGTGATTATTCGATTCTCGATGAAAAGTGCGCCTTTGACAGCGATTTCTCAGTCGCAGAACCACTGCTCAAGCATCTGGATCTGTCATTCAATTATACAGCTACTCATCTCGGTCCGCACAAGATCCCGCTTATCGGACGTGCTGACTGGAATGACTGCCTGAATCTGAACTGTTTCTCAGAGGAGCCGGGCGAGAGCTTCCAGACCACAGGACCTTCCGAGGGACCTGTCGCCGAGTCAGTATTCATCGGCGGAATGTTCGTCAAGTACGGCACAGAATACGCTGACATACTGCATCATGTAGGAAAAGATGACAGAGCAAAGGAAGTCGAGAAAGCCGTTGTTGATATGAAGGCAGCTCTCGAGACTGCCGGATGGGACGGCGAATGGTTCATCCGTGCCTTCGATGCGAATTCAAACCCTGTCGGATCCCACGTATGTGAAGAGGGCCAGATCTATATCGAGCCTCAGGGCATGTGCGTAATGGCCGGTGTCGGCGTAGAGAGCGGCAAGGCTGAAAAGGCTCTCGAATCAGTAAAGGAAAAGCTGGATACTAAGTACGGTATCGTACTTCTGACTCCTGCATATACGAAGTATCACGTAGAGCTTGGTGAGATTTCCTCATATCCGCCTGGTTATAAGGAAAATGCCGGTATCTTCTGCCACAACAATCCGTGGATCGCATGTGCTGAGACTGTTCTCGGTCACGGAAACAGAGCCTTCGAGGTATTCAGAAAGACCTGCCCGATCTACCTGGAGGATATCAGCGAGATTCACCGCACAGAGCCATACGTTTACTGCCAGATGGTTGCCGGCAAGGACGCTCCGACCTTCGGAGAAGGCAAGAACAGCTGGCTGACAGGTACTGCTGCATGGACCTTCACAGCCATGAGCCAGTACATTCTCGGAATCAAGCCTCAGCTCGACGGACTCATGATCGATCCGTGCATCCCTTCGGATGTAAAGGGCTATACTCTTGACAGGAAGTTCAGAGGCGTTGATTATCACATCACTATTGATAATACCGCAGGCGTTGAAAAGGGTGTGAAACAGATCACAGTAGACGGAGCTCCGATCAAGGGGCAGATCATTCCGCCATCATCGGATGGGACCGATGTCACAGTTAAGGTTGTAATGGGCTAAGTTCCTACATAGTAGGTTATCCCCTCCTTCATTAGCCTTTACAATAGAATTATTTCCTTTGATAAAGGACCGGCAGATATCTGCCGGTCCTTTTATTTTACTGCATCGCACTTATCCAGCACATACAGGTATTCATCATCATATTTTCCATCTATGCATACTCTCGACTTCAGCAGCGCTGTCCTGTGGAATCCCAGCCCTACGAGCAGATTCTGCGATGGCCGGTTCCACGGCAGCACCTCTGCCTCTATTTTCCCTACATGGTAATCGTATCTGACCATAGGTATCAGGGTGCTTAACGCCTCTCTCGCGAATCCCCTTCGTCTGAAGCCCTGATCGACCTTGTAGCCCACTATGCAGGTGCCCTTATTGTCCTTATTTATCTCGCGGAAGCTGACCGTGCCTATCGCGCGGAACGGGTCATACTTCTGAAACAGATAGTATCTGATCCTGCTTCCCTCTGTCCGATACTTATTCTCGCATTCGAGAACCTGCCTCTGGTAATATATGGACAGTGACTGCTTCCTGATCAGCGGCTCGTACTGTGCGAAATCCTCGAAATTGCGACTGTAAAAAGCGGCAACAAGTGCCGCTTCTGTGGGTTTGAGAACCTTCATCACGAGGTGCTCTGACTCTATGCGGTTATCCATCAGTCCATCCTTATCGGAGGTTTTCCGACATCCTCCTCTGCGAGCTTCTTCTCCTCACGAAGCAGTCTGAAGAAGCCTGTGATCATCGCTGCACAATCATCATGCAGCACATCGTAGGTGATATCGCACTGATGATTGAAGCCCGGCATCTTCAGCAGGTTGATGACTGAGCCTGCACAGCCTGCCTTGGAATTCTGCGTACCGATCACCACCCTCGGAATCCTCGCCTGTACTATGGCTCCGGCGCACATCGGGCACGGCTCGAGCGTCACATACAGGGTACATTCCTCTAACCGCCAGTCGCCCGTCTTCCTGCAGGCTTCCTTTATTGCGATAAGCTCGGCATGAGAAAGGACATTCTTGTCATTATTCCTGCGGTTGTAGCCACGGGCTATGATCCGGCCATTGCGTACTATGACACAGCCTATCGGTACCTCACGTATGGCTGCTGCCCTGCGGCCCTCGTCGATTGCGGCCTGCATGAATCTCTCATCTGCACGCTTCTGTCTGTCAGAATCCTTCTGGGCAATGCGGAGTGCCTTCTGGCGGTCCTTTTCAGCCTGTGCATCATCCTTAGCCTGCTGCTTCGCCGCTGCCTTGTCTGCCTTCTTCTGCTCCAGCTCGTCTTCCGACATCTGAGCCTTTTCCCTTAGTTTGTCGAAGATTCCCATTTTCCTTCTCCACTAGCTTCAGTTTCTGTTGTCTGCTTAGCTTCTTTATCTGTATTTCACGCGACATTGCTTCATGCTTTGATGCGAATTTCTCGTAATACACCAGCACCACCGGTCTTCGGCTCCGCGTGTACTTCGCCCCGGCCTTCCCCTCATTGTGCGCCTTCACACGATGCCAGAGATCTGTCGTGTATCCTGTATAAAGGCTGTCATCGGAGCATCTGACCATATATGTGTAAAAATCACTCATCTCTTCAGGCACTCCGTGAGTCTGATGAAATCATCAGGTGTCAGGGCCTCTGCCCGGACATTCGTATCAAAGCCTGCTGCCTGCACGGCTTCAGTAATCTCATCCTTCGTCCGTCCGAGAACTCCTGCATTCGACAGGGCATTCACCATTGACTTCCTTCTTTGGTTGAAGGCCGCCCTGACCACAGTGAATATATCCTTCGCGTCGGACCTCTGCTGCTCCGTCAGTTCCTTTTTATTCAGGGAAATGACTGCAGATCCGACCTTCGGCTGCGGCACGAAGCTGTCCGGTGATACAAGGAAAAGTATCTGCGGGTCGGTATAATACCCGACCGCCAGCGTCAGCGCTCCGTAGTCCTTCGTCCCGGGCACAGCCTGCATTCTCTCGGCCACTTCCTTCTGCACCATCACCGTAATGCTCTCGAAATCAAGGTCCTTTTCCAGCAGACCAAGGATAATGGGTGTCGTGATATAATACGGCAGGTTTGCGACTACCTTTACCCTTCCCTGAGCAAAAATATCCGTGAGATCTGCCTTCAGCACATCCTCATTGATGATCGTGACATTATCATAGCCTGCCATTGTCTCATCAAGTATCGGGATCAGCTTCTCATCGACCTCTATCGCATATACCTGCTTCGCCCGGTCTGCAAGCACCCGCGTCAGTGAGCCTACTCCAGGACCTATCTCAACGACTGTGTCCTCATCTGTCACCTCTGCCCCGTCCACTATATCATGAAGCAGGTCAGGCTTTATCAGGAAATTCTGACCGTACTTCTTCTTGAAATGGAAATCATGCTTCCGCAGGACCTCCTGCATTTCTCTGTATTCCAGGTCAGCCATCAGTGCTTCCTCGGTGGCTTAATGCCATAGAATTCATAGCCGTTCTTCCTTGTGGTCTCCATGACTCTGTACTCTGTATAGCCCTTCAGCTCTGCTATCCGCTTCACGATATACGGCAGATAGCCAGAATCATTTCTCATGCCGCGGAACGGCTCCGGTGCCATATACGGACAGTCAGTCTCTACAAGTATCCTCTCGAGCGGGATATCGCTTACGACCTTATGGAGCTTCCTGGCATTCCTGAAGGTCACTACTCCTCCGACTCCTATATAGCAGCCCATATCTATATACATCTGTGCCTGCTCCAGCGAGTATGAATACGCGTGAATCACTGCCCTCGTGCCCTCCGCACAGGCCTCATGCATGATATTCATCGTATCCTCAGCCGCATCCCGCGAATGGACTATGACCGGAAGGTCGAGCTCTCTCGCGAGCTCCAGCTGCTTTCTGAAGAAAAATCTCTGACAGGCCCTCGCCTTCGCATCCTTCACCCAGTAATAGTCGAGTCCTATCTCACCGATCGCTACTGTATTCGGATGGCCGGCAAGAGCTCTCAGCTCCATGAACACCTCTTCTGAATTGCCATCAGCAGCTTCTGGATACTCTGCCGGGTAAAAGCTAGTACACTCCCTGCCGTCAACCTCTTCTGTCACCAGCCTGCCGGGGATTCCGAAATCCTTTATCTCCTCGGGATGAATGCCCACAGCCGCATACATATAGTCATGCGTATCAGCAAGCTCCACGCACTGCCTGCTCGATTCAAGGGTAGAGCCAACATCCACTATAGTCTCGATGAGACCCTCGTGCAGCTCCTTTAACAGCTTTTCCCTGTCATCATCAAATGCAGGATCCTCATAATGTGCATGCGACTCGAATATCATTCCACGGCTCCAGTCTTCTTGTCGCCCTGCATATTGGCAGCAGTCAGCTTTCCGGCCTTTGCCAGGTTCTCCTGAGCGATCCTCTGGTGTTCTGCGAACTCTTCCTTCTGCTTCTTCTCGATTGCCTCTGTCTGCTTCAGGATCTCCTTCAGATCCTTTCTTGCAAAAAGCATCTCCGGCTTCTCTACTACATTATTCCCTGATGGATAGAGGCCTGTCTGGTCAAGCACATCGAAGTCCCTGAGCTCTGTATTGAACTCCTCTGCTATCTTCTCTGCGGTATCCGGCAGGAAAGGGTACAGAAGTGATGCTCCTGTGACAATTCCGTCGCTCAGATTGTAAAGAACGGTAGCCAGACGGTCCTGCTTCGTCTCATCCTTTGCGAGAGCCCACGGCTCTGTCTCGTCTATATACTTATTCAGACGCTTAAATATTTTGAATATTTCTGTGAGGGCATCTGCGGCATGAAGGGTATCCATCTTCTCGATACATACGTCTCTCGCGCTCTTCACTACTGCCTTCACATCATCATCCACCGGCTCTGATACCCCCTTGTCCTCGACCACTCCGCCGAAGTACTTATTGCTCATGGAAATGGTACGCTGTACGAGATTCCCCAGGGTATTCGCGAGGTCAGAATTATACCTCTCGACCATCAGCTCCCAGGTGATGACTCCGTCGTTCTCATACGGCATCTCATGGATACAGAAATAGCGGACTGCGTCTACTCCAAACAGGTCTATCATATCATCGGCATAGATCACATTTCCCCTGGACTTCGACATCTTCTCGCCGCCCTGAAGGAGCCACGGATGTCCGAATACCTGCTTCGGCAGCGGCTCGCCAAGTGCCATCAGGAAAATTGGCCAGTAGATGGTATGGAATCTGACTATATCCTTTCCGATCAGATGAAGGTCTGCCGGCCAGTACTTCTTATACTCGTCGCTGCTGCCATCCGGGTCATAGCCGATTCCGGTGATATAGTTCACGAGGGCATCAAGCCATACATATACCACATGTCCCGGGTCGAAATCCACAGGGATTCCCCACTTGAATGAGGTACGTGATACGCAGAGATCCTGGAGTCCCGGAAGAAGGAAGTTGTTCATCATCTCATTCTTCCTCGATACCGGCTGGATAAACTCCGGATGGGTATTGATATAGTCTATCAGCTTCGGGGCATACTTGCTCATCCTGAAGAAATATGCCTCCTCACTCATCTGGTGCACTTCACTGCCGCATACAGGGCATCTGCCGTCCTCTGTGAGCTGTGACTCTGAGTAGTATGCCTCACACTCCGTGCAGTACAGGCCGTCATACGAGCCCTTGTAGATATCTCCCTGGTCATAGAGCTTTCTGAAGATCTTCTGGACCACCTTCACATGATCCTCATCTGTAGTCCTGATGAAGCGGTCATACGTGGTATTGCACATGTCCCAGAGCCTCCTGATCTCGGCTGCGGTCTTGTCCACGAATTCCTTCGGAGTGCAGCCGTCCTCTATGGCACGGGTCTCTATCTTCTGTCCGTGCTCATCGGATCCGGTCTGGAAATGTACATCGTATCCTTCTTTTCTCTTGAATCTTGCAATGGCATCTGCCAGGATGATCTCATAGGTATTGCCGATATGAGGCTTTCCTGAGGTGTATGCTATCGCTGTTGTGATATAGTATGGTCCCTTGTTCTTCAAAATATTGCTCCTTAATCTTCCTTCTTATCCTCTGTCTTCGTCTCCGGCTCCTCGACTGTCATATCATCCTCATCTACTGTCTCGACGAGTGACGCTCCACAGTGGCTGCAGAACTTCGCGCCCTTCTCTACGAACTCACCGCAGCTCGGGCATATACTCTCGCCACGGATATCTGCGAGCTGATCCTTCGTGGCTGCGATCTGTGCGAATATCTCCTTTATCTTTCTGTTCTCCGGGGTATCCTCGTCCGGATGATCCTTATAATATTTCTGTCCGATGGCCTCGTACTCCTTGTGGAGCCTGCCATCGAGATCCTTCAGTCTGACATTCAGCTGTGCGGTCTTCGCTGCGTCCTTTGCGGCTGCGCCTATTCCTCTCCCTGCTTCTTCTAATGTATTGAAAAATCCCATTGTGCTGCCTCCTTTTCAGAAACGCCTGTCTTCAGGGTCATATCACTTTCATTATACTACAAAAGGGTGGAAGTTTTCCACCCTTTCTTTGATGCACGCCTGACATTCAACGTACACATATATATACCAGATATACTGCATACATCACGATCATTACGATTCCCTTTGATTTTGTGAGCTTCTTGTCTCTGAAACAGAGCAGCCATACAATTGCGGAAAATACGATTAGAACGAATGTATCGATTATATTTTCTACAGCGACTGTTACCGGAGTGATGACGGCCGCTATGCCAAGGATTGCCAGAATGTTAAAAATATTTGAACCGACCGCATTCCCGACTGCCATGTCCAGCTCGTTCTTGTGAGCGGCTACTATTGATGTCGCGAGCTCCGGGAGCGATGTGCCGCAGGCTACTATCGTGAGTCCGATCAGGGTCTCACTGACTCCTATCGTCTTTGCGACCGTAACCGATGAATTCACGACGAAATCTCCGCCGAACTTGATCGCCACGACTCCACCTATGATATAGATAAGCGACTGCCAGAGCGGCAGTATCTTTATCTCCTCATCCTCCTCGGCCTCCTCCGCCTCTTCTGCCGGGGTCTTCCGGGATACCATCGTCCTGTGGACCATGGACCAGATGAAGTATGCAAAGAGCACCAGGAAGATGATTCCGCAGATCCTGTTTACTTTTCCAAGCACCAGTGCCATTACTGCGAGGATTGCTGCTGCAAGGATTGAAAACGGCAGGTCTATTTTTATGACTGACTTCTGCACGTACAGTACTGAAAATAGTGCCGAACAGCCGAGGACTACCATCAGGTTGATAATATTCGATCCTACGACATTACTCACGGCCAGCTGATTATGATGGGCGAGTGATGATGTCACCGATACCGACAGCTCCGGGAGTGAGGTGCCCATTGCCACTATCGTCATTCCGATGACGAGTCCCGGTATCTTAAACTGTCTCGCCACAGACGAGCTTCCATCCACGAAGAAATCTGCTCCCTTTATCAGCAGGACAAACCCAATAAGCAGGATCACTACTGTCCATGCCGAAAAGCCTGCTGCCACATTTGCATTCATCAGCAGTCCGATCACGAGCACTGCTATCAGTCCTATCAGTTTTTTCATAAAAAATGCTTCCTTTCCTTTATTCGAGGCCCATCAGATGTGTGATCAGTATCCTCGTACCTATCGCTATGAGGATCAGTCCGCCAAGCAGCTGTGCTCTCTTTTCGGACTTCGATCCGAAGATATTTCCTATATACACGCCGCCGAACGATATCATGAATGTCGTGCAGCCAATGATCGATGACGCGCCCAGGATATTGAAATGCGGAGTAAATGAAAAGGTCACCCCAACCGCTAGTGCATCGATACTCGTCGCTACTGCCATCATCAGGAGCTCCTTCACATCGAGCGGCGGATCCATCTCATCTATCTGCGGCTTCTCGTTCCATTCCCTGATGGCTTCTATTGCCATCTTACCTCCTATATACAGCAGCAGGAAAAATGCGATCCAGTGGTCAATGCTTCTGATATATTTCGCAAATGTACTGCCGAGCAGGTACCCTATGACAGGCATAAGAAACTGGAATCCGCCAAAGGCAAATGCTGTCGCAAAGCACTGCTTCTTATCCACCTTCCGCATTGCGAGTCCCTTACAGACTGCTACTGCCAGGGCATCCATCGACAATCCGACTCCCAGCAGGATGATTTCTATTACTGACATAAGCTGCCTCCCTGGAGTAATTTATCCCGAAAAAAATGAGGCTCCTGCATAAAGCCTGCAGTATCCGGACTGCAACCTTTATGCACGAGTCTCATTCTTTAAGATCTGCCAGGAGCCGCCATCAGCGTCTTCCGGGATTGTTGACAGATCACATCAGGGATGCGAACTACTCCCTCACACATACTTTATTCAACTTTCGACTAGTATATAAAAAATGCAGAGTAGTGTCAATAATATATAATGCACTTTATTAAATACCCCGATGTGTCTGCCGTGCATCACCTGTACCTGATACAGGTGGCACAACTCACTTACATTACTACCTTACTGAATTTCTTTTTTCCTTTACGTAAGATAAAATCATCCTTAAAGTCTGATGCTTGGTACGAGGTATGTACGTCTGTGACCTTGTCGCCATTCACTGTGACGCCGCCCTGCTCTACGGCGCGGCGGGCTTCGTTACGGGTATTGGCGAGGCCTGCTGCCACGAGGACGCCCACGATATCTATTTTTCCATCGCGGAAATCCGAATCAGAAATCCGCTTGGATGGCATGTTCTCTGCTGAGCCGGTCGTGAATACGGATACAGCAGCGGCCTCTGCCTTCTTGGCCTCATCCTCTCCATGCACCATTGCTGTGAGCTCATGCGCAAAGATCTTCTTGGCCTCGTTCAGCTGCTCGCCCTCCCACTTGTCCATCTCATCGATCTGCTCGAGCGGAAGGAAGGTCATCTTTCTCAGGAAGCCGACTACGTCCTGATCATCGACATTTCTCCAGTACTGGTAGAAATCGTACGGGCTGGTCTTGTCTGGGTCGAGCCATACTGCGCCGCCGGCGGTCTTGCCCATCTTCGTGCCGTCATGCTTCAGAAGAAGAGCGATCGTCATGGCGTATGCGTCCTTGCCAAGCTTCTTCCTGATAAGCTCCGTGCCTCCGAGCATATTCGACCACTGGTCGTCTCCGCCGAACTCCATGTTGCAGCCATAATCCTCGTACAGACGCAGAAAATCGTAGCTCTGCATCAGCATGTATGAGAACTCAAGGAAGGAAAGCCCCCTCTCCAGACGGTTCACATAGCATCTCGCACGGAGCATCTCATTTACCGAGAAGCACGGTCCGATGTCACGCATGAAGTCCAGGAAATTCAGATTTCTCAGCCAGTCGGCGTTATTTACTATGCGTGCCTTGCCCTCACCGAATTCGATGAAGCGGCTCATCTGCTTCTTGAAGCACTCCACATTGTGGTCGATTGTCTCGGTCGTCATCATTTTTCTCATATCGGTACGGCCGGACGGATCACCGATCATGGCCGTGCCGCCTCCCATCAGGGCTATCGGCTTATTCCCGCCCTGCTGCAGCCTCTTCATGAGTATCATTGCCATGAAGTGGCCGACATGCAGTGAATCGGCTGTCGGATCGAATCCGATGTAGAATGTGGCCTTGCCGTTATTTACCAGGTCTCTTATCTCTTTCTCATCTGTCACCTGGGCGATAAGCCCTCTGGCGACAAGCTCGTCATATAATGTCATAATTTCCTCCAGAAAAATATGTCATAGCCTTGACATTATAACACCCATAGAGCCAAAAATCTATTAAAAAATTTTAACCTGATGAAAAAGGGGACGCGTCCCTTTTTCATCTTGAAAAATTCATGGATGTCGTTATAATAAATGGCATGGAAATTTCTATTGTAACGCCCGTTTACAACGCTGCGGAGTATCTTCCGCAGGCTATTGAATCAGTAAAGAGGCAGGGGTTTGACGATTATGAATGGATAGTATGTGATGACGGCTCGACCGATGGCTCGGCGCAGCTTCTTGCCGATGCTGCCAGCGCCAATCCGCATATCAGAGTCCTCTCCCAGCCGAACAGCGGCGTTTCGAAGGCACGCAGCACATGTCTCGAGAAAGTCTCGGGGCAATATCTGATGTTTCTCGATGCTGATGACGCCCTCGCCGACGACTGCCTGCAGATCCTCTACAATCAGATGGAGTCGCAGAGCGCCGATCTCTGCATCTACGGATGGTATATCCACAAGAATGACCAGCTGTACTCATATTTTTTTGAAAAAAGAGAGACCGAGAGCTCGGCTGAGGACCGCTACCAGATGATCCTGACGGACCCCTTTCTCTGCGGAGGCGGCTACCCGTGGAACAAGATCTGGCGTGTCTCTGCCATTGAGAATAATGGTCAGATCCCGCAATTCCGCGAGGATCTGAATCACTACGAGGACAAGCTGTGGACTCTGCAGCGTCTCGACGCCATGAAGAACCCGCGCGTCATCTACTACAATGAGCCTCTGTACCACTACTATATGCGGATGGAATCACTGTCGCACTCCATGTCTGCTGATGGCTTCATGCAACTCGCCGAGGACACTATGGACTCTCTCGATGCCATCACGGAATATGTCCATGATAACCACCCGGGAGCTGCCGCCACGGCAATCACCCTCCGGAACAGCAAATTACAGGAGATCGTCTCGACGCTCCGCGAGGCCGGGATCACTGTATGAGATGAAAAAGGGACCCGTCCCCTTTTTCATCTTTTGAGGAAATCTTATGAACTGGGAATTCAACATTCTATACTGGTTTCAGAGCATCCACAATCCTGTGCTTGACAGGATAGAGCCTGTCATCACCCTGTTCGGTGATGGCGGGATCTTCTGGATACTTCTGACAGTAGCGATACTTATTTTTGTAAAGGACAAGAGAGTCGGGATCACCTGTGTTCTTGCCCTTGCGAGCGAGGCGGTGATCGTACTCGTGCTGAAGAATACCGTGCAGCGGAGCCGGCCCTGCTGGATCGACCCGACTGTACAGATGCTCGTCAGGGTACCAAAGGACTACTCCTTCCCGTCCGGACACTCAGCCGCTTCATTCTCAGCGGCCGTGAGTATTTTTCTCTATAAGAAAAAATGGGGAACTGCCGCCATTGTGCTCGCTGCGCTTATTGCCATCTCACGGATGTATCTGTTCGTGCACTTCCCGACCGATGTGATTGTGGGGACGCTGATCGGCATATCAATGGCTCTGATTTTCGGATATATCGTGAAGTTTTCAACAAAAAGCCGGACACCTCAATGATGCCCGGCTGCTTTTTTATCTTATCGAACTATCAACTGCAAGCCCTTAGTTCACGCCCTTGCGGTACCTGCTGACCAGCTTGTCGATCCTCTCGTATGGGTCGAGAAGGCTGGAGATCGAGCAGTCGTGATTGAGCGTGTCGATGATGTATGCAATGTACTTGCTCATGTCGCAGCTGATGTAGTAGTCGCGTGAAAGAAGCTCTTCAGTCTGATATACGAGGTTCGTCGTGACTACCTTGAAGATAGTGCCATCGGCTACTGCGTCATCGAAAGCCTTGAGGCCATTGGTGAAGAGACCGAAGGTGGCCACGCAGAAGATACGGTTGGCCTTTCTCTTCTTCAGCTCCCTTGCTACATCGATCATTGACTCACCGGAGGAGATCATGTCGTCGACGATGATCACGTCCTTGCCCTCTACGGAGCTGCCCAGGAACTCATGAGCGACGATAGGATTTCTGCCGTTTACGATCTTCGAATAGTCACGGCGCTTGTAGAACATACCCATATCCACGCCGAGAACAGTAGCCATATATACGGCACGTCCTGTACCACCCTCATCAGGGCTTATGATCATCAGATGGTCATTGTCGAGATGCAGGTCATCAACGCGCTTGCAGATGCCCTTGATAAACTGATATGCCGGCTGTACGGATTCGAAGCCATGGAGAGGGATCGAATTCTGGACTCTCGGGTCATGCGCGTCGAAGGTGATGATATTATCAACGCCCATATTCACGAGCTCCTGAAGAGCCATAGCGCAGTCGAGAGACTCACGGGCGGTCCTTCTGTGCTGTCTGCTCTCATACAGGAATGGCATTATGACGGTAATTCTCTTGGCCTTGCCGCCTACAGCAGCGATCACGCGCTTCAGATCTGAATAGTGGTCATCAGGAGACATGTGATTCGTCTGGCCGCAAAGTGAATAGGTCAGACTGTAGTTCGTCACATCAACCATGATGTAGAGATCAAGACCCCTGACAGATTCATTGATCGTGCCCTTTGCTTCACCGCTTCCGAATCTCGGACAGGTGACAGAGATCTTGTATGTATCTGACTTGTAATTGTTCTGCTCCACGAAATCGAGATGATCTGACTTGCGGTTCTTGCGCCACTTCACAAGGTAGCAGTCTACCTTGTCTCCGAGCTCCTCACAGCTCTTGAGTGAGATGAGTCCGAGAGGACCCACTGGTTTACGGGTAGCCAGGATATCGTCATTTGCCGGCATTTCTTAGTTTCCTCCATTTTTCTTTGCAGGTTTTAAATCTTTCAGTCCGTTTTCGTACCTGCCATCGAAACCAAACAGATGGTAAAAATTATATTGCTCAAGAAGACGCGAATATATCCTTTCAGTATACCTGTCGCGGATCTCCTTAAGGTCGAGATTAGTGGAAATGATCACGGGCTTCTCATCAGTACCCCGTGACGATATCACATTGAAAAGAGACAGAGACGTGAATGCATTCGGAATCTCCGTCCCGAGATCGTCTATAATCAGCAGATCCGATGAAAAGATACTGCTGTACCCTACATCATCAGAGGCCTCGCCCCTGCGGAAGGAATGATCTGCCATCACATCGAAAAGCCTCGAAGCCGACAGATAAAGTACCGTCTTCCCTGTACGGAGCAGGCTTCCTGCTATGCAGCTCGAGAGAAAGGTCTTCCCTGAACCGGCAGAGCCGTAGAATACGATATTCCTCACGCTGCTGCCGAAGGTATCAACGAAGCCGTGGCTCGCTGTAAGAGCTCTGGCGGCCCACTGCCTGGCAGTGACTCCTGTCCTGTCAACCCGATCATCCGGGTAATTCGTCACATCGAAATCATCGAAGCTGTCCGTCATCATCCGCTTCATCACAGGCTCATCACGGAACACGATATCAATAGCCCGCTTCCTGAAGCAGTGGCACGGCTCTCCGTCCACATAGCCGGTATCCCTGCAGTCAGGGCAGCTGTACGGTGGTTCAAGATAATCCTCAGGATATCCGTACTTCCGCAGCAACTCCTTCTCCTGCCTCAGAACATCCTCAGTCAGTGCTCTGAAATCCGGTTTCTTCCCGCCATCAGACAGAGCAGAGATCAGTGACTGCCTGCCACGGTCGACGAAGTCATCGTCAAGCCTCGCAAAGCCCGGTACCTTCGCCCGGAGCTCTTTCTTCCGCTGGCGGATCAGCTCATCCCTGTCCTGCTGGAGCTCGCGATACTCCTGCATTATAGAATTGTACTGAGTGTTTGTCAATTTCATAATATTTAAAACGTGCTGCGCTTGTACATCGCTGCAGCAATGGCTTCGTCATCGTATCCATTCGACTCAGAGAAGGCGAAACTGCTCTTGTTCTTCGTGGCAGCCGGCTTCCCCTGGGAATACCTCTTCTCATTCTCCTGCCTGTGCTCGTCATCATCGGCAGTAACCTGCTCCATCGTCGAGATGCCCTTCGTATGCCAGTCCTCAAGAATGCTGTTCGCATAAGCGTAATTTGCCTTGCCGGTATTGATGATGGTCCTGTTGCAGGCTTCCTCTACCAGCTCTGCCGGGAAATCCCACTCATGGAACCATTTGTCTAAAAAAGCGAGTTCTGCCGGAGCCATAGCGTGACCTGACAGCCCGAAGGCCTTCCTGACTGTATTCGCCTCCGAGGAAAACTGCTTCTGCTCTCCGGATGCCTCATCCTTCGTATGAATGCCCTTCCTGTACCAGGCAATGGCTATCTGGTGCATGTACGAAATGCTCGTCTTCCCCTTCTCGATGCTCGAGGTAATGAGGTAATCAATCACATCTACGCTCATATGCAGATCATAATACCAGTAAGTGATCAGCTGGAGATCCTTATTAGTAAGAGTATGGCCGAGGTACTTCTGCGCGATGAAAAGAATGGTCTTCAGATCCGGATCATTCCTGTCTGCGCCGATATGCTGCTTCATCTCTGGAAGCTCAGCCCCATCGCTATACGGCTCCTCTGCCTGCTCCGTCTCTGGCTGCTCCTCTGCCTCCTGCGACAGCGGCTCGAATATCTCATCGGAAGAAGCCTCAGTCTCCCCCATGGTCGTCTCCTCACGGACATATACCGACTCCTCTGCGGCAGCCGGACGGCAGTCCTTGACGCAGATATCGCAGAGCTCACCCTCGCTGTCATAGTCGAGCGAAATCAGCCCTGCCGAAGCAAGCTCATCGAGAGATGTGCGCACCTCGCGGGCACTAAAACCGACCTGTGAGGCCATGCCTGAGCATGAAAAGCTCAGCTCACGGTCTCCAAGACAGCGCAGAAGGGCCAGGTAAACCTTGACCGAATCTCCGCTCAGCTCTCTGAGAAAATGATCTATAAAATAATTCGATACACACGTCACGGAAGAGGTACTTCCGGAGTGCAGCTGGATATCTGCCATGCAAAAACTCCCTTGTCTGATGTTGCTTCTGCATTATATCACATCAAAAATTACAAATAAATTACATTTCCTTTAACTATCGTGTGAGTAGCGGATTGTTGATAAAGTTGATAAGTCTGTCAGTTCCGTAAAATACAGCATTAAAAATCCACACCCTTTTGTGAAGGAAATTCACAAAAAAATGTGGATAATGTTTATAACTCGTCCTTTAACAGATTTTCTCCTATCTTATACACATCTCCGGCGCCCATAGTTATCAACAGATCTCCGTCGATAATATTTTTTTGTAAAAATTTTTCGATCTCGTCAAATGACGGGAAACACTCACACGGAGTGCCGAGCTCACGTATCCTCTTGCACAGGTCGATAGAATGGACTCCGTAGATATCCTTCTCCCTGGCCGGGAAGATCTCTGCAAGAACCACCTGATCAGCTACTGACAGAGCCTTTGCGAAGTCATCAAGGAAGGCCTTCGTCCTCGTGTATGTATGCGGCTGGAATACGACAACAAGCCGCTTGTGTGGATATTTCTGAGCTGCATCAAGAGAGGCCCTGACCTCTGTCGGATGATGGGCGTAGTCGTCAACGACAGTAGCGCCGTGGTATTTTCCCTTGTACTCGAATCTGCGCTTGGCGCCGCCGAACTTCTTCAGGCCTGCTGCAATCGTCTCCATATCGAAGCCGAGCTCCCTTGCGACAGCTATTGCTGCAAGGGCATTGCCAACATTGTGTCTGCCTGGGACGGACAGTACGATCTCACCGAGATCCTTTCCAAAGCCCACTACCCTGAATCGTGCCTCTCCGGTCTCATCATAGGTGATATCAGCAGCGTGATAGTCTGCTGCCTCATCAAATCCGACAGTGATAACCTTTGCCTTTATTCCTTCAACAAGCTCCTGATAGTCAGGGATCTCATTGTTGATAACTACAGCACCGTCAGCCTTCGTGTCTGCGGCAAACTGATGGAAGCTCTTCCTGATATCATTGATATCTTTGAAAAAGTCGAGATGCTCCGCCTCTACATTCAGGATCACTGAATACTTTGCGTACAGCTGGAGGAAACTGTTGGTATATTCGCAGGCCTCTGTCAGGAACAGATCTGAATTGCCGACATGGATATTGGAATTGATAGCCTTGAAGATGCCTCCGATGGAGAGAGTCGGGTCCTTCGGTCCCTCGAGAAGGATCTGGGAGATCATGGATGAGGTAGTGGTCTTACCGTGAGTACCCGCCACAGCTATACTATTATCATAGTGCTTCATTATCTCGCCGAGGAGCTGTGCCCTCGTTAGCATCGGGATATTTTTCTCCTGAGCAGCCACATACTCCGGATTGTCCGAATGGATGGCTGCAGTGTATACGACACAGTCTATATCATCTGTAATATTGTCAGCGCTCTGCGGATACATGATATGGGCACCCATTCCTTCAAGATGCCTCGTCAGGTCGCTCGGAGCCCTGTCAGAGCCGCTTACCGTGAAGTGTCTGTCGAGCAGCACCTCTGCGAGTCCGCTCATGCTTATTCCACCGATCCCGATGAAATGAACGTGGATCGGCTGGTCAAAATTTATCTCATACATTGTGATTCCTGCTTTCCTTTTTTCTAAAGAATACAACTATTTATTGTACAAATCAATAGATATGACTGACGAGGTCAGCACCATCCTGCTGTCCGCAAACCTGAGCTTCTGGGCTGCATCATCTGATACCGAAGTCAGGGTGATCGTCCTGATCCTGCCCATAGTTCTGTCAGTGCCGTACGATGCGCCGATATCCTTCGTGGTATCGAGGGTATTCAGGATGGTATCCGATGACGCAGCCCTGTACGTATCACCATCCTTCCTTACTCTTTCCAGCTTCACGGCGTTCTCGTCTGAAGTTACTGACTTTATATAAATATTATTCTTCTCGTAATCCTTCAGCTTCGTCAGCCTGTCATTCTTGAAGCTCATGATCGTAAGCTTGTACATATACTCATCCGAGGCGCTGTGGCAGGTCCCGTACACGAGATTGTCCTCCATGAAGCACATGACTCTGAGCCTGTCGCCACCCTCCGGCTTTATGGAAAAGGTCTTCCCGGACGCAAGGTCCCTTACCTTTATCTCATCCGAAGGCTCTGTCGACCTCGTCCACGCTATATAGCGCGAATCCTCTGAGACTGAGTACTGCTCATGCTGTATGTTCTTCAGGAGCACGTCAGCCTCGCCGCTGCTCAGATCTATCGACAACAGCCTGCCGTTCTGCATCAGGTACAGCAGACCGCCCGGGGTCCGGTACAGCAGCTCTGAGAAATTTTCCCTGATATAGGCGAGTGAATGTCTGCTCTCGATGAAGCCCTCCTCTGAGGCTATGCCTGTGGCGCTGTCATAATGATACAGATCCACGCCATTATGTCCCTCATGCCGGCCAGCATTCATGTACCCATATACCGCGAAATCCATCGAACCCGCTGCATCCACATTCAGAATCCGTATCTCATGATCCTGGTTCCTGATCCTCGCATCCCCGCTGAAATCATCCCCGAACGAGAATATCCTCGTGATCTCCGTCTTATTCTGTATGTACTCATACAGATTCCCGGCCTGCACGAAGCCCGCCACCGAGCCCGCCTCGTTCGTCACTGTATTCATATCAGTCGAGGTCACACCGACGCTTAAGACATTCTTTTTTACCGAAAAGGTGCTCTTCGACGGTATCACATCCAGCGTCCTCCGGTATGACAGCAGGTACATTCTCGGTGAGCCGTACCTGACTCTGTAGGTCTCCCTCGCGAGATAATCTGCCTTCTCTATGCGGATTGTATAAATGAGGTCGGCAGTCATCGTGTCGTCCTGTATATCCGTCACTCTGATTACAGGAGACGAGGTCACCTTGTGCGTTAGACCCTCGAGCGCTATATCACCGATCTGCGACCTGATGTCCACCCTTGTCAGGTCACTCGATTCCTCTGCGGCCTGACTCGTATCAGTCTCTAAGTACTTCCCGATGGATGAATTGTCATCCGACAGGCTCTTCTCATGGAAGTCCTGCATGAAATCGATCATATCCCCGACATGACTGTTCTCCGTGAGCATGAGCGGCGTGTAGTACCATACATCATCTCCGTTGCTGCGGAGCCTGATCACAAGCACATACGTCTGGTCAGCCGACAGCAGGTTCGTAAGCTGCGTGTCAAAGGTCACCGTATCTCCCTTTGATGACAGGTCGTTCACCTTTTCCGAGGAGACCATCCTGCCCTCCTCTACCGACCTGATCTCATACGATATCTTGCTGACCGAAGCCCCGTAGGTGCTGATCTGCGCCGAAAGCTTCCTGTCGCTTCCGACCGGCAGGACGAAGTCATCGATGTCAGAGACCGCCATCCTGTCCCGGTAGCCCGAGAGCGACAGCTGACTGTGTCCCTCGGTGGTGATAGATACAGTCGGGAGAGTCGGCTTCGACATCTCCGACGTCTGCGGATTACTATGATGATTGAGTATCAGATAAAAAAATACCAGCGACGCCAGGAATATCACCACGAGCAGTATGATCCTGTTCCTCGTGGATTTGTTTATCCCTGTTGTCCGAAACGAAAGAGCCATTTTTCTCCTTTATATATAGTAGCGGAAGATGAATCTGACTATAAATGCCGCCACTATGAGTCCGAGTCCTGAATATGTGCCGGCCGAGGCCTTCTCTCTGAGGAAGATCATCGCCCAGACCACCGTAAATACCATCCACAGATTATATATGAGCGTAAGCCATGCGTCAAACGTGCACAGCTTCAGCGCCCTGTGGTAGCAGATCGGTGCGTAGTAAAACGCTACCCCGGTGAGTATCGCGAAGAATACATGATATGCCGTTATCTTCTTCAGGTCCTTGCCTCTGATGAAAAGTGACATGATAAATGCCACTATCACGACAACAAAGTAAGCCGCTACCTCTTCGAGATCGCCGAGCGGGTGCTTTTTCACATAGAGGCGCTCCATAGCGAGTATGGCCGGCGCGAGCAGCGCCGGAATCCACCACAGACCGTGCTTGTGCCTGATGCCGAAGCCCATGACGAGCACGCCGACGGCGATCATTATATTGATGATTATAATTACTATGCCGGGTAATTTTTTGCTGAAAAAAATATTGGCCACGAAGGCAAATACCGGCACAAGGTAGTAGAACTGTGCCATAGACAGTGCTTCCGCCATGCCTAAGGCCATGCACAGACAGATGAATCCGACAGCAAGGAGCACTCCCGCTATGACTATGTCCCTCACGCTCCCCGACGAAAAGTGCTTCGCACTCTTCCAGAATCCCGTGAATGAGAGGGTCGTGAATGATATGACAAGTACCGTGATCGATGATATCAGCACCGTCTGCGGTCCCGACAGACCGGCAAGAGCTGTTCTTGCAAAGATTGCCACCATGCTCGCAAGAACCAGTGCTATTATAAACATCAGAATCCAGTTATTTAACATAAATCTTACCTTTTTCTAAATTCGTTGAAAAATCGCTTTTTCTATTATATAATAAGAAATCGCTAGAATCAAATGGAGGTTCGTTGTGAAAAAGTTTACAGACTTTTTGAATAAATACGCTCTGATTCTTCACATCCCCTGGGCGATGCTCCTTACGCTCGTGAATGAATCGCTGAGCCGGCACTCGCTGATCCTGGGCCTGCAGTTCATTGTAGAGCGGCCACTCCCTTTTTTATATAATTCATATATAGTATATGTGTTCCTGCTTCTCGTCTTCGTGACACCGAGGAGGACCTTCGCGAGACTCGTGTGTTCGGCGATCGTGGTGCTGTTCGGTATCATCAATTCGATCATCCTCACGAACCGTGTGACGCCGTTCGGATTCACCGATATCAGCATGATCGGCGATCTGCTCACGATGCAGAATACAAAGTATTTTACCGCACAGCAGGCAGGTATCTGTCTCATAGCGATTCTGATATATGTCTTCCTGATGGTCATTCTCCATATGAAGGGCCACAAGCAGAAGCCGAAGACGAAGCTGTGGGTGAGGCTCGCAGTATTCGGCGTCGGAGTCGCCAGCCTGTTCCCAGTGACGAGGATCTGTCAGAGTACCGGTGTGCTTGCCACATATTTCGGTAATCTGGCGCAGGGTTATCTCGATTATGGCTACGGATACGGTTTTGCAATGTCGATGCTCGGCCGCGGCATGAACCAGCCGAAGAACTATTCTGAGAAGACCGTTGAGAGTATAGTGAAGGATACCGGGAAGGGTCCTTCCACTATTGGAAAGGTAAAGCCGAATATCATCGTGGTTCTCCTCGAATCATACTTCGATATTGATGATTACCCGGCTCTCACATACAATAAGGACCCGATTCCTTATTTCCATGAATTAGAGAAAAATTATTCCACCGGCCATCTGAAGGTTCCTGTGGTCGGCGCCGGTACATGCAATACCGAGTTCGAGATTCTGACCGGCATGAGCTGCAAGTTCTTCGGGCCTGGCGAATATCCGCAGAAGACGATCCTGAAGAAGACTGACTGCGAGAGTACGGCAGATGTTATAGAGAAGCTGGGCTACGGAACCCACGTCGTGCACAATAACGGCGGCAATTTCTACAGCCGTGCGAATGCCTTTTCTCAGATGGGCTTCGATACCTTTACCTCGAAGGAGCTTCTCGATATCACGGATTACACCCCGCTGAAGACCTGGCCAACCGATGATATCCTCGTCGGCGCGACGAAGGATGCTCTCGATTCGACGAAGGGTCCTGACTATTGCTACACCATTACGGTAGGTACGCACGGTGACTACCCGAAGCAGCAGGTCATCAAGGATCCTGAATACACGGTCAAGCTGAAGGGCAGTGACGAGGAGCACAAGTGGATGTGGGAATACTACATCAATATGCTCCACAATACAGACCGCTTCCTGAAGGAATACACCGATATGCTCTCGAAGAGAAATGAGCCTACACTGCTTATCTGCTTCGGAGACCATCTCCCTACGATGGGCCTGAAGAACAGCGACGTGAAGACCGGAGATATCTACCAGACGAAGTACATCACGTGGAATAACTTCGGCATGGAGAAGCAGGATCAGGATCTGACAAGCTACCAGCTCGTTTCCGAGTATTACGACAGGCTCGGCATCCACGGCGGCACGATCGTTGATTATGACCAGACTATGACCGAGAGACAGGTCAATCCTGAATCCACGAAGTACCTCCGGAATCTCGAGACTCTGCAGTACGATCTGCTCTACGGCAAGAGATACGCCTATCACGGCGTTGATATGTACCCTGCATCAGATATCGTAATGGGTATCCGTGATGTGAAGATCGACAGGACATTCGCCTTCGATGGCAAGCTGCATATCTACGGTGAGAACTTCACTCCCTGGTCGAAGGTCTATTTAAATGGTGAGAAGGTCAATACGACCTATGTCAGCGGCCAGGTGCTCACGATAGATTCTGATCACATCAGAGACGGTGACTACATAGTAGTAAATCAGCTCGGATCGAACGATACTATATTCCGAAGCTCGAATGAATACCAGGTGAAGCTGCCTGAAGTAACTACATCAGTCGAATAAAAAAGAACCCCGGTCCCGGGGTTCCTTTTTTATGCTTCCTTTGTCTGCTTGCGGACTATTGTATATTTTCTCTTGTTTCCCCAGATCATGATGAAGATTCCGATGAGCAGGATCACTGCACACATCACATATCTCACATCAATGCTGAAGTCTGCTGTCTTCGGTGTGACGTCCTTGCCATTGTAGCTCGTGCCTCTGCCGCCTGAGCTGCTTCCGCCGCCGCTTGCTCCGGCACCTCCGCGTCTTATGGCATTGCCGCTGGCGCTCACTTTGCCTCTGCTTCCGCCGCCATTATCATCTGACGGGTCGTCCGGATCGTCATCGTTCGTGATGCCATTGTCATCATCATCGTCCGGCGAATCAGGGTCATCATTATTCCTGATGCCTGATGATGAGCTGCCTCCCGAGTCACTGCTCGAGCTGCTTCCGCTTCCCGGATCAAGTGCTATGAAGGTGATGCCGTTGGAATTGGCATAGGTCTGTGCTGCACTTCTCTGGTAGCCATACATCTCATCTGGCTTCCAGCTACCCTGGGAACCGATGCTTACAACTCCTCTCGGAATCGTGATCGATGTCACTGATGAATTCGTAAATGCTCCTGACTCAATGGAATCCGCTGAGTTCGGGATGCTCACGCTATTGATATTCCTGTTGTAAGAAAAAGAACCTGCTCCGATCGTCCTCGTATTTGCTGAAAAAGATACCGAAGACTTGCCTGGCGGCACGAGTATGAGTCTCGAACCGCTTGCATTGTACAGGCATCCGTCATACGACGAATAGAAGCTGTTCGATGCTGATATCGATGTCAGATTATTACACTCACCAAAGGCATTCGAATTGATCGAGCTGACTCCTCCCGGAATCGTGATAGAGCCGAGCGCCGCACATCCATAGAAAGCTTCAGAGCCTATTCCCGTGACTGTAGACGGGATAGAAACCGATGTCAGGCTCATGCAGTTCTGGAAGGTACTTGCCGGAATGCTCGTCACTCTGCCGAGCGTCACGCTCCGCAGGTTCGTCGCTCCCGAGAAGACCCTGCTGCCGAGTGTCGTGACTGAATTCGGAAGAGATACATTCGTGATCGATGAATTATTCGCGAATACTCCCGAATCAATTGTCGTGACGCCGTCTGGCACCTGGATCGAGCCTCCCGATCCCTGGTATGACTTGAGCTCCGTCCCCGAATCATTCAGGACGAATCCCGCATCAGTCGTCTGGTCTGCCTCTGAACTATGAGATGTGAACACCCACACAGCCATCACAAGTGCTGCCGTGATGAGTATCCATCCTATTTTTGTACTTTTTGTCATGTGCGCTTCCCTATAGTGCCCTCCGAAATCTCTTTACATACTTAGTGTAATTATACAGCAACGAAATCCGTCTTTCAACAGTTAATCTGTGATTTTACTGATCCAGGCGCTTTGCGACGAGGAAAAGCCTGCCGTCCTCTACATAATTATTACATGTCGAGAGCGTCAGCAGCTCGTCTCCCGCCTTCACGTCCATGCCGCCATTAACAACCATTCCGCCGACGCTTTCCACGAAGGCATCCCATTCATTCTCATTATCTGCCTGGATGAAATTGTAATAGCGGAAGCTGTCATCACTCGAGGACTGCACCTTAGCGAGACACACTGCCACAACCTCATACTCTCTGTGCTCATAGATCGTGTCGAGCTTTATCGTCCTGTGCTTATTGAAATAGTCCTCGTTCAGGTACTTCTTCAGGCCGCCGAACATTGAGCCGTTCCTCATATTGTGTCCGTAGATGATCGTATTCGTCGTCGGATTCACATAGTCCGAGCGGTAGTCCATGAACAAAGCTCCCTGATTGCTGTTCGTACCATCAAAGGCATGACTCAGATAGTATGAATTGTCCTTCGAACGCTGCATCACAGGGTAATTGACATCAGTACCGTCAATTTTCAGCCATCCGACCAGCTCGGGATGCTGCTTTTTCAGAGCCTTGTAGTCCTTCAGGACCTTCAGATCCTTCTCATTGACTGTCTCAGTATGCCTGAACGGATCCTTTCCCTTCAGATCGGCTGCCTTGTCCGCTGATGCCCTGCCTGCCGATGAGGAATTCTCCTTCGCATCCTGCTGGGTCTGCTTCTGTGCCTCCCTGATACGCCTCGTATTCAGATAATCATCGAGCTGCCTGAATCCGAAATATGCGAATAGCACCGCTGCTATCGTGATCACAGCCATTCCGAGGAAGCGCTGGTACTTCACCTGTCCCTCGGCTGTATCCACGACCTCCTTGTCCTTCAGCAGTCCGACAGACTTATCCGCCACCTTGTCACCGAGGTGTGAGAAGAAATCCTCTCCAATCTTCGTCTTGAAGACTATCTCTCCGTCCCTGATCGTATTGTACAGACGCAGCACCAGCTTCGGATCGCTCATGTCTATCTTTTTCTCGATGATCCGGATCTTCTCGAGGTCCTCCATCCCGTCCCGGTATTCATGGAAGCTGTCAAAAATATACTCTCCGAGCCTGAATTTCCTGACTCCGTCTATCTCTACGAGTCCATCGCCTTCACCCTCGAGAGGCTTCTCCTCCTCCAGCTCCTCGCCACGGGCCTCAGCTCTGCTCTCCTTTTTCTCTTTCTCTATATAAGGCTTCATCGCCTCATCTATTTCTTTATTTCTCATGAGATGTATATTATCACGATTGTCTTTTCTAGTCAAAAAAGCCGGGCATTGCTGCCCGACTTATGTATGTGATGTGATGCGAAGGTATTACTTCGCTCTTACTGTCCTGCCGTTAGAATACTTGCTGAAGCTCCTCTTTACACCTGACTGCTTGTAGGAGATTACCTTATATGTGTACTTCTGGCCGCTCTTCAGACCTGAGTTCGTGTATGAGGTGCTCTTCGTGGTCTTCACTCTTGACCACTTGCCATTGCCGGTCTTTCTGTAGACCATGTATGCTGTGGCATTCGATACCTTCTTCCAGGTAATCTTGATCCTGCCCTTGCCTGTGCTCTTTGCAGAGGTGATCGTAGGCTTGCTCGTCGATGTAGCTATCTGCTGTACAGATGCTGTACTGTAGCCATTCACTCCGTTTGCAGTGATATAGCTCTGTACACCTACAGTGTAGACAACTCCTCTTGTGAGTCCTGTCAGATAAGTCGACTTCTTGCTGCCAGATACATTGACCTGCTTCTGGGTCCCGCCCTCCGGTGTATAGAATATTCTGTATCCGCTGACTCCACTGACCTTGTTCCAGGTTACCTTGAGTCTTCCGCTAGGCATTGCAGTGACGATCATCTGTGGCGCAGCCTTTACATTGATACTGAAGTAGAGGTTAGATACTCCTGTATAGTTGTTGATTCCTGTCACGACTACCTGTGCCTTACCCGGCTGTGTATTGTTGAGATATGTTACAACATAATCCGCTGATCCATCGCTGCTTGTCGATGTACCTGTCAGAAGCCTTGTACCCTCTGTGATACGGACTGTAGGTGTATGTGGCTTACCATTATAGTCGACATCACGGAGCGGAGTAAATGTAGCTGTATTGATATTTCTCGGCTCGATGATGTAGTTGTACGGGATGCTCACTGTCTGGCCGTGGCTCGTGATAGTGATCGTCATCCTTACATTTCCGGCATTGACGCAGGTATCTCCATCACTTGTGTTCTGGTATGTGACTGAATTCGTCGGATATACCTGCCCCTGCTTGTCTGTCACTACCGGCACCGGCTTGTGCGCCTGATGATCGAATACATAGGTGCTTGCCACTCCGAGTACATTGTACATCGAAGCATCATTTCCTATATCGAACTGTACAGTCCTCGTGCCCTCGTAATACTGACCCTGCGCAGTAAAGATCGCTGTTCCCTTCGTCCTGTACGCATCTGTCGATGTGATCTCAAGCGTGTAGTCAGTTCCCAGCTTCAGGTCATTGCCTCCGGCCTTGATCGTAGCTCCGGTCAGAGCCGTTATCGGCTCACCAGTGTACATCTGCTTCGGAACAGTGAAGGTAGAGGTCTTGTCATTGAGGTTGGCCCAGATGGAGAAGTCAAGACTCTTCGATCCGCTGTAATTGCCGATTCCTGTGATCTTCACGTTTGCAGGACCTGCATTCGTATTGCCAGTATAGGTCAGCGAATAGTCTCTGTCCTTTGTCAGAGTGACTGTACCCTGGTTTCCTGCAAATGTCACCGTAACTGCCGGTGTGATTGCAGAGCCTGTATACTTACGTCTCGTGATGCCATCAGTAAAGGCTGCATATACATCACTTCCGGATATATCTACTCCGAGTATCCTGAAGTACAGCACCTTCGAGCCCTCGTAGTTATTCGGCTTGATCGTTACACTTGCAGTACCTGCTGCTGTATTATTGGCGTACGTCACTTCACTTGCCTTCAGAGGGATCTCTGTCCTCTGTCCGGCTGATGTCAGTACATAAGCCCTTACATCAGGGGTAATAGCTGCGCCCTGATACTGGGCCACATACTGTCCGCTCGAATCCATTGTCAGATTCGTAAATTCAGCTGACCATACGCTACCCTGTACAGGGTAGATTGTATAGGTCTTCGTAGCTGTACCATAGAGCGGCCCGCCATTTGCGATGAACGTCACTACCTTATCGCCTGCATCCGTTATATTGTCCGGATACCTGACTGTGTATCTTGCAGACTCCAGAGTCCTTGTCTGTCCATTCACAGTATATGTAATATTGAACTCACGCTTCTGCTCCTTACCATTGTAGCGGAGAGTATTGTTCGTGGTAGGCGTAATAGTCGCATCACTGAACGGATGGCCGATACGGAAGTGCTTCTTTATCGTACCTGTAAAGTTTCCTGTTCCGGTAATAGTAGCTGTAGGAAGCTTGTTCTCATCGAAGTTCGGATCATACCCGACCATCTCTGATCTCTCTTTACCACAGGCATCAGTATTATTCGAATAGTCCACTGTGTATGTCGAGTCAAGAGGCTGTCCATTCAGAGTCACCTCTGGCTCCACAGGCTGACCAGTCCACTCTGCATTATCCACATTGAATTCACTCTCATGATCCTTAATGGACAGAGGTTTGATCACAAACGTCACAGTTCCCGTACCAGTGACATACGGAGAATTATCCGTTGCAGTGATTGTGACTGTATATGTACCTGCATTTGTCGGATCATCTGCGCTTGTAGAATTATCCTTTGTGAAAAGGAGGGTATAGTCCGATCCTCTTGTCAGCTTTATTCTCTCCTTGCCGTCTGGTATATACAGCTTGATGTGTGAATCTACATCTACAGAAGCTCCATTATTATATGTGGCATTGGAGACCTCCGGTGTATATGTACCAAGATCAAGCTTCTTGATAGAGAACGGTACTCCTGACACCTTTCCAGTGAAATTAATTCCTGCTCCTTTTATATCTACTTTAGCTGTCTTAGTGCCAGGATTTACATTATTAGCAGCATTTTCTACAGTATAGTCAGTACCAAACGCGAGATCCCCTGTCACTCCGTCCACTTTGATGCTCTGCGGTGTAATGGCCTTACCATTATAATACTGGTCAGGTACTGTCACCTTTCCTGCTGCTATAGTGCTCAGGTCAAACTTCTGTATCTCGTATGCTCCTGCGAATGACCTCACCCCTGTATAGTTTCCTATACCATGAATGACTACTGTATACTTACCAGCATTTACTGTGGATGACGGACTGTATGCCACTGTGAAGTCCTTATTCAGAACAAGTGTGGTTCCGTTATACTTTACCTTACCAGTAAAATCTTTGTCTTCCGGTTTCTGGTCTGTACCATTGTAGGTTTTCTTAAATATTGCATCGGTAATCTGCTCAGGATTCTTGTCATCAAGCGTGTAGTTCGTATCCTGATCAAGCGGAGTGATCGTATATGGATGTACCGGTTCATCTCCATCACCGAAATACTTACTATGTCCGCTTACTGGTGTAAGAGTCACATTAATGGTACCTGCGTCTGCAAAGTTATTGGACGATGTACGTCCGTCTGCATACTGTCTGCTGATACCATAATCAGTATTGTATTTCAGCTTATTATCATCTGTCTTTGTAGAAGTCCTGTAGACCTTTATCTGCTCCAGGCCACTGCTGTATACATCGTTCCCTGTATACGAATTGTCTGTAGCACCCGGACCCATATCTACAATTACTGATCTCAGATCGTAGAGGATTGAGATTGTAAGAGTAGTTGAACCTGTAGCCGGTTTCGGTCCCTGGACCTTGACAGTATAACTTCCAACATCTTTGAATTCCTGATTATAATCAGCACCAGGTATTGTTGTTCCATCCTTTGTAACTGATACCACATCATCGGAATTCAGTGTAGTCGTTGTTGCCACATCACCAATTTTCTTGTAGAGTGACAGCTTCCCTGTTCCCAGTCTGTATCCATCCTCTCTCCACGGAATCTCTATCGATGTACCATTGGCATCCGCATCTGACCACAGAAGTCCTGATCTGGTGACAACCACATGGAAATATATACTATATGAGCTTCTGAATCCACCGATACCAGTGAAGGTAACTGTATGATCGCCTGGGGAATACAGAAGGCTCTCTGCATTCAGAGATCCATCAACGCTGACAGTATAGTCTCTGTCCTTGACTACTGAATTATTCGTAGCCGTCTGAATAGCAATACTGTTCAGGCTGAATGACTGTGTACCTGTTGCATTAGTGAGGCTTGAACCACCATCATAGTACAGTGTCTGTGTCTGTGATGTACCTGACATCTTCCAGTTTACTGAACGAATCAGACCGTCCGGAGTACCATTGACATCCTCTTCATTAAGTTCATTCATATTTACTACTACATCATATGTAGCAGTAGCTGTTGTTCCCTGGTACTTATTAATTCCATTGACTGTTATAGTCTTTGTACCAGGATCCTGAGCATTAGTTATTGTGCCGAAAGTATAATCAGTGCCATATTCAAGTTCATTATTATCTCTATCGGTAACAGTAACTGTAAGCGTACTTGATGTACCAGGATTCGTCTCGCTGGTCTTATGTGGTCTCGGCTGCATTGTAGTATTCTTTATAGTGTCGCCAGATGTGTCTACACTATACGGAACCTCCGTCTGACTCAGCGTGATATTCAGCGGTGAATCGCTTGCTACGATCTTGTAGTTGACAGTTCTATAACCAAAGTATTTAGATGTATTTGTAGTAGAGCCGGATGTATCCTCTTTTGCCCTGAGTATTATTCTATAGTCCCCGGCTGTCTTGAAATTTGCATCCTTTTTAACATAACCTGATTCTGTGCTAGTTGATTTTCCATCTTTATCAAGATGATTTCCATTGTCATCCACCTGATAGCCATCTTTGTCTACCTTTGTTCCATCCGGGCTGATATACTCGGCCCAGTAGTCTTTTCCTTCTGCAAGCAATGTCGGGCTCTTTGTACCTGCTGTTGCCTTCTTATACAGTAGCACTTCCGGAAGGATCGGATTGCCGGAATAATTACGGTTGGCAATTGTTGCAGGGTTCTCCGTATAGTCTGTACCGTCTACATTCACATAGAAGTCTTCTGTAGACAGATCCTGCTGTCCGAATGTATATGTATATCTGTTCCTGAAATTTCCCTGACCGGTGATGTCAATGGAATCTCCTTTTGCCAGACGTGTTTTCTCATCAATGGTAAATGCTACATCATAGTCTGTTCCCTGCTTCAGTTCTACTCCGTTTGCCGTTCTGTTCTGAAGAGTCGGAGCAATCCAGTAAGCAATCGTATTAGAATCACTTATTGCATTCTGCGCTGCGATAGAAGTAGAATCATCGATTGCGATCATGTCTACTGTGTCTGAAATAGAAACAGGTTTACTATCATTATCCCCTGTCTGGCTAGTCCCGGAGCCCGAGCCACTTCCTGAACTCTTTGATCTGAGTACAACCAGCTTTCCCTGATTTGCCGGATCCAGATATACCTTCAGACCGCTCTTCACAGAATCCAGATTCGTCGTACTTGTGATGCCTGATGCATCAATTCTGATATCATCTGACTTGTCTTTCGTCCAGTTACCACCTGTACCTGATTTCACGAAGCTATGCTTTACCATATCATAGCTTACCCTGACACTATTGAACAGTTCACCCTGTCCACTGATAGTAACGGTACGGTTGTCATAGTATGAATTGCTGTCGGTAGGCTTATTATGCGCAGCCTCAAGCGTTACAGTATAGTTCGACGAAGCAATCTGCTTGTATCCACTACTTTCTTTTTTTTCGATTATAAATGCCGGTGTGATATTGTCGCCATAGTAGGTAAATCCTGTACTCGTCTTGGTCAGCTCGACACCAGTAAACGGATCAAAGAGGCGGATATGAAGTTCTGCTCCATCATCTTTATTATTACTTACTATAGCCTTAGAGAGGTCATATCCGGCTACTCCTGTTGTGATAAATCCACCTGTATAGTTGCTTGTACTGAGTGCTGTGATTCTGGCCTGAGCATTCTCACCTGAGCCATTGAGTGTTACCTCATAATCTGCTTTATTCTGCTGATTTGTATTTGACTTCTGAGTGAGTGTCTTAGTTTTTCCTGAGTAAGATGTATATGTCAGGCCCACTTGTGGTCCTGTAGAATTGTTCAGATCCGTACTTGTTACTGTAATACGAGAACTATTTCCATTTAATGTACCATCACCTAGTGGCAGTTTTTTAACATCAAATGTCAGACGTATCCTTGATGTACCCTTATAATTTCCAGATCCTGTCAGATTCGTTGTCCAACCATTAGAGACATCTGTACCCCATATTTCATTAGACTTAGCAGGCTTTGTCTCTTTAAAGTCCGTGTCGTCAAGTTCGTTGTTGTTTGCATCAAATATTCTTATCTCAGGATTGTCACCTGTTGGGTTGAAATAAGTAAAAGCGTCAGATGATGCAGTAACTTTTATATATTTAACACCGTCTTTTGTAGTAGCCTTCTCATCTCCTGTGACAGTATATGCCAGATGCCATCCATCATCATCCGTCGCTGCGTCACCAAGACCATTATAGAGATATACCTTCGTACCCTTCTTCAGAATGTCTCCGGCCCCAATAGCAAAAGGCACATCCTGATCACCTTTATAGTTTCCTTTATAGTGTATGTGTACTGTAGGTGGATTTGTGGCCGTTGTCTGTGCCATATCAATATTATTGGAGTATGTGAGAGTATAGTCCTCGCCCTCCTTTAATATCTGATTCTTTGAGCTTGTAAAGTTTATATTACGAATTACAGGCTTTGGCGTGATTTCTTTTCCTGTATAATCCTGCGCATCTATTGAACCCACCTCTATCTTATTATTTGTAGAGGCATCCATTGCTGTTATATTGAATGTTCTGCTGATTGTACCAGTATAGTTTCCTACTCCATGAATAGTAACTGTCGCGGTACCTTTGTTCGTATTATTAGCATAAGTCACATAGTAATCACCATTTACTGCGTCATCCGCGTCTGTTACAGCATTTCCATCTTTATCCTGAGCCTCTGTTAGTACCTTTGCTGTGTTAAGGCCATTATCCGTCACTGTGATAGCTGGTTTTATCGGTTTCCCAGTGTATTCCTGATCAGTTATCTGGCTAACCGTTATTCCTTTTCTAGTCAGGTCGGAATGAGTTGTCTCATCATTATCCGTAAGTGATCTCGGCTCTATTGTAAAATATATCTTTACTCTCTCACCATAATATGGCTGAGTAGGTAGCAATGCTGTCACATATGCTCTACTTGAAGCATCCTGATTATTCTTGGCATCATAATCGGTTTTGTATGCTGTGTTAGCTTTATTGATCTGAATTCTATTCCCTGAACCCGTTCCATCATCTATTGCTACCGTAGGCTCAATAGGTTCTCCTGTGTATGAAAAAGCATTAGCTGCTGTTCCTTCTACTACATACCCCTTAGTAGCCATATCGTATGCACGTCCGCTATATGTAACTGCATGTTCCTTTCCATCTCCCTGAAGATATGTGGCTGGCTTTTTAGCGGCAACAGAATTCTTTATATCAACGGTAATTCTAAGTCCCTGTGGTGCATATGAAGTCTGGTTATTATATTCGTCATAGAACGCCTGTTCTGTCCTTATTGTAAATGAACCCTGTCCATTTCCTTCGGTCTGACCAATGTCATCTGCCGCTGTAACCGTGCACATCTGGTTAAGGGTATCAGCATCGTCCACCGTCTTTATAGCATTACTACCTGCCTCTTTATATTTGAAGGATTTAATACTAATATTTTTTGCAAAATTACTTATTGTAGTTCCACTTGTAAGATATGTAACTCTATACTCTTCATACCCTGTTGTAGTAGAACTATGTACAATTATGGCATTCTTGAACTGAATCGACCACCCAACGTCACTTGTATTTGAGCCAGCCGTTCCAAAGAATTCAATTGTATTATCCGTAGGCACTGTAGATGATACTGCCTGCCTTGTCGCCAATGAAGCATTGCTCGGAACCCTCTTAACTGCAGGCTTCTTAGCAGCTGCCTTTTTTTTCTTTTTCGCTGCACCAACCCTTGCAGTCATCTTCTTTACGGCACCCTTGGAGGCCTGTGTGGCATTTTCTGCTACCTCTGATACGTTCTCCGCCGCATCCTGCGTCACCTCTGCTGCGAACGCTCCTACTGCTGCATAGTCACACGAAAAAGATGTCGCGAATGTCATCACGGCGAGTGCCAGCGCGGCTGTCTTCTTCAGTATTCCTTTTCCTTTGTTCTGTGTATCCTTCATCGTATTTCCTCCGGTACCATAACCCTGCGGGTTTACGTTGTGTTCTTTATATGAATCCATGTTTTCTTCCCTCTTCATAGTCTTTCCCGCCATTGTACTCCTTTGACTCTTACTATTCGTCGATCTGGGCATAGTGCCACTACATCCAATATCTATTTCGACAATCCTTTAGAATAGTTTAACATATTTCTGCCCTTCTGGGTGAATTTTTTATCAAGAAATTTTGTATCAACTAGAAAAAGCGCCCCGCAGGACACTTCTTCTTTATCTATTCTTCAATTATTCCGGAAGCTCATAGAACAGTGACCTGGTCTTCACGAACTCTGCGAACCGCGGCAGGGCAAATGCTACCTTTCCATATTCGCTTGTATTCAGAAGGCCTTGCTTCTTGAGCCTTTCTCTATATACTGTAAACTGATTCGATGTCATGCCTGCTGCCTCACGGACAGTCTTCACCGAACTGTCCTCTGATTCTGCGATTGCATGACATATCTTCCTGTCCACCGCTGACAGCTCTGACCACATCTTCGAATACGCTGATTCATCAAGCATATCATCATACTCATGCAGCACAGGTTCCATGTCCTTTACCGGCTTGTGTTCCCAGTATGAGTATCCCAACGCCTGGAACGCGTATGAGTAGCCAAGCGTAAGCTTCGACATCTCTGCTGCCTCTTCAATCGATATATCGAAGATCATCTGATATTTGCGTGCGATTGCAGCCATATTCAGCGGTCCGATATTGATCCTTGGCGCTCTGTACAGGAACGTCATATTCGGCTCGTTTTTCAGTTCCTGAATGTTCTTATATAGCCCTGTTCCAAGGAAGAATATAGGGTACTTTTTCCCTATTAATATCTGGAAAGCGCTGGCGAATTCCTTCATCTGCTCAGTATTTGTCACTTCATCTATTGTCACGAGCAGGTGCTTCCCATGCTTCAGCAGATAGTCAAGCGTCCTGTCGATTATCGACAGATTGTTGTCATACGCCTGCTGCTTCGACAGCTCCACCCTGCCTGAAAACGGCAGAGGAATCTCAATCTGGAGGTTGAATTGATTAGTGACACTCAGTCTGGCAAGCTCCGAGGCTATATACCCCAGTATGTCTCCTGTCGGCGTACAGCGTATGACCATCCAGTCATCGCGTGATTCCAGACCATTGGCAATCGAAGTCATGAAGACAGTCTTGCCGGCTCCTCTGATACCTGTGATCATGAATATCTGGTCAGTTACCGGCTCCATTGTGAATGTATTGACGACCTTCTCCGCCTGGTCAGGTCTGCTGATGACCTCCTCAGGCTCACGGCTGAATGAAACCATAAAAGGATTCTTTTCATTGTATTTCATAAGGTTATCTCCATTGTCTTTTTACAACCTTTTACAACTTCGATTTCATTATACAACCTTTTACAACCTTTTACAACCTTTTACAACTTCGATTTTCTTTTACAAGTTTATACAACTGTTTACAACTTCTACGCATTCACTATCCTGCCTGTGTAGAGCTGGTAGTACTTGCCCTGCTTTGCCATGAGCTCTTCATGGTTGCCTCGCTCAATGATATGACCCTGATCCAGTACCATGATCACATCGGAGTTGCGGATCGTCGAGAGCCTGTGCGCTATGACAAATGTAGTACGGCCTGCCATCAGATGATCCATGCCTTCCTGAACTATGCGCTCAGTTCTGGTATCAATTGATGATGTCGCTTCATCCAGTATCAGTACCGGCGGATCAGCAATTGCCGCACGCGCTATTGCAAGGAGCTGTCTCTGACCGGTCGACAGATTCGCTCCATCACCCTTCAGCACAGTATCGTAACCATTTTTCAGATGATTGATAAAGCCATCTGCATTGGCGAGCTTCGCCGCTTCCCTGACTTCTTCATCAGTTGCATCGAGCTTGCCATATCGGATATTTTCAGCCACAGTTCCGGTAAACAGATGCGTATCCTGAAGCACAATCCCAAGCGATCTGCGCAAGTCCGGCTTCTTTATCTTATTTATATTGATACCGTCGTATCTGATCTTGCCGTCCTCTACATCGTAGAAACGGTTGATCAGGTTCGTGATCGTAGTCTTGCCGGCACCGGTAGCACCGACAAATGCGACCTTCTGACCCGGCTTGGCATACAGATTGATGTCATAGAGTACCTGCTTATCCGGCACATATCCGTAGTTTACATCCTCCATGACCACATCCCCCTCGAGCCTGCGGTAATCAACCGTATGGTCAGCCTGATGCTCGTGTCTCCATGCCCATTCGCCTGTTCTCTCAGGAGTCTCCGTGAGCCTGCCATTTTCTTCCTTCGCATTGACAAGCGTCACATAGCCCTCGTCGGTCTCCGGTTCCTCATCGAGCAGCGCAAAGATTCGTCTCGCACCGGCCATTGCCATTACTATAAAGTTCAGCTGCTGGCTGACCTGCTGGATCGGCATATTGAAGCTCTTGTTGAAGGTCAGGAAGCTGGCTAATTTTCCAAGGGTAAGCCCTGAGAAACCGGAGATTGCCATTGCTCCGCCGGCTACAGCGACCAGCACATAGCTCACATTTCCGAGCTGGTTATTTATCGGTCCGAGGATATTCGCATATCCATTCGCATTCGCAGCGCTGTGATACAGCGCATCATTCAGCTTATCGAAGTCCTCGATTGCCTGCTCCTCATGGTTGAAGACCTTGACGACCTTCTGGCCGTTCATCATTTCCTCGATATCACCGTTCAGCTCACCGAGGTCCGACTGCTGCTGGGTGTAGAACCTGCCTGACAGCGAAGCTGCTTTTCCAGTGACAAATATCATCACAACTGTCATTCCCAGAGTGATGAGTGTCAGGATCGGTGACAGATAGATCATTGAGATAAGCACCGCCACCAGCGTAAATGACGCATTGATGATCTGCGGTATCGACTGGCTTATCATCTGGCGCAGCGTATCGATATCATTCGTATAGCAGCTCATGATATCGCCATGCGCGTGCGTATCGAAGTACCTGACCGGCAGGCTCTCCATGTGCGTGAACATCGCATCTCTCAGCCGCTTGAGCATTCCCTGATTGACATAGATCATCAGGAGATTGTAGAGATATGTCGAAAGAATACCAATAATATAGAAAGCTGCTACTCTTCTGATCGCATCAAGCAGTGGTCCGAAGTCGTGGCTTCCGTCCTTCAGCATCGGCGTGATATAGCTGTCGATAAGCGTCTGGGTAAAAAGTGTCCCCTGTACATTCGCCAGTACGCTTGTTATGATGAAAACCACCACCAGAATCAGGTGCACAGGGTAGTTTTTGAAAATATCACTGAACAGCCTTTTCATCGTGGCTTTTGCCTGCTGCTTTTCTTCCTTTGTCCGCTTCACTCCGCGGCCTGCATTATTTCTTCCCGGTGCCGGCATCAGTCTTCCTCCTTTTCGTCGAAATCTCCCGATCCACCGGCCTGTGATTCGTACACATCCCTGTAGATCGCATTTGTCTGAAGGAGCTCGTCATGGGTTCCGATGCCATTTATCCGGCCCTCGTCCATGACCACTATCCTGTCTGCATCCTGCACGGAGCTGATCCTCTGTGCGATGATGAGCTTCGTGGTTCCAGGAATCTCTTCCCTGAATGCCTTTCTGATCTTCGCATCCGTAGACGTATCCACGGCGCTAGTTGAGTCGTCGAGTATCAGCACCTTCGGCTTCTTAAGCAGTGCTCTCGCTATACAGAGCCTCTGCCTCTGGCCTCCCGATACGTTCGTTCCGCCCTGACTGATCATTGTATTGTATCCATCAGGGAATCTATTGATGAATTCGTCTGCGCAGGCGAGCTCTGCCGCTTTCTGGCATTCCTCATCTGTCGCATTCTTATCACCCCATCTGAGATTGTCGTATATGGTCCCGGAGAAAAGCAGATTCTGCTGCAGCACCACGGATACGCTGTCTCTCAGCTTCTCGAGGTCGTAATTACGGACATCGACTCCACCGACCTTCACAGCTCCGGTTGATACATCATACAACCTGCTGATAAGGCTCACCAGCGTGGACTTTGAGCTTCCCGTGCCTCCGATGATTCCTATCGTCTCTCCACTCTTGATATGCAGGTCTATATCCGACAGGACGTAGTTGTCATTTCTCAGATAGGAAAAATTCACATGATCGAAGTCGATGCTTCCGTCCTTTATCTCCATTACAGGATTCTCAGGATTCTCGATTGCAGGCTTCTCCTCAAGCACTTCACTGATTCGCTGTACTGAGGCCATGCTCATGAGTATCATCATTGCTACCATTGCAAACATCATGAGACTCATCAGAATACTCATGCAGTAGGTGAGCAGCTGAACCAGCTCTCCAGTCTGCAGTGATCCACCGACTATGAGCTTTGCGCCGTTCCATGACAGAAGAAGGATACATACATATACCGTTCCCATCATGACTGGCATGATCAGAGTCATGATCTTCTCGACCTTCAGGAAGTTCTTGTAGATATCTGCGCTCTTCCTCTGGAACTTCTGATTCTCATAGTCCTCACGGACGTACGCCTTGACCACGCGGATCGCACTGACATTTTCCTGAACGCTCTCGTTCATCGCATCGTATTTCTTAAATACCTTCTGGAACATTCTGCTGATCACCGGCAGCATGATTCCTATGATGACCACGAGGAAAATAAGCGCATATACATAGATCATTGCCATCTGTCTGCTGACTGCAAATGACATCACGAGTGCCACTATCATTGACGCCGGCGCTCTCATTCCCATGCGAAGCATCATCATGTACGCATTCTGCACATTGGTGACATCTGTAGTCAGCCTTGTGATAAGCGATGAGCTTTCGAATCTGTCTATATTTTCAAAGGAATATGTCTGGATCTTGCGGAACATCGAGCCTCTGAGGTTCTTCGCGAGTCCCGCTGACGCTCTTGCGCCGAAAAGGCCTCCGGCCACGCCTGCTGCGAGTCCGACGACCGCCACCAGCAGCATCCAGCCGCCATCCTGCAGGATGGCGGTCTGATTGCCCTTGTTCACTCCGTCATCTATGATGCCTGCCATCAGGCCTGGCAGTATCATCTCCATCGCCACCTCGACGAGCATTGCGATCGGGGTGAGGATGGACACTGCCCAGTATCCCTTGATATTTTTTACTATATCTCGCAACCTTATATCCTCCAATATATGAAAAAGGGGACGGGTCCCTTTTTCATCTTTTCTAAAAACTTAGTAAACGATGAAAAGCCTGACCATCCCCTTTTTCATCAGTTATAATGTGCTGTATTCGTCAGCACCTTGAAGCCGCCCTTGTAGCGGAACCACGCCCTTGCCATTATCTGACTCTTCTTCACATAGGTGTATTTCTGGGCATCCTTCTCGTCATTTGCCACTCCCTCGTCGAGTGCGACCTGCGCCCAGTAACGGCTGTCCTGGGAATTATTTCTATTGTCGCCGAGCATCAGATAGCAGTCCTTCGGCACATGGAATACATACCCATCGTTCTCCGTCACCCATTCTTCCTTCAGGTAATCCTCATTTAGCGGAGTCTTGCTGTCGTTGATGTATATCTTTCCCTGCTTTATCGTGACTGTTTCTCCCGGAAGTCCGATACATCTCTTGATATATATCGTATCAGGTTCCACCGGCCAGTGGAACAGGACTATATCGCCCCTCTTCGGCCCGTCAAACCAGTATGTGAAGCGGGTTCCGATGAGCCTGTCTCCTGTCATGATCGTATTTTCCATCGAGCCTGACGGAATACGGGCATTCACTATTACGAAATGCGTCAATGCCCATATTATCGCGAGGATTATCGCCACCATCGCAAGCCATGATAATATCTCTCCTGCTACGCCTGGCTGCTTCTCAGGCTTCCTGTTCTTCTTATTCTCATCACTCCAGAACCCGTTTTCACCTGTATTTATATTTTCTTCTTCTGACACTTTGATATCCTTTCTTTACAGCTTTCTCTTCTGCTGATGACTGACTATCGGTATCATAAGGCCCGCCGGGAGCACCTTCGCCCCGAATGCTGCAAGCTTTATTGACACGCCGGGCACGATGACCGCCCTGTCATGCTTCATGCCTCTGATCGCTGATTTCACGCATCTTCTCGGGCTTATTCCGCGAAGTGCATTCCTTACTCCTGCCCTTATATTAAACGGTGTATTCACCGGGCCCGGGCACAGGCTCGCGACCCTCACCCTGCTGCCTCTCTCCGTAAGCTCCCGTCTGACTCCGTTCGTGAAGCTTACCACATACGACTTCGTAGCGTAGTAAACTGCCATATACGGTCCTCCCGGGAAAAGTCCCGCCGAGCTGGCGACATTCAGTATCCGTCCGCCGCCGGACCTGTCCATCATGGTGATCATTCTATATGTAAAAAGCGTCAGCGCCTTTACATTGACATCCACCATCCTCTCCTGCATGTCGATATCCGATTCCATGAATTCCCCGACTGAGCCGAATCCGGCGCTATTGATGAGGATCGCCGGTACTCCCTTCTCCGCATCTATGATCTGAGCGGTCATATCTATAGCCGTCTGAGCCGCCGTCATATCCGAGAGGTCCTTTGCAATTATCCTTACCTGCTGATTCCTCGCCTCATGATGCCTGTTGTAGGCCTTCTGCCGCTTATGAAGCTTCTTTTTCACTGCCTCAAGCTTCTCAGTCGTCCTTCCGATCAGGATCATGCTGTATCCCATATCAGACAGCTGCACCGCGAACTCCTCCCCTATGCCCGATCCGGCACCGGTGATTATCGCCCATTTCCTTGCCATATATCCCTCCTTATTCACAAAAAGGCTAAGGATTATAGAACCCTTAGCCTCCTGAAAAAAAATAATCGATGCGACTGGATTTGAACCAGCGACCTCTGCGTCCCGAACGCAGCGCTCTACCAAGCTGAGCCACGCATCGTTGCGACCGAACGAAGTAGATTATACCACGCCCGGTCGTTAATTGCAAGAACTTTTTAGCTGAGCACCAGCCCTACTCCGCCGTAGATCCCGGCGTCATTGCCCAGGGTGGCAAGCATTATGCGTGTATCCTTGCACGCATGGAATGCGTATTCCTCGAATGACGGGCGGATCTTCTCTATCAGAATGTGTCCTGCCTTTGACACACCGCCTCCGAGAATGAATATCTCAGGATTGACTACATTTGCCACGATTGCAAGCATCTTTCCGAGCCTCTTTCCAACTTCATCTGCTATCTTATTTGCGAGCTCGTCTCCGGCCTTTGCCTGATCGAATACGTCCTTCGCTGAGATATGCTCCATTGCACGAAGCGGCGAATCAATGCTCTCGCTAAGCAGCATTCTGTGTGCGATCCTTACGATTCCTGTTGCTGATGCATACTGCTCGATACAGCCCTTATTTCCACAGCCGCAGGCCTCTGTCTCATCATCATCCACGTGGATATGACCGATTTCTCCGCCTGCTCCATTGAATCCTACTATCAGCTTGTTATCGACTACGATCCCGCCGCCGATTCCGGTTCCCAGCGTCACCATGACCATGCTCTGGGAGTCCTTGCCTGCTCCCATGAAGTACTCGCCCATTGCTGCGACATTCGCGTCATTTCCTACCTTTACAGGGAATCCGCACAGCGCTGTCATCTGCTCTCCGAGTGCACGCTTGTCATTCCAGCCGAGATTCACGCATCTGTTCACGTATCCGTCTGGTGTGACTGCACCAGGTACTCCAATCCCGGCTCCCTCTATCTCGTCTGTGGATATCTTTTTCCCGCCGAGATAGCTCTTGATATTCTCCGCCAGATTCGGGATGATGTGCTCTCCATTATCCCGCTTGTCTGTAGGTACCTCCCACTTCTCGAGGAGCTTTCCGCTTGTCTCGAAAAAGCCTACCTTACATGTCGTTCCGCCCAGATCAAATCCTACTGCGTATTTCTTCATTTCCATGACCTCTCTTATTCGCTGTCATCCCGTTCATCGGTCGGCGGTGTATCAGGCTCATCCTCGCCGCCACCGTTATCCCCGGTATTGCTCTTGCTTCCGGAATTATTCTTCTTGCCGGAATTATTGTTGTTTGTCTTACCGCTGTTATTACTATTACTATTGCTGTTATTATTCGTATTTCCGTTGTCAGACGTGCCGCCGTTATTGGTTGTCTCGCCATCATCTGTAGTCTGCTGCTCAGACTCTTCCTTCTTCTGTTCCTTGAGCTCTTCCTCTGCCTTGGCAGCATCCTCATCAGAAATATCCTCGGTAATCTTGCCTGTCACCTTGACTGGCTTCGCAAAGGCCTTCGGCTTCAGCTTCTCATTATCGATCACCTTCTGCATGAAGCTCTGCCAGATATGTCCCGGATATGAGGCTCCCTGGAGTCCGTATATCCTCACCGGCTGGTCATTTCCGACCCAGACGGCCGTCGTATAATACGGCGTGTATCCACAGAACCAGCCGTCCTTGTAGTCATTGGTGGTTCCGGTCTTACCTGCACATGGCATGCTGCCGAGCTTCAGGCTTCGTCCTGTTCCCCAGGGACTTGTGAAAACTCCCTGCAGGATGTCGGTCATCTGTCTGGCTGCATCCTGACTATATACAACTGACTCCTCGTGCTCATTTTCCCAGACCTTCGTACCATCAGAGGTCGTGATACGGGTGACACAGGTCGGATCTCTGTATGCGCCGTCATTCTCAATGGTTGCATAAGCCTTTGCCATCTCGAGCGGTGATACTCCGTTTGTGAGTCCGCCGAGGCAGGCTGCCTGGGTCTCATCGGTCTGAACTATATTGGAGAAATCCATCTTGTACAGGTATGAAATCCCGACCTTCGGTGTCAGCTTCTCGAAAATCTGCCATGCAACCGTGTTGAGTGATCTCTCAACTGCCTCACGCATCTTTATCTTGCCATGATAGGTGTCACCGGCATTCGAAGGTCCTCCCTCGAACTTGTGGTCATCCACTATTGTATTTGCCGTGTAGCCATTCTCTAATGCCGGTGTATATACTACGAGAGGCTTTATTGAAGAACCCGGCTGTCTGTAGCTCTGGAACGCCCTGTTCAACGTATACCCTGTCGTACTCTGGCTTCTTCCGCCGACTATTGCTACCACGGACCCTGTCTCATTGTCTATGCAGACGCCGGCTCCCTGGGTCTTGTAGATCTTTTTCTTCGTCTTGTCCTTGAAATGCTTCAGGCCGTCATTGATGCTCTTCTGGAGTTCATTCTGCTTCGTCTGATCAAGAGTCGTATAGATCCTGTATCCGCCGGTGAAGAGCTTGTTGTACCACTTGTCGTACTCTTCCTTGTACTTTGCCTGGTAAGCCTTCCTGTCTGCCTTGCTGTCGAAATCATACTGGAATTCGAATCCGTCCGAATCCATCAGCGCTCTCGTCGCACAGTAGTACACGAAGGTCTCCATGTAATTGTGGTAATATTGCTTTTCCTTCTTGATCTTGATCTCTTCTGCTACAGCATCATCGTACTCTGACTGGCTCAGGATCGAGTCATTCTTCATATTGAGAAGAACCCGGTTCCTCCTCGCGACAGCTGCATCCAGATGCTTTCTGGGATCGTATCTGGACGGCGCATTTGGCAGACCGCAGAGGAAAGCCACCTGAGAGGTGTCGAGATCCACTGCATCCTTATGGAAATATCCCTGTGCGGCAGCTTCTACTCCATAGTAACCATTTCCGAAGTAAACATTGTTGAGATAGAACTCAAGTATCTGATGCTTCGAATACTTCTTTTCAAGATCAAGTGCGATAAATATCTCCTCGATCTTTCTCTCCCAGGTTCGTCTCTGTGTAAGGAATACATTTCTCGCCAGCTGCTGGGTGATAGTCGATCCTCCCTGAGTGATCTCCCCGTTGTGTCTTATTAGAGAAAATGCTGCTCGCGTGATCGCCTTGAAATCCACTCCGTGATGGTCGTAGAACTTCTTGTCCTCGATGGAAACTATCGCCTGACGCACCTCGACCGGTATCTCATCATATGTCAGATACCGTACATCCTTGTCCCGCTTCAGCGTGGAAATGACCTTTCCGTCTGAATCATAGGCTACCCCGGTCTCGTCCGTCCTGAATGTATCCTTCGTGGAATTATCCACCAGATAGGCCGCCTCGTTCTTCATCCGGCTGACCTTTGCTCCGAAACCGCTTCCATAGTAGACCCCTACCGCGACAAGGATTATCGAAAGCACTACCAGCTGAAACCACAGGAACCCCCAGGCTCTGCTTCTTCTCTTCTTGTTCTTCCTTCTGCTCATAGACACCTGTTACTGCAGGTATGACTTTACCTGCTCTGCTATACCTTCCCCGTCGAGTCTGTACTTATGCAGCAGCTCTACTGCCGGTCCAGACTCTCCGAATGTATCATATACCCCTATTCTCTTCACAGGAAGCGGGCTGTACTCCGAGAGCACTTCGCAGACTGCGCTTCCGAAGCCTCCCAGTACGGAATGTTCCTCTACCGTTACGACTTTCCCTGTCTTTTCGGCCTCTCTTATGATGAGATCCTTATCTATTGGCTTTATTGTATGAATATTTACGACTTCCGCGCTTATTCCTTCCTTTTCGAGCAGCTCTGCCGCCTGTAATGCCGCATCAACCTCGAGTCCCGTGGCAAATATAGTCACGTCTGACCCTTTTCTTACCACATAGCCCTTTCCTATCTCGAAGTGATAGTCACTCCTGTCATTTATCACAGGAACGGCGAGCCTTCCGAGGCGCAGATACACCGGTCCCTCATACTCGTAGGCAGCTCTTACTGCCGCTCTGGCCTCTATATCGTCTGCCGGACTTATGACTACCATTCCCGGGATCACTCTCATGAGTGCCAGATCCTCGAGGCACTGGTGTGTAGCTCCGTCCTCTCCTACTGAGATTCCGGCATGAGTAGCTCCGATCTTCACATTCAGATGCGGATATCCGATTGAATTCCTCACCTGCTCGTATGCTCTTCCTGCTGCAAACATTGCAAAGGTCGAGCAGAACGGCACCTTGCCGCAGGACGCAAGTCCTGCTGCGATTCCCATCATATCTGCTTCCTGGATGCCGCAGTCTATATGTCTGTCCGGAAATGCTTTTTTGAAAACAGCTGTCTTCGTAGCTTCTGCCAGATCTGCATCAAGCACTACCAGATTGTCATGCTCTTTCCCGAGCTCTACAAGCTCCTCACCATAGCTCTGTCTTGTAGCGACCTTCTTTATTTCTGACATAATGCTTCACCTGCTTTCTCTAACTCATCCATTGCCTGCCTGTACTGCTCCTTGTTCGGTGCCTTGCCATGCCAGCCAACCTGTCCTTCCATGTATGACACGCCCTTTCCTTTGAGGGTCTTCATTATGATAGCTGTCGGAGCGCCCTTTGTATCACGGGCTTCAGCAAATGCGTCACGAAGCTGTGAGAAATCATTACCGTCAGCGACTTCGATCGTATGAAAATTGAATGCCCTGAACTTGTCTGCTATAGGATATGGAGAATCAACATCCTCAATCGGTCCGTCGATCTGGAGTCCGTTATTATCTACGATCACACAGAGATTATCGAGATGTCTCGATCCTGCAAACATAGATGCCTCCCAGACCTGGCCTTCCTCAATCTCACCATCTCCAAGAAGAGTGTATACCCTGTATGTGGCATTGTCCATCTTGCCGGCAAGAGCCATTCCTACTGCAACTGAAATGCCCTGACCAAGTGATCCGCTCGATGCATCTACACCTGGTGTCTCATTCTTGCACGGATGTCCCTGCAGGTATGAACCGGTATGTCTCAGAGTCTTCAGATCCTCTACCGGGAAATATCCTCTGTTTGCAAGAACTGCATACAGAGCCGGTGCATTGTGACCCTTTGACAGAACGAATCTGTCCCTGTCGGCCTTGTCCGGATTCTTCGGATCTATATTCATTTCTTCAAAATACAGATATGTGAGCACGTCTGCTGCGGAAAGTGATCCACCCGGGTGTCCGCTCTTGGCATTGTAAACACCTTCTATGATGCCTTTCCTCACCTCATTCGCCTTTATTCTGAGTTCCTGGTCAGTCATTACTTTTCCTTTCTGTAAAAAACACCCTGCCATTATAACATATCTTTGAGTTCTATCAGCATAATATTGCGTATTGTATGAGAAACAGTACGCACATTTTCTGCAAAGCCAGACACTGAGAAGAACAGGTAAAACGTCGTCACCTTGTTGTGGATCTTCTTTGTCAGGTCGATAAGCTCCTTGACATCAAGCATGTCGACTTCCTTTTCCTGGAAAAAGCATCTGCCGAATGCATACGCACTCTTGCCCTCTGCCTCTCCGGTAGCCATCAGGTCGAAATCCACGCTTGTGCCTGTTGTCTCATCATTCTCCCACCAGTTACCTACATTATTGATAATGAATGGCAGTCTGTTCTCGTCTGACTGTCTCTTCAGGTATTCCCGGCAGATTCTCGTAAACACCGGCTTCATGAAGGCATCCCGGTTCTCTTCCCAGTACTCTCTTATACTCTCTGTGTCTCCGATGCTGTATTCATCATACCGTCCGACTATTACCTGATACCAGAATCTGTCATGGTCTGACACGAGTGAATAACGGGTCTTCCGTCTGTTCGTAGGCTCCGTCACAGGATTCTCCTTCTTCACGAGTCCCAGCTTCATCAGGGTCGTCAGATACGGCACTACCACATCCTTTGGTCTGCCAAGCTTCTCAGACAGCTGGTTCACTCTCTGGCAGCCATTAGCCAGTGCATACATCAGTCTGTCGTAATATGCTTTTTCTCTGAGTTCCTTATTGAGAATCGATTCTGCCGCGCCCTTGAATTCAAAGAATTTAGATAAAAAAATCCGCTCTATAATCTTCCATACTGTATCTTTTCTATCGTATCCCTTAGCTATCTCTTCATTCGCCAGTTCCAGCAGCACCGGAATCCCGCCTGTGATCCCGAATACCTCTGCCGCTAGTAAAGGCTCCGCTCCATCGAGGAACTTAGCCGAATCCGTAAATGAAATCTGATTCAGCTCTACCGTAATAGGCGACATGTCCTTCCAGATTGACTTCGGGCTATTCACCAGCTTCTCCATCTGCAGATATGAGGAATCGCACATGATCAGCTTCACACGGCCCCGTTCCCACTTCTCTGTCATGAACTCATGCAGAACCTTCTGGTAGCTGTCATCAGACTTCGCGAAATCGCAGTAATGATCTATCACCAGGACTACACGGCCCTCGGCAGACATCTCTGTCACCTTCTCCAGAATATCAGAAAGCTGCGGGATATCCACCTCTTCACCTGAGGTAATCCCTGCTGTCTTCGCAAATAGTGCTCTTTGCTGCTGATCCGTAGTCGAGTAAGCGGTATAATATAGGCACTGCTTATTTCTCGTAAATTCCTTCAGCAGACAGGTCTTTCCCATGCCGCTTCGTCCAAGAACTGTCAGTATATTCGTCTGTGTATTGTCATAGAAGGCTCCCAGGGCCTCCATTTCCCTCTCTCGTCCAATCATAAAACCATAAAAGCTCCTTTTTCGTGCTTTTACATTGTAATACGATTCAACTAATCATGCAAGTATTTTTTAATAGAAAAAGGTTCCGACTGATTTTCATCTAATCGGAACCATCAACCATTTGACATTTTCTTTCTTATGATACCCTGCATATCATTATAAGTCTTTATAGTACTCGCTCGTCAGCTTGGATACATTATCAAGCATATCCTTATCTACCGGGTCTGCATCATCATCGTCTACAGCCTTGTAGTACTTGTACTTGTCTGGCTGCCAGATCTTGAGTTCGGATGTGAAATACACCCAGCCATAACTATAATCACCCTTGGAATTCTTGGCCTTGTACTTGACTCTGTACTCGTATGTCCAGTATGGAGAATCAACATAATTCTTCAGACCCTTCGTAGAAATCGTCATCTTGCCCTTTTCAATCTTTACTATCTGGAATGAGCTTGGACGCTTCAGATCATCTACTACATACTTCGCGAGAGAAGCAGCGATCTTCTTCTCGGTCCTTGTGTACTCGGTCGCATAAGCCTTAGTTCCTACAGGCGCGAAAGTAGCTGACAGAGCAAGCACCGTCAGCATAAGAACGGCTGACAAGCGTTTAATCTTGCTTAACACTCTGCTCTGCACTCCTTTCTCCCTTTGCTTTTGCGTTGACTATAAAATCTGCTCGCGATGCGCCTCTCACCGCTCACAGAACGACTAATGCTAGTATATCATCTATTTTGGGAAAAGGTGCATTTAGTTGCAGATTCTTTGGGAAAAAGTTAATTTCTAGGCCTATTTAAATGCTTTATATTAAGATTTGCTTCAATTATTCTTTAAGAAAAAAAGTCACCGGAAAAGGTGCTGTTCAGGTAACTTAAGCATAAAAAAATGTCCCCATTCAAATAGATGGTCAGCTAACGACCATCAATTGACGGGGACCCTTTGCATAGGAGTGTTCAAAGACACACGCCTATGCTCTAGCTGCCCAGTTCCGGAATCGAACCAGAGACACGGGGATTTTCAGTCCCCTGCTCTACCAACTGAGCTAACTGGGCATAAAAAATATAAAAAACGCTCCGGGTCAGGTCTCTGACCTGGGGCTATGTGGAGTTGCGGGGACAGGATTTGAACCTGTGACCTCCGGGTTATGAGCCCGGCGAGCTTCCAGACTGCTCCACCCCGCGCTATAATCGATGCAGATATCTGACCTGCCATCATAACTGGATGGTGGTGGATTCGAACCACCGAAGCAATTTGCAGCAGATTTACAGTCTGTCCCCTTTGGCCACTCGGGAAACCATCCATTCTGTCTCTTAAAAATAAGAAACAAAAAAGCCGATGAGCGGACTCGAACCGTTAACCTGCTGATTACAAATCAGCTGCTCTGCCAATTGAGCCACATCGGCTTATTCAGTTTTCACTGGATAAATGGGACCTATAGGGCTCGAACCTATGACCCCCTGCTTGTAAGGCAGATGCTCTCCCAGCTGAGCTAAGATCCCTCGTCGTCGCTGGCTACGCTTCCTCGCGACTGACTTGAAATACAGTCAGTCGCGAGATCCGCTACGCAGCTCCTCCTCTCCCCACAAAGCTTGCCTTGTGGGGACCCCAAGGTCTGGAACCCTGGAAACGACCCGACCTGAGAGGGGTTCGAACCCTCGACCTCCGCCGTGACAGGGCGGCGCTCTAACCAACTGAGCCACCAGGCCATTTATTCCATTTATCTAAGGTGCTTCAAAGTACCTTCAAAACTTCATACAGTATCTTCCGAAACCATTGATCAAGCCTTCGATCTATTAGTGACAGTCAGCTGAACACCTTGCGGTGCTTACACCCCTGCCCTATCTACCTTGTACTCTTCAA
>Ga0256406_1000044_pt1 | contig 208378 bp, 202 predicted proteins | sample RumenRJG_03DNA_FD_185986 | JGI IMG/M metagenome (GOLD analysis project Ga0256406, IMG submission 185986) | Bovine rumen microbial communities from Lethbridge, Alberta, Canada - RJG_03 | ecosystem: Host-associated > Mammals > Digestive system > Stomach > Rumen | place: Canada: Alberta... | reverse complement strand
TTCCAGATGGGCAAAGTGCTTTGATGCTGGTTTGCGCCAGACTTCGTTACGTAGCGGCTTCGGATTGGGGAACCAGGCGGTATCTCAACATGGATCATCTGTTCCAGATGGAACTTATGAACAATACGGAAACGGCTGAGGCGTCTGCCGGCTAACTACCAAGAATCCGATGGTTGAAATTGAATTTGCGAAAAAATCTTGATACTATCGTGAATAGAGATATGCTGGAACTGATTCCTGCCATCATAACTAATCACCTATTTCAAAAACAGGTATCAAACAAGCAGGGTGACATTGTTAAAAACATAATCAATATTGTAATTGATGAAGCGCATAATCTCCTCTACGAAGATACAGCGGACAGCAAACATACAAAAATAACGATTGATGCATTTGAGCGGGCAATAAAGGAAGGGAGAAAGTTTGGACTATACTTATGGGTTTCCAGCCAGAGACCATCTGATATTTCACAAACTATTATTTCTCAAATGCACAATTATTTTATACATAAATTGGTTAATCCTCTCGATTTAAGTCGAATAAGAAAAGCGGTTGCTTTTCTTGATGAAAATGCACTAGACGCTTTAACGGTGCTGGAACCATGAGCAGGAAGAGACCAGGACCTATCGCGTGGACCGGATCCTCAAAACACCGGATATCCTGAGCGAAGACGCGCAGCCGGTGCCGGAGGACATCGATGTGGCCCGTTATACATAGGAAGTCTTCCGCATGTACGACAACGAAGAGCCGCAGGAAGTGACACTTCTCTGTGCGAACGAAGTCATGAAGGGTGTCCTGGACAAGTTCGGTATGGACATCACCGTCAAGAAAGCGGATCCGGAGCATTTCCGGACAAAAGTGAAGGTCTGCACCTCTCCCACTTTCTATAGCTGGGTGTTTCAATGGGGAGGAAAGATCCGGATTGAAGGGCCGGAGGAAGCGGTGACGGAGTATAGGGAGATGGCGCAGAAGGCGCTGGAGCAACAGCGTAGTAAGTTCTTTATATGACGTTTCAAATTAAGCGGAACGGAGGAAATAAACATGGGGCTGTTTGATATTTTTAAGCAAAAAGGGCAGAAATCTTCTTTGCCGAATACAAAGGCAATGGGTAAGAATTCACCTGATTCTTTTGTGGACGGCAGTTCTGTATCTCCGGATGAAAGGCCATTTTATCAGCCGGACAATTATTATACCTATTACTCTTATCCCGGCACAATGATGGCCCAAAAAGTAGTGACTTTTGAAGAGAGAAAGCAGACTTCTTATCCCTCTGCTCGCGGTCTGTATGTAGGCGAGATAATGCTGTTGGAATATTGTAGACAGGGAAAATATCCAAAGCCAAAATCCGGTTATCCGGGATTCTGGTGGTTTAAGTATGGCATACGAGACATAGGACATGCACTTGAATCTTTAGAGCATCGTGGATTTATTAAATGGGCGTCAAAGACAGCAGGTCTTAAGAATCTGAAAGTTGATGAACTAAAGAATATTCTCGAGATGGCTGGCCTATCAACCACCGGAAAAAAAGCAGAACTCGTGGAACGGATAGAAGCAGAGATTCCTGAGGATAAGTTGCAGCTTGCGGATTACGATTTGAAATATGAATTAACTGATTTAGGAAAAGCAGAGTTAGCTGATAACGGGTATGTTCCGTATATGCATAACCATAGCCATTTGACAACTGAGGATGGAACTTTCGGGGATACATTTACTGTATGGGATATCAATAAACTGTTTCCTGATGGTCATGCTGAAAACTGGCGAAAGGTAGTGGGCGATATAGAAAAAAAGCGTTTCGGTGTAGATATGGCGAATGCCTCGCCGAAGGAGCAATCTCGACATGATCGAAAACAAGCAACGCCTGAGCTGAAAGATGAAATGCGTAAGTATCTCGAGTCCAAACAGGCAATTATCAAAAAAGGAATCCAGGCAAATGGAGATGGCTTTGCGGAGGAATCGCAAGGATTAGATCTCAAGTCCGTGGGTAAAGATAAAGAAGCACTGATCAAGTTTTATATTGCTATCGGTAAACGGTTTGATGCACCGGCTCTTTATCGGGAAACAGCAGTCCTTTTAAGAAAATACAAAATGTATGAAGAAGAGCTGGCCGTTTTGGATGAGGGCTTACGGAATGTATCTAAAGATAACAGACACTGGAACGAATTAAAAGAAAGAAAAGCAAAGGTACAAGAGCTGCTCAAAAAGAATAGTTGAGTTAAAGCAGTAATACTCAAAACTGGAGGAACCGCCATATGGTACGTGCAGAATTGATTTATAACCCGTATCTTCTGGAAACAGATGTGCGATTTAATGGGAATCCTCCCAGAATTAACAGTCTTGTAGAAAAATATCAGGGTGAAAAGCTACAGACATGGGTAAATGACATCCCTTCTATCTTCTATGACGAGATGAACGGGTATGATTTTGAGCTCGACTTTTCAGGAACAGAACTGGATTTTGAAGAATTGAGAAAGTCTTTTGTCCGGGCTGGTGTAGGAAAAGATCTTGTTCAGCTGTTTCACAAGGGAGAATTGGGAAGCAGACATGAAAAGTCTCTTGCGATAGACAGCTTTCTCCAATGGCTCGATGATACACCGAACAGGAAGTTTGATAAGGCCTCATTCCGAAACAAATACCGGGACCTTTTTGAAAGCGCATATTCGTATGTTGTTATCGGTGGAACGGTTAATGCGGACAGGCTCTTTGCGGATGTTGAAATATCAATTGATAACGTTGAATCTGCAGATGAACTCCGTAAGACAGATCTGCACAGCACCCCTATTCTCTTCTATTTAGACCGGAAGTCATATGTATCATTGCAGCGCAATCTGACAGAACTTCTTAATCGGGAAGACATTACTCAGGAACAGCTGTTTTTCATGATCAGCCCTGCTCTTGGAGGAAAAGCAGAGCGTGTTATTCGTGATCTTGGGGTAAAGGATCCGCAGGTTGTATCAGCAGCAAATGATCCCTGTATTTACAGGTATATTGAGCTCTTCCCGGAATCAGAGTATATCTACGATGCCATCAAAGCACTAAGGGAACAGGCCGGTTTACTTGGCGCTATCCTCGAAGAAGAAAACAGACAAAGCGAAATCACAAATAAGGATATTCATGAAAAAATCAAGGAACTGGATGACATTCTGAACAGGTTGAAAGCTGCGAATGACCTGTTCCTCAACAAAGATAATCTGGATCTGCCTGAAGAGCTGGCAAAAGCCAAGTCTGATCTGATAAGCAATGTTCAGCGTTGGAAAATAAAAAAGACCAAGATCACAAAACCGGAAGAAGCCAGATCTTTATCTTACGAATTTGAATCAGAGGTGTTTCAACTGTTTGATGGTTTCGAACAGGCTGTTTCCCATAGCTATGCACTTCAGTGTGCATCACTTATGACTCAATGCGAAGAATGGTACAGGAGTGCACGCTTTAAGGAGGATTATACAACCAAAGGGATTGAATCTGCTGAGCTTTCTAAGTATTCAATACAGCGCATTGCAGATGAGCTGCTGAAAATAAAAGATGAACAATATGTAATGCCAAAGGAAGATTTCTTCGGAAAGCTTTTTAAGGAAGCCGAAGAAACACCTCAGGAACCGGTTCTGGAAACTACATACTATTATGAAAAGTGGCGCTCTTATGCAACCGGAATTATAGAACCCGTCGCTGATAAGATGATTGCGGAAGCCTACGCTGATTTGCAGGAGTACTTCAAACAGCTGTCAGCTGCTTTTGTTGAGCGGATCGGGAAGCTGATTCAGGAAGTAACAGAGGAAAAGGAACAGGTATCATCACAGCTTTCAGAGGATGAACGCTTACTGCAGGCAGACAATGACTGGCACACAGCTTTTTGTGACAAGCTTCGCGATATTGAGAGGTCCTGATTATGAATGAATTACAGAAACAGACATCCGGCGAGGTGATACAGCAGGACATGACGATGGAGAATCGTCTTGCCATTATTGAGGACGGTATCAGGAAAAAGTATCTGGCAAGATTAACCGAAATGCAGATCGTTCCGGTCGGGGAAATGCTTCCTTTGGAAGAAGATCTGATTCAGAATATCCGTCTTTATCATGTAACCGAAATGGTATATGAAAAAGGTGAACCGGTTACTGACAAGTTCACCACCGTGTTCAATACCTTGTCTACATATAATGCTACCGCATTTATTATTATGGATTCCGACGGACAAAAGACAGATTTCTATGTAGGTGTCCGTAATATGGAAGACGATGAGACCCTGAAAAGATCCACAGTAACTCTTGGAGATACTCTGAAGAATACACTGATTGGACATTTTCCGGGTATGAAGATCAGCGGAAAGGACAGGAAGCATATTGCGGTGTTGTCGGAGAAAATCAACCGGCAGCAAAATGTTACTTCCGTAAGTGTGGTCGGAAACAGCAAATCTACAGCAGAACGGACCAATGAACAGTTCGTTCAGGGAATCGAAAAGCTTGCTCTTGCTATGCATGGCCGCCAGTTCATTGGTATTATTGTGGCGGAAAATCAGTCATCTCAGATGGTTCAGATGCTGAGAAAAGAGTATCAGGATCTCTATACCAAGCTTTCTCCTCTTCAGAGAGTGCAGTTATCAGAAAGCACTTCTACGACTACTTCACGAAGTAAGTCTTTTGCTGAAATGAGCGGAAAGCAAAAAGCCGCTCTTCTTGGCGGAGCAGTTACGTCTGTCGGTGGCGTCATTGCAGGAGCTTTTGCCGGAGGGGCTGCCGGTTCTATGATTGGCGGACAGATAGCCGGACAGGTAAGTGGCTTTATTAACTCTCTTGCGCCGAGCGAACAGCAAAGTGATGCATACAGCGCATCGAAATCTACAACTACTGAGAATAAAGCCGTAACGGATATGCTTCAGATGCTGGATGACGCTCTGAAACGGACAAGAGAATTTGACAGTTATGGAATGTGGAATGTCGCCGCATACTTCCTATCAGACGATATGTCTGCTGCAGAAATCGCAGCCAGCAACTACCGTTCCCTGATGAACGGAGAAAATACAGGACGTGAAGTGTCTGCGATCAATTCCTGGAGAAGCAATAATCCGAGAACTGTTGGCAACTACCATGACCTGACAACATATTTATCCAGATTCCTGCACCCCCGTTTCTATTATGGGAATAATGGCGAATACAGCGTTATAACAAATGCTGCGACAACGATTACGGGAAAAGAGCTTGGAATTCACATGGAATTGCCTCGTGCGACAGTGTCTGGCCTTCCTGTAATTGAGCATGCGGAGTTTGGGAAAGAGGTCACGGCTTATCATCTGTTCTCAAAGAATACCGTGTCACGGCCGGAAGACCGGATGACCCTTGGAAGGGTGTTTGATCTGGGGCAGATCACCAATAAGATCGTTGAACTGGATAACAAGAGCCTGAATATGCACACGTTTATTACCGGTTCGACAGGATCAGGTAAAAGTAACACAGTTTATCAGATGTTGGCGGAGCTGCATCAGGACAGAATTCCGTTCCTCGTTGTAGAGCCGGCAAAGGGTGAATATAAAGATGTTTTCGGCAACTGGCCGGATGTCAATGTTTATTCGACGAATCCACGAGTTGCGGAGCTTATTAATATCAATCCGTTCAGATTCCCCCGGTCTATCCATGTTCTGGAGCATGTTGACGGACTGGTGGAAATATTCAGCGTATGCTGGCCGATGTATGATGCGATGCCCGCATTCTTCAAGGACGCGATTCTCAGGTCTTATGAAGAAGTCGGCTGGGACCTCGGATCTTCCACTTTTGACGGTGACGTCCCGGAATATCCTGACTTTGAGATCTTGGTTGAGCAGCTCAATGAACTGATAGAAAGCTCAGATTATGCTTCTGATATCAAGTCAAATTACCGTGGTGCTCTGATTACCCGCGTCAAATCGCTGACAGTAGGCCTGAACAAGTTTATTTTCACAACAGAGCAGACGCCGTATAAAAAGCTTTTTGATGAGAACTGTATTCTTGATATCAGCCGCGTAAAATCCACAGAGACCAAAGCACTGATCATGGGCCTGATGGTCTATATACTGAATGAATATCGCGTAGATCAGAAAACCGAAAACAACAATGGCCTTAAGCACATTACCGTTCTGGAGGAGGCACATAATCTGCTGAAGAATACGTCTGGCGGAGGGGAATCAGCATTGATCGGGAAATCTGTTGAAATGCTCACCCAGACGATCGCAGAAATACGTACCTATGGTGAAGGCTTTATTATCGTCGACCAGTCGCCCTCCTCTGTTGATATTGCGGCAATAAAAAATACAAATACGAAGATAGTTCTAAGAACCCCGGAAGCAAACGACAGAGATGCGGTTGGTCGGTCCATCGGACTGACCTCTGATCAGGTGAATGAGATTGCTAAACTGCCAAGTGGTGTTGCTGTTGTCTATCAAAACGACTGGGTGGCGCCGGTCCTTACAATGATCGATAAGGCGGCAGTAAAAGAACATCCATATGTAGCGGATCGAAAGACAACTATTCGCACAGTCAGCTCTGCCCGAATGCTCATCCTGAGGATGCTTATGCAGCCCTGGATTGGGGAAGAAAAGCTTGATGAGCAGTCTTTAAAGGATTCCTTAAAGGTGCTCGATGTTACACGCGGAGTTAAGAAGAGAATATCTGCACTGATAGATGATTATACACTCTGTAATGGCCTTCTGGTCTGGAAAACAGAGCAGCTTCCGAAACTTCAGAAACTTGTTCAGGCAGTGCTTGGATTGGAAGATAAGGACTTTATGGATTTGGATACTCCGGAAGATCTTCAGGAAGTAGTAAAAAACAGGCTGAAGAAGTGCTCTCCGAAAGAAATAAAGGATATCTGTTTTGTGCTGACATCAAAGGAGTGAGGTGAACTGGTCATGACTTTTGATATGTTTGAGGCTGGCGGATTAGATACGGTGAAGTTTGACCTTCAAGGGAAAATGACAGCTCTCCGTAATGGCTTTGAGAGCAGTCTGGAATCTAAATATGATGCGTTCATGAAAATGCCGGACAGTGTTGATGGAAATGCTGCACACTGGCTTGGAATTGATACAGCAGATGCTGCGGCAGATCTGGCTGCCTTAAGGACAGAGATCATGTCTTCTGCGCAGCAAATGTACAATGGAATTACCTGCGAAGATGGGTTTAAGACCCTGGGACTTAAGGATATTGGTGATTGGAAAGTCAACAAGGATTATAAAGCGCAGAATATAAAGCAGCATTCCGGTTATGCTGCAGAGGTTATAGGTACAACGAAGGAAAACCTTATAGCAGAAAAGAATGGCACAGGAGTAAAAACATACCGTGCTGATGACCGGCCGGATCTGTTCCAGAAAAACGATCAGTATGTGGACAAGATCCGTGTAGACAGCAATGGAAATATGGAGCGTGTCCAGGTAAAATTCGTTGGGAAAAACGCGTCGGAATGTCTTTCCAAATTGGCCTCGAAGGATTTTGATAAGTATTTTAACCACGGAAAAGTCGATAAAATGGAGATCCCGAAGGACTATTACGATGGAATGAAAAGCCTCATTCCGGATAAAATCAGTGATCTTGAAAAGCAGTTGCAGCGTGTTCAGGAAAACGGAAATACCGAAGCAGCTCAGAAGATTGAAGCTCAAATCGACCGCTACAACAAGATTGATCAAATGATCGAGCAGAGTACCGTTAGTTCAGATGAGGCAATTGAAGCTGTCAAGCATCCGAAGAGATATACACAGAAACTGTTTGTGAAAGATACATTTGCGGAAAGTCATAAGGCAGGCTTGGAGAGTGCGGCTGTTGCTGTGACCATAACAGCAGCGGTATCAACAGTTGATAATGTTGGAAAGGTTATGGATGGTGAGATTACACCACAGGAAGCCTTTATCGATGTAGCAAAAGATACCGGAGTTGCCGGCGGAGTTGCCTATGGAACGGGGTTTGTCAGCACAGCGGTATCTCAGACAATGTCCGCATCCAGCCATCAGCTTATACAGTCTCTTGGTAATTCTAGAGTGCCTGCAGCCGTTATCTCCTTTGGCGTTCAATCTTATGATTCTGTTATCGATTATGCCACTGGGGAAATCACCGGAAAAGAGTTGGCCTATGATTTAGGAGAAAACGCGGCTCAGGTAGGCGGAGGTATAGCGGGAGAAGCTCTGGCCGGTGCTGCTGTCGGATCAATAGTGCCGGGAGCGGGAACTGCGGTTGGATTTGGCGTAGGTCTGGTAGGTGGTATGGTCGGCTGTGCGGTAGCATCAGAAGCTTATGCATCTGCAGTTGAATTTGGCGCTGAACATGTTGATGAGCTTGCTGATAAAGCACAGGAAATGGCAAATAAGACAGTAGATCTTGCGAAGGAAGTAGTTCCGGATCAAGTGGGCAATATTGTGGCTTCGATTAATAACTTTGCGGCTGTAAACAATTTGCCATTCAGTCTTTAAGGAATACCATCATGAGTGATATAAACCGATTCTTAACAGCCCAAGAACGAACTCATGCATCCGCTTTGCGGGAACTGCAGAAAGGTTACAAATCCTCCCATTGGTCCTGGTGGGAGATCCCCCAGATCATCGGTCTCGGTATGACTTCAACATCCAGAGAGTATGCAATCAAGACTCTGGCGGAAGCAAGGGAATACTTGAAGGACGATACGCTTCGTAGCCATTTGCTGGAACTGTGCGATGCTTTGCTCTCTCTGGAAACGAATGACGCGGAGTATGTCATGGGTTATCCGGATGACCTGAAACTTCGGTCATGTATGACACTGTTTCAGGCAGCAGATCCGGACTGCGGGACATTTCAGGCTGTGCTGGATAAGTTTTTCGGAGGAAAGCCGGATGAGAAAACGCTGCGCATATTAAAGAATCAGGAGTCGGGAAAATGAAAACAGCAATCGTATATTATTCCAAGCATCATGGAAATACAAAGAAACTTCTGGATGCCATCGCGGCAGCGGCCGAAGTCGATCTTATCGATGTGACGGCAGATAAGGATGCAGATCTTTCCGGATACGACAGGATCGGTTTTGCTTCCGGCATTTATTACAGCAGTTTTGCGAAGCAGATCATTGCATATGCGGAGAAAAAACTTCCGGATGAAAAGCCTGTATTCTTCATCTATACACACGGAGCGCCGAAGGGCGACTTCCTGAAAGGAATTCGTGTTGTTACACAGAAAAAGAACTGTCCTGAGATTGGAGAATTCCGCTGTCAGGGATATGACACCTTTGGGCCGTTCAAGCTGGTGGGCGGCATTGCAAAAGGCCATCCGACAGCAGACGAGATTCGGAAGGCTGTGGAGTTTTATAAGGGCCTGGAGTCATGAGGATCATCATCTCCCCGGCAAAACAGATGCGGGTGGACACGGATTCATTTGTCTGTACAGAGCTGCCGGTCTTCACGGACCGTGCAGAAATCCTGAAGGACTGGATCCGGAGCCTCTCCTACGAGGAACAGAAGACACTCTGGGCTTGCAACGATAAGATCGCCCGGCAGAACGCCGAGCGATTTGCGCATATGGACCTGACGAAAAATCTGACGCCGGCCCTGCTGGCGTATGACGGTATTCAGTATACCTACATGGCACCAGCGGTATTTGAGGACGGTCAGTTTGAATATGTGCAGGAACACCTGCGGATCCTGTCCGGTTTTTATGGTGTGGTGAAGCCGCTGGACGGAGTGGTTCCGTATCGTCTGGAAATGCAGGCGAAGGCAACGGTCGGCGGGCATAAGAATCTGTATGACTTCTGGGGCGATAGCCTGTATCAGGAAGTGATAGACGAAAGCCGGCTCCTCATCAATCTGGCTTCGAAGGAATACTCGAAATGTATTGAGAAATATCTCCGGCCGGAAGACCGCTATATTACCTGTGTATTTGGTGAGCTCACGGGCGGCCGCGTGGTCCAGAAAGGCGTTTACGCTAAGATGGCCAGAGGTGAAATGGTCCGCTTCATGGCCGGTATTCATGCGGAGGATCCGGAGCAGATCAAAGAATTTAACTGGAGCGGGTATCGTTTTGACGAAGACCGTTCTTCTGCTGACGAATATGTTTTTATCCGGACAGAAATACCTGGGAATCCATCTCGGAGGTGAATACATTTGAGCGAAGCGTTTGTAAAGATAGACCTGCACGGCCTGCGGCAGGAGGAAGCGATGAAGGTCATCGATAAGGCCATAGCATCCGCGGGGCCGACGACCTACCAACTGCAGCTGATCCATGGATATAACAGAGGCACAAGCCTTCGGTCCATGATCTACGACTGGTACCGATACGAGTCTAAGGTAAAGCGGATCATTCCCGGCGACAATCCCGGGATCACAGTGCTGATATTAAAGGAATTGTATTGAAGAGGGTGACTGAGAATGATCAAATCGATAGTAAAAGACGTATTCTTCCTCGGGCAGAAATCCGAGGCTGCCACAAAGCAGGATCTGTCCGTCGGGCAGGATCTTATGGATACCCTGCGGGCCAATCAGGATCACTGTGTCGGCATGGCGGCAAACATGATCGGCGTAAAGAAAAAGATCATTATTGTGAACATAGGCATCATGAATGTCGTGATGTATAACCCGGTCATTGTGAAGAAGGATACACCGTATGAGACGGAGGAAGGCTGTTTGTCCCTGTCCGGCGTCCGGAAAACAACGCGGTATCAGAATATCGAGGTTGAATACTATGACAGCAGCTGGAAGAAACACCGGCAGTCCTATTCCGGCTGGACGGCACAGATCATTCAACATGAATGCGATCACCTTGCGGGGATTATCATATGAAGATCATGGTCAGCGCCTGTCTGGCAGGTGAGAACTGCAAGTATAACGGCGGCAATAACCGGAACAAGAAAGTCCTGCGGTTGATGGAGGAAAATGAAGTGATCACAGTCTGCCCGGAGCAGATGGGCGGACTTCCTACACCGCGTGTTCCGTCAGAGGTCAGGGATGGTGTGGTCACGGCCAGAGACGGCCGGATCGTGGATAAGGAATTTCGAGCTGGTGCCGCAAAGTGCCTGGAGATTGCCATCCGCGAGCGGTCGGACCTGGTCATCTTGCAGTCAAGAAGTCCAAGCTGCGGTGTGAAGCAGAGGTATGACGGCACATTTACCGGAAAGCTGGTGGATGGAGCGGGCGTAACGGCGGAGCTTTTGATGGAGCACGGATTCCGGTGTTTGGATGTAGAGGATCTGGTGGAAATCCATGAAGGAATAGTGATACGAAAGCTGCAGCCTGAGGAAGTGAAGCTGTTGAAAGATTTCCTTTACGAGGCGATCTTCATTCCGGAAGGAGTCTCACCGCCGGCAAGGGATATTGTGGAACGTCCGGAGCTTCGGCTCTATTATGAAGGTTTTGGTAACGCCCCTGCGGATCATTGCCTTGCAGCTGAGACCGATGGTCATGTGGTTGGAGCTGTCTGGACGAGGATCATGAATGATTACGGGCATGTGGATGACGAAACTCCGTCATTTGCCATATCTCTCCTTCCGGAATACAGGAGGCAGGGAATCGGTACCAGGATGATGCGTGGGATGCAGGCTCTGCTGAAAGAACAAGGTTACAGACAGGCATCGCTTGCTGTGCAGAAAGCGAACTATGCAGTCCGGATGTATAAGAATGTCGGATTTGAGATAACCAATGAAAATGACGAAGAATATATCATGGTGTGCAGATTATGAGAAGAAGTAATAGTATCAGCTGCGGACTGATCCTTTTTACACTCCTTGCTCTGCTGCTTACGGCCTGCTCCTCCGGCCCTCAGGTCATGGACGGCGAAGATATGGTCCGCAGTTATACGCAGATCTCACAGGATGAAGCAAAGAAGATGATGGAGCAGGACGGCACGCAGATCATCGTAGACGTGCGGATGCAGGAGGAATATGACTCCGGACATATCCCCGGCGCCATCTGTATTCCGAACGAGAGCATCGGGACGGAGCCGCCGGAGGAACTCCCGGACTTTGATCAGATTATTCTTATTTACTGCCGGAGCGGGAACCGCAGCAAGCAGGCGGCTCAGAAGCTTTTTGATATGGGTTATATCAATGTCTATGAGTTCGGCGGGATCAATGACTGGACCGGTGAAGTCGTTACAAAAGAACCGGATACAGATACTTCACAGGAAAGTGAGCCGGAAATGCAGATAACAGAGGAGAAAACAGACATGAAGCTGAAAATCGGAGACGCAGAAGTCCCGGTGATCTGGGAAGAGAATGATTCCGTAGATGCATTGCGGGAGATTGTCAAAGAAAAACCATTGACCATACAGATGTCCATGTATGGCGGCTTCGAGCAGGTCGGCCCGATCGGCCGGGACATTGTAAGCAATGATCAGCAGACGACCACACAGGCCGGTGATATTGTCCTGTATTCCCGCGATCAGATCGTCATTTTTTACGGATCCAATTCCTGGGCTTATACCAGACTGGGTCATGTAGATCTGTCTTCAAAAGAGATGGAGGATCTGCTTGGAAACGGAGATGTTATGCTGACACTTCAGATGGGAGGATCACGATGAGAGTATTGATCTTAAACGGAAGCCCCAGACCGAAGGGGAATACAAAGCAGATGATTACTGCATTCTGCGAAGGACTGGAAGCCGCCGGTCATGAGTGGGATGTCTATGATGTCTGCAAAATGAATATCCATGGATGTCTTGCCTGCGAATACTGCCACACCAAAGGCGATGGGCAGTGTGTGCAGAAGGATGACATGCAGAATATCTACCATAGGCTGCAGGAAGCGGAAATGCTGGTGATCGCTTCGCCGATCTATTACCACGGCCTGTCTGGACAGCTGAAATGTACCATCGACCGTTTCTATGCGGCGGCATACCCGAATAAGCCACCGAAGCTGAAAAAGGTAGCGATGTTCTTAAGCTCCGGAGATCCGGATATGTACGACGGCGCCCTGTTTTCTTATCAGGGTGACTTTCTGGATTATCTGCAGCTTGAAGGTATGGGGGTATTTACTACGAATGGCTATGATCCGGGTGTGCCCGAAGAGAGGCTGGAAGAGCTGAAGGCATTTGGCGCCTCCCTGAAATAAAGGAGCTTGAGTATGCAGCACGAATGCAAAATCACAGTTATAGATAAGAAATGTTTTACCGATTACCAGGAGCAGTATCTGGCTGATCCAAAGTCCGGTCCCTGTCCCTGCTTTAATGTGGGAGACGAATTCATCCTGAAACGTACGCCTCAGCAGGACGATTTTTACCACCTGATGAACGGCAAATTCTGCGGCGAGGCGTGGGATGCCATCAGCCGGTATGTTTACACTGCCCTTCAGGGCGGCTCCATCATGAAAGGCTGGACTAACGATGACCGCATGATGATCGCCTGCTGTAACGACGGCACGCGGCCGGTCATTTTCAAGATCGAACGGATCGATATTCCGGAGAATGACGAGGAGCGGGAGTGGCTGGCGAAGCAAAACTTCAGGAATACAGCTGAGGATGCGTATACGGGCTGAATGCCGGGCAGCCATATTCATTATGATGCGTACAATTCACTGGAAGGCAGCTCGGATGAACTGATAGTATCATCCATGCCTGTAACGCCAGCGGTCTTACAAGAAAGGCCTGGTGTGAACAGAACGGTATCAAGATCAAAACCTTTTATTACTGGCAGCGTCACCTTCGCCGCGAAGCGCATGATGCACATAAAATAAGCTTTGACATTGGGGTATCATACGTGTAATTCTATTTTAGAAAAAAGGCCGATTAACCAAAAATCGAAAGCGGAGAATATCGCAATGATAGAACGTAAGCGTTATCTTGATCAATTAATTGCCAGAATTGACAACAAGATGATCAAAGTCATTACCGGTGTAAGAAGATCAGGAAAAAGCACACTGCTATTCAATTTGTTTTATCATTACCTGACAACTGCCGGTGTTCCGGAAGATCATATCATCATGCTTTCGCTTGATGATCTTGACAACGCTGAATACAGGGATCCGGAAAAATTGTATAATATTTGATATGGCGCGCAATAAATTAAATACCCCGGTTATCATCAAATTCCCCTTCTGGGAATACAGAAAGTGTCATGCATTATGCATGACACGATCTGAAGAGGGAGGAGAGCATAAATGGATAAACACGATTTAACAGAACAACTTCATTTTTTGATCAAGTGTCTGGAAACGGAAATGCCGGAGTACGCGGGATACGCGCTTCCGGATGACCCGAAACAGGCATTTGATCTTTATCGGGCGCTCTGCAATGTCCGTATGCCGTCCGGGAATACCGGGTATATATTGCCGGACGATTTCTATACCGTACAGTCAGAAGTCTTAAAAAGCATTACCGAAGAAAAGGGAATCACAGAGGCAGCGGATTTGCCACCGGCCAGGCTGGATGAGCGTCTTTTTCTCTGGCAGGGTGATATCACGACGCTTCGGGCTGATGCGATTGTGAATGCTGCCAATTCCCGGATGCTCGGCTGCTTCTCGCCGCTTCATGGCTGTATTGACAACATCATTCATACGATGGCAGGCGTGGAGCTGCGGGAAACGTGCTGTCAGATCATGAAAGCGCAGGGACATGAGGAGCCGACCGGCAGCGCGAAGATCACGCCGGGATATAATCTCCCGGCGCGCTTCGTCATTCATACCGTCGGACCGATCGTATCCGGGTGGCTCACCGGGAGGGATAAAGAACTGCTGGCCTCCTGTTATCGGTCAGTTCTTGCTCTGGCCTCCGATCATCAGCTGGAATCCGTTGCGTTCTGCTGCATTTCCACCGGAGTATTCCATTTTCCGCAGGACAAAGCGGCGGAAATCGCGGTGAATACAGTGAGAAGCTGGTTGGACGCACATCCGGAGTCTTCCGTGCGCCGCGTCATTTTCAATGTGTTTAAAGACAGTGACCGGGATATTTACAGGAATATATTGCTCGGCTAGATGCTTGCAGATTGGAGAGTCACCATAAAATAAATGTAATAAATATGTTGACATTAAGAAACAGGCATGCTATCTTACAGTCAAGAGATGAAATAAATAATGTTTCATCCAAATGTAATCGACTTAGCATTATAGATTAAAACAAGGAGAAAATCATAATGAAGAAAATCGCAGTTATTGCGGCAAATGGAAAAGCAGCAAATAAGGTGATCACAGAGGCAGTAAACCGTGGCTTTGAGGTGACGGGCTTCGGACGAAAGGAAAATAACACGAAGGCACAGCACTATGTCCAGAAAGATCTGTTTGATCTGACTGCAGAGGATCTTCAGGGGTTTGATGCTGTTGTGGATGCTTTCGGCGCGTGGACAGAGGAGACGCTTCCGCTTCACAGCACTTCTCTTGCGCACCTCTGCGACATCCTGAGCGGAACAGATACAAGGCTTCTGATCGTAGGAGGCGCCGGAAGTCTTTATGTCAACAAGGAGCACACAGCAACTGTCATGGAAGGACCGGATTTCCCGGATGCCTTCAAGCCGCTGGCTTCCGCAATGGGTAAGGCACTTTCAGAACTTCGTGAGCGGAAAGACGTCAAGTGGACCTATATTTCTCCGGCCGGAGATTTTCAGGCAGACGGGGAAAGAACCGGGAAGTATCTGCTCGGCGGCGAGGAGTTGACGCTGAACGATAAAGGCGAGAGCGTTATCTCCTATGCCGATTATGCCATTGCGATGGTTGATGAAATTGAAAAGGGCGATCACGTTCAGCAGAGAATTTCTGTAGTCAGAGCCTGATCGAAAGACCAACGATACGTGGCAGGGTTAATCTGCCGCCCTGCTCGATCGATGAGGAAAAGAGATAGAGGGGAAACGGTTTATGCAGATATCAACGAAATTCACGATAGCGATTCACATCCTGGCGGCGGTGGAATATTTCGGAAAAGAGGAAAAGGTAACCAGCGATTTCCTTGCATCAAGCATCGGGAGCAACCCGGTGATCATACGGAATCTTATGTCCGACCTCAGGAATGCCGGTCTGATTGAAATCAAGAGGGGACCGGGCGGCATTGCGATCACCAGACCGCTGGATCAGATCACGTTTTATGACGTGTATGAAGCGGTCGAGAAGAACAAGGAGGATCTTTTCCATTTCCATGATAATACGAATCCTCAGTGTCCGGTCGGAAGGAATATCCACGCCGCGCTGTATGGAAAATTGCAGGATGTGCAGAAGGATTTTGAAGAGAGCCTGAAAAAGCATAAGCTCAGTGATGTGACCTCCGATCTCTACAAAGAAATAGAGACAGAGTGTGCCGGAAAATTGTAAATCGTTCGCGGACTGCCGAAATCGGATCGCAAATGGCAAATGTTGTTTTTTTATATGGGAAGTTTTTTATTTTCTCGCCAGAACCGTGATCCAGGGTTTGTTCGGGTGATGGTCCGTAGTGATCTCCGAAAATCCTGCCTTTTTGAGTGCCTTCCTGATCTGCTCCGGGGTATAGCAGATCATGCCGTCGATGATGCCTTCGAACTTCTTGCCAGCGGTATCTTTGCCGTTTGATTCGTTGCAGATCAGGAAGAATCCTCCCTGTTTCAAAATATTCGCCACCTGCGTAAAGCATCTTTCAAGCCCCGGCCAGAAGTAAATGGTCTCAAAGGCGGTGGCAAGGTCGTAGCTGTTTTTTTCAAATTGCAAGTCCGACACATCGCTCTGCTGTACCCTGCAGCGTCCGCTGTCTATCCTTGTTTTGTTATACTTCGCTGCTTTTTCTACTGAAAGAGGAGAGTAGTCAATCGCTGTCAGCCGGGCATCCGGATAGCGTTTCAGCAGTTCTCCGGCGTTCCGTCCTGCACCGCATCCCAGCTCAATAATTTCCCCCGGTAATATTTCAGACAAGTGCTCCATGCCCCAGTCGGCCAGCTTCGCGTGGCCGGAATTCATAGTACTTAGCATGAACCTGCCCAGCAAACCTTCCGGCTTGCGCGTTTGCCCAAAAAAGTCTTTTATAAATCCCATCGTCCATTACTCTCCTTTAGGATATGCTGCTTTCTTTGCTTTTTCCTTGTTTGACCGTTGAATCCAGAGGTACTGGATCTTGAAAGGTGAAAGGGTACTTGCGTGCAATCTTTTCGGATTAATTCTTTCCGCCTGGTTTGATTAGTGATGCCCGGCTCATCCAAAGAATATCATAGTTTTGTGCAACTAACAATAGATAGAATAGAATAACTTCATGCTCCTTTGCAGACTCTTTCATCCCTCTTCGTATCCAGGTCTCAAGAAAACCGAATGTGTGGTAGGAGGAGGTGTCGCCTCGAAGATATTCCTGAAACCGAACGCGATGAAAAAGTAAAGCCGATCGCCGCGTCAGAATGGATAGCGCATAACCCGGTTCCAACTGTAGTGGCATATGGAGCTCCTGACAGAGTCCGGCCTTTTGCCGCATCAAAACGCCTGGAGAGTGCTCTGGAAGAAAACCATGTCGATTTCCGGTATTTTGTGCTTCCTCATTCCGGAAGTCTGTGATTTTCCGGAATCAGACATCCTCCTCCCGGAATACGAGATCATTGTCACTCATAGAATCGATGATTGCGAGAGAGTGGAGGTTGATGCCCCTTTTTCGGAGTTCCCTGCCGCCTTTTTGAAAGCCTTTCTCAATGCAGATTCCGACGCCCTCAAGTGTTGCGCCGGATTCGCCGATGAGTTGGATCAGCCCTTCGACTGCACAGCCATTTGCGAGAAAGTCGTCGATGATGAGGATGTGATCCTCAGGCCCGAGAAATTTTTTCGAGACGAGGATATCGTATACTTTTTTATGCGTGAAAGACGCGACCTTCGTTGTATAGATACTTCCGTCCAGATTGACGCTCTGTGATTTTTTTGCGAAGACGACAGGCACCTGAAAATACTGTGCCACGATACAGGCGATTCCGATGCCGGATGCTTCGATGGTCAAGATCTTATTGATCGGGCGGTCGCTGAAGAGCCGCCGGAATTCTTTTCCCATCTCGTTGATGAATGCGATATCCATCTGATGATTTAAAAACGCGTCAACTTTCAGGATATTTCCGGGACGAACCTGTCCCTCTCTGCGGATTTTCTCTTCCAGTGCCTTCATGCCTTTCTGCCTCATTTCCCGTTTTTTCCCTTTCGGCCCGCTGCGGATACCGGACATGAGTACGATGAAGATCCGGACAGCAGGGATTGCCATATGTACGACATTATACCGCAGTTTTCCCGATCCATCTATCGATCATTTGATAAATTGCGGCGGGCATCTGCAGCCGGCGTCAACTGCAGCGGGTTTTGAAAAAACTTTGTGAAGAAAAAATTCTGGTCAAAACAGATAGGGGGCATTATCGCCTGGCTGAGTAATTTTGATATCTGCTTTCATTTCTTGACAGAAGGGAAGCAGTGGGGTATTATATGGAACGATTTAATTAACAGTGTTAATAGTTGGCAGTGATAATTATGATCCCTGTTTCGCGTAGGTGCAAAAAGATCATCTGGCTTCTGTGTTTCGGAGGTTCACAGAGAGGAAGGAGACATTATGGATCAGCTGGAAGAAGAATTGATACGGGTTATGCATAAGTTTCATAAGCTGCGGGCGATAGACTGTGTTTCGGGGATCAGCCGCGGGAAAATGCTCCTAGTGGGTTCGGCGTGGCATATTTTACAGTGCAGCCCGGATCATAAGGTGCGCGTCAGTGATATCGTTTCCAGGCTCGATATGCCGGCCCCCGGAGTTTCGCGTATATTGAAGGGACTGGAGGAAGACGGCATATTGGAACGAAGCGTAGATCCGGAAGACCGGCGTTCGACACTGGTTACATTTACAGAGAAAGGTCTGACTGAGATTCGCCGGCTCGAAGAACAGAGGGAGAAGGCGCTCCATGAGATTATCCGGAGAATGGGAGAGGAGAAGGTGCGCGCGCTCTGTATGCTGCTGGATGAACTGTATGTGAATACCGAATCGGTTTATTCCGAATGCCGGGCATCCGGGAAGGAGGATAAGACTTGAGATACATATTTTCAAACCTGAAACATTACTGGAGATCGGTGCTGCTTCTGGCCGTGCTTCTGATCGTGCAGGGATTCTGTGAGATGTCGATGCCGCAGTATACGCAGAATATCATCGATATCGGAATCCAGAACAGGGGAATCGAACATATCCTGCCGTCAAAGATCACGGCAGATGAATATGCGGAAGCGCAGATCTTCATGGATGACGCGCAGAAGCGGGAGTGGCAGGATTCTTATTCCGAAAAGAGCGGGGAATATGTCCGGGATGATCTTGATAAAGAGGAACTGGAAAAGCTGGATCAGGATCTTATGACGCCGCTCGTTCTTACGTATCAGCTCGGACATATGACTGAGGAGGAATTCCGCGGCATGGTAAAGGACCAGGCGGATGGCGCAGGCCCTGATGTCCGTGTTTTTGAAGCGGAGGATGAAAGCGGAAAAAAGGCCACGTATGTGGATGTCAGGCCTGCGATCCGGCAGATGATCGAAGCCGGGCAGCTGCAGGAAGGCCAGATCGCGGGTATGAAGCAGCAGATCGAAGAAACCCTGAGCAAGACCGGTGAGCAGACGATGAAGGCGATGGCGATCCGCTATGCGGCGGATGCGGAAAAAGCGGCTGGCGTGGACGTGAGCGGTCTGCAGAAACGGTATCTCTGGGTGAGCGGAGGAAAGATGATGTGGATGGCGCTCCTGATGGCGGCAGCGGCGATCGCCGTTTCCTTCGTGGCATCGAGAGTCGGAGCCGGCGTGGGCCGGGATCTCCGTTACAGGGTATTCCGAAATGTGGTCGGCTACTCGAGCGCCGAGATGGAGAAATTCCAGACCTCGTCGCTGATCACCCGGGCGACCAATGATGTGCAGCAGGTCCAGATGGTGACGACCATGCTTCTTCGAATGGTGATGTATGCGCCGGTGCTTGCGGTCTGGGGAATCGTAAAGGTGTACCAGTCCCATGCCAATATGAGCTGGGTGATCGCGCTCGGAATCGCTGTGATCGTCGGTATTATTCTCACACTTGTCGTGCTGGCCATGCCGAAGTTCAAGAGTATGCAGAAGCTGGTGGACCGGCTGAATCTGGTTTCCAGAGAGATATTGACCGGCCTCATGGTGGTCCGCGCCTTCGGAAGAGAGAAAACCGAGGAGGAGCGGTTTGACGACGCGAACCGGGATCTGATGCGCACACAGCTTTTCACAAACCGGGTGATGACTTTTATGATGCCCTCCATGATGTTTGTGATGAGCGGTCTCGGCGTATTGATCACCTGGGTGGCGGCACACCGTGTGGATGCCGGGACGCTGCAGGTGGGCGCGATGACGTCCTTTATCACGTACTCCATGGTGATCATTTCCTCCTTTATGATCCTGACGGCGATGTCGATCATGCTGCCGAGAGCGGGAGTGGCCGCGGAGCGGATCAATGAAGTCATCTCGACGGAAACGTCGATTGAGAGTCCGGCGCAGCCGGAAAGGGCCGGGGCGAAGAAGGGCGTGGTCCGCTTCGAAAATGTCGGATTCCGTTATCCGGGAGCGGAGATGGATGCGCTGAAGGGAATCACGTTTACGGCGGAGCCGGGGAAGACGACGGCGGTGATCGGAAGCATGGGATCCGGAAAAAGTACACTTGTAAACCTGATTCCCCGGTTTTACGACGTCACGGAGGGAAGCATCACGGTAGACGGCGTCGATATCCGCTCCATGGATCTGCACGAGCTTCGTGATGAGATCGGTTTTGTGCCGCAGAAAGGTACATTGTTTTCCGGAACGATTGCTTCGAATATCCGGTTCGGAAGACCGGAAGCCTCGGATGAGGAGGTCCGGCGCGCGGCCGGGATCGCGCAGGCGGATGACTTCATCGAAGAGAAGGAAGAAGGGTATGACAGCTATATTTCCCAGGGAGGCGGAAATGTTTCAGGCGGTCAGAAACAGCGGCTTTCGATCGCCCGGGCGATCGCGAAGAATCCGAAAATCCTTGTTTTCGACGACAGCTTTTCCGCTCTCGATATGAAAACCGACGCAAAGCTCCGGGAAGAACTGTCGGAACAGGAGAAGGATGCAGCGAAGATCATTGTCGCACAGAGAGTAAGCACTATTTTGAATGCAGATCAGATCCTTGTACTGGATGAGGGACGGATGGCTGGCCTGGGAACTCACAGGGAACTGCTGGATCATTGTGAGGTATACAGGGAGATCGCTGCTTCGCAGCTTTCAGAGAAGGAACTGGAGGAGACGCGCCATGCAGGAAGATAAGAAGAACGCGGAACAGCGCGCGAAAGAAAAGCAGCTGGAGGAATACCGGAAGAAGCAGGGCGCCGCGAGACCGGTTCATCACGGCCCGGGCCGGAATCAGGTGGCCGAAAAGCCGAAGAATTTCAGAGAATCTTTCGGAAAACTGATGCGGTACATCGGCCGCTACCGGATCGCGGTGGCGCTGGTTGTTGTATTTGCCGTGCTTTCCACGGTTTTCAATGTGCTCGGTCCGAAAATCATGGGGCACGCGACGACAGAACTGGCGGAAGGCCTGATGCGGAAGATTCAGGGAACCGGCGGGATCCGGTTTGATAAAATCGGGAATATCCTGATCGTTACCCTCGCACTGTACGCGGCATCCGCGGTGTTCAGCTTTATTCAGGGCTGGATCATGACGTCGGTCAGCCAGAAAGTTGCCTACCGCATGCGTAGGGAAATTTCGGAAAAGATCGACCGGATGCCGATGAAGTACTTTGAGAGCCGTCCGTACGGAGATGTGCTGTCCCGCATTACAAATGATGTAGATACACTGGGAACCGGTCTGAATCAGAGCATCACCATGATCATTTCATCTTTGGCGACCATCGTCGGCGTAGTCGTCATGATGCTGACGATTTCGCCCCTGATGACGTTGATCGCAGTCGTGGTGATTCCAGTATCCGGAGTGATGGTGGCGCTGGTTGTCAGAAAATCCCAGAAGTACTTTATACGGCAGCAGGATTCCCTTGGAATGATCAATGGGCAGATTGAGGAGGATTTCTCCGGCCAGATGGTGATCAAGGCTTTTAACAGGGAAAAGGTGGTGCTTGGAGAATTTGACCGTACGAACCGGGATCTGTATGATTCCGCATGGAAGTCGCAGTTCATCTCCGGAATCATGATGCCGGTCATGAATTTTATCAGCTATCTCGGATATGCCGGTGTGGCGATTTCCGGAGGAATACTGGCGATCCGCGGCGTGATCGGCGTCGGAGATATTCAGGCGTTCATCCAGTATGTCGGGAATGTCAAACAGCCGCTGGCGCAGCTTGCCCAGGTGATGAACCAGGTACAGTCCATGACCGCGGCGGCGGAGCGTGTGTTTGAGTTCCTTGGCGAGGAAGAGGAAGATGACGGACGTCTTCTTTCCGCGGATGGGAAATCGCTTTCCGCGCCTGCGAAAGAAAATGTGGAGACGCTGCCCGCCGGAGATGTGAAAGAAAATTCCGGGATCCGGGGGGCGGTCGATTTCGAACGGGTCCGCTTCGGCTACAATCCGGATCAGGTGATTATCCGGGATTTTTCAGCCCATGTGGAACCGGGGCAGAAAATCGCGATTGTCGGGCCGACAGGCGCCGGAAAAACGACGATCGTGAAGCTGCTCATGCGGTTTTACGATGTCAACAGCGGAGAGATCCGTCTGGACGGGCAGGATATCCGGAATTTTGAGCGGCACGAGCTGCGGAATAATTTCGCAATGGTACTGCAGGACACCTGGCTCTTCTCCGGAAGCATCCGTGAGAATATCCGGTACGGCCGGCCGGACGCCACGGACGAAGAGGTCGGGAAGGCGGCGAAAGCGGCCTACGTCGACCATTTTATCCGCACACTTCCAGGCGGATATGATATGGTATTAAATGAAGATGCAACAAATGTGTCCCAGGGACAGAAGCAGCTGCTCACGATCGCCCGGGCGATGCTCGCCGACCGGCGGGTGCTGATTCTGGATGAGGCGACCTCATCGGTCGATACAAGGACCGAACAGCTGATCCAGAGCGCTATGGACCGCCTGATGAAAGGGAGAACCAGTTTTGTTATCGCGCACCGGCTTTCCACGATCCGCAACGCAGATCTGATTCTGGTGCTCAACCACGGCGATATTGTGGAGCAGGGCACCCACGAAGAACTGCTGGCGAAAAATGGATTCTATGCAGATCTGTATAACTCGCAGTTTTCCGCCGGCTGATATGCGGCGGACTTTCGGAAAAAGAAACGCACGGGTCAAAAGATGGAGCGGTAAGAAAACACATTGAAAGAAAGGAGACACGATGAGGGAAACTTTGATTGGAATTGCGATTCCTTTTATCGGAACCGCGGCCGGATCTGCCTGTGTTTTTCTGATGCGGAACAGTCTGTCGGACCGTCTGCAGCGGTTTCTGACCGGATTTGCAGCCGGCGTCATGGTTGCGGCGTCGATCTGGAGCCTTCTGATCCCGGCGATGAATGACTCGGTAAGCCTCGGAAAGCTTGCGTTTCTTCCTGCTGTGATCGGCTTCTGGCTCGGCATCCTGTTTCTGCTGGCGCTGGATCATCTGACCCCGCATCTGCACAGGTATGAGGAAAGACCGGAAGGGCCTCACAGCCGGCTGAAAAATAATGCGCTGATGATGCTGGCCGTTACCATCCACAATATTCCGGAAGGAATGGCGGTCGGCGTGGTTTACGCGGGCTATATGCACGGGGTTTCAGAACTCACGGCGTCCGCTGCCCTGGCATTGTCTCTCGGTATCGCGATACAGAATTTCCCGGAAGGCGCCATCATTTCCATGCCGATGTACGCGGAGGGAAACGGGAAAGCCAAATCATTCCTCAGCGGTGTCCTGTCCGGGGCGGTGGAGCCTGTGGGCGCGCTGGTGACGATCTGGCTTTCCGGTCTTCTGATTCCGGTGATGCCGTATCTGCTCAGTTTTGCGGCCGGCGCGATGATGTATGTGGTCGTGGAGGAACTGGTCCCGGAGATGTCTCACGGGGAGCACTCCAACGTAGGAGTGCTGGCGTTCGCTCTTGGGTTCTGTCTCATGATGGCGCTGGATACGGCGCTGGGCTGATACGGCGGGGAATTTCAGGCGGCTGATTTTGTTTTTTCAGAAGATGATGGGCGCGTTCAGACCGCACATCGTTTCTCTGTTCATTATAGTAGGCAGTTGCCTGCATCGAAAATTGTAAAAATCAGAACTAAGACGACCGCCTGGAAGGTCTCCTGACCGGCAGAGATGAAAAAACCCGGTACGTTCATCCGGGGAGTACCGGAGGATAGCGCATCGGGTTTTTTCTGGTTTAGTTATGGAATTTGGAAAATGTCTTTATCTGCTGGTTGTGGATCACTGCGCCTTGTGCGCCTTGACCGCATCGATCATCAGCGGCAGGATTTTATGTACGTCGCCGACGATGCCGACATCTGCGATCTGGAAGATCGGGGCGTCTTCGTCTTTGTTGATGGCTACGATATATCCGCTGTCCATCATTCCGGATACGTGCTGCATCGCGCCGGAGATTCCGCATGCGATGTAGAGCTTCGGAGCAACGATCTTACCGGACTGTCCGACCTGGTGGGTTCTTCCTACCCATCCGCTCTCGATCGCCGGTCTGGATGCTCCGACAACTGCGCCCAGCTCATTCGCGAGATCTTCGACGAGTTTGAATCCTTCTTCGCTGCCCATTCCGCGGCCGCCGGCTACGATAACATCTGCATCCTCAAGGTTTACAACCTCTCCGGCCTCCGCGATGAATTCGGTAATTTTAGCCTTCAGATCCGCATCATCTACCGCCACCGATTTATGAACCGGCTCGCATGCCGCGCCTTCTTCCGGAGCGTCAAAGCTTCCGCTGCGGATCGTAGCGACGACTTTATTGTCCGCCGCACTCTGTTTTTCGAGAACGGTTCCGCCGTAGGACGGGCGGGTGAAGACGACGGTTCCGCCTTCGACCGTAAGACCGATCACATCGGTGACGCATCCGACTCCCATGCGGGAAGCGATTCTCGGTGCGATGTTTCTGTTGAACGGTGCAGCGGAGAGGAGAACGCCGTCCGCACCCTCGTCAGCAGCGAGTTTTGCGAGAGCGGCAGTGAGGAAGTCCTCCGTCGGTCTGCCGTTCGGGTCCGTGATGACATCGTCAAGGATGATCACTTCGGATGCAAATTTTGCGGTCTCGGCAGCCGCATCTTCGCAACCGCTCTCAGCGAGAACCGCCGCCGCGTCCGCGCCTGCCTTTTTCGCAGCGGAGAGAAGTTCCAGAGCCGCGCCGGAAGGCTTACCGTTCTTTAATTCTACATATACAAGATATTTCATATCTGCCTCCCTGTTTACAGCGCTTTGTCAGCGATCATCTGGTCCATCGCCTTCTTCACGGCCTCTTCTGCCTCGGTTTCATTGATCTTGATTCCGGCCTGTCTCTTCTTCGGCTCTTCAAAACCGAGAGAGGAGATCTTCGCTTCGGATGCCAGATCGGTGATGCCCAGATCAGACAGGGAAAGAGTCGGGATTTTCGCCTTGCGCGCCGCCATCTTGCTGCGGATCGTCGGATATCTCGGATCATAATCCGGCTTCGAGATCGTTACGACCGCCGGAGTCGCGATTTCATACATCATGAATCCGGTATCGGTCTCCTGCTTGACAGAGATTCCACCGTCAACCGATGTGATCTCGACTGCGTTCTCAACGAGCGGGAGATTCAGCTTCTCGGCGAGAAGCGGGCCGACCTGACCGCCGATCGCGTCGGTGGATTCTTTTCCGCAGAGTATGATGTCGAATTTTTTGCCTTCCTGCTCCTCGATTTTAGCAGCGGCAGCTGCGAGCAGATCTGCCACCTGCGCGCTGTCGAGGCAGTCGGTGCCTTCGTCCGCGACCACATAGCCGCTTGAAGCGCCTACCGCAATGCTGTTTTTGATGCAGGTCTTATTGTCTTCCGTTCCTACGGATACGACCGTTACGCTGCCTTCGTTCTCCTCGATGAAACGAACCGCGAGCTCCTCGGCGTACGTATCGAACGCTCCGGCCTCCGGATCTGCCTGGGACAGATCCGGGGTGGAAGTTTCAGGATTCAGATGAATTTCAACAGAATCATCCGGAACCTGTTTTACACATACTAAGAATTCCATTTTTTGTTCTCCCTTATCAGCACTTTCCAATAACGCTTCTGCCGACGACCAGACGCTGAATCTCGTTTGTTCCTTCGAACAGCTGGAAGATCTTTGCGTCACGCATCAGTTTCTCAACCGGATAATCACGACTGAATCCGTATCCGCCGAGAATCTGAACCGCTTCGGTCGTGCAGTACATAGCAGCGTCACCGGCTTTGCATTTTGCAGTTGCGGAAGCAGTGGTGTAGTCTTCGCCGCGGTCCATAAGGGTCAGGCTGTAAGCGCAGAGCTGACGTGCAGCTTCGGTAGCCATCTGCATATCAGCCAGCTTGAACTGGATGACTTCGTTTCTGCCGAGCGGCTTTCCGAACTGAACACGGGTGCGGGCATAAGCGGCCGCTTCATCGATTGCGCGCTGTGCGAGGCCGACTGCGACAATGCCGCACCATGTACGTGCGATATCCAGAGTCTTCATGGCAATCTTGAATCCGTCGCCTTCTTTTCCGAGCATCGCGCTCGCCGGAACACGGACATCCTCAAGGATGACATCACTGGTCTGGCTCAGGCGGATTCCCATCTTATTCTCGTGAGAACCGATGGACAGTCCCGGAGTTCCCTTGAAGATCAGGAATGCACTCATGCCCTTCGCGCCTGCGGACTTGTCGGTTTTCGCGAAGACGGTGAAGAAATCAGCGACCGGACCGTTTGTGATGAAGCACTTTGTTCCGTTGATGATGTAGTCGTCACCGTCTTTTACCGCGGTGGTGGATCCGTTTGAAACGTCACATCCTGCGTTCGGCTCAGTCAGGCAGAATGCGCCGAATCCGCCCTTGAGAATCACATCGTAAACGGATTTCAGCTGCTCTTTTGTGCCGCCGAACTCGATCGGATGAAGGGAGAGTCCGTTTGTCATGAAGGAAGTAGCGAATCCTGCGTCTGCTTTCGCCATCTCCTCGAGGATTGCAGCGTGGTCGATGCGGGAAAGTCCCGGACCGCCGAATTCTTCCGGAACGTCAAGGGTACCGAGCTGCATCTCAGCCGCCATATCATAAATCGCCTGCGGCCACTCACCGGACAGATCAAACTCTTTGCTCTGCTCTTTGACTTCGTTATTGCAGAACTCTCTTACGTCCTTTAACAGATCCTTGCCTTCATCAGAAATCAGATATGCCATTTTAATACCTCCTATATTTGTATCTGGCAATTCCATCAAAAAGCCGGCCCGGCGCAGTTTCCTGCACCGGTCGGCTGAAAACTTGCGAAACAGATCCCAGGGCTCAATCCTCCGGTGTGTAGCAGACCTTACCCGGATTCAGGATCAGATTCGGATCGAATACTTTCTTGATTCCCTGCATCAGCTGCATATTCGTGTCGCCGAGAGATCTGCGCAGATATTTGATCTTTCCACTTCCGATGCCGTGCTCGCCGGATACCTGGCCGCCGACCTCGGTCGCTTTCGCGTAGATTTTCTCGAAGAATGTATCGACGCGATTCTTGAACTCATCCTCGGTGAGATCGTTGCTGCACTCGTAAATATGCAGGTTTCCGTCTCCTGCGTGACCGAAGCTCTTGATGGTCAGATCACACTCCTGTGCCGTCGCATTTGCGAAGGTCAGGAACTCGGTGATGTGTGTGATCGGGACGACGACGTCGCACTCGTCCAGAAGCTTTGTCTCCGCCATGATCGCCTCAAGGAAGGAAGATCTTGCCGCCCATGCATCTTTCATCTTGGACGGAGTATCCGCGATCAGAACATCGATTGCGCCTGCCTCGAGCACCAGCTCACTGGCCTCGTCGATCAGGTCGTTCAGCTCATCCTCGTCCTTTGCCTCGAAGGTGACGAGAAGGTATGCGCCTGCCTCAAGGCCGTCGATCTTCTGCGGGAATACGGATTTTCCGATATAACGTTCACTGGAGAGGACAATCTCTTTCTCCATGAACTCAAGTGCCTGCGGATTCAGGTTTGCCATTTTAATCTTCGGAACAGTGGAGATCGCAGCCTCAAGATCCTCAAACGGGATGATCAGACTGGCGACCTTCTTCGGAGCCGGAACGATCTTCAGGGTGAGCTCTGTGATGACGCCCAGGGTTCCCTCACTTCCGATCATCAGATCGATCAGGCTGTATCCGGAACTTGTTTTGCTGACGTTGGAGCCGAAATGAGTGATCTCACCGGTCGGAAGAACAACGGTCATCGCACGGACATAGTCGCGGGTGGTGCCGTACTTGACCGCACGCATGCCGCCTGCGTTCGTGGAGACGTTTCCGCCCAGGCACGCGAGCTTCTCGCCCGGATCCGGCGGATAAAGGAGACCCTGTCTTGTACAGTCATCCGCCAGCTCTTTGAAAAGGACACCCGGCTGTACGGTGACGGCAAGATTCTCCAGATCGTAACCGATGATCTTATTCATCTTTGTCGTGTCAAGGACGATTCCGCCGTAGAGCGGGACAGCTCCGCCAACGAGTCCGGTGCCGGCACCTCTCGGAGTGACGGCAATTTTATTGTCATTGCAGATCTTCATGACTGCAGCGACTTCCTCCGTCGTGAGCGGCTGGACAACCGCGTCCGGAGTTCTGGTGCCGTAAATCGGCATCTCATCTCTGCTGAAATCGTCACTGACATCCTCGCCGGTCAGAATGTGGCCGTTTGCAGCGGCGCGGATCTGATCGATGAGATCATCTGTAAGCTTGTTGTAATCAGACATGTTGGATATCCTTTCTTATTAATATGGATGTGAAAACAGACACGCAAACAAGTGAAAATAAACGGTCAATGTATGCTTATATTGTATTATATTTTCGTAAAAAATCGATGTCAACAGCCAGAAGGCGCCCTGAATCATGTTTATTTATTGTACAATACAAAATTGTCAAATCGCCAGAAAATGCCGGGAAATTCTGTAGAAAATGACAGCGCGGCGGGCAATTTTCAGCGCGGAGAATTAAGAAAGGACCCCCTTCCTGACCACTCCGGTCAGAGAGAGGATCCTTTCGTTTTTTGCTTCACGCGGATGAGGATAAGCGCGGACGCTGCTGCGGCGGCAAAAAGCACCGCGAGCGCGGCCGGGTGGTTCGCGTCGCCGGTCTTTGCGCCGGATGTCGCGGAACCGCTGACCGGGGCAGGTGCCGCAGAGACAGAAACTGCCGCGTAACGGTCCGCCGATGCCCGGTCAGGGGCCGCCTGCCCGGACGGTGCCGTGACGGATGGTTCCGGTGCCGGTGTGACGGATGGTTCCGGTGCCGGTGTGGCGGATGGTTCCGGTGCCGGTGTGACGGATGGCTCCGGGGACGGTGTGGCGGATGGTTCCGGGGTCGGCGTGGCAGACGGCTTCGCGGTCGGATCGGATCCACCGCTTTCTTCGGGCTGACTTAAATAAAGACGAAGCGGAAGATTGTCAAAGGTATAATATCGACTGTCCTCTGAACGGACGGATCCGATCACGGAGGTGAGATCGGTCCAGGAGGTTCCGTCGGAGACAAAGCTTTCTCCGGGATTGATGACTCCGTTGTAATAACCGGTCAGCCGGGAAGCCGGGTAATTTGCGTTGTGCCGCTCTGCAAATGCCTGATTCCAGCCGTAGGGGAGCGGAATCTCATAGGAACCGTCTTCCTCGCAGATCGAGACAACGATGCTCACGGAACTGCCCGTTTTCAGAGGTGTGTCAGCCCCTGAGTCGATCGTTTCCCGGTGAAATCCGGCATAGGGGTAGGTCCGGGTGAGTGATCCGATCAGGGCGCCGTCCGTCGGACTGGTGTATCCGTCATTCAGACGGTAAATATCGTACGTCACGGTCGTGCCGCCGGATAGTGTTTCACAGGAAACCGCCGTGACGTCAGAGGTCTGATCCACGGTAAAAATATTCGCGATAGAAGTTTTTTCGCTTTCTGACAGCTTCATCGCCGCCGGCGCGTTGAGATAGTTGTACTGCTCCGTGTATTCTGCACGGTTTCCGCCTGAATTGACATCGTAGTAGAGCGATACGGCGTCGGTCAGCGACCGGTCCGCGTATGAAATCCAGAAGTATCCGGTCTGATCGCCGTTCTCATCCGGAATGCCGAAGGTATTCTGATTCGGCGGGGCCGAGAGCTCCGATCCCCAGCTGTTTTTTGCGAGCCAGGCGCCGTCTGATGACGGCCGGCAATTTTCATTAAAATTCTCCCTGCTGTAATGATCATCCCAACCGACGATGCAGACTTCATGATTGCTGATCGCACGGTCGCAGTAGGCCGACGAGGTGTCCTGACTGTAATATCGTGTGTCGTTCGGACTGAGATAGCATCCGATGTCGACCGGATGCCCCGACTCGATTTCGTTCTTGATCGCCTTCTGTCCGGATGTGGTGCCGGAGGGGATGACGCGGGTCTCCGACAGGGGATAAATGCTCTTGAACCGGTAATTTTCAGAGACGGACCAGTCGCCGGCCGTCTGATAATACCAGGAGCCGGAGCTGCTGTAGGAGGAAGTGTATCCCTCCCTGCTTTTATACGGAACCTCAGATTCCGTGACAGGACCGTTTCCCGACTCGATCGCCCGGACAGTGGCCGCAGCGTTACTCTTTGAGGACAGGACCTGTGCGCTGTCAGAGGATTCGACCACATATCCTTCGCCGTCCTGACCGTTCAGATCGTTTTCGGAAGGATCCGGAGTTGTCATCGTCATCCATGCGAGCTGCAGCTCGGAGAGATCGATCGGATACTCCTCGAACGTTTTTCCCAGATCGGTCAGGATGGCGGTTTCACTCGCAGCGATCGTTCCGAAGCTCCAGCAGGTGTTCCAATCCATCTGGTTTTTTACCGGTGTGACGGTTCCGTTTTCCCGGAGATCAAAAGAGGCGGGAAGATCCTGCCGGATTCCGGAAGATGCCAGGATATGCGAAGAAGGTGAGGCGGCACCGGAGGGATCCTGAAGATCGTTCGGATCTCCCGTCTCCAGATACCGGTCAAAATCCGCCTGTCCCTGAGCGGTGATCTGATCCGGAAGGGAAGAAAAAGTCTCCGGGCCGTTTTCCACAATCCGTCCGGGGTTTGTTTCCGCCGCTGCAGGAAGGGCAGAAAGAAGGACTGCAGGGATGGGAAGAACCGCCGCTGCTATGCGGCGTAATGTTTTAAGTCGTATAACGTTCATACTGTGCCGACTCCATTTTGCCAATCAATCGTTTCCTATAAGTATGTTCTGCTCGTTATTGTACATGAAAATCCGGTGTGCGCCAACCGTGCCCGGACAGTGCCGCCGCGGCGGCAGGAATCGGGTACAGGCGGAACTTCGCAATGCATATGAAAAAGTCCCCGGAAGGATGTTCTTTCCGGGGACTGCGTAATCCGGTCAAAGTTATGGATTGGCAGTGGTAGTTGTATTGTCATTCTCTGAGTTGATTGCCGGATTTTCGCCTGTTGATAATGGAACCGATCCGTCGGACGGCGTCGGTGCGGAATCGGCCGGACGTTCGTTGCCAAGAGCCGGGGTGGTCCGGTTCTGCATAGTCGGGTTCCATCCGCCCGGATTCTGGGGATTCCATCCGTTCTGCTGCTGATACGTGATGGCGCCGCGCAGTCTTTCGTACAGCGCCGCGTTTGTCATCGCCTGATACGGGACGACGTAAAACAGGCCGACAAGTCCGAAGGTAACAGCACTGAGGAGATCCCATCCGATGAAAGAGAGGTCGAGGACGAAGGTATTCCATTTCTGGCCGTTCATCATCGCCTTGCTTCGCGCAAATGCTTCGGTTCGGGACATTCCCGGATGATCGGTCAGCAGATACGGAATCATCCGGTACTCGTATGCCTTGACGATGCCCGGGATCACGAAGAGCAGACTCCACAGGAAGATATACAGGTCCCGGAAGAACATGGTGCTTATCGTGTTCTTGTAATTGCGGTCAAATGCGTATCCGACTTCTTTGATATCCGCACTCCGGCGCAGGTTGATCAGCATGAAGCGGTTCACACCGGCCTCCAGCGGATTGAGCAGAAGAATGTCGCAGGCAATTGCAATCGCTGTGATAATGACGGCGATAAAGGTAATGATGCCGAGAAGCATGCCGAAGAAGCCGAAATAATACATGTCGGACAGGCTGTAATCAGTCCGTACGCCGGAAGCTGCACCGCTGTGGGATCCGCGTTCGCCGACGCTGCGGATCCCGTGTTCCCCGCTGCTGTAAGATCCGTATTCACCGTACGGGAGGTGATTCCCGCCAAAATCCCAGTCGTCGTCCCAGTAATTGTCCGAGTCCGGCCATTCGGAATCGATCTGATACGAAAAGGAACCGGAGTCACTCAGTCTTTTCAGTGTGAGCGGAAGGTTGATGCTGTAGCTGACGATTCCGCCGGTTCCGAGGGCGATGGTCAGCAAAATACCTGCCAGTACGGATTTCCAGTAATTCCGGTACAGGCCGGATTTTGCTTCTTCCTTTAATTCCGATCGGGTCCATGTAATCATGGCATATCCTCCATATCTGTAATTATTTCTTACTGTACCATAATCAGGTGAAAAAGTGGATAAAGTTTTGTTAATATAATAAAGACATGAACCATGGAAGGTGATTATTTTATGTACAATCGTCAAATAGCAGTATGGGTGGAGGATGATTTCGATCCCGGAAAGATCTGTTCAAGCGGGCAGTGTTTCCGGGCGGCGGCTGAGAATGGCTGTTTCCGCTTTATCACGAAGGACCGTGTTCTTCTGATCCGTCCCGTCGGAGATCATGCGTCGGATGGCAGGGGGAGCTATGAGGTAAATTGCAGCAGGTACGAGTGGGATAATATCTGGGCTCCGTATTTTGATCTGGGGCGGAATTACCGCGGGATCCGCCGGGCGGTACCGCCGGAGGATTCTTTTATGCGGCGCGCGGCGGAATGCGGAAAGGGGATCCGGATCCTGCGTCAGGATCCTTTTGAAACGACGATCTCGTTCATTATCTCCCAGAGAAAAACTATTCCCGCGATCAGAAAGGCGGTCGAATTACTTGCAAACCGGTACGGAGAACGAAAACAGACCGGACCGGGAGAAATTTCTCTTTTTCCAAAGCCGCAGGCGCTCGCGTGCATATCGGAGGAGGAGCTCCGCAGTGCGTGCGGTCTGGGCTACAGAGCACCGTATGTGCATGATGCGGCATGTATGGTTTCGGAAGGAAAGATTGACCTCACCGCTGCAGCCGGTTTGACGGACGGGGATTTGATCGATTATTTTCAGAGGATAAAAGGGGTCGGCATAAAGGTGGCCCGCTGCATCGCGCTGTTTGCGTATGGACGGACGGCGGTCGTCCCGGTTGACACCTGGATCAGCCGTGTGGTGGAAGAAGAGTACGGAGGCCGTGATCCCTTCGCGCGTTTTCGGGAAAACGCGGGAATTTTTCAGCAGTACGCGTTTTACTACGCACAGCATGAGGGCGGCCTCCGAAAATGAATCCGCCGGTCTGTATCAGCAGAACGGCGGATGGAGATGGTTTATTAAAATCAGGCGCGGCCGAATGCACTTTTCTCTCTGCCGCAGCGCGGGCAGTGCCAGTCTTCCGGGAGCTTCTCAAAGGGAGTGCCTGCCGGAATGCCATGCTCCGGGTCTCCCTTTTCCGGATCGTAGACATAGCCGCAGACGGAGCATACAAATTTACCGGTCGCTGCTTTCGCTTCTACGGCTTTTGGCGGGATGCTTTCCGGCTGATGGTCGAGGTCTGTGACACGCTTTGCCTCGAGATTTTCATATCCCAACGGCGTGTGGGTGGAGACGTAGATGGTCGGATGATTCCGTATGAAATCGCGGACGAGATCAAGCGTGCGGCGGGCAGCATCCCTGTCTTCAAACACCATCGACAGCTTGTTTTGGTACAGCGCTTCGTCGGTGTATGTCACATCGCCGTGAATCATGTAGTAAAGGCCGTCGTCTTCTACGATGACGATAGAGTTTCCGGCCGTGTGTCCCGGAGCAAAGATATAATGAATGCCTTCGCCGATCGTCTGGGATTTTTTAAATCCTTCGTAGGAACCGTCGGTGAACGCGACCGGATGAACGTTCGGAAGATTCTTCAGTTCGTCTGCCTGAGCTTCGGTTTCGGAACAGAGAATCTCTGCATTCGGAAAGCTTCCGAGCGCACCGGTATGATCTGCGTGCTTGTGTGTCAGGAGGATTTTTGAGACATCCTCCGGATTGTAGCCGGCAGTTTTCAGAGCGTCCGTGTAAACGGCGATCTTGTGTCCCATATAAATCGGTGTCTTCTCGTCGGGAACCTGCTCTGGAAAAGCGTCCGGCATGCCGGTGTCCACAAGGATCACCTCATCACCGGTGTCGATTACATAATTGGTGAGACTGGAGCGATAGCGGACTGTGGGGTCGAAGGCTGCGGGGCCTTCCTCTCCGCCGAATGCAAACGGCTGTGTCATGTATCCGTCGCCAAACAGTTTTACCGGTACAATTTTCATGATGTTTTCCTCCTCAATGAAATACATAACAGACTAAAACAGGCAGGTAATCAGTGTGATCATAGCGATTCCGCCCTGCATAAGCAGGATCTTCGGATTGCTCGTGACGCTGCCGTAGAGTGCGACGGCGACGATGGTGAGCAGCAGGAAGATGAGTGCGGTGACCGATGAAAATGCAAACACTGCGACGAGGATCAGCACCCCGATCAGCGCGTTGTAGACGCCCTGATTTTTGAACAGCACAGTTACGGAGGGACGTTTCAGCTCGGAGACGTCCATGCCGAATACCTTTGCGGTTTTTTCGGATGTGGTCGCAATGGTTTCAAGAAAGAAAATGTAGAAAAATTCAGCTGCGGTGAGTGCCGCAAAAATTCTGGTGATGAGTGTCACAAGAGTTCCTCCCTCAAAAAAGATTGCGCGGAAAAAGATTGCGCAAAACATAAATGCTAAATTTATATTATCACCAGAGCATAGAAATTTCCAGCTTTTTTTGAAATTTTCATGCCGTCAGATCGCGGATGCGATACAATGAAAAATAACAGATGATTTCATTTATTAAAAATTCAAATCGGGAGGATCCTATGTTAGATAAGAAAGTTGCAGAGTTACTGAATGTTCAGGTAAATAAAGAGTTTTACTCCGCGTATCTTTATCTGGATTTCGCGAACTATTTCCATGAGCTCGGTCTGGATGGCTTCGCGAACTGGTATGATGTGCAGGCGCAGGAGGAGAGAGATCATGCGATGCTGATGCGCACGTATCTGCACAACAACGGGGAAAAGGTGACCTTTGACGCGATCGACCGGCCGGACATCCGGATGGAAAATCCGATGGATCCCCTGAAGGCCGCGCTGAATCATGAGCAGTACGTCACCTCGCTGATTAACGGTATTTACAAGGCCGCAAACGATGTGAATGATTTCCGCACGATGCAGTTCCTCGACTGGTTCGTCAAGGAGCAGGGTGAAGAGGAGAAAAACGCGGAGGATCTGATCCGCAAGTACGAGCTGTTCGGCTCCGATCCGAAGGGATTGTATGCGCTCAACCAGGAGCTTCTCGCACGCGTATACGCCGCACCGTCGCTGGTGCTTTGATTCTGCGGGGGTGAAGGCCCGTCCGGCTGCGATACATACAAAAGCGACGCAGATAAGAGGAAATGATCTGCGCCGCTTTTGTATCGCGTTTAAGAAATCAGAGAGGCAACCACGCTGCTGATTGTCTTTCCGTCCGCCTTGCCCTTGAGCATCGGCATCACCGTCTTCATGATCTGTCCCTTGTTCTTTGTGGCGAGTACTTCTTTCGCATGTTCTTCGAGATAGGTCCGGATTTCTTCCGCGGACATCATCTTTGGCGCGTACTCCGAGATAATATTGTAGCGGATCGTGTACTGCCCGATCAGATCGGTGCGTTCCTTCGGGCAGGTGTCAAGTGATTCCTTTGCGGCGCGTTGCTCCTTGAGAATTCCCCGGTCGACCAGCTCCTCCGGGATTTCATCACGTTTCCCCTCATCGATTGCGATCTTCTTGACCGTTCCGATCATCGCAGAAATCGCGTCTTTTCTGGGTTTGTCCTTCGCCTTTGCCGCAACGATCATATCTTTTCGAAGCTGTTCGATCGTCATGTGTATTCCTCCTTCGTTGATTCAATCATAAAAATGATTCCGTGTTCGTCACTCAGGATTGTAGCACGTTCCGGAGAATTCGTTAAATTTCCCGGGATTTTCGGGAAAAGTATTCCCGTGTCAGCTGCACGACGACAGGGGAGAGCGCAAGGAGCGCGATCAGGTTCGGGATCGCCATGAGTGCGTTCATACTGTCGGCGAGGTTCCAGACAATATCGAGTTTCGTCCGGGCGCCGATTACGACGGAAACGACGTAGATCGCCTGATATACGAGCATTCCGCGGCTGCCGAACAGATATTCCATGCAGCGGCCGCCGTAGAGACTCCAGGAGAGCAGCGTCGAGAAGGCGAACATCGTGATGCAGACTGCGATGATGATGGACGCGGCCCGGCTGCCGAATGTCGTGGAAAATGCCAGAATCGTCAGATCGGTGCCGGCGGTCGAACCGTAAAACTGCGGTGCGCAGCCGGAACAGAGGATCGCGAGCGCGGTCAGTGTGCAGATGATGATCGTGTCGGCAAAGACCTCGAAGACACCGTACATTCCCTGCTGGACCGGGTGATCGACGTCGGCCGCCGCATGGGCGATCGGCGCGGTTCCGAGGCCGGCCTCGTTTGAAAAGATTCCGCGGCCGAACCCGGCGCGCATCGCCTGCTGGATCGCTGCGCCGGCGAGACCGCCGCCGAGAGCGGACGGTTCGAAGGCTCCTCGGAAGATCTGTCCGAAGACGGTTCCGACCCGATTTCCGTGGGAGATGACGACAGCCAGCGCGGCCACGACGTAGACGATGGCCATGACCGGAACGAGTTTCTCGGTGACGCTTCCGATCCGCTGAAGTCCGCCGAAAAGGACGAGGATCGTGAGAATTGCTCCGATGATCCCGATCACCACGTAGATCAGATTCAGAAGTTCCCGGTCGATCGCCGGATTGAATGACGAAAAGACGGATCCGATCGAGGTGGCGATGGTGTTGATCTGTGTCAGGCATCCGGTTCCGATGGCGGCGCACATGCCGAAGATGCAGAAGATTACCGCGAGCCACTGCCATTTCCGGCCAAGGCCGTTTTTAATGTAGTACATCGGTCCGCCGACGAAGTCTCCCTTTACGTTCTGCTTGCGGTAGCGGACGGCGAGGATGATCTCGGCATATTTTGTGCACATACCGAAGAGCGCGGCGATCCACATCCAGAAAATCGCGCCGGGGCCTCCGATGGCGATCGCGCCCGCGACGCCGGCGATATTGCCGGTGCCGACCGTTCCCGCAAGCGCCGTCGTGAGCGCCTGAATCGGGGAGAGCGTTCCTTCTTTTGCTTCATGTTTTGAGAACAGGCGGCCGACCGTGTGCCGCATGATGGATCCGAAACGGCGGAACTGCAGAAAACCGAGACGCCAGGACATGAAAATGCCGGTTCCCAGGAGCAGGATCAGCATCGGGATTCCCCATACAGCTTTATCGAGCCGCACGGAAAAATCGGTCAGCAGGCTCATCAGTTCTTTCATAATTTATACCCTCATTTTGCAAAAATTTTACCATACAGAGTTTTATTATAGCCGATTCAGGCGGTTTGGCAAACCGGTTTTCAAAGGGGTCGGAAAATTTTCGCGGATTTGCCGGTTCTGTGGCTGTACAGGGTATATCCGAGCGGATAAAATCATGGTACAATTGTCCGGAAAACCGGTTCTTAACGGAGGAATGCGATGAAAAACAAGCTGATTGATCTTGTCGGTATCACAAAGAGTTTTGACGATGTGACGGTTCTGGATGATCTGAACCTTTACATCCGCGAGAATGAATTTCTGACGCTGCTGGGACCTTCCGGCTGTGGAAAGACGACGACGCTGCGCATCATAGGCGGTTTTGAACAGCCGGACAGTGGAAAGGTACTGTTCGGCGGAGCGGATATCACCGCGCTTCCGCCAAACCGTCGTCAGCTGAATACGGTATTCCAGCGGTACGCGCTGTTTCCGCATATGACGATTGAGGAGAACATCGCCTTCGGTCTGAAGATCCGGAAGAAATCACAGACCTATATCCGCGACAAGATCCGCTACGCTCTGAAGCTTGTGAACCTGGAAGGATATGAGACGCGGCTCCCGTCGGCGCTTTCCGGCGGCCAGCAGCAGCGGGTGGCTATCGCGCGGGCGATCGTCAATGAGCCGAAAGTTCTGCTGCTGGACGAGCCGCTCGGCGCGCTCGATCTTAAACTCAGGCAGGATATGCAGTACGAACTGATGCGGCTGAAAAATGAGCTCGGGATCACGTTCGTCTACGTGACGCACGATCAGGAGGAGGCGCTGACGATGTCCGACACGATCGTCGTGATGAATCAGGGCTACATTCAGCAGATCGGCACGCCGGAGGATATCTACAATGAGCCGCAGAATGCCTTTGTGGCGGACTTTATCGGAGATTCGAACATCCTTGACGGGATCATGATCGAAGACCGTCTCGTGGAAATCCTCGGGACGAAGTTTGCCTGCGTCGACACCGGATTTGGGAAAATGCGTCCGGTGGACGTCGTGCTGCGCCCGGAGGATCTGGAACTGGTTCCGCCGGAAAAGGGAATCGTGAAGGGACGCGTGACAAATCTGATCTTCAAAGGCGTCCACTATGAGATGGAAGTGATGGTGAACGGCACGGCGCTGATCGTCCACGGCACAAGGATGGCGGCAGTGGGTGATGAGGTCGGTATCTTTGTGGATCCGTTCAACATCCAGATCATGAACAAACCGGAATCCGAGGACGAGGAGGCGGTAAGCGTTGAAGAATAAGAGAAAATGGCTCGCCGCTCCGTACGGTGTCTGGGCCGCGGGTTTTATCATCATTCCGCTCCTGATGATTGTGTACTATGCGTTCACTTCACAGGAAAGCGGACAGTTTACCCTGTCGAATTTTTCGTCCGTGTTCACCGCGACGACGATGAAGGCGCTGGGACTTGCTCTCGTCCTGGCTGTTTTGAGTACGCTGATCTGCCTGGTGCTCGCTTATCCGCTCGCGATGATCCTCGTCGGCGCGCAGGTCACATCGTCGGCTTTTATCGTGCTGATTTTCGTCCTTCCCATGTGGATGAATTTTCTGCTCCGCACGTTCGCGTGGCAGACGCTTCTGGAAAACAACGGGGTGATCAACAGCATTCTGCAGATGCTGGGGCTTCCTGCCCTGCATCTGATCAACACGCCTGCCGCGATCGTATTCGGCATGGTGTATAACTTCCTGCCGTTCATGATCCTTCCGATCTATAATGTCCTGATCAAGATCGACCGGGACGTGATCGAGGCGGCGCGGGATCTCGGGGCAGGAGCGTGGATGACCTTTCGGAGGATCACACTGCCGCTGTCCGTATCGGGCATCATCTCCGGGGTCACGATGGTGTTCGTTCCGTCTCTGACGACATTCGTCATCTCCGATCTTCTCGGCGGCGGAAAAATCCTCCTGATCGGAAATCTGATCGAGCAGGAGTTTAAGCAGCTGAACGACTGGAATGTCGGATCGGCTATGTCCATGATTCTGATGGTGTTCATCGTGATTTCCATGATGGTCAGCTCGAAATACGACCGGGACGGAGAGGGGGCCCTTTTCTGATGAAAGTATTAAAGCGGGTTTATATGGCCCTGATCCTGATTCTGCTGTATGCTCCGATCGCGACGCTGATTGTCCTTTCGTTCAATTCTTCCCGCTCCCGGGCGAAGTGGGGCGGCTTTACGCTGACATGGTACCGGGCGCTGTTCCAGAACGAGGATATCATGAATGCATTCTATACGACGCTGATGATCGCGCTGATCGCGGCGCTGCTGGCGACGCTGATCGGTACGCTGGCCGCGGTCGGCATACAGAGCATGCGGCAGAGGACACGCACGATTTTTATGGGAGTGACGAATATCCCGATGCTGAACAGCGAGATCGTCATGGGCGTGTCGCTGATGCTCCTGTTTATTATCGGAAGAATCGAGCTCGGGTTCGGTACGATCCTCATCGCCCATATCACATTTAATATTCCGTATGTGATCCTCTCTGTTATGCCGAAGCTGAGGCAGACGGAGCGGAGCGTATACGAGGCGGCGCTGGATCTCGGCGCGACGCCGTTCTACGCGTTCCGCAAAACCATCCTTTCAGACATTATGCCCGGGATTGTGTCCGGATTTTTTCTCGCGTTCACGATGTCGCTGGATGATTTCGTCGTGACGTACTTCACGAAGGGACCGGGAGTCGATACCCTTTCGACGAAGATTTACTCCGAAGTACGAAAGGGGATCAAGCCCGAGATCTACTCGCTCTCCACCCTGCTGTTTCTGATGATCTTTCTTCTGCTGATCGCGGTCAATATGGCATCGGTGAAGGAGTCAAAAAAAGAAATCGAGAAAAACGCGGCGCATCTGGCGAAATACGGAAGGAAACGGATCTTCACGCGCCGGTTTGTGTTTGGGCGCGTTCTTCCCGGAGTCCTCTGCGCGGCGCTCGCCGTCGGATGGTTTTCGAGCAGAACCGGGAAGACATTTGCGGCGCAGAATCAGGTGGTCGTCTATAACTGGGGGGAATATATTGATCCGGACGTGATCGATATCTTCGAGGAGGAAACCGGTATTCGCGTCATCTACGAGGAATTTGAGACGAATGAAATCATGTACCCGAAGATCAAGTCCGGAGCGGTCGCGTACGACTGCGTCTGCCCGTCCGACTATATGATCCAGAAAATGATCGACAATGATCTGCTGGCGAAGCTGGACTGGGACAAGATCCCGAACATCAAAAACATCGGGGATATGTATATGAAGACGTCGGAGCAGTTTGATCCCGGAAATCTCTATTCCGTGCCGTACTGCTGGGGGACGATCGGTATCCTTTATAATAAGAAGATGGTCAGCGAACCGGTCGACAGTTGGAAAATTTTGTGGGATTCGCGTTATAAGGACAGCATTCTGATGCAGGATTCGGTGCGGGATGCATTTGCGGTCGCATTGAAGTATCTGGGATACTCGGCCAATTCCACAAATATCCAGGAACTGACCGAGGCACAGCAGCTGCTGATGACGCAGAAGCCGCTTGTCCAGGCGTACGTCGTCGATCAGGTCCGCGACAAGATGATCGGAAATGAGGCGGCCCTCGGCGTGATTTATTCCGGAGAGGCGATCTACACGCAGAAGGAGAATCCGGATCTTGAATACGTCGTGCCAAAAGAAGGCTCGAATGTCTGGATCGATTCCTGGGTCGTGCCGAAGAACGCAAAACACAAGGAAAATGCGGAAAAATTTCTAAACTTCCTTTGCCGTCCGGATATCGCCCTGAAAAATTTCGAGTATATCACCTACTCGACGCCTAACGAGGCGGCGAGAGAGTTGATCGAGGATCCGGCGATCCGGAACAGCCAGATCGCGTTTCCGGATGAATCGGTTCTGGAGCGGTGCGAGACGTACTCCTATCTGGGATCAGATGTAGAAGAAATCTACAATCGGCTCTGGAACGGGGTGAAATCCAGCTGAGAGCGGGACCGGTACAGTACGTGTCAGATTTGTAAAATGATAGGAATCCGTATTTACAAAAAACAAAAAAGGGAGTATTTTAAATTTAAGCGATAAAATAATCAACTCAGAGAACTTTACGGGAGCAGATTATGTCTGACCGGGTTCTGTGGTTTCGAACCGGCACGCTCTTGGCGAGGCCGGTTCTTTTATGCAGGCGGAGATCCGGGAGCAATCGGTAAGAGAATAATAGAAGACGAACAGGCGGTCTACGGGGACATAAATGAAGGACCGTCGGTTTTGTGTATCTGTGGGATTGTCGGATTTCGGGCGGACAGATAAGAGAGGAAGAGATGAAGATGAAAAAGAAAATGAATGGCAGAACCCTGCTGGTAAAGGCTTCGGCGATCACCCTGTCAATATTGCTGGGTGCATCGGCAGCGGCACTGCCGGCGCGGGCAGATAACGGCGGGGTGAATGGCACCCTGCCGTCTTCCACGTCGGAATCAGACGGAACACCGGATATGCAGCAAAAAGAGAAGCCCTACACGATTCAGTTCGTAACGGAGAATGGAGACGTTCTCGCATCGTATGATGCGGGATCGGATGATACATGGGGACCGAACGGAACGATTTCAGTCCGGTCGACGTTCTATAAAGACGGCCTTGACTATGACATTATAAAAGGTCCGGAAGGAAAGCCCATGAGCGCAGCCTCGATTGAACTTGAGGCAGGTGCGGAGCCGGTGAAGGTCACGGGTAATCTGACGTTTGTATACAAGCGGCACATAAGCGGCGCCGCATCAGAGACGAAGACATATCAATGTATGACCGAGGACGGCACGCTGCTTTCCACCTTTACAGGCACCGCGGACCAGATCAAGCCGGTCATTTCCTCCGGAACCAGGGTCTACGTCCGCTCGGATAAGGAAAACGACAGCAGGGATTCTTCCATCGTCAACGTATATTACAAGCTGAAAGCGGACACGAATACTTCTTATCAGGTACTGGTACAGTATATCGACGATGCGGACGGCAGTGTCATCACGACCAGGACATTCCGCGTAGACGGCCGTGATTATACGTTTATCGCGCCGAAGAGCTTCTCTGTCACGAGCGGCGGGCAGAAGGTTTTCTATCGTTCCACAGGGGAAACGACGATCAGCCATAAAGTATCGGATACGGCGAGGACGTATCAGGTACATTATCAGAAGCTGACGGCCGGCTCGACGGAGCCGTACAGCTGGTATATTCAGTTCTACAGCTCGGAGACGAACCGGAGCATCGGCTACCGGACGGTGGAAGTGAAGCCGGGCGAAACCGCGTCATTCACCGCACCGGCAGTGCTTGCGGCGAAGGAAACTTCCGACGGAGGCAAATATACCATCAACAAGAAGTTTGAAAATCAGACGTACAGTCACGAGTACAGTGACACGGATCACACGATGTATGTTTATTATGATCCGGAAGGATACAGGAATACGACCGAAACCAGGACGAGAACCATCAGCATTCAGTATGTGAATATTGCGGACGGAAGCGTACTTCAGAGTCAGCAGCAGAATGTGACGTCGGACGCGGCTTCAGAGATTACGTTCCCGGAGAGCTTCGATGAGCGGGGCGTCCATTATCGCCGGGTCGACGGGCAGGTATCTTCCGTGACGGGCAGCTTTTTCTCGCCGAAGGAAGTATATACGGCTTATTATTATGACGAGAACAACACACAGTTCCGGACCAGCGTCATCACGACCGAGGAGGTTCAGGAGGCTGTCGTCAATGGTCCGACGACGTATCGGGTACTTCCGGGAATCACGAGGACGGTCGTCACGAACACAGCTACCGGTGTGAGCAGGACGGCGGCTACAAGCGATGAGACCGGAGCGCAGATTGCCCGGACACCTTCCGGCACATCCGGGACGGCGGTCGGAACGGATAATAACATAGCTGCCGGAACAGACACCGGAACAGCTGTTTCAGCGGAGAATGGCACAGAGGCTGCCGGTGCGGCGGATGCTGCAGATGGCGCCGGAAGCGGAAAATCGCAGGACGTGAGCATCGACGGGGTTCAGGCGGACGACCTGCAGACGCCGCAGGGCAATATCAAACTTGATCAGGCAGATGCGGACAGCCATTCAGTGAGAAAGACTGTTCTGCTGATTATCGGCATTGCGGCAGCCGTCGTGTGCGCGGCTGCGGTGATCCTTCGGGTAAGAAGATCCAGAACCGGCAGAAGGCATTGATGCAGAGGGCCTTGAGAGGAGAAGAACCATGAAGAAAAAATATACATTTAGAAAATGGATCGCATTGTTCCTTTCGATTGCCATGATTGCGGCCAGTGGAATCACGACGAATCTGCATATGCGTGCGGCCGAAAGCACCGACGTGGAGGAGACTGCCGCGGGAGAGGCGGCGGATGGAACAACCGCCACCGGGGAAGTTGATTCGCAGGCTGCAGGCGGAGAAGCGGCCGGAGAAGCGGACGGTTCGGATGAATCCGGAACGAGTGGAGAAACCACATCTTCCGTCTCCGATGAGGAAAAAGAGGAAGTACTTTCAGAACAGGAGCAGATCGCTCAGGCATGCGAGGGCGCGACAAACACGACCTATTCCTACCAGGATGATAATATCTCGGTCACGGCTGTGCTTGACAATGCCAATGCGGTTCCGGACAATGCGAAGTTCCGTGTGACTCCGATCACCAAAGATACGGCCGGCTACAATTACAACGCTTATATGGACGCACTGAACGACGAGGCAGCGGCATCGTCTGATTCCGGTGTGGAAAAACAGTATAGCGACGAAAACACTCTGCTGTACGACATGGCTTTTATGTATGAAGTAACTGTGCAGAAGGAGGATGGCAGCACCGAACAGAAGGAAGTCGAGGTACAGCCGGCTAAGGGAGCCGTGAAGATCAGCGTGGACTTCAAAAAAGGACAGCTGACCGATACGCTGGACGCGAAAAGCGGGGCGGATGTGGAAATCAAACATCTTCCGCTGACGGACCAGGTTAAAGCGGACACAGATACCACGGCTGCCGCTACGGATATCACTGCTTCGGATATCAAGGTTGAAGATGTCAGCGGTGCAGATGTATCCGTTGACAGTCAGAAGGCGGAATTCGCGTCCGATTCATTTTCTGTTTTTTCGATAAGTAAAGAGTGGTACCAGAAGGGTGACGGGTCATGGACGAATGAACACGAATTTACGAATTACTGGGACGGTTCGACACAAATAACACTTTCTGATATTACTTCGCATCTTGACAACCTGATTAATTTTGCGGTAGTTGCGAAAGATTTGCAGACTGATCATCATATTGAGGGAAACGTGCGGGTCGGACAGCTTACCACAGATGGAAGTCTTCCGCTGAATGAAGCTACAAACTTTACTACAAATACGGTATATGATTCGATTACGGTCAATAAGACTGTTTCATCGGAGGATTCAGCTAAGAAGAAGGGAAGCTTTCAGTTTGTCACCCGTGACGAAGAAGGAAATGATTACGATACATTCACCATTACCACGGATCAGTCGGGAACGGGCAGTTATGTGCTGACAGCAGATAACGCAAAGAAGACGTTTGATGCACTGAAAAACGCGAAAACGATCCATGTATATGAGCTTAATAACGGTCAGGCAGTTGAAGAAGGTCAGAAATGCGGCGACTTTACTGTGAGTTATGATTATAGTTCTGACAGCGTCACGGGAATTCAGAATGGCGGTGGCATGGAGAATGATATCGGACACTTTTCTATCACAAACGGAGGGGACACAAGCGTGTCTCTTGTTGGTGAACTCTCTAAAACGGGAAAAGAAGCGGTCATCCGGGTCGGTGACACATTCAGGGAGAAAGAAAACGGAGATGTTGTGTTCGATGGCGTCGGTAAAGCCGGACACAGTCTGATTGTACAGAATGCCGGAGGAGCGTTTACATATACTGGCGGATTACAGAATGCAATCAATTCGGAAATTGATAATCTGGGATCCTATTCTTCTGTGCTTGCAACAGGAAAAAATGGTGCTGTCGAGGGGGATGGAGTCAGTGTAATCAACCTGATTTCAACCCGGGACGATTTTGAAAGTGATTTGAAGGCAGCCGGGTTTGATCAGAATTTTGTGACAAAACTTGGCAACGGATATCTTCTGGTGAATATCGACCTGGGATCAAAAACAAGTTATTCCATGGGCACACAAGACCTGAAGATAGATGGGAATAGTCTTCAGAATAACTGGTCTCCTTATGCAGGCAGGATCATCTATAATTTTGTGACGAAAAATGCGGACGGTTCTTATTCACCATACAATGGTACAATAAATATCAACCGATATACCACGGGTATGATTTTATCTCCTGAGGCGACCGTAGATCAGACTGGCGCCATGCTGATAGGCAGCGTGATTGCGAACACGGTGAAACATTCCGGGCAGGAAATTCACAAAGTGCCGATTACGATTGAAAACCGTAAATATTTTACGGTTAATGTATCGAATACGGATCAGAATCAGTCGAAATCAGCAAGTGCAGAAATCACGGCAAAGAAGAAACTGACAGGCCGTGCAATTAAGGATGGTGAGTTTAGCTTTACACTGACGGCGCAGGATGATGCGCCGATGCCGGAAGCGGCGAAGGACGGAAAACTTACTGTTACCAACACAGGTGAATCGGTCAGCTTCGGTTCGATCACGTATGACAAGGCCGGAACTTACCGGTACACAATCAGTGAGGAAAAGGGAAGCCTTGACGGCGTAACCTATGATACGAGCCGGAAGAATGTGACCGTGACCGTAGAAGATAACGGGAGCGGGGTACTGACCGCATCTGTATCCGGAGACGGTGAAGCTGCGACATTTACAAATAGCTATAGCCATAAGGCTGCAGAGGTATCGGTTCGCTTCACAGGAAGGAAGACGCTGGAAGGCAGAGACCTGAAGGAAGGAGAGTTTCAGTTTGATCTGAAGGATCCGGATGGGAATATCCTTCAGACCGTGAGCAACGGCGCGGACGGAACCATTTCGTTCAAGCCGGTTGAATATACGAAGGCCGGAACGTACAGCTATTTCATTTCGGAAGAAGTACCGAATGGAACAGACAGTACGAAAGAAGCTGGCGTTACATATGATGCGGCGGTTTATCCGGTAACGGTCACCGTGACGGATGACGGAAGCGGAGAGCTCAAAGCGGAAGTCAGCGGTCTGAACGCGGACGGAAGCGGCGCGGATTTCAAGAATACGTACAACGCAGAGAGCGCGTCCGTCACGCTGGGCGGCCATAAGTATGTAGAAGGGATTGAGAATTCGGACAAGGTCTTCCGTTTCACGCTGAGTGAAAACGGTCAGGTGATCGACACGAAGACGGTCACCGGAGAGGACGATTACCGGTTCGACCCGATCAAGTACACCGGAGCGGGCGATCATACCTACACGGTTGCCGAGGCAGCGGGCGATGCTGCGGGGTACACGTACGATACGAAGACGTATGAGGTGAAGGTAAGTGTAACCTACGACAAGAACGGGAAGCTTCAGGCATCGATCAGCGGCGACACGAAGACCGGGGAGGACCTGAACTTCACAAACCGGTATCAGGCGGCAGCGGCAAGCGCAAGAATCGGCGGTTCCAAAAAAATCAACGGAAGGACGGACAAGATCACTGCGGGTCAATTCCGATTTGATCTGATCGAAAATGGTCAGGTGATCGATACCGCGACCAATGATAATGCCGGGAATTATGTATTTGGCAAAATCAGCTATCCGGATGCGGGGACACATTTTTACACGATCCGTGAGCAGAATGGAGGCAGCACGGTCAATGGCATCGAATATGATGCAGGGACGAAGAATGTGACGATCAATGTTACAGACGACGGTTCCGGAACGCTCAAGGCAAACGGAGCATCGGATTACAGTACCACGGTCGATTCATTCAATAATATCCGGTATGGATCGATTCATGTGGATAAATCCTGGGATGACGCCGGAAATTCGGATCAGCGTCCGTCCTCGATCACCGTGGATCTGATCGACACAGAGACCAGAGAGACGGTTCAGACGGCGGAACTTTCCGCGGACAATAGCTGGTCCGCCGATTTCGGACAGCTCGAGGCCGGCAGGAGCTATACCGTGCATGAAGAGCCGGCCGGCGAATATTACACGGCGCAGAACAACGATCAGGTTGTGACCGCGGATATCAGCGGCAGTGCCGTGACACTGGTTAATACGTTCACGCATCCGTCGGTAAACATTTATGCGAATAAGGTTCTGAACGGCGGCACGCTGACGAACGGCGAGTTTACGTTCAACCTGTACCGGAACAGTGATCCGGATACTGTCGTGCAGACGGCTGTCAACAATGCGGCGGGTGAGATTTTCTTCACGGGCATCGCGTATGACGCGAGCGGCTATACCGTGAAAGAGGCTGCAGGAACGGACAGCAGCATCACCTACGACACAGCGGCGGTCACCTACGACGCAGAGGGCAATCTTACCAGTGCGGACCACACGGAGTTCACGAATACGCAGAGGCCGATCGTCCTGCGGGTTCAGAAGCGGTTGAAGGCGGCGCCTTACGATCCGCTGGAAGGTGCGGCGTACGGTTTGTATCAGGTCGTTCCGGGAGGAAATGATATCCTCATCGAGTCGGAGAGATCGGACAAGAACGGTTACATGTACTTTGGAAAGATCGAACCGGACACGCTGTATTATTTCAGGGAAATCTCGGCTCCGGAAGGACATGAGGTGGATCCTTACGCCGGAGTTAAGTTCCAGGTGAAGTATACGGGCAGCGGCGAGATCGGCATATTTGATGAAAACGGCGATCCGACGACGGTCGGCGACATCACCTCGCAGGACGGGAAAGCACTGCTTGTGCAGCACACCTCGGAGAAGACCGCGATCCCCGGAAGCGCATCGCTGACGTATTCCGACGACCGGATCGTCGCAGCTGCGGAAGCGCCTGCGGGAGCCTTTGACGCGGGAACGACGATGCGGGTCACGCAGCTTTCCGGAGACGATGTGAAAGATGCGACGGCGATCGTCGAGGCAGCGTGTGGAAAGATTGAGAACACGGTCGCGTATTACGACGTCGAATTTATGGACGCGGCGGGCAATGTCGTTGAGCCGAAGACCGGCGATGTCACTGTGACGATTCAGTACAAAGACCGCCTGAGTATGCCGGATGGTACGGATGTTTCCGCTCTGAAGATCGTGCATCTGAAACGGAACGGCGGCGAAACCGGAGTTCAGGAGGTGGCGGGAACGATCGCGTCCGCGTCGGGTGAACTGCTGCAGACGAGCTTTACAACGGACAGCTTCTCGACGTTCGGAATCGTAGAGCCTTCGGAGAGCAGCTCGCTGAACAGCAGCTACCTTGTGACAGCGGGCGGTGTTGCCGACCAGGTATCGAGGCTGAAGGTCGCGAAGCTGGATACGTCAGGCAAATATGTCAAAGGCGCGAAACTTCAGATCATTGAGAAGGCGACGGGAACGGTGAAGGCTGAGTGGAACACCGCCGACGGACCGGAAGAATTCGCGAGATGGTTCGACGGCGCGAAGACGGTGTCGATGAACGTCGACACGGATTATATTCTCCATGAGGTGTCGGCGCCGGAGGGATATGAGCTGGCGGACGACATTCTGTTCCGGATCAACCGGTACGACAGCAGCATCACGATCTACAAGTATGACGAAAGCGGAAAGCTGGTACCGGATCAGGAAGCCATTGACAGATGGCTGAGTGATACCACGATTCAGATGATTGATGTTCCGGTCGTTCACAGCAAAAAGACGACCGTGAAGCAGAGAGTCGTCGGGAATGAACGGACGATTCAGGGCAGCGACCGGGTTGTACGCGTTTCCGGTGCCAAAGCCGTAAAAACCGGGGACACCGCACAGACGGCGCTCTTCGCGATCCTTCTCGCGGCAGCCGTCGGAGTGCTTCTGACGCTTTTGCTCCTGCGAAGGAAGCATAGGAACGACAGATGAACAGGTTCAAAAAGGGCAGTGCAGATTGTACTGCTCTTTTTGAGCGGTGGAGGACGATTGAGAGTGAAGAAGATCAATTACACAAAAACCATCCAGCTGATTATTTTTTGCGCGCTTGCTGCCGCGGAGATTTTTGGAATTGCAGCGGATAACGGACAGAATACCGGGATGACGTCGCTGCTTCTGTGGCTGTCGCTGTCATTTTCTTTCTTCTTTATTTTTCTTGATTTCAATTTTTATTCGAAGGAAGAGGAGAGGTATGCTAAACTGGTAAAGGATCTCAGTTCGGATGAGATGACAAAAATCGGAAACCGCTACAGCATCGATAAGCTGATCGACCGGTACGATAACCTGCCGCTTCCGCAGAATTTCGTCTGCGTCGTGCTGACGCTGTCGAATATCCGGGCGATCAATGATCAGTACGGCAGACCGGAAGGAAACGCGGCGATCCGGCGATTTTCCATGATTCTGAAAATGGCGTCGGTCGGCCAATGCTTCGTCGGAAGGAACGGAGGAAACAAGTTTGTCGCGATGTTTGAAGACGGCACGGAGGATGCGGTCTGCCGTTTTATTCAGAGAATCAGGAGCAAGGTCGATGAAAATAATGCGGATGCCGGCAATGTTCCCATGGACTTTGAGTATGGAATAGCGTTTCACGAGGGCGATTCCGTGAAGAAAGTTACAGATTTGATCGCCCTTGCGGACCGGAGAATCGGATCCGGGGAAGGCATCCGGGCGGAGAGGTGAGAATGTGCGAAAACCCGCGACCAAACGTGACCCGGCATATGTGCAGAGGCTGCTCGAAGAGATGTATAATGGGGACGGCAACGCCTTCGCGGCGATCTATTCCGTGACGTGCAGGGATTTGTACCGTCACGCCTCCGGACGTCTGTGTGGTGATGCCTATCGGACACAGGATGCGGTGACGGAGACGTATATCCGGGCTGTGAACGGGAGAAAGCCTTCCGGCGAACCGCTTGTCCGGTGGCTGAGCAGGATCAATGATTCGGAGTGCGACCGCATTCTCCAATCTTCCGGGAAGGATTCCGGAGAGAATGACGTTCATTCCGGCATATCCGGCGATGGCATGGAAAGCAATTCCGGGAGGTACAGCGATATGCCGGACCAGGATACGGAGGAGCAGCTGCTCTACAATATTCTCGATATTCTCGGGATGGAGCAGAACACGGTGCCGCTTCGGGATCTCAGGATTTATATGGATTACCGCCGCCACAAGAGCCGCATGATGACCGCGGCCGCACTGGCGCTCGCGGTGCTGATCTTCGCCGCGCCGCTTTTTCTGATTCGTCCGGAGGTGACGATGAAAAAGACGGAGAGTTCGGATGAAGCCGGGAGACCGGTTTACACGGTGCGCGTCTCATCCCTGCCGGAAGTCTATTCGGTCCGGGCTTCGATCGATCAGGTACAGATGCCGGTCTATCAGGAAGGCGCTTCGCTTTACACGGTCCGGCCGACCCGGGAGGGAACGATGACGGTCACCGTCACCGCCTGGAACCGTCGGAGCACCTCTTTGACGGCCGCGGTCGATCGGGATGGTGCACAGCCGCCCCGGCGTACGGCTGCAGAGAAGTGAGGGAAGGAAAACGGAGGAATCATTGTCCGTGATACGCACAGACATGCAGGTCAGAAAAAAAAATAATTCCGGAAGGTACGGCGCCTGGAAGCGGCATCTTCAGATTTTTATTCAGGTTCTTATCCTGTTTTTCGCCGCCCTTGCGCTTTTGTTCCGTTTTGTGATCGGCGTGGCAAAAGTCTCCGGCGATTCGATGGATCCGACGCTTCAAAACGGTCAGACGGTGTGGTTCAGCCGGCTGGCAGAAAAATATCAGCCAGGGGATATCGTGTGTTTCCGCCTTCCGGACGGGGAACTTCTGGTCAAACGGGTGATCGCCGGGGGAGGCGATGTCGTGGATCTGACGGACGAAGGCGTCGCGGTAAACGGGACGCTGCTGGATGAACATGCTTATGCTCACGGCGATACGAAAGCGGAGGAGGGCGAGGTTCTGTATCCGTACACGGTGCCGGAGGGCAGCTATTTTGTGATGGGCGACAATCGTGAACATTCCGTGGATTCCCGGTCGTTTAAAGCGATCGTCGGAGCGGCCGTAAAGGGAAAATTATTTGGGGTATGAAGTTTGCTAGTTACTGATAAACCGATTCGGAGCAGGCATTTCCTGATCTTTCTTCTGCCGCTTCTGATTTTTGCGGCTTCCGGATGCGGAAGGGGCACGCACGGCGCGGACGGGATCAGCAATTCTGTGAGTGAATTGCCGGAGGGAACGTCATGGAGGCCGCGCACATCTGCGGAGGAGCTTCTGCTTCCCGATGCGTCCGGTGCGGAGACGTACCGGAATGAGGACGGCAGCATTGTCCTCGACGTGTCGCATACCGGTAACGGTTATCTCATGATAAAGGATACGGGCGATAAAAAAGTCCAGGTTCAGATCACGAATCCGGACGGGGAGAAGTATCCCTATCCGCTGAAAGACGGAGGCGCGTTCGAAACGTTTCCGCTTACGGGAGGAAATGGGGATTATTCGGTGAAGGTTCTGGAAAATATCGCCGGAGATCAGTACGCAGTCGGCCTGTCCCGGAACATTTCGGTGGAGCTCTCGGATGAGTTTCAGCCCTTTCTCTATCCGAATCAGTATGCGGATTATTCCGCGGACAGCGGGACGGTAAAATTCGGGGAGAAGCTCGCGGAATCGGCGGGATCGGATCTCGCGTACGTACGGGAAGTGTACAATTATGTGATTCAGAATATCACATATGACACGGCGTTCGCCGAAAATACGCCGGTGAATTACATTCCGGATCCGGATCAGACGCTTCAAAGAAAAAAAGGCATCTGCTTCGACTACGCGTCGCTGATGACCGCACTTCTGCGCAGCCAGGGCGTGCCGACGAAGCTGGTGACCGGTTATTCCGGAAAAGCCTACCATGCCTGGATCAGTGTCTATCTTCGGGACCGGGGATGGGTGGATCATATTATTTATTTTGACGGAAAAGACTGGACGCTGATGGATCCGACTCTGGGAGCCAATAATGATGCAAAAGCGGTCAAAAAGTATGTCGGGAACGGATCGAATTATACCGTGAAGTATGTTTATTGAAAAGGAACAGCAGGGGAATCGGCGGGAGATTGCGGTAAGATGAACGGGTCAGGAAACAAAGAGAATCAAGATGGAGCGCAGAAGGAACGGAGCAGGGCCGGAAAGCAGGGAGGGGCGGGAAAAATACGGCGCCTCTCGAATCCGGAGGCGGCCGCATTTGCCGGACAGCTGGCGGTTTTGCTTAAGGCGGGCATCCCGGCGGTCGAGGGCATTACGCTGATGTATGAAGACTCAGAGGATGCCGGGGAAAAAAAGGTGCTGAAGGGTATCCTCGATGCGGCCGCCGTGTCGGACTCGCTTTCGTCTGCGATGGAGAAACAGGATGTTTTCCCGGAATATATGGTGCGGATGATCCGGGTCGGCGAGCAGACCGGAAATCTCGATACGGTTATGGCTTCCCTTGAGGAGTATTATGAAAATGAGGAGGCGTTCCGCAGGGAAGCATCAGACGCGGTCTTTTATCCGCTGGTTCTCGCCTGTGTGATGATTGCGGTTGTCGTCGTGCTGGTGCTGCAGGTCATGCCTGTATTTGAGCAGGTATACCGCGAGCTGGGGACGGGGATGACCGGATTTCCGCTCGCGCTGAAAAAAGCGGGCGACGGAATCCGCGCCTACTCGTTTTCCTTTCTCCTGATTCTTGGAGCGGCCGCGCTGGTTGTCTTCGTCAGCCGTCTTACAGAGGAGGGGAGGAGGTTCTGGCACAATTTCGGCCGGCATTTCGGAAGATTCCGGAAAGAATATGAGACGGAGGACGCCTGGCATTTTTCCGGCGTGATGGCGATGGCGCTCGCGAGCGGTCTTACGCCGGAGGAAGGGATGGATCTGGCGTCGGATCTGGTCCGGGAGCCGTCGTTCAAAGACCGGCTGGCGTCGGTCCGTGAAGATATGGAGGGGGGAGTCCCGATGGCGGAAAGTCTGAAAAAACACGGGATTTTTTCCGGGACGTATGCGAAAATGGCGCTTCTCGGGGAAAGAGCCGGATCTCTCGACCGCGTTTTGAATGAGATCGCAGGGATGTACCGGCAGGAATCGCAGGAGCGGATGGATCGTTCGATTTCCACGGTCGAGCCGGTGCTCGTCATCCTCCTTTCTGTGCTGATCGGGGCGGTTCTTCTGAGCGTCATGCTCCCGCTCCTGGGAATCATCTCTTCCCTGTGATCGGAGGCGGGACATGGCACGATTTGTGAAAAAACGGCGCAGAAGAGCAGGAATCCTGTTTCGGAGTGTGGCCGCACTGGTTCTGATCCTGCTCTTTACATTCGGCGTCCGTCTGATATCGAAAGGGGATGCAGACCGTCAGGAGGAGAATCTGCGGCAGGCGCTTGAAAATGATATTACGGCGTGTTATGCGGTGGAGGGGAGATATCCGGACAGTCTGGAATACCTGCGGAAAAATTACGGACTTCTGTACAATGAGCAGCTGTTTTATGTGGATTACCAGGTGACGGGAAGCAATGTGCGGCCGGTCGTGACGGTGATCCGAAAGAAATGACGGGGAATGAGCGATGAAGCGTTTCGGTCAAAACAGAAAAAGCAGAACATCGATTACGATGGCTTTTTCCGCCATTCTGCTGTCGGTGCTGTTTGCGGGAAGTGCTTTTCTGGTTCTCCTGTTCGGAGCCCGGGTCTACGAGTCGATCGTGGAGAAATCGGCGGAATCGTACACTTCACGAACGCTGCTTACCTACATCACGGAGAAAATCCGCCATTTTGATTCGGACGGGAATGTGTCTGTCCGGCAATTGGACGGGATTTCCGCGCTGGCGCTCGAAAGTGCGCAGGCCGATGAGAAAATCCTCACCTATATTTATGAGTATGAGGGCAGCATCCGGGAATTGACGGTAGCCGATGAAGCGCAATGGAATCCGGAAGACGGCGATGCCATTTTCCAGGTGAGTGATTTTGAGGCGGAGGAGATACAGCCGGGGCTGCTGCATTTTTCCTGCCTGGATGGGAAGGGAAACCGCTCGGATTCCTACGTTCATGTGCACGCGGACATGGCCGGAGGGGAGGAGGGAGCATGAAAGAACGAAACTCGTTTCTCCTTCTCCTGGAGCTGATGGCTTCGATCCTGATTTTTTTTCTCGCGGCTTCGATCTGTCTGCTCGTTTTTTCGGATGCGCACAAGATGAACCGCGCATCCCTGGAGCTCAGCGCCGCTGTGCTTGTGGAGAAGAATATCGCAGAGCTGATCGGCGGTTCGGGGGATCTGCGGGATGCCGGGGAGAAAATTTCCGGCGCGTATCCCCAGGCGTCGTTTTCTCACGGAAGTGAAGAGGAGACGGATTCTGCGGAAACGGGAGTCTCTCTGGTGATTCCCTTTGACAGGAAACTTCAGCCGGTACGGGAGAAGGGCGTTTATCAGCTGAGAGCGCAAATCGCCGCGGACGGCGGTATGATTCGGGCAGAGATGCACTTTTATCCGGTGGATACGGACGGGAAACTATCCGGAGATTCGGTATACGATCTGACGGTCAGAAATGTGGCTGCATCGGCGGAGGACACATCCGGACCGTGATCGGGGATGAGCCGGGCGGAGGAATGTGAGGTATCATGGACAGGTATGATTCTGGGAAAAAGAGAGGGGATCGGGACACAGGGAGCCGTTTTCCCTTTGGAAGTGTGCTGCTGTTCGTTTCGTTTCTGGTTCTGTGCATCTTCACGTTTGCGGTTCTCTCGCTGATCACGGCGCGGAATGATTATAAAGCGGGTAAAAAAGCGGCGGAGCATCAATCCGCGTATTATGCTGCGTCGAATGAGGCGGAGGATCGGATCGCGGAGCTGAACGCGGAATTGAAGAATGCCGGAGGAGCCGGCAGCGGAGTTCCGGACCGTGTGTCTTTTCAGATTCCGGTAGAGGATACGGCGGTCCTATCGGTCGCGTTGGAAGCGGAGGATAAGGGGCGGGGACCGGTCTACCGTGTGACGCGATGGGAACTGGTGCCGTCCGGGAACTGGAGCCCGGATCGGACGATTCCGGTCATGCCGCCGGACGTAACGGACTGAGCCGGTCATCGGAGAGGATTTTCAGAGATGGATGCATTGGAGATTTTACAAAGCGGAGTTGAAGAGCGGGCGTCGGATATTTTTATCGTCGCGGGCACCGCGCTTACGTTCCGAAAAGATGGGGAAATCCGGAGCCGTTCGGAAGGGAAACTCATGCCGGAGGATACGGAGAAGCTGATCCACGCGATCTATGCCCTGGCGGGAAACAGAGATATCGCCCGTCTCAAAAAAGACGGAGATGATGATTTCTCTTTTTCAGTCCCGGGACTTTCCCGATTTCGCGTCAGTGCTTATAAGCAGAGGGGATCTCTGGCAGCGGTCATCCGCGTCGTCTCCTTTTCACTGCCGGATCCGCAGGCAATCGGAATTCCGGAGAGCGTGATCCGGACAGGGGAGCAGATGCGCGGGCTCGTTCTGGTTACGGGGCCTGCGGGCAGCGGGAAATCGACGACGCTTGCCTGTATCATCGACGCGATCAATCAAAATCGGGAAGCGCATGTCATCACGCTGGAGGATCCGATCGAATATCTGCACAGGCACAAGAAGAGCATCGTGAGCCAGAGGGAGATCGGTTCCGATACAGACAGCTATCTCGCGGCGCTCCGGGCGTCGCTGCGCCAGAGTCCGGATGTGATCCTTCTCGGCGAGATGCGGGATTACGAGACGATTTCAGTGGCGATGACAGCGGCGGAGACCGGGCATCTTATTCTTTCCACGCTGCACACGACCGGAGCGTCCAATACGATCAACCGGATCATCGATGTCTTTCCGGCAAATCAGCAGAGGCAGATCGCCGTTCAGCTGTCGACGGTGCTGATGACCGTTATTTCGCAGCAGCTCGTGCCGTCTGTGGACGGCGGAAGGATCCCCGCGTTTGAGATCATGACCGTGACGCCGGCGATCCGGAATATGATCCGCGACAATAAGGTTTACCAGATCGACGGGACTATCTACGGATCCGCGGCCGACGGGATGATTTCGATGGACAACAGCCTCCTTGCGCTTTGCCGGGAGGGAAAGATCACGAAGGATACGGCGGCTGCCTATGCGGAAAATCCGGATATGATGAGGAGAAAGCTCGGGGGCGCATCCGTATGACGCATCGCAGCAGGCGGACCGTAAGGCGTATACATAATCGTTCCTGTACAATGCCGGGCCATTCTGCTATGCTTGGTCTGAAAAAGTTTGACAGGCAGGGTGTTGAAGTTATGAGTAACAAAAGAGAAGTCGATATGTTGAACGGGCCGCTCGCCGGGAAGATTTTTTATTTTGCTCTTCCGGTCGCAGCGGCCAGTATTTTGCAGCAGCTGTTCAATTCCGCGGATCTCGCGGTAGTCGGACGGTTTGACAGTCCGACCGCGATGGCGGCAGTCGGGAGCAACGCCGCTTTGATCAATCTTCTGGTCAGTCTGTTTTCCGGTCTTTCTCTCGGGGGCACGGTCACGGTCGCGAGTCTGATCGGCAGCGGAAGGCGGCAGAAGGTTAATGAGGCGGTACATACGAGTATTACGATCGCTGTGCTCAGCGGTCTGATCGTCTGTGTGATCGGCGAGACGCTGGCGCCGGTTCTTCTCGGACTGATGAACACGCCGGACGAGGTGATGCGGCTCGCGACGCTGTATCTTCGGATTTTCTTTCTTGCGATGCCGCTGTTTCTTATTTATGATTTCGGCGCGTCGATCCTGCGCGCGAAAGGGGACAGCACACGGCCGCTGTACGCGCTGATCGTCTCAGGCCTCGTGAATGTCGCGCTGAATCTGCTGTTTGTCGTGCGGTTCCATATGGGCGTCGCAGGCGTCGCGATCGCGACGGATCTTTCGAATTTTGTGAGCGCGGCGATCGTCGTCTATTTTCTTCGGCATGAGGAGGAAACGTTCCGCCTGTCATTCAGAAAACTCGGGTTACGGAAAGAGTATTTCCGGCGGATTGTGATGATCGGTGCGCCGGCCGGTGTCCAGGGAATGGTGTTTTCCCTGTCGAATGTTGTGATTCAGGCGGCGATCAACGGCTTCGGAAAAGACGCGATCGCGGGAAATACCGCCGGACAGAATTTTGAATATATGTGTTATTTCGTCGTATTCGGATTCGCGCAGGCCGCGACAACCTTCACAAGCCAGAATTTCGCCGCAGGGAAGACGGAACGGTGCAAAAAGATTTATTCCCGCGCCATGGTGATGGCGCTTGTGTCGGCGTTTGCGCTGGCTGTGATTTTTTATCTGGGGAGAGGGCTGTTCCTGCAGATTTTCACGACGGATCCGAAAGTGGCGGGGTACGCGGTGATCCGGCTGGTATATGTCTGTCTCTTTGAGGAGCTGACCGCGGTTTACGAGATTCCCGGAGGGTGTCTCCGGGGGATGAACCATTCGTTTACACCGGCCGTTATCACGATTCTCGGGTCCTGTGTGCTGCGTCTTGTGTGGATCGCGACGTTTTTCCAGGCGCATCACACCCTCCCTCTGATGCTGATCGTTTATCCGGTCTCATGGATCGTCACGGGAACGGCGATGAATATCGCCTGCTTCCGGACCCGAAAGAAGGAATTCGCGAGGATTTCCGCAAAGTAATACAAAACAGGATGGCAGAGGTACGTCTCTGCCATCCTGTTTATCATAATTACCGAAGACCGACGCCTGAATTTATTCAGCGTCGGAGGTGCGTCTGTCCGGGCATCCGAGCGCGACCCATTTGAGGTACGCGTTGATGAACGGATCCAGATCGCCGTCGAGTACCGCGTTGACCTGCGAGCGCTCGCAGCCGGTCCGAAGATCTTTGACCATCGTGTAGGGCTGGATGACGTAGGAGCGGATCTGATGCCCCCACGCGATATCCGTGACTTCGCCGCGGATACCGGAGAGTTTTTCCGCCTGCAGTTCCTGCTCGCGCATATACAGCTTTGCGGCGAGCATCTGCATCGCCTTGTCCTTATTCTGGTGCTGGGACCGTTCGTTCTGGCACGTCACGACGATTCCGGTCGGCAGATGCGTGATGCGGATCGCCGAGGAAGTCTTGTTGATGTGCTGTCCGCCGGCCCCGCTGGAGCGGTACGTATCGACACGGATATCTTCATCGCGGATCTCCACGTCGATGCTCTTGTCGATATCCGGCATGACATCGCAGGATACGAACGAGGTCTGGCGCTTTCCGTTCGCGTTGAACGGAGAGATGCGGACGAGACGGTGCACGCCTTTTTCGGATTTTAGAAGACCGTACGCGTTCTCACCGTTGACCTGGAATGTGACGGATTTGATGCCGGCCTCATCGCCCTCGAGATAGTCCAGCTCCTCGACCTGGAAACCCTTCGCGGCAGCCCAGCGGGTGTACATGCGGTAAAGCATGCCGCACCAGTCCATCGCTTCCGTGCCTCCTGCACCCGGCTGAAGCTGTACGATCGCATTGTTGCGGTCATACTCGCCGGAGAGCAGGGTCTTGATGGAAATGCTGTCGAGACTTTCCTTGAATTCGTCGAGCATCTCCCGGATCTCCGGGACGACGGATGCATCATCCTCTTCCTGCCCCATCTCGATCAGCGTCTCGATATCTTCTTTCTGGGAGACGAGTTTCTGATAGGTGTCCCGGTCCTCCCGGAGACTCCCCAGCTCTTTCGTGAGCTTCGTCGCCTTGTCGGAGTCGTTCCAGAAGTCCGGCTCCTCCATCTGTCTTTCTAATTCTTTGATCCTCTGCTCTTTATTAGCGAGGTCAAAGTGAATCCCTCACTTCCACTAATGGTTTTTCAAGGCCGGTAATTTCCGCCTTGAACTGTTCAAGTTCGACGACCATTTGTGTCACCCTCTTTCTTTTTTCATGAAATCTCCACCTGAACTGCCGGCTCCGGCAAACCAGGTGGAAGATTCTGTCAATGTTGTCTCACTGAATTGTTCATTTCCCGCAGAGTATGCGGAATTAAAAATCATCCGGCAGAGGTCCTGCTCCCGGGCGGCCGTGGCACTGCTTATATTTCTTGCCGCTTCCGCAGGGGCAGGGATCGTTCGGATAAATTTTCCGTTTTTTCTTGACGACCGTTTTTTTCAGGCTGTCGTCGTCCCGGTTTGTCCCCGTGATCTTGACGGTCTCCTGCTGCTTTTCGGCTTCCTCCGGAGCCCGCTCGACGCGGACGTGGTAGAGGATGCGGACCGTATCTTCCTGGATGGACCGGTTCATCTCGTCGAACATATCGTAGGCGATCATCTTGTATTCGACCTTCGGGTCGCGCTGACCGTATGCCTGCAGTCCGATTCCCTGGCGGAGCTGCTCCATGTCGTCGATGTGATTCATCCATCTCTGGTCGATGACCCGGAGAAGAACGAGGCGCTCGAAGGCGCGCATCTGATCCGGCTCCGGGAACTCGGCTTCTTTCTCCTCGTAGAGCTTCAGAGCTTCTTCTTTGAGCTTCTGCTTGAGTTCCGCCTTGTTTTTGACATCCGCGATATCGGATTCGTGAATTTTCTTCAGCGGGATGATCGTGAGCAGAATCCGGTTCAGCTCTTCAAGATCCCATTCCGTTTTTTCGATATCGTCCGATATGCAGGTGTCCACGCTGCGGTCGACCACCGCGTAGATCATCGCGAGAATCGAATCGCGCATATTGTCGCCGTCAAGAACGCGGCGGCGGTCCGCGTAGACGATTTCACGCTGCTCGTTGTTGACCAGATCGTAATCGAGAAGGTTCTTACGGATTCCGTAGTTGTTGCTCTCGATCTTCTTCTGCGCCCGCTCGATCGCGGAGGAAAGCATCTTGTGCTCGATCTGTTCGCCTTCTCCGACACCGAGTGAACGGAACATATTCATCAGACGCTCGGAGCCGAACAGACGCATCAGATCGTCCTCGAGCGAGATGTAAAATCTTGATACGCCCGGATCTCCCTGACGGCCGGAACGGCCGCGCAGCTGGTTGTCGATACGGCGTGATTCGTGGCGCTCCGTGCCGATGATCTTCAGGCCTCCGGCAGATCGCGCCTCGTCGTCCAGCTTGATATCGGTTCCGCGGCCGGCCATATTCGTGGCGATCGTGATCGCTCCGGCTTCGCCGGCGTGTGAGACGATCTCGGCCTCTTTTTCATGGAACTTCGCGTTCAGGACGGAAAACTGGTCGGGCCGGATCCCGGCTTTTTTCAGCAGCGACGCGACGAGCTCGGATGTCTCGATCGTGATGGTGCCGACCAGAACCGGCTGGTTCTTCGCGTGCGCATCGAGAATGTCCCGGATAACCGCGTCAAATTTTTCCTTCTTCGTCATGTAGACGGCGTCTTCCAGATCGATTCGCTGAACCGGGAGGTTCGTCGGGATCTCGATGACGTCCATGCCGTAGATCTCCCGGAACTCCTCCTCCTCGGTCAGAGCCGTACCGGTCATGCCGGCTTTTTTCTGATATTTGTTGAAGAAGTTCTGGAATGTGATCGTCGCGAGAGTTTTGCTCTCCTGACGGACTTTTACGTGCTCTTTTGCCTCGATCGCCTGATGGAGTCCGTCAGAGTAGCGGCGGCCCGGCATGATGCGGCCGGTGAATTCATCGACGATGTATACCTGATCGTCCTTTACGACGTAATCCTGGTCCCGGTGCATCAGGTTGTGCGCGCGCAGCGCCAGAATGATGTTGTGCTGGATCTCCAGGTTCTCCGGATCCGAGAGATTTTCGATATGGAAGAATTTCTCGACCTTGTGGACGCCCTGCTCGGTCAGCGTGACGATCTTGTCTTTTTCGTTCACGATAAAGTCGCCGGTTTCGGTGATCTCCTCACCCATCATCGCGGTGATCTTTGTGACCTCGCCGGAAGCCTCGCCGCGCTGGAGCTGCTGTGCGAGAATGTCGCACGTCTCGTAGAGCTTCGTGGATTTCCCGCTCTGTCCGGAGATGATCAGCGGAGTGCGGGCCTCGTCGATCAGAACCGAGTCGACCTCGTCGATGATCGCGTAGACAAGGCCGCGCTGAACCAGATCTTCCTTGCGGACGACCATGTTATCACGCAGATAATCGAACCCGTCCTCATTGTTCGTGACATAGGTGATGTCGCAGTTATAAGCCGCACGGCGCTCGTCGCGCTTCATCTGATTCAGCACGCAGCCGACCGACAGGCCGAGGAAGTTGTGAACCTTGCCCATCCATTCCGCGTCACGCTTCGCCAGATAGTCGTTGACGGTGACGATGTGAACACCGTTGCCGGTCAGTGCGTTCAGGTAGGCCGGGAGAGTGGAGACGAGGGTTTTTCCCTCACCGGTCTTCATCTCCGCGATGCGTCCCTGATGCAGGATGATTCCGCCCATGATCTGTACCGGGAAATGTTCCATTCCCAGTACCCGGCGGGCGGCTTCGCGGACGGTCGCGTAGGCTTCCGGGAGAATATCGTCCAGGGTCTTTCCGTCCGCCAGCTCCTGCCTGAATTTTTCCGTGTTTCCTTTCAGCTCTTCATCCGAGAGCTTCATCATATCGTCGCGCATCGACAGTATCTGATCGACGGTGGGACGAATGCGCTTCAGCTCGCGTTCACTGTGCGTGCCGAAGAGTCTGTCAGTAAATTTCATACGTCGCTATGCTCCTGAGTTTGTGCGGGAGATCAGCCCTCCGGTTCAATCAGACCGTAGGTGTTTCCCTTTCTTTTGTATACAACGTTGACCTGGTTCGTCTCCGCATTGCAGAATACGAAGAAGTTATGGCCAAGCAGTTCCATCTGAACGCAGGCATCCTCCGGATACATCGGCTTGATATCGAATCGTTTTGAGCGGACGATGTGAATCTCCTCATCCTCCATGTAATCGTTGTCGATGTATGCCTTCTGGAAATTGTCGCCTGCCTGGTGTTTGTCGACAATTTTTGTCTTATACTTGCGCAGCTGGCGCTCGATCACTTCCTCCACGAGGTCGATCGAAACGTACATATCATTGCTCACCTGCTCCGAGCGGATGATATTTCCTTTCACCGGAATTGTGACCTCGATCTTCTGGCGTTCTTTTTCGACACTCAGTGTCACATTTACAGTCGTGTCCGGCTTAAAATAGCGCTCCAGCTTGCCCAGCTTCTCATTAACCGCTTTCCTGAGCCCGTCTGTTACATCAATGTTTTTGCCGCTGATGATGATATTCATACTGAAGCCTCCTCCGTGTAATGTGCGTTTCATTATAGCAACTGTACAGGGCAATTGCAAATTGAATGCTCTGATTCAATTATATCCTGTTTTACGTTGCTTGTGTACATTCACTGTACAATTTCGGACGATTTCGCCGGGCGGTTATTCCAGGTCGAGGAGCCGTCTGTAGATCTCCCGCTTCGGGACGCCGCGGTCCTTCGCGACGCGTTTCATGGCTTCTTTCCGGTCAATGCCCTGATCGGTGTAGATTCTCATATGTTCGGAAAGCGGGACAGATTCCCATCTTGCGGCAGCCTCGGCGGCGGCTTCGCCGGCCGGCTTTCCGGCGATTACAAGGACAAATTCGCCGCGGGGCGATTCGTTCTCGTACTGTGCGAGCGCGCCGTCGATCGTGGTGCGGGTGACGGTCTCGTGCCGCTTCGTAAGCTCGCGGCACAGAGCGACCGGGCGGTCTCCGCCGAGAACCGAAGCGAGATCCGTCAGTGTCTGAACGAGATGATGCGGAGCTTCATATAATATAATCGTGCGCATCTCATCTTTCAGATCGTTCAGAATCCCGCGGCGGGCTTTTTTGTCGTCGGGAAGAAATGATTCAAACACAAATCTGCGCGGCGGCATGCCGGAGAGCGTGAGAGCGGTGACGAAGGCGGCGGGACCGGGGAGTGAAGTCACCCCGATTCCGGCGTCATAGGCCATCGTCACGAGTTCCCATCCGGGATCGGAGATCGCGGGCGTGCCCGCGTCTGTGATCAGGGCGACCGTCTCACCCTGCAGCATACGTTCGACGAGGACTCTGCCTTTCTGGTATTTATTGTATTCGTGGTAGCTTGTCATCGGCGTGTGGATATCAAAATGGCTGAGCAGACGGATGCTGTTCCGCGTGTCCTCGGCGGCGATCAGATCCGCCTCCTTCAGGGCGCGGAGAACCCGCATCGTGATATCCTCAAGATTGCCGATGGGAGTCGCGCAAAGTATCAGCTTTCCGGGCACGGCGGCCTCCTTCCGTAAATGGTTTCGATTTCATCCGAGTAAACGCCCGGCGCACGGTACATGATGAGCGGCGGTTCCACTTTCAGACGCGGATTTCCGTCTTTTGCCGCCTCGATCAGGACCATGTTCGGTTCCCGGTCGACAAGCGGAAAGACGAGTCTCATGCGTTTCGGTTCCAGACGATACCGGATCAGTGTGGTAAACAGCTCCGCCAGACGAAACGGTCTGTGCACGAGAAACAGTTTCCCGTGGGTATTCAGAAGAGCGGATGCGGTTTTTACGATGTCATCGAAGGTGCACAGAATTTCATGACGCGCGACCGCGACCGATTCGTTCGGGTTTTTCAATCCGTGATTTCCGATCATATACGGAGGATTGCACGTGACCGCGTCGAAGGAGGATGCGCCGAAAATCGCCGGGGCGTCTTTGACATCGCCCCGTATGATCCGGATCCGGTCATCGAGATGGTTGTAGGCGACGCTCTTTTTGGCGAGCCGCGTGCTCTCTTCCTGAATTTCCAGACCGGTCATATCGCGGCATGGCGTCTTTGCGGCGAGAAGGATGGGTACGATCCCGTTTCCGCAGCAAAGGTCGATGAGGCGGTCGTTTTCCCGGACGTTCCGGGCATAATCTGCGAGCAGCACCGCGTCCGCACCGAACCGGAAGCTGTTCTTCGACTGGATCAGATAATATCCGTTCTGCAGATCATCCGCCTGCTCATCCGGCAGGAGAGCAGCGGCGTCATTTCTGTTTTCTGTCATGCGTATCTCCAGAGAAAACCGGGGCTTCCGCGTCTGCGGCAGCCCCTGCTGTTTTGTGCATTTCCGGATTCTTATTATTCCCCGGAAGGTTTGCCTTCCGGTTTCGGTCCGCCTCCGGGAACTTTATTTTCCGGCTTTCTCGGGCGGTGCCTTCTGCGGCGGCGCTTTTTCTCCGGCGCAGCCTCAGATCCGTGTTCCGCCGGCGTTCCGTTCCCGCGGGGAGTCCCGCCGTACACGGGTGAAGCCGGGCGCGGTTCGGAAGGAACGTGGACTCCGGACTTCTGCCGGCCGGAATCGCGGCCTTCGTCCCCCGGAACTTCGGATGGGCGGCGATCATTTTCAAGCCGGCGCTGTTTTCTGGCGGCGCGTTCACTGCGCCGCTCGTTCGCCCGCTCTGCAGCGGCGGCCGCTTTTTCCGCCAGTACATCGCGTTCCTTACGTCTGCGCGCTCCTTTTTTGTGTTTTTCCAGGATCGTCAGATCGGAAGCCGGGTAATCGTCGACGATGGTTTCATCTTCCTGCTCGGTCAGGACGCGGACCTGCTGGCGCAGAATATTGACACTCTGCACTTCTCCGGTAAGGCCGTCCGCGGTCTGTACGGTGTCGCCGACGCCGGGAAGCTGCCGGTTCAGGTACTCATACGTGTCGGATTCGTTTTTCAGACAGCACATCAGCCGTCCGCAGGCGCCGGATATCTTCGTCGGGTTCAGGGACAGATTCTGCTCCTTCGCCATCTTGATGGAGACGGGGATGAAATCCGCCATATACGAGCAGCAGCAGAGCGGCCGTCCGCAGATGCCGATGCCGCCGAGCATCTTTGTCTCATCGCGCACGCCGATCTGGCGCAGCTCGATCCGGGTTTTGAAGATGGATGCGAGATCCTTGATCAGACTCCGGAAATCGACGCGGCCGTCGGCCGTGAAATAAAACAGGATCTTTTTGCAGTCAAACGTGTACTCCGTGCTGATCAGCTTCATGTCGAGGCCGTGTTCACGGATCTTTTTCTTGCAGATGGAGAATGCGGCGCGCGCTTTTTCCTGATTTTTCCGCATACGCTGCAGATCCTCCCAGGTCGCGGTGCGGATCACTTTCTTCAGCGGCTGGACGACCTTTTCGTCGTCCAGCGAGGTCGGACCCATCACAACGCGGCCGCACTCGACTCCCCGCGACGTCTCGACGATGACGTGCGAGCCGATGTGGATATCCGGCGATTCCGGCTCAAAGTAGTAAAGCTTTCCGGCCGTCCGGAACCGCACTCCGATAATATTTGCCATGTTAGTTCTCCCTGATCGTCAGAAACAGGAGCTCCATGACCAGGTCAAAATTGACATTTGCCCGGAGCCTCTGCCTTGCCGTTTCAATTGCTTTCTGGATCGTCTCGAGTCCCTCGTAGGAACTCGTGGATGCGCGCTGCCGGACGTAATTGATCTCGTCCTTGAAGACGAGATTGTCCACCTCGCGCGTCGCTTTGAACATCAGGACATCCCGGAACCACATGCCGAATATGTCCAGGTACTCATAGATGTTCTGTTTGTCCGCGGACATGAATTTCATCGCCTCGATCATCTCGGCGGTGTCCATATTCTGGGATGATTTCATCAGCCGGACCGCGCCCTGCACGATCTGGATGAATTCGGGCGATTCCGCCGCGCGGATGGCCCGTCCGATATTGCCCTGCGCGTACGACGCCTCGATCTCCGCCTGATAGTCCGGGATATGCATATTCTGAATGAGATAATCGCGGACATCGGTGTCATTGACCGGTTTCAGGTTTAAAATGACACAGCGGGAGCGGACCGTCGGAAGCAGGGCATCCGGGTTGTCCGAAAGCAGCAGGATCACCGCGTACTCCGGGGGCTCCTCGATCGTCTTCAGAATGGCGTTCTGCGCCGACGGAGTCAGCTTTTCGGCTTCATCGATGATGTAGATCTTATACTCGCTTTCATAGGGGCGGATATCGATCGTATCGACCAGCTGCTCCCGCACGTCGTCGACGCCGATGCTCGCCGGTTTGCTGTGTGTCACATAAAGAATATCCGGATGATTGCCGCCGAGCGCTTTTTTGCAGGATGGACATACCATGCACGGCGACCCGTCTTCTGTACGATTTTTGCAGAGCAGTCCCATCGCGAACAGGGACGCAAGCATTTTCTTCCCGGATCCGTCCTCACCGCCAAAAATATAGGCGTGCGAAATTTTTCCGGCAGTAATCGAATTTTTCAGATGGCTGACGATATCATCCTGACCGATGATCCGGTCGAAGCCACGCAGTTCATCGAGATCACGCATTGCGGCTCACCTCCAGTTTTTTGCGGCATAATGCCACTATTAATAAGAAGTATAGCATACAACTTTTATACGGTCAAAGAAAGCGCGGAATTGTATCGCCATACCGATTGCGCTATGATAAGAAAAGCAATGAGGGAAAGCACGGAACCAGGTATGTCGTTTCGCGGAGGAGAAGGGAATTGAAGGGGAAAATCTTCTATATTATGGGTAAGAGTGCGACGGGGAAAGATCATATTTTCCGTGTGCTGACGCAGGACCGGCGCCTCTCGCTGACGCCGCTGGTGATCTATACGACGCGGCCGATGCGCGGAGGGGAAAAAAACGGCCGTGAATATTATTTTACGGACGAAAAGAGACTCGGGGAGCTGCGAGATGCCGGCCGTGTGATCGAGGAACGTGTCTATCAGACCGTACAGGGGCCCTGGTATTATTTTACGGCGGACGACGGACAGATCGATCTTGATCACCGCCGCTACATCGGGATCGGGACGCTGGAATCTTTCGTGAAAATCCGCGATTATTTCGGCGCGGATGTTGTACTGCCGGTCTATATCGAGACGGAAGACGGGATCCGCCTGGAACGTGCGCTGCGGCGTGAGAAAAAGCAGGCGCACCCGGACTACGCCGAAGTTTGCCGGAGATTTCTCGCGGATACAGAGGATTTTTCACCGGAGAAAATCCGGGAGGCAGGGATCAGGCGTGTGTTTTCAAACAACGGGGAACTGCGGGACTGCATCGCGAAGGTACGCCGTTTGATCCGGGACGTGAGGTGACCGCAGGAGAGACCGGCCGGGAGCAGGTTTTAGTGAAATTGTATACAAATGGGATTGACGCCTTGCACAACCAGTTCCCGTATGTTAATATCTTCTCTGGAAAAACAAATGTACACCACTCAAGGACAGCTGGGATGAAGGATCGTTTCTATCTGGTAAGAGAAAAGGCAGTGCCGGAAGTGTTGCTGAAGGTTTTTGAAGCGAAGCAGTATATTGCCTCCGACCGTATGACGGTCGGGGAGGCTGTAAAAAAGGCCGGAATCAGCCGCAGCTCCTTTTATAAATACCAGGATGATATCGTGCCGTTTCATGAGAACGCGGAGGGGACGACGATCACCTTCGTGCTGCAGATGAAAGACGAGCCGGGTCTTCTTTCGGATGTACTCCGCATGATCGCAGAGAGTCACGGAAATATTCTTACGATTCATCAGGCAATTCCGCTCGGAGAGGTCGCGACGCTTACGATCAGCGTTGAGATCCCGCCGGAAGGGGGAGATGTTGAGGAGATGCTCTCTCGGATCAAGGCAAAACCCGGTGTGCACGATTTGAAAATTCTGGGAAGAGAATAACGAGACAGTAAGGAGGAAACATGGCTAAGATAGCAGTGCTCGGCTTCGGTACCGTCGGTTCCGGAGTCGTTGAGGTTATTGAGACAAATAAAGCAAGCATCGGAAAACGCGCGGGGGAAGAGATTGAGATCGGATACGTTCTGGATCTCCGTGAGTTTCCGGGCAACCCGATCCAGGATGTGCTGACCCACAATTTTGAGGACATTCTGAATGATCCGGATGTTTCGATCGTCGTTGAGACGATGGGAGGACTGAAACCTGCTTATGAATTTACGAAGAAGTGCCTGCTTGCGGGCAAGAGCGTCTGCACATCGAACAAGGAGCTGGTCGCCGAGCACGGCCTCGAGCTGATGCAGGTGGCGCAGGAGCACGGGGTCAATTATCTCTTCGAGGCGAGCTGCGGAGGCGGGATTCCGATCATCCGCGCGCTGAATTCTTCGCTGACGGCGGATGAGATCGATGAGATCACGGGCATCCTGAACGGCACGACGAATTATATTCTGACCAAGATGGCCCGGGACGGCGCGGAGTTTGATGAGGCGCTGAAGGAGGCGCAGAACAACGGGTTCGCGGAGCGGAATCCTGAGGCGGACGTCGAGGGCTTCGATGCGTGCCGGAAGATCGCGATTCTTTCCTCTCTCGCTTACGGAAGAGATGTGCGCTGGCAGGATATCTATACAGAGGGAATCACAAAAATAACGGCGACGGATATCAAATATGCGCAGTCGATCGGCTGCAGCGTGAAACTTCTCGCGACGAGCCGCAAGGTGAACAATCGCTTCTATGCGATGGTGAGTCCGGCGCTTATCAATGCGGACAATCCTCTTTACAGCGTGCAGGGAGTGTTTAACGCGGTATTTGTACATGGCAATGTGCTCGGAGACGCGATGTTCTACGGCAGCGGCGCGGGCAAGCTCCCGACGGCGAGCGCGGTTGTGGCCGACGTCGTCGACTGTGCGAAACATCCGCACGAGAACGTCATGAACCGCTGGAACAGCAAGAAGCTGGATCTTCTGGATATCGACGATGTGAGGAGCCGCTTCTTCGTGCGCGTGTCCGGAAGTCTTGCGGGCGATATCTCCAGCGTCCAGGAAGTGTTCGGGAAAATCGAGCCGATCAGCATCCCCGGCGTCGGAAATGAGTTCGGATTTGTCACGGAAGAGATGTCCGAACGCGAGTACAAGGAGAAGGCGTCGAAGATCGACAATATTATCAGCATGATCCGTGCGAGAATCTGAGACGGATGGATTGACCGCATGATTCATCAGAGAAATCAAAGCGGTTCAGGGCAGAATTTGAGGAGCCGGAGAAATGAAATACTTACTGATGCTGGGAGACGGTATGGCCGATGAGCCGATCGAGACGCTCGGAGGCAAGACGCCGCTTGAGGCCGCGAAGACGCCGGTGCTTGACGCTTACGCGAAGCAGGCGGAGATCGGTATGGTGGCGACGATTCCGGAGGGAATGAATCCGGGGTCGGATACCGCAAACCTGTCGGTGATGGGATATGACCCGAAGAAATATTATACGGGGCGGTCGCCCCTCGAGGCGCTGAGCATCGGCATTCCGATGTCGATGACGGATGTCTCGCTTCGCTGCAACCTTGTGACGGTCTCCGACGAGGAGGGAATCCCGTACGAGGAGCGCAGGATGATCGATCACAGTTCGGATGAGATCAGCACGGAGGACGCGGCGGTTCTCCTGAAGGCTGTCGCCGATGAACTGCAGAATGATACATGGAAATTTTACGTCGGCACGAGTTACCGGCACTGTGTGATCTGGGATCACGGAAGTGTCGTCCCGCTTACGCCGCCTCATGATATTCTGGGCAAAGTGATCGGAAGATATCTGCCTATCGAGGAACAGCTGCGCGGGATGGAGGAGAAAAGCTACGAGATTCTTTCCAGACACCCCCTGAATCTCGAGCGGAAGGAGAAGGGTCTGAACCCGGCGAACAGCTGCTGGTTCTGGGGAGCCGGAACGCGTCCGGCGCTCTCCTCCTTCTATGAAAAATATCACAAAAAAGGCATCATGATTTCCGCGGTCGATCTGCTGAAGGGAATCGCCGTCGGGGCAGGAATGGACTGTGCCGGGGTTCCGGGAGCGAACGGGGGACTTGAGACGAACTACGAGGGCAAGGCGAATGCGGCGATGGACGCTCTTCTGAATGAGGGCTATGATTTTGCCTATATTCATCTGGAAGCTCCGGATGAGATGGGTCATCAGGGAAGTCCGGGGCGGAAGGTCACTTCGATCGAGCGCATGGATCAGCGGATCCTTAAAATCGTGCGGGACCGTTTCGCCGAAGCCGGCGAGGACTATCGCCTTCTCGTTCTTCCGGATCATCCGACTCCGGTGCGCCTGCGTACCCACGTATCGGATCCGGTTCCTTACCTTCTGTATGACAGCACAGCACCGCAGGATCACAACTGGCACTACAACGAGCGCGAGGCATCCGCCAGCGGGCACCTGATTGCGCGCGGCTGTGATATCATGGGGTATTTCTTTTCAAAGTAAGCACGCGGGCCGTTACGACGGCCGGATAATAGCAGGGACTGCTGCGTCAGAAGATCCGTCGGCGGATTGAGAATGGCGCGGCGGTCCTTTTTCTGTGGCCGGCATTTCTATATACAGGGGATTCCCTGCATATACGGGGTTGGAATTGTGCCGAAAACCGCGATGGTGTATACTGAAAACAGGTCTGTGACGTGACCGGAGCAGGCTGCGCACGGTGCAAATTGCGTGTGTTTTTTGAATTGTTGCGCTATAATAAACAGAGAGAGGGAACCGCGAAAGGAACGGCCGGATTTCGCTGATCGTGCATAAACTGACGTGGACATCATTCCCAAAATCCATTATGATAGAACACAGGGGAAAGTGACCGGCGGTCAATATCACCCGGGAAGGATAGCATGAAGAAGAGAGACGAGAAATATTACATCACAACTGCGATCGCTTACGCATCGGGTAAACCGCACATTGGAAATACGTATGAGATCGTGCTGGCGGACAGCATCGCCAGATTCAGGAGACAGCAGGGTTACGATGTCTGGTTTCAGACCGGAACGGACGAGCACGGCGTGAAGATCGAGACGAAGGCGGCGGAGGCCGGAGTGACGCCAAAGGAGTATGTCGACCAGGTGGCGGCGGAGATCCGGCGGATCTGGGATCTGATGAACACCTCCTACGATCATTTTATCCGCACGACGGATGATTATCACGAGAAAGAGGTCGCGAAGATTTTTACGAAGCTTTACAATCAGGGCGACATCTATAAGGGAAGTTATGAGGGCTGGTACTGCAATTCCTGTGAATCCTTTTTCACGGAGTCGCAGCTTGTCGACGGCAAATGTCCGGACTGCGGACGCCCGGTCGTGAAAGCGAATGAGGAGGCGTATTTCTTCCGCATGAGCAAGTACGCGGACCGGCTGATTGAGCACATCAACACACATCCGGAGTTTATACAGCCGGTCTCGCGGAAGAATGAGATGATGAACAACTTCCTGCTGCCGGGTCTGAAGGATCTGTGCGTATCGAGAAGCTCGATCAAATGGGGAATCCCGGTTGAGTTTGATCCGAGCAACGTCATCTACGTATGGCTGGACGCACTCACAAACTACATCACCGGGATCGGCTATCACTGCGACGGCGAGAGCACGGACCAGTATAAAAAGTACTGGCCGGCGGACCTTCATCTGATCGGAAAGGACATCATCCGTTTCCATACGATCTACTGGCCGATTTTCCTGATGGCGCTGGGCGAGCCGCTTCCGAAGCAGGTCTTCGGACATCCCTGGCTGCTTCAGGGCGAGGGCAAGATGAGTAAATCGAAGGGAAATGTGATCTACGCGGATGATCTTGTGGATCTGTTCGGAGTGGACGCGGTCCGTTATTTTGTCCTTCATGAGATGCCATTTGAGAACGACGGGGTGATCAGCTGGGAACTGATGGTCGAGCGGCTGAATTCGGATCTTGCGAATACGATGGGCAATCTTGTGAACCGCACGATCGCGATGAGTAATAAATACTTCGGAGGCGAGGTCCGCAACGCCGGTGCGGCAGAGCCGGTCGATGATGATCTGAAAGCGGTCGTCACGGGTACGGCTCCGAAGGTTGAGGCGAAGATGGATGAGCTCCGTATCGCGGATGCGATCACGGAGGTGTTCGCACTGTTTAAACGGTGCAATAAATACATCGATGAGACAGAGCCGTGGGTGCTCGCGAAGGATGAGGCGAAGAAGGACCGGCTTGCGACCGTACTCTACAATCTTGTCGAGAGCATCACGATCGGAGCGTCGCTTCTGAACGCATTTATGCCGGAGACGGCGGAGAAGATTCTGGAGCAGCTCGGCGCACCGCAGCGGGATTACGAGACACTTGATCAGTTCGGGCTGTATCCGTCCGGCACGCATGTGACGGAGAAGCCGGAGATCCTGTTCGCACGCCAGGATATCAAGGAAGTGATGAAGCAGGTCGAAAAACTTCAGCCGAAGCCGCAGAAACAGGCAGAGGAGAAGAAACCGGAGGAGGAAGGAGAGGAGATTCATCTTCCGAAGAAGGAAGAAATCACGTATGATGATTTTGCGAAGCTTCAGTTCGCGGTCGGCGAGGTCCTTTCCTGCGAGGAGGTTCCGAAATCGAAGAAGCTGCTGCTGTTTCAGGTGAAGATCGGTGATCAGACGCGCCAGATCGTATCCGGAATCAAGAAATGGTACAAACCGGAGGAACTGGTCGGGCGGAAGGTCATGGTTCTCGTAAATCTCAAGCCGGCGAAGCTGGCAGGCCTCGTGTCCGAGGGAATGCTTCTTTCCGCTGAGGACGGCAGGGGAAATGTAGCGCTGATCGAGCCGCCGGAGAGTATGCCGTCCGGATCGGATATCGCATGATTTTTGATACACACGCACATTATGACGATGAGGCGTTCGATGCGGACCGGAGCGGGATCCTTTCGGGTCTCGCCGGCCGGGGTGTCGGCGCTGTGACGGACGCGGCCTCCACCTATGACAGTCTTTCAAAAATCGCGGAGATCGTCCGGGAATGGCCGTTCGTCTACGGGGCGTACGGGATCCATCCGGAGGAAATCGGAGGAGTGCCGGAACGGCCGGAATCGCCGGAATCGAATTATGAAATGCCGGACTGGCTGATCGGTGAACTGCGCTCATATTTACGGGGGTCGGGAGCAGTCGCCGTCGGAGAGATCGGACTGGATTATCATTGGAACAAGGATGACAGGGAGCGGCAGATCCTGTGGTTTGAGACGCAGATCGAGATCGCGCGGGAAGAACATCTTCCGGTTGTGATTCACAGCCGCGACGCGGCAAAGGATACGATGGATACGGCGCGGCGTATGCGCCTTTGCGATGTCGGCGGCGTGATGCACTGTTATTCTTATTCACCCGAGATGGCAAAAGAGTATCTGGACATGGGGTTATATCTCGGGATCGGCGGGGTCGTGACATTCAAAAACGCCAGACGTGTGAAGGAGGTCGTGAATTATGCGCCTCTTTCCAGCCTCGTTCTGGAAACGGACTGTCCGTATCTCGCGCCGGAACCGCACCGCGGAACAAGAAATGATTCCGGAACTCTCCGGTACGTTGCGCGTGCAATTGCGGAGATAAAGGGAGTTTCGCCTGACGAGGTTATCCATGTGACGTGGGAAAATGCGCGGAGGCTTTACCGGATCAATCCGGAGAATCCTGATACAGGTCAGGCCGGCAGTCGTTGACTTATAACTTTTATGTGGAGAAGGAGACGGGTTCATGCCAAAGGGTGAAAGCAAGAGCAGGGAAGAGAATAAGACAGGAAAGAAAAAAACCGCGGAGAAGAAAATGCCGGTGAAAAAGCAGACGAAAACCGCGGCGGGAACGGTCCGGACTGCGGGAAAGACGGCCGGGGCAGCGACGAAGAAGGCGGCGCCAAAGAAGGCTGCATCCAGGGGGGCGTCAAAGACCGCGGCGAATCAGCCTCATTTCGGGGAACTGGATCAGTATCTTTTCGGACAGGCGACCCATCATGAGATTTATAAAAAAATGGGAGCACATCCGGGCACGGTCGGCGGAAAGGACGGCGTATGGTTTACCGTCTGGGCTCCGAACGCGAAGGGAGTCGGTGTCGTCGGTGAGTTCAATGGCTGGGATGACAGCAATGACGCGATGAAGAAGGTCGCGGACATGGGGGTTTACGAAAAATTCATCCCGGGAGCCAAGGTCGGGGATCTTTACAAATATAAGATCTACACGGCAGCCGGGGACGAACTGTACAAGGCGGATCCGTACGCGTTCTGGGCGGAGAAACGTCCGGGCACGGCTTCCAGAATCGCGGACATTTCCGGGTTTGAGTGGACGGACGATGCCTGGATGAAGAAACGGACGGAGTTTGTTCCGAAGACGTCGGCACTCTCGATCTACGAGGTTCACCCCGGTTCCTGGATGAAACATCCGTATTCGGAGGAAAACCCGGAGGGTTTTTACAATTATAGGCTGTTCGCGAAGCGGCTGACCGAGTACGTCCTCGACATGGGATATACGCACGTTGAGCTGATGGGCATCGCGGAGCATCCGCTGGATGCTTCCTGGGGTTATCAGGTCACAGGATATTATGCTCCGACTTCCCGTTATGGCGAGCCGAAGGATTTTAAGTATCTCGTCAATTATCTGCACACGCACGGCATCGGAGTCATACTTGACTGGGTTCCGGCCCATTTTCCGAAGGACGAACAGGGTCTGGCGAATTTCGACGGCGAAGCGGTTTATGAACACGCGGATCCACGCCAGGGCGAACATCCGGACTGGGGAACGAAGATCTTCAATTACGGGCGTCCGCAGGTCAAGAATTTCCTGATCGGCAATGCGTTGTTCTGGGTTGAGGAGTATCACGTCGACGGTCTTCGTGTCGACGCGGTCGCGTCGATGCTCTATCTGGATTACGGCCGAAAGGACGGCGAGTGGATTCCGAACAAATACGGCGGAAATGAGAACCTTGAGGCGATCGAATTCTTCAAGCATCTGAACACCCTCGTCACGGGAAAGGACAAGGGTGTCATGATGATCGCGGAAGAATCGACGGCATGGCCGCACGTCACCGGCGACGTCGAGAAGGAGGGCGGCCTCGGCTTTACGTTCAAATGGAACATGGGATGGATGCATGATTTCCTCGATTACATGAAGCTGGATCCGTATTTCCGCAAGGGCGCGCACAACAAGATGACATTTGCGATGACCTATGCCTACAGTGAGAATTACATTCTGGTTCTGTCGCACGATGAGGTCGTCCATCTGAAGTGCTCGATGATCGAGAAAATGCCGGGATATGAAGATGACAAGTTCGAGAACCTGAAGGCGGGGTACGCGTTCATGTTCGGCCATCCGGGCAAGAAGCTCCTGTTTATGGGACAGGATTTCGGGCAGCACAGAGAGTGGAGCGAGGAGCGGGAACTCGACTGGTTCCTTCTTGAGGATAAGAGAAACGAGCATCTGCAGGCGTTTGTGCGTGATCTTCTTGTGATGTACCGGAAATATCCGGCTCTGTACGCGAATGATTCCGGATTTGAGGGATTCCAGTGGATCAACGCGAACGATGCGGACCGCAGTATCTTCAGCTTCATCCGCTGGTCGCCGGATCAGAAGAATAATCTGATCTTTATATGCAACTTCACACCGGTGGAGCGTTCGGATTACTGTGTCGGCGTACCGCGCTCCGGAATTTATGAGCTGATACTTGACAGCCATGACAAGAAATACGGCTGGGACCGCAGCATGCCGAAGAAACATAAGGCGTGGAAGGGAGAGTGCGACGGCCAGCCGTACTACATCCCGTATGATCTGCCGCCGTACGGAGTGGCGGTGTTCCGGTTCTGAGAAAGAACTCCGCGTGTTCCGTTTTCGGGTCGCTTTCGCTTCGTGCATCTTCGTCTCGTTACTAAGCTCGCCGCATCTGCGGCTCGCCAAGTAACGACGGGATGCAATACCCGAAAACGGAATCACGCGTCGCCGGCGGGGCTGACCGGGGGAAGTCACGATGCGGAAGGAAGGTTAGCATCATATTGACCAGAAATGAGTTGAGGATAAAAATACTTGGTTCCTATTCGGATGAAGAGTGGGAGATGCTGCGCAGGGGTGAAGATCCTTTTTTTGTCAGTGACTTTAACAGAAATACGCTTCTCCGGCTTCGGGAGGCGATACCGGATCCGGATACCGGGATTTCAGAGGCGGAAGTTTCCGAAATGAGTGAAATGCTGAGAGCTTTTCTGGTGAAATATATGTCGGAGGATCCGGATGCGCACCTTCCTGTTATTCTGTCCTGTCTGGCGCTGGCTTTTATTTTCTCTGAGCCGCTGCACGCAGAGTATCAGACCGGATGGACCAGACAGCTCCTGAACGGGAAAGAGGTCTATTGCTGCCCTGCGAGAGAAGAAGGTGCGGACAGTCTCTGTAAATTCTGTATATGCCGCGGAAAAACAGAATGAATGCATCAGGAGTGGTTCGCGAAGTGACTTGCGAAGCGGTGATGGATGTGTGTTTGAAAGGCAAAAAAGCCGCCCTGGAGGAGGTTCTCCTTCCGGACGGCTTTTTTTCAGAAGTTTGTATAGGATATGTGCGCTTGACCGGAATCATCAATAATACAGCGGACAGACCGGTGGTGATCAGAAGCGGATTGGCCTGGAGGGGGTAAGCTGTCGGTAAAGAATACCTGACAGTGCGCCTTCTCGAGTATCTGCAGAATATTCGTATCCGGACAATTATCGGTCCGGTCATCCGAGACTGAAATGACAGCATATGCAGGCCGGATCCTTTTCAGAAGGGATTCTGTCATGGAGTCGGAGTGGCCATGATGCGGAAGCTTTACAAGGTCGCATGAATGAGGCGAGCAGTTTTCCCAGCAGGAAGCGGTTGTATCTCCAGGCAGTTCAACAGAAAAATCTTGATATTCTATGCGGATGCGGGAACTGGTATCGTTGATAAAACGATCAAGTTCTTTTAAGTCATCGACGTTGTCCCGATTTTTATTAAAACGGTCCAGAATTTCGGCCTGGCGAATCAAATATTTCTGCCTTCCTCCGGATATAAAAATATTCAGATCGCGATGTTGTAAAATCATTTCCCCGGAAATCCGCTTGATTTCAGTACCCGCTTCATGCATGCGAATGATCGACTCCATAAATATTTTCATAGATCTTATCAGACAGTTTGTTCCGGGGTCGGGAGAGAAATCTTGAAGCGTTGGCGCGCTTTTTTGAAAACCGGATTCAGATGGCTCGGGCAAATAATTTGCGATAAATCTCCTGATCCTCACGCTTTTCAAAAGCTGATCAAGACCGCCGGTGTGGTCGAGATGCAGATGTGTTAATACAAGAAGATCAAGGGATTTGATTTTTTCATACGCTAAAAAATCGGCAGCGGAAATACGCCGGCTGCAGGGTGAACGTTTTCCAAGATTACAGTCGCCGCAGTCGATTAACATTGTGAAGCCGTCTTCCTGAACTAATATAGCATCACCATAGCCAACATTGATAAAATCAAGAGTCAGCATGAGCGCCTCCGTCTCTCAGAATATGAATCTTTCGAGTATCAAGGTAAAGATTTACAGAACCGCTTCGCGCTCCGTTCAAATCGATGTCATTGTCATCGATAATGAATTCATCGTTTCCGACCTGAATCCAATATCGGATCATCCGCCCGAGAAAACTGTAAGATTTGATCGAGCCTCTGATGCAGGCGTGGTCCGGGATTCCTTCGTCTTCCCGGGCAATTCGTATGCATTCCGGACGAACAACAAGGGTGATCATTTCACCGACAGCAGCAGGAACGTCCGAATAAATACGCAGAATATGCCCGTTGTGTTCTACGCGCAGGATATTATTGTCGCGGCCGTCTACCTTTGCAGTGAGAAAATTGACCGTTCCGACGAAGTCGGCTACAAACCGGTTAACCGGTCGAAAATAGATTTCCCACGGTGTGCCGACCTGCTCGATTTTCCCATGTTGCATAACAGCGATGATGTCAGACATGGAAAGCGCTTCGTCCTGATCGTGTGTAACATACATGGCGGTGATGCCAAAGCGCTGCTGCAACTGACGCAGTTCTGTGCGTACTTCAACACGGAGTTTTGCATCAAGATTTGATAATGGTTCATCAAGGAGTAGTACTTCCTGATCCATGACAAGCGCCCGGGCAAAAGCGACGCGCTGTTGCTGTCCGCCGGACATCTGGCGTGGGAACCGGTCTTCCAAACCTTCCAGATTGAACATTTTCAGCATCTGCCGGACCTTCTGATCGACGTCACTCTTCGGCAGTTTCTTTAATCGCAGGCCATAGGAGATATTTTCATAAACGGTCATGTGAGGGAACAGCGCATATTCCTGAAATACGAGTGGCGTATTTCTTTTATATGGAGGAAGGCCGTTCATGCGTTTCCCGTTTACAAAAACATCGCCCTCATCCGGCTCTGAAAAACCCGCCAGCTGGCGCATCAGTGTAGTTTTTCCGCAGCCGGACGGCCCGAGAAGGGTCACGAAGTTCCCCTTCGGTATTCCGAGTGAAATATGATCAAGGGCCGTGAAATCACCAAACTTTTTAACAACATTTCTGAATTCGATAAAATACTTCATGTTGGTCTCCTTACAGTTTTAAATCGATCCCCTGCTTTTTCAGAATGCCTTGTGTAATCCGGAGTACAGTAAATGCAATCGCGATCAATATTGTGGTGAATGCGGCTGCTTCTCCCCATTGTCCGCTCTGAACCAGGACCATTACCGAAATCGTTCCGACGGTTGTTGAAGGTGAGTAGAGGAAAATAACGACACTCAGACAAGTAACCGAACGAAGGAACGAGAGCACAAAGCTGGACAGAAAAGGAGCCTTCAGAAGAGGGATAATGACATCTTTGAAGGATCGGAAACTGTTTGCGCCGAGATTCAGGGCGGCGTCCTCAACCGAATTGCCGATCTGTTGAAGCCCGGCAGTCGCCGAATTGTAGCAGGTCGGAATATTCCAGAACATCAGTGCCAGAATCATGATGGCCGCGGTTCCTGTTAGCTCGAGCGGTTGAGAATTAAAGGCCATAACGTATCCGATACCCAGAAACATTCCGGGAATCGCACCCGGAAGGATCGCAAAAAAATCAAGAAGTTTATTCACTCCGACCTGTTTCTTCTGAACAATGTAAGCCAGAATCATTGAAAGAAGAGACGCCCCAAGGGAGGCTATCAGACCGTACACAATTGAATTGCGGATTTGGTTGCCTTTCAGAAATACATACTGGACATTTTTCAGAGTGAGAGACCAGTCATAACCCCAGGCTTTTGTAAAAGCACCATAAACAAGTGTTCCGTATACAAGCAGAATAAATATAGTAAAGAACATAGTAATACCGAATAGAAGCCATTTAATAAATTTGGGGATCGGGTAAGGCTCGAGTGAGGTTTCTTTTCCGGTAACGGTCACATAGGAACGTTTTCCGACCCAGAAGTTTTTCACTACAAACAGTACAAGCGCAGGAATCAGCAGAGCGACCGCAAGAACTGAAGCTGTATTCATATCATACCAGCCGGATATCTGCATATACGCCTCTGTAGGGAGCAGTGCCATGTCACCGCCGATCATCATCGGATTACCGAAGTCAGTCAGAACGTTTATTGCAGCGACTAGCGCGCCTCCGGCGACGCCTGGCCTGCAGAGCGGCCAGAATACATTTCGGAATACCTGCCATCTTGTAGCCCCCATATTATATGCCGCATATTCAAGGTTGGTTGAGATTGCCTGCATCACGCCGTTTATTACGGAATAAGCGTAGGGAAAGAAGGTGATTGTCTGAACAATCCATAATCCGGTGCGGCCGTAAATATCGATATGGATTCCGAACAGCTGCTTCGTAATAATACCCTGAACGCCGAAAAGCAGGATGTAACTCAATGCCACAATAAACGGCGGAGATACAATCGGAAGCAGCGAGGCAAAGCGGAACAGGCCTTTGCAGGGGACGTCCAAGCGGTTGTTTACATAAGCGAAAAGAAATGCAAGCGCTGTACAGGAAATGGTTGATATCAGCGTCATCAAGAGCGAGTTTTTTAATGCCGTAAACCACCGCTGGTTATTAAAAAGCTTTGCGTAATCAGTCAGAGACGGAAATACAACAACTTTTATCACAGGATAAACGACGAATAGACAGATAAATGCGATAATCGCGAGAATTGCAATCAGAAGAAGCGGCTCATTCTTTAACCGCTTCATCTCCTTTATGGATTCTTTTGCGGAAGAGTTTTGTGCCATGCGGGGATTCTCCTTTCAGATAGGAGTGCAAGAGGCGTCCGTCATTTCGACAGACGCCCCTGTGCTGATTGGATGCGATCGGGATCAGGTGCGTTTCGATATGATTTCTTCGTCAAATTTCTTCAGTACATCTTCTTTCATATCTGCAGCCTTTGTCCGGTCGTAATTTACGAGATTCACCTCGTCGAGTGAAGGAAGGCCTTCCGGTGCAGCCACATCGGACCTTACCGGATAACGATAAGAGGTTGATACACTCAGTTCCTGAGCATCTTTTGTAAGAAGCCAGTCCATAAAAATCTTCGCATTTTCTGTATTTGGTCCGCCTTTGATGATTGCGGCGCCGCCGATTTCATATGCGGTCTGCTTTGGGATAATAATTTTCAGCGGATATCCCTGCTGCTGAGTTTTGTAACTGTCATGGGCCCATGCGATCGAGGCGATAAACTCGCCGGTAGCCACCGGACTGATGACATCTCCGGCACCTTTGTAGTAGTGGTGGACATTTTTGTCAAGATTTTTCAGATATTCCCATCCCTTCTCATCTCCAAGCCGGAAAAGCTGACAGGCAGTAGCAATGTAGGCGCCGCCGGCTGTTGTCGGGTTGGACCATACAAAGACATCTTTATAATTAGGATCGAGAAGATCATCCCACGTCTCCGGATAAGATACACCCTTTGGGGAGAGTTCTTCTTTAAAACGGTCCTCATTTACGATGATACTGAGAAGACCCATATACCAACCCTGCCAGTAATGGTTCGGATCATTAAATTTCGGGTCAAGGTCGTCATTATTAGGCGAATCATACTGCTCGAATGCACCGGCGTCAGCGAGAGATCCGTACAGATCAACGGATCCGCCGACAAGAAAATCTGCTTTCGGGTTGCTCATTTCAGCCTGGACACGTGCGACCGCATCGCCGCCGCCCAGTGAGATATATTCAATATCTATGCCGGTATCTTTTTTAAACTGATCTTTCAGAGCAATGGTATTGTCCTCGTTCAGGGCGGAATACACGATCAGTTTTCCGCTTCCTTTTTTCACCGTACCGGTAGCACTTGATTTTGCAGAAGAATCTGCTGCTACGCCTGAGTCAGGGGATTCTGCGATGTCAGTTTTTGATCCGGCGGATGAATGACTGCCGTTATCTGCGGATGTACCTCCGCAGGCGGCGAGCGATACTGCTGCGAGTAGCGCGATCGCTGCGTAAAACTTCTTTTTCATGCGAGTGTCCTCCTTGTGATCATATTTTTCTGGTTAATAATCCGCTTTGTGTAGTTTTAAGATATATTAAAAATTGAAACGTGTCAATTATATATTTGAACAAATTACCTATTTAGCATTTGTGTAAATTGTGATAATTATATAGTATGCACAACAAATGGTAGATTGAATAAAACTATGGTATGATTAAAAAAATATCAGCTTGGAGGAATACAGGGTGGCAACAATTAACGATATAGCGAGGGAGGCCGGGGTCTCTCAGGGGACTGTATCTAATGTAATAAATGGAAAAGGGAATGTCAGTGCTGAAAAAATGCGCCTTGTATGGGATGCGATCGACCGGCTCGGGTATAAGGTTAATGAGAAGGCGCAGAGCCTTCGCGGAGGAGTGAACCGGACGATTGCGGTTTTGATGCCGGGTATAGGGGACAGGCGCTGGGCAGAAATGTATGAGGTATTTCAGAGTGAGTTTGATCTGAAGGGATATTCTGTTCAGCTGTATTCAACACGATTTATGGAGAATACAGAGAAGGAGTTGATCGGGCGGGCTTTGGCAGGCCGGGTCAGCGCCTTGATCACAAGTTCCTGCATCGACCATGCGGTGGATTATTATCGGAGTGAGGCGCGTGACATCCCGATCGTATTTCTTCAGAGCGAAGGGCCGGTTTACGGAGACACGATGTATGCCTGGTTTGATCCGGTAAAAGCAGGAAGAGATATTGCATTTGATTTAAAATGCAGGAGAGTGGGGCGTATTTGTATTTTCATGGGTCCAAGACATCTGACGGATGAGAAGCTGTTTCTCGATGGATTCCGCTCCATCACAGATGAGAAGCTGACGATTGTTGATTGTCCGGATCACCAGATCAAGCTGCGTGCATTCGAGATTTTTCGGAACGAGGAGCCGTTCGACGCAATTGTCTGTACGGATTACAGCAGAGAAGAAGCGCTTCGGTACGCGAAGCAGTATGCATCGCCTGGGAAGCTGCCGCAAATCACGACAGTATCTGTACGATCTGCACTTATTGACCCTTCAGAATCGATCTATGAACTGGATTATAAAAAGCTGGCTCACCGGATCGTAAAAACACTTTACAGTCGTCTGGAAGAGGGGAAAAAACTGCCATTCGCCATGAAAGTCGATAACAACGGATTCCGGGAACCGATTATTTTTACATCCCCAAAAAATTGTCGCCTGCGAATGCTTACAATCGCATCCCCGTCGACGACCGCGCTACGGATGCTGATTCCTCATTTAAAGAAGAGCACGGGAATCGACCTGGAATTGACGATTCTGCCGACTCTGGGGCACGAGTACGACCGGATTCAGGCAGAAGGGTGCGATCAGTATGATATGGTTCGTATCGATGTGGCGTGGATGGATGAACTCGCTGAAAAGCTCTTTCAGCCGCTACCCGAAGAGAACAGCGGATGGGATCGTTTGCTGAAGAAAATAATACCGGAATTAGGGGAGCAATATACGATGCTTGGAGGAGTGAAATGGTGCTTCCCATACGATCCCAGTACACAGCTTTTATTTTACAGACGCAATTATTTTGAAAATGCGACATATAAACGGATGTATTTTGAAAAACACAGGGAGGAATTGAAAGTTCCGACAAGCTTTGATGAATATAACCGCGTGGCGGGATTTTTTACAAAAAGTCTCAATGCCGCTTCCCCGACTCAATATGGAACGACGCTCGGTATAGGCAATGTTGTGGTCAACCCCAGTGAGTTTATTCCGCGCCTGTTCGAACAGGGAGGGGATTTGCTGGATGATGCGGGGTGCGTTTCAGTTGATACCCCTGAGGCATACAGGGCACTATACAATTTTAATGAAACTTATCGTTATGCGGATCAGAAGATGTATGACAGCTGGGATCATGTCCTGGAGGGATTCGCAGACGGATCAGCGGCCATGGCGATGGTCTTTATAAATTATGCTTCGCGGATTCTTACGTCCAAAATGTCGGGGATTGCGGGTACTCTCGGATTTGCGCCTGTTCCTGGCGGAAAACCATTATCAGGGGGAGGTGTTCTGGGAATCACAAAAGAGTGCAGACATCCGGAAGAAGTTTATACATTTGCTTCATGGCTGTATTCTGACAGAATTGCGCCGATTTTTACCATGCTGGGCGGATTATCTCCGTGTATATCTGCATATACAAATCGCGATATTAACGAGATGTATCCATGGTTGTCATCAGCCAGAAGGAGTTTTCCGAGAGCAAAAAAGAGAAGATCCAGCCATTGTTATACGAATTTCAGTGAATTAAGGTTGGAAGATATCCTGTCAAAGCAGATAAAAAAAGCGGTTGTAGATGAAATGGACATTGGAGAAGCACTTAAAACAGCCCAGCGGCAGTGTGATCTGTACTTTAAAAAGGTAAAATCCTGACGGCGGGTGATTTTTATGTTGAAGATTCGTAAAAAGAAGGCTCGGCGTTCGGCCGGGACGAAGAAACCGGATTCTGCGTCTGATCAATCGAACATACAAGACGCGGCGGAAGACGGCGGTAAGGCTGTTTTCAACAACAAGGTCCGAAAGATTCCGGATGTGCCTGGTGAAGAGGAGCATCCGGAAAAACCGGACGATCCGATCGATGACCCTGATTCTTGCAGGCAGCCTGATGATGATTCTTATATTGAAAAAGCAAAATCGCTGATTTTACGACCTGTCGGGAAATCCATGCGCGCGTCAGCGCGGGATCCCCGCCAGGTCTTTTATGACTTCGCCCGCGATGATGAGCCCGGCGACGGAGGGAACGAAGGCGGCGGATCCCGGCGTACGCGTCTTTGTCACGGGCTGCTCGGTCGAATAGACGACCCGGAGATGGTCGATTCCGCGTTTTTTCAGTTCGCGGCGCATGACTTTCGCGAGAGGGCAGACCGAGGTTTTATAAATATCTGCGACCTGAAATTTTGTCGGGTCCAGTTTGTTTCCGGCTCCCATACTGCTGATGATCGGGACGCCGGCTTTATTTGCGTCGGTGACCAGCTGGATTTTCGCGGTTACGGTGTCGACTGCGTCGACGATATAGTCGTACGCGGTGAAGTCGAACTGATCACTGGTTTCCGGAAGGTAAAAGCAGTTGTGGACGGTGACGGAGGCCTCCGGATTGATATCGAGGATCCGGTCCCGCATGACTTCGGTCTTGTACTTTCCGACGGTTGAGTGCAGTGCGATGATCTGCCGGTTGAGGTTGGTCAGGTCGACGCGGTCGCTGTCGATCAGATCGATGGCGCCGACGCCGCTGCGGGCAAGCGCTTCGATGACGAAGCCCCCGACGCCGCCGACACCAAAGACAGCGACGCGGGATCGGAACAGTTTCCGGACCGCATCCGCACCGACGAGAAGTTCGATTCTTTCAAATTGATTTTCCATAAATATCCTTTCATTTTGGCGGAGAATTTGTATGGATATCATACCATACCGGATCTGAAGTGCGAATAATTTCCCGGGTTTTGAATATGAAATACAGATAGAAACAACTTTGACGGATTTGCGAAAACAGACAATATACCCATATTTAATTGTAATAGTGCAGATAATGATGTAAAATATAAGACAAAATCCACACAAATCGTTGGAATTGTTTATAGGATATGTACGATACGGCTTCCGGCCTTTGAAGGATTCGATTTTTTTCGTGGGGAAGTGTTTATTCGTGCATAGCGGATCGAAGGGGTGGTGAGATGATCAAAGATACCATCTCCGCGGTGAAGGAGGCGGAGAAGCAGGCGGCTCAGACGGTGTCGGATGCCTGGGAGAAATCGGAGGAGATTTACCGGAAGTCCCAGAAGGATGCGGAGGATATCCGGGAAAAAGGCAGGCAAGATGCGCACAGAGTGCTTGCGGATGCGCACGCGGCCGCGGTGGCGAAGGGCCGGGCGGATCTTGCGGATGCGGAGAAAAAGGCGGAGAATGAGGCTGCGGAACTGAGAAAAAGCGCAGCTTCCGGAAGCGGAAAGGCAGTAGACGCCGTTGTGGCGGCACTGCTCGAGTGAGGTAAAGAGCAATGGCAATCGTTGAAATGCAAAAGCTCAGTATTTGCGCGGATAAGAAGAAGCGCAAGGCGCTGCTTGAGACGCTGCAGTCGCTGGGCGTCATGCAGATCGAGAACGATTCGATTGACGACCCCGGACTGCAGAAGATGGATACGGAATCGGCGATCGCCACATTCTCCAAGAATGCGGATACGCTGGATCAGGCGATTTCACTGCTGACGAGCTATGCGCCGTCGACGAAGAGCGGCGGACTCTTTCAGGAGAAGATGCCGGTTTCCAGAGAGCAGTTTGAAAACACGGTGGAAAGCCAGAAAAATTATATGCGGTTTGCCAATCAGATCCTTCAGGATCAGAAGGAGATGGACGAGGCCAGGGGCGCCATCGGGAAGGATCGCAGCCGGATACTCGCGCTGCAGCCGTGGATGAAGATGGATGTTCCGCTGAACACGCAGGGAACGCAGATGACGGAGCTGCTCGTCGGAACGGTTCCGGGCGAGGCGGATGCGGCGAAGCTGTACGCGGCGGCCTCGAAGGATATGGAAGATCCGGCGCCGGTTGACGTCACGGTACTGGACTGCGACGCGGGTCTTACGTATCTCGCGGTTCTTTGTCTGAGAAAGGACGCGGAACGGGTCGGAAACAATCTGCGGGATGTGGGTTTCGCGAAGCCGCAGCAGATGGAGAGCGGAATCCCGTCGGCGGTCGTAGAAGGGCTGGAGCGGGATATTCAGGAGAATGAGGCGAGAATCGGGGAGCTGAAAAAAGATATCTCCGGCTTTGCCCGGGAGGCGGAGGAATTCCGGATCGCTTCGGATTATTACCGGACGAGGGCGGAAAAATACCGGATTCTCGGGACGATCCCTCAAAGTGCGAATATGTTTTTTCTGGAAGGCTGGATTCCGAAGGATAAGGCCGGCCCGGTAAAAAATATGCTCGAGCTGAAATTTGACGCGCTCGTCGAGATGGAGAAGACTCTGCCGGATGATTTCGAGCCGACGCAGCTGAAGAATAATTCCTTTTCCGAGTCGGCGGAGGGCGTTCTCGAATCCTACGGGCTGCCGAAGCATCATCGCGTGGACCCGACATTCGTCATGTCGCTATTCTATGTCTTCTTTTTCGGGATGATGCTTTCCGATGCGGGGTACGGCATTGTGATGTCGATCGCGTGCGCGGTCCTTCTTCTGAAGAAAAAGAGACTGGAAAAGGGACTGAAGAAGATGCTGAAGCTTTTCTTCTGGTGCGGCCTGTCGACGACGTTCTGGGGATTTATGTACGGCGGCTTCTTTGGGGACGCGATCGATGTAATCGCGAAGACGTTTTTCAGCTATACGGGCGGGACGATCCTGAAGCCGGTCTGGTTCGCTCCGCTGGACAATCCGATGCGGCTTCTCATCTGGTGTCTGCTATTCGGACTGATCCATCTTTTTGCAGGACTCGGGATGAAGGGATATGAGATGCTGAAGCATCACGACGCAGCCGGTTTCATCGGCGATGTCGTTTCCTGGTACCTGTTTGTCGGGGGACTGGTTCTCCTGCTGATCCCGTCCGATATTTTTGCGTCCATCGCGGGAGCGAAGATTCCATTTCCCGCCTGGGCCCATCAGCTGTCGGTTATTATCACGCTCGTCGGGGTCGTTATTATCATTCTGATGAGCGGGCGTGATCACAAGAACTGGGCGGTCCGCATCGCGCTTGGCGCGTACGACGTGTACGGCGTCACCGGATGGCTTTCGGATCTGCTCTCCTATTCAAGACTTCTGGCGCTGGGGCTTGCAACCGGTGTCATCGCGAATGTCGTCAATATGATGGCTTCGATGGTCGGGAGCGGGCCGGCCGGCATCATCCCGTTTGTGCTGGTGTTCCTGCTCGGACACACGATGAATATCGCGATCAATGCGCTGGGAGCCTATGTTCATACAAATCGTCTGCAGTACGTGGAATTTTTCGGGAAATTCTATGATGCGGGCGGAAGAGCTTTTAAACCGTTTCACACCATTAACAAGTATATCCAGATCAGGGAGGGTAAAGAGTCATGAGTATTGGTATGGTTTATGCACTGCTGGGTGCCGCGCTTGCAACCATTCTTGCGGGAATCGGATCCGCGTTCGGCGTCCGTGCCGCAGGCCAGGCAGCCGCGGGAGTCACGGCTGAAAATCCGGAAATGTTCGCGAAGGTGCTGGTCCTTCAGCTTCTTCCCGGTACACAGGGTATTTACGGACTGCTGGTTACGTTTATCGCGCTTTCTCGTATCGGAGTTCTCGGCGGGAATGCCATCGCGGATACAAATACCGGTCTCCTGTACCTGATCGCGTGCCTTCCGGTCGCGGTCGTCGGACTGATTTCCGCGATCTATCAGGGGAAGACGGCGATCGCGTCCATCAACCTTGTCGCGAAAAAGCCGGATCAGTTCGGTAAGGCGATGCTGTTTCCTGCGATGGTTGAGACGTACGCGATTCTTGCGCTTCTTGTCTCGATCCTCGCAGTCACAAACATCGGCTGATCAGAATGAAGGAGTGAAGAATGGCCGGAGTAGATACAATTATTCAGCAGATCCGAAATGATGCGGACGCGAAGGCGGCGGAAATCATCGCGGATGCGAAGAAAAAGGCGGAGGCCGAGACAGAGGCCGCCCGGAGCGCCGCGGATGATACGGTGAACGCCGCAAAAGTGCAGGCCGGGAAGGAGAGCCGGGATTACGAGGCACGCATTCACTCGCAGATCGGTATGCAGAGGCGCCAGGTGATTCTGCTCGCGAAGCAGGAGATCATCAAGGATGTGATTGACCGCGCCTACGGGAGGATCCGCGCGATGGATCCGCAGCGGTATTTCGGAATGCTTGAAAAACAGATTGAAAAAAATGCGCATGCGAAGGCCGGGGAGATTGTTCTCGGCGAGGCGGACCTGAAGCGTATGCCGGCGGATTTTGAAAAGCGCGCGGATGATGCCGCGAAAAAGAACGGCGGAACGCTGAAGCTTTCCAAAAAACCGGCTGCGATCAGGGACGGATTCCTGTTGCGCTACAGCGATGAACAGGGTGACGGAGGCATCGATGAGAATTGCACGCTGGAAGCCATCCTGGATGAGAAAAAAGAAGAACTGACGGATCTTGTTCACCGGATCCTGTGGGAATGAGCGGAGAGGCGTCATGAATAATCTGGATTATATTTATGCGGTCTCAAGAATCCGCGTAAAGGAACAATCGCTTCTGACCGACAGCGATATCAATGCCATGATCCCGATGAAGACGGAAGATGAGGTGTTGGATTATCTGCAGTCGAAGGGATGGGGCGCGGATGCGGAGAAAAATGCTTCTGCGGTTCTTGCCGCGGAGGAGGAACGCACGCTTGAGGCGGTCAATGATCTCGGTCTGGATGAGGAGACGAGGAAAATTCTCTCCTACCCGAAGTTGTTTCATAACCTGAAAACCGGGATTCGGGAGGTCACGACCGCCGAATCGCCCGGCAGGGCGTACTATGATCTGCCCGATTTCGGAAAGGCGAGGGTGCGGAATATTCTGGAGCGGAACGCGTTCGATGAACTTCCTGAGGAACTTCGGACCGTGGCTCCTGCGGCGCTTGAGGTCATGCTGAAGACAAGAGATGCCCAGATGTGCGACACGATAGTCGACCGGGCATGTCTCGAGACGATGTCCGATGCGGCGAAGCACTCGAAAAACCGGCTGCTTCAGCAGTATCTGGAGCTGACGGTCACTCTGACGAATATCCGGATCGCGGTCCGTGCGTCCCGAATGGGAAAACCGGAGGACTATCTCAGAAAAGCACTTGCCGATACGGCACTTCTCGACGTGGACGAGCTGGTCCGGGTGTCGGCCGGGGCAGGGAGGCCGAAGGAGCGCGCGGAGGATGCGGACGGCGGAAACGCGCTGTTCCGGTATCTCGAACGTGCGGGATTTGCCGATGCGGCCGAAGCGCTGAAAATATCTCCGGCAGCCTTCGAGCGCTGGTGTGACAACGCTCTGATTGATCTGATCCGTCCGATGCGTACGGTCAACGAATCGGTCGGTCCGGTTCTCGCGTATTATCTTGCCCGGGAAAATGAGATTAAAACGGTCCGGATCATATTGACGGCGAAGGCGAATGATTTCCCGAATGAGGTCATCGAAGAAAGGATAAGGAAGATGTATGTATAAAATCGCAGTCATGGGAGATTACGACAGCATTTACGGCTTCGCCACGCTTGGACTCGCGATTTTTGCCACGGACCGGAAAGACGACGACGAGATTCTGCGGATGATCCGCAGAACAGCGGATTCCGGATTCGGAATTATCTACATGACGGAGGCGCTGATGGAACGGCTCGGAAGCGGACTTGACCGCTACCGCGAAACCGTCACGCCGGCGATCATCGCGATTCCCGGGGTGACAGGCAATACGGGAATCGGCGTCCGGCAGGTCCGGAAGTCTGTGGAACAGGCGGTGGGAAGCGATATCCTGTTTTCGGATCAGGATAAAGAAAAGGAGCAGAACTCATGAGCAGTACCGGAACGATAAAAAAGGTCGCCGGCCCGCTCGTCATTGCGGAGGGGATGCGCGACGCGAATATGTACGATGTCGTGCGCGTCTCGGACGAGCGTCTGATCGGCGAAATTATTGAGATGCACGGAGACAGGGCTTCGATCCAGGTTTACGAAGAAACCCAGGGACTCGGTCCCGGAGAGCCGGTAGAATCGACGGATGCGCCGCTCTCGGTAGAACTCGGCCCCGGCCTGATCGGTTCCATCTACGACGGAATTCAGCGCCCGCTGAACAAGATCCGCGAGGTGACGGGAAGCAACCTGCTGGCGCGCGGCGTCGAGGTTCCGTCTCTGGACCGTGAGAAAAAGTGGGAGTTTGAAGCGTCGGCAAGGGCCGGCGACGAGGTTGAGGCCGGCGACGTCATCGGTACCGTGAAGGAGACGACGCTCGTCACGCAGAAAATCATGGTGCCTTACGGAATAAAGGGAACGATCGTTTCGATCGCTTCCGGCCTGTATACGATCGAAGATACGGTCGCGGCCGTGAAGACAGAGAGCGGAGAGGTGAAACTGACTCTGATGCAGAAGTGGCCGGTCCGCAAGGGGCGCCCGTATCAGAAGAAGCTCCCGCCGGAGCAGCCGCTCGTGACAGGGCAGCGTGTTATCGATGCGTTCTTCCCGATCGCGAAAGGCGGCGTCGCCGCCGTGCCGGGACCGTTCGGTTCCGGAAAGACGGTCATCCAGCATCAGCTCGCCAAGTGGGCGGATGCGGATATCGTCGTCTATATCGGATGCGGCGAGCGCGGAAATGAGATGACGGATGTTCTGAATGAATTTCCGGAGCTGAAGGATCCGCGGAGCGGCGAATCGCTGATGAACCGTACGATCCTGATCGCAAACACGTCGGATATGCCCGTCGCCGCCCGGGAGGCGTCCATCTACACAGGAATCACGATCGCGGAGTATTTCCGTGACATGGGTTATTCGGTCGCGCTGATGGCGGATTCTACATCGCGGTGGGCCGAGGCGCTCCGGGAGATGTCCGGACGTCTGGAGGAGATGCCGGGCGAGGAAGGTTATCCGGCTTATCTGGGATCGCGTCTGGCGCAGTTTTATGAGCGCGCCGGCCGTGTCATTTCCCTGGGAAAAGAGGGACGCGAGGGATTCCTTTCGGTTATCGGAGCGGTTTCTCCGCCCGGAGGAGATATCTCGGAGCCGGTCAGCCAGGCGACACTGCGCATCGTCAAGGTCTTCTGGAGTCTGGACGCGGATCTCGCGTATCAGAGACACTTCCCGGCGATCAACTGGCTGACTTCATACAGCCTGTATCTGGACAGTCTGGAGGCATGGTTCAATGAGAATGTGAAGGAAGACTGGCTTGACACGAGACAGAAGCTGATGAGTCTGCTGCAGGATGAGGCGTCGCTGAATGATATCGTAAAGATGGTCGGCATGGATGCGCTCTCTCCGCAGGAACGTCTGAAAATGGAGGCGGCCAGATCCATTCGTGAGGATTTCCTCCATCAGAATTCCTTTGATGAGATCGATACCTACACGCCGCTGAAGAAGCAGTATTACATGATGAAACTCGTGTACGCGTATTATGCGGAAGGCGTCCGTGCGCTCGGCGAAGGAGCGGAGATCGATGATCTTGTGAAGATCCCCGCCCGCGAGCAGATCGGCCGCTATAAATACACGAAACCGGAGGATATCGATGCGCAGTACAAGGCAGTCAGCGAAGAATTGATCGCCGAAATCGGCGCTCTTGCGGGAAAGGAGGATCGTTAAGAATGTCGAAGGAATACCGTACCATTCAGGAAGTCGCCGGTCCTCTGATGCTTGTGCGCGGCGTCGAAAATGTCACGTACAATGAGCTCGGAGAGATCGAGCTCGCTTCCGGAGAAAAGCGCAGATGCAAGGTTCTCGAGATCGACGGAGGCAATGCGCTCGTCCAGCTCTTCGAGGACTCGACCGGAATCAATCTGTCGAACAGCAAGGTCCGTTTCCTTGGCAGAGCGATGGAACTGGGCGTATCCGGGGATATGCTCGGCCGTGTCTTTGACGGGATGGGCCGCACGATCGACGGCGGCCCGGATATTCTTCCCGAGAAACGGATGGATATCAACGGACTGCCGATGAATCCGGCTGCGCGTGACTATCCGTCGGAGTTTATTCAGACAGGCGTGTCCGCCATCGACGGTCTGAACACGCTGGTCCGCGGCCAGAAGCTGCCGATCTTCTCGGCATCCGGTCTGCCGCACGCACAGCTGGCGGCTCAGATCGCCCGTCAGGCACAGGTGCTCGGTTCCAGCGAGCCGTTCGCTGTTGTATTTGCCGCAATCGGCATCACGTTTGAGGAAGCGCATTTCTTCGAGGAATCGTTCCGTGAGACGGGGGCGCTGGACCGCACGGTTCTGTTTGTCAACCTTGCGAATGACCCGGCTGTAGAGCGTATCTCCACACCGCGAATGGCTCTGACGGCGGCGGAATATCTCGCGTTCGAGAAGGATATGCACGTACTCGTCATTCTGACGGATATCACGAACTATGCAGATGCACTCCGCGAGGTATCCGCGGCGCGCAAAGAGGTTCCCGGACGCCGCGGATACCCGGGTTATATGTACACGGATCTGGCGACGATGTATGAGCGTGCCGGAAGACAGAGAGGCAAGAAGGGATCGATCACGCTGATTCCGATTCTGACGATGCCGGAGGACGACAAGACACACCCGATCCCCGATCTGACCGGATACATCACCGAGGGTCAGATTATCCTGTCCCGTGAGTTGTACCGCCGCGGTGTACAGCCGCCGATCGATGTTCTCCCTTCCCTGTCCCGACTGAAGGATAAGGGAATCGGCGAGGGCCGTACGAGGGCGGACCACGCAGCGACCATGAACCAGCTGTTCGCGGCGTACGCGCGTGGAAAAGACGCGAAGGAGCTGATGGTGATTCTCGGGGAGGCGGCGCTGACAGATATCGATCTTCTGTACGCAAAATTTGCGGATGAATTCGAGGAAAAATACATCAACCAGGGGTACCGTTCGAACCGGAGCATCGAAGAGACGCTCGATATCGGATGGGAACTGCTTCGTATCCTTCCCAGGTCCGAGCTGAAACGAATCAGTGACAGTATGCTGGATCAATACTATGACAAATAAAGAACAGGTAATTGGATCCAATCGGTTATAAAACAGGCAGGAGGAATGTATGGCAACGGTTGTAAATCCGACCAGGATGGAACTGACGCGCCTGAAGAGAAAGCTCGTCACGGCGGTGAAAGGCCATCGTCTTCTGAAAAATAAGCGCGATGAGCTGATGCGCCAGTTCCTCGGAATGGTCCGGGAGGATATGGAGCTCCGCGTCCGGGTCGAGGAGCAGATCCGGGCGGCAAACCGCAAATTCGTTCTGGCGAAGGCGGGGATGTCCGAGGAGATTCTTCAGAGCGCGATGATCGCACCGAAACAGGAAGTTCAGCTCGATATCGCCATGAAAAATGTTATGAGCGTCGATGTTCCGGTCTATACGACGAAAACGCGGACGTCAGATGAAAGCGATATTTATCCGTACGGATTCGCTTTTACGTCGAGCGATCTGGACGGCGCGGTCCGGTCGCTTTCTGATGTGCTGCCGGATATGCTGAAGCTGGCTGAGGTTGAAAAATCCTGTCAGCTGATGGCGGCGGAAATCGAGAAGACAAGGCGCCGCGTCAACGCGCTGGAGCACGTCATTATTCCCGAGACACAGGAGGGAATCCGGTACATCACGATGAAGCTCGACGAGAACGAGCGGAGCACACAGGTGCGCCTGATGAAGGTCAAGGACATGATGCTGCAGGAGGCGCATCATTACGAAATGTGAGAGTTTCCTTTCGATACATCACTCAAGAAAAGCCACGGCACTTCTGCGCAGAGATGATTCTGCGGGGAGGATGCCGCGGCTTTTTTGCAAGATGGTTCATCAGGAAACAGAGTGGGCTCCGGAAGATTGAAAAGAGCGGCTTCCGGGAGGATCAGGAAGGCTGCCTCCGGGCAAATTCAGAAAACCAGCTGAACAAGGAGGATCAGCAGAATCAGGTGGAGCGGATAAAACAGGTAGAATGCGTCTCGGACCCTCCTGGAAGCGTGTCCCTGCCGGCCGTTATACATGAGAATGACCGGGACGGAGAGAAATGCCGCCGGTTCGCTGAATCTGTCGAGATTCAGGACCATGCAGGCTGCGAGATACGCGTAGAAGCTCCATTCGATCGTCGGGAACGGCAGACGTGTCCTCGTGCCGCATTCATGTGCACGCCCGAAGTAGAAAGCGGAGAGCGCTCCGATACCGAGTGCGCCGTAATCTGTTTTCAGCAGATTGGCGGCAAGCGCGAAAATCAGGATGGAGGCAGCCTGAAATACACCGTTTTTCCGGTAATTACCGCCACAGGATCCCCGGATCCGGTCGAGCAGCGTAAAGAGACTCAATCCGAGGGCGAGCGTAAAGCAGGTATTCTGTGCGCCGGGGAAAAAGAAGGTTCCATGCAGCGCCCGATCGAAAAACGGCTCCGAGAGCACTCCGAGCATCAGAACGCGCAGGATATAGTTCCGGACGTTTGAAGTATAGAAGTAGCCTTCTGCGAGAAGAAAACAGAAAAGCGGAAACGCGATCCGGCCGGCAAGGTGCGAAAGAAGCCAGAGGGGAAGGCCGGTCAGATGGAACGCTTTTGCGAGATGATCTCCGAACATCGCGGCACAGGCGGTTATTTTCAGAGAAAATCCGGTCATGGACGGAATCCGGCTGGAATTTGTCTGTTCTGCCATGGATAGGTAACCTCCTCCTAAAATAAAGCTGCAGGGTAATGATAAGAGCCAGTCAGGCCTTCAGAAGAATCCGGCCGGATGTCCGGCAAGGGAGCGGCCAGGCTGTTGCGTTCATCGGGGCGCTGTATTCTGAAGTCACGGTAGCATAAATCCGGAAAATATGCAAAGGTATGCGGCAGAACCCTGACGTTGGTCATACAATACGGCGAAGGTGCGGTCCGGCTTCCAAAATCCAGAATTATGTAAAATAAATCTGGACAAACGGGAAGCGGCGGAATATAATAGTTTACATAAAGAAGCAGATAACCTGCTTCACCTGTCTATCTCTCATACCATTCTTTATTTACCCAGTTTAAATGATCATGCCATATGCGATTCTGGCGATTGCGGGAATCTCTGCGTGTTTTGACCTGACAGCTGCGCGAATCCCGAACGGGATTCTCCTAGCAGGTCTGGCATCGGGTGTATTTGCTCGATTGCGGGTGTTTTCGATTTTCGAAGCCGGTGCCGCTCCGGCTGGAATGCCTGTGCTCGTTGCGGGCGCCGCGGGGATGGCTGTGCCGGTGTTACTCCTCGTACTGTTCTGGCACCATCGGATGATCGGCGGAGGAGATGTCAAGCTTCTCGCGGTCATCGGGTTTTACACCGGTCCGGAAGACATTTTGTGGATTATGTTCTGGTCGTTCGCCGCCGCGGCGGTCATCTCGGTCGGGATTTTATACGCGAACGGAAGCGGACAGGAGCGCCTTGTGTATTTCCTTTCGTATATCCGGAACCGTTCCCGCAAAGGTGGCGTGAGGCCGTACCGGCAGGGCGCTCAGACAGGAACGATCAGCGCGGGTTCTGAGATGCATTTCGCGGTAGCGGTGCTGATGGCGGTTATGATGTATACGGGTGGAGCACGGCCGTAGAGGCTGTATTGTCAGAGCGGCGGCCGCTGATTGAAATATTTATGCTGCAGGAGGAACATAGTGATGCATATAGGAAATCGGATTTTCGCGATCTGTGATGCGGAGCGCGAGTACGCATTCCGCTTTATGGAGCATCTGCGAAGGAAGCAGAACCTTTCATTTCAGATCCGCGTCTTCACGGATCCGGAGAAACTGATCACATTTGCCCAAAAGACGCCGCTGGATATTCTGCTCATTTCGGAGCGGAGCATGACGGACGCCGTTGCCGGGCTCGCGGTCAAAAAACTGATTATTTTAAGCGAGAGGACGGGAGGCGGCCGTTCGGGATTTTCTTATCCGAGTCTGTATAAATATCAGTCGACCGATGTGATCGTCCGGGAAATTATGAACAGCTACGGAGCGGATGTGAAAAGAGAAGGGGGCGTGATACCGGAAAGAAAAATCCAGGTGATCGGCGTGTTCAGTCCGACTTTATATCCGCAGAAAATGCTGTTTTCGATGGCAGTCGGGATGGCAGAAGCAAGGGTGCGCCGTACATTGTATCTGAATCTCGAGGCGTTTTCCGGATTCGGGGAATTCATGGGATGTCATTTTGAACGGAATCTCTCGGATCTTATCTACCTGTTTCGTCAGAACAGCGCGGGATTTGCAGAGAAAATGAACGGGATGATTTACTCCGCAGGAGACCTCGACTATCTGCCGCCGATCCGCACGCCGTCGGATTATCTGGAGATATCGGGCGAGGAGTGGATCCGGCTTTTCGAAATGATCGGGGGAACCGGGAGTTATGAAACGATCGTGCTGGATCTTGGCCAGTCGATACCGGATATTCTGATTCTGCTCGCGTACTGCAGCAGGATCCTCGTCCCGGCTTCCGGCGATGGATTGTCAAATGCGAGGGAACGTGAATTTGAATCGCTGCTGGAAGCGACGGACAATCTGCCCCTCGCCGGCCGGATGGAGAAGGTGGCGCCGCCTCAGATGAGCGTACCGCCGGATGGGAAGAACTGTGTGGAGAGACTTCCGTGGAGCAGTCTCGGGGGATATGCTGCAAAACTTTGCGGGTAATGTGGACGATACCGGAAGGGAGGAGCTGTCACGAGAAAAATCCGTGAAAAAGAGGAACGGCCGAAGCCGGATCAGGATACGAGGCCGCTCGATGAGCGATTTCGGACGCGTCTGATGGATTTCCTTGAACAGTCTGACGAAAAGACGGATGAGGAGATTTTTGAACGGATCGATGAGATGATATTGTCGCATCCGGAAACAGGAAGAATGAGTCTCGAACAGCGGGGAAAGCTGCGTGCTGCGCTCTTTAATTCGGTCCGGAGGCTGGATGTACTGCAGGAACTCGTCGATGACCGGGCGATCACAGAAATCATGGTGAATGATTATCGTACGATTTTTGTGGAACGCGGCGGAAAGATCCTGCGCTGGCCGAAGGGCTTCTGTTCGGAGGAACGGATGGAGGATGTGATCCGCCAGATTGCCGGGAGATGCAACCGCGTTGTAAACGAACAGCGGCCGATCGCGGACGCGCGGCTCCCGGACGGTTCGCGTGTAAATATCGTTCTTCCGCCGGTATCGCTGAACGGACCGATGATGACGATTCGAAAATTTCCGGAGAAACCGTACACGATGGACGCGCTTGTAAGGGGAGGAACCCTTACGGATGAGTCCGCCGCATTTCTGGAAAGACTTGTCCGTTCCCGGTATTCGATTCTGGTCGGGGGAGGAACTTCGACCGGGAAGACGACGTTTCTGAATGCCCTCTCTGCCTATATTCCAGAATGCGAACGCATCGTCACGATCGAGGACAATGCGGAACTTCAGATCATCGGTGTGGAAAACCTCGTCCGGCTCGAGGTGCGCGGAGCCAATCTGGCGGGAGATCACGAGATTACTATGCGCGATCTGATCAGGACAGCGCTCAGAATGCGGCCGAACCGGATCATTATCGGAGAGGTCCGCGGAGGTGAGGCGTATGACTGGCTTTCGTGCCTGAATACCGGACATGACGGAAGTCTCGGGAGCGCTCATGCGAACAGCACAAGAGAGATGATCGGACGTCTGGAGACAATGGTTCTGATGGCGGTTGATCTTCCTGTCCCGGTGATTCGGAGACAGATCGCGTCGGGAATCGAAATCCTGGTGCATCTGGTCCGTGATCGTGAGGGCAGACGGGTTCTTGATGAAATCGCCGAAATTGTGGGGATCCGGAACGACGAGGTTGTGATCCGGACGATTTACAAACGGGATGAAACAGGGAGATTAGAAAGGACGGGCGAGCTATTCCACAAAAAGAAGCTCATTTCATGAGAGGAAAGAAGGTGAGTCCGGCGGCGGATCAATTCCGTGCTTTGGCGCTCTGCCTCGCTGCAGGGGCAGGGGTGCAGTGGCTTTGCTATGAAGATGTGCGCGCGTTTCCGGCGGCACTGTGTGTTGCGGTTATCTTGTACCGGATTTGGATGAAAACGGCGGAAATCAGAGAAAGACAGGTATTTGAGAAACATTTCAGCGAGTTTCTGATGACACTCTATTCCGGACTGATGGCAGGATATTCGATGGAGAATGGAGTGCGGTCGGCGGTGAGTGACATGGAGCGGCTGTACGGGGAAGAGGACCGGCTTGTACGGGAGCTGAAAGAGATGCAGAAGGAGATGTCATTGCGGATCCCGATCGCGTCACTGCTTGTAAAGATCGGAGAACGAAACGGATCTGAGGATATCCGGAGTCTTGGGGAGGTGCTCAGAATTTCCGAAAAAATGGGAGGAAGTCCGGATCAGACGCTGAAAGTGTGTCATAAGACGATTCTTGAGAGGATGGATATGAAACAGGAGATCAATGCGGTGATAGCGGGCAAAGTGTTTGAACAGAGAATCATGAGCGTAGTTCCCGCCGGGATTTTGCTCTATTTGAAGGTTTCATTCGGAAACTTTATGGATTGTCTCTACGGGAACGCGGCAGGCGTCTTGATTATGACGGCAGCGCTTACGGTCTATCTTGCGGCGGTCGTGATCGGAGAAAGGATGGTAAGAGTTGAGGTATGAGATGGGTGATACTGCCTCTGGCGGCAGGGATTCTTGCGGTCGTTTTATACCGGACGGAGAAACTGAAACGGAGCTTTTTTCTTTTGCTTCTTGTAATGGATGCGGCCGGAGTTCTGCTGATGGCCCGGGAGCAGGCCGACGGAGGAAAAACGGCGGTCGAAACGATCGCCCGCAGTACTCTGGAGAGCGGGGGGACCGTTCCCCTTGAGGTTGAGACGGAGAGTGGAGAAAACTATTCTGTCGATATTGCCGCTCCGGTGCGCCGGTATACAGAGGATGAGATTGAAGGCTTATTTGATCAGACAGAGAGCCGTCTGGATGCGGTTATTCTCGGGAAAAACCGTTCATTTGACCGCGTTGAGCGCAATCTGAATCTTGTCAGAAAAGTCGATTCATCTCCGGTATCGATTGAGTGGTATTCGGACCGACCGGATCTGATTGATTTTGACGGGATGATTCATGCCGGAGCACCGGAAAACGGAACAGAGGTTCTGATTACCGCGGATCTTTCGCTGCAGGAGGAAGAGCGGACTTTAAAAAAGAAAGTTCGCGTATTCCCACCGAAAGAATCGGAGAGTGTCCGGGAAGAGATTTTGAAGGAGGCGGATCGGCTGAATGAAGGCGCAGGGAACAAATCCGCATACCGTCTTCCGGACCGGGTGGGCGGAAAGAAGCTGATCTGGTATCAGAAGAGCAGCGGAAGTGGAACGATCCTCTGTGCACTTGCTCTGGCCGGCGTGCTTTTAGGGGCCTGGTCTGAGAAGGAGAGAAAAAACAGGGATCTGGAGCGGCGTGCGAAGCAGATGGAGAGGGACTATCCCGAGATTGTCAGCAAGATGCAGCTGTACCTCGGTGCGGGGATGAGTATGCGTGCGATTTTTCGGCGGATCTCGGAAGAGTATCGGAGAAGAAAAAAGAGAGGAGGCGGTGTACGATTTGCATTTGAAGAGATCAGCCGCTGTGCCTACCGGATGGAGAATGGCATCACAGAGACAGACGCATATGAAGAATTCGGAAGACGGTGCCGCGTTCCGTGCTACCGGTCTCTCTCACTTCTTCTGACACAAAATTTGAAAAAGGGGGGAGCGGAGATGCTTCCGCTCCTGGAAAGGGAAGTACAGAATGCTTTTGACACCCACAAAAGAAGAGCACGTGCGGACGGAGAGAAAATAACGGTAAAGCTGCTGCTCCCTCTGTTTATGGAGCTGGCGGTGGTGATCGCGCTGATTATGATTCCGGCATTTCTGACAATCTGAAAGACACGGATCGTCCGCATTTCCAGCGGACGGGGCGTAAAACATAGATAGATCCTGAGAGAGGAGGTGTGAGCGATTGGTAAAAGAAGAACTGCGGTCATTCGCGGAGGATGAAGAGGCGGTCGGCGTTGTTGAAGTGATCCTGATCTTAGTGGTTCTGATCGGTCTTGTTCTGATTTTCAAGGACCATCTGACGAAACTCGTAAAACAGATTCTGACAAAGATTGCGTCGCAGAGTAATTCTGTATAAGTCTGACGCGATGATTTTCCAGGTATGAGATAAACAGGTTTGTACAAGGAGGAGTGTTCATGAAACGGGGAAGTATTACGCTGTATTCGTGTCTTGTCATGGGGCTCCTTCTTTGTTTCACTGCGGCGGCGATTCATTCGGCGTCAGTATCGGCAGGCCGCGTTGTTCTTGCGAGCGCGCTGGAACAGAGTGTATTTTCTCTGTTTGGAGAATATGATGCGGAATTGTTCGAACGGTTCGGGCTTCTGTTTCTGGATGCGGGAAGAGGCAAAAGCACGATGCAGCTGCAGAGACTGACCGATCATACGGAAGAATACGCGTCCTATATTCTGGATCCACAGAAAAAATCGGTTCTTCCGGAGCATGGACTGCTGGAATTTCATTCACAGAAAGCATCCATACTGGCGTACACACTCGCGACAGATGGCGGCGGGACGGAATTTTCCGAGCAGGTATGCAGAGCGATGAAGGAATCGATTCCGTCTGCGGCAGCAGGCACTCTCAAGGATACGGCTGAAAAACAGCTGGAAACGGCCTCCGGGCAGGAAAATCAGATGAATAAATCGGATATTCACAGCGCGCGGGATCTGTACGAGCATGCGAAAAATGCAGATGTGTCTGAGGAGGATAAGAGCCGCATGACAGCAGATTTTTCGGATGCTGAGATTGAGGCGGCGGAGCAGATTCAGCTGGGAAGTGAATATCAGGATCCGATTGCCGCAGCATCGTCCGCAGAAAAGGCAGGAATACTGTCACTCGCGCTCCCGGCCGGCGTTTCTGTGTCGGATGCGTCTGTAGAGACGGAAGATCTTCCGTCCGGCCGCGCGCTGCAGCGCGGCGTCGGTGTGATTCCCGCGCATTCTGAAACGATTATGGACCGTGTTTTTCTGGATGAGTATGCCATGAACTTCTTGCCATATTTCACGGATTGCAGCGGTGAGAGCGGTCTGCAATATCAGGTTGAATACCTGATCGCCGGCCATCCATCTGATGCAGAAAATCTGAAATCAGTTCTGGAGAGACTTTTGGCTGTACGTGAAGCATCCAATTTTTCCTATCTGTCTCTGAACAGCGCCAGGCGTGCGGAGACACTTGCCGCGGCAAACGCGGTCTGTTCGGCATTTCTTGTGCCATATCTTGCGCCGGCGGTCGCTGTCGCGGTTCGTGCAGCCTGGGCATATGCGGAGAGCATCGCGGATCTCAGGGCGCTTCTCGGGGGCGGAAAGATACCGCTCGTCAAAACCGATGCATCCTGGAAGCTGTCCGTCGGGAAACTTCCGGAATTTCTGGCGGAGGCGTCTTCCGGAATACAAGAGGAAGGCGCTGCGGAAAAGGCGGACGCGTCCGGCCTTGATTACGGCGGGTATCTCAGGATCCTGCTTGCCGTGAAGCCGGCCGCGCAGCTGATTTCCGGCCTTGAAGACATGGTTGAACATACGATGCGCGAAGTGACCGGAAAACCGGCGTTTCGAATCGATTGTTGTGTATGCGCAGTCAACATGGAACTGAAAGCGGTCCTTGATGGGAGAGAACTGACTGCTGCACAGTATTACCGATATGGGGAGGCGGCGTAAGAGAATCGGAGGTGGAATATTATGATGCATGCGGTCAAAAAGGCATCGATGACCGTCGAGGCTGCGCTGGTGATGCCTTTCTTCTTCCTGTGCATGACGACACTTGCAACAGTGCCTGATCTGTATGCGAAGTATGCGGCCGGGGTTGTTTCGGCACAGCAGGATGCAGAAAAGGCTGCAAAAGCAATGACCTGTGTAATTGCGGCAGAATCCGGTCCTGACCCTGTGGCCGATCGGCCGGAACTTGTCAGATACAAGCCTTTTGCACTCCCGTTTTTCTTCCCGGATTTGAGATTTGTGTGCCGGGGAAGAGTCAGGGCGTGGGTTGGTGATACTGGCGGCGATAATGGTGAAGCCGGAGATGACGATGCAATGGTTTACGTCACAGAGCATGAAAGTGTTTACCATACGAGTTCGAGGTGTACGCATCTTGATCTCTCATGGAAAGCTGTGCCGGGGAGCGGAATTGCATTTCTGCGGAATGATTATGGTTCGAAATACCATGCGTGTGAAAAGTGTGTATCGAATGGGCGGCCCGCACAGATTGTTTACCTCTCTCCGGAAGGAGATGCTTTCCACAATTCGTCATCCTGCAGCGGACTCACGAGGCACATCCGGATCGTTCGGATGTCGGAGGTGGAGAATCTGAGAGAATGCAGCCGCTGTGCTGAACGGGATGCGGAAGAAACGGAGGGATGAGGACCAGATGACGGGTCAGGTTGTGTGTACGGCACTTCTCGGAGTAAATGCAGTTCAGGATATTCGCAGACGAGAGATTGTCTTTGTGCCGACGGTCGCTGCCGGTGTGGCGGGGGTGCTGTGGAATTATTTCGCCGGAAGTTCCGGTGCAGTTTATTTTTTCTGTGCGATGATACCGGGCATGGTTCTGCTGACCGCGGCATGGCTTACAGGCGGTCAGATCGGACGCGGAGATGGTATTCTCATACTGGCCTGCGGTGCGTGGTGCGGATTTCCGGACAGCTTCTATATTTCATGCATGGGGCTGTTTCTGGCTCTGATAGGGGCGGCGCTGCTTCTTGCGAAGCGACATGTACAATTCTGTATGAGCCGCGTCCGGAGATGCAGTGGGGGAAGGAGAGCAGGAGAACGGGCACCGGCATCATCGCTTCGCCTGCCGCTGGCGCCGTATTTGTTTGCGGCTTACATCATACTATTAATCGTGAGGAGGTAGGCGAGAGAATATCAGTCAGAAAGAGGATGCGATGGATAGAAAGTACAAGAAACAGATAAGCGGAAAATGGTGTTCCGCGGTCGTTGTGGTGGAGGCGGCGGTCATTGTTCCGATGGCGGTGATGATGACTGTGCTCCTGATTATTATGATTTTCTATGTACATAATCGATGCTGGTATCAATGCGCGGCGTATGAATGTGCGATCGTTGGAAACGGCAGGCAGATTATATCGGAGAGTGAAGGATGGATGCAGGCGGCAATGCAGGCAGAAGAGAGAATACGTGATCAGGTGATGCCCGGAACGCCGCCGCAGAAAGCGATTGACTCGGGTCACTCTGGTACTTCCGTAAGTTTCAGCGGTCAGTCGTATCCGCTCTTCGGCCGGGAACTCGTGCCATTTACCGCAAAGGCCGATGTTGAGAGGGTGAATCCGGAAAAGGTTCTGAGAATGCGCCGTGCGGCGCTGGCTGTGAAGGATGAGCTGGGCGGGTAAATGTTCGATATCCCGGATCAATGAGGATGTGTCTGTCAGCAAAACCAGGCTGCAGTGAAAGAGTATCGTGACATCCTGTACATGATTGGAAATGAGGTGGCGAAAATGAAAATACAGATGAAGCGGGATTTAAAGGATCACTACCTGGTTCTTTCTGACCGGGAGACGGAGAGCCTGAATTCATATCAGACACGTATGTTGGATGAAAACAGGATATCCGGACTTTTGGCGTGCCATGTAGAACAGATCGACGACGAGATCATGCTTTATTATAATGTCACCTCGCGTCAGACGCTTTCGGAAATTGTAGCAGACCGTCTGATTGATATGCGCCTTCTCCGGCTTGTTCTTGAGTCCTTGCTTGATACGCTGCACGGGATCAGCGAATTTCTGCTTCCTCCGGAAGGAATGGTTTTGGATCCGGATTGTATTTTTGCGGATAGTTTGTTGTCTGAGATCCGCTTTTGCTATTTTCCGGGCGGAAGAGGGGAATTTGGAGACTTGTTGAGAGCTCTGGGCGAATTTATTCTTCCGAAGCTGAATCATGATGACCGTGAAGCGGTATTGCTTGGATATTCATTTTATCAATCCTGCGTCACCGATATGCTCACGGAGGAGACTTTTGCCCGGCTCTTATATGGAGAGCGGGATGAAAATCCGGAGGAGAACGGCTCGTTTGGCGGTACTCAAACGAATGAAGCGGTGCGGAAACCGGAGGAAACAGGGGTGGAGAAGTGGAATTGCGGAAACGAAGAGGCATCGGAGATGTTGATGGAAGAGGAACGCGATGAGAGGCGCCGGCAGATTCTGGATGATTTTTTTTCAGATGAAGAGGAAGAGGAGGAGAATCCGGAAATGAAGAAAACAATCCGGTCTATAGCAGGTGCGGCGATCATCGCAGCGGCGGCAGCTTTTGCCATGATTGTCGCAGGAAGGAAAGACTTCGGTATAGGTATTGGGATTCTCATATTTTCCGGAACGATTCTGGCAGGCCGGATTCGGAAAAAAATTCATGAAAAGAAGGCGGGAGACGTCAAGATCAACGGGGAGAAGCAGCCTGAACCAACGGAATGCATCCAAATGCCGGATTATCTGGTGAATCACTACAGTTCCATTATGAAATCCGGAAATAAAGTGTCTGAGACCGGTTATGAGGATGAATACGGAGATGATCCGGGCGGATCGGATCGTGGAAGAGAGGATCGCGGAGGATCAGATCGCAGAAGGGCGGATCGTGGAAGAGAGGATCGCGGAAGATCGGATCGCAGAAGAATGGACAGGAATCGGGGTGACGGCGAGACGGATATTTCTATGTGGGATAACCGATCGGACACAGAGTGTGCCGGAAACGGAGAGACAGTTCTTCTGTCTGATTTTACGGGGAAGAGAGCCAAGGTCCGGGGAAGATTGATTCGTCTGGACGATCGGAATGAAAAACCGTATATATTGACTGCGGATGAGTACCGGATCGGCAAAAGCGAATTTGCTTCCGATATTGTGCTGCCGTCTGAGGCCGTAAGCCGTCTGCATGCAAAACTGATCTGGAAAGAAGATCACTACGAGATCCGGGATATGCGATCGAAAAATGCGACCTTTATTAATGAGACGATGGTTGATGAAGGAGAGAATGTTGCGTTGAAAGACGGGGACTGCTGTCGTTTTGCGGATCTTGTGTACCGTTATCGGACAGGATCTGCGGATGCAGTATAGATGAAGGGCAGGTGCAGGGAAGGAATTGGATAGTCAGGGAGGGGTTAGAACCGGGCTGGCCGTGCTGGACAGCCGGTTTGGCGGAGACTATAATAGGGATACGGGTTCGTGTACTGCGAAATATAGAATCATTCATAACGGGTGCGGCTTGGGAGGTCGGATTTGAAGGAACAGGTACATAGGATCACTCCTGCGGGAGTTTTAGAGAGTATCTTTGATATCGCATATTTGACGTTTGCGTTCTCCGCTGCGATTGTTTTTTATCTGCACGCACACGGATCGGCGCTGCTGAATCTTTGTGGCACACTCGCGCTGGTTCTCGGAGGAGGCGATTCTTTTCATCTGATTCCCCGTGTGAAGAGGGCGCTTTTTGGAGAGAATAGCCGGACAGAAAAATTTCTCGGACTCGGATTATTTGTCTCCTCCGTAACGATGACGGTTTTTTATTTACTGCTTTATCAGATCTGGAAACTTGAGTTCCCGAAAACAGCGGAACATTTAGCACCGGGATGGGTCATCCTTCTATTTACAACCGCGGTTTTTCGGATTATTATCTGTCTGTTTCCGCAGAATAACTGGTTTCATGAAGAAGGAAATATGCGTTTTTCCCTGCTTCGGAATCTTCCGTTTGCGGTGAGCGGCGCGATTGTGTGTGGATTGTTCGTATTTTCGGGAAATGCGGGCGGACTGCGAATGTGGAGGATGAGTATCGCAATTGTGATCAGCTTTGCGTGCTATTTTCCAGTAACTCTTTTTGCAAAGAAAAAGCCTCTGATTGGTATGCTGATGATCCCGAAGACTTGCGCGTATATCTGGATGCTGCTTCTTCTGACCCGGCTGTTATAATAGTATGACGGTAAACGATGGAGAAAAATGAGTTTTGCCGTGTGGAGGGAAAACGGAATGCCGGAAGAACCGTCATGGCAGATAAATCCGAACGAGGATATTTTTGATCAGATGAGGAAGCGGCCGGACAAAAGCCGGGTAAATCTATTTCTGATCCTGGTCAATATTGCAGTGTTCGTTTATGCGGAAGCGACCGGAAATACGAATGATGTGGAACATATGCTGAAACTTGGCGCGTCGTATGCGCCGTACGTACACTCCGGCGAGTATTACAGGCTTTTTACATCGATGTTCCTCCATTTCGGATTTCCGCATCTTGCAAATAATATGATCCTTCTGTTATTTATCGGGGATTATGTCGAGAGATATGTGGGAAAGGTTATTTATTTGATCTTGTACCTGGGAAGCGGTTTTTTTGCAGGGTGGTTCTCGTACCGGTATGATCTGATGACCGGGACTGCGTCGGTTTCCGCCGGTGCATCGGGTGCTATTTTTGGCGTTATCGGATGCCTTTTTATATTGGTTTTGATTCATCGAGGCCATCTGGAAAATCTGACGCTTGTCAGAGTGCTTCTGATGGCTGTGTTTTCACTGATCGTCGGTTTCCAGACTGCGGGAGTGAACGGATATGCGCATCTCGGCGGTTTTATCGGCGGCTCCGTACTTGCTGCCGTGCTTTGGCCGCTGTCAAAGGATCACAGAAAATCAGGGAGGGTGTAACAATGAGCAATTGTATTTTTTGTAAAATAGCGGCAGGGGAAATACCGGCGGCGACACTGTATGAAGACGAGAATTTTCGGGTAATCCTGGATCTCGGACCGGCCACGTATGGGCACGCGCTGATTATTCCCAAGAAACATTATGCAAATTTGGTCGAGATTCCGGATGAGCTTGCCGGAAAAGCAATGATTCTCGCAAAGAAGGTCGTGTCGGTGATGATGGAGGCACTTCCCTGCGATGGGTACAATGTTGTACAGAATAACGGCGAGTGTGCGGGCCAGACCGTTTTTCATTTTCATATTCATTTGATTCCGCGATATAAGGATGATCATGCCGGCGTCACATGGAAACCAGGCAAACTGACCGATGAAGATCGAGACGAAATTCTGAGAAAAGCAGCAGGTAAATTTTGAATCAACTGGTTGGTTTTGCAGAAAAGATCGCTTCGGATAGATCTTTTGAAGGTGCGATATGAAAGATGAGGCGGCTTATCGGATAGAATCTGATAAGCCGCCTGTATTGTCGGAAAAAGACGTTCTGATCCGGAAACGCTTAGCGCTGTCTGCGATATTTGTCGATCAGATCAAGAATTGTGGTCACAGCATCGTTCTGCTTCGCAGCTTTCATAGCGGCGATATACTGATCCTTCGTGTTGAACAGCTCATGAATCGCATCAATCAGTGTCTGACGGGTCATATTTTCCTGCTTCAGAACCATGCTGAATCCCTGGTGTTCAAATGACTCCGCATTCAGTATCTGGTCACCGCGGCTTGCTTCCGCAGGAAGCGGGATCAGGAGATTTGGCTTCGCAAGTGCTGCGATTTCGCAGATCGCATTTGCGCCGGCCCGTGAAATTACAATATCAGCGAGGGCGAACAGATCCGGAAGTTCTTTTGAGATATACTCATACTGAACATATCCCTGGAACGCATCAAGACTCCGGTCGAGGTTTCCCTTGCCGCAAAGATGGATGATGTTGAATTCCTTCAGCAGGTCCGGTACGATGCTGCGAAGGCAGTCGTTGATTGCGACAGCGCCCAGGCTTCCTCCGATGCTGAGAATGACTGGTTTGTCATTTGTGAATCCACAGAATGCTTTTGCACGTGCGGCATCTCCGTTCAGCAGCTCTGCCCGGATTGGTGATCCTGTGTAAACAGCCTTATCTTCCGGAAGGTTCTTAAGAGTTTCCGGGAAGTTGCAGCAGATTCTGGCGGCAGAGGAAAAACACATACGGTTTGCGAGTCCCGGAGTCATATCCGACTCGTGGATGATAACCGGTATTTTTCTCAATTTCGCAGCCATGACAACCGGAACAGCGACGTAACCGCCTTTTGAAAAAACAATATCCGGATCCAGCTTTTTGAGAACTTTTCTTGAGTCACCGATCCCTTTGATCACACGGAAAGGATCTGAGAGATTTTTAACGTCAAGGTAGCGGCGAAGTTTTCCGGATGAAACGCCGTAGTAAGGAATGCCGATATCTTCGATCAGCTTTTTCTCGATTCCGTTTAACGAGCCTACATAAGAAACTTCATAGCCGCGGCTGATCAGGCCCGGGATCAATGCGATATTTGGTGTGACATGTCCGGCGGTTCCGCCGCCGGTTAGTACAATTTTTTTCATATGATATCCCCTTGCAAACCATGAATTCACTAAATAATCAGTGCTTATTCTGCATAATGCCAGGCAGTTTCGAGAGCTATTTTCATCATATCAGTGAAACCGTCACGGATCTCTTCCGGACTGAGAAATTCACCTTTGAAGATATGATCGGAAACTGAGAGAATCGAGAGGGCTTTTTTATGCAGAGCCATAGAAAGTGCATAAAGCCCGGCCGTTTCCATCTCAACGCAGAGGTGCCCCATGTTTCGCCACTTCTCATTTACATTCGGAATTGCGTTGATAAATGTATCGGTGGAAAGAACCGGGCCGACTTTTACCGGAATATTCATTTTTTCACCGGCATCAACAGCGGTTTTGAGCAGACCCCAGTCAGCTGTCGGTGCAAGATGGGCCGGAAAATCATACTGTGAAGCGAAATCTGAATTGGTCGATGCGCTCATAGCGATGATGACATCTTTCAGGTTTATATCGTCGGTCAGCGCGCCCGTCGAGCCGATGCGGATGATGGACTCAACTCCGAACTGATTGTAAAGATCGGTTGCATAAAGGCATGCAGACGGGATTCCCATACCGCTTCCCATAACGGAGATACGTCTTCCGTTGTAGGTTCCGGTGTACCCGAGCATATTTCGCACGTCATTGAAGAGAATGGAATTCTCCAGAAAGTTTTCCGCGATGAATTTGGCGCGAAGCGGATCGCCGGGAAATAAAACAACTTTCGCGACATTTTCTTTTTCGGCTTTTATGCAGCCGGTGACAGAAGTAATTTCCATATCAGATTATCCTCCCTGGTTTACTTAAAAAGTGCAGCCAGACTTTCCGTGTACGGTGGTCTGCAAATACCCTTTTCTGTGATAATTGCGGTAATCAGTTCATGATCCGTCACATCAAAAGACGGATTGTAGCATTTTACCTCTTTTAAAGCGACCGGTTCCGAATAAAACATTTCCTTGATTTCATCCGGGTCACGGAGTTCGATTTTGATATCATCACCGGATTTACAGTTCATATCAATTGTGGAGGTCGGCCCGAGTACATAAAACGGGATGCCATAATGCTTAGCCAGTATTGCAACACCGCTGGTTCCGATTTTATTTGCGGCGTCACCGTTGGCCGCAACCCGGTCGCATCCTACGAAACACGCCTGAACCCAGCCGTTCTTCATAACGAGGCTGGCCATATTGTCGCAGATCAGGGTGACATCAACGCCTGCATTGTAAAGCTCATAGGATGTGAGCCGTGCGCCCTGAAGAAGGGGACGCGTTTCATCAGCGAACACTTTGATGTTCATTCCTTTTTCAGCTGCGAGAAAAAGCGGTCCCTGACCGGTTCCGTAACGGGATGTTGCGAGCGGTCCTGCGTTGCAGTGTGTTAAAATGCCGTCGCCTTCCCGGATCAGCGAAAGACCGTACTCGGAGATCGATCTGCACATAGCGATATCTTCTTCGTGAATCGCATGGCATTCGTTGTTCAGAAGATTCCGTATCTCTGCGACCGGAAGATCACGATGATCGGTCACTACTTTTTCCATGCGCTTTAAAGCCCAGCTTAAATTCACAGCTGTCGGGCGCGATGAATTGAGATATTCTGCCTGATGTTGAAATTCAGCAAGGAATCTTTTGTAATCATCGGTCTGAATCTGCCGGGCAAGAATGTACATCGCGTAACCTGCGGCAATACCGATCGCCGGCGCACCGCGGACTTTGAGCAGATGAATCGCATCCCAAACATCCTGAGCAGTTTTCAACTCAATATATTCTACTCTGTTCGGAAGTTTTGTCTGATCAATGATAATGATGGAGGTTCCGTCCTCGCTCAGTTTGATGTTATCAATGTGTGTTACTTTCCTGACACGGTCGTTTGTCACAGCCGGCTCCTCTCTATGTTGCGCGTACATGAAAATAGCGCAATTACGCCAAAAATTTGAAAATTGAATATCTTTATATTACTACGCGGCGGCTGACTCCGTCAAATTATTCCGGATACAGGAACAGGCTGTTGTGATCCTGTCGGCGGAAAGAATGCCCGCGTGCGATCAGAATATCATTCTTCAGTGCGACCAGATTGATGTCCGAGTGCATGACGTTTGCAATCTGCTGCGTGTCGTATCCCATCTGGATGTAATCGAGGATGTCCTGGTCCGGAAGCAGGATCTGCGCGGCCATCAGGTTCGCTTCATATTCCATGCGGCTGGCCGCCATATCAAACAATTCAAATTCGCGAAAGAGACAGCTCCCTTTGGCTTCTGTACGATGCAGCCGGTCATGCCCGATTTCATGTGTGATAACCATTTTCCGCATATAAGGAGAAAGATTTCTTTTGATAAAGATAAATGGATTTCCGGCTTCTACAACATATGCACCCCTTTGTTTCTTGAAATCCCGTTCCATAATTGTAATGCGCAGGCAGGAGGCAAGCTCCTCCGGATCACGCGTGTGATATTTCCGGATCAGATGATCCGCAAGATTTGCGATTCGATCGGCGCTGTGGTTCATTCATTTCCCCCTGTTCAGTCATCCGTATCTTCCCGGCGGTATTTCTTCGGAACGTACTTCCGGTTCATCTTTTTGGAGACCCAGTAAGCGTCCTGAATGGCTTTCATCATTTCATCCATATCTTCTTCATCCAGTTCGCCGCCGGCGAAAAGACCGCTGACCTCGGCGATCAGTTCTCTCGCCTGGCGCGCGCCTCTTGATCCATATTGACCGGCGGCATCTCCAACAAAGGAGTGTTCGGTTCCGGGATTTCCATCGGACGGGGATGTGCCGTGTAAATCGCCTTCAGTACGAAGATAATCTGCGCTGCAGCCGAGCACTTTGGCTAGTTCATCATAGGTGGCGCGGTTTTTCGGATAACTGATACCGGATTCATAGCTTTGGACAGTTCGTCCTGATACATGAATCTGTTTTGCGAGCCCGGCCTGGGTCATACCGGCTTCCTTGCGTAATCTGCGTACTTTTTCTCCGAATGTCATAATTTCCTCCGATAAGAGATAGGGGTAATGCTTAAGCTTCCTACAGCTGGCACCTTCAAGATACATTTTTACATTATCATATACATGAAGAATATGCAACCTGAAATTGCGAAATTAGAGAAGATAAAATTCATATATCGGCTTGACATCGGGGGAGTACGATCCTATAATCAAGAAAAACACGAAGAATAAATTCGTATTTGGAAGGGCGCAGGAAGATGAGAACGATCTTGCATAGTGATGCGAACTGCTTTTATGCTTCCGTGGAGATGCTGCATCACCCGGAGTTTCGGGATGTTCCTATGGCAGTGGGGGGTGATCCCGAGACAAGGCACGGAATTATTCTGACGGCAAATTATATTGCAAAGCGGAGAGGGGTTCGAACGGGATCTGCGTTATGGGAGGCGAAGGAAACCTGTCCGGGATTGGTGATCCTTCCGCCGGATTATGATCAGTATCTTCGATTCTCCAGATATCTCCGGGAGCTTTACGGTGAGTACACAGACCGGGTTGAGGCGTTTGGCCTGGATGAGTGTTGGATGGATGCCAGCGAAAGCTGCGGAATAAAAGGAGACGGTGAAAAGATCGCAAAGGAAATTAACCGAAGAGTAAAAAAGGAACTCGGTATTACAGTCAGTGTCGGGGTCAGCTGGAATAAGATTTTTGCAAAATTCGGCTCTGATTACAGGAAACCGGATGCGGTCACATGCGTCACCGGGGAAAATTACCGGCAGATCGTCTGGAAGCAGCCGGTTTCAGAGCTTCTTTATGTAGGACGATCAACATCGGCGAAATTGAAAAGACTGGGAATCACAACGATCGGAGAACTGGCAGAGAGCAATCCGGATTTTCTGTACGCCTATCTCGGGAAAATGGGGCGGACTCTGAGTATTTTTGCGAATGGAGAAGATCGAACACCGGTCAGCTTTGCCGGGGAAGCTCCCGCAGTGAAAAGCGTCGGTAATGGCATGACAATGCCGTATGATCTTCGGACGGATGAAGAAGTGCGGGTTTCGTGTTATATGCTTGCTGAGAACGTGGCACGAAGGCTGCGCGAAAACGGCCTTGCGGGAGATGTGATTGAGATTTATACACGGGATTCTGAACTGCGAGGCCGGACATGCCAGCACAGGATTGGCATACCGACAAATATATCAGGCGAGATTGCGGAGGAGGCGTTTCGCCTGTTCCGGGAGAATTATTGTTGGGAAAATCCGGTTCGGGGAATCTGCGTGCGGGTTTCCGATCTTACCGGGGAAAAACAGCCGTATCAGCTCAGTATCTTTCAAAATGAGGCGGCAAGAAGAAAACAGCGGATTATGGATCGGACTGTGGAGAATATCCGGAGACGGTTTGGGGATGATTCAATCCGGCGCGGACTCATGGCGTTCGGCCCGGATATCACTCCGAGAAAGAGGAAGGAGCAGGTGATTCATCCGCTGTCATATTTTCAGAAAGGAAATCTGAGCGGTGCATAAGGGAGAACGGAAGATGGAGCAGAGTTATAAAATGTATGTGGAGGTCGGAGCTGTTTTTGAACGGGATGGACGGATTGTTCCCAAGTGGTTGAAAATAGGTGATTCCCGTTATGACATAGAGAGAGTTCTGGACTGCCGCAGAGCAGCGAGCATGAAGGCCGGTGGATGTGGACTGAGGTATTCGATTCGATGCCGCGGACAGAATGCGTATCTTTTTTACGAAGACGCAGATCCGGGGGCGTGGTTTGTGGAGAGTCGAAAGGCAGTCTCTGCGGAGGAAATATTGTGATTGATCATTGAGTGTGAGGGCGGTTTCTGCCGGATGAACCCTGCGCCCCCAAACTTTCTTTTTACTATATCAGGGATTATAATAATGGAAAAAGCGGGGACGGGAGGTTAGACATATGAAGATTACATTTCTCGGTGCTGCGCACGAAGTGACAGGCAGCTGCTATTTTATCGAAGCGTGTGACAAAAAATTTCTTGTGGACTGCGGAATGGAACAAGGAGAAAATCTTTACAAGAATGAACCGCTTCCGGTTCCGGCGTCACAGATTGATTTTATGTTTTTGACTCACGCGCATATTGATCATTCCGGAATGATTCCATGGCTTTGCGCAGAGGGATTTCGCGGAGATATTTATACGACGGAAGCGACTGCGGATCTGTGCGATATTATGCTTCGTGACAGCGCACATATCCAGGAGTTTGAGGCAGAGTGGAGAAATCGGAAGGGGAAACGCGCAGGAAAAGAAGAGTATGTGCCGATCTATACGATGAAGGATGCGATGGAGGCCGTGCGTCATCTTCGGCCGCTCCCGTATCAGAAGGAGGTGCAGATTGCGGAAGGAATCCGCTTGCGCCTTGTAGACGCAGGACATCTGCTCGGCTCCGCGAGTCTGGAGATTTGGCTTCGTGAAGATGAGGTTGAGAAGAAAATCGTGTTTTCCGGAGATATCGGGAATCAGAATCAGCCGCTGATCAAAGATCCGACCTATCTCAACCAGGCGGATTATGTTATTATGGAGTCCACGTATGGAGACCGCGCGCATGGTAAGGTTCCGAATTACGTTACCGAACTGGCGAAAATTATCAGCCGCACATTCGCAAGAGGAGGAAACCTTGTTATTCCGTCATTTGCAGTCGGACGTACGCAGGAAATGCTTTATTTTATCAGGCAGGTGAAGGAACAGAACCTTGTCCCGGAGCATCCGGATTTTGAGGTCTATGTTGACAGCCCGCTGGCAATCGAGGCGACAACGATTTTCGACAGGCATTATGAAGACTGTTTTGATCAGGAAGCGAAAGATCTGATCGCGCAGGGAGTTAATCCGATCCGTTTTCCGGGCCTGAGGACCGCCATAACGGCGGATGAGTCCAAGATGATCAATATGAATTCGGAACCGAAGGTGATCATATCTGCGAGTGGTATGTGCGACGCAGGAAGAATCAAGCATCATCTGAAACATAATCTCTGGAGAAGGGAGAGCACAATTCTTTTTGTCGGGTATCAGGCGAATGGTACAGTCGGCCGCGCACTGATTGACGGTGCAGATCATGTGAAGATGTTCGGAGAGGAGATTAATGTTGCAGCAGAAATTACGTCTCTTCCCGGAATCAGCGGCCATGCGGACTGTAATGGTCTGATGAAATGGGCTTCTGCGTTTGCGGACAAACCGTCAAGAGTCTTTGTGACACACGGAGAGGACACGGTGACGGAAATTTTTGCGGATCGTTTGCGCACGGAGCTTGGCTATGATGCGGTAGCGCCGTTTTCCGGATGGGTATTTGATCTGGCAGCAAATGAGATGATCGCGGAACCTGTGGCTGTCCGTGCTGAAAAGAAGGGCAGGAAAGCTGCGGCGAGACATGAGAACGCGGTGTTCGAACGGCTGTGGGCGGCAGGCCAGAGGCTGCTTACTGTTATTACGCACAACGAGGGTGGTTCGAATAAAGATCTGAGTAAACTTACGAATCAGATCAATTCACTTTGTGATAAGTGGGACCGCTGAGAACAATTTCAGGAAATGGAGAGACAATTATGAAGCGGATCGGAATTATCGGCGCTATGGAGGAGGAAGTCAGCAAACTCAAGGAAGAGATGACCGATGTAAGGACGAAGACGAAGGCGGGGATGGAATTCTTTGATGGGAAGCTCTGCGGGATTGATACGGTCGTCGTCCGGTCAGGGATCGGTAAGGTGAATGCAGGCATCTGTACACAGATTCTGATTGACGATTACGGAATCGGCGCGGTGATCAATACCGGAATAGCAGGAAGTCTTTTAAGCGGGATTGATATCGGCGACATCGTCGTTTCTGTCGATGCGCTGCAGTATGATGTTCATGTCGAGGCGTTTGATTACGCACCCGGTCAGATTCCGAGGATGGACACGCTGGCTTTTCCGGCGGATAAAATGCTGATCGCACTGGCGGAAGCGGTTTGTAAAGAGGTGAATCCGGATATCAGAACGCACAGGGGAAGAGTCGTGAGCGGCGATCGTTTTGTGTCGGATCATGAGACGAAAAAAAAGCTTCGCGAGATGTACAACGGATCCTGCGCGGAGATGGAAGGAGCCGCGATTGCGCAGGCTGCCTATCTGAATGGTATCGGATGTGTGATTCTTCGCGCAATATCTGACAAAGCGGATGACGGCGCGGCAGAAGATTACGATACATTTGAAAAGAAGGCGATCCGGCACAGTGTAAATCTGGTTCGAGGAATGCTTCAGAAAATCGCAGAAAAAGTATGACCGCTAGGCCGCAACCGGATAACCGGAAATAATATGCAGGAGGAGAGGCGGTTAATCGCCGTCCTCCTCCAGGACAGACAGCTCGAGAAAGTCAAATTCGATCGAGTCGATGAAGTTGTCAGAATAGAAGCGTGTCTTTTTGTGATGCTTAAAATCAGAGATATTTGAATCAAGCCAGATCGGAACGGAGAGATCAAACCGGTAGCAGATCTCGGTCAGACCGTTCAGAATTTTATGAGTTCTTGTATCGGGACGGTTATCTTCGATGACGGTGTCGCGCAAAGTTTTGTTACTTTTGACAATTTTTCCCCAGAGACGAAACATCTATAATCCTCCTTATATTAATTGGCTGGATGACGGCCGGTCAGACAGGGGTTTTTCCCCATTCTTTGAGAATCGCGAAGATTTCGCGGCTGCAGTATGTCGGCAGGAGCCACCACGGCGTTACGGCGCTTTTGGCGCGGGGAATCAGACGCAGGCGGCGGGCAATTCTGCACGCACGATACTGATGAAATTCATGCGTAACGATCAATACACGGCTGCCGAGGTGCTCCGAGCGTATGATATCGGCGGAGTTCTTCAGATTTTGAAATGTATTCAGGGAGCGGTCTTCCCGGAAAAGACGACGGCTGTCGATGCCGGCTTCGGTAAGACGGGAATACATATAATCCGCTTCGGATTCATCTTCATCGGACCCTGTGCCTCCGGACAGGATGCAGGCCATATCCGGGTGCCGGTTCAGAAGGCGTATGCCGACACGGATCCGCTCGTTCATCATTCGGCTGCCGTTTTTACATCCGAGAATTATAATCGTCGGATTTTGTGTATCGGAATCTTCGACCGTTTGCCATGTTGTGCGGGAACCGCGGATCATGAAAAGGATCACGATCGCTGCGGTGACCGCAAAGCAGAAATATAGGGCGGAAAGCGGTATGAGTATTCCGCGGGGGAGAGCGTTTCGGATTCGCCCGGGACCGGGCAGGGCGAAGAGAACCAGGATGGCGAAGAAAAGCATCCCGGAGATATTTCCGATATTGAGGATGCCGCCGGTTGCCACCGGAAGGAAAAACCAGATTGTGAATATAAGTCCGATAATTACAAGAAAACTTCGAATAAAATTCATGTCAGGCAGTCCTGTCGATCTACGTAACGGTGCTGGTACTGTTTTGTATTCTAGCATCTGCGCGGAGGAGTGCCAAGTCTTGCGGTGAAAGAACCAGAGCCGGAGAAGGGATAATTGTACTGGCATCATGCCGGAACAATTGTGTGAGGAAATCGAATGGAGCGGAATAGAGCGATAAAAAATGTGATTTTTGACATCGGAAATGTCCTGGTCGGGCTCCGGCTTGACGAATTTTCCAGGGATCTTTTCGGGGACAATACGGATGTGTGGAAACGTGTGTACAATGCGGTCTGGGCTTCCGGATTATGGGATGAGCTGGATCGTGGGATCATCCCGGAGGAGGAGGTTCTCCAAAGAATGGTGGACCATGATCCGGAGATGAAGGATGAGATTTGTCAGGTGTGGGATCACGCGGGAGAGATCGCTTACAGAACGGAGCATGCGATTCCCTGGATTAAGGCGGTTAAAGAGAGCGGATATCGTACGTTTTTTCTGTCAAATTATTCGTACCGGATGATGTACGCAAATCGAAAAGCGCTTGATTTTTTGCCGCTGATGGACGGCGGGGTTTTCTCCTGCGATGTAAAGCTGATTAAACCGGATCTTCGAATATACCGGACTTTACTGGATAAGTATCGGCTTGATCCGGCGGAATGTCTTTTTATTGATGACCGGGAAGAAAACACACGGGCTGCAGAAGAGGTCGGGATCAGCACGCTTTCTTGCACCGGATTCGCGCAGGTACAGCGCGACGCGGGAAAAATTCTGGGACTTGAGTGTGAGATATACGGATCGGAAGATATCTTGCAGTGATGTACGGATAAAACCGCCGCGGCCCCTGGAGCCGCGGCGTATATCAATTCCTATGTGATTGGGATGATCAGTCGCCCATCTCAGCGTATAATTTCTCGGCGCTGACGAGTTTGACACAGAGCGTGAAGAGCTGTGCGGCGGTTTTCAGATCAGACATGGAAGGATAAGTCGGGGCAATCCGGATGTTGCTGTCATGCGGATCTTTCCCGTAGGGCCATGTGGCGCCGGCACCGGTCATGACCACACCTGCTTTTTTTGCCCGGCTGACGATCGCTTTCGCGCAGCCCGGAAGAGAATCAAAGCTGATGAAATACCCGCCGAGCGGTTTGGTCCAGGTACCGATCTCAAGTCCGCCGAGGTTGTCTTCCAGTGTCTGTTCGACCATCTCGAATTTCGGGCGGATGATGTCCGCGTGTTTTTTCATGTGTTCGACCATACCGTGAATGTCCTTAAAGAAACGGACGTGGCGGAGCTGGTTGACCTTGTCGTGGCCGATTGTCTGGTGACTCAGCTGCTCCTTGATATCCTGGAGATTGTTCAACGATGTTGCGAGCGCCGCGATACCGCTTCCCGGGAAAGTAATCTTTGAAGTGGAAGCAAACTTGTAAACCATATCCGGATTGCCGGCACGCTTGCACTCCGCGAGGATTTCAACCAGATAATCCTGCTTATCCTCGTACAGATGATGAATTCCGTAAGCGTTATCCCAGAAGATACGGAAGTCCTTTGCAGCCGGTTTCAGGCGGGCAAATCTCCGGACGGTTTCATCTGAATAGGAGTAACCCTGTGGATTTGAGTATTTCGGTACGCACCAGATTCCCTTGATGGCTTCGTCTTCGGAAACAAGACGCTCGACCATGTCCATGTCCGGACCGGTCGGTGACATCGGTACCGGAATCATATCGATGCCGAAGTATTCTGTGATCTTGAAGTGGCGATCATAGCCGGGCACGGGGCAGAGAAATTTGACCTTGTCCAGTTTGCACCAGGGAGTATTTCCCATAATACCGTGGGTGTAGGCACGGGATACCGTGTCATACATTACGTTGAGGGACGAATTTCCGTAAATAATGATGTTGTCCGGGTTGTTCTCCATCATGTCTCCGATGAGAACTTTTGCCTCGTCGATGCCGGTGAGGGTACCGTAGTTGCGGCAGTCTGTGCCGTCCTCGCAGCAGAGATCGGAATCAGAAGTCAGTGCATCCATGAGCCCCATAGAGAGGTCGAGCTGTTCCTTGCACGGCTTGCCGCGGCTCATGTCGAGGGAAAGACTGAGAGACTGATACCGTTTGTACTCCTGCTTCAGTGAAGCAATCTCATTTTTAAGTTCTTCTTTGCTCATTTCAGTGTATGGTTTCATTCGGACAACTCCTCTTAATGACTGTTGTATGGATTATTTGCTTCATAATACATGAACACGGGTATTTCTGCAATATCTGGATTTTAGATATATCATATTGACATACAGCAAAAATATCGTATCCCCGTAAAAAAGGAATTGCGCAGAGGCGGGATGAAAGCATCACGGAAACATGTGATGATCTGCGATTACTTTTCGTTACTTTGTTATATCGAATTGACAGGATGCGGATCAGTGAAGACGTTTTTGGCAAAAATAAAAAAGATCCAGGAGAAAATATCCGGGGATCGGACGGAATGCAGTAGGATGTGGTTTTTCATTATAGTCCGGATTCGTTTGAAATGTGTGCACTTTGGCGAAAAAACAGCTTTGATTAACAAAAATTGCATAGATATTTACAAGGGTGGCCGGATAAAATATAATTATTGTTGTTGATTATTTTTGGGAGGGCGTTTTATGGATTACGAAAAGACAGCCAAAGGCGTGCTGGATCACGTCGGCGGGCCGGATAACGTTATTTCTGCAGCGCATTGCGCTACACGTCTCCGACTCGTAATTGCAGACAATTCCAGGCTGGACAAGGAAGGCGTGGAAAGCGTCGATGGTGTGAAGGGATGTTTTGAGGCTTCCGGACAGATTCAGGTCATCATCGGTACGGGAGCGGTCAATAAGGTTTACGATGAATTCATCAGGATGGCCGGGGTAACGGAGGCATCGAAGGCGGATTTAAAAGAAGCCGCGGCTCAGAAACAGAACTGGTTCTTCCGCGCGATCAAAACACTGGGCGATATTTTTGTGCCGATTATTCCGGCGATTGTTGCCAGCGGGCTTCTGAACGGAGTCCTGAACGGCCTGATTCAGGTATGGCCGGCACTTAAGGGCAGCAATATCTATTCGCTGATCAACCTGTTTGCCGGGGCAGCACTCTCCATGCTGCCGATTCTGATCGCGATCAGCGCGGCGAAGAAATTTGGCGGCAATCAGTTTCTCGCGGCGGTCATCGGCTTTATCATGATTCATCCGAGCCTTATCAATGCCTGGAGTCAGTATGTAGCCGATCCGGCCAATCCCGCAGGGGATCTGATAAAAAATCCGGACATTGTCACATGGTTCCAGTTCGGAAGTTATAAGGTCGAGAACGTCGGCTACCAGGGTCATGTCATACCGGTGATTATTGCGATCCTGTTTATGAGCTGGCTTGAGAAGAAGCTGCATAAGATCGTACCGGAGATCATCGATCTGTTTATAACGCCTCTGGTGACGGTACTGGTGACCGGCCTTTTGACGATGCTCTTTATCGGGCCGATCTTCTCGCAGGTTGAGCAGTGGATTCTCGACGGAGCGAGGGCGCTGATCGGACTTCCGTTCGGTATCGGGGGATTGATGATCGGGTTTGTCTATGCGTTTACGGTCGTTGCCGGCTTCCATCATATGTACAATATGATTGAGGCACAGATGCTCGGGACCGGTCTCAATACCTGGATGCCGGTCGCGACTGCGGCGAATGTTGCACAGGGCGCGGCGGCTATGGCGGTCGGAGTCAAGACAAAGCGGGCAAAGACGAAGGAAGTGGCACTTCCGGCATCACTTTCCGCTTTTCTCGGGATCACGGAGCCGGCGATTTTCGGTGTGAATATCCGCTATCGGACCGCATTTATTTCCGCCTGCATCGGAGGCGCTGCCGGCGGTATGGTTGCATCGCTGAGCGGTATCGGAGCGAACGCGTACGGCGTCACCGGTTTGTTCGGTTTTCTGATCACGCCGGGATTTACCGTGCAGTACGCGCTTGTGCTGCTTGTTTCATTTGCAGTGGCATTTGCTGTTTCCTTTATCACATATCATGATGAGAAGGTGCCGGCAGAAGCTGGAGGAACGTCATCGGAAAAGCCGGAGGAAGCGGAGAATCCTGCGGCGGAGACGGGCGAACCGGAGGCTGCTTCGGAGGTATCTCCTGTCCCGGATGAAAGCAGGAAGGAAGAGGCAGGTACGGCAGCTGTGCCGGAGGCAGATACGGCGGAGGGAGCGAAGAAGATCGTCTACGCTCCGGCAAAGGGAAAGGCGATTCCACTTTCTGAGGTTCATGATCCGACCTTTGCTTCGGAGACGCTCGGAAAGGGCATGGCGATCATCCCTTCGGAAGGAAAGCTTTACGCGCCCTTCGACGGAACGCTGGATATGCTTTACGATACGATGCATGCGCTGGGTCTGACTTCGGACGACGGTATCGAGGTCCTGATCCATGTCGGTATCGATACGGTGAAGCTGAATGGAAAGCATTTCAAGGCACACGCGAAATCAGGAGACGAGGTAAAGAAGGGACAGCTTCTTCTCGAGTTCGATATCGAAGGAATCCGTGCGGACGGATATTATGTGGACACTCCTGTGATCATTACCAATACGGATGAGTATCAGGATGTAAAGATGGTCGTGGATACGGATCCGGGGACACCGGTTCTTGAGATCGACTGATAAAGGCGGCACGGGAAGAAACGGCAGAATGCGGTGAGAATTCGGCCGGATGCCGGGAGGAAAGAATGATGAGCAGTGAAAAAGATAACTGGCGGCTCGCGTATCATCTGATGCCGCCGGACGGGTGGCTGAACGACCCGAATGGCCTTTGCCAGGCGAACGGGATGTATCATATTTATTTTCAGTACGCTCCGAATACGCCGGCTCCGGACGGCCGCATGGCAAGAACATGGGGGCATTACGCCGGGCCGGATCTGGTACACCTTCAGTTTGAGGGGGTGCCGTTCTGGCCGGAGACTGCGGACCGGGACGGCTGTTATTCCGGGAGTGCAGTTGTACATGATGGCGAAATTGACCTCTTTTACACGGGCAACATCAAGCATACAGGCGATTACGATTACATCCGTGACGGGCGCGAGAGCAATACGATTCTTGTGAAGACGCGGGACGGAAAGAAATACGGAGAGAAGAAGGTTCTTTTCGGTACGAAGGATTATCCGGAGCACTGTACACGTCATGTCCGTGACCCGAAGGTGTGGCAGGAGGACGGCGTCTGGTATATGGTTCTCGGTGCGCGAATGGATGATGACAGCGGAGCGCTTCTCTTTTATGAGAGCGGGAATCTGATCGACTGGAAACTTCTGAAAATCGTAAGCACAGCGAAACCGTTCGGCTATATGTGGGAGTGCCCGGATTATTTCACGGTCGGCGGGCAGAGTGTGATCTCTCTCTGCCCGCAGGGGGTGGAGTCAGAAGAATTCCGCTATGAAAATCTTTACCAGGCCGGTTATTTTCCGGTATCCGGAGATCTTCGGGGAGCCCAGTCATTTAAGCCGTTCCGCGAGTGGGATTTCGGGTTTGATTTTTATGCGCCTCAGACCTTTGAGGATGAGAACGGGCGCCGGATTCTGATCGGCTGGTCCGGGATGCCGGATCACCCCTATGAGAATCCGACTGCAGAGCGGGGATGGGAGAATGCGCTGACGGTTCCGCGTGTGCTGGGTCTCCGCGGCGGAGTTGTCACGCAGATGCCGGTTCCGGAGCTGAAGGAGCTTCGCACGAAGGAGCAGCTGATCAATCCGGAAGGCAAACTGCTTCTTTCATATGCCGCCGGAGATGTGGAAGTCCGTTTCCCGGAATATCGGTTTATTGAGACAGGATCCTGGAAAATCGAGATCGGGGATGGGGTGTGTCTCTCGTATTTCAATCAGATCCTGACGCTGAATATGAGCGGGAAGGCCGGCCGCGGAAGGGTCGAGCGCAGAGTGCGGGCGGAAAAGATCACAGATGCACGGCTTCTGATCGACCGCTCGATGCTGGAATTCTATTTTAACGGCGGTGAAATCGTGATGACATCGCACTATTTCCCTGAGCTGAAAGAGGATTCTCAGCTTGAGGTACGGTTTGACTGCAGTGGAGCGGAAATTACCGCATGGGAGATGAAGCCGCTTCCGGTAAACGAACAATATTTCTGAACGGCTGCGCCGGAGGCGACACCAATTCAAAACGGCGGCAGGAAAGGATGATGCAGTATGACAGATGTTACGGCATTGGGAGAGGTGCTGATTGATTTTACGCCATGTGGGATGTCGGAGGCGGGAAGAAACCTGTTTGAACAAAACCCGGGCGGGGCACCCGCAAATGTTCTCGCGGCGCTCTCCAAAATGGGACGGCGGACGGCATTTATAGGAAAAGTCGGGGATGATCTGCACGGTGCGTTTCTCAGGAAAACACTCGAGGATCTCGGAATTGATACTTCGGGTATGATCACGGATCCGGATTATTTTACGACGCTTGCGTTTGTCGGTCTGGAGAACGGGGAGAGAAGTTTTTCATTTGCGAGAAAACCGGGGGCGGATACGCAGCTGCGGCCGGATGAAATTCCGGAAAAGCTTCTGAAGGAGACCCGGATTTTCCACTTCGGATCCCTGTCGCTTACGGACGAGCCGGCGCGCTCGGCGACGCTTTTTGCGGTGAAGACCGCGAAAGAAAACGGAGCCCTGATTTCGTATGACCCAAATTACCGCGCTCCGCTCTGGTCTGACGAAGAGCATGCCAGGGAGCAGATGCGGTCGGTTATTCCTTACGTTGACATCATGAAGATTTCGGATGAGGAGTGTGCGCTTCTGACAGACGAGGACGAGCCGGCGGAGGCAGCGGAAAGACTGCTGCAGCAGGGCGTTCGATGTGTATTTGTGACACTGGGGGAAGACGGGGCGCTTTTCAGAACGAAAGAGTTCGAGGTTACGGAGCCGGGGATGAGGGGTAAGGCGGTCGATACAACCGGCGCCGGTGACTCCTTCTGGGGCGGGATCCTTTATGAGTTTGTATCGGAAAATTTAAATCCGGACCGGATCGGGCGCGAGACAGCACAGAAGATGCTCCGCTTTGCGAACACAGTAGCGGGACTGTGCGTGCAGAAGCGAGGAGCGATCCCTGCGATGCCGACGCTTGAAGAAGTTGTACGCGCGATGAATGCCCGGTAGAACCTCACATATGGAACCCCGCGGTATTCACATGTGGAAACATTTTTTCATGTCTCCGAGTTCGCCGAATACGATCAGCGTCATGTCGCTTCGCAGGACAAGGTCGGGGGAGACGCTCACGTACAGTTTCCCGTTCTTTTTGTAAGCGACGACATTGACGCTGTGTACGCGGCGGATGTTCAGCTCGGCGATGGATTTTCCGAGCCACTTCTCCGGGATAGAGACCTCCAGAACCGCATGATCCGCATCCACTTCGATATAGTCGAGGATGTGATTGGAAGTGTAGCGGATGGACACCCACTTGGCAAATTCGCGTTCCGGGTAGATGACATCATCCGCACCGTTGCGGCGCAGAAATTTTTCCTGAACGGCGGAGGTTGCACGGGAGACGACCAGTTTTGCGCCGAGCTCGTGAAGAAGTGATGTCGTCTCGAGGGAATTGAGAAAATTGTTTCCGATCGTCACGATGCACACATCGTAATTGCGTGCGCCGAGGGATTTCAGAAATTCGACATCCGTGCTGTCGCCGATCTGTGCATTTGTGACATAGGGGAGAACATCGTTGACACGTTCCTCATCCTGATCGACTGCCATCGTCTCATGACCAAGCTCATTCAGCTTGAGAGCGATTTCCTTACCAAAAGAACCAAGTCCGATCAATAATATTGATTTCATATTTACAGCCCTTTCTGTTTCCTTTCTGAATTTTTATCCGATCATAAGATTTTCTTTCGGGTAGCGGCCGCCGGCGGACTGCGCGCGCGTCTGCGTCGCGTAGATCAGGGTCAGGCCTCCGACGCGCCCGAAGAACATCAGAAAAATAAGTATGAGCTTTGAGCAAAGCCCGAGTGACGGCGTGATGCCGAGTGTCAGTCCGACGGTGCCGATGGCTGAGGAGGCTTCAAAGATACACCGTGTAATCGGAAGCTGCTCATGGATGCTGATGATTACCGCGCCGAGCGTCATCAGGAAAATGTACATCAGAAAAATCGTCGCAGCGGTCCGGATCGCCGAGGAATCAAGCCGGCGGCGAAACAGATTTGCGTCTTCCTTCCGTCTGAAGACGGCGAATGTCGTGACAAAAAGAACGGCGATGGTCGTTGTTTTCATACCGCCGGCGGTAGATCCCGGGGAGCCGCCGATCAGCATCAGCGCAGTCATCACGGTCTGCCCTGCATCGCTCATCTTTGTGAGGTCGGTCGTGTTAAAACCGGCGGTTCTCGGTGTGATCGCCTGGAAAAGCGAGGCGAGAATCCTCTCGCCAAGCGGGTAATCACTGTATTCAGCGAGAAAGAAGCAAATCGTCGGAACGATGATCAAAATCGCGGTCACGGTCAGAATTACCTTCGTCTGCATCCGGTAACGGCGGAAGTGCAGGTGGTTATCGTGCAGATCGGACCAGGTCAGAAATCCGATTCCGCCTACGACGATCAGCGACATGATGACGATATTGACAACGGGCGATGCCGCGTAGGAGGTGAGCGAAGCGTATGGGGTGTCAGGCGTCGCGGTCAGATCGAAGCCGGCGTTGCAGAACGCCGAGATCGAGTGGAAAAATGCCATCCAGATACCGCGCGCGCCGCACCGGCTCACGAAGACCGGCATCATGATCAGCGCCCCGGTGATTTCGATGATCATGGTTGCTTTCAGAATAAAACCGGTCAGGCGAACAATGCCCCCGATTGTCGGAAGAGACATCGCATCCTGCATTGTACTGCGGGTTTTCAGCGAAATTCTCCGGCCGGAGACAAGAAAGATGAAAGCGGCCATCGTCACGACGCCCATTCCGCCGATCTGGATCAGCGTGAGGATCACAGCCTGTCCGAAATACGACCAGTAGAGTGCAGTGCTCCGCACGACGAGTCCCGTAACGCAGACCGCAGAGGTGGCTGTGAACAGGGCATCGTAAAACGGGGTCACGGTGCCGGTTTTCGTCGAAATCGGAAGCATAAGCAGCAGCGCGCCCGCGAGTATGACGGCGGCGAACCCGAACACGATGATCTGGAAAGAGGTAGGTTTCAGTTTTTTCAATCGATTAACCAAAGACGTAAACTCCAAGTCTGTTTGAATCAAACTGAGTTTAGCACACTTTGAACGATTTGGATATGAAAGTTTCATTGTAAAATTTCCTTACCCATATTTTACAAACGGGAGGTAACCGGCTTTACATTTTCTCCGTAATATAGATGCTGTCAATCAATTTGCACATTACGGAGGATGCAAGATATGAAAAAGAAACCGATGATTTCCGTTCTCGCAGCAGTGACGGTGGCTTCGATGGTATTTGCTGCCTGCGGATCCGCAGGATCCGGAAGCGGTTCCGGAGACGCGGCAAAGAGCTCTGAAAAAAGCTCCGCAACATCTTCAGCCGCTGCTTCGGCATCCGGTGCTTCGGATGGCTCTTCTTCGAATACCAATGCTTCAAAGGATCTGTCCGGTACAGTCGCCACGAACGGTTCTACTTCGATGGAAGAAGTGATCGGCGCGCTGTCTGAGCAGTTCATGGCGGACAATCCGAATGTGACCGTCACGTATGACGCAACCGGATCCGGGACAGGAATTGAGTCGGTAAATAATGGCTCCTGCGACATCGGCCTCTCGTCCAGAAAGCTGAAGGATGAGGAAACATCAAAAGGGCTGGTGGCTACAACTGTGGCGCTGGACGGGATCGCTATTATCGTCAATGCGGATAATCCGATCAGTGACCTTTCTGTTGATCAGATCGCGTCAATTTTCAAAGGAGAGACGGCAAACTGGAAAGATATCGAAGGCGGATCGGACGGAGAGATTTCCTGTATCGGACGTGAGGCGGGATCCGGAACGAGAGATGGTTTTGAGGATATCACCGGAACGAAGGATGCCTGCAAACTTACGCAGGAGCTGACTTCCACCGGCGCCGTCATCGAGGCGGTCAAAAACAGCCCCAACGCGATCGGATACGCTTCTTTTTCGGCGGTCGCCGGACAGGATGGGATCAAGGCACTGACAGTCGGCGGAGTTGCGTGCACGGAGGAGAAAATCGCGGATGGAAGCTATGTGATTCAGAGACCGTTCAATCTCGTCACGAAGGAGGGAGCACAGCTCAGCGCAGAGGCTCAGGCGTTCTTCGATTTCGCCACATCGAAAGATGCGGCAGATCTCATCAAAGGAGCAGGCGCTGTCCCGGCGTCGAAGTAAAGCGATATGACTGAAACGACTGCATCAGCCGGAAAGCTGAAAAAAACAGCCGGTACGCAGGCAACTCTGGAAAACGGCGTTCACGCCGTTTTCCTTCTGTGCGGAGTTCTTGCGATCGGTTTTGTGCTCTGTATCTCGGTCTACCTGATTATTGCCGGAATTCCGGCCATTCATAAGATCGGTTTTATCAAATTCATCACAGGAACGAAATGGATGCCGACTGCTACAACGACAGAACCTTCTTTTGGAATCCTTCCGTTTATCCTCACGAGCATATACGGAACCGCGGGGGCAATGGCGATCGGTATTCCGGTCGGTCTGCTCACCGCACTTTTTCTTACGAAGGCCGCGCCGAAACGGCTTTCGTCCGTGATCCGTTCCGCAGTTGAACTGCTCGCCGGAATTCCTTCTGTTGTTTATGGTCTTGTCGGGATGATCGTTCTGGTTCCACTGATCGCGAAGCTGTTCAGGATCTCTTCCGGAGCGACGCTGTTTGCGGCGATCCTGGTGCTGTCCATCATGGTGCTCCCGTCGATCATCAATGTATCGGCAACTGCGCTTGATGCGGTGCCGCAGGAGTATGAGAGCGCATCGCTCGCGCTTGGAGCGACAAAGACAGAGACGTATTTCCGCGTTTCTCTTCCGGCAGCGAAGAGTGGCGTAGCAGCTTCGATCGTTCTTGGAATCGGCCGGGCGATCGGAGAGGCGATGGCGATCATCATGGTATCCGGAAACGTCGCAAATATGCCGGGACTGCTGAAATCCGTCCGTTTTATGACGACGGCAATTGCGTCTGAAATGTCGTATGCGGCGGTCGGTTCGCTGCAAAGAGAAGCTCTTTTCTCAATCGGACTGATTCTGTTCTTGTTTATCATGATGATCAATGCAATTTTGAATCTTATGATCAAGAGAAAGAAGGTGTGAGCGTGAGCGTAAAAAATCCGGAACTCAGTGCGGAAATGCCGGCGTTAAGCGACAGTGAAAAGAAAAGCGCGGAAAGAAGGAAACTCTGGAACATCAACGCGAATTTCTGGCTCTGCTTCTGCGCGTTTCTGACGATGGCGCTGCTTGTATTTCTGATCGGGTATATCGCTTACCGCGGTGTTCCGCACCTGACATGGCAGCTGATCCGTTCGGAGACGAGTCATCTGAAACACACGATCGGCATTCTTCCGAATATCCTGAATACCCTCTATATCATTGTCATCACAATGGCGATCGCATTGCCGGTCAGTGTCGGCGCGGCGATTTATCTGACGGAGTATGCCGGACGGACAAAACTCGCGAATATTATTGAATTCGCGACCGAGACACTCTCCGGAATTCCGTCTATTATCTACGGCCTGGTGGGCATGCTGATTTTTATTCAGATGTTCGGACTGAAGCAGGGAATTCTCGCCGGTGCGCTCACGCTTGTTATCATGATTATGCCGGTAATCATCCGCACGACACAGGAGAGCCTCAAAACGGTTCCGGATGCTTACCGCGAAGGCGCGCTGGCTCTCGGCGCCGGAAAATGGCACATGATCCGAACGGTTGTACTCCCGAATGCGATCGACGGAATCGTGACGGGATGCATCCTGGGAATCGGCCGGATCGTCGGCGAATCGGCGGCGCTGCTGTTCACAGCGGGATTTGGTCTTGTTCTGAACGGTTTTGTGAAAGCAATGCAGTCTTCCTCCGCGACGCTGACCGTCGCGCTTTATGTCTACGCGAGCGAGCGCGGTGAGACGGACGTCGCATTTGCGATCGCGGTCATCCTGATGATTCTGACCTTCCTGATCAACCGGCTCGCGAAACTTGCGGCGAAAAAACTGAAAAAAGTCTGAAGAGGAAATATGATCGATATGAGTACAATTCTGGACGTAGAAAAACTGAATCTCTGGTACGGAGATCATCATGCGCTGAAGGATATTAATGTTGAAATCCCAAAGAACAGGATTACTGCGCTGATCGGCCCTTCAGGCTGCGGAAAATCGACGTTTCTGAAGACCCTGAACCGTATGAATGATCTGGTTGCGGGCGTGAAAATCGAGGGAGACGTTCTTTACAACGGGCAGAACATCTATGATCCGTCGGTGGATGTTACCTGGATCCGGAAACAGATCGGCATGGTATTCCAGAAGGCAAATCCGTTTCCGATGAGCATCTACGACAATATCGCGTACGGACCGAGGACCCATGGAATCCGCTCAAGGGTAAGGCTGGACGAGATCGTCGAACGGACGCTGCGGGATGCGGCGATCTGGGAGGAAGTGAAGGACCGGCTGAAAAAGCCGGCGCTCGGTCTGTCGGGCGGACAGCAGCAGCGTCTCTGTATCGCGCGTGCGCTGGCGGTAGAACCGGACATTCTGCTGATGGATGAATCGACCTCCGCGCTGGATCCGATTTCGACCGGGAAAATCGAAGAGCTGGCGCAGCAGCTGAAGGAAAAATATACCGTCGTTATGGTTACGCACAATATGCAGCAGGCAGCCCGTATTTCCGACGAGTGTGCCTTCTTTCTGCTGGGGGAGCTCGTTGAGTTCAGCGCGACGGATAAGATGTTCTCGACTCCGACGGATAAGAGAACCGAGGATTATATCACAGGAAGGTTCGGATAATTATGCGCAGCGTGTATATGGCGGAGCTCGAAGAGCTCAATAAAAAAATGATTTCGATGGGAATGCTCTGTGAAAATTCTGTCGCGAAGGCGGCGCAGTCACTGGTCGGCCTTGACCGCGATCTCGCGGCGGAGGTGGTGGCAAAACGTGAGGAGATCAATCGTGAAGAGCGCGAGATCGAGAATTTCTGCATCAGGCTTCTTCTTACTCAGCAGCCGGTCGCCCGGGATCTCCGCATGATTTCATCCGCGCTGAAGATGGTGACCGATATGGAACGAATCGGTGATCAGAGTACGGACATCGCGGATGTGGTACGCGCATCATCGTTGCAGAAGATTCCGGAAGGATTGAATTTCCGGGAGATGGCCGAATCGGTGATTCACATGGTCACGAAAAGCATCGACGCATTTGTCAATCAGGATGCGGTTGTCGCAGATGCTATAATCAGTTATGATGACGTGGTAGACAGTTATTTTGATTCGATCAAAGGAAAGCTGGTCGGTCTTCTGAAAAATGACAAATCCGATACCACGGATATGCTGGATCTTCTGATGATTGCAAAATATTTTGAGCGTACGGGAGATCATGCGGTAAATATCGCAAACTGGGTTATTTTCAGTGTGACCGGAGAGAACAGAGGAGTTCAGGGAAAGTGATTTTTTGCGTAGAGGATGATGACAGTATCCGTGAACTGATGATTTATACGCTGAATGCATCCGGATTTGAGACGGTCGGCTGCGAGAATGCCGCCTCGTTCTGGGATGCACTGAAAAAAGAAAAGAACCCGCAGCTTGTTCTTCTGGATATCATGCTGCCGGATGAAGACGGCATTTCGATTCTCAAGAAGCTCCGGTCTTACGCGCTGACGGCCGGGATTCCGGTGATTATGGCGACTGCAAAGGGGACGGAGTACGATAAGGTGATCGGTCTGGACCTCGGTGCGGACGATTATCTCGCGAAGCCGTTTGGAATGATGGAGATGGTTTCGCGCGTGAAGGCGGTACTTCGAAGAGCACACGGAGATACCGCGCGGAGACTTTTTATCGGGAAGCTGGAAATCGATGAAAAAAAGCATGATGTGACGGTCGCCGGGAAAAAGGTCAGCCTGACGCTGAAGGAATATGAGCTTCTGAAGCTACTGATGAAAAATCCGGGCCGTGTGTTTACGCGCGATGAGTTGCTGCTTTCTGTATGGGAATCCGATTACAGCGGCGAGACAAGAACGGTGGATGTTCATATCGGGACACTTCGTGCGAAGCTCGGAAAAGAAGGCAGCCGGATTGAAACAGTACGCGGGGTCGGTTACCGGATGAGTGACGCGGGAAAATCCTTATGAAAAAACATATATTTCGGGCTATGTTTTACATGGCGATCGGGATCCTGCTGGTTTCCTTCGCGCTCAGCATTGCGCTGCTGAACGAACATGATTCTGCCGTCTCACGAGCGGAACTGCGCAGTGAGCTGGAGCTGATCGCCGAAGGAGTGCAGCTTGAGGGAAATCCATACCTGAAAAATCTGAACATTGATGATACGAGGATCACATGGGTGGCGGGCGACGGGACGGTCCGTTATGATTCGGTGAAGAACGCATCCCGGATGGCGAATCACGCGGATCGTGAAGAAATCCGGAGAGCACTGCAAAGTGCGAATGGCTACGGTGAGAGCACGCGTTATTCCGATACGATGATGAGCCGCTATCTTTACTGCGCGAAGCGGCTGGATGACGGGTCGGTGATCCGCGTCTCCAGGGGGACCAACACGGTGCTCGCGATGACGATAACGATGATACAGCCGATCTGCATCGTGCTCCTTGCGGCGACTGTATTCGCGGCGATTCTTTCCAATCGTCTTTCGAGAAAGATCGTCGAGCCGATCAACAGCCTGAATCTTGAAGATCCGCTTGCAAATGAGCAGTATGATGAGCTTGCGCCGCTTCTGCGGCGAATGGACAGGCAGCAGTATCAGCTGAGGAGACAGGAGAGCGAGCTGAACCAGAGACAGGAAGAGCTCGACACGATCATAGACAATATGTACGAGGGACTCGTTCTTCTCGGAAATCACGGCAATATTGTCAGTATCAATAACGCCGCGCTTCGCATCCTCGGCGCGGATCCGGACTGTGTGGGGAAGAATATTCTTGCGGTCAATCGGAATGTAGATCTCCAGATGTCCGTGAGCGACGCCCTCGGCGGGACCGAGAGTGATAAAACTGTCCGCATTGGCGGGGCGGTTTATCAGATCACGGCATCCCCGGTTCAGCCCGGTCCTGAGATACGCGGTGCGGCGTTGATGTTGATCGACGTCACAGAAAAAGAAAAATCGGAGCAGGTGCGCCGGGAATTCTCGGCGAATGTATCACATGAGCTGCGCACGCCGCTTCATTCAATATCGGGATATGCGGAGCTTTTGAAGAGCGGAATGGTCCGCGGCGGGGATGTACAGCCGTTCGCGGCGAAAATCTATCAGGAGGCGCAGAGGATGATCCGCCTTGTCGAGGATATCATCAATCTGTCCCATCTCGACGAAGGTGCCGGTGAAATGGGATGGGCGGAGGCTGATCTTTCCGAAATTGTCCGTCAGACCGTCGAGAGGCTGCAGGAGACGGCGGCGGCGAAAAATGTGACGATTTCCTTCGACGGAGAACCTGCAAGGCTCGATTGTATCGCGCATCTGATGCAGGAGATCGTTTATAATCTTTGCGACAATGCTATTAAGTATAATAAAGACGGCGGCACGGTCCATGTTACCGTGCGAAACAAAAAAGAAAAAGTCATCCTCAATGTAAAGGATACCGGAATCGGTATTCCGGAGGATCAGCAGGGCCGCGTCTTCGAGCGCTTTTACCGGGTTGATAAAAGCCGGTCGAAAGAAGTCGGCGGCACGGGTCTCGGTCTGTCGATCGTAAAACATGCGGCGCTTGTTCACCGTGCGAAAATCGATCTGAAGAGCAAACCCGGAAGCGGGACGATGATCAAGATCGTATTTCCGAAACATATACCGATAAAAAACGTGGCTGCTTCATAATTTCCTGTGCATTTCCAGTCGGGCTGCCTGCCGTTCACGGCAGGCGGCTCTTTTTTTATTCCGGTGTGCCGCCGGTTTAAGGTCTGGTTTAGGTTCATTCCGTATGATGGATTCAATCATTCAATTGGTTCCGGAAGAGGTGTGATTATGCGAAGGATGAATCTGAAAATTGCGTGGATTGCGGTCAGATTTTCGGCGCTGATCGGAATTGTCTTCGGAATCTACCCCGCGAGAAAAGCGGCGCGGAAGAAACCGATCGAGGCGCTGAGGTTCGCGGAGTGAACAAACATCCCACCGGTACCGGGCAGTTCCGCAGCTGCGGAAGAAACCCGATACCGGCGGGGCGGGATTAATGCCATGCTGCCCAGATGAACAGATATCCGGCGGTTACGGCTGTGAGCGTGAACGGTATGCCGATCCGCATGAAGTCCCTGAAGGATACTTCATATCCGTTCTGTTTCAGCATTCCGACCGCGGCGATGTTTGCGGATGCGCCGATAGGCGTGAGATTGCCTCCGAGCGTCGCGCCGGTGAGCAGTCCAAAGTAAAGCAGGTACGGTTCGATTTTCAAGGAGGCGCAGACTGCGGTCAGAACCGGAAGCATTGTCGCAACGTACGGAATGTTGTCTACGAACGCCGAAATGACGACGGAACCCCACACGACGATCGTGTAAAGCAGGAACATATTATTTCCTCCGAACCGGACGATCCAGCCGGAGAAGTCATCGATGATGCCGGCCTCCGTGATGCCGGCGATGATGACGAAGAGCGAGGTCAGAAGGAGCAGCGTCTGCAGATCAATGCTCAGCATCGCATTCTTGGAATTCGTATGATCGTGTGTGCGAACCAGGTCGTATACGACGGCGACCGCAGCGAAGATCATGCAGATCACCCCATTTGTGACATCCGGTTTTTCCGGGACGAACGAAGCTGCGATCAGCGCTGCGACCATGCCGATGAGCAGGAAGGACGGAACATAGTCCCTGACTTCCGTCGTCTCGTCGGCGTGAACCGGGCGGCGTTCTTTGCGGAACAGGATCATCATGATCGGAACCGTGGCGATGGCGCCGAGCTCGACCGCAAAGAACATGCCGGGACGGCCGTTCATCCAGAAGAAGCTGGTGAAGTCCATATTCGCGTAAGCGCCGAGCATGATGGATGTCGTATCTCCGACGAGCGTCGCGGCGCCCTGCAGGTTTGAGGAGACTGCGATCGAAAGGATCATCGGAACCGGTGAAATTTTCAGTTTTTTACAGATCGCGAGTCCGACCGGAGCGACCATCAGGACGGTTGCGACATTATCGATAAACGCGGAGATCGCCCCGGCAAAGAGAGACATGAAGATGGTGACCCACATCACGTTCTTCGATTTGTCCAGAAGAAAGTCCGCGATCCGGTTCGGCATTCTTGATACGATAAAAAAATGAACCAGGATCATGGTGCCTGCCATCATCATCAGGACATTCCAGTTAATCGCGGACGGGACGTCCCGAAGCGGCATGATTCCGGAGATCAGGAAAATCACCGCTGTGACGAGTGCAGCCAGTACGCGCCGCTTCGGCAGCGCGATCATGATCACGTACATCAGAAGGAACAGAATCAATGCAAATAGTTTCATAAAATCCTCCGAAATGGTCGGGTGTGTTGGCTCATCCCTCGTCTTCTCTGATGTAATTGATATACGTTTCGCCCAGAAGCCGGCGGCATTTTTCGACGGTCGGTTTCAAAAGCACCCGTGCTTCTTCTTTCGACGGGGCGGAAGCAGTGATGCGGATCAGGCATCCGTCGTCCTTCGCATAGGTGGCGACGGTCGGGTTTGCCTGGTCGATGACCGGCTCGAGACGGTCTGCGCAGGGTGCCTCACCGACGATGCGGACCGGTGCGTGATCGAAGTCGAGCATCTTGATGTTTACGGATACGAAAACCTTGCCGGAGCGTTTTGCAAGATAATCCACGACGTATTCTTCAAACATCGGTTTCATTTCCTTCGGCGGTCCGGGCAGAAGAATCGCGGTTTTTCCGGCGTCTTCCATGATGACGCCGGGGGCGGTGCCGTTATGGTTGATCAGAACGATGGAATCGTCCGGGACGATCGCCTGTTTTTTATGATGTTCGGTCATCTCGACATTGAGCATTTTCAGCCGGGCCTCGAGCGCTGTGAGCGCGGATTTGTCGAGAACCGGTTTTTTATGAAAATAGGAGATCAGCATTTCCTTGGTCATGTCATCCTTTGTGGGACCGAGGCCGCCGGTCAGAATTACGGTGTCGCCGCGGCTGAAAGCTACATCGAGCGTATTTTTGATACGGTCGCTGTTGTCACCCACGACGGTCTGGTAATGAACGTCGATGCCGAGCGCTGCGAGCTTTTTTGAGAGATACTGTGCGTTGGTATTGACGATATTTCCAAGCAGTATCTCTGTTCCGACACTGATCAGTTCTGCAATCATTTGAAATCCTCCTGTTTGTAATGAATCGTGATTCCATACATCATAGCATTCCCGGCGCGGATTTTCTATATTGAGCTGCAAGATTTTACATTCTGACGGTATCGGATGGCGGCGTCAAGGTTTCACACAATGTTCATCCTAAAAACGGGGGATTTATTGTATGATATGTAAGATGCGCGAAGCGGCGGCTTATTTCCGCGGCTTTCGGAAAACAGAAATCGGAGGAGATTGATATGAAGAAAGAAAACAGAAAACTTGCGCAGGAGAGGCGTGCGAAGGAGCGCGCAAGGCAGGAACACGCTGCAAAGATGAAAAGGATCCTGCCGCCGGTGATCGTGATCGCGGTGATCGCGGTTCTGGTGATCGTGACGGCGGCAGGTTCGATGAAGAAGAGTACGGAGAGTGCTTCCGGTTCATCGGTCGGTTCCTCATCCGCAGCCTCTTCGGTTTCAACGGCAGTCTCCTCATCCGGAGAGACACTGGATCGTACAGCCGGCGTCGAGGTGAAGAGTGGAGATACGGTTAATATCGACTACACAGGAACGATCGACGGCAGGGAGTTTGACGGAGGCAGCACGAACGGACAGGGAACATCCCTTCTGCTCGGATCCGGTTCCTACATCGATGGCTTTGAAGACGGCATTATCGGACATAAGGTCGGTGAAACATTTGATGTAAATGTCACATTCCCGGAAAATTACGGCGTCGATTCCCTGAACGGAAAAGCTGCGGTGTTCAGCGTGACGATCAACGGTGTTTATAAATCCTGACGGTGCACGGACCGGTCAGGCTTCGGACCAGGATACAGAGCGGCCGATTTTCGCGAAAACCGGTTCGAGGACAGATGCGAGCACGATGCCGACGACGCCCTGGACGATGTTGAAGGGAATCTCCGCGAGGGAAGAGGTAAATGCCGCTCCGATGCCGGCTGCGCCAAACCCGCCTTCCGTCGCTCCGATGATGACCACATTATAGAAGAAGTAGCCGACAACCATGACGATTTCACCGACAATGCCGGAGAGAATAATACCGGGGACGCGGATGTTTTTCCGCGTTCCTTTTTTTGTGACCGCTCCGAACACGAGTGCAGCGACAAATGCGGTGAAAAATTTGATGACGAATGTTCCGGGTACCCAGACGGCGTATCCTCCGAGCAGATCAGAGAGAGCAGAACCGATGCCGGCTGCAAGGCCTCCGGTAAGCGGTCCGAGGAAAAATCCGGACAGCAGAACGAATGCGTCGCCGAGATGGATGTATCCGAAGGTAGGGGTCTGAATTTTGATGATAAAAGTGGCGAGCAGAGTCAGTGCCGCGAACATGGCGGCTGTGACGATCTGACGGGTTGTGGATAACTGTTTCATGGCAAAACCTTCTTTCTGTCTTTGAAAGCACCGGATTCTTCAGGCGGCTCCGCCGCTTTCTTGAACTTTGAGTCAACCTGTATTATAATCGGTTTCTGGTATTGAAAAATTACCAAATCGGGAGTTTTTTATATAACCAGAATCAGATGGGTCGGGAAGGTGCTTCGATTGCGGTATGAGATTGACAGGAGAAGAAAAAAGGCGGCATATCTGCAGCTGTATGATCAGATGCGGGATGAAATCGTGCACGGAATTTACCGGTGCGGGATGAGAATTCCGTCGAAACGGATGATTGCGGAGGAGTCCGGAATCAGTGTGATCACGGTGGAGCACGCATATGCGCTTCTCTGCGATGAGGGGTATATCGAGCCGCGCGAGCGGAGCGGTTATTTTGTATGCTACCGGCGGGAAGACAACTTTCCGGTCGGAGAAGGAGCCGGAGGCCGGATGGAGGCAGAACAGGACTCTGAGCCGGTCCGGGGAGCGGGGAGCCGCGAGCTGGAGAGGGTATACGCAGAAATCCCCAAAACCGAGCGTTTTCCGTTTTCGGTGTTTGCCAAGACGATGCGCAGGGTTTTGACGAACGATGCGGAGGAGATCATGAGGCGTTCCCCGAATAACGGGGTTCCGAGACTTCGCGGAGCGATCGCATCGTATCTTGCGCGAAGCAGGGGAATCGTCGTGCGGCCGGATCAGATCGTCATCGGCGCGGGATCCGAGCATTTGTACGGGCTGATTGTTCAGATGATCGGACGCGATAAGATCTATGCACTGGAGGATCCCTCTTATAATAAAATTCGATGGGTTTATGAGGCAAACGGGGCATCCTGCGAGATGCTGAGGCTGGGAAATACCGGGATCCGCAGCGGCGCCCTGGAGAAATCGCATGCCGACGTCCTCCATGTAACGCCGTTCAACAGTTATCCGAGCGGCGTCACAGCCAATGCGTCGAAGCGCGCGGAATATATCCGCTGGGCCGGGGAGCGCGGGGCCCTGATCGTCGAGGATGACTATGATTCGGAATTTTCGGAATTGACGAAAGCGGAAGATACGCTGTTTTCGCTTGAACCGAGGAAAACGGTTATTTATATCAACACATTTTCACGGACGATCGCATCATCGATGCGAATGGGCTACCTGGTGCTTCCGGTCGATCTCGCCGGCGCACTCTGGAAAAAAATTGAGTTCTATTCCTGCGCGGTTCCGACTTTTGAGCAGTATGTTCTTGCGGATCTTTTGAACAGCGGCGCGTTTGAGCGTCATATCAACCGGGTGCGGCGTCTGCGGCGGCGAAACAGCGCGGGATCGGGGAAAAAGAAAGGGGCGGAACGGCCGGATCAACCGGAGAAATACTATGAGTAAAAAAATCCAGGAACCATATCGGCATTCGGATCGTCTCGCAGAACCTTTCCGCAGACTGCCCGGCTGGTACCGCAAAAATCATCGGATCCTGCCATGGAGGGATACGGGCGATCCTTATGATGTGTGGGTTTCAGAGATTATGCTGCAGCAGACGAGAGTCCGTGCGGTAATCGAATATTTTATCCGCTTCAGGCGGGAACTTCCTGATGTACGGCATCTTTTTGAGGTTTCGGAAGAACGCCTTCTGAAACTCTGGGAGGGGCTCGGCTATTACAGCAGACCGCGCAATATGAAGCGTGCGGCCGGGATTATTATGGAGAATTACGGGGGAAAGATTCCGGATGACCCGGAGATTCTGAGGAGCCTTCCCGGAATCGGGAGTTACACGGCAGGGGCGATTTCTTCGATCGCGTACGGTGTCCCGGAACCTGCGGTTGACGGAAATGTTCTCCGCGTCTGCTCGAGAATTGCGGGAAATGACAGCGATATTGCTCTGACGGCGACGAAAAGGCAGCTTGAGCGGGCGATCCGTGAGATTATGAGGATGGACGGAATCAGTCCGGGCGATCTGAACCAGGCGCTCATGGAGCTTGGGGCTTTGATCTGTGTACCGAATGGCAGCCCGTCCTGTTCAGAATGTCCCGTTTCCGGTATGTGCACGGCGCACCTCCAGTCACAGACCGGTGTTCTTCCTGTGAAAGCGCAAAAAAAGGCGCGGCGGGTTGAAAAAAAGACCGTGCTCCTGATCGAAAACGGCGGAAGCTATCTGATCCGCAGACGCAAGGAGGAGGGACTTCTCGCCGGACTCTGGGAATTTCCGTCGGAGGAGGGATTTCTGAATCCGGAGGATGCGCTCAGAGCCGCGGCATCACTTCTCGCGGAAGGAAGAAATGCGGCTTGCGCTGACGGAGGAACCGGGCCTGCTGCGGAGGAAGACGTTCCTCTTTATATCGAGAGAATACCGGACGCAAAGCATATTTTTTCTCATGTTGAATGGAGAATGCATGCTTACCGGATCCGGATCGCGGACCTGGATGGCGGTGTGCGGAATGTGTTTGACAGTGAAAAAATGCGGTTTGCAGATGCGGAAGAGATGCGCAGCCGATATCCTCTGCCTGCCGCATTTGCGGCATACCGGGATCCGATCCGGGAAGAGGACGAAACGTAAAAACAACTGTAAAAACAGGTGTCATGCATCGTGACAAGCAGGACGAAACGCGATAAGATTGAAAAAAATGGACGGATTCAAGTTTATGGTGAGGTGCGGACATGACTCGAGATGAGAGGCAGAAAGAAATATTACAGATATTGAGAACGTCTGATAGTCCCGTGTCCGGGGCGGCACTCGCAGAGCGCCTCGGAGTGAGCAGACAGATTATCGTACAGGATATCGCGGCGATCCGCGGGAGGGGGGCGGATGTGGTTTCGACAACCCGGGGCTATACCGCGAAACCTCAGGCATCACGGGTGTTTAAAGTGTCCCACAGCGATGATGAGGTGGAGGAAGAACTGACGATGATCGTGGATGAAGGTGCCGCAGTGGAGGATGTTTTCATCTGTCACAAGGTATACGGTGAGATGCGCGGTGAGCTTCATATCCGTTCGAGGCGCGATATCCGGGACTATCTGGAAGAGATTGCTTCGGGAAAATCCAGCCTTCTGAAAAACGTCACCTCGGGTTATCATTATCATACGGTGACAGCGGAATCGGAGGATGTTTTGGATCTTGTGGAGGAAAAACTCCGGAAGAGGGGGTTTCTGGCACCGCTTCAGGATTATGAACCAGAAGAACTAATTAAACAGAAAATTTGAAAAAATCCGTCATAAAAGAACGACAGTAACAGAAATAAATGAGAATATGCGAATACCTTAAAATAAATCAAAATATATATTGACAATAACGGGGATCCCTGCTATTATATAGTCACAAAGAAAAAACGAACGGAAAGCCGAGAGAGAACTTCGGTGAAGCTGTTCGAATTTTAAAGAGGAGGTACAGTCCAATGGGAAATCCGCCGGTTGACTTATCTCAATATGAGCGTGGCAATGCATAGCACTCCCGACAAGAAAGACCTTTTATCACTTCTGAAAGTAAAATAATTTCGTCTGGAGCTGAAAGGATTTCGGCCGCAGGCGAAGGAAAAGGTTAAATGAAAGGCATCATGCAAGTATGCATCTCATATTGAATCAATGCCACAGAGAAGGAATTCAGAAATGCGATACGTTCCGAGGGCAAGGAGAAGAATTTATTACGAAGTTATCGGATGTTTGATAAGAAGTTTTAGAAGAAGCACTGCCAGAGAATGTATCAGGAGATCTGAGATGATGATCCGGAGAGGCCGGATTGGAATCCAACCTTCCATATAGATAAGCATGAAAACTTTCTAAGTGAATCTGCGGACGGATCGCGGATCACGAGTTGGGATGGAAAAATGATCGAGTAACTTTCGTATATACAGAAAGGAAAACTAATTGAATATTGACCATTGAGGCAGCCGCTTTACAGCAGGAAGACATCGTGGATGAGTCGGACGTGTAAGGCGGCTGTCGTTTTGCGTCCGGCCACCTGCTCTTGTGATTATGATATTGTCTAAGCGGTTGAAAAGAAAATATTGATGAATTATACTATACTTAGATTTTTGTCAATTATTATCACTTGCAGGGGGAGATGTTATGAAATGTCCGAAATGTGGTCGCGAACTATCAGACGGCGCAAAGTTCTGCATGTACTGTGGTACAAAAATTGAATTGCAGAATCTATCCGAAAAAAAGAACGATCAGCCGAAGGAAGACAGGAAGTGTCCGAAGTGCGGCAGGACTGCATCGCCGGGTGACCGTTTCTGTCAGTGGTGTGGTTCGCCTCTGACCGGAGCCGACGATACCGGAGAGCATTATTCCTATGCGCAGAGCGACGGCTCGCAGGAGACGAACGCGCAGAGCGTCGAGCCGCAGCAGACGAACGCGCAGAGCGCCGAGCCGCAGCAGACGGACGCGCAGAGCGTCGAGCCGCAGCAGACGGACGCGCAGAGCGCCGAGCCGCAGCAGACGAACACGCAGAACGCCGGCCGGCAGGAGACGAACGCGCAGAGCGCCGGCCCGCAGCAGACGAACACGCAGAGCGCCGGCCCGCAGCAGGGCGGTGCTTCGTATGGAAATCGTGCGGAAGGAGCCGGGAACGGAAAGCCGGGAGTGTTTGAACCGTTCAAGAAGAAATTAAGCGTCAAGATGATCGGCGGAATCTGTGCCGCCGCAGCGGCTGTCATTGTTCTGATCGTGGTTATGGTGATCAATGCGCATACGATCAATCTTAACAAGTATCTGACGGTTACATACAGCGGGGGAAATACAAAGGGAAGCGCCCAGGTTGAATTTGATGATTCGGCCTTCGAGAAGGACTGCGCGAAGAAGATTAAGATTAACCGGAAGAAGCTGAGATCGATCGGGTACGGATCGTATGATCTCGGAGATCTGGCGGCCGGGCTTTTGTCCTATTCAAAATCCGGTGCGGCGGAGGCTCTGAGGAGCTACTGCATCGACGGAGAGCTCAGCGAGTCGGAGGGACTGAGCAACGGGGACAAGATCACATATGAGTGGGATACGAAGGACGGGATCGCAGAAGAACTGTTCGGCGTGAGGCTGAAGCACAGCGATAAAACATTTACGGTCAAGGATCTTCCGGAACTCCAGAAGATCGATCTGTTCGACGGCGTCACGGTCGGCTTTTCCGGGACCAATGGACAGGGATCAGCAGAAATTGAAGTCAACAATGCGTATCAGAATGATTTCGGGATCTATTATGAACTGGACAAAAGCGATGAACTGAGCATCGGCGACACGGTGACGGTCACGGCCTATTCGGACTCCGGTGACATAGATGATGCCCTCGCGAGACAGGGTTATATCTCCGATACGACGACGAAGGAGTTCACGGTATCCGAGCTTTCCACCTATGTGACATCCGCGGCGGATGTTCCGGCGGAAACGCTGGATACCATGAAGAAGCAGACCGAGGATCTGATCACATCCGATATAGCCGAAGACAATGAGATCCAGACGCTCGGGAAAACATATCTCGGAAGCTATTTTCTGACGGCAAAATCCGGGGACGAGGATCCGCAGAACATGATCGCGCTCGTTTATTCCGTTTCTGTGCGGGTGCCTGCAGGCGACAGCGGCACGCAGGATTTTACCTATTATACCTGTGGAGTCTTCAGGAATCTGCTGAAATCGGGAGATACCATTGACTTTGATCTCAGTGACGGTGAGCTTCAGTACAATGACTATCACTTTGAGACAGACGGACACTGGTTTGATGTCGATGGATATCAGACGCTGGATCTTCTGAAAAACGAAGTCGTAAATCAGAATGCATCTGAGTATAACGCAGAAGAGAACGGAAACAGCTGACAGCAGAGCGGAAAAGGCTGAAAAAATGGAAAGCAGGGGTGCCAGGGCGCGCAAAAGGCGCACGCTTTGGCACCCCTCTCTGTTGGATTACACGCCCTGCGGGTAAAAAAATCTGGACTATTCGTTCCGTCCGGCTATAATTATGATAAATGGTCTGAGTGAATCTGCCCGCCCTGCGGGTAAAAGTTCGGGAATTTTCAGGGATAATCTTATGAAATGCAGAAAAATTTCAGCGATTGCCTCCGCCGCCGTGCTCGCGCTGTCGCTGTGTGCATGCTCGACAGGCACAGGAAATGATACCGGTTCGGCTTCCGTCTCGTCATCGGTTCCGTCTGCCGCATCTTCCTCTTCAGAGAGTCCGGAACATGGCCCTTACGAGATCACGCTTCCGGGGGATGCTTCGGTGACGAAAAAATATGCTTCCGCCGGAGATCTGACGGTTGAGCCGGGATCAAGTGTGGCAATCGTCGCAAAAGAGCTGAGCCTTGAATACTGGAAGGCGGTAGAAGAGGGAGCGCAGCAGGCGGTCGACGAGATTAATGAAGAAAACGGGTTTGAGAAAGAGGACCGTGTCACGCTGACGTTTGACGGGACGAAGGGAAGTACCGACGTCGACGGCCAGATCAATGCGATTGACAGTGTACTCGCCGAGAACCCGACAGCGCTCTGCATCGCTGCAATTGACATGGATTCGTGTCAGACGCAGCTGGAAGCGGCGAAGGAAAACGGGATTCCGGTGATCACGCTGGATTCCGGGATTGAAAGCAACCTCGTGACTGCGAACTGCACGACGGATAATGTTGCGGCAGGGCGCGAAGCGATGAAACACCTGTGTGAGTCGATCTCTGATTTGGGAAAAATCGCGATCATGACGCATACGCAGTCTCAGAAATCGGCAGCGGACCGGAATCAGGGGTTTGCGGAGGAAATCGCAAATCATCCGAAGGTCGAAGTCGTTGCACGGCTCGAGGAAAACGATGAGGAGTCGGTCGAGACGATGCTGCAGGCCGCTCTTGAGGTCACCCCCGAGCTGGACGGGGTGATCTGCACGAACGAGGGGACGACCGAGCAGGTTCTGAAGGCACTCGCAAAGTTCGGCAGGAGTGATATCCGGGTCGTCGGGTTTGATCTCGGCAAGGCGCAGGTATCGGCGATTCGTGAGGGCAGAGAGTACGGAACGGTCGCAGAGAACCCCCGGGGTATGGGGTACGCTGCGGTGATCGCGGCGCTGCGTGCGGCGTCGGGCGAGAGCGTCGATGCGCAGATTGACACCGGGTACCGGTGGATCGACAAGGATACGATCGATCTGCAGCAGAACGAAGCGTACCTCTATTGACGGGAAGATACAGGGGAGTTTCAGGGGATGAAAAAGCGCAGGATTCGCCGGCGGATGGCGAAAGCTTTGATTTACGCCGGGATTATCATGCTCGCGTTTCTCATTTTTTACAGTGTGATGCGGGTGAAGACAAAGGTGAAGACGACCGGATTCGGCGGGCCCACGCTGCCGGTGATGTCTGTCGTCATGGGAGATATGAAGATCAACCGGATGTACGGTCATGTGAACGAGGAGGTTGAGTCGACAAACCGGGATTCACTGACGCTTCTATCGGTCGACCGCAAGATCGACCTCTCGGTTACCCCATACGACAACACGATCAATTCCATCAGCTATGAGGTAACTTCACTGATCGACGGCAGTTTTGTGGAGAACGGAAACGCGTCGGATCTGACATCGAAGGACGGCGTGTATACCGCGAAGATCGCCCTCTCGACTCCGATTCTCATGAACCAGGAGTATGCGCTGAAGGTGGATGCGGTGATCACCACAAAAAGCGGAGAAAACGAGACGATTCATTACTACACACGGATTATTCAGGAAACCGGATCCAATATGAACGCGTATCTGAAATTTGCGGACCATTTTTACCGCAGCTGCCTGGACAAGGACCAGGCATCGGATCTGTCGGCGCACATGGAGACGGATTCCTCATCCAACAGGAGCGACAATTTTGACGATGTCACGATCAACTCGGGCATCGATCAGGTGACCTGGGGGAAACTTGCTCCGGAACTTTACCGCGAGGCTGTGCCGCAGGTCAAGGAGATTAATTCCCAGACCTGCAGCATCGTCATGACCTATATTCTGAAGGCAAAGAATTCGGACGGTAACGATGAGTATTACAATGTCCGGGATTTTTACCGTCTCCGGACGAATCAGGGAGAAGTGCTTCTCGTCGATCTGAATCGGGATACCGAGCAGGTTTTCCAGCCTTCTGAGGCGGTTTACGAGGATGAAGATATCAATCTCGGCATCGGAAGCACGAACGTCAACTACAGGATCAGTGAGAATAAGGAATACTGTGCGTTTGTCTCGGGGGGAGATCTCTGGATGATCGGAAGCAGTGAGGATGTCGGAGCAATCCGCGTGTTCAGCTTCCGGGGAGGGGATCTGCCGGATGAACGGACGGAGCGGAATGCAAGTCAGATCCGGATCTGTGATGTCACGGATGACGGAGTTGTATCCTTTGTCGTGACCGGCTATATGAATTCCGGCCCGCACGAGGGATCAACCGGAATTTCCGCTTATACCTATACCGAGCCGTCGAATCTGCTCGAAGAGCAGCTGTTTATCAACACGGATCAGAACTGGGAGATGCTGAACAAAAACCTCTCGCTTCTGACCTACTTTAATAAGGATCACATCCTGTATACTTATACGGGGACGCAGCTTCTCCGCACCGAGCTTTCCAGCGGAAAGTCCGAGGTGGTCAAGGACGGGGTGAATCCTCAGTGCATCGCGGCTTCGCCGGATCAGCGCTATGTCGCATGGATGGACGAGATGAGTCCGACGCAGTCCTCGACGATTGTCACTTTGAACACGGACACCGGAGAAATGACGACGATCACGGCGCCGGAAGGAGAAAAGCTGCGGCTGATCGGATATTTCAACAGGGATATCGTGTACGGGTGCGCCCGCGACGAGGATATTGTCACGGATGCGGCGGGCAATACGACGTTCGGAATGCATGTGCTTCATATCGTGGATCCGAACGGCAAAGAGGCAAAGACGTATGAGAAGACGGACACATATGTGACAGGTACGTCCTGGTCCGCAAATAACCTCTCGCTGACGCTGGGGAAGAAACAGGACGGCGCATTCGTTGACGCCGGCGAGGATCATATTATTGACAATGAGCAGGACAGTGCATCAAATGTAATCACGACGACGTCGGACAGCCGCAGAGGGCAGCAGGTGCTGCTTGGATTTTCCGCAAGCAAGAAGATCGGCGCGAAGGAGCGTACGTCGGATCTGCGCGACAAAACAGACCGGATGATAGTCCGTCTCACGGTACCGGAGTCTGACGGGGAACGATATTACATTTACGCGGGAGGAACCCTTTCCGATATTGAGACTGACACGAATGCGGCGCTCCGCAGCGCGGATCAAAGCGGAGGGGTTGTTCTGGACAACGAACAGCGCTACGTCTATGAGCGGGGCAACTGGATGAATGACATCACGATTGACGTCAGCATTCTGCCGCAGACGCTTCTGGATCCGCAGCCTGACGCGGCGGCGTTACAGCAGGCAATCGGGGATGATTATACAATCCTGAATTACAGCGGCTGTTCAACGACGAGTATCCGCTATCAGATCAGCCGCGGTTATCCGGTCGTGGCGAAGTTTTCCGAAACGAAGAATGTTCTGATCGTCGGATATGACATCTTTGATAATCTGTGGTATTATGACCCGGAGACAAAAAAGGTGACGGCGATCGGAAAGAATGATTCCGTGGCGCAGTTCGGCGGCCAGGGAGACATTTTCCTGAGTTATTACAAGAAAAACAGCTGACACGTACGGGCGCAGCAATGGACATGAAGCAGGGAGGAGCATCAAAGGGTATGGAACATCTGACGACAGTAAGGGAAATATACAGGGACCGCGATCAGTTTATCGGAAAGACGGTGAAGGTCGGGGGATGGATTCGCAGTATCCGCGATTCCAAGCACATCGGATTTATCGTGCTGCATGACGGAACATTCTTTGAGCCGCTCCAGATTGTATACAGTGACGAGATGGCGGATTTCGCGGAGATTTCCGCGCTCGGGGCGGGCACGGCGGTCATCGTGACCGGAAAGCTTGTGGCGACGCCGGAAGCAAAGCAGCCTTTTGAGATTCAGGCGGAGAAGATCGATGTCGAGGGTCTGTCGGCTCCGGATTATCCGCTCCAGAAAAAACGCCACACGATGGAGTATCTCCGCACGATTTCGCATCTGCGTCCGCGCACGAATACATTTCAGGCGGTTTTCCGCGTCCGCTCGCTCGCGGCTTACGCGATTCACCGGTTTTTCCAGGAGCGCGGATTCGTCTACGTCCATACGCCGCTGATCACCGGCAATGACGCCGAGGGAGCCGGCGAGATGTTCCAGGTGACGACGCTGGATCAGAAGAATATTCCTCTGGATGAGAACGGCGCGGTTGATTATACGCAGGATTTCTTCAAGAAAAAGACGAGTCTGACGGTCAGCGGCCAGCTTGACGCGGAGACGTTTGCCCAGGCATTCCGCAGTACGTATACATTCGGTCCGACATTCCGCGCCGAAAACTCCAACACGACGCGTCATGCGGCGGAGTTCTGGATGATCGAGCCGGAGGTCGCGTTCGCGGATCTTGAGGATGACATGGAACTCGCGGAAAGCATGCTGAAATACATCATCCGTTACGTGATGGAAGAGGCTCCCGAAGAAATGGCGTTCTTCAACAAATTTGTCGACAAGGGTCTGATCGAGAGGCTGAACCACGTCGCGAACTCGGATTTTGGACGCGTGACGTATACGGAGGCGATCGAACTGCTCGAGAAACATAATGATCAGTTTGATTACAAGGTCAGCTGGGGATGCGATCTTCAGACGGAACATGAGCGCTATCTGACCGAGCAGGTCTTCAAAAAACCCATTTTCGTTACCGATTATCCGAAGGATATCAAGGCCTTCTATATGAAACAGAATGACGACGGAAAGACGGTCGCGGCGATGGACTGCCTTGTTCCGGGCATCGGCGAGATTATCGGAGGCAGCCAGAGAGAAGAAGATTACGACAAGCTGCTTGACCGCATGAAGGAGCTGGGGATGGATATCAACAATTACCAGTTTTATCTGGATCTGCGCCGTTTCGGAACGACGCGTCACGCGGGATTCGGCCTGGGATTCGAGCGGTGCATCATGTATCTGACCGGAATCGCAAACATCCGCGATGTGCTGCCGTTCCCGAGAACCGTCGGCCACTGTGATCTGTAAATAATATAAGCAAAGAACCTGCTCCCGGAGCAGGTTCTTTGTATAAGAATAGCAGGCGGCGGAGTTTCGCTGCTGTGTCAGTCGCAGGCGGCGAGGACCTCTTCGAAGCGCATCGGCCCGCCGAAGAGATCGAGGGCGCTTCCGATGGTGACATTGAGGCGTCCCTTTCCCAGGGTGCGAAGCGTGTCAAGATCCGCAAAACTTCCGACGCCGCCGGCGTATGTGATCGGGAAACCGTCCATCTCCGCCAGAATTTTCACGACACCTGCTTCAATACCGGCCTGTTTTCCTTCTGCGTCCGCTGCGTGGACAAGAAACTCGCTGCAGTGTGAGGACAGCAGCTCCAGTGTTTTTCCGGTTACCTTTGTGTCTGTGAATTTCTGCCAGCGGTCCGTGACGATGTAGTATTCGCCGTCCCGTTTCCGGCAGGAGAGATCCAGTACGAGATGATCGGAACCGACCGCGTCCGTCAGCTTTTTCAGGTTATCCCAGGCGATGATTCCGTCACGGAAGACGTAGGATGTCACGATGACACGGCCCGCGCCCGCATCAAGGAAGGAAGACGCGTTGTCCGCATTGATGCCTCCGCCGATCTGAAGCCCTCCGGGCCACGCGGAGAGGGCGGAGAGAGCCTGTGCCTTTGTCGCTTCATAGTACGGGGAGGACTCGGGATTCAGCATGATTACATGACCGCCGGGAAGGCTGCAGCTCCGGTAGAGCTTTGCAAACCAGGCTCCGTCCCTTTCCGAGACGTAGTTTTCCTGCGCGCGGTCTCCGAGATCGCTCAGAGTGCCGCCGACGATCTGCTTGACCGCACCGTTGTGGACATCGATACATGGACGAAATTCCATACAGTTCTCCTGTTCTGCCGGAAGAGATCATACCGGCCTTTTCTGCCTGATCTTTATAGTAATATATTTCCGGAAAATTGAAAAGATTCGACTTTCGCTTGCAATATGGATTCGGATCTTCTATAATCAAAATCAAGAATTATTACTGATTGAAACATATAAGAAAGGACTTGTGAGATGAAAAAATATGAGTGTGAGCCGTGCGGCTATATCTATGATCCTGCTGTAGGCGATCCGGACAACGGTATCGCTGCGGGAACTGCATTTGAGGATCTTCCGGATGACTGGACCTGCCCGGTTTGCGGCGTAGGCAAAGATGAGTTTAAACCGGTCGACTGATCGGAATCATGATCCGGGAACAGCAGAAATCGTGAAAAGTGCCTGTCGGAGCAGAGGATGGATCTGCGTCCGGCAGGTGCTTTTTTCGTTATTCCAGTGAAAAATTCCCGCTTTTAATTTGCTCCCTGTAGTATCCGGCCTCCTCCTGAATGATCGAGTCGATCTGGCGGATTCCGAGCATTTCCACAGGAGCCTTGTCGTCGGTCATGATGTGGCGTCCGGCTGTGTAGGGGACGAGATTTTGCGCCACGTTCTTCATCAGATCCTGCAGATCGTCCCTGGAAACAGACGGGAGCGAGGAGGAAAGTGCAAGGGGGAGCGTCTCATCGCCGGTCCGGTTTGAGGCGAACAGTTCCCGGTTCGTCGTCCCGGGGACGTCGACGGTGTAGACCTGACGAAATACACGGGAAATCGTATCTGCGAGAAAGGCGTTGATGTCGTCGCTGCTTTTTTCACCCGTTCCGTCCGCCGCTTCACTGCGCATATTCATGTTGACGACCATTACGCCGCCGTCATTGAGATGATCGCGGACCTTGCTGAAAAATTCTGCCGTGGACATCTGGAATGGGATTGTGATGTCGCGGTACGCATCCACCATAATCACGTCATATTTTTTATCGACCGCGTTCAGATATGCGCGGCCGTCGTATTCCGTGACTTTCACATCCTCCGGCTCGTCGAAATATTTCGTGGCCAGATCCATGATTTTTCCGTCGATCTCGACGCCTTCGATATTCATTCCCTCAAAATAGCGTTTGCACTGCGTCGCGTACGTGCCGGTTCCGTTTCCCAGGATGAGGATGTCGGCCGTCCGGCCCCATCCGGGCGCGGTGCCGCATGCCATCAGAGGCGCCGCCATCGCGTAGTCGTAATACATGCCGGTCAGGCGGCTGCTCTTTTCGTAAACGGACTGAACACCGAAGAGCACGTTCGTTGAAAGAGTTACGGTCTGCGCATCCTCTTTGACCTGAAGATAATTGTAGACCGATTCACCTTCGTAGGTCAGATCCTTTTCCCAGAATGCGAAGCTGCTGTTGTGTCCGAAGACGCACAGCAGGGCAAAAACGGCGGCGATCGCTGCAACTTTTGCGGGATTCGGATGCTTTCCGCTTGCGAAATACAGGATACAGAGCACAAGCAGGACGCCGGAAAAAATCAGGAATGTGACGGATGTCCCGACCGCGGGGATCGTGACGAAAGTCGGAAGAAAGGTTCCGATGATACTTCCGATCGTATTTGCCGCGCCGAGCTTTCCCGCGATACTTCCGCTTGTTTCAAGAGAATCCACCGAAAATCTGATCAGGGACGGTGTTACGGTTCCGAGCAGAAACAGCGGGAAGACGAAGATCACAAGGCATGAAAACAAGGCCGCCCAGATCAGCAGATTTGTGCTGACCGTGATGACCATCAGTGCCGAGATGCCGAGAATGACATATTTTCCGAAGATGGGGATGGCGGCGATCCAGATGGCGGCGATGAGGATCCTCCGGTAGAGCCGGTCGGGATCCGGGTTCTTGTCCGCGGAGCGTCCGCCGAAGACATTTCCGAGGGCCATCGCGATCATGATCGTCCCGATGATAATCGTCCAGACGATCTGTGATGAACTGAAGTACGGAGCGAGCAGCCGGTTTGCTCCGAGTTCAACCGCCATCACGGACATGCCCGAAAAAAATTCCGTCAGGTATAAAAATGTTTTGCTTGATAAAATCTTTCGCTTTTCCATGATGCTATTATAAAGTGTAAGGAAAAATCAGGCAATAAAAAAGAACGCGCAGGGGAGAGCGGCGCGCAGGATAAAAACAGGCCGGCGCTCATCTTCCCGGAATGATTCGGGAGAGACGGCGCCGGCCGTAAGCTGACGATATGGAACAGGAACCGTTCCGGGTTTTACTGGAAATTCGTGATCAGTGTCACGATCCGCAGTGCGAACAGAACGAAGATGACCCACATAACCGGTTTTACATCTTTTGCTTTGCCTTCAAATACTTTGATGATGACCCATGCGAGGATCGCAAACATGATTCCGGTTGCGATGGAGTAGGTCAGCGGCATCATGACGACTGCGAGGTAAGCGCCCACCGTGTCAGCGACATCGCCGTCAAAGCGGATGTTGCGCATATTCGATGCCATCAGCATTCCGACATAGATCAGAGCCGGAGCAGTCGCGCAGGACGGAATCGCCAGGAAAACCGGGGAGAGCAGCAGCGAGATGATGAACATGCATCCGGTCGTGAATGCGGTCAGACCGGTCTTGCCGCCGACTGCCACACCGGCGCTGGACTCCACGAAGCTGGTGATCGTCGAGGTGCCGAGGCATGCGCCGAATACGGTACCGATCGCGTCGGAGAGAAGAACGCGTCCCGCTCTGGGAAGCGTGCCGTCCTCTTTAAGCAGTCCCGCGTTTCCTGCGACGCCGATGACGGTTCCGACGGTATCGAACAGATCAACATACAGGAATGAGAATACGATCGCGATAAACTGGATCATATGTTTCGCGGCCCATCCGAAGTTGAAATGGAATGCGGTCTTTGTGATCCCGCCAAGCTGGAGACCTCCGGAAAAATCTGGGAAGCAGTTTGAGGCGGTGTACCAGCCGCCTGCCTGGGCGATCATCGCCAAAACCCATGTGATGATCATGCCGATCAGGATGGCACCCGGAACTTTGTGGTGCACGAGAATGCAGATGATCAGGAAACCGATCAGAGCGAGGGCGACATCTGCCGCGCCGAAATTACCGAGGTTGATCAGGTAGGATCCGTCATCCTGCTTCAGGAATGTGACGATATTTGCGTTGCGCAGGCCGATGTAGGCGACGAAGAGGCCGATACCGACGGTGATTCCGGTCTTCAGATTCTGCGGAATGCCGTTGACGATCTGCTCACGCGCCTTTATGACGGAAAGAATGATGAAGATAACACCCTCGACAAAAACCGCGGTCAGAGCGATTGTCCAGGGATTCTCGACGTTTTTCAGTTCGCCGAGGCAGACCGTGTATGCGAAATATGCGTTCAGTCCGAGGCCTGCGGAAAGCGCGATCGGGTAGTTGGCGAGAAATGCCATGATAAACGTTGCGACTGCAGAGGCTACGGCCGTCGCGACGAATACGCCGCTCTTATCCATAACGGTGCCGAGGATCTGCGGGTTCAGCGCAAGAATATAGGCCATCGCGAGGAACGTCGTGAGTCCGGCCAGCACTTCTGTTTTTACTGTCGTGTTGTGTTCTTTGAGCTTGAACAGCTTCTCAAACATGAGATCTCCTCCTCTTCTTGTATGAGACAAAATAAGAATAAGCAAAGTATAAAATATTTATAAACATTTGTCCATACAAATCGTCGCGGGGCGGGATCAGTGTTTTCTTTGCTTTTGTGTTTTTGTTCCGGTTCTGCCATCTGAGGCGGAAAGAAGGAGTTCCCGCAGTTTTGCGGCGGCCGGGCTTAACGAGGCTCCGCTCTGTCCGACCAGCAGGATCGAACGGGAAGGAATTTTTTCATAAAGCGGGATGCGGTATATCGTCGTCTCCAGGTTCCGGGCCTCGATCAGGGATTCCGGAACAAAACCGATTCCGAGATCGTGGGTGATCAGCGGGAGGAGCTGATCAGCGGTCGCCGCTTCGATTTCCGCTTCGTAGTTCAGGCCGTAGGAGAAAAAGAAATCGTTGTAGAACTGGAAGGTCATCGTCTCCCGGCCGAGACTGACGATCGGGTATTCCAGAATCTCGGAGAGATGGTGGCGCTTGGAGGCGAGATGCGCGTAACGCTCGCTGCAGACGAGGACTTCGTCAAAATCCGCGAGGTGAGTCACGGTGAGCGGTTTTTCGATCTTTGCCGGCGTCGTGACGACCGCGAAGTCGGACAGCCGGTTCCGGACCGCCTCGACAGCCGATGCGGTCTTCTGGTTTGAGATCCGGATGTGGATATCGGGGTACCAGTTGTGAAATGAGCGGAGCACCGGAAGAAGTATGCCGTGCAGCGCCGTCTCGGTCGCGCTGACGGTGACGGATCCGCTCCGGAGGCCGGTGGCGTTTTCGATCTCCTGCTCGGCCATCTGAAACTGCTCGAACGCCACCTCCGCGTGGCGGTAAAGATTTTCTCCGTCCGGCGTCAGACGGATTCCGCGGTTTGAGCGGATGAAAAGGCGGCAGCCGAGCTGGCGCTCCAGATTGTTCATCGAGCGCGTGATATTGGGCTGGCTGTTTGCCAGAATCGATGCGGCACGTGTGAAACTTTTATATTTCGCTACATAATAAAATATGCGGTAGTAATCGTAAGTGATGTCCATCTGTTATCTCCGTTTATATATCTATATCATTTTAATATAAATATACTACGGGACTCCGGGTTGTGCAATTCGGAAAGCAAATTGTATCATGACATAAACTGCATGCGTCAGATGGTTTTGTTGAGCGGATTGCCGTGGATCCCGACCGGGACGGGCGGGGTACTTTCGGCGAAATTATCTAAAATCCGGTGCTTGACAAGTGCTTAACAGTAATATAAACTAAAACTACAAATTTGATGGTACGCAGGTGTCGGCGGATTGCCGGTGAAAAGGGAAGCAGGTGTGAATCCTGCACAAGGCCGTTGCTGTGTAGGCTTAGTTTTTCCTCGGTTGCCATTGGGGAAACCCGAGAAGGTGAGGAAGAGCGGTGAGGCCGCAGTCAGAAGACCTGCCTGTGTATAACGCACGCAAACCCCTCCTCGGATCTGGGAGAGTGCACAGTCGCAGCGGTGCAGCTGCAGACTTTACGGCCGTATCCACGGAATGGAAACGGTATTTTTTGCTTACAAGGAAGACCACTTGAGTGCTTTGCCATCGGATTTCTGCATTGCGTCACCTCTCTTAAATTAGATGCGATGTCAAAAAGGAAAGCGTCTGGCAGAGTCAGTGCTTTCCTTTTTCGTCTGAAAGGCAACAATTTAATAAACCCGCATTTCCTGGCGGCTTGAGGAAGTGTATCCGTGGGGAAGTGTGCTTTTTCTGTGATGGCGATGAAGCGGCAGAAAAATTGAGGAACAGTATTTAAGTGCGGCGCAGCATTTTAAACAGTGTGTTTAAAATGCTGTTTTTTATTTTATAAATACCATTTGTAAGTAACAGGTACAGCAGAAAGGGGCGGCAATGGAAGAATTCAGAGTCAGAACCAGAATCATGGTCGGAGATCAGCTGGATCAGCTGGTGCCGGACATGAATAAGGTGTTTGTTGTAGCGGATCATTTTCTTGCGGTCAGCAATAAGGTCGCTTATGTGACGGACCGTCTGGATCGCGCGGGGAAAAAGTACGATGTATTTTCTGATGTGGCGGCGGAACCGGATCTTGGCGTCGTGACAGCCGGTATCGAGCGGCTGACCGCGCTGGAACCCGATACAGTCATCTGCCTCGGCGGCGGCGCGTCCATCGACGCGGCGAAGGCAATTGTTTTCATCGCGCGGCGTGTCAATGAAAAATTCAAAAACATCCGGTTCATCGCGATCCCGACGACCAGCGGAACCGGTTCAGAGGTGAGCACCTTCGCGGTAATCACAGATAAATCGACGCAGACCAAATATCCGCTTGTGGACGAGAGTCTGGTGCCGGATATCGCAGTGCTGGATGCAAGTCTGGTAGTCAGCGCTCCGCCGAAGGTTACGGGCGATACGGGCATTGATGTATTCACGCACGCGGTCGAAGCGTATGTCTGCAAGGAACATAATGATTTTACGGATGCCATGGCCATCAAGTCGCTTCAGCTTTTACAGAATAACCTCCTTGAAGTTTACAAAAATCCCGAGAATCTCCACGCGCGGCAGAGCATGCACAATGCTTCGTGCATGGCCGGCATCGCGTTCGCGAACGCGGGACTCGGACTGAATCACGGTATGGCGCACGCCATGGGTGCGCATTTCCATATTCCGCACGGACGTGCGAACGGAATTCTGCTTCCGTACGTCATGAGTTTCAACGCCGGATGCCATGATCATCTGACGCCGACGGCAGGCCGCTATGCGGAAATCGCGGGATACCTGAAGATGGACAGCGTGGGGACGCGTCAGAGCGCTCTGATGCTGATCCGCACCGCGAAACATTATATGGAGAAGATGAATATGCCGGCGACGATTGCGGCCGCAGGCGTCACAGCGGAGGATTTCAACGCGCAGCTGGATGCGATGGCAAATACCGCTCTCGCGGATCCCTGCACGGCATCCAACCCGAGAGAGGTCACGCTGGAGCAGATTAAGACAATCTATCGTCAGGCGTTCACGGGCAAGATGTAATCCTGATATCAGACCCGGGATGCAGGACTTAAAATAAGTCGGAAGGAGACGGCTATGTTTGGATCAGACAGCGGGAAGGGCGGGGACAAGGAGAGAATCATCCAGGAGTTTGTTCCCGGCAAGCAGGTTACTCTGGCGCATGTGATCGCCAGCCCGGATGCGGATCTGTATTCGAAGCTCGGCCTTCTGGATGCAAAGGGAGCCATCGGGATCATGACGATCACGCCGAGTGAGGGCGCCATGATCGCTGCTGATGTGGCCTCCAAGGCCGCAGACATCAAGATCGGTTTTGTGGACCGCTTTAACGGATCTCTGGTGATCACCGGCGACGTAGCCGGAGTAGAGGAGGCGCTGAAAAGCGTCATGAAGGTTCTGTGTGATATGATGGGCTTTTCTTCCACGGTAATCACGAGAACATGACGGACAGACAGATGGCGAACAGAAAAAAGAAACGGATTATGCTGATCGGCCGCTCAACGGCAGGCAAGACGACATTGTGCCAGAGGATTTTCAACGAAGATATCCGTTATCATAAAACCCAGACGGTCACGGTGGAACATGAAGTTATGATCGACACACCGGGCGAATATCTGGAGAGGCGGGGATTCCGCGGGGCGCTGATGGTCACATCGACCGAGGCGGACATCATCCTTCTTCTGCAGGACGCGACGGAGAACGGAACGATGTATCCGGGCCAGTTCTCAACCATGTTTGCGAAGCCGTGCATTGGAGTCGTCACGAAGATCGACATCGCGGATGAAAAACAGATCCGCGATGCGGAGATCTATCTGAAGGCAGCCGGAGCGCATAAGATCTATCGGGTCAGCAGTGTGACAGGCGAGGGCGTGGAGGAGCTGCTGCGGGAGCTGGATATGCCGGAAAGCGATGAGTCCGGCGGAAAGTAAGGATACAGATCATCGAGAGGCACAGGTGAATGGGAAAAGCAGAACACGCACTTAGAATAGTAATTGCAGACGATGAGCCGATCTCAAAGATGGACCTGAGAGAACTTCTTGATGATTCGGGATATGAGGTGGTCGGAGAAGCATCCGACGGTTTCGATGCGGTGGAGGAATGCCGGAGAAGCAGACCGGATCTCGTCCTGCTGGACATCAAGATGCCGTTTCTCGACGGACTTTCTGCGGCGAAGATTATTTTTCAGGAAAAGCTGGCGGACACCATCATACTCCTGACCGCCTATACAGATCCGGAATTCATCGAGTCTGCCAAGGAGTGTGGCGTATCCGGGTATCTGGTGAAACCGTATTATGAGAAATCACTGATACCGAGCATCGAGCTTGCGGTAAGCCGGAGCAGAGAGATGAAGCGGATCCGCACGGAAGTTGAGAAAGCGCAGGAAAGGCTTGAAAGCCGCGTGATGATTGAGAAAGCAAAGGGACTGATCATGATGCGCGACCATAAGAGCGAGGACGAAGCGTACAATTACATCAGGCAGATCAGTCAGCAGAAGCATCTGTCCATGAGGAGGGTCTCGGAGATGATTCTTGTCAGGAGCATGTGATTATGGATGAGCAGAATCTGCGCGAACTTTGCATGAAGTATGTGAAGCTGTCAGACGGGGAAATATCGGAAATATTGACGATGGCGGAACTTCTTCCGGCGATTGCCGATATCGAAGAAGCCGACGTGTTCATCGACTGCCTGATGCCGAGCGGGGATTCGCTGGTTGTGGCGGAAGCGAAGCCGACGAAGGTTCCCTCTTCTTACAAAGGCAGCGTCGTGGGGATGATCGCGACGAAAGAAAATGAGCCGGCTGTGGCCAGAACGTTCCGTCTGGGCGTCGGAACCCGGCAGATGAAGGCGACGACGCAGGAGCAGGGCGTCACCATCCAGACGGTCGAGCCGATCAAGCCGGACGGCCGGGTGATCGGAGTGCTGATCCGAGAGAAACGCACCAGTGAGGAAATACAGCCCAGCGAAAAGCTGCATCTCTCCATGAACCGCTATGAAGCGATCGCGGCGGCCGTCACGAAAATCCGGCCGGGCAACAACTGGCTCGCCGAGTGCATCGACGAGGCGCTGCTTCTGGTGGATCAGAGCGGAATCATCCTCTTCCGGAACCGGATCGCAGAAAAAATGTACAAAGAACTGGGCTATGTGGAGGATATCCAGAATCAGCCCTACGCGAATGTGAGGCTGACCGGCGGAGATGCGGATACGGATGAGTACGATTATTCTTACGAGGAGGCGCTTGTGGGCAGCCGGATCATCAGCGTTAAAACCGTTCCGATCGAGTCCGGGTACTATTCCAAGGCGGTTCTGATGCGGGATATCACGCGGCAGAAGGAGCAGGAGAAGGAACTGATTCTCAAGAAGACGGCGATCCGCGAGATGCATCACCGGGTCAAGAACAGTCTTCAGACGATTGTCAGCCTGCTGAATCTTCAGACGCGCAAATCGGACAATGATGAAGTCCGCGAAGTGCTGACGGAGACGATGAACCGGATCCTTTCCATCGCGAACACCCACGAGCTGCTGGCGAGTGAGGTTACGGATGACGTAAGTCTTCACGAGGTGCTGGGAAATCTGAACAACAATATCACCCGGGCTTTTTCCGGCAGCAGGAAGATCACGATCACGGTGGACGGAGATGACTTCAAAGTGGACTCGGACATCGCGACGTCTGTTTCCCTCGTCGTCAACGAACTGATTCAGAACGCGGTTAAATACGCGTTTTCCGGACGGGAGGAAGGCCATATCGGCATCCATGTGCGGCACGGGGACTTTTATTCAGAACTGACGGTTGAGGATAACGGCGTGGGATATGATGCGTCCGATCAGAGCAGAGAACATCTGGGGATGTCGATCGTGCGTTCTGTAGTGAGAGATAAGCTCCGGGGAGAGATAAAAATCTCTTCCGGCAGCAGCGGCACAACGACCTGGTTCAGCTGTCTGAACCGGATCATGAAGCCGATCGATACATAAGCGCAGAAGACGAGAGGCAGGGTAGAACATGAGACAGGAAATCAAGAGTATCGGAATAGATATCGGCACCTCTACCACTCAGCTGGTATTCAGCCGGCTGGTGATCGAGAACGTGGCCGGAAGTTATACGGTTCCGCGGGTGTCGATCGTCGAAAAAGAGGTAATTTACAGAAGCAAAATTTATTTCACGCCGCTTCGGTCCGCTTCCGAGATCGACGCGGATAAGATCAAGGAAATTGTCCGGTCCGAGTATCAGGCGGCCGGCATGAAACCGGAAGATCTGTCAACCGGCGCCGTGATCATCACAGGAGAGACAGCGCGCAAGAAAAATGCCAATGAGGTGCTTGAAGCCCTTTCAGACATGGCCGGCGATTTCGTGGTAGCCACGGCCGGGCCGGATCTGGAGTCGGTGCTGGCGGCACGCGGCGCCGGAACCGATGCGATCTCCGAAGAAAACCGCACGACAGTGGCGAATCTGGATATCGGAGGCGGTACGACGAATATCGCGGTCTATGAGAAGGGCGCCATGAAGGGCACCTGCTGTCTGGATATCGGCGGCAGGCTGATCAAGGTCGAAAACGGGAAAATCTCATATATTTTTCACAAGATCGAGAAACTGGCGGCGAATCACGGAATCCGGATTGCCGTCGGCGACCGCGCAGATCCGGAAATCCTGATGAAAATCTGCCGGATCATGGCGGATGAGCTCGCGATTGCCCTGCGTCTTCTGCAGGCGGACGATGAGCACCGCTCTCTTTACACGAACGACGGGAAAATGATGCGGGAGGATATCGGCATCAAGGCCGTCACGTATTCGGGAGGCGTCGCGGACTGCATCTATCAGGAGGACGACAGTGATCTGTTCCGCTACGGGGACATCGGCGTTCTTCTGGGCAAGGCTGTCCGTGAGAATCCGACGATCAGCGGACTGAAGCTCTATCAGGCAAAAGAGACGATCCGTGCGACGGTCGTAGGCGCCGGAACGCATTCGACAGATGTGAGCGGCAGCACGATCCGGTATGATAAAAGCAGACTTCCGCTGAAAAACGTACCGGTTTTAAAAATATCGGAGGATGACGAGACTGATTTTGAATCATTCAGTCAGGCAATCGCCACGCAGCTTCCCCTGTTTTACACCGAGGGCAGGATGGAACAGGTAGCGATCGCTTTTTCAGGAAGAGGCTGGACCGGTTTTCAACAGATCCAGAAGCTGGCCTCAGCCATCATCAAAGGAGCCAGGGAGGTGATAGAGAGCAGCTACCCGCTGATAGTGGTTGCGGAGTGCGACATAGGAAAAGCTCTTGGAAACGCGCTGAACATTCAGCTGGATTTCAAGAAACCGGTCATATGCATCGACGGGATCCGCGCGGCAGGGGGCGATTATATTGACATCGGTGAGCCGCTGGCCGGCGGAACAGTAGTACCTGTGGTTAACAAAACACTTGTATTTAATTCTTAAGAGAGGTGGGACAAATTGATCTTAAAGACAAGACTTTTTGGCAAAACTTACGAATTTAAATCCGTAAGAGAAGTGATGGGCAAGGCAAATGAAGAAAAATCAGGCGATAAGCTTGCCGGCGTCGCAGCAGAGACGGCGGAAGAGAGAGTCGCTGCAAAGTATGTGCTTGCCAATCTGACGCTGAATGACCTGCGAAACAACCCGGCGGTTCCGTATGAAGAGGACGAGGTCACCCGGATCATTCAGGATGATGTCAATGAGACGATTTTTAACGAGATTAAAAACTGGACGGTTTCCGAGCTGAGAGAGTGGATTCTTGACGTGGATACGACGCCGGATATGATCCGCCGCGTTTCCCGCGCACTCACAGCCGAGATGATCGCAGGTGTCTGCAAACTGATGAGCAACCTCGACCTGATCTATGCGGCGAAAAAAATCCGTGTATCGGCACACTGCAACACCACGATCGGACTTCCGGGAACCTTCTCCTCCCGTCTGCAGCCGAACCACACGACGGATGATCCGAAGGGAATCCTCGCATCGGTTATGGAAGGACTTTCCTACGGATGCGGCGACGCGGTCATCGGTCTGAACCCGGTTGACGATTCGGTCGAGAGTGTCGCACGTATTTTGAAGATGTTCGATGAGTTCAAGCATAAATGGGATATTCCGACCCAGATCTGCGTGCTGGCTCATGTTACGACCCAGACCGAAGCTGCGAAGAGACTCGGAGCTCCGCTTGATCTGATGTTCCAGTCCATCGCAGGCTCCCAGAAGGGAAATGAAGCGTTCGGACTGACCGCGCAGATGCTGGAGGAAGGCCGTCAGACCATGCTGACGAGAGGAACCTGCACCGGACCGAACGTTATGTACTTTGAGACCGGACAGGGATCTGAGCTTTCATCTGACGCACACAACGGCTGGGATCAGGTTACGATGGAGGCGCGCTGCTACGGTTTCGCGAAGCGCTTCAAACCGTTCCTGGTCAACACGGTAGTCGGATTCATCGGACCGGAGTATCTGTACGATTCCAAACAGGTTATCCGTGCAGGACTTGAGGATCACTTCATGGGTAAGCTGACCGGCATTCCGATGGGATGTGACGCGTGCTACACCAACCATATGAAAGCGGATCAGAACGATATCGAGAATCTGGCGACACTGCTTGTCGCGGCAGGCTGCAACTACATCATGGGCGTTCCGGAAGGCGACGATTGCATGCTGATGTATCAGTGCACCGGATATCATGAAGCAGCTGCGCTTCGTGAGGTAATGGGACTCCGCCCGATTCACGAATTCGATATGTGGCTTGAGAAGATGGGCTTCTCAGAAAACGGTAAACTTACAAAACTTGCGGGCGATGCTTCCGTATTCATGAGTAAATAAGGGAGGCGGTGAAAGTAAATGGAATCTAAGGATTTAAGAACAGTCATCGAGGAAGTTCTCAAAGAAATGAATCTCAAGCCGGGCGCGGAAGCGGCGGACTCCGTCAGCACTGCTGTCAAAGAGGCAGTCCGTGTTCCGGGCGGAAGCGGCTGTCAGCTGGTTATTCCGGGCAAGGGAGTGAGCCTTGATCCTTCCTATATTGAAGAGGGAGAACTTCCGGATATCACAGAGATTGATTTGCGCACGCAGTATCTGGTGGAGAATCCGGTCAACAAAGAGGCATACGCCGAGCAGAAAGCTGCGGCTCCGTGCCGCCTTGGCATCGGAAAAGCGGGCGCACGTTACAAAACACTTCCGCAGCTTGAGTTCCGTGCGGCTCATTCCGCGGCACAGGATGCGGTCTTCAACGACGTGGACGAGGAGTTCATCGAGAGCCAGGGCCTTTTCATCGTTCAGACCCAGTGCGACAGCAAGGATACGTATCTGACCAGACCGGATCTCGGACGTAAGCTCAGTCCTGAGGCAGTTGAGACGATTAAAGCGAAATGCAAGAAGAACCCGACGGTTCAGATCTACGTTGCAGACGGCCTTTCCTCTGCGGCAGTGGCTGCCAACATCCCGGATCTTCTTCCGGCGATCATGCAGGGACTTCAGAGTTATCACATTGAAACCGGAACGCCGTTCTTCGTAAAATACGGTCGTGTTGCGGTTGAGGATGAGGTCAGCGAGCTGGTCGGCGCAGATGTTGTCTGCACACTGATCGGAGAGCGCCCGGGTCTTATCACTGCGACATCGATGTCCGCTTACATCGCGTACAAGGCCACCGTAGGAATGCCGGAGGCGAGAAGAACCGTTGTTTCTAATATCCATAGTGCAGGAACCAACCCTGCGGAGGCCGGCGCGCATATCGCAGAAATCATCAAGATCATGCTTGAGAAGAAGGCCAGCGGTACGGACCTGAAACTGTAATCATACCGGAATGGAGGAATAGAAGAATGAAAAGAGATCCTATCTGTGCAAAAGTCCTGGCGACCAGACTTATCCCGAACGTCTCCCCGGACCTTGCAAAACAGCTGGAATTAAGACCGGATCAGAAGTCTCTGGCGCTTATCTCCGCTGATATCGATGATGTCACATATACGGCGCTGGATGAGGCTACGAAGAAAGCGGACTGTGAAGTCGTTTATGCAAAGAGTATGTACGCAGGTTCCGCAAACGCGAACACGGCGCTGGCCGGCGAGATCATCGGTATCCTGGCAGCTCCGAATCCGGCGGAGGCGAAGGCCGGACTGGATGCCGCAATCGATATGATCGAGAATGTATGCCATTTCGTATCTGCGAACGACGACGATTCTATCTGCTACTACGCGCACTGCATCTCCAGAACAGGCTCCTACCTGTCCGCGTCCTGCGGCATCGAGGAAGGCGAAGCGATCGCATACCTGATCGCGCCGCCGCTTGAGTCTATGTACGCAGTGGATGCAGCCCTCAAGGCAGCAGATGTACGGTGCTGTGTTCTGTACGCTCCGCCGTCAGAGACGAACTTCGGCGGCGCACTGCTGACCGGAAGTCAGTCTGCGTGCAAATCTGCCTGTGATGCGTTTGCGGCGGCTGTCGAGTCCATCGCTGCGAGCCCGAGAGAAGAATAATCAATACCGGAGGTAGTATATGCAGGCATTAGGCATGATAGAAACCAGAGGACTGGTTGCGTCCATTGAAGCTGCCGATGCAATGCTGAAAGCCGCCAATGTAACTCTTCAGTGCAAGGAACACTCCGGGGGCGGACTGGTCGCTGTGATGGTCCGGGGAGACGTCGGAGCGGTGAAGGCGGCGACAGATGCCGGTGCAGCCGCAGCCGAGAGAGTCGGTGAACTCGTATCCGTTCACGTGATCCCGAGACCGCACGGCGATGTGGAAGAAATCCTGGATCATTTTCAGAGGGAAGAGCCCGGTGACGGTCCGGACGGACCGGACGGAGGCAGGAAGGTACCGGACGACGGCCCTGCGGCGCCGGATGTTAATGTGAAAGGAACGGATGAGAAACCGGGGGCACCGGAAGAAAATCCGGCAATACCGCCAGAAGATCCGGAAACGATTCCGGAAGCGCCGGAGAATGCATTCGAACCGGAGGGAGCGGCCGATGCAGAGTCGGCGGCGTCTGTCCCGGTGGATGAACTTGGCAGTAAGGGCGTTATCGAACTCAGAATTCTCGCGAGAAAGCTGGGAATCGATACAATGACACGGGAGCAGATCCGATCCGCGCGCAAAGATGCGCTGCTGGATAACATACAGGCATTCTGTGCCAGAGAGGGAATCAGCAAGATAGAAGAATAACAGGAGAATGGCAGAATGAAAATTATTGATAAAGATCTGATCTCCATGCAGGAAGTGAGAGATCTGGTTGAGTCAGCCAAGGAGGCGCAGAAGGAACTTGCGCGGATGGATCAGGCTCAGGTGGATCATATTGTCCGATGTATCGCGGACGCGGGTGTCCGCAATGCGGAGAGACTCGCAAAAATGGCTGTTGAAGATACGGGTTTTGGCAAGGTAAAAGATAAAATCGTCAAGAATGTTTTCGCAAGCCGTGGAGTTTATGAGTATATCAAGGACATGAAGACGGTCGGTGAACTCAGCCGGGACGATGAAAAGGGAGTGCGGGTACTCGCTGTTCCGGTCGGTGTGATCGCCGGACTTATCCCGTCCACGAATCCAACATCCACCGCATTTTACAAGGCGGAGATCGCGGTAAAGGCGGGCAACGCAATCGTATTTTCCCCGCATCCGACAGCTCAGCGCTGCATCATGGAGGCAGTCAAGGTGATCCGCCAGGCGATCGCAGAGGCAGGCGCAAATGAGAACCTTGTATCGTGCATTTCCATCCCGACGATGGAGGCGACCGATACACTGATGCATCACAAGGATGTCGCGCTGATTCTCGCGACCGGTGGTTCCGCCATGGTCAGAGCCGCTTACTCATCCGGAACACCGGCGATCGGCGTGGGACCGGGAAACGGCCCGGCTTACATCGAGAGAACCTGTGATCTGCCGCTGGCGGTGAAGAGGATTCTTGATTCTGAGACATTCGATAACGGTACCATCTGTGCGTCCGAGCAGTCGATCATCTGCGACGAGGATATGGTGGAGCCGGTTATGGCCGAGCTGAGAAAGCAGGGCGCATATATCCTGGATGAGGAAGAAAGAGAAAAACTCGGCAAGTTCATCCTCCGCGCAAACGGAACGATGAATCCGGAAATCGTCGGAAAGAGTGTGGAGACGATCGCACAGCTTGCACATCTGGACAAAGTTCCGAAGGATGCAAAAGTTCTGATCGCGAGAGAGACCGGTGTGGGCCGCGGACATCCGTACTCAAACGAGAAGCTCGGACCGATCATGGGATTCTACACCGGTACGGATTACCACGATGTATGCGATAAGGTCTGCGAGATCCTTCATTACGAAGGAGCAGGTCACACCTTCTCGATGCACACGAAGAATGACGCGATTGTTGATTATTTCGCAAAACGTGTTCCGGCATCCCGTATTATCGTAAATACACCGAGTACACTGGGCGGAATCGGCGCATCGACTGCACTGCAGCCGGCACTGACTCTTGGTTGCGGTGCTGTCGGCGGAAGCGCGACCAGCGAAAATGTCGGCCCGATGCAGCTGATCAACAAGCGTTATGTGGCTTACGGACAGAAGGAAATCGAGGATATCCGTGCGGAAATCGATGCCTGCGTAGAAAACCAGGAGAATCCGATGGATCTTTCGGATATCAATGTTGATGAAATCGTAAAGAGCGTAATTGCCCGTCTGAAGGCAATGTAACGAGCCGGCACAGCCGGATAGGGCGTGCCCATCATTTTGAGAGGAGATTAAAATGGCAGCAGTTAAAGAAGCACTTGGAATGATCGAGACGAAGGGACTGGTTGCTTCTGTCGAGGCGGCAGATGCGATGGTAAAGGCGGCAAACGTACATCTGATCGGTAAAGTACATGTAGGCGGCGGCCTTGTTACCGTTATGGTACGGGGCGATGTCGGAGCGGTTAAGGCGGCGACCGATGCCGGCGCTGCAGCGGCTGAGAGAGTCGGCGAGCTGATCTCCGTTCATGTCATCCCGAGACCGCATGAGGATGTCGAGTACATTCTTCCGACACTTGGAAAGGAGATTGAGTAATTATGGCAAAAACTACAGAAGCGCTTGGAATGATCGAAACCAAGGGTCTTGTAGCATCCGTTGAGGCGGCAGATGCGATGGTCAAGGCGGCAAACGTACACCTGATCGGTAAAGTACATGTAGGCGGCGGCCTTGTCACCGTCATGGTACGTGGCGATGTCGGAGCGGTCAAGGCTGCGACGGATGCCGGAGCTGCAGCGGCTGAGAGAGTCGGCGAGCTGATCTCCGTTCATGTCATCCCGAGACCGCATGAGGATGTCGAGTACATTCTCCCGACCCTCGGCGGCGCTGAGAAATAATCGGAAAATCATACCGACTGGATGATACGGAGCAGAGTGCTCCGTAAATGATGAACAAAAGGAGTGAAGGCGTATGAAAGCGATAACCGAGGAAATACTCCGTTATGAGCTGAGAAATTCCGAGCCGGACGTTTACGTCGTTCCGGCCGGAGCCATCCTTACTCCCGCAGCAAAAGAGTATCTGCAGCAAAGAAGAATAAAATATCAGATGAAGAGCAGTTTCCGTGATCAGATCGGCGCCGGGAATAAGGTGCAGGAAAAAACGGAAAAGGCCGGCGCCACATCGCAGCAGGAAGAGAAGATACCTGCTGTGGAAAAGCCGGCGGCAGCGGCTGTTCAGCGCCCGAAGTACACGGATCATGAGACCGGCGCATATTATTATGAGAAACCGGAACACATGACCCAGCTTTACGGAAATGAGCTGGTGAACAAAGACGATCCGCGGATTGTTTTTCGCGGGAAGCTCGATTCGACGCAGTCGCTTGTCGTTCTGGCTCAGGCGGTTATCCATGAAAATGGCTGTCAGACTCTTGTCGATGATCTGAATGATATACTGCGCCACCTTCGGGAACTGATGCGCTGTGACGTTCTTGCAGAGGATGTTCCCGAGATGAGTACAATCGGGCTGAGTCATGCCGAGCTCCGTGAGCGGTCCCATGATCCGATGAAGTTCTATAAGATCAAGCAGATGCTTCTGCCGGATTACACTATGGGCATCAATTATGCATATCTCAACCAGATCCGGACGCAGATCAGAGAGACGGAGCTTTCCGCCTGCACCGCGTTCCGGGACGGCGGAAAGTATAAGCGCAGAGACATAATCGAGGAACTCAATCGTCTGTCCAGTGCACTTCATATCATGATGTGCAAATATCTGGCCGGAGACTACACAGGAGGAGGCAATTGATGAAAGATATTGTTTCAGCCGTGATGGATTCCATCCATATGGCCGGACTGGTGGAGATCGAAGTCTCTGCGAAGCACGTTCATCTGACGCAGGAGGATTGTGAGATCCTTTTCGGAAAGGGAGCAACGCTGACTCCGAAAAGAGACCTCTCACAGCCGTCACAGTTTCTGTCCGAACAGCGTGTGACGCTGATCGGCCCGAAAGGCACCATGAGCCACGTGGCTGTTCTCGGCCCGGTGCGCAGCGCGACACAGGTAGAGCTTTCCAAAAGCGACTGCGTTGCGCTGGGCGTGGATGCTCCGATTCGGGAATCCGGAGATGTGGAAGGAAGCGGTGCCATCACCATTCAGGGACCGGCCGGATCGCTGGATATCAAACAGGGCGTGATTATTGCGCACAATCATATCCATGTGACGGCGAAGGATTCGAAACTGCTGAATCTTAAGGACAAGGACAGGGTTGCTGTAGAAGTACTCAGTAACAGGCCGGTGATCTTTGAGGATGTGATCATCCGCGTAAGCCGGAATTTCAGCTGTAAGATGCACATCGATTTCGATGAGGCAAACGCGGCGTTTGTACATGGCTTTACGATGGGCAGGATCATCCGGAAGATTGACCGCAAGGGAATCGGCCGCAGTGAAAACTGGTGACGGACAGGATCGCTCCTGTGCGGGAATTTTGGAATCTCACAAATTTGAAACGAAAGGTACGTTATGCTTGATCTGAAACGGATTGACACATACATGGACAAGGTATCGCGCTCTCAGGAGGAGGTTTTCCCAGCGTCGGGAAAACTGAAGACGGGACTGGATCTGGGTACTGCTTATATTGTGCTCGTCGTTCTGGATGAAAACAATCAGCCGGTTGCCTGCGAGAAACAGGCGGCCAGCGTTCTTCGGGACGGTGTAGTAGTTGATTTCAGCGGAGCCCGGACGATTGTTCAGGAGCTGAAGGATAAACTGGAGCAGAGGATTGACCGGGAACTGACCGAGTGTGCGATCGCCATGCCGGCCGGTACGGATACCAGTGTGCGGACTCATGAATACGTGGCAGAAGGTGCTGGTTTTGAGGTCACGAATGTGCTCGACGAGCCGACGGCGGCGAATTCGGTCTATCAGATTCAGGACGGCGTTGTGGTGGATATCGGCGGCGGTACAACCGGTCTTGCCGTTTTTAAGAACGGAAAGGTCATCGAGATCGAGGATGAGCCGACAGGCGGAACCCATCTGTCTCTGGTACTCGCCGGAAATTATCACGTATCTTTCGAAGAAGCTGAAAAAATCAAACAGGACTACAGCCGGCATAAGGAAATTATGCCGGTGGTACGTCCGGTGGTCGAGAAGATGGCCACCATTGTAAAAAAGTACATCGATCCGTCGAAGACAGATACGATCTATCTGTGCGGCGGAACGTCCTGTCTGACAGGAATCGAAGGCGTCTTTGAGAAGGTGACGGGCATCCATACGATCAAGCCCTCGGATCCCTTCCTTGTGACGCCGGCCGGAATCGCGATGAACTGCATCGTTTCCGGTTAAAGTCTGACAGAAAGGAGGCAGTATGGAAACAGGAGAATTAACTGACCGCATCGCTGCCAGGGTGAAAGAAAAACTGGAACAGATGGGAATCACTGTTTCAGATGGGGAAATCAGCGCGTGCCTCGGCGGAACGGGCTGTGACGCGCCGTGCACATCCTGCGGCGGAGACGGTACATGCACCGGAACCGGTCCTGCGGAGACGAACCGCAAAATTCTGCTGATTCTTACCGAGGATCACGGAACGGACTGTCACGCGCTCCTTGAAAACAGCGATCTTGCCGCTGTGTATGATGTGCAGTGCGCGTTTCTTTCCGATTATTCGGTCGATATGGATCGGGTGGATACGGTCATCCTGTTCAATCTCACGTGTGCAAATCTTTCAAAACTCTGCAGCGGCATGGCGGATACGCCGTATCTGAAAACCGCGCTGAAGGCGATCATGTCCGGGAAGAAGCTCCTGGCATCATCGGACCAGATCGAATATCTGCAGTATGAGAAGACGATGCCTGCGCCGATGTGGAAGAAAATGAGCGGAGATCTCGATTTTCTTAAAAGCTGCGGTCTCGCGGTCGTTCCCGCGGATCAGCTGGCCGGTGCGGTAATGAACCGTCCGGTTCAGAATGACGCGGCGGAAAAGCCGGCCGCATCGTCGGAAACCTGTGCGGCGTGTGAAAATGAGATCATCATCCGGCGCAGGGTTGTGACGGAACGGGATCTGATCGACGCCGAGAGAGCAGGTGCATCATGTATCCGCGTAAATCCGGGATGTATCATCACGGATCTCGCGAAAGAAGCGGCGGCACGCAAAGGCATCCGCTTCTGCAGCGATTGAAGGAGGATTAAAAGATGAAGGTTGCAAAGGTCATCGGGAATATCTGGGCGACCAGAAAGGATGAACGGCTTTCCGGTCTGAAGCTGCTGCTCGTGCAGCCGCTGAATGTCAGGGACGAGGAGGCACACAGCGATCCGATCGTCGCGGCTGATCTCATCGGCGCGGGTGTCGGTGAGACGGTGATCGTCGTCAACGGAAGTTCCGCACGAAGTGCGGTTAATGATATGGGTACGCCCGTTGATGCAACCGTTGTCGGAATCGTGGATGATCTGGAAATTATTTGCTGATGGAATCAGGAGCTGTATCGTATGAGTCTGGCAATCGGTCTGGTTGAATTGAACAGCATCGCGCGGGGAATTGAGACGTGCGACATCATGATGAAGGCAGCCAGGGTGGAGCTGATTCGTTCTTCCGCCATATGCCCCGGCAAGTACATGGTCCTCATAGGAGGAGACACGGGGGATGTGCGGGAATCGCTGACAGAGGGAATACGGTGCGCGGGAAAGAACCGGGTCGATGATCTGATTCTCCCGAATGTCCATCCCTCTGTCCTGAAGGCTGTGAGGGGCGAGGTGCACCGCGAGAACATCCGTGCACTGGGCGTTCTTGAGTTTCGGACGGTCAGTGCGGCGATCGTCGCCGCTGACACAGCGCTCAAAGCAGCCGGCGTTTCTCTGGTACGCGTTCGCGTCGGCAGCGGCATCGGAGGAAAAGGATATTTTGTGATGACGGGCGATGTGGGAGAAGTGAAGGCGTCAGCGGAAGCGGCAGCGGCGGAAAAGAGCTGCGCGGCAAGGCTGATCCATTCGGTGATCATACCTCATCCGTCAGAGGCACTGTTGCAGCAACTATAAACCAAGGTTGATTTTGAGGGGCATTATATGAACACATTTACTTCAAGCCTGACGGAGTGGGCAACCACCCTCTCCATTAACAAAGTGATCATGATGATCATGATGATCTTCATGATTGTCGGAGCGATTGACAAGATCCGCGGCAACAAGCTCGGATACGGAGAAAAATTTGAGGAAGGCTTCAACGCCATCGGACCGCTGGCTCTTTCCATGGCCGGCGTTGTGGCTGCCGCTCCGGTTCTGGCGGAGGTTCTCGGACCGGTCATCAAGCCGATCTACAACTTCTTCGGCGCGGATTCTTCCATGTTCGCCACCACGCTTCTCGCGTGCGATATGGGCGGATATCCGCTGGCGATGCAGCTGGCGGGCGACGAGGCGATCGGAAAATTCGCAGGACTGATTCTTGGTACCATGATGGGACCGACGATCGTATTTACCATCCCGGTTGCGCTCGGAATCATCGACAAGAAGGACAGAGGATATCTTGGAGCCGGCGTACTGGCAGGTATGATCACCATCCCGATCGGATGTATCGTAGGCGGTCTGTGCATGTCCGGAATGACCGGATATAAGCTGAGCTTGGGACGCATCGTCCAGAACCTGATCCCGGTTATCATCATTGCAGCGCTGATCGTCATCGGTCTGTGGTTCCATCCCGGCCGCATGATCCGCGGATTCAACCGCTTCGGTATCGGCGTCACGGTCGTGATCACCGCACTGACAGCGATCGCTGTATTCGAGCAGATCACCGGCATCATGTTCCCGCTGTTTGACCAGATGGCTACGAAGGACGCTACGACCGGCCTGTCGCCATTGGATTCCGGTCTTCTGACTTGCGGTCAGATCGGTATCGTACTGATCGGTGCGTTCCCGATGGTCGAGTGGATCACCCGCACGTTCGGAGGAGGGCTGAAAAAACTTGGTCATCTTCTGGGAATCAACGAGACAGCTTCTGCAGGTATGGTCGCAAACCTTGCGAACAACATCGCAATGTTCAATATCTTCAGCGGCATGGATCCGAAAGGAAAACTTCTGAACGTCGCATTTGCCGTATCCGCAGCATTCGTATTCGGTGATCATCTTGGGTTTACGGCAGGCGTTGATCAGACCATGGTTACTCCGGTTATCATCGGAAAACTTGTGGCAGGTATCACCGCGCTGATTGTCGCGAATCTTCTGTCTCCGAAGCTGCTGCAGAAGGTCAACGCTACAAAGGACTAATAATCAGAGACGGTCCTGATTCAGGAAAGGAATGAGCATCATGAACATTACGGAAGAAATGATCCGTGAGATTATCACAAAGGTTGTGGAACAGTCGGTCGCGCCGGACAAGAAGGATGACTGCGGATTCGAGAAGAAAATCGATCCGAGCGGCATCATCGGCATCAAGACATCCACAGTAAAATGCGAACCGTTCAAGCAGGAGGGCGTCGCTCTGAAAGATGTCGTCACACTGGACGAGGCTCCGAGAATGGGCGCAGGTGTGATGGAACTGGATCATACCAGCTTTGAGTGGACGCTGACCTACGATGAGTACGATGTGGTTCTCGAGGGCAAACTGGAGATCGAAATCGACGGCAGAGTCGTTTCCGGCGATCCGGGAGATATTATCTACATCCCGAAGGGAAGCCATATTCATTTCCAGACTCCGGAGACCTGCCGCTATGCTTATTTTGTATATCCGGCGAACTGGGCGGATCTGACCTGAGGCAAAGCATCAGACACATTGTATCATTTGAAACGCTGATCAGGCTGCGCCGCCGCGCAGCCTGATCACTATATGGAAACGTCGGAGGGGAACGGATGGACAACCGGGACGAACAGATCAGAATTGTACAGGAGACCGTGGCGGGCAAGGAAATCACGCTTGCACACATTATGGGCGGTCCGTCCCCGATCATATATCAGAAGCTGGGTATGAACCCGGCGGTCAATTACGGTTCATCGGCGATCGGCATCATGAATATGACGCCGCCCGAATCGGCAGTCATCGCGTCGGACATCGCTGTCAAGAGCGGGGATGTGTACCTCGGCTTTGCCGACCGGTTCACGGGGACGTTGATCGTATCCGGTGAGATCGCAGATGTAACGGCCGCGATCACGGCTGTCGTCGATTATTTTCGTGACGAGCTGCACTATGTCGTCTGCCCGGTCACGAAACGATAGGAGCGTCTATGGCGGATAGAATGACAGCAGAAGAACTGTGGGATCTGATCGCGGGCCTGAAGAAACGGGAGAAAAACGGTCAGATCCGGATCGTGCGTCTCCGTACGCCCGGGCGGGATATGACGATGGCTCACCTGATCGGAACATCGGGGCGGGAGATTTATCAGAATCTCGGACTGCATATCGGCGTGCATGAAGGCGAGGATCACACGGGCGAGACGATCGGCATCATGAAGTTTACCCCGTGGGAATGTACGGTCCCGGCTGCGGATATCTCTCTGAAGTCGGCGGATGTGGAAATCGGGTTTCTGGACCGTTTTAACGGCACCGTGATCATACTCGGACGCAGGGAGGAGGTCCGGACGGCGCTGGAGGGAGTCCGCGACTTTTTCAGGGACGATCTGCATTTTCATGTCTGTGAGATTGAGGAAAGCTGAAGCGATGAGAAAACTGTTTTTGATGGGCCGGAGCGAGGCCGGGAAGACGACGCTGTCCCAGATCCTGAAGGGAGAGAAGATTGCCTATAAGAAAACCCAGTACACCTATGCCGGCGACACTGTGATCGATACGCCGGGGGAATACGCCGAATCCAAGGAAGTCGGCGTCGGACTGGCGTGCTTTTCCTTCGAGGCGGACGTCGTCGCGATCGTAGTGGCTGCGGATGAGCCGTTCTCGCTGTTTACTCCGAATTGCAACGCATTTCTGAATCGTCCGCTGATCGGAATCGTGACAAAGATCGATTCGCCTTACGCGAACGTGCCGATGGTGAGGCAATGGCTTGAGAACTGCTGCTGCGAAAAGATTTTTTATATCAACAACATGACCGGCGACGGACTGGGAGAGCTCAGGAAATATTTAAGTCTGCCGGTGAAACAGATCAGCCTGGAGGAAGCGAAGGAGAGGCAGAGAAAAGGTATGGCGGACTGGGAGTAAAAAAGTAGATAGTTTTTGCAAAAAATGAGGGACGTTTTCCGGTTGGGGGGAGCGCCTTTTTTTATTTTCCGGATGCTCTGTGCGATCGATGCTGTGGTCTGTGATATAAAATAATCGTTTATTTTCCGGCTGAATTATATTATGATTGAATAAACGATGTATAAACAAAATACAGGAAGAAGAAAAAATGAAACTGACGCATATTGATGAAAATGGAGCTGCCAGAATGGTCGATGTCAGTGAAAAGGCGGTCACGGTCAGAACTGCATCTGCTCAGGCGATAATCACCATGAAAGCGCAGACCCTGCGTATGATTACGGACGGAACGGCGCCGAAGGGGGATGTATTTGCGTGTGCAAGGATCGCGGGTATCATGGCAGCAAAACGGACATCGGATCTGATTCCGATGTGCCATCCGATCCCGATTGACAGCGTGAAAGTGGAAATTGAAGCCATATCGGATACACAGGTGAGAGTAGTCAGTACACTGAAATGTACCCATAAAACCGGTATTGAAATGGAGGCGCTTACGGCTGCGTCAGTGGCCGCACTTACGATCTACGATATGGTAAAAGCGGTGGACCGTGGCATGAGAATCGACGAGGTTCTGCTGCTGCACAAGGACGGAGGAAAATCCGGAGAGTATCAATACCAGAGATAATAAGTGGTGAGAAGCGATTGTCAGATACGGAGGAGATACAATGGCGGAGACAACGATGATTAAGAAGAGGCCGTTGTACAGCAAAGAGATCAAGAAAAAAATTTTGGACGCGATTCTGTCCGGCGAACTTCAGCCGGGAGAGCGGATCGTGGAGACGAGGTGGGCCAGAAAGCTGGGGGTTTCACAGTCTCCGATCCGCGAGGCAATTCGTGAGCTTGAAACGACAGGGGTCGTCGAAAATATCCCATATAAAGGCTGCATCGTCCGCAAGATATCCAAAGAAGAGATGGAGAACGTCTTCAAGGTCCGCACAGCACTTGAGTCGATGGCTGTTGAGGAGGATATTCGACGCGGAACCGCGGAAATGATACCGGCACTGGAAAAAGAGATGGAGGCGATGACCTGTGCGGCTGATAAAGGAGAGGTGGATCAGTTTATTCAGGCCGATGTGGCGTTCCACGAAATCATCGTGAACGGTGCGGGAAACAATGTCCTAAGCCGGCTCTGGAAGCAGTGCGGTGCGGTCGACAATACACAGATCACTACGATGTTATCGAGAGACTCGATTATCGATCTGGCAAAGCGTCATGAAGAGGTTTGTGAGGCACTGAGCAAAGAGAATCCTCAGCTGGCGAGAGAGGCAATCCGCCGCCACTTTGAGCTGCTGCTTGAAGGATTGCAGAATCTGGAGGAATGACAAACCGGCCTTCAGGAGCCCCGGGCGTTCAGGAATGATGATCCGCCGGCTCTGAGCGATCCGTACGGTCAAGGACAGTAATAATCCAGGTCAGCAGATCGCGATTTCGATCCGTAGATTCGAGTGTTTCCCCGAGCCTCCTCCGGATGTGTGACAGACGGGAACTCAGAGTGTTCCGGTGCAGATACAGCCGTGCAGAAGTATGGGTGACGGAGCAGCCGAGAATCAGAAACGTATAGAGTATCGTGATGTCATCGGGGCTGTTGTCTGCATGGGAAGATGCAAGGCCGGTAAGCGCCGGAGAAATATAGCTCTTAAGCCCGGCAATATCGCCACATGCTTCCAGAATGTACTCCCGCAGGTGGTCTTCGGTGAAAACTGCGCAGCCTCTGCCGGGGACCCGGGGAGGCACGGACTTTTCTGCCTGCTTTGCAAATTCCGTCAAATCAGAGAAACCGCGGAAAATCAGGCTGATTCCGATCCTGAGAGAATGGGAAGCGGCAACATCCTGCAGCTTTTTGCGGAGGTCTTCTTTTTTCGTATCGCGGCCAAGCCGGATCAGGACAAAGAGTGTTTTATGTATCGCAGCACAACAGACCTGTTCTGAGAACAGGTTTGTAAACAGGGAACTGGAATGAGTGGTATTTTCCGATCCCCGCACGGCAGCAATCGTATAAGAATCGTTTTCATCCCAGCCGACGATGGCAAGAGGCTCCGGATGCGTCCCTTCTGCTGAAAAATCCCCTGACAGCTGAGCGGCAAACCATGCGTCAAGCGGACTTTTCGCTTCATTTTCCTGCATATGATAGTTTAAATACAATTCGAGAATTTCCAAAATCTCTTCAAAAAAAGCAAAATCGCCCGGATTAAATGCATCATTGTCATTGCCCGCGATCAGTGCGCCGACATGCTTTCCTTTATATGAGAGACTTCTCTGCAGAACCGTACGCGGATGACCGTGGACTCTGAGTGTACAGAAGGACGGGGAAGTCGCATCTTCGTCCTTTGGAGCAGAAGAAAATGCAGTCCACGACAGAGGAAGATTCCAGCCGTCCGTCTGGTATTCGAGGGGACTGTCGCGGAAAATCAGCTTCATCGCGAAGGAAAACGGTCTGGATGCGGTGTTCAGCAGCTCTTCCAGGGGTTGGTTTTTTACGATACAGTCCATCAGGCTTTCTGTGCGGGTCCGGCAGCTGGCGATCAGTTCCAGCGACTGATTCATCACTTCATTTTCCGAGGCGGCTGGAAATTGTATGATATCTCCGGCACAGCAAAGTGCGGACCGGCACAGATGACCGAGATATTCTCCCGGAATAATGTACGCGACAGAAGGATCCGTGTCCTTCACAGAACTCCGGGAACCGAATTCGACGGATTCGATTGCGATGCGGTTCCCGGAGATCTGATAAGAACAATCCAGCCCGTGTTTCTGATACCAGTCTTTAAAATTCCACATTGAAAGCTTCATGAGAATCCCCCGACAATATTGCACAACAACATCAACATCTTTGTGCAATATTTTATACTAAATCGCCATGAAATGGAAGAGCCGGCCGAAAAAACAATATTATATTTAATAGATTATATATAAACGATAATCCGGCACAAAAAGTGGTGTACTTCAGGCGTGATTACCGATGTGCAATCCGGTGAAAAAGCTTACATTGGATGTAGCAAAACTGAAAGTCGGGAGGTAAGCAAACATGAGTAATACGACTGAAAACGCCAATAATTACATTGGTAAGTCGCCGATTCGTGTGGATGCATACGATAAAGCGACAGGGAAAGGTTTGTTCGCGAGTGATTATTTTAAATTAATCCCGGACCTTCTCCGTGTAAAAGTTTTGAGAAGTCCGGTCGCGCACTGTAAGATCACGAAGCTGGATGTCTCCAAAGCGGAGGCAATTCCTGGCGTCGAGAGGATTTTTACAGTTGACCGCTCTCCGTTCCATATGGAAAGACTTCCTGAACAGGTCCGTTTTCCGATTGATGGAGAATGTATCTGGGCGGGACAGCCGATCGCGATTATTGCTGCGGATACTTTGGAACACGCCGAGGATGCACTCGAAGCGATCGATCTGGAATATGAGGAGCTGCCGCATGTTCTGAATGTCTACGAAGCACTGGATCCGAATCCGAAGTCAGTAGTGGATCCGAACCACGGCCGGAGCGGAACGATCGATGAATCGAACCCCTGGGCGAAGATCGGTCGTCTCGATGTTGTTGACAGTAAATTTGCAGGAGAGGGAGTATCCCCAAATATCATCGGAAACTATGTTCTCGATAAGGGAAATGTTGAAGAAGCGATGAAGAAGGCGGATATCGTCGTCGAAGGGGAATTCTGTACAGGCCGCAGAAAGCACACCCATCTGGAACTCTCATCCGCGATTGTCACTTATAATTCGGATGACAGCATCACTTGCTACGGCAACGGCTGTGGAATCCATGGTGTCATTAAATCTGCATTCGTCAATATTTTTGAACTTCCGGAGAACAAGATCCGTACCATTCAGCCGTACATCGGAGGATCCTTCGGTGATCGTCTGGCGCCTTATATTGAGGTGCTCACTGCGATGATGGCACTTTTCCTGAAGAAAAGCTGCGGATATCAATACACGAGAGCAGAGACGTTTGAGGGTGCACCGTTCGCGTGGCCGGTATACAGCCGCGTAAAATTTGGCGCGACAAAAGACGGGCGCGTGATTGCACAGGATTACGACTGCGTGGAAGAGATCGGCGCGATCCAGAACAACGTTTCCTATACCGGACGCCTTTCGTCTTCCGGCGCGGTCTGCGTATATGATATCGATAATATTCACATGGACACCGCAGCTGTTGCGACGAACTGCATGCCGGTCGGAGCGTTCCGCGGACTTGGCTGTCCGGAATCTGAGTTCGGCATGGAGGTCATGATGAACAAGCTGGCCGATGACCTCGGAATCAGTCCGGTTGAAATTCGTGCGAAGAATTTCATCAAAAATGGTGGATACAATGGATATGGAGAGTTGGTCACATCAATCGGCGTCGAAAAATGCCTGCGTGCCTGTGCAGATGCGATCGATCTCGAGACACCGCCGGAACAGGACGGGTCCGTCTGGAAACGCGGAAAAGGCTGCGGAGTCGGAGGAAAACAGAATACTCCGCTCGGCCGCGCGGAAGCAATTGTGCGTTACTATAGTGATTCCAGCGTCGAGGTTCTGATCAGCTGCGATGAGAACGGAATGGGTGCGATGACAGTTATGGCACAGATCGCAGCTTCCGTTCTGGAACTTCCGATTGAAAACGTCAAGGTAATCAAGGGCGACAGCATCGTAACTCCGTTCGACAACTACTCCGCATCCTCGCGTACAACGTACACAACAGGAAATGCAGTCAAGATCGCTGCAGAAGAGGTAAAGGACAAACTTCAGGAGGCAGCGGCAAGAGAGGTTGGCGTTCATAAGAGCAAAGTCATAATCCATGGAAGCAAGGCGAAAATACTCGGTTCGGATATTCAGGAAATCGATCTGGCAACCTTGTTTAAGAACACATCCCCGTATGATCAGGGCAACTGGGGGTTGATGAGGTTTTCACCGGTTGAAGGCCATGGAGTATTCTGCCCGGCGCCGATCCGCAAATGGGGCCACGACGGTCTGACAAAACGCATGTGGAACTGGTTCCAGTACGCTGCGAGCGCTATGGAAGTTGCGGTAAACGAGGAAACCGGACAGGTGCGTATCCTGAAGATTGCTACGTCGGCTGATACAGGAAACCCGATTAACCCGAAAACAGTTGAGGGACAGATCGAAGGAGGATCGATCCTTGCAGCAAGCTATATGCTGATGGAGGAGCCGATCTTCAATGAACATGGCGCGATTATCAATAAGGGACTTTCCGATTATCGGATCGCGGATGTACTGATGACGCCGAAGAACGATGACTTTATCTCACTGATCAATCCGGATCCGCTTCCTGACGGACCGTTCGGCGCAAAAGGCATGGCGGAGTCGATCACAATTCCGATCGCGCCGTCACTTTCCGAGGCGATCTATCAGGCTGTCGGCGTACGTCCGATGTATTTCCCGATGACTTCCGAGCGCATTCTGAAGCTCATCCAGGAAAAAAAAGCGAAGGAGGCGGAGAATAAATGAATTCATTTGAAAACTATATCACCGTTTCGTTTGAGGTGAATGAAAAACCGGTCACCGTTTTCACAGCACCGAACCGCACGCTTCTTGATGTGCTCCGTGAGGATCTCGGTCTCGTCGGAGTCAAGCATGGCTGTGATGATTCGAACTGCGGTGTCTGTACGGTAATTGTGGACGGAAAAGCGACAAAATCCTGCTGCATGCTGATCGGACAGGCGGAAGGTACGAAAGTGACGACGATCGAGGGTCTTGAGAAAGACGGTGTTCTCCATCCGCTTCAGAAAGAATTTATCGAGCATTTTGCGATTCAGTGCGGATACTGCACACCGGGGTTTATCCTTGCGGCCAAGGCACTGCTTGACGAAAATCCGGATCCGACAGAGGATGAAATCCGCGAAGCACTTCACGGAAATCTCTGCAGATGTACCGGTTATAAAAAGATCATCGAGGCGATCGAAGCCGCCAGAGATGATATGAAAGCACAGGCATGAGGAGGATACCGATATGATTATGAAATTCGAGAAATACTTCCGGCCGGAATCTCTGCAGGAAGCGATCGATCTGATGAAAGAATACAAGGGAGAGTACAAGCTGCTCGCAGGCGGCACAGATGTCGTGATTCGTTTGAAGGCACACGCGCTTCGTGTCAAAACGATCATTGATATTTCGAGAGTTCCGGAACTTTCGGGAGTTCGCATTGAGGATGGCAAGCTGTATGTCGGTGCAAATACCCGTCTGATGGATCTCTCGAAAAATCCGGATGTAGTCAACAGTGAATGGGAGATCCTCGCGGAGTGCGCAGGGCATGTTTCCAGCACACAGGTTCGCAATGTTGCGACCCTTGCGGGGAATAATGTAAATGCTTCACCCAGTGCGGATACAACACCTGCACTTCTGATGTGTGATGCGGTCGTTCATATCGCAGGACCGGACGGAAAACGTGATGTGGCGGTGGATGATTTTCTTCTCGGACCCGGAAAAGTGGATCTGAAAGACGGTGAGATCGTCGTCGGCTTCACGTTCCCGAAGCAGAAAGAAAATTCGCAGGCGGCGTACATCAAATTTGCGATCCGCGGAGACACAGATATCGCGATTGTCAATGCGGGTGCAAGAATCGGTCTCGGGGCAGATGGAAAGGTATCCGATGCGCGTCTTGTATTGGGCGCAGTCGCTCCCAGATCGATCCGTATGAAGGAAGTTGAGGACTTTCTGATCGGGAAAAAGGCAACAGAGGCGATCATTGAAGAAGCAGCGGCAATGGCCCGTGATTCGATTACTCCGATCACAGACCAGCGTGCCACGGCTGAGTACAGAAAGCAGATGGCCTATGTCAATCTGAGAAATGCGATGACCGAAGCACTTAAAAAACTGGCGTAACGATTCGTTGTTCGGATGAGCGGATGCCGCATTGCCGGAAACAGGGACGCGGCATCCGCAGAGCGGGACGGAAGCTATGATTTATCTTGATAACGCTGCGACAACAAAACTGGATAAGGGCGCACTTTCCCGAATGATGCCTTACCTTGGGGAATGGTTCGGCAATGCTTCGGCCGCCTATTCCCTCGGCGCCGGAAGCCGCGCGGCAATCCAGGAAGCGCGCGAAAAAATCGCCGGGATCCTCGGAGCCTCACCGGAAGAGATCTTCTTCACATCCGGCGGTTCTGAGTCAGATAACTGGGCACTCCACTCTGTGTGTGCGGGCGGGCGAAAACCACACATCCTGATTTCCGGAATCGAACATCCGGCAGTTTTTGAAACAAGCCGGAATCTCATGAAGGAAGGATATGCTGAAGTTACGTTCGTTCCGCCGGATTCCGACGGTTTTGTCGATCCGGAGAGAATCCGGGCGTCTATCCGTCCCGGGACGGCGCTCGTTTCCGTCATGTACGCGAACAATGAAATCGGAACGATACAGAATATCAGGGAGATCGGAAAGATCGCACATGAGAATGGAGCTCTGATGCACACGGACGCGGTTCAGGCGTTCGCACACATTCCGATCGATGTAAACCAGGAAGAAATTGATCTGCTGAGCGCCAGCGGGCACAAATTTAACGGCCCGAAGGGGGTCGGTTTTTTGTACGTCAGAAAAGGTCTGCAGATTGAACCGTTTATCGCAGGCGGCGGCCAGGAATATGGGAAACGGTCCGGAACGGAAAATGTGCCGGGTATCGTCGGCATGGGAGAGGCTGCAGCAAAGAGCGGACAATACATGGCGAACCGCATGAAGGAAGAAGGCAGGCTCCGGGACCGTCTTCTCACGGGGATCCGGGACAGAATTCCGGATATTTCCGTGAATGGTTCAATGGAGCGGCGTCTGCCGAATAATCTGAATGTGACGTTCCCCGATGTGGATGCGGAAGAATTGCTGCTTCTGCTCAACAGAAAAGGAATCTTTGCATCTGCGGGGTCTGCCTGCCAGGCGGGAAGTCTTGAACCGTCCAGGGTGCTTCTTGCGATCGGGTGCAGCAGAAAAGAAGCCCAGGAATCGGTGCGCTTTACCGTATCCTGGGAGAACACAGAAGAGGAGATCGATGAAGCTGCAGAACAGATCGGTAACGCGGTGGAAAGGTTGAGAGAATATGCTTAAAGGTCCGGGAAAAACGGGAAGTATCAAGGTGCTGAACAAAGGAGCGGATGTTGCCATCGTTGCGGCTCCGGGTGAAGCAGGCGAGGCGATGAAAGCATCGCGGATTCTCGCGGTCCGGGGAATCAGCACGGCGGTTCTGGAGGAAAGCTGTTTTCATCCGATGGATGAGGAGACCCTGAAATTTTATGAAAAGCAGGTCCGGTTTTTTGCGGCAGTCGGAGCAGATGCCGCGAAAGCACTTCCGGAGTATCTTGGCCCGGCGATGAAGCTGACCGTCCTTGATACCAATGATGCCGCATCCATAACAGATACCGTTACAAAGCTTGTGAGAAATCCGGAGCTCTTCCGTCAGATGAATTGCGGGCGACGGTCATAAATCAAAAGCGAGAGATACAGGATCTCGCAAAGGTCCGGATCCTGCAGCGAACAATCGCCGATGGATTCGAGGCGGGTGATGCGATTGACCAGTGTGTTCCTGTTGATGGAAAGCTCCCGCGCAGTTGCGTAGAAATTTCCTCCGTGAGCGAGGTATGACTCCAATGTTCTCAGATAGGGAAAGGGAGCGGAACTCTTTCGGTCAAGGGCGTCCAGATGGCGGATAAACGGATGCACATAGGATTGAATTTCCGGGGTGTTGTAAAACACCGAACGGATCAGCTGTGCGCTGCAATTCCGGATCGTTTCGTACCGGACCGCTTTTTTTCGCGCGGCGGAAGCGGCACGGTAAGACTGCTGAAGCATACAGGAAAGTCCGGAGAGATCCGGATAGTGCCAGCTCTCTCCGATGAAACAGGATCCTTTCGGTATAAAGGAATCAAAAAAAGCGCAGTCAGGCAGTGTATCAGATGCGGATGAGCCGGAGACCAGGATCAAGCCGGATCCGGCGAAGGCGATCCGGTCTCCCGGACGGCGTTTTTGCAGCTCTTTGTAAATACGCTCATTCAGAAGCGACGGTCTTCCGGAGACGGATTCGATCCGGTAGACACAGTAAGACCGGGAATCCGCCTCCGCGTAATCCTGTTCCGGTGTGGATGGTGGTGAGTCATCCAGCTGCGTGATCATTTCAGGCAAATATTTTGCGAGGACGTCGTGCAGAAGCCGTATGTGGAAAACATCACCGTACACAAGCTTCCTTGTTCCGTCAGACGCGATGATCCAGAAAACGGTATCACGGACTTCCAGATGATCGATGAGGACGGAGCCTCCCGATGAAAACGGGGACGGCAGAAGGAGGGGCAGATCATTATGCCCGTCGGGTGATTCTGCACCTTCAATCTGATTTGCGAACTGTGCAAGGTGTTCAATCTTGTCCGCGAGGATAAAGCGGGACAGCTGTTCGACACCGCCGCTTTTATCTTCGGACGAAGCGATGATCTCGCCGCGGCAGAGGATCAGGATGGGAAATGTCAGAATGGTCCTTCCGGCAGAGAGAAGAGAACTGAGCGATCCGCGGCTGACACAGATCCGGATCATCGTCCTTTCCCAGTCCAGATAAGAGGAAAACATCTCATTCAACAGTTTCATAATTGAGCGCGCCGTATCCTGCAGAAAATAGATCCGGTCGCGTCCATACGAGAGGACGGACCGGTACTGGCTGTTTCCGGGTTCGTCGGACAAAATGGCGCAGTCCGGGAAGACCGAATCACTTTGCATACGGACTCCGGAGAAAGTATTGACATCCTCTTCGATCGAATAGAAATGTCCGATCTCGTGCAGATCGCACCATGCGTGCACATTCCACATACTGAGCTGAACAGACAAAGTTTGCGCCACTTCCTTTGATGAAAATAGTTTGAAAAATTTCAACGGGGAACAACCGGATGCATCATGGCATATCGGCAGGATTTCTTGTAATCCTCCGGAGTATCCATATCCATCAAAACCGTCTCGTCATCGGTGACCAGATAATGCGGTCGAACACCTAAGGACCGGAATGCACTTTTCAGGCCGCCCTCCCTGCAGAATGAAGACAGCTGTTTCAAAAATGAAGCGGAAAAAGCGGCCGGATGTCCCTTTTTATAATGGCAGCTCGGATAGACGAGATCCCATGGTGATTCAGCCAGTGACCGGATGAGATCCGGTGATACGAGGCAGATATCGACCGGAGAAAACAGAACGCGTCCGCAGGTTTCGGGTACAGCCTGAAAACCGAGACGCGCGGAATCTATCATCTCAGTGGTCCGGTAGGAGTCATTGTATCGGAAGAGCAGGTCGGTATCACTGTGCGTTCTCTGCCAGCTTCGGCAGGTATCCTCAAGAGCCTGTGCGTTATATCCGGTAACAAAGATAAAATGCCGTATCCCGCCGAGACGGTAGCGATCAAGGAGGCAGCAGACAGCCGGAACTCCGTCGATTTTCAGGAGCGGCTTGTAGCAGCCCATTCTCGAGGAAAGTCCGGCTGCTATGATGACCGCGTATACCGGTTTTTCAATCATACTTACTCCAGATAAGACCTGCCATACAGATCGGCTGCGAGGATTGCGTCCCTGACGGCAGCCTCTGTGATCGTGCAGGGCATGTTATAGATCGGCTTGTCTTTTTGTGTCGCAATCTTTGCGATCTGAAGAGCTGCGTCTTCAGGATCTTCTGTAATAGAAAGCTGCTGCAGCGTGACCGGAAGCCCCACGGATACGCAGAACGAATATGCCTCATCAAGCTCATCTTCGTCGGCGTTCTCGAGAAACAACTGCACAAGACTGCCGAATGCAACTTTTTCGCCGTGCATGCTCCTGCACTCCGGAATCGTATTCAGACCGTCCCCGATCGGATGAGCGGCCGCTTTTCCGCCTCCTTCAAATCCGATTCCCGAGAGCAGCGTATTTGCTTCGATCACTGCCTCGACGGCGGGGGTACAGAGATGGCGGGAGACCGCTGCCTTTGCTTTTGCTCCGTTTTCAAGAATTGTGCGGTAGCATTCCTCTGCAAGGACCATCGCTGCACGTGTTGTTTTTCCGCCGTGTATGTTGTCCGAGTTCGAGGCGCTGCACGCGCGGGCTTCGAAATACGTCGACATAGCGTCGCCCATGCCGGCGGAAAGAAGTCGCGCCGGTGCGTTTGCGATTACCTGAGAATCGACAAGGATCAGATCCGGACTTTTCGGGAGAGTGAGCCGCTGATCCAGAGTTCCGTCATCGTGATAGATCACCGACAGAGCGGAGGTCGGAGCGTCCGAGGATACCGCTGTCGGAATTACGATGCAGGGGGCCTGCAGAAAACAGGCAGCCGCCTTTACAGCGTCAAGTACTTTTCCGCCTCCGGCGCCGACGATCATTTCGCACTCGTTTTCCTGATAGACGGACTGCAGGCGACGGATCTCGTTCATCGAGCATTCTCCGTTGAAGTCTTCATAGATCAGAGTGCATAAATCACCGGATGGAGCGGCATCGCGTATGCATTTTAATCCCAGCTCATTTCCGACAATCAGAGCCTTCCGGCCAAAAGAGTGAAGAAATTGGTCCAGCTGACCGAGAATACACCGTCCCTGAATGTATTTTGACGGGGCGTAAAATATATAAGCCATGAAATCTTATCCTCCGTATCGCATAATCTCTTATTTATTTTAAAAGTCTCATCTGCATTATGCAACCATATAATCGATGATCGTTTATATTTCGTTTTTCTTCACAAGAACAGAGACAATAATTTGTGGCGAATTACAATTGCATTTTCCCGGAACGGCTATAAAATATATTAAAGATAATCGATTATATATAATATTCAGCTGACTCAGCGAGGTTTATCAGGAGAGGAGCAGAAATGAGACTTTACACCGTTGAAATTCAGACCCCGGTCGGAGGGATAAAACGTCTGGCGGCGGAACAGGGTGAAAAACTGATCGACCTGAACGCTGCGGGCGGAGTGTACTACGCATCGAAAGGGGACACAAATCCGCAGCAGATTTCAGACGCGAATCTTCCGAATGACATGATTACTTTTTTTGCGAATGGAAAACGGAGTCTGGATGCAGGCTATGCAGTCCTTCAGTATATGAAAGATCACGGCGGTCAGTCAGGACTGGCCGGACAGAAACTGATCTACGGATTTGACGAGGTACGGATCCTTGCGCCTGTGACAAAGCCGAATATTATTTTTGACGGCATGGTATATGAGGCTCACGTCAAGCATCATTACGGACAGATCCCGGATGCATATTACAAGAGACCGGTGTGGAACACACAGGGTGGATCAACGGTCGTCGGAACGGGCGTGCCGCTGATTAAACCGGCTTACACGAAGCAGTTTGATTTTGAGTTTGAGACCGGGTTTTACATCTGCAGACGTGGACATGATATCCGGCCGGAAGAAGCGCTCGACTATGTTGCAGGCTTCACGGTGTTCAATGATGTCTCTGCAAGGGATGCGCAGGCGGATGAGTCTGTTATGGCGCTCGGACCGGCAAAGGGTAAATTTTTCCGCAACAGTCTTGTGATGGGACCGTGTGTGGTCACGAAGGATGAACTGCCGGATTATGACGATCTGGAGATGACGGCGAAGGTAAACGGTGAAACGGTTTGTGTGAATCGCACCTCCGGAATGTTGTTCTCTCTCGGAGAACTCGTCGCAAAGATCTCCGAGGATGCATATCTGAATCCGGGTGACTTCATCGGATTCGGAACGTCTCCCGAGGGAACATCGGTTTGCTCGTCGCTCGGCCGCTGGCTGGAGGTCGGGGATGAAATAGAACTTTCCGTTGAAAAAATCGGAAAGATCTGCAACAAGGTGATCGCTGCGGACAGTGAAGAAGCCGCAAAATTCTGATGCGTTGTTTTAGGAAAGAAAAAGGGACTGTCTCAGTCAGGACAAGAAAGGAATCATTATGGGAATGAGATACTCACACACAAATCTGAATGCGAAGGATTGGAAAAAACTGCGTGATTTTTACGTCGATGTTTTTGAAGGGAAGGTAGTACCGCCGGAAAGAGATCTGGGCGGACCGTGGTTCGAAAAGGCATCTGGAATGAAAGGTGCAAGAGTGCGCGGCTGTCACGTCGCACTTCCGGGATATGAAGAGGGCGGACCGGTCCTTGAGATCTTTTCACATGACATTCAGGATGGGGAGCCGGGAGCGTTCAATCACACAGGGTTCGGACATCTCGGAATCCTTGTGGACGATGTAAAAGAAACGTATGAGAATCTGCTTGCACATGGCGGAAGTTCAGACGGAGAGATTGTCTCTCACTACTATGAGAATAAGGGACAGACACTGACGATGATTTATGCGAAAGATCCGGAAGGAAACCTGATCGAAATCATGAGATGGGACGATGGAAAACTTCCGGAGTGCGAATAATTAATTCGGGAGGATTGTTATGCAGCAGCTTACAAAAAATGTTTTTACTGAAACGAAGATTCGCGGATGCAATCCGAGCATTGTATTTACGAGTGAGGGATCTGTTTTTATCGATACGGCGCAATGGATCACAACACTTCTTGAGATGCGGAAATTTGCGCACGAAAAGGGACCGATCCGGTATCTTATCAACACTGAGCCGCATATCGACCACATCTTCGGAAACCATTGGTTTGCCGGAGAATGCCCTGTCATCGGCCATGAGAATTTATCAAAATCCTTCTGGAAAATTCCGCCGGCTTTCAATCAGACGACATATGACTACAGTGTCGATATCATCAAACGTCAGGATCCGGAAGGATTGAAGGATATGCCGTCCGAAAAAGATTACATCGTGAACACGCCGCAGATTACCTTCTCGGACCGAATGACCCTGAAGGTGGGCGATCATACATTCTGTCTGTATTATGCACCGGGACACTCCGACGCGAATATCATCATTCATGTTCCGGAAGAGAGAACCGCGTTCGTCGGCGACACGATCTTCAACGACTGCCAGATCTGGCTCCACTCCGTGATGCCGGATGAACTGTTCAAGACGCTCGATTTTCTGGCCGGTCTGGACGTGGATTATATTGTTCCGGGTCATGGTCCGGTCTGCGACAAATCTGCGATCTATGAGAACAAGAAATTTTTGTATGACTGGTATGGTGCGGTTGCAGACGGTATTGCGAAGGGATGGACAAAGGAAGAATGCGTGAAGAACATCAGCTTTGCGGACCGGTGCCCGGTTGATATCGGACAGGCAGATGCGATGGAGTATATTCAGGAACACAACGTCATGATGGCTTACGACTATGTCATGAACAAGATGTGAAAAGAATCATCCGTTTTCCGCGGCTGCTTTCAGATTCTGAGGGCAGCCGCGGGAATATTACGAAAAATTGCGAAGAGGCATGGAATGAACGTAGAAATTATCAGCATTGGAACCGAATATTTGCAGGGAATGCTTGAAGAGCGGAATGCGGGTTTTCTGGCACAGCGGATCACGGAAGTCGGGCTGGAGGTCTGCGGAAGACATATTGTCGGAGATGACCCGCTTCAGGTAAAGAATGTGCTTGATTTTGCGTGCAGTCATTCCGACGTGATCGTGATGACAGGAGCACTCGGTCTTTATAAAAATCCTGAAGTGAGAAGGATTACGGCGGAGTTTTTCGGGAAAAAACAGGCGGAGAACAAGGATGTCCGTGACTATGTGGTCCGGTTCGGAAAGAAACATAACCGAAGCTACAGTGAACAGCAGATCCGGGAACTTGCTGATGTGCCTGAAGAGGCGCTGGTATTTCAGAGCGAGCTGGGACCGACGCCGGGATACTTTCTCGAAAACGGCGGAAAAACGCTTATTTCCCTTCCGGGAGAGCATGATGAGCTGGAAGATATTTTTGAGAGCGATGTGGTCGGATGCCTGATGAAAATTGCGGCGACCGGGAAGGCGAAGCTTTCGATCCGTCTCGTATCGGGTGTAGATGAGGAACGGATCAAAGAGCTGAAAGAAAAGCTTGGTGAATGGGCCGGGTATGACAATCCCCGGGTGGAGTTTGTCAAAAAGGGAGACACGGTTTGTATTGAAATCAGTGCGATCGGCCCTACGAAGGGGGACGCGAAGATTCTTACAAGAATCGCAGGAACAAACGTCAGTCAGCGGATCGGTGAGAGCATGATCGCGGACGTAAGCGAGGAGTGAGCGCGTGCCTGGGGGAATTTATGCGCCGGTCGTGATCACCATGGCGATCACGGCGAACCGGCGGCCGTGATCAGGTTGAGGCGGCGGAAACAGCTGCAGTGCAATTAGTAATAGGAAGGAATTTCTACTATGAAGACGGTAAAAACAGAGGATGCGGTGGGAATGCCGCTCGCGCATGATCTGACGCAGATCATTCCGGGAGAATATAAGGGAGCGCGTTTCAAAAAAGGCCATATCGTTCAGGAAGAGGATATCCCGGTGATGCTGTCCATGGGAAAGCAGAACCTGTATGTTCTGGAGCTTTCGGATAATGATGTGCATGAGGATGAGGCGGGCAGAAGAATCGCCGCGGCAGCGATGGGAGAAAACCTGGAAATGGTACAAAAGGGCGAGGGAAAGGTTGAACTGAAAGCTGCCGTCCGGGGGATTCTTCGCATCAAAAAGGAAAATCTCCGAAAATTGATCGAAGATGATGAGATTATGTTCGCATCGATTCATGGAAATCAGCTTGTTGACAAAGATACGGTCGTGGCCGGCACAAGGGTGATTCCGCTTTATGTGAAGGAAGAGGCGGTCAGGAGAGCGGAATCGGCCGGCAGTGTGATTTCCGTCGATCCGATCCGGCCGATGAAGGTTGGCATCGTCACGACAGGAAGTGAAGTTTATCACGGCTTGATCGAGGATCGTTTCGGAGAAATACTGAGAAGGAAATTTGCAGATCTCGGGTGCGAGGTGATCGATCAGCAGTTTTCCGATGACGATGAGAGGATGATCGCGGAGAAAATTCACAAGGTCAGGGATGAAGGGGCGGAACTGATCGCCGTGACCGGAGGAATGTCAGTTGATCCGGATGACAGAACACCGCTCGGGATCCGGAAGGCAGGCGCCGATATCGTCAGCTACGGCGCTCCTGTGCTGCCGGGAGCGATGTTTTTAATGGGATATCTGGATGGCACGCCTGTCGTCGGTCTTCCCGGATGTGTTATGTACGCAAAGATAAGTGTGTTCGATCTGATCGTTCCGAGAATTCTTGCCGGAGAAACGATCACGAGGGATGCCATCAAGAATCTGGCGGAAGGCGGATTTTGCAGGGGCTGCCGTGTCTGTACGTATCCGCAGTGCGAATTCGGAAAAGAGTGAGGTGAAAGGAAGGCCGGAGGATGAGGGACTGGTTGGGAAGAGAGATCAATTATCTTCGGATGTCGCTGACTGAGCGGTGTGATCTGAAATGCATCTACTGCAGAGATGAAAACTATTACTGCAGGGGAAAGCAGGAACTTCGAACGGATGAAATCGCAAAACTTACCGATTCTTTTGTACGGCTCGGGATCACGAAAGTACGATTGACCGGCGGCGAGCCGTTGGTGCGGAAGGATCTGGCGGAGATTGTCACCATCGTTTCATCCCATCCGGAAATCAAGGACATCGCTATGACGACGAACGGACAGGGACTTGCCGGCCGTGTGGCGGAATTAAAAAAGGCCGGGTTGAAACGGCTGAACATCAGTCTGGATTCTCTGGATGAAACCTGTTATCGCGAGATGACAAGGGGAGGGGATCTTTATCGGACACTTTCCGGGATCCGGGAGGCGATCGACGCGGGTCTCGGGGTGAAGGTGAATGTCGTCGTGGTTCGCGGCAAAAATGAAAGAGAAGTGGACCGCTTTATCGATCTGGCGTCAAAGGAGCCGCTGGATGTACGCTTCATCGAACTGATGCCGATCGGCACGTTCGGTGAAAAGAGTGAAAACCACATTTCGAATGAAGAAATCATCCGCAGCCATCCGGAACTTCATCGGGTGGCGTCCCACTCAAAGTCACAGCCGTCCGTTGATTATCAGGGCGAGGGTTTCACCGGGAGGGTGGGATTCATCAGCCCGGTGTCGCACCGGTTCTGCGATCAGTGCAACCGGGTCCGCCTGACGAGCGACGGAAAGCTCCGGATGTGTCTCGGGAGGAACGAAGAAACGGATCTGCGGCCCCACATTGAAGATGCGGATCTGACCGGAATAATCCGGGAGGCGATCTTCCGGAAGCCTGCGAAGAATGAATTTACGCAGCTGTATCACGCGAATCGAAGGATGAATCAGATAGGAGGCTGAGAGCATGGGAGTAATAAAATCCATCAATATCAGTACGGAGCGCGGAAAAATCAAAACCCCGGTGGATGAAGCGGAATTCCGACCGGGCTTTGGCATAGTCGGCGACGCGCACGCCGGGAAGTGGCACAGGCAGATCAGCCTTCTTTCCCAAAAGAGCATTGATAAAATGACGGCGATGGGAATCGACGGACTTGGCGCCGGGAAATTCGCGGAAAATATCACGACGGAGGGAATTGAGCTTCATACGCTTCCGGTCGGAACCGTTCTGAAAATCGGTCCCTGCTTCTGCGAGGTGACACAGATCGGAAAGACCTGCCATAAAGAGTGTGAGATTGCGAGGAAGGTAGGAACGTGCATTATGCCGAAGGAAGGCATTTTTGTGAGGGTTCTGAGCGGCGGCATCGTTCGTCCGGGAGATTCCGTCCGGGTGTTTTCAGTGCAGGGCGTGAGAGAGGGAATGGCATGAGTGAAAAGATAAAGATTGCAATTCTGACTGTAAGTGACCGGTCGAGCGCCGGCGAGCGGGAGGATTTGAGCGGCCCTGCGATCCGGGATGCGCTTGGGGAAATCGATCATGAGGTCATCTGGTACGGAGTTGTTCCGGATGATCCGGATCAGATCAAAAATACTCTGCTTGAACTCGCGGATAAAAAAAGAGCAGACGTTGTACTCACCACGGGAGGTACAGGTCTTTCTCCGAGAGATCATACACCGGAGGCAACTCTGGCGGCGGGCGAGCGAAATGTGCCCGGGATTGCCGAGATGCTTCGGGCAAGGAGCGGAGAACTTACGCCGCATGCGATGCTTTCCCGCGGTGTGTCCGTGACGCGTGGAGCGACGCTGATCGTTAATTTTCCGGGGAGCCCGAAGGCATGCAGGGAGTGCACGGAATTTCTGATTCCGGCGCTTCCACATGCGGTCCGTGTCCTGAGAGGAGAAGTTACAGACTGCGGAAAGGAGTCCGCCGATGGGGAAAAAGCCTCTCACCTGTAAGGTACGAGTCATACTCCGGAGAGAGACATCGTTTTACGGTCCGGGTGTGGAAGAACTTCTCATCTGTGTCCGCCGGTCCGGATCGCTCAGAAAAGCCGCGGAGATGACGGGAATTCCGTACAGCAAGGCGTGGAAGATGATCCGTAGTGCGGAACAGGGATTCGGGTTCCCGCTTCTTTATTGTGAGCAGGGAGGTGCGGATGGCGGCGGATCGAAGCTGTCGCCGGAAGCAATTGAGGTGATGGATGGATATAGCCGTGTCGTGAAAGCAGTGACAGACAGTCTGGACGCGAGTTTCCCGGAGTACCGGGAACGGATCGGAAGACTTCGAAGTGAAAGAGGAGAATGAGATGCTGACCTGTTCAATCGTATATGCAACACCGAATACGAATGCACGGAGACTTGCGGAGACGATGGAGGCCGTCGTCGGAAATCAGTGCATCTATATGGGAGGCATGAGCGAGAAAGCGCTGAATGCCGATGTGATTTTCTGGGGCGGGAATACGGATACGAAAACACCGGAAATTCTCGCGTTTGAAAAGAAACTGCAGGGCCGGGTGGTTGTTGAATACGGCCATCTTTGTATCGGAGGTGCGAAAGATCTTTATGCGATCGGTAATTTCGCGCAGCGGGTGATGCAGAATGCTGAAAGAATTGCCGCGGAAGAACGCGTAAAAAAGGTGCGGGAGGCGGAGAATGTCAATGAACATCAGAGAACAGTTTAAACAGATTGAGAAGGCGGTCAGGGAAGGAAGACAGGCAACTCTGTCAGTATCGACTGACGAGGGGGATTATCAAAGAAACTTTTTGCCGAAGGAACGGCTGATTCTTCTCGGGGGCGGGAACATTGCACAGCCGCTCTGTGCATTTGCAGATCAGCTTGGGTTTTCGGTCGTGGTTGTAGATGATCGCGCAAAATTTGTCAGCCGCCCGAGATTCCCTGAAGCGTCGGAGCTGGTCTGTGATGAGTTTCCGGAAGCAATCAGAAAGCTGGAAATCCGGCCGGGCGATTATATCTGTGTGATTACGAGGGGGCATCAGTACGATGCCGACTGCCTGCGGACCATCCTCCCGGGGGTTATGCCGAAGTATCTGGGAATGATCGGGTCGAAAAGAAGGACCATCGCTCTTCTGAATTTGCTGGAAACAGAGGGAATTCCGAGAGAAAAACTTGACCGGATTCATACGCCGATCGGACTTGACATCGGTGCATTGACGGTGAAAGAGATCGCTGTTTCTATTCTTGCCGAGCTGATTGCCGAACGAAGGAAAGATCTGAACCGGAGATCCAGAAGCCATCTTTTGACGAATGAGGACATCGATGAAAATCTGATCCGGTTTATTGCGGAAGATGAGGCACCCAAGGCGCTGCTTCTTGTTACGGAAACGAGCGGTTCGACTCCGGTCAAATCCGGTTCATACATGGCGGTGACGGATTTTATGAAGCAGGTGGGTACGATCGGAGGCGGATGCGGAGAGAGCGCAGTGCTGCACGATGCGGTTTCTCTGATCGGAACAGGAGAAAAGAAAGTGTTCACAGTTAACATGAGCAACGAGGTCGCATCGGAGGAAGGGATGGTCTGCGGAGGATCCATGAAGGTGCTGATCGAGGATGTTCCTGTCAGTTAACAGGAGGTGCGGGACGATGAACCGGAGAGAAACCGTTTGGAGGGTTTTGTTTTATCTGGCAGGCACGGTTCTGCTGTCGATCGGTTTGACGCTGAATACGAAAACGGAGCTTGGGACGGCGCCGATCCTGACGCTTCCGCTGGCGCTTTCGGAGATTCTGCAAATTCATTTTTCCGTACTGGTTTTTATCCTGTACGCGGTTTTTACGACTCTTTCCTTTCTGCTGGCGCAGCGGCCGCGGAGCGTGAAGATTCTGCTGCAGTTTCCGTTCAGCTTTGTGTTCAGTATGCTGCTTGAATTGTGGGGCGGTGTTTTCTCTTTCTCATTTACGGCTGTGTGGCAGCAGTATTTGCTGCTTCTGGCCGCAATGATGCTGACGGCGGCGGGCGTCTCCGGCATGATCAATATGGAACTGATCACGAACCCGGCGGACGGATTTGCAAATACCGTCGGGCGGCTGACCGGGAAGGGTGTGGGAACAGGAAAAAATATTGTCGATATTTCATGTGCGCTCTGTGCGATTCTGATCGGGGTGTCAGTAAAGCACCGCATAATCGGGGTGGGAATCGGGACGCTGATCTCGATGATCGTCGTCGGCCGTTTTATTGCCGTTTTCCAGAAACTGTTCCGGGAAAAAATGAGAAAGTGTGCGGGCATGAATGAAAATGCATGAGGCATGAGTTATTGGAGAATGCGAAATGTGCCGCTTGAGGCGGCGCATTTCGCAGCGGCCGTGATCATGTTTGTGATCACGATCCGGCAGGAAACTGCTGATAAATGAAACGGTCTTAATTTTGGGGAGGCTAACGGATGAATTTAAGAAAGGTTTCGGCTATCGCACTGGTGTTTGGAATGACGGCGGGTATGCTTACAGGCTGCGGAAGCAGTTCAGAGCCGGCAGCGTCTTCTTCCGGCTCGGGCGTGGCTTCATCCGATTCCGTATCATCGGCATCGGAAGAGGCGGGCACGTTCTCAGAGAGTGCGGTTTCAGCGTCGGAAGCGGGTGGAAGCGATGTAAAAACAGAGATCCATGTTTTCATTGCGGCCAGTCTGAATCAGGTGATGCAGGAGGTTGCGGAGAAATTCAACGAGCAGTATCCGAATGTTACCGTTACGTATAACGCGGACAGCTCAGGAAAGCTTATGACCCAGATTGAGGAAGGATACGCATGCGATGTATTCTTTTCGGCAGCACAGAAGCAGATGGATCAGCTGGAGGGGGAGGGGCTTGTAGTCGATGGTACGAGAAAAAATGTCGTCAATAATCAGGTTTGTATCATTACAAGAAAAGACAGCGGAACAAAGGTGACCGGGCTTGATACCCTGAAAGACGCAGCGAGTATCGCGCTGGCGGACGGCTCGGTGCCGGTCGGAAAATATACGAGGGAAGCTCTCGTGAACTCCGGCATCCTCGCGAAGGTTGATGATCCGTCAAAGATTACGACACAGGAGATTTCCGATGCGCTCGGCGGGGTGGAAATCAGTGAGCAGTCAAACGTGAGCAAGGTTCTGGCTGCGGTTACAGAAGCTTCCTGCGAAGTGGGAACAACGTATTATTCGGACACATATGGTCAGGATGATCAGATCAAGATTATTCAGAAGATCCCGTACGATCTGACCGGCGATGTGCTTTATCCGATTGCTCAGATCAGGAACGACGAAGCGGATGCGGCGGAGCAGAAGGCAGCGGAAGATTTCACGAAATTCGTAACGGCTGATGAAATGAAGGAAATCTTTCAGAAATATTATTTTGACACAGCGGTTGAGTAATAAGTAACAGGGATGTTTCGGAGCAGAAGATTTACAGTCCGGCTGCGGAGAAGGACAGGGGGAGGGTGCAAATGAGCGAAGTGGAAGCAATATTAAAAAATCTGGATTGGAGCCCGCTGATTATTTCTCTGAAAACAGGGGCCGTTGCTACGGCAATCGCTTTTTTTCTCGGGATTCTGATCGCAGGGAAGCTTCTGCATTCCGGCAGGACAGCAAGATCGGTACTGGATGGGGTCCTGACGCTTCCTCTTGTGCTGCCGCCAACTGTGATCGGATTTTTTCTGCTCCTTCTTTTTAGTAAGAGAAGACCGCTTGGCAGTTTTCTGTATGAACAATTCGGAATCCGGGTGGTGCAATCGTGGCTCGGCTGCATCATTGCTGCCGTTGTAATTTCGTTTCCGCTGATGTATCGGAATGCCAGATCTGCTTTTGAGCAGGTTGACATGAATCTGATATACGCGGCGCGGACGCTCGGGATGTCCGAAATCAGCATCTTTTTCCGGGTTATCGTACCTTGTGCAAAGCCGGGAATCCTCTCCGGAACGATTCTCACGTTTGCGCGGGCGATGGGGGAGTATGGGGCGACCTCCATGCTCGCCGGCAATATTCCCGGAAGGACCGCGACCATTTCTCAGAAGGTAGCTATGGTTATGCAGGATCAGGATTATCTGACAGCGGGGATCTGGGTCGCCGTCATCGTAATGATTTCATTTGGAATTATTTTTCTGCTGAACTATGTAACGATGAGAAAAGAACATCAAATAAGAAAGTGGTGAGAAGGTGGACCTTGTACTGGATATCAGAAAAAAACTGGGAAATTTTGATGTGCAGGTGCGCTTTTCAACCGACTGCAAAAGAATCGGCATTCTCGGGCCTTCGGGTTCCGGAAAAAGCATGACGCTGAAAATGATTGCCGGAATTGAGTCTCCGGATGATGGGAAGATTTGCTTTGGGGAACGCGTACTGTTTGACCGTAAGCGGAGAATTAATATGAAACCGCAGAAACGGAAGGTCGGGTATCTGTTTCAGAATTATGCGCTGTTTCCAAACATGACAGTGGAACAGAACATCGGGTGCGGGCTGAAAAAACAGGAGCGGAAGGAGGTCGCAGACCGGATGATCGAAAAGTTTCATATCGGGGAACTGCGGAACCGGATGCCCGGTATGCTTTCGGGAGGTCAGCAGCAGAGAGTCGCGCTTGCGAGGATCATGGCGCAGTCGCCGGATCTGATTCTTCTTGATGAGCCGTTTTCAGCGCTGGATGTGTATCGGAAGGATCAGCTTCAGCGACAGATGGAAGATTTTTTATCGGATTATGCAGGATCGGTGGTTCTTGTTTCACATGACCGGGATGAGATCTACCGGTTCTGTGATGAACTCTGTGTAATAAATGAAGGTCATGTCGATGCCTTCGGAGAGACAGAACGCATTTTCAGACTGCCGGAGACAGAAACAGCGGCCCGATTAACCGGCTGTAAGAATGTGATTCCCGTCGAGAGAATGGATGCGCATAGGGTACTGGCAGCGGAATGGGGAGTGACCTTTCATTTCCGGACGGAGGTGCCGCAGGAAACAAGGCACATCGGGATCCGTGCGCATGATTTTTTGCCCGTCTGGGGAGAGCAGAAAGAGAATTGCATTCCTGTCGGAATTTATAGAAGTGCGAAGCTTCCGTTTGAGACGAAATATTACATCAGTCCGGCAGAGGCAAACGGACAGGAGCCGGTCTGCTGGTTTATTCAGAGAAACCGGATGGAAGAGATCTTAGAGAAAGGAATGCCGGATTATCTGGAAGTTGATGAAGAAAAAGTGATGTTTCTTAAATAAAGAAGGAAGTGGTCGATGAAGACTGTGATCTTCTCGTGAGCGTCAAATAGCCAGCGTCTTTTTTGAGACTCTGGCTATTTGACGCTTACAAAATACATCCGAAGAGAGAGGTATGAATCCACTTCACCACAGGGCATTGTATCATTAAAGCAGGAATCCTGCCGCACTTTGTTTCAATAGGAATTTATGTTATTATATATTAAATATTGCCTGCGACAGACAGGCCCCGCTGCGTCATCCGGCGGAGCCGCGCAGCAGAGGTGTGGACGGACTTGAACTCATGAATTACGTAGTATTTGATCTGGAATGGAATCAGTGCCCTTACGGAAAGGCCAGGGAGAATCGGAAGATTCCATTTGAAATAATTGAAATCGGGGCGGTTATGCTGGACGCGGACATGAGCCGGCTGAGCACATTTCACCGCGTGATCCGCCCGAAGGTATACCGGCAGCTTCATTACCGGACGAAAGAAATTGTCAATCTGACGATGGAAGATCTTAAAAACGGGATGCCGTTTCCGATGGCGGTGCGGGATTTCCTCGAGTGGGCCGGCCGGGATTCGGTTTTCTGCACCTGGGGTTGTGTCGATCTGAACGAGCTGCAGAGAAATATGAATTTCTACGGGCTTCTGCATCTTCTGCCGGGGCCGTTCCATTATTATGATGTACAGAAGTTGTTTTCGATCGCGTTCGAGGACGGACGGACATGCCGCTCGCTGAATTATGCGGCGGATCTTCTGGAACTGCAGGAGGACGAAGAGTTTCACAGCGCGATGGCGGATGCGGAGTATACATCGGAGGTGTTCCGCAGGATACCGCAGGGGCTTCTTCCGGAAAATGATTCGCTGAATGTCTTTCAGAATCCGAAGTCGAAGACGGAGGAGATTCACACGGTCTATAACCGCTATTCGCTGTATGTATCACGGGAGTTCCGGTCGAAGGAAGAGGCGATGAATGACCAGGAGGTGCGCGCGGTTTACTGCAGCAAGTGCGGGAAGAAGGCACACAGGAAGATCCGCTGGTTCGCGGCCGGTTCGCAGAAGTATGTGTGCCTTGCGGTCTGTCCGGTTCACGGGTTTCTCCAGGGCGTGATCCGGATGCGCAAGAGCGAGACGGGGGCAACGTACGTGAAGAAAACCGTCGCGCCCTGTCAGGAGGCGCAGGCGGAGGCGATCCGGAGAAGACGGGATGAGCTGCGCGAAAAAAGGCGGAAAAGAAGGCACCTGAACGAGGAAAAATTGAGTGCTACGTCTTGACAGGGAATGCGATGCATTCCTATACTAAGGCGTTAGATTATGCTCCGGGGCTTACGAGAACGGCTCCGGAAGATGGAGGAAATATGTATCAGAAAGTAGACCCGAAACTGAATTTTATCGAGAAAGAAAAAGAAACAGGGGCCTTCTGGAAGGAAAATCATATCTTCGAGAAGAGCATGAAGCAGCGTGAGGGCTGTCCGCGTTACACATTTTACGACGGACCGCCGACCGCGAACGGCAAGCCGCATATCGGCCATGTCCTGACCCGCGTCATCAAGGATATGATTCCGAGATACCGCACGATGAAGGGGTATCAGGTTCCGCGCAAGGCCGGATGGGACACCCACGGACTGCCGGTTGAGCTCGAGGTCGAGAAGAAACTGGGGCTCGACGGAAAGGATCAGATCGAGAAATACGGCATTGAGCCGTTCGTCAAACAGTGCAAAGAGAGCGTATGGAAATATAAGAGCATGTGGGAGCAGTTCTCCGACCGCGTCGGATTCTGGGCTGACATGGATCATCCGTACGTCACTTACGAGAATGATTTTATCGAATCCGAGTGGTGGGCGCTGAAGCAGATCTGGAACAAGGGTCTTCTTTACAAAGGATTCAAGATCGTCCCGTACTGTCCGCGGTGCGGAACGCCGCTTTCCGCCCAGGAGGTCGCGCAGGGGTACAAGCTCGTGAAGGAGCGCTCCGCGATCGTCCGCTTCAAGGTAAAGGGCGAGGATGCTTATTTTCTTGCGTGGACGACGACGCCGTGGACGCTGCCGTCGAACGTCGGTCTCTGCGTAAATCCGGATGAGACGTATTGCCGGGTAAAGGCGGCGGACGGCTACACCTACATCATGGCGAAGGCGCTGCTGGATTCGGTTCTCGGCGCGCTTGCGAAGGATGAGGAAGAAAAGGCGTACGAGATTCTCGACGAGTTTCCGGGAAAATCGCTGGAGTATAAAGAGTATGAACCGCTGTACGCGTGCGCCGGAGAGGCGGCCGCGAAGACCGGCAAAAAAGGATTTTACGTCATCTGCGACGGCTACGTCACCATGACGGACGGTACCGGAATCGTTCACACGGCGCCGGCCTTCGGTGAGGACGATAACCGCGTCTGCTCCCGGTATGATATGCCGTTCCTGCAGTTCGTGGACGGAAAGGGCAATCTGACGAAAGAGACGCCGTACGCCGGCATCTTCGTCAAGAAGGCGGATCCGATGGTTCTGAAAGATCTGGCGGAGCAGGGCAAACTGTTCGCGGCTCCGAAGTTTGAGCACGAGTATCCGCACTGCTGGCGCTGCGACACGCCGCTGATCTACTACGCGCGGGATTCCTGGTTCATCAAGATGACTGCGGTCCGCGATGAGCTGATGGCGAATAATGATACGGTCAACTGGATTCCGAAGGGAATCGGCGAGGGCCGTTTCGGCGACTGGCTGAAGAATGTCCAGGACTGGGGTATCTCCAGAAACCGTTACTGGGGCACGCCGCTGAATATCTGGAAATGTGACGATTGCGGTGATATGGAGTCGATCGGGAGCATCGAGGAGCTTAAATCCATGTCGGACGACTGTCCGGACGACATCGAGCTTCATCGCCCGTATATCGACGAGGTCACGGTGCGGTGCCCGAAGTGCGGCAAGATCATGCACCGTGTTCCGGAGGTCATCGACTGCTGGTTCGACTCCGGATCGATGCCGTTTGCCCAGCACCATTATCCGTTTGAAAATGAGGAGATTTTCAAAGAACAGTTCCCGGCCCAGTTTATCTCTGAGGCGGTCGATCAGACGAGAGGGTGGTTCTACTCGCTGATGGCGATTTCCACGCTGCTGTTCCACAAATCCCCCTATGAAAATGTCATTGTTCTCGGCCATGTTCAGGATGAGAACGGACAGAAGATGAGTAAATCGAAGGGCAATGCCGTCGATCCGTTCGATGCGCTGGATCAGTACGGCGCGGACGCGATCCGCTGGTATTTCTATATCAACAGCGCGCCGTGGCTGCCGAACCGCTTCCACGGAAAGGCCGTCTCGGAGTATTCCAGACGCTTCATGGGCACGCTGTGGAACACGTACGCATTTTATGTTCTGTACGCGAATATCGATGCGTTCAACCCGATGGAGCACGAGCTGGATTACGGGAAGCTCTCCGTCATGGACAAGTGGATTCTTTCGAGACTGTACTCGACGATCCGTGACGTCGATGACCGGCTGGATCATTATCAGATTCCGGAGGCGGCGCGTGCGCTGGAGGCCTTCGTCGATGACATGAGCAACTGGTATGTCCGCAGGTGCCGCGCGCGTTTCTGGGCGAAGGGCATGGAGCAGGACAAGATCAACGCATATATGACGCTGTACACCTGTCTCGTCGAGTTCAGCAAGGCTGCGGCTCCGATGATCCCGTTCATGACGGAGGATATTTATCAGAATCTGGTCCGCACGGTTGACGGCAGCGCACCGGAGAGTATTCATCTGTGCGACTGGCCGGAGGTGAGGGAAGACCGGATTGATCCGAAGCTTGAGGCGGACATGAGCCACCTTCTTCAGATCGTCGTCCTTGGCCGCGCCGCCAGAAACAAGGCGAATCTGAAAAACCGTCAGCCGCTGGCGCATATCTACGTGAAGAGCGACTTTGATCTGAACGAATTTTATCAGGCGATCATCTGCGACGAACTGAATATCCGCTCTTTCGAGTTTGCGGACAAGGTTCAGTACACGCTGAAGCCGCAGCTGCGCACGGTCGGACCGAAATACGGAAAGCTTGTCGGGGCGATCCGAAAAGCTCTCTCGGAGCTGGACGGCGCGAAGGCGGTCGCGGATCTGAACGCGGAGGGTGTTCTGAAATTTACAGCCGGCGGACAGGAGATTGAGCTCGCGAAGGAGGATCTTCTGATTGAGACTTCCAGTGACGACAATCTGGTCGCGGAGTCGGACGGAGGCGTCACGGTCGTGCTGGACACGGTTCTGACCGACGAGCTGATCGAGGAGGGCTTCGTCCTCGAGCTCACGAGTAAGATCCAGACGATGAGAAAAGAGGCCGGTTTTGAGGTGATGGACCGCATCGTGGTTTATGCGGATGGCAATGAACGCATAGAGAAGATTCTGACCGATCACAGCGATGAGATCTCGAAGGTCGTCCTCGCGGATCGTATTGAGACGGGAAAGACCGCCGGATATGAGAAGAGCTGGAAGATTAATTCCGAAGAGGTAACGCTGGGGGTAGAGAAACAGTAATCATTAAGGAGGATTGGATATGCAGTATCCTGAGCTGAAAAAAGAGGCGTTCAAGAGGGAACTGAAGCAGGCGGTCAAGGATGAGTTCCGCACGACGCTCGAGGAGGCGACGGCACACCAGATTTATCAGGCGGTCTGCCTCGTCGTCAAAGATGTCATCATCGACGACTGGATGAAGACACAGAAAGAGATCCAGCAGGATGATCCGAAGATCGTTTACTATATGTCCATGGAGTTCCTGACCGGACGGTATCTCGGAAACAACCTTCTTGACCTGACTGCGTACAATGAGGTGAAGGAAGCCCTTGAGGAACTGAATATCGATCTCAACGCGGTTGAGGACGAGGAACGCGACCCGGCTCTGGGAAACGGCGGTCTCGGAAGACTCGCCGCATGCTTTATGGATTCTCTTTCTACCCTCGGATATGTGGCGTACGGATGCGGTATCCGGTATCACTACGGTATGTTCCGCCAGAAGATTGAAAACGGATATCAGATCGAGGAGCCGGACAACTGGCTGAAGGACGGAGGATACCCATTTGAACTGAAGAGAACGGAATACGCGAAGGAAATCAAGTTCGGCGGATATGTCACCAGTCATTATGATGAAAAGACAGGCCGTTCGTATTTCACGCAGGAGGGATACCAGTCCGTCCGCGCGATCCCGTATGACCTTCCGGTGCTCGGGTATAACAATCATGTCGTCAACACGCTCCGTATCTGGGACGCGGAGGCGATCAATGATTTTGAGCTGGCTTCCTTTGACAAGGGCGATTACCGCAAGGCGGTCGAGCAGGAGAACCTGGCCCGCACGATCTGCAACGTTCTTTATCCGAATGACAACCATATGGCAGGGAAGGAGCTGCGTCTGAAACAGCAGTATTTCTTCGTTTCCGCGACGCTGCAGACGGCATGTAAAAAATATCTGAAGCGGCACAGCGATATCCGGAAGCTGTACGAGAAGGCGACGTTCCATATGAACGACACCCATCCGACGCTGGCGGTCGCGGAGCTGATGCGCATCCTGCTGGATGATTACGGCCTGTCATGGGATGAAGCGTGGAATGTCACGACGAAATCCTGCGCGTACACGAACCATACGATCATGGCGGAGGCCCTGGAGAAATGGCCGATCGAGCTGTTTTCCTGCCTGCTCCCGCGCGTCTACCAGATTGTCGAGGAGATCAACCGCCGTTTCTGCGACCAGATCCGCGCGGAATATCCGGACTGCGCCGAGGACAAGATCCGTTCGATGGCGGTCATCTACGACGGCAAGGTTCGCATGGCGAACCTTGCGATCGTCGGCGGATATTCCGTCAACGGCGTCGCGAAGCTGCACACGGAGATTCTCGAGAAGAGAGAGCTGCATGATTTCTATGAGATGATGCCGCAGAAATTCTCGAACAAGACGAACGGCATCACGCAGCGTCGCTTCCTCCTGCACGGCAACCCGCTTCTGTCGGACTGGGTTACGGACCATATCGGATCGGAGTGGATCACGGATCTGTCCCGCAACAGAGGGCTCGCGATTTACGCGGATGACAAGAAGGCGCAGGCTGAGTTCATGAATATCAAGTATCAGAACAAGGTGCGTCTTGCAAAATATATTCTTGAGCACAACGGTATCGAAGTGAATCCGCGGTCCATCTTCGATGTCCAGGTAAAACGTCTGCACGAGTATAAACGCCAGCTGATGAATATCCTTCATGTCATGTATCTGTACAATCAGATCAAGGCACATCCGGAGATGGATTTCTATCCGAGAACATTCATTTTCGGCGCGAAGGCGAGCTCCGGATATGAGAGAGCGAAAGCGATCATCAAGCTGATCAATAATGTTGCAGACGTCATCAACAACGATGCCTCGATCAACAACAAAATCAAGGTCGTATTCATCGAGGATTATCGTGTATCGAACGCGGAGCTGATCTTTGCGGCGGCGGATGTATCCGAGCAGATCTCCACAGCCAGCAAGGAGGCGTCCGGAACAAGCAACATGAAGTTTATGCTGAACGGAGCGCTGACCCTGGGAACGCTCGACGGCGCGAATGTCGAGATCGTTCAGGAAGTCGGCGAGGAAAACGCGTTTATCTTCGGACTGACCGCGGAGCAGGTCATGGATTACGAGAAGAACGGCGGATATGATCCGATGCAGTATTTCAACAACGACGCGGATATCCGCACCGTCCTGATGCAGCTCATCAACGGCATGTACTCGAACGGCGACATGAATATGTTCCGGAATCTTTACAATTCTCTGACCCAGCGTCAGGGCATGGATCCGGCGGACCGCTATTTCATCCTCGCGGATTTCAAACCGTACGCGGAGGCGCAGAAACGCGTCAGCGAAAAGTACAAGGATGAGGCCGCGTGGGCGAAGAGTGCGATTCTGAATACGGCGATGGCCGGCAAGTTCAGCTCGGACCGCACGATTCAGGAGTACGTGGACGATATTTGGAAGCTGGATAAGATCGTTGTAAAATAACCCGGTGTATCAGTCTCACATTAGGAGGTGAGGTAGTTGGATAGAGCAGAATATCAGGAGAAGCTCGATGAGCTGAACGGATATGTGCGCGACAAGGATTATGAGAGCGCGCTCAATCTCGCCAATGAGATTGACTGGAAGCGCGTCAAGAGTGTCCACACACTGCTCATGGTAGCAGATGTATACGACGCAAATCATGAATACGAGGACGCGAAGAGAATTCTGAAACTCGTCCTGAACCGGACGTCGATCGGGCGGACGGTACTCGCCAAGCTGGTTGAGGTTTCGATCAAGCTCGGAGAGATCAGCGAGGCAGAGGAGTATTTTGACCAGTACACGAAAATTGCGGGAAATGACAACACGCGCTATGTGCTGCAGTACAAGATTTTTAAGGCAAAACGGGCTCCGCTGGACGCGCAGATCTCCGTTCTGGAAGAGTACCGGGACCGTGAGTACACGGAAAAATGGGCCTACGAGCTTGCGGCGCTGTATGCGAAGGCGGGCGACACGAAAAAATGTGTCGATACCTGTGATGATCTGATTCTCTGGTTCGGCGAGGGTAAATACGTTCTGAAGGCGATGGAGCTTAAGATGAAGTACGAGCCGCTCACCACCTCGCAGAAGCGGCTGTATGAAGAGCAGAAGGAGACGGCCCTGCGCGATGAGGAGTCCCGTCCGAAGAGACGGATGGCACTGGATCCGGCGGAGATGAAGGACCGGATCCAGGAGAGTTTCGACGATGTGGTATCCGGCATGAAATCCGAACCGCAGAAGACGCAGAAGCCGGCGCCGAAACTGGATAATACGGTGCCGCTCGATCAGCTTCATATCTCAGATCTTGAGCCGGAGCACTCCGATACGGCTGTGATCGATGCGCAGGGAGCCGCTGAAACGATCGTCTCCCGGCCGGAGAGCACGAAGAAACGGGAGACGCCGAAGGAAGAGAAGCAGGAAGAGCGTGTCTGGACCGATATCGGGATCAACCGGAAGAAAGAAAAAGAGCAGCCGGCGGACGGAGAAGTCGACCTTGATTCCCTTCTGAAAGAGACGGCCGGTTCGTTCGCCAGTGAGATCGCGAGCGGGGAGTTCGGCACGAAGAAAGCGGAAGAGAGTAAGGCAGGCGCAGCGCAGACCGCCGCAGCTCAGACCGCCGGGATACCGGATCTTGAGACGGAAAAAGAGCTCGGCGAACCTGCGGAGGCGGATCACGAAGAGAAAGAAGACCGGGAGCCGTCCGGGAAATCGCAGAAGAAGAAAAAAGGCTTTCATTTCTTCCACCGCCATGAGGAAGAAGAGGAAGAACCGGTCTCTGAAGAAGAAGCGGGGATGCTTTCTGCCGGAGAGGCATCCGCCGCAGAAGAGGAAACCGTCGGGAAAGAGGAAGAGCCGGAGCACGCAGAGGCGGAGCCGGCAGCGAAGGCCGAAGCCGAAGCGGATGCGGACGCAAAGGCCAGAGCGGAAGCCGAGGCGGCTGCAGCGGCGAAGGCCAGAGCGGAAGCCGAGGCGGTTGCAGCGGCGAAGGCCAGAGCCGAAGCCGAAGCGAAGGCGCTGGAGAAGGCAAAGCTGGAGCAGGAGCGCAAGAAACGGAGCGATGCGTTCCGCGCAAGTATCCGCAGCGCGGTCGAAAAGGAAGAGCGGGAACGCCGCGCCAAAGAGGACGGAGAAAGTCTTTCCGACACGCAGGTTCACGAGAGAATTCTGTTTGACGAGTTGGAGGCAGAGCATACGAATCCGGTGTCCCGCGAGTCAGCGGCCGCCCATGAGCGCGATCTGTTCGGGGATTCACCCGCTCAGACAAGGCCGATCGGCGGATCTCACAGACCGAGGTACAACGAGGAACTTGAGGTTCCGGATCCGGAACCGACGCCGGCTGAGCGCCTCTCCCACTCAAGAACGCTGGATCTCTCGAAGGTCGGCGAGAATACCATACCGGTGTCGCTCGATGAGATTATCATGAACGAGACGCCGGAGGAGCGCAGAATCCGTTTCCTGCACAACGAAGATTCGCTCCGCATGAATGATGATCAGAGAAAGATCTTCACGTATTTTGCGCGTATTCCGGGGATGGATAACCAGATCCTCAGCGCGATGACAGCCGTTTACCAGCATGCGGACGAACATACGTCACGTCACGGAAACCTCGCCGTCATGGGCGCAGAGGGAAGCGGAAAGTCGAAACTGACGCAGGATCTGATCCTTGCGATGTGCCTTGATCTCGGAATGGATGCCGCAAAGGTGGCACGCATCACCGGGTATGAGATGAACAGCAGGGATCCGGCGAAGGTGGTCAGCAAGATTTCCGGCGGTTTCCTGATGATCGAGGAGTGCTCAGAGATGAACGACGAGACGGTCGACCGGCTGAGCAAGGCGATGGAATTCCGTACGGACCGCATGATTCTGATCATTGAGGACGAGAAGGCCGCGATGCGCGGATTTTTGAAGAAACATCCGGATTTTGCCCAGAAGATCGAGAAGGTGATCTCGATTCCGATTTTTACGAACGATGAGCTGATCACGTTCGCGAGAACGTATGCGGAGGAGAATCACTGTAAGATCGACGATATGGCGGTGCTCGCTCTCTACACGATCATCGGAAACAATCAGTCCTACGAGGAACCGATGACGATCGCCAGAGTCAAGAGTCTGATCGACCGGGCGATCACGCACGCGCGCAAGGGGCAGAAGCACAGGGGACGCGGACGCCGCGGCAGAGAGAGCAGCCTCCGTATTGTCCTGCAGGAAAAGGATTTCGAGACGAATTGAAAAAAGAGCCGTGGCTGACGAGGCCGCAGAAAACAAAAGAAATACTCGGGAAGTACGGGTTTCGTTTCCAGAAGAAGTTCGGTCAGAACTTTCTTCTGGACCCGCGCGTCCTGGACCGGATTGTTGCGGCAGCGGACCTGTCCGGCGCGGATCTCGCGATCGAGATCGGCCCGGGGATCGGAACGCTGACGCAATATTTATGTTACAGCGCCGGCCGCGTGGCGGCCGTCGAAATCGACCGGAATCTCTTCCCGATCCTTGAGGAAACGCTCTCGGACTGGGACAATGTCGAGGTGATCGCCGGCGATGTCATGAAACTGGATCTCGCACAGCTGATCCGTGAGAAAAAGGGAGATCTCACCGGCGTCAAGATCGTGGCAAATCTGCCGTATTACATCACGACTCCGATTTTGATGAAGATCCTGGAGGAGAATCTTCCGATTGACTCTGTGACCGTCATGGTCCAGGAGGAGGTAGCCGACCGCATGAAGGCCCGGCCGGGAAGCCCGGAGTTCGGTGCGCTTTCGCTGGCTGTCCAGTATTACGCGGTCCCGAAGATCGCCGCTCATGTGCCGCCGAACTGTTTTGTACCGCGTCCGAACGTCGGAAGCAGCGTGATCACGCTTTCGATACTTCCGGAAGAGGAAAGAATCGCCGTGGGTGACGCGGATCATATGTTCCGCATAATCCGGGCCGCCTTCGAACAGCGCAGGAAGACGCTGGTGAACGCGCTTCGCGGGGCATCCGGCCTCCGTAAACAGGACGGAAACGCCTATACAAGAGAAGAGATTGAGACAGCGCTGGAAAAGCTTTCCCTCTCGCCGACGGTCCGCGGCGAGAAGCTGTCTCTCGAACAGTATGCCCGCCTCTCGGATCTTCTGGCGGATCGATAGGTTCCGGCGTATTGTAAAACGGAGAAGACCCCACAGCCGGGCGGAGACGGAAGGAAGTTTCGTTATGTTGACAATCAGGCGGCTTGTGTTATAATCACGTCGTCACCGGGAGTAAACAGTTTGCCTTCCCCCCGGGAAGGCAGAATCATAAGGGAGAAAGATCATGAAAATGAAAAAATGGCTGACTGCAGCCCTGGCTGCAGCCGTCACTGCAGTGAGTCTCGCGGGACCGGTCGCGGTCATGGCCGCGGACTCGACGGGCACTTCGTCATCCGCCTCTGCTTCAACGACCGGCAAAACCTGCGTATCACTCGGGGCGGATCTCACTTCGCAGCAGCGTGCGACGGTTCTGTCTCTGCTTGGAATCACAGAACAGGATCTGGCAAATGACACCGTGATCACAGTCACGAATGCGGAGGAACATGAGGCATTTGATTCTTATCTTGACAGGAGTATCACCGGAACGAAAGCGCTCTCGTGTGCGCTTCTCACGGAAAAGGGCGACGGAAACGGAATCAAGGTCACCACGAAGAATATCACATACTGCACGACAGCGATGTACCAGAACGCACTCGCGACGGCCGGTGTAAAAAACGCGGATGTCGTAGTCGCGGGGCCTGTGCAGCTCTCCGGGACGGCGGCGCTGCTCGGCGTCACGAAAGCGTACTCAAAGATGACCGGAAATTCCCTGCAGGCTGAAAATGTCGATGCGGCGGCAGAGGAGCTCGTCGTCACCAGTGATCTGGGAAAAGAGACGGGTGACACGGCGAAGGCGGCGGAGCTGATTGCCAGCGTCAAGGACGAGGTGGCGGACGGAAACCTGAGTGACAATGATATCATGAAGGCGATCGACAAGGCTTCGGATGAGCTCGGTCTGAATCTCACCGATGAGCAGAAACAGCGGATTCTCGAACTGATGAAGAAGCTGGATACGCTGAACCTCGATACGTCGACGCTGAAAGAACAGGCAGGCCAGGTCTACGATGCGCTGAAGCAAAAGGGAATCGACCTCGGCGTATCGAAAGAAACGGCGATGAATATTTTTGAGAAAATCGCGAACTGGTTCCTCAATCTCTGGAAAAAGCTCAGAGGAATCAATTAACCGGATGAAACCTGATGTTGACCGGCGGGGCGTAAAATGCCTCCTGTCCGGTTTGCATCAGGTTTTTTTAAGAAAAATTATCAAGATTATCTTGACAATACGATGGGAAGTGTGTATTGTATAGATATCAGAAATGATTACTATTATCAAAGAGAGGAGGGTACATATGGCGCTGAAGTATAGCAGGCAGCGGGAGTCCATCAAAGCAAATCTGATGCACAGGACGGACCATCCGACAGCGGATATGGTCTATGATGATATCCGGAAAATCTATCCGAATATCAGCCTCGGCACCGTGTACAGAAATCTCGGCCTCCTTTCGGATCTCGGTGAAATCACACGTCTCGCGACGCTGACCGGAGCAGACCGGTATGACGGGAATACAAGACCCCACAGTCATTTCGTCTGCAGGAAGTGTGGGCGTGTGTATGATCTTCCGAATGACATTCCGGGAGAAATCATGGAGACGGTGCAGAAAGGCACCGCGCACCGCATCGAGGAGTGCAGTCTCATGTTTTACGGAACCTGTGAGGACTGCAGGGAAGAAGGGTCATAAGGAATCATTGCTGCATGGAGTTTGTTTAAAGTAGAGTAGATGGTTTTCTGAAAGCCTGCTAATAAAAAGTCAAGCAGTAAATAAAGAAAATCCTGGAGGGTAAAAATGGGCACAAGTAACCTGGCCGTATTCATTCAGACGGCCTCAGAT